>Ga0209164_1000335_pt1 | contig 125796 bp, 102 predicted proteins | sample MTBNYHSulfiMetaG_FD_187458 | JGI IMG/M metagenome (GOLD analysis project Ga0209164, IMG submission 187458) | Enrichment culture microbial communities from rom New York Harbor, USA that are MTBE-degrading - MTBE-NYH (New York Harbor Sulfidogenic)... | ecosystem: Environmental > Aquatic > Marine...
GCCTGGTTGGCTGGGCAGAATCTGCGCCAGGCGCTGCCCGCCCGGTTTGATGGCCTGGCAGCGGGATGGCATCGGGTGTTCTTCGAAGACGAGCGCTTCCCGCTGTGGGAAAGGAAGATCCTGGTGCGCAGCGGCGAGGTCACGCGGCTTGAGGTCAACAACGCCTTCGATGCGCGCAATGTCCTCTTGCGGGTCGAGAGCTTGCACATGAATCCTTCCCAGGGACTGCAACCGGTTGAGGGCGCCGACAGCGTTTTCGTGGACCGCTGCTTCGTCGGGCTGGCGCCGGCGGAGCTCGAGGTGGCGCCGGGTTTGCACGGCGTCCGGGTCGTGGGGGCTGGCCAATCCCATTGCGAGGTCTTGGATCTGCCGAGTGGCTCGAGCCACTTCGTCACCCCGCAGTTCGGGCTCCAGGCCCGGCCCAGTTTCCAACACCGGCCCCCGACCCTGGCGGCCCAGGGCGAACCGGTGCTGTTGGCGGTAGCGATCCGCGCCGCGGGTGTTGATGTGCGGCAGCCGCAGGTCTTGCTGCCACGCGGATTCGACCACCCGCGGGCACTCCCTCTGGTCCGCGACCCGTCCGTGGAGCATCTCTACTTCGCGACCCTGGAGCCGGGGCCGAGCGCCCCGGACCGCAAGATCGCCTACTACTTCTCGGTCTTGACCCCGGAGGGGGAGGAGGCGGTCTCCGAGCTGTACGACCTGGCGTCAGGCCCGACCATCGCGGCGCTCAGCCAGGCACGCTCGGGAGGCCGGGTGGCCGACGCCTGGCCCTGGTAGCGGGCGCTCCAGGCGCGGGGGCCCCCGCTGCCGGTCCCAGATTCAGGCCCAATAAGCCGCCTGCCACCGCCGCCGGCGAATGACCGCGCGCTGCCATCCCCAGCCAAAAGCACGTTGACACAACTGACTGTGGGTTTTATGCTTCCAGGTGGATTGTACCCATGCGCACGCAGAGCGCAGGGTCTGCAGCTCCACTTCTGGAGGTGTCCATGCACCGGCTGGCCGGCCAGGCACAAGGTGGCGGTGGCGCTCGTCCGCGCGTCATGGCCCGGACTGCGCCATGGTGCCCGCCCGGTGAGTTCCTGCTGGCGCTCGCCCTCGCGCTCATCGGCGCGGCGCTCGTCGCCGCGCTGGCGCTGCTTTCTGCCCCACCAGCGGCAGCCGCGGAACCGATGAACGGTGGACATCAGGGCCGGCAGCTTCTGCAGCAGGCCGCAGCCATGTTCTTCCCGGAGACCCATGAGGCATCCGACCGCGCGGCCGGCAGCGCCACGGCGACGCTCAATCACCTGAAGTACATCGCAGCGCAGGGCACCGACCTGGCGGGCGCCCAACCGTCGGGCACCGAGCTCGCCCTGGTCACCGGGTTTCTGGAGCGGCCGGATTGGCTCATGCTCACCCGCGAAACCGGGCATTTCCGAATCCACTTCACCGCCGATCCAGCTAACGCGCCGCTCGGCTGGCCGTACTCGGATGCATACCTCAAGGCGGCCGAACGGGCTTGCGAGCAGGCGTGGAGTCTCTACCACGAGCCGCCCCAGGCGTGGCTTGTCCCGCCGAGCATCGACGGCCCCGGGAGCGCCCCCCTTGTGCATGTCTACATCATGGATCTTGGATCGGGCGTATTCGGCTATGCCCTGCACGAGGACCTGCTCGACCGCGAGGGGCATGCGGGCTACGTCGTTGTCGACAATGACTTCTCCGGTTTCGACGTGAGCAGCCCGCTCGACGCTCTCGCCGTCACGCTTGCGCACGAGTATCACCACGTCGTGCAATTCGGATACGGCTACGACCCCGAGGCCCACTGGTTCATGGAGCAGACGGCGACCATGGAGGAGTCCCACTTCTCCTGGCAGCCCGCGGAAATGCGCCGCAACCTCGAGGCCTTTGGATCGCACGCCTATCGGCGCCTGGATCTCACCAACGGCTACTTCGAGTACGGGTCATGGCTCTGGCCACAATTCATCGTCGAGCGGTGGGGCTGGGAGACGCTGCGCGAGATCTGGCACACGTGGGCGGGTGGTGCGCTGCCCATGCTGGCGGCGGCCGCGGTTGTGCTGGAGGAAGCCGAGTCGCTGCACGAGGCACCGCTCATGGCGTCCCGTCCCGATGCGGACGTCCTCGACGCGGCTGTGCTCGAGTGGGCCACGCGCAACGTGCTGCTGGGAGAGGAGCAAGCCGTCCCCGGCCATCAGCATGCGCGCGGCGCGGAGCTTCCGGCGGTCATCAGAGCGGAGGGCAGCGTCGGGCAATTCCCGCTCTCAGGGCTGGCCCCGGAGCCCACGCGCCAGCCCGAGCCGCTGGGCGCGAGCTATGTCGTCTTCAACCCGCAGGCTGGATCGGCCGACAACGTGCTGATCGTGGAGCTGAGCGCCTCCCCGGGACTGGCCGGCGCGCAGCTCATCGTTCTGGATGCCACGGGCGGTTCTGGCCACGTGGTCCCCGGCACGATCCGCGACGGCCAGTGCAGCTTTGAGGTCCAGGACTGGCAACGGCCCGCCCGAGCCGTGCTGGTCCTCACGACCGGGCTCGGCTCACCCAACGCCTGTGCCTACCGGGTGAGTGCCAGCACGCATTTCTCGCCCAAGACCAGCGCCGGCGTCGACCCACCGGCGGCGGGCGCGGGTCTCGTCTGGCTGCGCGCCGCCCCCAATCCGTTCGAGCCTTTTACGGTGCTGCAGTACGAGCTGCCCGCCCAGGAGCTTGTGCGCGTCCGCATCATCGATGCGCAGGGGCGCCTGGTCACGTCGCTCTACGAAGGCACCGCTTCCGCCGGGCGGCACGGCATCTACTGGGATGGCCGCGGCGCGGGCGGCAGCCGGGCAGCCGCGGGCGTCTATTACGGCCTGCTCGAAACGAGTCTGGGCACGCGCGAAGTCCGCGTGGTTCGTGTCCGCTAGTCCCCTCTGTCATCCCCGTTCCGTTCGGCCCCGCACTTGCTTCAGCTCTCGAGCGTGGACACGCATGCTCGCCAACCTTCTCTGGCCGCCGCTACCCTCTGCGCCTGCGCGCTGATCGCGGGCCTGCTGCTAGGCGACGGCGTGGGAGCCTTTCGCGAGACGCTGCCGCTGTGGGCGGGTGGCAGCGGCGCGCTGTCCGGCCTGTGGGCCGGGCTGCGGGCCCTGCGACGCGGCGCCCGGAGAGCCGATCGGCTAACGGAATCCCTCCTTCTGAGCGGCTTGCTCATGGCCGGCGCCGCTCGCGGGGCGCAGTGCGCCCGGGTCGCTGAGACGCAGCTGGCGTTGGGCGCGGCCTGTCAGGGGCTGGCCTGGGTCGCCGGACAGCTCGGTGTCGAGGGGGGACGCCCCATCCTAGCAGCCCGCGCGGCCCGGCCGGTGGGCGAGGGCCAGATGCGCATGCTGCCGGCAACCCTGCGGATCGCTCTGCCCAGGACGCCCCACGAGACCTTGCGGCACGCGGCGCGAGGCGCAGGCGGCTTCGAGGGCTTCGTCTGGCTTCGACCCCCGCGCGGCCCATCCGGGCCGGGGGCCACGGACGAGCGGGCGCTGCTGCGCGCGAGCCGCCTGGGCGCCGCGGGTACGCCGGTTCTGGGCCATCTGTGGCCGCGCGCACCCGCGCCCGGATGGCTGGCGCGGATCGGTAGGGACTTCTGCTCGCCCGGTTCCGGCGCCGAAGTGGGCCTGCAGTTGCGAGGCGGCATCGCCCGCGCTATCGGCGGCGAACCGGGCGCTTTCGCCGCGTGCTTCCTCTTCGGTCAGGCCGGCGGAGCGCAGGTCCCGCCCGCCTACGGCTTCGCCCTGTGGCGGTGCGGCGCGTCCCACGTGCTGGCCGTCAGCGGACTCCACGTCGGGATGGTGGCGGCCCTGATCCATGTGCTGTTGGGAACGCTGCCGCTGCGCCCGCGCACCCGTTGGCTCGGGCTGGCGATCGCGCTGGCACTCTATGCCGCGGCCGTGGGCCCGAGCGTTTCCGTGGCGCGCGCCGCGACCATCGGCGCCCTCTATGCCCTCCTGCGCGCGGCCGGGCGCCTGCCCCGGGGCCGCACGCTCTTGCTAGTGGTCGGGGCGGCCTGGCTGTGGGCGACACCGGGTGCGGCGCGGCTGCCCGGGTGGCGCCTGACCTACATCGTCTCGCTGAGCCTGATCGGCATCGCCACCGGGTCAGGCGCGCGCGGTGGGGGCGGCTGCCGCCGGCCCACGCGTGGATCGGCGATCGGGCGGGCCCTGGCCGGCGGCGCCACCGCGATTGTCGCCGCTCAGGGGGCTGCCTGGCCGCTCGTTCTGGGTCACTATGGCTGGGCGAGCCCGTTCTTCCTGCTGAGCAATGCGGTGTTGATCCCACTTTGCGGGCTGCTCATGCCCCTCCTGTGGGTCGCGTTGGTCCCGCTCGTCACGCCGGGCTTTCCCGCGGACCTGGCGGCCGTTCCCGCCAGCCTCGCGATTCGCATCTTCGTGGCCCTCGCCGGGCTGCTCGGACGCCTCTGCGATGCCTGCGTCATAGGGTGCGGCCCACCCCAGGCCGTAGCGCTCGCGACCAGCCTGGCGGTAGCGATCGTCTGCAACACGACCCGCTGTCGTCGCGGGGTGCGGCTGGCTGTCGCCGTGATTCTCGCGGGAGCCTTTACCGTCGGGGCGCTCGTGCACGAGCCCCAGACGCGCATGCTCGCGCTCGATGTAGGTCAGGGCGAGTGCTGGGTGCTGGCGTGGCGCCAGGAGACCTGGGTGATCGACACCGGCCCGGAGCCGGCCACCGCTGGGCGGGCGCGCTGGGCCCTGGCGCGGGCGCTGCGCCGCCTCGGCCGGACCCGGATTGACCGACTCCTGCTGACGCACACGGATACCGATCACATCGGAGGCCTGCAGGAGATCCTCGCGGCGGGGGTGCGGGTGCGCGTGCTGCATCACCCCCAGGGTTGGCGCCCACAAGGGCGGCTGGCGCAAGCCCTCAGGGCCCTGGAGGGCCAGGGCACGCGCCTGCAGCCGCTCGCCGCGGGGGATGTCGTGGACGCCCGCGATGCGCGGGCCGCGGTGATCCATCCGCCGGCCGGAGCCTTGGAAGCCGGTGCCGGCGCCAATGAAGCGTCGCTGGCCGTGCGGTTGGAGGTGAACGATTTCTCGGTCCTCCTGAGCGGCGATGTCCCCGCCCAGGAGCAGCTCACCTGGGTCAGGGCGGGCATGCGTCTCGAGGCCCGGGTGCTCAGCGGCGCGCATCACGGCAGCCGCAGCTCGACGCCGGTGGAGTTGCTCAAGGCGACGAAAGCGCGCTTGCTCGTCATCTCGGCCGGGCGGGGCAACCGCTTCGGCCATCCGCATGCCGAGGTGCTCCAGCGCGCCGCCGACTGCGGCCTGGCCGTACGGCGCACCGATCGTGACGGCAGCATTCTCCTGGGCCGCGGGCGGCGGGGGTGGGCCGCCCGCAGCTGGGTCGATGGGCGCCTGCTCACGCTCTGAGGCGGGCGTTCTTGAGGCCCGCTGGCCCCCGTGGTATAAGCCGGAGCAACGATCGATGGGCGGCCGGCCCACCGCCGCGTGCGAAGCCGGCGACCGAAGGCTGCCAGCAAGGAGGCAAAGCATGCTCGAGGCAAGTGGAACGGCCGGCCCGCCCGGCGGCGCGTTTCTGGGGCTCGAGACGATCGGCATTCGTCCCGACCGCCGTGGCAAGGTCCGTGAGCTTCTGGATCTGGGCGATCGACTCCTCATGGTTGCCACGGATCGCATCTCGGCCTTCGACTTCGTCATGCCCACCGGGATCCCGGGCCGCGGCGTCGTCCTGGGGCGGATCTCCGCCTTCTGGCTGCGCGGCTTCGGCCAGCTCATGCCGACGCACTTTCTCTCGAACGACCCGGCGGACTTCCCCCCGCGGCTGCTCCCGTACAGCGACGTCCTGGAGGGCCGCGCCATGGTGGTGCGCAAGGCACAGCGCCTCGACGTCGAGTGCATCGTGCGCGGCTATCTGACCGGTTCCGGCTATCAGGACTACCTGCGCGACGGGGCGGTCTGCGGGGTGCGCCTACCGGCAGGCATCCGGGAGTTCGAGCAGCTGCCCGAGCCGATCTTCACGCCCACGAGCAAGGCCGATGAAGGTCACGACGCGCCGATCACCTTCGCGGCCTTGGCGGACCAGGTCGGCCAGGACACGGCGCACGAGCTGCACCGCCTGAGTCTGGAAATCTACACCCGCGGCGCCGCCTACGCCGGGCAGCGCGGCATCGTGATCGCCGACACCAAGTTCGAGTTCGGCCGCATCGCGGGTCGCCTGGCGCTCATCGACGAAGTGCTCACCCCGGATTCCTCGCGCTTCTGGCCGAGCGATTCGGTCGGGGGCGGCCGCAAGCCGGTGAGCCTCGACAAGCAGTATCTGCGCGACTGGCTCCTGGCGAGCGGGTGGGACCGTCACAGCGACCCGCCGGAGCTGCCCGCCGAGGTGGTGGCGAAGACGGGCGAGCGCTACCGGATGGCCGAGCGCCTGTTGACCGGCGGGGCGCCGCAGCCGAGTTGGTGAGCGCGGCCCGCGCCAGGGAAGGAGCACGAACGTGATCCAGGTTCGCCGAGCGCTGCTGTCGGTCTACGACAAGAGCGGCATCGAGGAGTTCGCCCGCGGGCTGGCTGACCAGGGCATTGAGATCCTCTCTTCCGGCGGGACGGCACGCGCGCTCGCGGCAGCCGGGATCGCCGTCACGCCGGTCGAGCGCTTGACGGGCGTGCCCCACCTCTTCGACGGCCGCGTCAAGACGCTCACGCCCCAGATCCACGGGGGTCTGCTGATGCGGCGCGATCATGAGCGCGATCTCGCCGAAGCGGCCGAGCACGACATCCGCCCGATCGATCTTCTGGTGGTGAACCTCTATCCCTTCGCCGACACGGTGGCAGCGCACGCAGAGGACCGCGACGCCTGCATCGAGATGATTGATGTCGGCGGCCCGGCGATGGTGCGGGCGGCGGCCAAGAATCACCGGCACGTGGTCGTCATCACCAACCCGGGCCAGTACGCGGATATGCTGGAGCTGCTGCGCACGCGGGGCGGGACCATTCCGCGGCCGCGGGCCGCGGCGTTGGCCGCCGAGGCCTTCGCGGTCACGGGGGCCTACGACGCCGCGATCTTCCGCTACCTGAGCGGCGGCGCTGGGCTGCCCCGGTCCTGGGCCGCGGGCGGCACGTGGCTGCAGGCCCTGCGCTACGGCGAGAACCCCGGGCAGCAAGCGGCCTGCTACCTGAGCGCCCAAGGCTTCTGGAGTCGCACGCAACAGCTCCAGGGCAAGGAGATCTCCTTCAACAACCTGGCGGATCTGTGGTCGGCCTGGCGCTGCCTGGGGGAGTTCCCCCCCGAGCCGCGCGCCGCCTGTGTCGTGATCAAGCACGCGACGCCGTGCGGCGTGGCCCTGGGCGACGGGCCCGCCGAGGCCTTCGCCCGCGCGCGCGATTGCGATCCGCTCTCCGCCTTCGGGGGTGTGGTGTTGCTCAATCGTCCCGCCGACGCCGATGTGGCAGCGCTCCTGGCCGACATGTTCCTCGAGGTGGTAGGGGCGCCGGCCTGGAGCGCGGCCGCGCGCGAGGTGCTGCGCCGCAAGAAGTCGCTGCGCATCATGGAGCTGCCGCCCCAGCCCGCGCCGAGCGGCGCGCGCCCCGCGGAGCCATGGGCCTTCAAGTCGCTGGGTGAAGCGATTCTCGTGCAGAGCCCGCTGCCGCCCCACGGCGGCACGTCCGGGTGGCGCTGTGTGACCGCGCGCGAGGCTGACGCGGAAACGCTGGCGGAGCTCGACTTCGCCTGGCGCGTCACGCGGCACGTGCGCTCGAACGCCATCGTCTTTGCGCGCGCGCGGCAAGCCATCGGCTTGGGCGGCGGTCAAACGAGCCGCATCGACGCCGCCGACGTCGCCATCCTCAAGGCCCGCCGCGTGGGTCACGCGCTGGAAGGGTCCGTGTTGGCCAGCGACGCCTACTTCCCCTTCCGCGACGTGGTCGATCGGGCCGCCCAGGTTGGGGTGCGGGCGATCGCGCAGCCGGGGGGCTCGGTGCGCGACGAGGAGAGCATCGCCGCCTGCAACCAACACGGCCTCGCGATGTACTTCACGGGTGAACGCGTCTTCACGCACTAACCCGTCACCAAGCTATTGGGTGAGCACGATCATGCGCAGGGGCTTACGACCCGTCAGGGGAATCTTGCTGCTCGCCGCCTTATCCGGCGCGACGGCCGCGTGGCCCGATTCGCCGCGGGCTGCCTCGCCGCAGCGCGGCGCAACGTACGATCCCACCGCTCTGCTGGCCGCGAGCGATTCGCTGCGCGCGCACGTGCGCCTGGCGCGCATCGAGAATGTCCCGGCCCACTTGCTCACCTGGGACGAGACCTACGCGCTGCACCTCGAACGCGTCGCCGACTACGTCGCCTCGGACGCATCGCGGGCGGACACCTCCGCGACGACCTGGCGTCTGGTGCTGCATCTGCTCACCGCCCGTCAGCCCGCGGGCGCCGCCTGGTTCGCGGCGGCGGCGGCCGGACACCGGATCGTGCCCGCCGCGGTGGCGGACGCCCCGTTCTGGGTGGGCGTCTTCGAGCTCGGGCGCGATCGCACGCAGTCAGCCGCAGCGTGGCTGGCGCATCCCGCCCCCGCGCACGTCCAGGCCTACGCCGACTGGCTGCGCGTGCGAGCGCTCGATCGCCACGATGAGGCGCGCGGCGGAGCGCTGGCCCTCGAATTGGCTCGCCGGCAGCCGGCGCATCGCTTCTACAATGAGCTGGCGCTGCGCGCGGCCCGCCACCTGATCAGCGGCAAGGATCCCCGCGCGGCGCTGGCGCTCCTGGGCGAGCTGGTCCCGCGACTGCCGGGCGGCAGCCAGCAGCTCGCCCGGGCGCGGCTCTGGTCGGCGCGCGCGCACCTGGACCTCGGGGACCGGGCGGCGATGCGCGCTGCGCTCACCGAGGCGCTGGTGGACGGCCCGGTGGGCAGCGAGGACCCTAACCTCGCGCTCAGGCTGGCCCGCGAGGCGCTCCGGGATGGCGAAACGAGCCCGGAACTGCGCGACCGCTGCGTGGTCGTGCTCACGGCGGGGGCGCCGCTCGATGAAGCGCTGGCGCTGTGGCATCGGCACGCGGATGACCTCGCTGCCCCGCTGCAGGCGACGATGCTCGATGCGCTCCTGAAGCGCCTGAACGGCGCTCGCCGCGAAGATGACATTGCGAAGCTGGCCGATGAGCTGAGCGAGGGGGCGGCGCCGGCGCTGGTGCGCCGGGCCAGGCTCGAAGAGGCGCGCTTCCGGCGCCGGCGCGGCCAGACCGGCGCGATGGAACGGGCCTACCGCGCCGCGGCCGGCGGGGATGCCGGCGCATCCAGGCTCGCGGCCGGCGACCCCACCGTGGGTGCGGCGCTGTGGGAGTGGGGACGTGAGCTCGAGGACGCCGAGCGCTTTGTCGAGGCGGCGGCGGTGTACGAACGCCGGGCGGCCTGGGAGCAAGCGGCCGGTGCGGAACCCGACGGGGCGCTGCGGGCGGGGCTGTGCGCCTGGCGCGCCGGCGACCCAGCCGCGGCGCTCGCACAGCTCGAGAGCGCCTGCGCACAGGCTTCACCTCGACTCCTGGCGGCGCCGTGCTTCTGGCGGGGCATTCTCGCGCCGGCGCGGCCCGACACCGCTTATCTGTTTCGGGCTGTGGGCGAGCAGCGCCCCGGCTATGCCGCGCGGCGCTCGTCGCTCGCCATGCGCCCGGCGAGCGGCGGCGGGCCGGGCAGCGAGGGCGGGCCGGCTGCGCCGGGAGCGATCTGGGCCGAGGTCGCCGCGGCCGTTCGGGACCCGCGCGACTGGAGTTGGCCCAGCTGCCCGCCGGCCCTGGACGTCGAGTCGTCGCGCCGGTTGCTCGCGCTCATCGAGGAGCAGCGGGCGATCGTCGAGGCCGCGGTGCTCTTCGAAACGTTGGGGCGGCGCATCTGGACCCGGGAGTTCGCCCTGATGCTCCCCGGCGTGGCGAGCTTCTCGCCGGCCGAGATGGCGGCGTTCTGGCGGGCGTTGGGCCACTACCCGGCCGCGTTCGCCGAGGCGACCGACGCCGGCCACGAGGACTACCCCATCGCCTTTGCCCACGCCGTGGCGGCGGCGGCGCGACGCTTCGGGCTCTCGCCGGCGTTCATCCAGGCGGTGATGCGCCAAGAGTCGGGGCTCGATCCGGCGGTGCGCTCTTCGGCCGGAGCGATCGGGCTCATGCAGCTCATGCCCGCCACCGCGCGCCGCGTGGCGACGTCGCTGGGCATGAAGACCTACGACCTCGAGCGTCCCGAGGACAACGTGATGCTCGGTGCCGCCCACCTGGTCGAGCTGCTGGAGCAGTCGGATCACAACGTGGCGCTCTGCCTCGCTTCGTACAACGCCGGCCGGAGCAACGCCGTGCGTTGGTGGCGCCGCGTCGAGGATGTGCCCGAGGCCTATCGCCACGACGCGTACCTCGAGGCGATCGGCTTTGCCGAGACGCGCACCTTCGTGCGGCGGGTCCTGCGCCACTACTGGGCCATCCGGGCGGTGTTTCCTCCGGAGCCGTGATGGCGGCGATGGACTCGGCGGCCCGCGCGATTGACCTGGGCGGAGGAATTAGGCAGTCTAGAGTTGGTGGGGTGTGGATGGGGTCGGGTGGCATCCGGGGCGGGGCATGAGGGCCCGAGCATGCGGTGGTTCACGGAAGTCGGCCGCAAGACGATTCATCTCTCGGCGATCCTGATTCCGATCGGGTACTACTTCACGTCGGAGGCCGTGGGCCGCAGCTTCCTCGTCACCGCGACCGCGATCGTCTTCCTGATCGACGTCGTGCGACTCAATCAGCCGCGCGTTCGGACGTTCTTCTTCATCTTCTTCGGGCGGCTGGTGCGCGACCACGAACGCTACAACCTGCTTGGGGCGACCTACCTCCTGCTGTCGAGCCTGATCTGCGTCTACGCCTTCGAGAAGCCGATCGCCGTGGCCGCGCTCGCCTTCCTGATCGTCGGCGATTCGGTCGCCGCCCTGGTGGGCAAGGCGATCGGGCGCATCCGCATCTTCGGCAAGACCCTGGAGGGCAGTCTGGCCTGCTTTGCGGTCTGCATGGGGATCGGCCTCGTCATCCCCGAGCTGACCTGGACGCGCGCCCTGGTGGGTGCGGCGATGGCCACCTTGATCGAGCTTCTGCCTGTCCCGCTCGACGACAACCTGCGCATCCCGCTGGCCGCCGGCTTCGCGATGACCCTGGTGCCCTAGGCCCAACGGACGCCGGCGGGTGCGCGCGCGCGGCGCTCGCGCACCGCTGCGGCTCGATCCTTGATCGCAAGCGTCATCTTCTGCTAGGGTTACGCGGCGTTACCCGCGACCCATGGCGGGCGGCTCCTGGGCGGCTCGCCGGCGGGATCTGCACCGGCCCCGCCGGGGTTTCAGGGTGATGGGTGCCAGGACAGGCCGCCTGCTCACTGACGGGCAGGGTGGCGGCGCGCCGGCGCGCATTGGGGCTGAGCATGGCTGATAAGCTCAAGAAGGTTCTTAACGGGGTGTTGACGCGCGTTTTCGGCACCAAGGCCGACCGCGACCTGCGAAGTCTGCTCCCCATCATCGGCCGGATCAACGCCGAGTACGCTCAGCTGGCGAGCTTGAGCGAGGATGAGCTCAAGGGCAAGACCGCCGAGTTCCGGCGCCGCCTGGCCGAGGGCGAGCCGCTCGATGACCTTGTGCCCGAGGCCTTCGCGGTCGTCAAGGAGGCCTGCCGGCGCAACGTCGGACGCAAGTGGAAGATCGTCGGCCACGAGATCACCTGGGATATGGTGCCCTACGACGTCCAGCTCGTGGGCGCGCTGGCGCTGCACCAGGGCAAGATCGCCGAGATGGCCACCGGTGAGGGCAAGACGCTGGTGGCGGTGATGCCTTTGTATCTCAATGCCCTGCCCGCCAAGGGCTGTCACCTCGTCACCGTGAACGACTACCTCGCCCGCCGCGACAGCGAGTGGATGGGCGAAATCCTCAGGTACCTGGGCCTGACGGTGGGCGTGATCCAGCACGACATGACCCCGCCCCAGCGGCGCGAAGCCTACAACTGCGACGTCACCTACGGCACCAACAACGAATTCGGCTTCGACTACTTGCGCGACAACATGGCGGTGCGCAAGGAGGACCAAGTCCAGCGTGGCCATGCCTACGTGATCGTCGACGAGGTCGACTCGGTGCTGGTCGACGAAGCGCGCACGCCGCTGATCATCTCGGGGCCCGTGCGCTCCTCGCATCAGCGCTACGACGACCTGCGCGGCCCGGTGGAGAACCTCTTGCGCGCGCAGTCGCGCCTGGTCGGCGAGTTCATCAACGAGGCGACCCGGCTCCTCGAGGAGGCGGACGCCGAGGGCATCGACGAGCGCACGGCCCGCGACAAGACCTACCAGGCAGGTACGCGCCTGCTGCAGGTGCAGCGCGCGGCCCCCAAGAACAAGCGCTTCATGAAGCTCGTCGCCGACCGCAACCTAAAATCGCTCCTCCATCAGGTCGAGACCGACCACATGCGCGACAAGCGCCTGCACGAGCTCGACGATGACCTCTACTTCTCGATCGACGAGCGGGAGCACAGCACGAACCTGTCGGACCAGGGGCGCACCCTCTTGTCGCCGGGCGACCCGAACTACTTCGTGCTGCCCGACCTGGCCGAGGAAATGGGCCGCATCGAGCGCGATGAGAGCCTCGAAGCGCGCCAGAAGATCGAGGAGAAGCAGAAGGTCCACTTGGCCTACGCCCAGAAATCGGACGAGCTGCACACGATCAACCAGCTCCTGCGCGCCTTCAGCCTGTACGAGAAGGACGTCGAGTATGTCGTCCAGGACGGCAAGGTGATGATCGTCGATGAGTTCACGGGCCGGCTCATGCCCGGGCGGCGCTTCAGTGATGGGCTCCACCAGGCCCTCGAGGCCAAGGAGCGCGTCACGGTCGAGGGCGAAACGCAGACCTGGGCGACGATCACGCTGCAGAACTACTTCCGGCTCTACTCGAAGCTCGCCGGCATGACCGGCACGGCCGAGACCGAGGCGTCCGAGTTCTGGCAAATCTACAAGCTCGACGTGGTCGTGATCCCGACCAACGAGGCGATCCGGCGCGTGGATTACGACGATGTGATCTTCCGGACGCGGCGCGAGAAGTACAACGCGATCGTCGAGGAGATCGCCCGGCTGCACGAGGCGCAGCTCCCGATCCTGGTGGGCACGGTCACGGTCGAAGTCTCCGAGACGATCAGCCGCATGCTCAAGCGCAAAGGCATCAACCACGCGGTGCTGAACGCGAAGTTCCACGAGCAGGAGGCCGGGATCGTGACGATGGCCGGCCGACCCGGCGCCGTCACGATCGCGACCAACATGGCCGGCCGCGGCACCGACATCAAGCTGGGTGCGGGGGTGGTCAAGGGGCGCAAGTGCCTGATCCGCAGCGGCGCCGGGGTGGGGGACTGCCAGTTCCCTGACGACGTGCGCACCTGCCTGAAGGAAGTGCCCTGCGGCCTGCAGATCATCGGCACCGAGCGCCATGAGAGCCGCCGCATCGACCGGCAGCTGCGCGGCCGCTCGGGGCGCCAGGGCGACCCGGGCGCCAGCCGCTTCTTCCTCTCGCTCGAGGACGACCTCATGCGCCTCTTCGCTCCCGAGCGCATCGGGGCGATGATGGATCGCCTGGGCATGAAAGAGGGCGAGGTGATCGAGCACCCGATGGTCACCGGGGCGATCGAGCGCGCCCAGAAACGGGTCGAGGCCCATAACTTCGATATCCGTAAACACTTACTAGAATACGATAATGTGATGAATCAACAGCGGGAGGTCATCTACGGCATCCGCAATCAGATTCTTGAGGGCGAAGACCTGAGCGAGCAGATCGGCGGCCTGATCGAGGATGTGGTTCAGGCGAAACTCGAGCCTGTCGCCGAGCTCTTCACGAAGCGCATGAAGGGCGAGCTGGGCGAGGTGGACCAGCGGGCGCTTCAAGATGCGGTTGAGGACCTTGAGCGCATCTTCCTGGCGCCCTTTCCGTTGGGCGCAAGCAGGTCGGGTGCGGCGGGCAAGTCAGGGGAGGCCGGCACCCAGGGCAGCGGTGACGCCAAGGCCGAGCACGGCGCGGGCGCGGACGTCGTCTCCACCGCGATCGCCATCGCGCGCGCCGCCCATCAGGCCCGGGAACTCGAATGGGGCGCACCCATTACGCGCCAGGTCGAACGTCACATCTACCTGCGCGTCATCGACGATCTCTGGAAGGATCACCTCTACGAGGTCGACATGCTGCGCTCGGGCATCGGCCTGCGCGCTTACGGACAGAAGGACCCGCTGCTCGAGTACAAGGCGGAGGCCTTCGGTCTCTTCGAGCGGCTGATGACCCAGATGGCGGAAGACATGCTGCGGACGTTCTTCCGTGTGCAGGTGCAGCGCGATGCTCCACCGCCGCCTCCGCCGCCGCCATCGTTCGCCCGCGGGCAGGCCATCCACCAGAGCCCCGCGGGCATGGCAGGCGCCGCGCCCGTGTCGGGCAGTGGGCCGGCTGGGCCACCCGTGCCGGCCGGGGCGGTCCAGGGTGTGACGGGGCAGTGGCAGCCGGCGCCGATGCAGCGGGGCGCGGCGGACGCCCCGGCGGGGATGAGCGCGCCGGCCGGACGCCACCCGCAAGGCGCGCCACCGTCGGGGCGGGTGCACACCGTCGTGCGCCAGGAGCCCAAGGTCGGGCGCAACGACCCCTGCCCGTGCGGCAGCGGGAAGAAATACAAGCAGTGCCATGGGCGCGGGGCGTGACGGGGCAAGAGGGCAGCGCGGTGAAGCGCAAGAAGCGCAACCTACGCGAGGTTCCCGAGGTCAGCGACGTTGAGCTGCGTTACCATCTCGAGCGCTTCTTGCAGGAGCTCGAGTATGCCGAGGGGCGCAGCCCCCATACGGTGACCGCCTATCGGCGCGACGTGCTGGGCTTCTGTGCGCACCGCCGGCAGCAGACCGGCCGGCCCGCGCGGTGCGCGGACCTGACCGAGGGCAATCTGCGCGCCTACTTGGGGTCGCTGCACTACGCGGGCGCTGAGCCGCGCAGTGTCGTGCGCCGCCGCTCGGCGCTGCGGCGCTTTCTGCGCCATCTTGCCCGGGAAGGCGTGCTGGCCAAGGATCCTTCCGCGCAGTTGCCCGCCCCCAAGATCGGGCGCCCGCTGCCTCACACCGTAGATGCCGAGCGACTGGCGGTTCTGTTCGAACGCCCGTGGGGCGACGATGCCGCGGCGCGGCGCGATCTCGCCATTTGCGAGCTGCTCTACGGCGCCGGCGTGCGCGTGGCGGAGCTGGTGGCGGCTGACCTCGCTGACCTCGACCTACGCGCCGGGCGCCTGCGCGTGCAGGGCAAGGGGGCGCGCGAGCGCATCGCCTGTTTCGGTGAGAAGGCGCGCGCGGCACTGGCGGCCTACCTCGCGGTGCGCGCCCAGCTCGCGCCGCGGGCCGAGCCGACCGCGGCGCAACCTCTGTTTCTCAATCAGCGCGGCGGGCGCCTCACGGTGCGCTCGGTGCAGCGCATTGTCGCCGCCCGACTGCGCGATCCGCTCCTGGGTCACGTTCATCCGCACCTGCTGCGCCACAGCTTCGCGACCCACATGCTCGATCGCGGCGCCGATTTGCGCGCGATCCAGGCGCTGCTTGGCCACCGCTCGCTCGACAGCACCCAGATCTACACGCACGTCTCGGTGGCGCGGCTGCGCGAGGCACTCGAGCGGTTCCATCCGCGGGCCTGACGGAACCTCCCCAGCGGGCGGCGGGCGCGCGAGTTGCTCGTCCGGGGGGATCGCGCCCAGGTGACCCAGCGATTGGTGCGGACGCGCTGACAGAGCGGCGTCTGCTGATTTTTCCCCATGGACCGAGCGCGTCGCCTCGAGCCCCCGCGGATCCCCCGATTTACGCCGCGCCCCTCCGCCTGCTACAGTCCCCGTGAGCGGCCTCGGATTCCCAGCGCGCAGCCGCCGGGACCGGCAGCGGCCGCCGAGGTAGGCGCATGACGGCAACACAGGGCGGGGCGAACCCGCGAGCGCGGGGCAGCCACAGGCGCTGGCACGGCACGACCGTGATCGGCTGCCTGCGCGCAGGTCACGCGGCGATCGCCAGCGACGGGCAGGTGACGGCCGACGCGGTGATCCTCAAGGCCGGCGCCCGCAAGATCCGCCGGATCCACAACGGGCGGGTGCTGGCCGGATTCGCCGGCGGCGCGGCCGACGGGCTGCACCTCTTCGAGCGCTTCGAGGCCCAGCTCGAAGCCCACCGCGGGCGACTGCAGCGCGCGGCGATCGAGCTGGCCAAGGAATGGCGCTCCGACCGGGTGCTGCGCCGTCTGGAAGCCCAGCTCGTGGCGCTGGACAACGAGCACGCCTTCCTGCTCTCGGGGCTGGGCGATGTGCTCGAGCCTGACGACGGCATCGTCGCGATCGGGTCGGGCGCACCCTACGCGCTGGCGGCCTGCCGGGCGCTGGTGCGCTTCGTACCGGACATGAGCGCGGCGAGCGCCGTCGAGGAGGCCCTCAAGATCGCGGCGGAGATCTGCGTCTACACCAACGATCGGATCCAGATTGAACAGCTTTGACCCGCCGCCGGGGCTTGACGCCGGCGACCGGCCGCGAGAAGGCCGGCAGAGGCATTCGAGACACCATGAAATCGATCCGTGAGCTCACACCCACCGAAATCGTCCGGGAGCTCGACAAGTACATCGTCGGCCAGACGGCGGCCAAGCGCAGCGTGGCGATCGCCCTGCGCGACCGCTACCGCCGCCGGCAGGTGACGAGCGAGATCCGCGACGAGATCATGCCCAACAACATCATCATGATCGGCCCCACGGGTGTGGGGAAGACCGAAATCGCGCGGCGGCTCGCGCGCCTGGCGCGGGCGCCGTTCCTGAAGGTCGAGGCCTCGAAGTTCACCGAGGTCGGCTACGTCGGCCGCGATGTCGAGTCGATGGTCCGCGACCTGACCGAGATCGGCGTCAACATGGTGCGCGAGGAGATGAGCGAGCAGGTGCGCGCGAAGGCGGAGAAGCACGTCGAGCGCCGTATCCTCGACATCCTCTTGCCCGAGAAGCCGCAACCCGTCCCGCGCCGCCCGGCGGCGGCGGCGATGCCCTCGCTCTTCCCTGAGATCGGCGGGCTCGGCGGACCAGGGGAGGCGGGGGCCCGGCCGGACGGGCCGGGCGCCCTGGCCGAGTCGGAGCAGGCCGGCGGGCCGGGCGATGAGCGCTGGGGCCGCACGCGCGAAAAACTGCGCCAGCAGCTCCGCGATGGGCTCCTCAACGACCGCGAGATCGAGGTCGACTGCGACGCGCGCCAGCAGCTGCCCACGGTCGAGGTCTTCTCCAACGTGGGCATGGAGGAGATGGAGTTCAATCTACCCGAGCCGCTCCAGGCGCTGCTGCCGGGCAAGAAGAAGCGCCGGCGCGTGACCATTGAGGAAGCGCGCCGCGTGCTCCTGCAGGAAGAAACCAGCCGGCTGATCGACATGGACAAGGTCGTCGAGACGGCCCTGGAGCGCGTGCAGCACACCGGCATCATCTTCATCGACGAGATCGACAAGGTGGCCGGGCGCGAGGGCGGCTACGGGCCCGATGTCTCGCGCCAGGGCGTGCAGCGGGACCTGCTGCCGATCGTCGAGGGTTCGAGCGTCCCGACCCGCCATGGGCTGGTCAAGACCGATCACATTCTCTTCCTGGCCGCGGGCGCCTTCCACACCTGCAAGCCCGCGGATCTGATCCCGGAGCTGCAAGGGCGCTTCCCGATCCGCGTCGAGCTCAACCCGCTCTCCGAGCAGGATTTCGTGCGGATCCTGACCGAGCCGCGCAACTCGCTCATCAAGCAGTATACCGCGCTGCTCTCGACCGAGGGCGTGACGCTGCGCTTCACCGAGGGCGCGGTGCGCCGCATCGCGGCGATGGCCACCCGCGTCAACGAGACAACCGAGAACATCGGCGCGCGCCGGCTCCACACGATCCTGACCACGCTGCTCGAGGACCTCCTGTTCGCCGTCCCCGAGGCTAAGATCGAGGAGGTCGTGGTGGACGAGCAGATGGTTGAGGAGAAGCTGCGCGGGATCATGGAGGACAAGGACCTGTCGCGGTACATCCTCTGAGAGCTCTGGGGGCCCGGCTGGGCCCCGAGGAGGGAAACAGCATGGCGAAGATCGATTTTCTGTCGCTGCTCGACTTCGAGCGCGCGGGATTGGACGAGATCCTGGAGAAGGCCGCGCGGCTGAAGGCCGAGCTGCGCGCGGGCCGGCGCTCCGAGCCGCTGCGCGGCCAGGTGCTGGGGGTCATCTTCCACAAGCCGAGCCTGCGCACGAGGATTTCCTTCGAAGTGGGCATGCAGCAGCTTGGCGGCGGCTCGCTCTACATCACCGACCAGGAGATCGGCTTCGGCAAGCGCGAGGCGATCAAGGACATCGGCGCCGTCATGTCGCGCTTCCTGTCGGGCATCATGATCCGCACCTTCGCGCAAAGCCATGTCGATGAGCTCGCGCGCTGGGCCTCGGTGCCGGTCATCAACGGGCTCACCGACTGGGTGCACCCGTGCCAGATCATGGCCGACCTGATGACCGTGCGCGAGCATGGCTTCGACCTCGACGCGATCCGCGTGGCCTGGATCGGCGATGGCAACAACGTCGCCAACACCTGGATCCACGCGGCGCGCGCCTACGGTTTTGAAATCACCCTGGCCTGCCCCGCGGGGCACGACCCGGACCCCGAGTCGGTCGCTCGCGTGCAGCAGAGCGGCCGCGGCAAGGTCACGCTCGTGCGCGATCCGCGCGAGGCGGCGCGGGGCGCGCAGGTCGTCATCACCGACACGTGGACCAGCATGGGGCAGGAGGCCGAGGCTCAGGAGCGCCGGCGCCAGTTCGCCAGCTACCAGGTGAACCGCGAGCTTCTGAAGCTCGCCGATCCGCGGGCGATCGTGATGCACTGCCTGCCGGCCCATCGCGGCGAGGAGATCACCGACGATGTGATCGACGGACCGCAGAGCGTCGTCTACGACGAGGCGGAGAACCGGCTCCACGCGCAGAAAGGGATTCTGCTGCATTGCCTCGGTTAGGGCCGATGATCGGCGCATCCCCCGGCCGGAGACAACGCGCAGCGGCGCGACCCGGGTGGCGGGCACTGGGCCTCCTCGCGCTGGCGGGCCTCGGGGCGCTGGTGGGGTGCGCGCGCATGGTGCCCCCCAGCGGCGGTCCCGAGGACAAGCAGGCGCCCAAGGTGCTCGCGCACGCCCCCGACTCGGCGGCGGTGCGGGTGGCCCTGGGCGCCCCACTCAGGATCATCTTCGATGAGCCGATGAACCGCTCCACGGTGCGTGATTGGCTGCTCGTCGCCCCCTGGCCAGGGAAGCTCGGCTGCCGTTGGGACTCGAGCTCTATCACGTGCTGGCCCGAGCGCGGCTGGCACGAGAACACGGTCTACACCGTGGTGCTTAGCACCGAGGCGGTCGACCGCCGCCGCAATCGGCTCGCGCGGGCCCTCGAGTTCGCCTTCACGACGGGTGAGTCGCTGCCCAGCGGCAGTGTCGCGGGCGTGGTGCGCACGCGCGCGCTCAAGGCCCAGGGCGTGCCCGTGTGCCTCTTCCCTTGGCCCCCCGGCGGCCTGGGCGAGGCGGGCGGCCGGGACCTGAAGCTCGACCCGCGCGACGCCCTCAGCATCGCCGAGGCTGACGCCCAGGGGCGCTTTCGGCTGCTGCATGTGGCGTGGGGCGAGGATTTTCTGCTGGGCGCCCTGTGGGACGAGACGCGCAACCGCGTCTACGACGAGGATACCGACCTGTGGGGATTCTACCCGGCCAAGGTGCAGGCCGAGGCGTTGCCGCAGGCACCGCTCGACTCGACCGTTGCGCTCCACGACTCGACCGCGGCGCCGCCCGAATCCGCGGCCGCTCCCGGCCTCGTGGGGCGTGAGATCTATCTCGTCTATCCGGATGAGCCGGGCGACATCGTGGGTGAGGTGAGCGATTCAGCCTGCGCGGGCTTCGTGGCGCCCGCCACGTACCGCGCGCGCGCCGACAGCCTGCGCCGGGTCCTGAGCGGCGAGATCGACGCGCTGGGGTTCGCCAGCCAAGGCGACTCAGCGGCCCGGGTCGCGCTCACGCCCTCCGAGGAGCAGGCCTTGCGGGCCGGGATCGCGCACATCGACTCGTTGCTGGTCGGGGCGGCGCGTGACAGCCTGCGCTGCGGCGGATCCATCTGGGTCTTCGCCTACGCTGAGGATGACAGCGTGCCCGCCGGCGAGGCCAGCGGTACCGGGCCCTTCACGCTGGGCGGCCTGGCACCGGGCCTCTACCGCCTTGAGGCCTTCCGGGACCTGGATCGTGACGGCGAAGCCGGACCAGGCGAGCCCGGGGGAAGGTTCCCGACCTTGATCGAGCTCGGCCCCGGCCGGCGGGTCGAGGGGGTCGACTTCGCGCTCACCGCCGCGAGCGCGAGCGGCGGTGAGCCCCTGAGTCCGGGCCCGGGTGCGACCGGAGATAGCCGCGGCGGCGAGAACGCGCCCGAGGAACCGCCCCGATGACCGTGCCGCCTGAGAAGCACCAGCAGCGTGAGAAGCCCCGTCAGAAATGGCCCGGCGCGCCAGATCCCGTCGCGGCCTTGCCCTTCGAGAAGTGGTCCGGGGCGGGCAATGACTTTGTCCTGCTGGCGGCCGATGACCTGCCGCCGACGTCAGACCACGCCCAACTGGCTCGCGTCCTCTGCCGCCGGGGCTTTGGTGTCGGCGCCGATGGATTGATCGTGATCGCTGGGCGCCGCGCCGAGTACTGGAACGTCGACGGCAGCCCCGCCGCCTTCTGCGGCAACGGCGCCCGCTGCGTGGGGCGCTACCTGCTCGAGCGTGCCGCATCGGGCACCGAGCAGGTGACCTTCACCCTGGGCGCCGTGCCCACCCACGCCTGGCTCGCCGGCCCCGACGTGGCGGTGGCGGTGCCCGCGCCGCGTGTCCTCGACCGCGAGGCAATCCGCGCGCAGGGGGCGCTGCGCGGCGATCTGGAGACAGCGTTCGGCCGGCGCATCCTGGACGGCGCCTGGATCGACGCGGGCGTGCCGCAGCTGGTGCTGCACCTGGACGGGCGGCCGCCGGGCGCTCTGGAGGCGGTAGCCGAGTCCCTGCAGACCCGGGCACCCTTTGCGCCCGCGGGGACCAACCTCACCTGCCTCTGGTCCCGCGCTGGAGCGCTGGCCGAGCTGCGCACATGGGAACGCGGGGTGCGCGCGGAAACGCTGGCCTGCGGTTCAGCGGCCCTGGCCGCGGCGTATCTCCTCTGGGAGCACCGGGGCGGGGGAGAGATAGCGCTGCTCACCAAGGGCGGCGCAACGCTGGTGGTGGAACGGCGGGCAGAGGGTTGGGTGCTGCGGGGACCGGCCGGGCGCATCTGCCGCGGCACGGCGTCGATCCCCGCCGCCTGAAGCGGGCGGGGATCACTTGCTCACGTTCTGGGTGTCGGCCTTCTGGGCCTTGTTCGCCGCACGCGCCAGCCGCGACTTCAGCCGGTCGGCCGTAGCCTTCTTCAACACCCCCAGGCGGACGGCATTGTCGATGGCCGCGGTCGTCTTCGGCAGAGCCCGGACCTGCTCGGCCGGGGGCGCGTCACGAAAGACGCCAATGGCGCCGCGGACCTCGGAGCGCGCGGCACGGTTGCGGGTGCGCTGCCTCTCGCTCGTACGCATTCTCTTCCAGCAGGACTTGTGCTGTGGCATGCTTCGTCTGCTCCTTGGCTATGAGGCCCCAACCGCGGGTTGAGCCACGCGGGCTCGAGCCACGGCAATCCGTCAGAAGACGAACGAGCAGCATATCAAACAGGAGACCGAGCCGTCAATGCTCTCGAAGACGAGCCGGCGGGCCCACTCCCGCGCCCCCGGCCCCAGCTGGCGATCTCTGCTGAGCCCTGCCCTGGGTGGGGTGGCGCTGGCACTGGCGTTCCCGTCCCTGCGCGCCTGGCCGCTCGTCTTCCTAGCCTGGGTGCCCCTGTGGGTGGAGCTGGACCGGGCCTGGGAGGCGCCCGGGCCCAGGCCCGGGCTGCGGCGCACCTTTCTGCAGGGCTGGATCATGGGCATGGGGGCCTTCCCCGTGATGATGATCTGGCTCCTGGCTCTCTCGAACGAGGAAGTCACGATTCCCGGCCTCATGATTCCCTCGCTGCTCCTGATCGGCCTCTACCTGGGCCTCTTCTTCGGCCTGGCGGCGCTCATCTGTAGCCTGCTCGCCCGCTGGAGCGGGCTGCCGCTGCCGCTGATCGCCCCGGCCGTGACCGCGCTCAGCGAGTATGTGCGATCGTTGGGCCCGCTCGGATTCCCATGGGGCGCACCGGCCTATGCGCTCGCCCGGGTCCCTGGGATGATCCAGGTCGCAGCCTGCGTGGGTTTCTGGGGCCTGGGGTTCGTGATCCTGTGGGTCAACGGATGCCTGGCCGCCGCCGTGCGCGGGCGGCGCTGGGGATTCCCGCTCGCCTTACTAACGGTCGCCGCGCTCGTCGCGCACGGCGGGCTCACGTTGGCGCGCCATCCGAGCGTTCCGCCCGGCGCTGGGGCCGGCGCCGCGGCCACCGGCGACACGTTGCGCGTGCTCGTGGCCCAGCCTGACATCCGGCGCGAGATCAAGTGGAAGCCCGAGAAGCAGGACCTCGTCGTACGCCTGATCATGGACCACGCCTGGGCCGCCACCGCCCGCGGGCAGCAGCAGGGCGGCTTTGACCTCTTCGTCTGGCCCGAGACGGTCTTTCCGCTGCGCGTGTTCGACGACGCGGCGGTCTTCGGACAGGTCCGGGCGTTGGCCGACAGCACCCAGCGGCCCATCCTGATGGGCACGCAGGAGGGCTACTGGCACAACAGCGAGGGCGCGCTCGAGTGGGTGGCGCACAACTCGGTCGTGATCGTCTATCCGGGCGGCGAGCTTTCGCCCGTGCATCGCAAGCTGCGCCTGGTGCCCTTCAGCGAGCGCATGCCGCTGCAGCAGGTGGTGCCGTGGCTGACGGCCATCGACTTCGGCCAGTCGAACTTCTATCCGGGCACCGCGCCGGTGCTGCTCGAGACGGGGAGCGCGCGGATCGGGTGCCTGATCTGCTTCGAATCGGCCTTCCCCGATCTGGCGCGCGAATTCGTGCGTCACGGGGCCAATCTCCTCGTCCTGATCACCAATGACTTCTGGTTCGGGCGCTCGGCCGGGCCCGCGCAGCACGCCGACATGTCTATCCTCCGGGCGGTCGAGAACCGAACCTGGCTGGTGCGCTGCGCGAACACCGGCATTAGCCTGCTGGTGGACCCGTACGGCCGCGTCTCGCACGAGACGCCGATCTTTACGGCGGCCGATTTCGTCGCGCCCGTGGCGTTGGGGGCCGGCAGCTTCGCCGCGCGCCACCCCGACTGGTTCGTGCTCTGGCTGGCGCTGCTGACGGCGGCGGGGACCCTCGGGGGCGCGCTCGTCCATCGGCGCGCTTGGCAGTAGGAGAGTCGCATGACGCACGACGAGCGCCCACGACCGGAGATCCTGGACTCCGTGCACCCGCCCGGCGCACCCGCGCCCTGGCCCTACCGGCTGCGCCTCGCGCCCGGCCGCGAGCGGTCCGTGGTGCGGCGTCATCCCTGGATCTTCTCGGGCGCGATCGCGACGATCGAGGCCGGCCCCGGTGCGCGGCCCGGAGACCTGGGGCTCGTGCTCGCCGCCGGGGGGCAGCGGCTAGGCGTCGCCTACGTCAACCCCGAGATCCCGCTGACCGCGCGCATGCTGCGCTGGGAGGACGCGCCGGTCGACCGGGACTGGTTCGCGGCGCGCATCGCCGCCGCGCGCGAGCTGCGCGCCCGGCTGGTCGCGCCCGACGTCACCGCCGTGCGGCTCATCAACGGTGAGGGCGACCGGCTGCCCGGGCTCATCGTCGATCGCTACGCCGACGTGCTCGCGGTGCAGTGCCTGACCCTGGGCATGGCGCGACTCGAGCCGCTGTGGTTGCCGGAGCTGCGCGCGCAAACCGGAGCGCGCAGCATCGTCGACCGCAGCGCCCACGGCCGCGGCGACGCCAACCTCGATCGCGCCGACGGCCTGCTGGCCGGCGAGGTGCCCCCCGACCGCGTCGTCGTCACCGAGCACGGCGTGCGCTGGTGGGTCGATCTGAGCAGCACCCAGAAGACCGGCTTCTATATCGACCAGCGCGAGAACCGGCGCGCGCTCGGCGACCTGGCCGCCGGGCGGCGCGTCCTCAACGCGTTCGCTTACACGGGCGGCTTCGGCCTCGCGGCCGGCGCGCGCGGCGCCGCAGCGGTCGTGGACGTGGAGACCTCGTCGAAGGCCCTGGCGCTGGCGCGCGAGAACTGGCGGCTCAACGGCTTGCCCGACGAGCGGCTCGAGACGGTGCATCAGAGCGCCCAGGAGTATCTGCGCGGATCGCACGGCACCTTCGACCTGATCATCCTCGACCCACCGGCCTTCGCCAAAGAGCCGGGGCACGTGGCCCGCGCCACGCGCGCTTACAAGGATGTGAACCTGTGGGCCCTGAAGCGCCTGGCCGCCGGGGGCTATCTGGCGACCTTCTCGTGCTCGCAGCACGTGGACACGGACCTCTTCCAGAAGATCATCTTCGGCGCGTCGCTGGACGCCGCCCGGCCGATGCAGTGGGTGGCACGGCTCGGGGCCGGACCGGACCATCCGGTGCATCTCGACCATCCCCAGGGTGAATACTTGAAGGGGCTGCTCCTGCGCGCGACGGACTAGCTCGGAACCGCCGAAAGCGGACCGTGAGGAGCGCCGAGCGGGGTGAGGAGGCGAACAGCGTGGCGCGCGATGCGTGGCACCGGGAACGGATCGAGCCGATGTTTCACCGCCTGGAGCACGGCTTGGTGCGCGAGCACCTGGCGCGCTACCGCTTCGCCGCCGCTTTCGCCCGCGGGCGCGTGCTGGATGCCGGGTGCGGCACGGGCTACGGCAGCCTGATGCTCGCCGCGGCCGATGGGGTGGACTGCGTCCTGGGGGTCGACCACGATGCGTGTGCGATCGACCGCGCGCGCCGCTTCTACGGCGGCCCGCGGGTCGCGTACGTGCCCAGCGATCTGGCCAGCGGCGCCCTGATCGGCCTGGGCTGCTTCGATACGATCATCTGCCTCGAGGTGCTCGAACACCTGCCCGATCCGGAGCGGCTCATCGCCCACCTGGACCGGTGCCTGGCGCCCGGCGGCCGGCTGATCGTCTCGACCCCGCTCGGCCAGGGCCGGGCGGTGCCCTCGTCGCAGCCGTTCCATTTCTTCCAGCTCCGGCGCGACGAGTTCGAGCGGCTGCTCGCCCCGCGCTTTCACACGCGGCTGTTCGGCCAGAAGGGCGAGCTGATCGAGGCGTGGCGCCCCGGGGGCCGGTATTTCCTGATGGTGGCGATCTGCCGATCGCGTGGCGAGGGTGCGCGCGCGGGGAGCCTGGCATGGAGCGCAACATCCGCCTGACCGTCGAGTATGACGGCTCGGGCTTTCACGGCTGGCAGCGGCAGCTCGCCCTGCGCACGGTGCAGGGCGAGCTGGAGGAGGCGCTCGCCACGCTGGTGCGCCACCCGGTCACGCTCCACGCCGCCGGGCGGACCGATCGGGGCGTGCACGCCCTCGGGCAGGTGGCCAGCTTCCGCACGGCGAGCGATCTGCCGATCGAGCGGCTGAAGCACGGCGCCAACGCCCTGACGGGCAAGGATCTCGTGGTGCGCGAGGTGCGCGCGGTCGCCCCGGAGTTCCATGCGCGTCACAGTGCGAGCGGGCGTCACTACTGCTACCTGGTGCTGCGCGAGCGCTCCGCCCTCTGGGCGCACCGCGCGCTCTTCGTGCGCGGCGAGCTGGACGCGGAGCGCATGAAAGCGGCGGCCGCCGACCTCGTGGGCGACCATGACTTCGCCGCCCTGAGCTGTCAGGCCGAGGACGAGGACAGCACGCGCTCGCGCGTCTTCTACGCGCGCTGGGAGGCCTGGCCGCGGGGGTGGATGTTCCGGGTGGGCGCCGTGCGCTTCCTGTATCACATGGTGCGCTGCATGGTCGCCGTGGGCCTGGAAATCGGTCTGGGCCGCCGGCCCATCGACGCGGTGCGCCTGGCACTGGCGCCACCCGCCGAGCGGTGCCGGTGGGTCGCGCCGGCCCATGGCCTCTACCTGACCGCGGTGGACTATGAGGACGGCGAGCCCGCCCAGGCCTCGGGGCCGGCCGGCGGAGCCGCCCCCGGGCCCCGCCCGGGCGTCTGGGGGCCCGATTGCATGCCCCCGGGGCCCGTGCTATAGTGCGCGCTTTCGGGAACTGTTACGGTGACTACACTTGCAGATTGCCCCGCGGGGCCGGGGAGAACCCATGAAGATCTTCCTCGACACGGCGATTCGCGATGAGATCCGCCGCATGGTGGCGATCGGAGTGGTCGACGGCGTGACGACCAACCCGTCGCTGCTGAAGGCTGCCAAGGCGCCCTACCGCCAGGTGATCGCCGAAATCTGTGCCATGGTCCCCGGACCGGTCAGCGCCGAGGTGGTGGCCGAGGATTGGGAGGGCATGGTGCGCGAGGGGCGCGAGCTGGCCGCGATCGCCGACAACGTCATCGTCAAGATCCCGATGGGCGCCGAGGGCATGCGCGCGGTGAAGGCCCTGGCGGGGCAGGGTATCCGCACCAACGTCACCCTGGTCTTCAGCGCTCTGCAGGCGATCCTGGCCGCCAAGGCCGGGGCCGCCTACGTGAGCCCCTTCGTTGGCCGCCTGGACGATGCGGGCCACGATGGCATGGCGATGGTCGAGGAGATCATTGCCGCCTACGATTCCTATGACTTCGACACCCAGGTCCTGGTGGCCAGCGTGCGCCATCCCCAGCACGTGCTGCGGGCCGCCCTGATGGGGGCCGACGTGGTCACGCTGCCCACGCAGGTGCTCGAGGCGATGTTCCGTCACCCGCTGACCGACGTGGGCATCGTCAAGTTCCTTGACGCCTGGAAGGACGTGCCCAAGGGTTAGGATGGGCCGCCGCGGGCGAGTCGGGCCGCAAGGAACCGGATGCCCGCCGGGGCGGCGATCGGGGGTGGCCGTGGAACAACCGGTGCGCGCAGAAGGCCGCGTTTGCCGTCGCTGGCGGTCCTGGGTGCTGGTGGTGGTGTTCCTCGTCGGACTGGTCGCGGGAGCACTGTTCCTGACCCCGCTATGGGGACACCTTGGTCATGACCGGACCGCACGGACCGGCGAGCCCGAGGCATCGGTGGACGCCGCGGGTGGACCGGATGCGTCGAACCGCGCAGCGGAAGGCGACGGCGACACCGGACCGCAGATGCTCCTGGAGGAGACCGCGGACCCGCTGACCTGCCGGCGCACTGCCGCCATGCGCGCCGCGGAAACCGTGGGCCCGGCGGTGGTCTCGATCACCGTCACCCAGATGCGCCTCGTCCGCAACCCGCTCGTCATGAGCAGCGATCCCTTCGAGCGCTTCTGGGGACAGTTCTTCGGCGGCCAGGGCTACGCCGAAGTGCCCGGACTGGGTTCGGGGGTGATCATCGACCGGCGTGGGATCGTGGTCACCAATGAGCACGTGGTGCGCGACGCGCGCGAGATCAAGGTCAGCCTGCCCGACGGTCGCACGCTGGACGGCACGGTGATCAGCGCGGACCGCAACTACGATCTGGCCGTCCTGCGCATCGAGGGCACCGACCTGCCCGAGGCGCCGGTGGGCAACTCGGACGACGTCATCGTGGGTGAATGGGCCATCGCCATGGGCAACCCGTTTGGCTTCCTCCTCAACGACTACCAGCCCACCGTGACGGCGGGCGTGATCAGCGCGACCCATCGGGACATCAAGCAGGAAGGCACGGCGAGCGGTATCTACAAGGACATGATCCAGACCGATGCGGCGATCAACCCGGGCAACAGCGGCGGGCCGCTGGTCAACGGCGCCGGAGAGGTGATCGCCATCAATACGTTCATTTTCACCCAGCCTGGGGGCGGCAGCGTCGGGGTGGGGTTTGCGCAGCCGATCAACACCGTGATTCGAGTGGTGCGTGAGATCCTCGAGTACGGGCGCGTGCGCCAGGTCTGGATCGGCCTGGGTGTTCAGGAGATCTCGGGCTGGTTCGCGCGCAACTACGCGATCACCGATCCGCGCGGGCTTCTGGTGGTCCGCATCGAGGAGGGCAGCCCGGCCGCCCGGGCCGGCATCAAGTTGGGCGACATCATCCGCACGGTCAATGGCGAGCCGGTCAGGAACGCCGAGGAGGGACGCCGGTTGATCTTCGGGGCCAAGGTCGGCGATCGCATCCGCCTCGAGATCGAGCGCCAGGGCCGGCGCTGGTCGGTGGATCTGGATCTGGTCGAGCAGCCGGAGCGCTAGCGCCCGTCCACGCACGGAGTCGGTCATGATCGAGCGCTACACATTGCCTGAGATGGGCGGGCTCTGGAGCGATCAGAGCCGTTTCTCGCGGTGGCTCGAGGTCGAAATCGCCGCCGCCCAGGCGATGGAGGAGTTGGGGGACGCCCCGGCGGGCACCGCGGCAGCACTGCAGGCCAACGCCCGGTTCGACGTGGCGCGGATCCTCGCGATCGAGGCCGAGGTGCACCACGATGTGATCGCCTTCCTCACCAACGTCGGCGAGCACCTCGGCCCGGAGAAGACCTGGCTGCACCGCGGCATGACCTCGTCCGACCTGCTCGACACCGCCTTGGCCCTGCAGCTCGTGCGCTCAAGCGATTTGATCGCAGCGCGCCTCGCCCGCGTTGGAAAGCTGCTGCGCCAGCTCGCCGAGGACCACCGCACCACGCCGATGATCGGCCGCACGCACGGGGTGCACGCCGAGCCGATCACCTTCGGCCTGAAGGCCCTGCTCTGGTTCCAGGAGATGGAGCGCCACCACGAGCGCCTGGCACGCGCGCGCGACGAGGTGCGCGTCGGCAAGTTCTCGGGCGCGGTGGGCACCTTGGCGCACCTTGCGCCGGCGATCGAGTCGCGCGCCTGCGAGCTCCTGGGCCTGACGGCCGCGCCGGTGTCGAATCAGGTCGTGCAGCGCGACCGGCACGCCCACCTGCTGGCGGTGCTGGCACTGATCGGGGCGACCGGTGAGAAGATCGCGACCGAGATCCGCCACCTGCAGCGCACGGAGGTGGCCGAGGCGTATGAACCCTTCGCCCGCGGACAGAAGGGCTCATCGGCGATGCCCCACAAGCGCAATCCGATCCTGTGTGAGCGCATCTGCGGTCTCGCCCGGCTGTTGCGCGGCTATCTGGGGCCAGCCTACGAGAACATCGCGCTGTGGCACGAGCGCGACATCAGCCACTCGAGCGTCGAACGGGTCATTCTGCCCGACGCCTTCATCGGTCTCGACTACCTGCTGCACCTGCTCGAGCGGGTGCTGGCGGGGATCGAGGTCGATCGCGAGCGCATGCGGGCCAACCTGGAGGCCGGCGGCGGGCTGTTCTTCTCGCAGCCGGCCCTGCTGGCGCTGACCGCCGTCCTGGGCTCGCGCGAGGAGGCCTACCGAATCGTCCAGGGCGCGGCGATGGAGGCCCGCTCGAGCGGGCGCCCCTTCCGGGAAGTGCTGGAGCAGGAGCCCCGCGTGCGCCAACACCTCGACGCTGAGGCGGTGGCGCGGATCTTCGATCTGGACGCGTTCTTCGTCCACCTGGGGCCGGTCTTCGAGCGCGTGCTCGCCAGCCCCTGGGCGCGTTAGCCATGGACGAATCGACGCCCCAATCCGCGCGCCGCGAATGGCGCCGAGTCCTGCTCCTCGTGCTCTCGCCGCTGTGGGCACCGGTCTTCCTGATCGTCCAGGCGATCGGGCTGTGCGCCGACGGCTTGCTGCAGGTGGTCGGCGGCCGGGGGAGGCGCATCACGCTGCGCGGTCCTTGGCGCTGGCTGGTGGGGACGGTGGGCCTGGTCGTCTTCCCGCTGGTCGTCGGGCTACGCGGTCTGGGCGTGCTCATCATGAGTCTGGGCCGCAGCGCCGGGCGCCTGCGCGGACGGCCGGAGATGAACCGCTGCGCGGTCGCGGTGGTGGGCGCGTTTGCGGCTGTGACCCTGCCCCTATGGCTGCTCTTCGCTCTGTTCGTATGGCTTGTCCGCTGGGTCCTCTGGGGCTTGCTCATCCCTGAGTTCGAGCGCAGCGTCGGCCGCCGTCGGGTTCACAGCAGCGACCGGCTGGTCACGTTCGTCGGCCTGCGCTACCTCTTCGGGCGCCGCGAGACCGCCTTGCACTCGGCCACGACTTACTACGCCGCCGCGGGCATCGCCCTGAGCGTCTGCGCGCTGATCGTGGTCCTGGCGGTCATGAGCGGCTTCAACACCGAGGTCAAGGAGCGCATCGTCGGCACGAACGCCCACGTGCTCCTGCTGCGCTTCGGCTCCGAGGGCCTGGCGGATGCGGACAGCCTCGCCGCCGCCGTCGCCCGCCATCCGGAGGTCGTGGCGGTCGCGCCTTTCGTCTACGGCAAGGCGATGCTGACCGCCGCCGATGCGGCCGAGGGCGCGGTCGTCAAGGGCATCCGCTGGGCCGACGAGATCGGGGTCACGGCGGTCGGGCACTACGTTCGCGACGCGGGGGAGGTGCCGGATCTGCCGCGCGACGCTAAGGGTCGCCCGGGTATCATCCTGGGCGAGCAGATCGCGGCGAACATGGGCCTGCTGGTGGGCGAAGAGGTGACGCTGGTCAGCCCCGCCGAGTCGCGCCGCACCCCGCTCGGGTACGTCCCGCGCATGCGGCGTTTCCGGATCGCGGGCATCTTCGACTCGGGCATGTACGAGTTCGATGCCACCCTGGCGTTCACCGACCTGGCCGAGGCGCAGAATTTCTTCGGCCTGGGCGACCGCGTGACGGGGCTGGAGGTCAGGGTCCGCGACATGGACCGCGCCCCGCTCGTGGCCGACGAATTGCTGGGCATGCTGGGGGGCTTTCCCTATCGCGCCAACAACTGGATCGACTTGAACGAGAACCTCTTCGCCTGGATGAAGCTCGAGAAGCGCGCCATGTTCGTGATCCTGGTCATGATCATGCTCGTGGCCGGGTTCAGCATCGCCAGCTCGCTCATCATGCTGGTCACCGAGAAGCGCCGGGAGATCGGGATCCTCAAGTCGATGGGCGCGACGTCGTTGGGCATCTTGCGCATCTTCGTCTTGGAGGGTTGGGTCACAGCCTTCAGCGGCGCGGCGCTGGGCACGGGCGTGGGATTGGGGCTATGCTACGTGCTCGATCGCTACCGCTTCATCCGCCTGCCGGCCGATGTCTACTTCATCGACACGCTGCCGGTGCGCGTGGAGTGGGTCGACGTGGCCTGGATCGCCGCCTCCGTGCTGGTAATCGCCGCGCTCTCGACCCTCTATCCGGCCTGGCGCGCGGCGCGCTTGGACCCCATCGAGGCGATCCGGTCGGAGTAGCCGCGGGGGAATGAGACGATGATCGGCCCAGGTGACATCTCGCGACCGCGGCCCGGCCGCTTGGCCCTGTCCGTGAGCAACCTGCACAAGAGCTACGCCTCGGGCGCGGAGCGAATCCAGATTCTCAGGGGGCTGGATCTCAAGGTCCCGACGGGCAAGGTGATCGCCATCCTGGGCGCTTCCGGCTCGGGGAAGAGCACCCTGCTGCACCAGGTGGGCGCGCTGGATCGGCCCGACGCAGGTCAGATTCGCTATGGGGAACTGGACATCACCGGTCTGGGTGAAGACGAGCGGGCGGCGCTGCGCAACAGGTATGTGGGGTTCATTTTCCAGTACCATCACCTCCTGGCCGAGTTCTCGGCCCTCGAGAACGTCAGCCTGCCCCTGCTGCTGGGAGGCGTACGGGAAGAGGAGGCTCGGGAGAAGGCCTCCCATTTGCTTTCCATGGTGGGACTTGAGGCCCGGAGGAACCACGCGCCCAGCCAGCTGTCGGGGGGCGAGCAGCAACGGGTGGCCTTGGCCCGCGCGCTGGCCAACGACCCGGCGCTCGTCTTAGCGGATGAGCCGACCGGGAATCTGGACCGGGCGACTGGAGAGGCCCTGTACGAGTTGCTATATTCGGTGGCCAGAAGCGGGCAGCAGAGCTGGCTCGTGGCCACGCACAATGAATACTTGGCGAAACTTGCCGATATTAGGCTGAGACTCGAGGATGGCCGCCTGTCGCCGGCGGAATGAACTGCCCGGCAGGGCCGTCGCGCAAGCCGGGTCCAGTGGGGGTAACAGGATCATGAAGTGCCAAGCGTGCCGGGTCGCGGAGGCGACCATCCACGTCAAAGAGGTCAAGAATGACCAGGTGACGGAGTTGCACCTGTGCGAGAAGTGCGCGCGCGAGAAGGGCTTCCACTCGATGGTTGAAAAGGGCAAGCTCTCGATCGCCGGGCAACTCGTCTGGATGGCGGAGAATCTCTATCCCGAGGGCGTTCCCAAAGTCGGCACGGTGCAATGCGCCGAGTGCGGCCTGAAGTACAGCGATTTTCTCAAAACCGGCCGCCTGGGCTGCCCCGCCTGCTACGATGGATTCGGGACCCAGCTGCGACCCATCCTGCGGCGGGTGCACGGCTCGGTGCGTCACGTCGGGAAGGCGCCCGGCAAAGAGGGTGTGCAGTTCGAACGCCGCCGCTTGATCCAGTCGCTGCACGAGGAACTGGAGCGCGCGGTCGAACGTGAGGAGTACGAGAAGGCCGCCGAGATCCGCGACCGGATCCGGGCAGCCGAGGCGGACGCGGCCGAGGAGGGGGGCGGTTCGGCCCCGGTGGGTGCCCGCCGGCCGGCGAGCGAGCGGGGCGGCAACGCGGAGGGAACCGGCGCGTGAAGACCGGAGCGATGGAACAGGAGTGGCGCCTCCCGGTCGCGGAGATGCTGGATGCGCGCCAAAAGTGGTTCGCCGAAAAAGGCAAACTCGCGGACGCGATCTTGAGCACCCGCGTGCGCCTGGCGCGCAACCTCAAGGGCCTGTTCTTCCCCGGCCGCGCGCTGGGTGAGGAGCTCGCGGGGGTGCTGCACCGCGTCGAGGGCGCCACGCTGCGGGTCGACGCGCTCAAGGGGCGCAGCGTCTTCGGCATGGAAGGGCTGTCGGTGCTCGAGCGGCAGTTCCTGCTCGAGCGCCACCTGATCAGCTACGATCTGGCGAGCAACGGAGCTCACTGTGGGCTCGTCTTCGCGCGCGACGAGGGCGTCAGCGTGATGGTCAACGAAGAGGACCACCTGCGCATCCAGGCGCTGCGCGCCGGCTTCCAGCTCGACGAGTGCTTCGCCGCCGCCAGCGCCCTGGACGACCAGCTCGAGGCCACGCTCGAGTGGGCCTTCTCGGACGACCTGGGGTACCTCACCGCCTGCCCGACCAACGTCGGCACCGGTCTGCGGGCCTCCTTGCTCATCCACCTGCCGGCGCTGGTGCTCACGCGCAAGATCAAGAAGGTCCTCACCGGCGTCACGCAGGTCGGCCTGACCGTGCGCGGCTTCTACGGCGAGGGCACCGACGTCCTGGGCAACTTCTTCCAGATCTCGAACCAGATCACGCTGGGCGAGACGGAGTCCCAGGCCTTGCTCAACCTCGAGCGCGTGGTGCGCCAGCTGCTCGAGTACGAAGAGAAGGCCCGCGACGTGCTGCTCAAGGACGCGGGTCTGCAGATCGAGGACAAGGTCATGCGGGCCTTGGGGGTCTTCACCCATTCGCGGCTGCTGTCCTCGGAGGAAGTGATCGGACTGGCGTCCGCCATCCGCCTGGGAGCAACCCTGGGGATGGAGGGTCTACCGCCGGTCGAGCTGATCAACGAGATCTTGCTCTGTTCCCAGCCGGCTCACCTACAGCTCATGGCGGGCCGGGAGATGAGCTCCAACGAGCGCAACGCCCACCGGGCCCGGTTCGTGCGGGAGAAGCTGAGCGCCGCGGGAGTGACCTAGGCCCAGTTGCCCAATTGCATCGAAGAAGATTGCCCAATTGCATCGAAGAAGGGAGTCGCTGATGCACGACAAGTTCACCGAACGCGTGCGCAAGGTGATCTTCCTGGCGCGCGAGGAGGCCAGCCGGCTGCAGCATGACTCGATCGGCACCGAGCACCTCCTGCTGGGACTGCTCCGCGAAGGCGAGGGCATCGCGGCGACCGTGCTCGCCAATCTGGGTCTTGACCTGGACGCCATCCGTCAGGCGGTCGAAAGCACCGTGGCCCACAGCGGCGGTTCGCTGACGATCGGGGAGATCCCGTTCACCGCCAACGCCCGGCGCGTGCTCGAGCTGTCGGTCGACGAAGCGCGCCAGATGGGCCACAACTACGTCGGCACCGAGCACCTGCTGCTCGGCCTGATCCGCGAGGGCGAGGGCGTCGCCGCCAAGGTGCTGATGGACATGGGCGTCGACCGCAAGAAGGTGCGCGAGGAAACGCTCAAGCTCCTGGGTGGTCACACCAATCAAGCCCAACCCGAAACCGAGGAACGACCCGAGACGCCCAGCCTGAACCAGTTCGGGCGCGATCTGACCCAGCTCGCCAAGGAGGGCAAGCTCGACCCGATCTTCGGTCGCGACAACGAGATCGAGCGCATCGTCGAGATCCTGTGCCGGCGCAAGAAGAACAACCCGGTCCTGATCGGCGAGGCGGGGGTGGGCAAGACCGCGATCGTCGAGGGCCTGGCCCAGCGCATCGTGGACGGCAAGGTGCCCGAGCTCTTGCGCGGGCGCCGGCTGGTCACCCTGGACCTGGCCAGCGTGGTCGCGGGTACCAAATACCGGGGGCAATTTGAGGAACGCTTGAAGACGATCATGAACGAGCTGCGGGAATCGCAGGACGCGATCATCTTCATCGACGAGCTGCACACGATCGTCGGCGCCGGCGGGGCCGAGGGCGCGATCGACGCCTCCAACATGCTCAAGCCCGCCCTGGCGCGCGGTGAGCTGCAGTGCATCGGCGCTACCACGCTGGATGAATACCGCAAGCACATCGAGAAGGATGGCGCCCTCGATCGGCGCTTTCAGCCCATCCTGGTCGACCCGCCCTCGGTCGAGGAGACGATCCGGATCCTCCGCGGTCTCAAAGACAAGTACGAGGCCCACCATCGGGTTCACTATGAGGATGAGGCCCTGCTGGCCGCCGCCCAGCTTTCCGACCGCTACATCACCGATCGCTATCTGCCCGACAAGGCCATCGATGTGGTCGACGAATCGGGCGCGCGGGCGCGGCTGTCGCAGAGCACCTTCCCCCTGGAGCTGCGCGACCTGGACAAGAAGATCGAGCAGATCGCCATGGAGAAGGAAGCCGCCATCCGCGGCCAGGAATTCGAGAAGGCCGCGGCGATGCGCGATCAGGAAAAGGACCTGCGCCAGGAGTACTACCGCATCAAGAAGGAGTGGAACGAGGAGAAGAGCGTCCAGAAGACCTGGGTCACCGAGAGCGACATCGCTTATGTGATCTCGCGGATGACGAAAATCCCGGTGTCCAAGATCGGTGAGGCCGAGAGCGCCAAGCTGCTGAGGATGGAAGAGCAGCTCGAGACCGAGATCATCGGGCAGCGCCCGGCCGTCGAGGCGATCGCCAAGGCGATCCGCCGCAATCGGGCCGGCCTGCGCGACCCGCGCCGCCCGATCGGCACCTTCGTCTTCCTGGGACCCACCGGCGTGGGCAAGACGGAGCTGGCGCGCGTGTTGGCGCGCTTCCTCTTCGATGATCCCGATGCGCTCATCCGCATCGACATGAGCGAGTACATGGAGAAGTTCGCGGTCAGCCGGCTGGTGGGCGCGCCGCCGGGCTACGTGGGCTACGAGGAGGGCGGACAGCTCACCGAGAAGGTGCGGCGCAAACCCTACTCTGTCGTGCTGCTCGACGAGATCGAAAAGGCGCACCCGGACGTCTTCAATATCCTGCTCCAGGTGCTCGAGGACGGCCTGCTGACCGACAGCCTCAAGCGCAAGGTGAGCTTCAAGAACTGCGTGCTCATCATGACCAGCAACATCGGTGCTCGCCGCCTCCGCGGGCGCGGCACGATGGGCTTCTCGCGCCAGGATGAGGGTGCTACCTACGAGTCGATGAAGAACACCGTCATGGAAGAAGTCCGCAAGGTCTTCAATCCTGAGTTCTTGAATCGCATCGATGAGCTACTTGTCTTCCGGTCCCTCAACCACGATGACATGGAGAAGATCATCACGATCCTGATCAACCAGGTGCGGGTCCGCCTGCGCCAGGCGGACCTGGACCTCTCGCTGACGCGTGGCGCGGTGGAGCTGTTGCTCGAGAAGGGCTTCGACCCCGATCTGGGCGCGCGGCCGCTGCGGCGGGCAATCCAGAAGTACATCGAGGATCCGCTCTCGGAGCTGGTGCTCAAAGGCCGCTGCAAGGCGGGCAACACGATCCGGGTCACCAAGAAGGGCGAGGAGCTCGGCTTCGAGGTCACCAGCCGCGCCGGCCTGGCGCGCACCGGCGACGAACCGCCAGCCCGCTCCGCGGCGGACCTGGAAGACAACGGCGTCAAGCCTTCCGTCTCGGCCCGGGTGCCGGAAGAGGACGCCTAATGGCTTAGGTGCAGGCATGGCGCGGGGCGGGCGGAGCCCGTCCCCGGAAGGGGCAGGATGTCCACCCACAGCGAACCGGCTCACCGGCGGGCCGTCGCGGCACTGGCCGCGGCGGTCCTCCTGCTGGGCACCGCACCGGCGGTCCGGGCCCAGATCGACCCGTTGGCGCCCATCGAAGCGATCGAGTACCACGGCCTCGCGGCCGTCGACCACGTCTTGGTCGAGGAAGCCGTGCGCCTGAAGGTGGGCGACCCGGCTTACCCGTTCCGCATCACCCAGACCGTCCGCGCGCTCTACGGGCTCGGGGTCTTCGACCAGGTCGAGGCCTTCAGCACCGTGAACGACAGCGGCCGCGCCGTCGTGACCCTGGAGTTCACCGAGCGCGGTCGTGTCAAAGAGGTCATCTACGAGGGCAACAAGGAGTTCAACGTCGAGGACCTCAAGGTCCACGGCGGCCCCCAGGTAGGCGGTGTGCTGCGGCGCAGCGACCTGTTCCGCATGGCGAACAACATCGTTGCCGCCTATCGCGAGAAGGGTTACTCCCATGCGGTCGTCACCCCCTCGGCCGGGCCCGATCCCCAGGGCGATCCGGGGGTGATCGTGCGGGTCAGGATCGAGGAGGGGCCGCGCCTGAAGATCCGCGCCATCCACTTCGCCGGCAACGACCATCTGCCGCCGGACAAGCTGCGCGGCGAGCTAAAGACCAAGCCCAAGGGCTTTCTGCGTCGCGGGCGCTTCCAGCACGAGAAGCTCGAGGAGGACGCGGCGCGCCTGGAAAACTACTACCGCGACCACGGCTTCAAGGACGCGCGGGTGACCCTGCAGGAACCGCGCTATCTCCCACACGACGAGGGCATCGAGATCGGCTTCACGATCAGCGAGGGGCCGCGGTACTACTTCGGCGCCACCGCCTTCGAGGGCGCCACGGTTTTCACCGATGCTGACCTGCGTCCCGGCCTGCTCTTTGCCAAGGGCGATCCTTACGCCGCCAGCAAGCTCGACCAGAGCCTGGCGCAGATCTACAGCATGTATACGGAGCGCGGCTATCTGACCGACTTGCGCGTCGATCCGGTCACCGAGGTTCAGGGCGACACCGTGGCGGTCACCTTCCGCGTCCGCGAGGGCGAGCCTTCGCATGTGGGTGAGGTGCGCATCGTGGGCAACACGCGCACCAAGGAGCGCGTGATTCGCCGGGAGATCTCGCTGTTCCCCGGGGATCTGCTGCGCCGCAGCCGCCTCGCGCGCTCCCAGCGTGACATCTTCGCCACCGGGTTTTTCAAGGACGTGCAGGTCGACTTCGAGCCGTCCCAGATCCCCGGCGAGGTGGACGTGAGCTTCAGAGTCGAGGAACAGAGCTCGGCCACGATGAACGGTGGCGTCGGGTATTCCAGCCAACTCGGTCTGACGGGTTTCATCAAGCTGGGGCACAACAACCTGTTCGGCAACGGGCAGGCCTTGACCCTGGAGCTGGAACGCGGAAGTCGACGCGAGTACTACGATCTCTCGTTCACGGAGCCGTGGGTGCTGGGGCATCCGATCTCCGCCGGTGTCGACCTGTACAACACCGAGAGCTACCGCGAGGTCTACGCAGGCCAGCAATACGACGCCTCCTACTGGAGCAAGGTGCGCGGCGGCGGGGTCCGCGTCGGCTTCCCGTGGTTCCTGCGCTTCCCCGATTACAGTCGACTCACCGTGGGCTACTCCTTGAGCCAGACCAAGTTCACTGACTACGGCAGCCTGCCTGAGGTCACGATCGGACAGCTCCTCGAGAGCGCGGGGACCCGCTCGCGCTTCTTTGTCTCCTTGACGCGCAACTCCACCGATAACCCCTTCCACCCGACGCTCGGCGCGCGGACCGCACTCCGGCAGGAATTCAACGGCGGAGTCCTCGGGGGCGACATGGACTACCACTACTTCAGCGCTGATCACCGCCAGTACTTCTCACCCTTCTGGCGGCCGGTGTTGATGCTGCGCGGGCGCTTCGGACTGCTCAGTCGCTACCGCGGGGGCGACGTCGTGCCGTCGGCCGAGCGCTTCCGCCTGGGGGGCATCACCGGCTTCGACCTGATGCGTGGTTACGACGACTACTACCTCGTGCCCGAGGAGAACATCGAGCTGCGCGACGGGCGCGAATACCGCTTCCCCGGCGGCACGACCATGCTGGCCTTCACCGGCGAGCTGCAGTTTCCGCTGGTCGATCCGGTGTGGGGGGCCTTCTTCCTCGATGCGGGGGACACCTGGAATTCCGCCTACGATATTTCCTTGAACGGTCTCAAGTTAGGGATCGGCGCCGGCATCACCATGGAGATACCGATGCTGGGCCCCATCGGTTTCTACTACGGCTACGGCACCGAGACGGGGCGTTGGAAGACCCACTTCGCCTTCGGGCCGCAGTTCTAGGACCGGCCGGCGCCGGGCGCCGGCGGCAAGAAAGCGCTGGCGCCCGGCCGCGGGCATTGACTACGATCGACCCCGTTTTACATCCCGACAGGGAGGAAACTCATGCGTTGCAGAGCGAATTGGGTGGCCATCCTCTTGCTCGTCGGCCTCGCCCTGGCCGCGCCAGCGCGGGGCGACGTGCGGATCGCCTTTGTCAACACCGAGATCATCCAGCGCGACTACAAGGCGGTCCAGAGCGTCATCGAGACGTTCAATCGGGACGTCGAGGGCTGGAATCAGGAGGCCCAGCGACGCAAGCAGGAATTGGAGGGACTCCAGCGCGAGCTCGAGAGCCAGGGCCTGATGCTCAGCGACGAGCGGCGTCAGGAGAAGGAGATGGAACACCAGCGCCGGCTCAACGAGTACGACCAATTCGTGCAGAGCGTTTTTGGCCCCGACGGACTGGCCGAGCAGCGCAATGAGGAGCTCATGCGCCCGATCATCACCAAGGTCCAGGCGCTGTTGACGAAGATCGCCAACGAGGATGACTATGACTTCATCCTCGATGCCGCCGACAACAACATCCTCTACGCGGACCCCGACCACGACCTGACCCAGCGCGTGCTGGACGAATTGAACGCGGACGAGGGGGGCAACTGATCCGGCGCACGCTTGCGGGGCGCTCGGAGGTGCTGCAATGGAATTCCGACTCGCGGAGCTGGCCACGCGCCTGGGGGGAGAGCTACACGGCGATCCCGACCTCAAGATCCGGGGCGTGGCCGGCATCAAAGAGGCCCAGCCCGGCGAGATCACCTTCCTGGGCAACCCGCGCTATGAGGAGTGGCTGGAGAAGACCCAGGCCTCGGCCGTCATTCTGCCACTGACCCATGCGGCCAATGGCCGGACCAGCATTCGCGTGGCTGACCCCTACACCGCCTTCCAGGCGGTGATGACGCTGTTCCACCACCAGCGCACGCTGCTCGGGCCCGGCGTGCACCCCTCGGCTCTGATCGGCCCGGGCACGGAGCTGGGCGCCAACGTAGCGATCGGACCGCAGGTCGTGATTGGGGAGCGCTGCCGCATCGGGGACGGCACGATCATCCTGCCCGGGGTCATCATCGGCCCGGAGGTGACGATCGGCGCGCGGTGCCTGATCTACCCCAACGTCGTGATCCGTGAGGAGACCCAGATCGGCGAGCGCGTGATCCTCCACGCCGGCGCCGTCATCGGCGACGACGGGTTCGGGTTCCGCACCCGCGCTGGGCAGCATGACAAGGTGCCGCAGCTCGGACGGGTCGTGATCGAGGACGATGTCGAGGTCGGCGCCAACACCTGCATCGACCGCGCCACCGCGGGCGCGACGGTCATTCGCCAGGGCAGTCGCATCGACAACCTCGTCCAGGTCGCGCACAACGTGTCCATCGGGCGCAACTCGATCCTCTGCGCCCAGGTCGGCATTGCCGGCAGCACCACTGTGGGCGATGACGTGACCCTCGCCGGACAGGTCGGGATCACCGGCCACATCCACATCGGCGACGGCGCCAAGGTCGGTGCCCAGGGTGGGGTGACCAAGTCGGTGCCGTCCGGCGCAGCGGTCTCCGGCTATCCGGCCGCACCGCATCACGTGGCCATGCGCATCTACGCCGCGATGCGCCGGCTGCCCGAGCTGCTCAGAACGGTGCGCCGGCTCGAAAGCCGGATCGAAGAGCTGGAAAGGAAAGGAGATCAGGGGCGGTGAAGCAGCGGACCATTGCCAAGGCCGTGTCCTTCAGCGGCGTGGGACTGCACACCGGCGAGGAGACCACCGTCACGTTCCGGCCCGCGGGCGCCAATGAAGGGATCACCTTCGTGCGGGCCGATCTGCCCGCGGCGCCCCGCATCCGGGTCTGCCCCGAGAACTCCGTCGAGGACCGCGAGGGGCGCCGCCGCACGATCCTGCGTCAAGCCGGAGCGGAGGTGCACACCGTTGAGCACGTCCTGGCCGCTGTCAGCGGCCTGGGCATTGACAGCATCATCCTCGAGGTTTCCGGGCTGGAGCTGCCTGAGCCGCCCGACGGCAGCGCGGCGCCGCTGGTCGCGCTCATCGAGCAAGCCGGCATTCGCGAGCTCGACGCCGAGTGCTGCCCCTTTGTGATCCAGAACCCGGTTTCCTACGATGCCGATGGCGTCCAAGTGGTCGGCACGCCGTACGAGGGCCTGCGGCTTTCCTTCACGATTCAGTTCGACAACCCCGTGCTGGGCACGCAGCACCTGAGCCTGGATGTGACCCCGGACTCGTTTCGTGACCTCATCGCACCGGCCCGCACCTTCGTCCTCTACCGCGACGTGGAGGCCCTGCGCGCCCAGGGCCTGATCAAGGGCGGCAGCCTGCATAACGCCGTCGTCGTCAAGGAAGACGGCATCATGAACGAGGAGCCGCTGCGCTTTCCCGACGAGTTCGTCCGCCACAAACTGCTCGATCTACTGGGCGATCTCACGCTGATCGGCCGGCCATTGCGCGGCCACGTCTACGCGGTTCGCAGCGGCCACTCTCACAACGTGCGTTTTGTGCGCGAGCTGGTGCGCGGCCACAGCGGCGCCGCCGAGTACGTCCAACTCCTGGACCAGGTCCACTTCGATATCAATGACATCGAGCGCATCATGCCGCACCGCTACCCGTTCCTGCTGGTCGACCGCATCCTGCACCTGGCCGAGCGCGAGCGGGTCGTGGGCCTGAAAAACGTCACGGTCAACGAGCCCTTCTTCGCTGGCCACTTCCCCGGCCACCCGATCATGCCCGCGGTTCTGATCATCGAAGCGATGGCCCAGGTCGGCGGGATCCTGCTGCTCAACACCGTCGAGAACCCTGAAACGAAGCTCGTCTACTTCATGGGCATCGACAACGCCAAGTTCCGCCGTCCGGTCCTGCCCGGCGACCAGATCATCTTCGATCTCCAGCTTCTGCGCTTGAAGAGCCGCACCTGCCAGATGGCCGGCAAGGCCTACGTGCGCGGCAACTTGGTCGCCGAGGCGGACCTGCTTTCCAGCATCGTGGACAGGGAGGCCCCGCGCCCATGACCCAGATTCATCCGACCGCGATCGTCGCGCCCGGCGCCGAGTTGGGCGCCGACGTTCAGATCGGTCCCTACTGCATCGTCGGCCCCGCGGTGCGCCTGGGGGATCGCAGTCAGCTCGATTCCCACGTCCGCATCGACGGCGCCACCGAGATCGGACCCGACGGCCACCTCTTTCATGCTGCCGCGATCGGCGGGGCGCCCCAGGACCTGAAGTACCGCGGCGCGCGCAGCGCCGCCCGCATCGGGGCGCGCTGCACGCTGCGCGAGTTCTGCACGGTCAACCGGGCGACGGGCGAGGGCGAGGCCACGGTGATCGGCGACGATTGCCTCCTGATGGCTTACTCCCACGTGGCCCACAACTGCACCTTGGGTCACCACGTGATCATCGGCAACTGCTCGGCCGCCGCCGGGCACGTCGAGATCGGCGACTTCGCCATCATCAGCGGCCTGACGCCGATTCACCAGTTTGTCCGCATCGGCGCGCACGTGATCATCGGCGGCGGCCTGCGCGTGCCGAAGGATGTGCCGCCGTTCGTGCGGGCGGGCGGGATGCCCCTGAAGGTGAGCGGGCTGAACACGATCGGACTCGAGCGCCGCGGCTTCAGCGCGGAGACGATGGCCGAGCTGCGCAAGCTCTACCGCATCTTCTTCCGCGCCCAGCTCATCAAGGAGGAGGCTCTGGCCCGGATCCGCGCCGAGTGCCGGCCGCTGCCCGAGGTCGAGCAGTTCTGCAGCTTCATCGAGCGGTCCGAGCGCGGGCTGACCCGTTGAGCCGGCGGGCTGCCGGCGGGCGCGGGTGACCATCCGGCGGCCCGCGGCGCCCGTGGCATGTGCCCAGCCGATGGCGCGCGCGAAGCGCGAGGAGCGGTAGCATGTCCGCAACGCTGCCCATGGCAGCCCTGCCCATGGCGGTCGTCGGGGCCGGTCACCTCGGCACCTTCCACGCCCAGCGCCTCCACGAGCTCGATCCGGCACAGCCGCGCTGGATCATCGACCGCGATCATGAGCGGGCTGCCCGCCTGGCCGCCACGGTGGGGGCCCGCGCGGGCACCGACCTCGGTGCCGCATTGGCCGAGGTCGCCGCGGTCGTGATCGCTACGCCCACGGAGACGCACCTCGACGTGGCGTCGCAGGCGATCGCCGCGCAGCGCCACGTCCTCGTCGAGAAGCCGATGACGCGCACCGTCGCAGAGGGCGAGCAGCTCATCCGGCTCGCCCGGACCGCGGGCGTCAAGCTGCAGGTTGGGCACGTCGAGCGCTTCAATCCGATCTTCCTGGCGGTGCGCGATCAGATCGGCACGCCCGCCTTCGTCGAGGCGGAGCGCCTGGCGCCGTTCGTCCCGCGCAGCGTCGACATCGACGTCATCCTGGACCTGATGATCCACGATCTCGACATCCTGCTGAGCCTGGTGCCCGACCGCGTGGCCTCGCTGGACGCGGTGGGCGTCGCGGTGCTCACCCAGCGCGAGGACATCGCCAACGCCCGGCTGCGCTTCACCAATGGCACGGTGGCGAACCTGACCGCCAGCCGCGTCTCGCGCGAGAAGGTCCGCAAGCTGCGCTTCTTCGGCCCGTCGGGCTATCTCTCGCTCGACTTGGCGCGGCGCCGCGGACGCCGCGCGCTCATCGTGGCCGATCGCGATGGCGAGGTGGCGGTGCCCGGGGTCGGCCGCTTCCGGGTGGGCGAAGAGATCCTGACGCCGCCCGATGGGGATGCGCTGACCGAGCAGCTGCGCGCCTTCCAGATCGCGATCCTGGAGAACACGCCGCCGGCGGTGAGCGGTGAGGACGCGGTGCGCGTGTTGCGCATCGCCGGCCGGATCCAGCAGGAGGTGCGCCAGAGTCTCGAGGAGTTCCGCCGGCGGGGGAGCGCCCCGGGCTCGTTCGCCAGGGGTGGGGCCCACGGCGGTTCGGCCACCGCCGATCCAGACGCTTGAGCATCGCGATGGGCGAGCGGCGCGTGCTCATCGTGGCCGGAGAGGCCAGCAGCGACGCCCACGGCGCCGGCCTCGTGCGGGCGCTGCGGGCGCGCGGGGTTGCGGCGCGCTTCTACGGCGTCGGCGGCCCGGCGTTGGAGGCCGCGGGCGTCGCGCTCTTGGCGCGCTACGATCAGCTCGCGGTGGTCGGGCTCAGCGAGGCGCTGGCGGTACTGCCGCGGGCCCTGCACCTGATGCATGGGCTGAAGCGTTCGCTCCGCCGCGAGCCGCCCGATCTCTTCCTGCCGGTCGATTCGCCCGAGATCAACTTGCGCCTGGCTCACGTCGCCGCGCAGCGCGGCGTGCCGGTCGTCTACTTCGTGGCCCCGCAGGTGTGGGCCTGGCGCGCCGGGCGCGTGCGCCAGATCCGCCGCGACGTGCGCGAGCTGCTGGTGCTCTTCCCGTTCGAGGTCGAATGGTTTGCGGCCCACGACGTGCGCGCCACCTACGTGGGCCACCCGCTGGTGGAGGCGGCCGCGGCCCGGCTGGACGCGGCCCAGGGGCATGCGGTGGGAACCGGCGCGGCCGAGGTGTTGCTCCTGCCCGGCAGCCGGCGGGGAGAGGTGCGGCGCCATCTGCCGGTCATGGCGGCCGCGGTGGCCAGGCTGCGCTCTGGCGGACCCACCCGTGTGGGCGGGCCTGGCGGGCCGGGCGACCGCCCGCAGGGCCAGCCCCCCGAAGGCCTGAACTGCCGCCTGCGCATGGCCGACGCCCTCAGCGAGGAGCACTACCAGCCCTGGGCGCGCCAGGCCGGCATCGACTTGTGCCGTGATCCGGTCTTCGATCTCGCCCGCGCCGCTGATCTGGTCGTAGCGGCTTCGGGAACCGCCTCCTTCGAGGCATCGCTGATGGAAGCGCCGACGATCGTGGTCTATCGTGTCAGCCCGATGACTTGGTGGCTGGCCCGGCGGCTGGTCAGGGTCCCGCACGCGGCGATGGCGAACCTGGCGGCGGGAAAGGCGATTCTGCCCGAGCTGCTGCAGAGCGACTTGACCGCCGCGCGCCTGGCGGGGGAGATGGCCGGGCTGCTCGCCGATCCCGATCGCCGCGCATCGATGCGCAGCGCGCTGGCGCGGATGCGCGGCACCTTCGGGCCACCGGGGGCTTACGAGCGCGCGGCCGAGCGGGCGGCCGCCTGGCTGGAGGCGAAGTAGGGCGTGGGGCGTGATGCGGCGGGGGGGCCGCGTGGGGCGCGGGTCGCGGGACTCTTGGGAGCGGGCCTGCTGCGCGCCCTGGGCGCGACGTGGCGCGTGCGAGCGATCGGCCGCGAGGATGAGCTGGCCCTGCGCGCCGCCCACCGGCCGATCCTCTACGCCTTCTGGCACGGCGAACTGCTGCCGCTCGCCTACCTCATGCGCGGGATGAACGCGACCGTGATGGTGAGCGAGCATCGCGACGGCGAATACATCACGCAGGTGATTACGCACCTCGGATTCCGCACCGTGCGTGGCTCGACCACCCGCGGCGGCTACCGTTCGCTCCTGGCCCTCGCGCGCTTGGGGCGCGCGGGCGAGCTCATCGCCATTACCCCCGATGGCCCGCGCGGGCCGCGCCACCAGGCGCAGATCGGCGCGCTGCTGGTCGCGCAGCGCGCCCAGGTCCCGATCATCCCCGTCGCGGCCTCCGTCTCGCGCGTCCGGCGGCTCGCGAGCTGGGATCGCTTCGTGATCCCGGCCCCATTCGCTCGGGCGGTGCTCGCCTTCGGACCTACGCTGGAGGTGCCGGCGGAGCTGAAGCCCGCCGAGCTTGCGGAGCGCTACCTGCCCCGCTTGGAGGCGTCCCTCATTGCGACCGGTGGGGCCGCCGATCGCGCGCTCGCCGACTGGCAGCTCGCGCGCTGGCCGCGCGCCGCGCAAGCCAGCCTCGGGGCGTACGACCTGGCCTGGGGGGTGGGCCTGATCGCCGGCTCGCCCTACGTCGCCGTCCGCGGTCTCATCCACCCGGGGGAGATGGCCGAACGCTTCGCGCTGGGGAGCCGCCGTGCCGGGCACGCGGCCGGTGGGCTGTGGATGCACTGCGCCAGTCTGGGCGAGGTGCGCGGCGCCCTGCCGCTCGTGCGCGCCCTGGCCGCGCGCGGGGAAGCGCCCCTCGTGACCACCGTCACCCCGACCGCCCGCGCGCAGACCGCCGAGATCCGGGCCGCCGGGGCGAGCGAGGTGCGTCACGCGCCGCTCGACTTCCGGCCCCTGGCGGCGCGGGCGCTGCGGCGCTGGGCGCCGCGGGCGCTCCTGATCTGCGAGACCGAGATCTGGCCCGGACTGATCGCGACGGCGCTCGATCGCGGCGCTGCGGTGGCCTTCGTGAACGCGCGGCTGACCGAGCGCGGCCTGCGGCGCTGGCGCTTCAGGCTCGCGCGACCGCTGGCCCGCGCGCTGCTGGCGCGCGTGTGGGTGGCGGCCCAGTCGGCGGCGGACGCGCAGCGCTGGCGGACGCTGGGCGTGCCCGCGGACCGCGTGCGCGTCACCGGCAACACCAAGTACCAGGAGCCCCGCGGCCCGCTTGCGGCGACGCGACGCGCCGAGCTGCGCGGCGGGTGGCGCACCATCATCGTCTTCGGCAGCGTGCGCTCGGCCGAGGCCGAGGCGGTGGCCGAAGCGTTGCGCGCGTGCCGCGCGCTGCCGGGCCCGGCGCTCTTCGTGCTCGCGCCGCGCCATCGCGAGAGCGCGGGAAGCATCGTGGCCGCGGCCGCCCGCGCGGTGGAGCACACCGTTGTACGTTCGACCCTCGCGGAGATGCTCCTGCCCGAGGCGACCGTTGCCACGCGATCCACCCCCGACGGGGCCGAGGCTGCCCACGTCCTGCTGCACGTGGACACGGTCGGGGAACTGCGGCAGTTTTACGCCGTCGCCGATGTCGCCTTCGTCGGGGCCACGCTCTGTCCGATCGGCGGCCACAACCTGTTCGAGGCGGCCGAGCTCGGCGTGCCCGTGGTGCACGGCCCGCACACCGCCAATGTCGCCGACGTCGCGGCCGCGCTGGCTGACGCCGGAGGCGGTTTCCGCGTGGCCGATGGCGGCGAGCTGGGGACGCGGCTCTGCGCGCTGGCGCGCGGCGAGCGCGAGCGGCAGGCGGCGGCCGAGGGGGCGCTGCGCGCGGCCGCAACGTTGGGCGGCGCCGTCGAGCGCACGTTGGCGGCCCTCGAAGCGTGGGGCGTGCCGGTCGCGAGGATGTGATGTGATGGGTTGGATCGAGGTGCACCGACGCCTGGCGCGGGGCGAGCCCCGCGGCGCCGAGGGGGCGCTGGGTGCCGCGCTGGTTCCCGCGGCGTGGCTCTACGGCTTGGGCACGGCGGTGCGCACCTGGGCCTACGACTGGCGCCTGCTCCCGATCCGGCGGCTGGGACCTCGCTGGGCGGTGATCAGCGTCGGGGGACTGGCGGCCGGTGGCACCGGCAAGACGCCCTTCGCCGCCCTCCTGGCCCGCCGCTTGCGTGGCGCGGGCCTGCGCCCGCTGCTGGTGGCGCAGGGCTACGGTGCGCCCCGGCGAGATCCGAGCGCGCGCATCATCTCCCCGGGCCGCATGGGGCGAGGCCTGGGCGAGGGTTGGGAGACCGCGGGGGAGGAGGCGATCCTGCTCGCGCGCCTGGCGCCGGAAGTCGCGGTGGCGGTCGCGCGGCGCTACGAGCAAGCCGCGGGCGCGGCGGCCGGCGGCGAGCTCGATCCCAACGTCCTCGTCCTGGACGGCGGGTTCCAGCACCGCCGGCTCCACCAGGACGTGCGCTTCGTCGTCCTCGACGCCGCGCGCGATCCGGCCCACGGGCGCCTGCTCCCGCGCGGTGACCTGCGTGAACCGTATCGCGCCCTGCGCCGCGCGGACTGGATCGTGCTGCACCGCACCGAGCTGGGCCGCCACGCCGAGGCCTGGGAGCGCCAGCTCGATCGCGCCGCCCCGGACCGGCCGCGCATTCGGTGCGAGAATCGCTACGGTCAGCCCTATGACCTCGCGTCGCAGGGCCCGGGGGAACGCTACGCCTGGGCCGACCTGATCGGCAAGCGGCTCGGGGTCTGGACAGCTCTGGGCAACCCTGATGCATTCATCGCGGGCTTGGAGCGGCTCGGTGTGCGACCGGTCTGGCAGCGGCTGGCGCGTGACCATGCGCCCTTCGGGCGCCGCGAGGCGCAGGAGCTGGTGCAGATCGCGCGTGAGAAGCGGGTGCGAGCCTTTCTCGTGACCCAGAAGGACGCCGTCAAGCTGGAGACCTACGTGGACCACATCCCGCCGGTAATCGTCGTGCCGGCCGAGATCGCGCCCGTCAAGGCCGATGAAGCGCGGCTGGCTGAATTCGTGCGGGCCTTCGCGCAGGAACATTTCCAGCCGGCGCAGCCGGAGGCCGGAACGCCACCGCGGCAGGAGGCTGCGGCGCCGCAGGAAGCGGTGGCACCGCGGCAGCAAGCAGCGGCGCCGCAGGAAGCGGTGGCACCGCGGCTCCCCGCGGCGCCACCGGCTGCGAATTCGTGAGCTAGTCCTCGTCGGTCCAGTTGGCGAAGTGAATCGTCATGCAGGCCTTGACCACGATCGGCTCCTCGGAGGTCTCCTCATAGCCGGTGAAGGTCAGCGAGGCCTCGGCCAGGAGTTCCCCCCCAGTCTGGTAGGAGGAAAGGGGCGGATTGGCTTTGGCCCAGGCCGTCACGAGCACGATCCGGTGATTGACTTCCTCGCCAGTGGGCACGACCAAATGGATCTTGCCCGTCACCGGCTCGATCTTCTCCACCTCCGCGCCGGTCACGGCGTAGTCGACGCGGTACCCGGTGAGCACCACGGAGCCGAATGGCCCATTGGGCTTGATCGACAGGCGGCTTGACCGCGGGACGTTCATGAAGCTGATGAAGACCTCGTCCTCGACGACGCCGTCATCGGTCACAATGTCCGACAGAAACACCTGGCCGTAGCTGTTCGACTCCGAAGCGGTCTCGGCGATGCGGCTCACGTAGACCAGGGACCTGGGCGCCTCCTGGTCGTCGCAGCCCGGGAACCCGACGGTAAACAGACCCAGTAGCACCACCCCGGAGATAAGCTCGAGCAGACCCCGTCTCATTGTGCGCGACCTCCTCGTCGTGGGCATGGAAGGCGCGAACCTCCGGCCGCCCGTGGTTTTCAACCTTTGCCGTATCTATCGGCGTTTTCTATACTCGCCTGAAGTTCCAAGGCGATGCGGGCAGGGAAGCAGAAGCGGCCGGCCCGGGGCGGCGGGAGCTTGTATGTCCAAGCAACAGTATGACTTCCTGGTGATCGGCTCCGGCCTGGCCGGGCTCCTCTTCGCCCTGGAAGCAGCCTCTCGCGGCCGGGTGGCCGTCATCACCAAGCGGCTCCCCGAGGAGAGCAGCACCGTCCATGCTCAAGGCGGCATCGCCAGCGTCAGCGCCGCGGACGATTCTTTCGACCTCCACATGGCCGACACCCTGACCGCTGGGGCCGGGCTGTGCCGGCCGGACGTCGTGGCCGGTGTCGTCGCCGAGGGTCCGCAGGCGATCGACGCGCTCGAACGGCACGGCGTGACCCTCTCGGCGGGCGAGAACGGGGGCTATGATCTGGGGCGCGAGGGCGGTCACTCCCGGCGCAGGATCCTGCATGCCAAGGACCGCACCGGCCGGGCGATCGGCATGGCCCTGCTCGAGCGCGCCCAGCAAGACTCCAACATCGACATCTACGCGAACCACTGCTGCATCGACCTCATCACCGACAGCAAGCTCGAAGGGCGCCATCCGGTGCCCGGCGTCACGCACGTCGTGGGGGTCTATGCCCTCGACGCGGGCGCGGGGAGCATCCAAGCCTTCAGCGCGCCGCAGGTGCTCCTGGCCACCGGCGGCGCAGGCAAGGTCTATCGCTACACGAGCAATCCCGACGTGGCCACCGGCGATGGTCTGGCGATGGCCTACCGGGCGGGTGCGCGCCTGGCGAACCTCGAGTTCGTCCAGTTTCACCCGACGTGTCTCTATGAGCCGCGCGGCAGCCGCTTCCTCCTCTCCGAGGCGCTGCGGGGCGAGGGCGCGGTGATCAAGTCGATCTCGGGCGAGGCGTTCATGGAGGCCTATCACCCCATGGGCTCGCTCGCGCCGCGCGACGTCGTCGCGCGCGCCATCGACCAGGAGATGAAGCGCCGCGGCGACCGGCACGTCGTCCTGGACCTGACGGCGATCGGACGCGAGCGCGTCAAGTCGCGCTTTCCGATGATCTACGCCACCTGCCTCGAGGAGGGCATCGACATTGCCCATGAGCCGGTGCCGGTCGTGCCGGCCGCGCACTACCTGTGCGGCGGCGTCGTGACCGATGCGGCGGGCCGCACCGACCTGGTGGGGCTCTACGCGGCCGGGGAGGTGACGTGCACGGGATTGCACGGCGCGAATCGGCTGGCCAGCAACTCGCTCCTGGAAGCAGCGGTTTTTGCGCTGCGCGCCGCGCATGCCGCCGGCGAGGCGCTCGAGGAACACCGGGCGCGCGTCGCCGCCTGGTCGCCGCCGCCGCCCTGGAACCCTGGCCAGGCGACGGTGCCCAAGGAATCGGTGCTGGTCAATGCCCACTGGGAGATGGTCCGCGCGCTGATGTGGGACTTCGTCGGCATCGTGCGCAGCGATCATCGCCTGGGCCTGGCCGAACGCTACATCGCGCTCTTGCGCGAGAGCGTCGAGCAGTACTACTGGGACTTCCTCCTGGACAGCGATCTGATCGAGCTGCGCAATCTGGCCCTGGTCGCGCAGCTCATCATCCGCTCAGCCGCGGTGCGCCCCGAGTCGCGCGGGCTGCACTTCAACGTCGACCATCCCGGTATCGCTGATGAGCGCGGGGGACGGGAAAGCCTCTGCGAGCCGGTCACCGGGGCAGTGCGTCTGGTCCGCGCAGGTGAGAACCCGTTTGCGCGCGGCTGACAATCCGGAGGGAACCTCGTGCGAGACGAGCGTGAGGAACGCATCTACGAATTGTGCGAATCGACTGCGCGCTTCAAGCCGCAGGCGTTCTTCTTCATCTTCATGGCCCTGGCACGCTGCCGGACCACCGATGGCGTCACCGGCCACGTGACCGGCCGGCAGCTCTTGCACGCCTTCGCTGAGGAGGCTCGCAGCCAGTATGGCCCGATGGCCAAGACGGTCCTCAACCACATGGGCTTCGAGAGCACGCGCGATGTGGGCGAGCTGGTTTTTTTGATGGTCCAGGAGGGTCTGCTCAGCAAGACCGAGCAGGACAGCCTCGAGGACTTCACGGATGGCTTCGACTTCGACGAGGAATTCGTCCAGCGCTATGAGTGGTAGCGCTGTGGGCGGTCGTGCCGCCGGGAACAGTGACGTCACGACGCGTGGCGACGCCGCGCAGGCGTGGCCCTGCGATGCCTGGCGCGGCCCCCTGCTGGTCGTGCGTCTGAGCAGTCTGGGCGACGTCGTGCTGGCCACCGGCATCGTCGACCTGATCGGCGCGCATCGCCCCGACCTGACGGTCGACGTCCTGACGCGCGCGCCCTACGCCCCGGTCTGGCGCGGCCACCCGGTGGTCCGCCACGTGCTGCTCGCGAATGCCGGCGGTGGCAGCCCGGGGGGGCACTACGGTCACGTGCTCGACCTGCAGGGCGGCGCCAAGGGCCGCCGGGCCGCGCGCACCTGGGCGCCCGGCGCGCCGCGCACGACGTACCCGCGCGCCGCGCTGGCCCGCCGCCTCTTGGTGCTGTGGGGCCGCCGGGCGGCGCCGGTCGAGCCGCTCGTTGTGCGCTACGCCCGGCCCGTGGCGGGTCGCGCCGTCGATGCCAGAAGCCTTGCACCCCGCATCGTCGCGGATCCGGCGCGCGTGGCGATCCTGCGGGCCGAGCTGGAGGTCCGCGGGGGCGCGGGAACCACCCCCGCGCGCGGCTGGGTGCTGCTCGCACCCGGCGCCTCGCGGCCGCTGAAGGCGATCCCCGCCCCGCTGATCGGTGACATCGCCACCGGCCTGCGCGCGCGCGGATGGGGGACGGTGCTGCTCGAGGCCCCGCCGCCCGACCCGGCGGCCGTGCCGGGCTGGATCGGGCCGTCCGCGGGGCACAGCTTGGCCTTTCGTGGCCCGCTCACGGCGGTCATCGATCTGCTGGCCGCGGTGGACGCGGTCGTCGCCAGTGACTCCGGGATCCTGCACCTGGCGTGCGCGCTGAAGCGCCCCGTGGCCGCGCTCTTCGGCCCCACCGTCCCCGAGCTGGGTTTCGCACCCCTGGGGCGCAGCCGCGCGGTGGGCGCGGACCTGCCCTGCCGGCCGTGCCATGTCCACGGTCCCGCCTTCTGCTGGCTCGGCCACCGGCGCTGCTGGGATGATCTCACCGCGGCCGACGCCATCGCCGCGCTCGAGGAACTGGCCGGAGCAGGCTAACGCTGCGCCACCGCCATGCGGTATGCTGCCCCCATGACACAGTCGCAACAGCAGCAAGGGCAGCTCGGCATCCGGCGCCTACCGCCCGAGGTCGTCGCGCGCATCGCCGCCGGCGAGATGATCTCGCGGCCGGCGGCGATGGTGAAGGAGCTGATCGAGAATGCGCTCGACGCGCAGGCCACGCGCATCAGCGTCGAGGTTCTCGAGGCGCTCGATCGCTCCCTGCGCGTCGCCGACGACGGCCTCGGGATCCTCCGCGACGAGCTGCCGCTCGCCTTCGAGCGCTACGCCACCAGCAAGATCGTTGGCGAGGAGGATCTGCTGCAGGTGGCGACCCTCGGCTTCCGCGGCGAGGCGCTCGCCTCGATCGCCGAGATCGCCCGCGTCACGCTGGTGAGCCGGGCACGGGGCGAGGACGAGGCCTGGGAGATCCGCGCCGAGGCGGGCCGCGTCAGCGAGGTGCGGGCCGCCGCCCGCGCCGCGGGCACAACCGTAACTGTCGAAGATCTCTTCTTCAACACGCCCGTTCGCAAGCGGTTTCTCAAGAAGGGGCCGGGGGAGCTGCGCCAGGCGCGCACGACCCTCACCGCCTATGCCCTCGCCACCCCCGGGGTGGGTTGGACGCTCGACGTCGACGGCAAGCGCGTGCTAGACCTGCCGCCCGCCGCCGATCTGCGCGGGCGGGCCGTGCAGATCCATGGCCAGCGCCTGGCCGACGGCCTCGTGCCGATCGACGGCCAGGAAGGCGACCTGAGCCTGCACGGATTGCTGGGCGTGCCCGAGCTCGCGCGCGGCGGGACGCAGCACCAGTTCCTGTTTGTCAACGGCCGCTGGGTCTCCGCGCCGTGGCTCGGCCAGGCGGTGCGCAACGGCTACGGCGACCTGCTGCCCAGCCAGCACAATCCGTGGTTCGTGCTCTTCGTGGTCCTCCCGCCCGACCAGGTCGACGTCAACCTGCATCCCACCAAGCGCGAGGTGCGCCTCTACGAGGAGCGCGGGGTCTTTGGCGCGGTGCAGCGCGCAGTGCACCAGGCCGTCGCCCACCTGGTGCCGCGCCTCTTCGTCGGCCGCGACCGCGAGGGCCCGGTGGCGTCGGGGTGGGGAGCGCCGTCCGGCGCCCTCGGGGCCAGCGGAGCCACGGGGGGTCCGCGCGGTGCGACGCACGGGGGCACCCCAGGTACCGGGCGCGGTGGCGCCGAGCAGCTCGACGGGCTCGAGCAGGCCGCGCGGCTCTACGGGGGCGACGCGGCGGCCGCCAGCACGCCCGGCGAAGACGGCGCCCCCGGGATCGATGCCCTCGAGCGTCCGGCTGCGAGCAGCCTGGTGTCGCTCTGGCAGCTCCACGCCCGCTACGTGCTCGCCCAGACCCGTAAGGGACTGCTCGTCATCGACCAGCACGCGGCCCACGAGCGGATTCTCTACGAGCAGATCCGCGCTCGCCTGGCGCTCGGGGAGGCCAGCGCGCAGCAGACGCTCTTCCCGATGGTCATCGAGCTGGACGACCAGGAGATGATCCTGTTCCAGGAGATCCGCACGACGCTCGCACGGATGGGCTTCGCGTTCGATGAGCTCGACGACCGCAGCGTCCTCGTGCGCGGCGTGCCGCCCCTGTGGCGGGCCTGCGGCGAGGGAGCCCTCCTGCGTGACCTGCTGGATGAAGCCCTGGGCCGGGGCCTGCGCGAGGGTGAACTGGTCGAGGGCCTGGCGCGCTCCTACGCCTGTCGCGCGGCGATCAAGGCCGGCGAGCCGCTCTCGGTCGAGGAGATGAATCACCTCATCGATGCGCTCTTCGCCACGCAGCGGCCGCACGGCGATCCCCACGGCCGCCCGACGTTCGTGTTCGTCTCGCTGGCCGACCTCGATCAACGCTTCGGTCGGGGAGGCGGGGTGTGACCGCCCCGCGCTGGCCGGCGTACCTGGTCGGCCCGACCGCGGTGGGGAAGACCGCTGTCGCGATCCACGTCGCGCGCCGCCTCGCAGCCGAGATCCTGTCGGTCGATTCCCGCCAGATCTATCGGGGCCTCAGCATCGGCACCGCCAAACCCACGGCCGACGAGTGCGCCCAGGTGGCCCATCATCTGATCGACCTGTGCGCGCCGACCGAGCGCATGTCGGCCGCCCGCTTCGCCCAGCACTTCCACGCGGCGTGCGCTGACCTCGCGCGACGCGGCCGGCCTGCTCTCGCGGTCGGCGGCGCCGGTCTGTATGTGGATGCCTGCCTGGGCCGGCTGGATCCGCTGCCGCCCGCCGACCCGCGGGTGCGCGCGGACCACGATCTCATCGTCGCGCGCGAGGGCGCGGGGGCGCTGCATGAGCGGCTGCGGGCGGTCGATCCGGACAGTGCGCAGCGCCTGGCGCCGGCCGATGTGCAACGCGTCAGCCGGGCGCTCGAGGTGTGCGCGCTGAGCGGGCGCCCCTTGAGCGAGCTTCAATCGCGCCGGGGAGCGTGGGACCTCACGCGCGGCCCGCGGGTGGTTCTGCTCACGCGCGAGCGCGAGGATCTCAACCGGCGCATCGAGGCGCGGGCGCGGTCCATGATCGCCGGCGGGTTGCTCGACGAGGTCGCGCACCTCCTGACCGCGGGCGTGCCCGCTGACTGCCCGGCCTTCGAGTCGATCGGCTACGGCGAGTTTGCCCGGGTGCTGAACGGTCGTGCGACCCTGGAGGATGCCCTGGCAGCCTTCGTGCTTCGCACCCGGCGCTATGCCAAGCGCCAGATGACCTGGTTCCGCAATCGGTATCGGGGCGTGGTCCTGGTCGAACTCGCCGCCGACGAGGTCCCGGCGCAGACCGCGGCGCGGGTGCTGGCGATCCTGACCTCGGAGGCGGCGGCCGAGTTCGGCCTTGACACCCGCCGCACAGGCGACTAGCGTCAAGCGGTCGGGTGACCATGAGTCGCCCGGTGCGGACCCGAGCGGGTGTAACTCAGTGGTAGAGTATCAGCTTCCCAAGCTGAGAGTCGCGGGTTCAACCCCCGTCACCCGCTCCAACTCAAGCTGGCTCGACGTCCCAGCGGCCAGGCAACCGATCGGCATGACAGGGGGATCCGACCGCGGGTCGGGTCCCTTATCGTTATCCTGGCGCGCAAGCCCATCCGCGGAACCGGAGAGAAGGTGATCCGCGGAAAACGACCCGCGGAAGGCCACCCGATGAAGATCGCCGCCATCGAAGCGGGCACCCCCGCTGAGCGCGCCGGGCTGCGGCCGGGCGACGAGCTCCTGGCGGTGAACGGCGCGCCGTTGCGTGATGCGCTCGACTTCACCTATCACAGCGACGGCGAGGTGCTCTGCTTCTCGCTGCGCCGCCCCGGCGGAAGCGTCGTCCAGGTGGAGATCGAGCGTGACGAGGATGGGCGCCTGGGCGTCGTGCTTGCGCCCGATCCGGTGCGCTGCTGCGGTAATCGGTGCGTCTTCTGCTTTATCGACCAGAACCCGCCGGGTCTGCGCCCCAGCCTCTACGTCAAGGACGAGGACTATCGGCTGTCGCCCTTCTACGGCAACTACGTGACCCTCACGAACCTGAAGGTGTGGGAGATCGAGCGCATCATCGAGCAGCACCTGGACCCGCTGTACGTCTCGGTGCACGCGACCGACCCGGCGGTGCGCGAGCGGCTGCTGCGCCGGCGCGAGCGGCGCCAGATCCTGCCGCTCATGCGTCGCCTGGGCGAGGCGGGCATCACGATGCACACCCAGATCGTGCTGGTGCCGGGCTACAACGACGGCGTCGTGCTCGAGCGCACGCTCGACGATCTCGAGGCGCTCCACCCGGCGGTCCGCACCGTGGCGATCGTGCCGGTCGGCTTGACGCGCTATCGCGGCGACCTGACGCCCCTGCGCCCCGTGAGCGCGCCCGAGGCCGCCGCGCTGCTCGACGCGCTCGCGACCCGCGCCGAGCGCTGCCAGACGCGTTTGGGCACGCGACTCCACTTCGCCGCCGACGAGCTTTACCTCCTGGCCGGCCGGCGCCTGCCGCCGCCGGAAGCCTACGAGGGATTCCCCCAGATCGAGAATGGGGTGGGGATGGTGCGCGCCTTCGAACGCGAGCTGGCCAAGGCCAAGCGCGTCTTCGCGCACGGAGCTCGCGCCGCCCGCGCCGCGGCGGCGGCCGGGCCCCCCAGACGGGCTGGGCGCAGGACCGCCTCGGATGGACGCCGGCGGCGGGCGGTCTTGGTCACGGGGGTGCTCTTCGCCCCGCTCCTGGCCGAGCGCCTGGGCCCAACCCTCGCGCGCACCGGGGAAGCCGCTTCCTTTGACGCCGACGTGCTCGCGGTGCACAATGATCTCTTTGGGTCCGGGGTCACCGTGGCGGGGCTCCTGGGCGCGAAGGACATCGCCGCCGCCCTGGCCGCCTGCGGGCCGTACGACCTGGCCGTCCTGCCGCGCGAGATTCTCAACGACGACGGCGTGACCCTCGACCACCACACGCCCGAGGAGCTGGCCGGGTGGTCGGGCCGCCCCGTCCAGATCGGGCTGGCGGGCGATCTTTACCGGGCCTAGGGAAGGCGGCCTCGTGCCGCGAGGTGGGTTCTCCATGCACTTGCCGGTCGTTGCGATCGTGGGACGCCCCAACGTGGGCAAGTCCACCTTCTTCAACCGCGTGCTCCATCGCCGGCAGGCCGTGGTCGACGACACGCCCGGCGTGACGCGCGACCGCCACGCCGGATTGGCCGAGTGGACCGGCCGCAGCTTCTTCCTGGTCGACACGGGCGGGTGGATGCCGGGGGCGACCGAGGGCATGGAGGCGCGCATCGCCGACCAGGTGCTCCAGGCCCTGAACGAGTGCGATGCGGTGCTCTTCATGGTCGACGGGCGCGAAGGGCTGCAAATGCTCGACGAGGAGATTTCCCGCGCGCTGCACCAGCTATCGGGCAACCTCTCGGTCGTGGTGCTGGTGAACAAGGTCGACGGGGAACGGTGGGACGTGCACGTGCACGAGTTCGCCGCCCTGGGCTGGGAAGCGGTGCTGCCTGTCTCTGCCACCGAGGGACGCCTGGTAGCCGAGGTGCTCGATGCGCTGGTGGAGCAGCTGCCCGTGCGCGGCAGCATGAAAGAGCCCGAGGAGGGCACGCGCATCGCGATCCTGGGCCGGCCGAACGTGGGCAAGTCGAGCCTCACCAATCGGCTGCTCGGGCAGGAGCGCGTGATCGTCGACGCCGTGCCGGGCACGACCCGCGACGCCATCGATGTGCCGTGGCGCTGGCACGGGCGCACATTGTGGCTGATCGACACGGCCGGCATCCGGCACCGCTGGGACCACCTGCCCGGATTCGAGTTCTACGCCTCGCTGCGCAGCATCCGCGCGCTCGAGCGGGCCGATGCGGCGCTGCTGCTCCTCGATGCGACCGAGACCGTGTCGCGCCAGGACCAGCGCGTGGCCTCGCTGATCGAGGAGAGCGGCAAGCCGGTGCTGATCCTGGTGAACAAGTGGGACGCGGTGGAGAAGGACACCGCCACCATGAAGCGCTATGAGGAAGAGGTGCGCGAAGCCCTCTCGTTCCTCGATTACGCCCCGCTGCTCTTCGTCTCGGCGCTCACGGGCCAGCGCACGTCGCTCATCGCGGAGAAGATTCTGGCGCTCCACGAGGCGAGCCTGCGCCAGATCCCCACGCACGAGGTCAACGAGCTTTTGCGCGAGGCGATCGAGCGCACCCCCCCGCGCGGCACGCACGGCAAACGCGCACCCAAGATCCTCTACGGCACCCAGATTCGCTCGACGCCGCCGACCTTCGCGCTCTTCACGCGCCATCCCCAGAACCTGGGCGCCGAGTACCTGCGCTACCTGGGCCGCCGCTTCCGCGAGGCGTTTGGCTTCGAGGGATCGCCGATCCGCTTCAAGATCCGCCGCACCACGGGGAGCACCCCGGCGCGCGGCAAGAGGCGCGCATGAACCCCGCCGTGTTGACGGCGGCGCTGAACGCAACCGCGGGTCCCCCGGCGGCGCTGGCCGCAACCGTGCGCTCCGCATGGGCACCGGCGATGCTCTACCTGCTCGCGGCGTTCCTGCTCGGCGCGTTGCCCTTCGCGCTCTGGATGGGGCGGTGGGCGCGCGGCATCGACGTGCGCGAGCACGGCAGCGGCAACATGGGCGCGACCAACGTCCTGCGCGTCCTCGGTCCCGGGTGGGGCATCGCGACGCTGCTGCTCGATGTGGCCAAGGGCTGGGCAGCCGTGGCGCTCGCGCCCGGGTGGCTGGGCCTGCCCACGGTGAGCGCCGGCGGGGCCTGGCCGCTTGCGGGCTGCGTGGCGGCGGTGCTGGGACACATGTTCACACCCCTCGCCCAACTGCGCGGCGGCAAGGGCGTCGCCACCGCGCTCGGCGGGTTCGTCGCCCTGGCGCCGCTGGCGGCCCTGATCGGGGGGGTTGGCTTCATCCTCACCGTGGCCGCCAGCCGCTATGTCTCGCTGGGATCGCTCGTCATGACGCTCGCGTTTCCGCTGGCCGCCGTGTGGGTGGGACCGCCGCCGCCGCTGAAGTGGGCGGTCGTCGGGCTCGGCGCGGCCCTGACGGTGCTCGTGGCCTGGAGGCACCGCGCGAACTGGGGTAGGATCGCGCACGGCACCGAATCGCGCTTTCGTTGGAGGAGTAAGCCGTGAGCGCCCACGGCGAGCACAGAGGACCCACCGCCGTCTTGGGCGCGGGAAGTTGGGGGAGCACCCTCGCGCTCCACCTCGCCCGGCAGGGCGCGCCCGTGCGGCTCTGGGAGTTCGACCCGGTCCGCGCCGCCGAGGTCGAGCGCACGCGCCTGAGCCTGCCCTTCCTGCCTGAGCACCGCTTGCCACCCGGGATCCACGTGACGTCCGATCTCGACGCCGCTCTGCGCGGCGCGCAGGTGGCGGTGATCGCGGTGCCCTCCCATACGCTGCGCTCGGTGGCGGCGCGCCTGGCGGCCTGCCCGGCGGCGATCGCGAGAGTCCGGGGCCATGGCCGCGCGGGCCCCACTGCCCGCGGCGGGGCGAGCGGGGAAGGTGGGGAAGGCGGGGAAGGCCCCACGCTGTGGATCTCCGCCACGAAGGGCATCGAGGAGGGCACGGGCCTGACGCCCCGCCAGGTGCTGGCCGCCGCAGCCCCCCCCGCGCTGGGCGATGTGGTCGTGCTCGCCGGGCCGAGCCTGGCCGCCGAGGTGGCCGCGCGGCTGCCCGCCGCGCTCCTGGCCGCCGCGGACAGCCCCGAGCGCGCTGCGCGCGTGCAGGCCCTGTTTGCCGCGCCTGCCATGCGCGTTTACACGAGCGGCGATCCCCTGGGCGTCGAGCTGGGCGTCTCGCTCAAGAACGTCATCGCCATCGCGGCCGGGATCGTGGATGGCCTGGGACTGGGCCAGAACACCATGGGCGCCTTGCTGACACGCGGGCTGGCCGAAATCACGCGCCTGGGCGTCCGGATGGGGGCCTCCCGGGAGACGTTCTTGGGGCTGGCGGGCATCGGCGACCTGGTCACGACCTGCACGAGCCGCCTGAGCCGAAACCACCAGGTGGGATTGGGCCTTGCGGAAGGCAAGTCCTTGGAGCAGATTCTGGCCGGGATGGTGATGGTCGCCGAGGGCGTGCGCACGACCCGCTCGGCGGTCGAGCTCGCGCGGCGACTCGACGTCGAGATGCCCATCACCGAGCAGATGCACGCCGTGCTGTTCGAAGACCAGAGCCCACGGAATGCGCTGGCGGTGCTGATGGAGCGCCCGCCCCGCCCCGAATTCTGGGGAGAAACGCCATGAACGACGCTCCCGAGAAGCTCTACTACTCGATCAGCGAGGTGAGTGACGCCACCGGCGTCAAGGCCCACGTGCTGCGCTACTGGGAATCGCAGTTCCCCATGCTGCGCCCGCGCAAGAGCCGCGGCGGCATGCGCATGTATCGCGCCAAGGACGCGGCGATCATCCAGCGCATCAAGTACCTGCTCTACGATCGCGGCTTCACGATCGCGGGAGCGCGGCGCAAGCTGTTCGAGGATCGCCGCTCGGGCATTTCCTACGATGCCTTCGAACCCGAAGCGCGCGAGGCGAGCTACTCGATTCGGGAGGAGATGCGCGCGGCCCGGCAGGGCGAGAATCTGGAGCCGCCGGCTGATGCCCCCGCGGCAGCCTCTGGCGGATCGAGTGGATTGAACGCAGCGGCTGCACCGGGTGCCCCGTCCGCACCGGGCGCATCCGCCCCGCCCGGCCCATTGGCCGCACCGGGCGCATCGATTTCGCCCGGGATAGGGTCGCGGCAGCTCGAGTTCGGCAGCGCGCCGGACGTGCCCGAGGCGACCGCGAAGGGTACGCTGGCAGCGGGACCGGAGGCCATGCTGCAAGAGATTCGCACTGAGCTCGAGGTTTTGCAGGCCATGTTGATGGCGCCGCCGCGCCTTAAGATTCGAACTTGAACGCCGGATAAGAGTATCGGTAGAATGAGGTTCCCAAACTCGGGCGGGCTTAGGTCGGGGCGTAGCGCAGTCCGGTAGCGCACTTGCATGGGGGGCAAGGGGTCGCTGGTTCAAATCCAGTCGCCCCGACCATTCTAGTCTTGGGTGAAGCTCCTGGGGTTGGGATCGTCTCCGGGTACCCGGTCCGGGTATCCGGTTTTTGTTCGCAGCCAAAACACGCGCACCTAACACGGGGACAGGCACCCCATGCGGATTCTGGTCACGAACGATGACGGCATTGGCGCCCGAGGCCTGCGGTGCCTGGTCAAGGCGCTCGAGAGCCTGGGCGAGATCTGGACCGTGGCGCCCGACCGTGAGCAGAGCGCGGCCAGCCATGCTCTGACGCTGCGCGATCCCCTGCGGGTGATCCAGCACGGCCCGCGCGAGTTCTCGGTCTCGGGCACCCCCACGGACTGTGTGCTCGTGTCGGTGCGCGGCATTCGGGGACTGCTGGAGCCGGCCCCGGACCTGGTCGTCTCGGGCATCAACCACGGTCCCAATATGGGCGACGACGTCACCTACAGCGGCACCGTGGCGGCCGCATTCGAGGCCCGGCTGCTGGGACTGCCCGCGCTGGCCTTCTCGAACACCGAGTGGAAGCCCGACCACCTGGAAGCCTCGGCCCTGATCGCCCGGCAGATCGTGGACGCCCTGGTCGCGCGCGGACTGCCGCGCGAGACGTTGCTCAACGTCAACATTCCCGATCTGCCGCTCGAGGCCATGCACGGCATTCGCAGCACCCGGTTGGGCTTCCGGGTCTACCGCGACGAGATCATCGCCAAGGTGGACCCACGCGGACGCCCGTATTTCTGGATCGGCGGTGACCCGCCGATCTGGGAAACGCACGACGAGAGCGACTTCTCCACGGTGTCCGCGGGCTTCGTCTCGATGACGCCACTGCAAACCGACTGGACTGACCAGGCCCGACTCGAGGCGCTGCGCGCATGGAACATCCCCTTGCCGAGCCCGCAGGCGCCCGGAGTCGGGCGCGGATGACAGGAAGCAGCTGACGGGGACAGCCTTGCCGATCGACTACCGCCAAGCCCGGCTGCGCATGGTCGAGCAGCAGCTGATCCCGCGCGGGATCACCGACCCGCGCGTCCTGGAGACCTTCCGCGAGGTGCCCCGGCACCGCTTCGTCGACTCGGCGCTGGAGGCCCAGGCCTACACCGATCGGGCCCTGCCGATCAGCCACGGTCAGACGATCTCCCAGCCCTACATGGTCGCGGTGATGACCCAGTACCTGGCCCCCGGCCCGCAGGACCGGATTCTGGAGATCGGGACCGGTTCGGGTTACCAGGCGGCCATCCTCAGTCGACTGGTACGGACCGTCTTCACCGTGGAGCGTGTCCCGGAGCTGGCCGCCCAGGCCAAGCAGGTTTTCGCCGACTTGCGCGTCACCAACGTCATCCATCGCGTGGGGGACGGGTCGCGGGGGTGGGCCCAGTACGCACCCTATGACGGGATCGTGGTGACGGCCGGGGCCCCGCACGTTCCCGCCTCCCTGCGCGCTCAGCTTGCCGACAAAGGCCGTCTGGTCGTGCCCACCGGGTCCCGAGGCAGCCAGATGCTCCAGATCATCCGCCGGGAAGGCAACACCTTCCGGGAGGAATCGGCCGTGCCCTGCGTCTTCGTCCCCCTGGTGGGCGAGGAGGGCTGGGCGGGGGAGTAGGACCCCCTCGGGGAGACCAGGCGGGCCGGCAGCGCCGAGGCCCGGGGGGTCGAGATCGGCAGGGGTCGGCTGGGAGGTCCAGACCCGGAAGTTGCGGGAAAGAACCTTGACCCGTCGACTAATTAGATGCAAACTAGTCCTAGAAGGTTTTAGGTCGGGGCGTAGCGCAGTCCGGTAGCGCACCTGCTTCGGGAGTAGGGGGTCGCTGGTTCAAATCCAGTCGCCCCGACCAGGTCCCCCAAGGATCTCCTAGGATGGTCTCCCCCCTGAAAGGGGGGGAACCATGAAAACAGCACTGCGCGTCGCCAAGCGCGCCAAGACACTCACTGACCTGCTCTCCCTCGGGCAGGGAAAGGGAGTGTTGCACGCCAAGCAGATCGAGGCGTCGATCTTCCATGACGTCCCCGACGCATCCGAGTTCTCGCTGTTCCTCGATCTGACCCGCACGCTCAAGATCTCCATCCACGAGCGGCCCGAGGTGAAACGGGCGCTGCGGCCCGCCAACCTGAGCGCGCTCAACGTCTACTTCCGCGACGTGGGCCGCCACCGCCTGCTGACCGCGCAGGAGGAACGCAAGGTGGGCCGTCTGGCGCGCGAAGGGGACGAGCGCGCCCGGCAGCTGATGGTCCTCAGCAACCTGAGGCTCGTCGTCAGCCTGGCCCGCCGCTACATGGGGCGGGGACTCGATCTCGAGGACCTGATCGAGGAGGGCAATCTGGGGCTGCTGACGGCCGTCCAGCGCTTCGACCCGGAAAGGGGCTTCCGCTTCTCGACCTACGCGGCTTGGTGGATCCGCTTGGGAATCGCCAAGGGCCTGGCCGAGCATTCCCGGACGCTCAAGATCCCGCTCCACGTGATGCGGTCGCTTCACAAGTACATCGAGAGCGAGCGGCGCCTGACGGTGGAATTGGGGCGTTTCCCTGAGCCCGACGAAATCGCCAAGGCGGCCGGGTTCGGCCCGCGGCGCGCCCGCACCGTGGCCACGTTGGTGCAGGGCATCAAGTCGCTCGACGAGACAGCGGTCGGCGAGGCCGGCCGGGGGCTGACGCTGCTCGAGCGGCTTCCCGACACCCCGTCGCTGTCGGACCTGCTGCACCGGCAGATGGAGTGCTCGCACCTGGAGGAGCTGATGCGCCAGCTCTCGGAGAGAGAGAACTTGGTCCTGCGCATCCGGTATGGTTTGATGGACGGCACGCCGCGCAGCTTGACGCGCACCGGCCTGTTCCTGGGCGTGAGCCGCGAGCGCGTCCGGCAAATCGAACGGCGGGCGCTGATGCGCCTGCGCGAGTGGATCGAGTCCGAGGAACGCCGCGGGATGGAGACGCTCCAGCGGGTCGGCACGGGGGCGTGGACGTCCTAGCTGGCCGGGGGCGCCCCTAAGGGCCAGGGAGCGAAGGAGCATGGACCTGCCAGGCGCGCTGCAGACGCGCATTCGATCGGTTCCCGACTATCCGAAACCTGGGATCCTGTTCAAGGACATCACCCCCCTCTTGCAGGATCCCCCCCTCCTTTCACGGTGCGTCGGGGCCCTGATCGGGGCCTTCCCGGCCGGCACGTTCGACGTCATTGGCGGAATCGAGGCGCGCGGGTTCATCTTCGGCGCCCTGGTGGCCCATACGGCCGGCAAGCCCTTCTTCCCCTTCCGCAAGCTGGGCAAGCTGCCCTACCAGTCCCTCCGTGAGGCCTACAACCTCGAGTACGGCCAGGCCGAGATCGAGATCCACGTCGATGCGATCGCCCCGGGGCAGCGCGTTCTGATCGTCGATGACCTCCTGGCCACGGGCGGCACCGCGGCCGCCGCTGCTCGCCTCGTGCGGCGCGCCGGCGGCGAGATCGCCGGCGTGGCCTTCGTGGTGGAGCTCACCTTCCTCGATGGGCGGCGCCTTCTGCACGAAGCCGGGGTGCCCGCCGACAGGGTCGTGAGTCTGGTGGGGTTCAGGGTGGGGGAGTAGGCGACCGGGGGGCGTGGAGGCGGAGGCGGACGGAAACGCGGACGGCGTCGCGGGCGTGAGTTCGGGGCGGGCCCGGCCGAAATGGACATGGGCCGATTCTGTAACTAATTCCCTGGATGTTGATTATGACTTTTGCCCCGGGGCAAAAAAACGCCTCCGATGCCAGTCCCTCCAGCGGCGGGCCCAAGACCAACTCCCGGCCGGCGGTGTGGACCTGAGACCTGATCCTGGAGAGGCACGTCATGGGATTCGATGCGTCGGCTGGCGACCTTATCGACCGCATCGGGAAGCAGGTGCAGCAGGCCGTCGAGAGCCGTGATTTCTCAGGCGTCGTCTACCTCCGCCGGGGCGCCGAAGTCCTGCTGGCCCGCGCCTGCGGGCTGGCCCACCGCCCCGAGAAGATCCCCCTGCGGATCGACACGCGCTTCGAGATCGCCTCGGGGGCCAAGAGCCTGACAGCGGTCGCGGTCGTCCGCCTCATCGAGCAGGGCCGCCTCAGCTTCGGCACCCGCCTCTGCGACGTGCTCGATCTGCCGCGGCCCGGATTCGCCCCCGAGATCACCATCGCCCAGATCCTGACGCACAGCTCCGGCCTGCCCGACTACGCCGACGAGAGCCGGCCCGGCTTTGACTATGAGGCGCTCTGGGGCGAGCTGCCCGTGTACCGCATCCGCACTTTGCGAGACTTCCTTCCGCTGCTCCTGCAGGGCGAGATGAAGTTCGCCCCCGGGGAGCGTTTCGAGTACTGCAACTCGGGCTACATCCTCCTGGGGCTGGTGATCGAGGCGGTTTCTGGCGAGGACTTCTACTCCCACATGGAGCGCGACGTGCTCGCCCGCGCGGGCATGCGCGACTCGGGTTACTTCGAGTCCGACCGCCTCCCGGCCAATACCGCGATCGGCTACATTCCCCTCACGACCGGCGCAGGATACCGCACCAACGTCTTCTCGATCCCCGCGCGCAGCGGCGCCGACGGTGGACTCTACGCGAGCGCGCCGGACCTGGCGCGCTTCCTAGATGCCCTGCGCTCAAACCGTCTGACCGGCGCGGCCATGACGCGCGAGCTGCTGCAACCGCACATCGACATCGAACCCGAGACGGGCCGCCGCTACGGGTACGGCTTCTGGTTCACCCGCACGGCGCAGGGCGTCGAGCGCATGGCTGTTCTCGGCTCCGATCCTGGCACCGAATGCAGCTGCAGCCTCTATCCCGCGCACGATCTGCAGCTCATCATCCTGACCAACCTGAACGACGGACTCCAGGATCTACGGCTGCGGATCGAAGAGGCGCTGTTCGGGTGAAGGAGCGGTGGGGGAATCGCGGGCACCGTCCGATTCCGTGAACCACGGCACGTCGCTGCGTCCATTCCTCCCCTTGGTTCCGCTCCATCCCAAACCCGGCAGCGCAGACGTCTCTTGGAGAGCCGTTCCCTCTCAGCGCAACACAACCAGATGCACCTGCTCGCTCCGATCACCGGCCTCGAGGCGAACAAAGTACACGCCGCTCGGCACCATCACGCCCGCCGCATCGGTGCCGTCCCACCGCGCATGATGGTACCCCGTTTCGCGCTCACGAAGCTCCAGTACCCGCACTTCGCGCCCAGAAACCTCGTAGACGCCCACTTGCATGGGCCCACCGTGCCCCCCGCCACCAGACACAGAGTATGAAATCCTCAACCACCCACCCGCGTAAGGTTGCGGCCGCGCCTCCAGATCACCAGCCCGGCCTCGCATGACCCCAGCATCCGCGGCACCCGGGCTCCCCGCGATCCAAATCGGATCATCATTCTCATCCCTGTCTTCAGATCCTCTCAACCAGCTCGTGCTGGTCAAGTCCGTCATCACGCCCTCAACCCAATTGTTCACCACGATATCCGCTGGATCCGTCGCCCCTATGTATCCTGGCAGCACAAGGCCGTCCAGATACGGATGCACCCCACCCGTGCCACCATCCCCAATCGTCCGCCCTCCACCGACGCCAAATGCCCCGTCCGTTATGTACTGCTCCGCCCCGGCAACCCCCTGGTACAACCCCGCCGCATCGTTGTCATAGCTGACCACATCCATCACCCCCCGCCATCCAGCCGAGCACGAATCGAAGTCGCTCGCGGCAATATACTGGTTGTCACACCCTACGTACATCAAATCGAAGTTGTGCCCCACCACAAAGTCATGCCCGTTTCTGTTTTCGTGAATCAGATTACGATCCACTACCATATCCAACATATCTTGATCGGGATTACTCGTGTTGGCCGGTATGTTCCAATGAAACGAAAACGGTTCATCCTGATATGAGCATGGATTATTGTCCGCGATGTTGTTCAGAAACCACACGTGTTCATGGACCGTTCTCTGCTCACCCTTATCATAGAAGTTGTCGTGTGTCTCCGACCAACCAGCCGACGTGGTATAACTGCCATAGCTTGCGTCGATATTGCCGCGTTTGACCGTATTGTTATATACGACACCATTGTAGATCTGAGGGACATCGCCGGTGGATCCAGATCTGCGCCCGAAGTTGATTGTCGCATCGGCAATGTTGTTGTAGATCTGAATGAAATCTTGCGAGGCACCAATGCTCTCGGTCGCATTGAGAATGACGTTGTGATGCCACTGATCGCCATAGCCCTTATACGTCATCATGTGTGGGTCGCGATCGTTGAGGCCAAATCTCGGTTGGTTTTTCTGACGCAGGGCAATCCGCGAGCCGGTCATGTAGTTGTAGCGCACAATGTTGTGATGCGTCGCCGCGTTCGGGTCGAAGGGGTGTCCGTTGCCGATGCCATCGTGATAGTCGGAGTCAAACAAGATGTTGCTATTGTTCATGTCGGAGTGTGGTTGGATGTTGTCCTTGAAGTAGCAGTATTCAACGGTAACGTACATGGGGCAGACGCTGAGGATGCCACCTATCAGGGTGTCGCCACCGTCGCGGCCGTTGTCGTGGATGAACAGATAGCGAAACTTGACATTTCTCATCTTGAGGAAGAACCCGCTACGGCCGCCGGTGACCTCAAAGCGCTCGAAGAGCCAGTATTCAGTGTAGTGCCTGTCTTCCCCCGGGCCATAGCCAGTGGGATGCGAAAACACGGCTTGGTCTGTCCAGTCGGCGCCGGTATTCAAGCCCGTGCCGTCGACGATAGCCCATTCTCCGGGATAACTGGCCAGGGTGGTGAAGTTCCCAGGGGTCCACGCAGTGCCGTTCTTTGATTCGGGTGGGTCGATGTTTATCTCGGAGTAGGTGCCGCCGCGCATATAGATAACATCGCCAACCACGCAATTCGTGATTGCCTCTTGGATGGAGTCATAGGCGTCGCCGTCGGTGCCGGTGCAATCGCGGTTTTCTATGGAGTAGGTGCCACTGGTGCAATCGGTCGCCAGGGTAGGGTCAACGTAGATGGTCGCAGCCAGACACGGGACGGCGAGGCATGGAGAGGGAAAGAAAAGCAGGATCAATAGAGCCCTCGCGCCCTTGATGCCTCGAAGTCTGCGGGAGGCGGAAGGGGGGTGCAGGGGACGGAGCATGGCGCATGCTTCCTCCTCTCAGCGCTACGGACTTGCGCAGGTGCGCCTCCACGCGCGTCTCTGCCGGCGGAACGTAAGCACCGCCAGGAATCTGCATCCAGAGCGTAACTCCGCCTCGGCAGCGGGTCCAGCGCGAACCAGGCGTCCTGTTCCGTGCGCCCCCGCCGCCCCAGCAGGGGCGAAGGCCTGCGGGCCGCCGGCGGTGATTGTGGGGACCAGGTGACTGACGATTTGGTGGTATCCTTACGGACAGGCGGCGGGTCCGAGCGGCGAGCATGCCTGGACCCAAGCAGGCAGGAACGTGGAGGCACCATGCGCAACGCCGGATCGTTTCATCTGTTCCTCGGCGCACTCCTCCCGGCAGCCCTTCTAGCGCAGGGCATCTCCGCCAGCCAGATCTACACCGACGTCACCACCCCGATGGGCATCAACGTCTCAGGCCTGGGAAGCGGCACCGCCTGGAGCGACCTCGACAACGACGGCGATCAGGACCTCCTCGTCTCCAATTCAAGCTACTCGGCACGCATCTATCTCTATCGGAATGATGGCAGCAGCTTCACCGATGTGACCGCCGCCGCTGGCATCACCGGCGAGGCGCGCAACTTCGCCGTCGGCGACTACGACAACGATGGCTGCGAAGACCTGGCGCTGATTTCCTTCGGCTACCTGCCGACCCGGCTCCTTCGCAACCTGGGTGGCCTGCAGTTCCAGGATGTCAGCGCGACCGCCGGCATCTACGGCACCTATTGCTGGCGCAGCGCGTGGATCGACTATGACGACGACGGGCTCCTTGACCTCTACACGTGCGGCTCGCCTGGCTTCCTGTTCCGCAACCGCGGGGATGGCACGTTCGAGGAATGCGCGGCGGCTGCCGGAATCCAGACCGGTGGCCGGAGCTGCGCCTGGCTCGACTACGACAACGATGGGCGGGAGGACTGCTACGTCGGCCGCAGCGGCGCGAATCTGCTCTACCGGAATCGGGGTGACGGCACGTTCCAGGAAGTCGGCGCCACGGCGGGCGTGAACGATCCCAACGGCACCTCCGGCGTCTGCGCCGGCGACTTCGACGGCGACGGGTTCTTCGACCTCTACAGCGTCAACATCGGCAGCCCGTCGAACCGGCTCTATCGCAATCTCGGCAACGGCACGTTCCAGGAGATCACCGCATCGGCCGGGGTCGGTGATGTAGGCGACGGCCGCACCGCCACGTTTCTCGACATCGACTATGACGGCCTCGTCGACATCTTCTCCTCGAACCACGTGCATGACAACCGGCTCTACCGCAACAACGGCAACCTGACCTTCACCGACATCGCGCCAGCCTTGCACATCACCGATCCGCCCGACCCCTTCGGCACCGGCTTCGCGGACTACGACAATGACGGTGATCTCGACGTGTTCCTGGCCACGCACTTCGGCAACCGGCTGCTGCGCTGCGACGGCGTGACGAACCACTGGATCCACGTCCGCCTGATCGGGGCGGTCTCCAACCGCAGCGCGATCGGCGCGGTCGTGCGCTGCACGGCCGGCGAGCACACCGTGTACATGCGCGTGGACGGCGGCCATGGGATGGGCGACACCGACAGCCCTGCGCTGGAATTCGGTCTGGGAGCTGCGACGGGCTCCGTCCATGTCACCGTCTTCTGGCCGTCGGGCGCGGTGGAAACCTGGACGAACCTCGCGCCGGACAGCCAGGTCACGCTGGTCGAGCACACCAGCGCGGTTGTATCCGAGCCGGGTGCCGGGCGGGCGGGCGACCTCACCCTGGTGGGCATCGCGCCGAATCCCGCGGGCGAGAGCTGCACGCTGCGGCTGAGTGTTGCGCAGCCGGGCTGCGAGAGCGTGCACATCGCCGTGCTCGATCCGGGGGGCCGCCTCGTGTGGCGCCGGACCGTCGCGGCGGCGAACGGGATCATCACCACCGCGGTGCCGCTGAACGGATTAGCCGCCGGCAACTACTTCGTGCAGGCCTATACCGGTCGCGCCACGGCCACCAGACCGCTGACCATCGTGCGGTGATTCCTCGCGAGCGGCTGCCCAACCGCTGCGGGTGCGTCGACGGCGGCGACTGCGCAGCCGTGCTCCCCGTGTCACCTCGCCGCAGGTCTTTCCACGTTCATTGGACGAGGATCCCGTTCATTGCACGAGGATCCCGTTCATTGCACGAGGATCACTTTCATTGCACGAGGATCACGTTCATTGCACGAGAACCACGCGCTGAGCCGGGATCTGGCGCCGCATCTGCCCCGCGGTCGTCCAGCTCGGCCGAGCCAGCAGCCGCCCAGCCTCCAGGGCCGCGGCCGATCCGCCGGCTGACCTCACCTCCGGCGCGCCCACGTCGAGCCGGCAGAAGTACACGCCGGCCGGGACGCTGCGGCCCGCATCGTCGGCGCCGTCCCACACGAGACGGTGCACTCCGGGCCCGACGGCGCCACGCTCGAGCAGCGTTCGCGCGAGCCGGCCGGCGACGTCGTAGACCCGGACCGATACTGTCGCTGATGCTGACAGCTCGTAGCGTAGCTCGGAGCGGTCTGCGAACGGGTTCGACTGCGGCGGCAGCCATCGGACGCTGGCCGCCGCGAGATCGCCGGCCTCCACGCGCGAGAACGCGGCGGTCAATCCGGTCTGGACCAGGGAGTAGGGCTGGGCCTGCGCCAGCTCGCCTTTGTGGCCGACGGTGATGCGGTACTCCCCGGCCGGGGCCCAGTCGACGTGGATCTTCTCCACGTTGTCGCGGAGGTTGTCGCCGGTCGTCGCGGCGGCGAAGGGGTCGGCGGGATCCAGCACATAGGGATAGTAGACCTCCGGCACCGTCACGTCCTCCAGGCGCAGGTCGAGGTCGTGGACCAGCTTCAGGTCGGGCGGGTCCAGGGACCACGGCGCCGGCGTGCCGGGAGGATCGGCCCAGACGATGGTGACCGTAACGGTACCGGCCTCGTCGTGATCATAGCGCCACACGTCAACCTCGCCTGGGTTTAGCCAGCCCTCGGCGATGCGGTCGCGGGTGGCGGCGTCAGCAGCGATGAGATCGATCGCCGCGTTCGTGTTCATCAGGCCCCAGCCAAAGGCGTAGTCTGGGCCCGGGGCTGGGCCGGCCTCACGCGTCGTGTGCAGCAGGATCGCCTTGAGGGTGGACGCGAGCGGCGTTTCGCCGTGCGTCGCCTCGTAGAACTGCACCGCCAGATTGGCCGAGCCGGTCGCCGCCGGGGCGGCGCACGATGTTCCGGTCAGCCTTTCGTACGCATTCGTGGCGGTGTTCGAGCAGCTATACACATCGACGCCGTTGGTCACCAGGTCGGGCTTGATGCGCCCATCGTCCGTCGGTCCCCAGCCGCTGAAGTCGCTCATGACCACGCTGCTGGAATCCATATAGACCAGCACGTCCTCCACGGCGCCGACGATCAGCGTGTTCTTGGTGGTGCTGCGGTAGGGGAGGGTATCATGGCCGGTCTCGCCGCCGTTGATGTCGTGTACCATGTTCGACCAGACCATCTGCCCTCCAATGTACATCCAGTGCCAGGTTCCCGGTTCAGGACCCACGCCCCGCAGATTGCCGGTCGCGCTCACGATCAGGTAGTAGGGAGCGTTCCAGGCGATCTCGTCCCACTCAGCGGAGCAGTCCAGGTAGATGCCAAAGCCGGCATCCTCGAGGGAGTCAACCTCGATGTCCCCGCACCAGTACCAGGCCGAGGCGCCGGGCAGCCAGCCGGCCATGTAGCCATAGCTGTGGTTGGAGATCAGCAGCCCCTGGGCCGCAGCCGTTGCCATCTCGGCTTCCGCATTGTCCCAGTTGTAGGAAACGACGTGGGCCTCGGGGGACATGCCGTGGGCCTCGGGATCGACACCCGCCGCGATCATCGTGCCGCAGACATGGGTGGCGTGCTCGCTCGCCCCGCCCGTGGTCTCGGCCCAGTGGGAGCGACCCGCCAGCTCTTGGTGGCTGCGCAGGGGGAGGTCCTGCTCCCAGGCCGCCAGCTCTCCGATGTCGTTCGCGCCGGTCAAGCCGTGGCCGCTCGTCCCCCCCGGCCAGAGCGGCGAGGTGTTGATCGTGATGGCCGAGTTGAGGTTGAACACGCTGTTGATCAGCGGCCGGCCACGCTCGTCGATGCCCATCAGCTCGATGCCGGAGCTGGCGAACAGCGTCGCCAGGGGCCCGTCAGGTTCGGCGCGCCAGGCCGCGCGGAGGGCATGATAGGCCGGTGTGCGACGCGCTTCCTCGCGGGCGGCGAACTCGCGGGCCAGCGCCTGCAGGGCGCGCGCATCGGTGGCAGGATGTCGGTCCGCGCTTGCGGCGGCGACTTCGAGGGAGACAAGACTGAGCACGCAGGCTGCCAGCGCCAACGCGGCGCCCAGCCTCCCAGTCTGGTGCAGATGGCAAGCACTCATGACCGCACTCCTTTGCATGGTCGGCGAGCGGGATGCCCAGGACATTCACGGTGTGAGGGACGGCGAATCACCTGGAAGCGTAAGCGCTTTCGGAAGAGACCGCCATAGTTGACCGTCCCCCGTCCCCCGGCTAAGCTCCGGTTACCCTGCAAGGGCGCCTCAACGGCCTTCACCGTGGACGCCGATGGCTGGGGAGCCGCAGGAAACCCTTGGTCATATTGCCGTCGAGGAGCCAAGCATGACAAAGGAACGCCCAGCGGACGACGTTGCGCCCCGCCCGATCGTGGAAATCGCCGCACACCTCGGTCTCACGCCCCAGGATCTGGTTCTCTACGGAGACCATCAGGCGAAGGTGAAGCTCGCGGTCCGGGAGCGCCCGCGCGCGCGATCCGTGCCGGCGCGGCTGATCCTGGTCTCGGCGATCACGCCGACCCCCGCGGGCGAGGGCAAGACGACTACCACGATCGGCCTGGGCCAGGCCTTCAGTCGCCTGGGTCAATCCGTCTGTTTGGCGCTGCGCCAGCCGTCGCTCGGCCCGTGCATGGGCATGAAGGGTGGCGCCACGGGCGGCGGCCGCAGCCGGCTGCTCCCGGCGGAGTCGATCAATCTTCACTTCACGGGCGATTTCCACGCCGTCACCTACGCCCACAATCTGCTGGCCGCGCTGCTCGACAACCACATCCACCAGGACGGTCCCTTGCGGATCGACCCGCGTCGCGTGCTCTGGCGCCGCGTGATCGACCTCAACGACCGCGCCCTGCGCGACGTGGTCATCGGCCTGGGCGGCGTGCTGCAGGGCGTGCCGCGCGAGACCGGTTTCGACATCACCGCGGCCTCCGAGGTGATGGCGATGCTCTGCCTAGCCGAGGATCTCGAGGACTTGCGCGCCAGGCTGGATCGGACCCTGATCGCCTTCACGTACAACGGCGAGCCGGTGACCGCGGGGCAGTTGCAGGCGACCGGCGCGATGCTGGCGCTCCTGAAGGATGCGATCCAACCCAATCTGGTGCAGACGCTCGAAGGCACGCCCGCGCTGGTCCACGGGGGGCCCTTCGCCAACATCGCGCACGGCTGCAACAGCGTGATCGCCACCAAGACGGCGCTCCATCTGAGCGATTGGGTGCTCACCGAGGCTGGGTTCGGCTTCGATCTGGGGGCGGAGAAGTTCTTCGACATCAAGTGCATGAGCGCGGGGCTCGACACCGCCGCCATCGTGCTGGTGGCCACGATCCGCGCGCTGAAACTTCACGGCGGCGTCAAGCTGCGCGAGCTGGAGAAGCCTGATCCAGCCGCAGTGGAGCGCGGGCTGGTCAACCTCGACAAGCACATCGAGAACACGTCGATCTTCTGCGAAAGGCCCGTCGTGGCGCTCAACCGCTTCACCGCCGACACCGAGGAGGAGATCCAAGTGGTGCGCGATCACTGCCGCAACCTGGGAACTCCCTTTGCTGTGACCGATCATTTCGCGCGTGGGGGCGAGGGCGCCCTCGAGCTGGCCGAGGTCGTCATGAATAGGGCCGAGGAGGTGAGCCGGCACTTCTGCCCGCTCTATCGCTGGGACTCCCCGGTCCCGGAGAAGATCCTGCGCGTGGCCCAGCGGATGTACGGCGCGCGTGATCTCGACATCACTGCCGCGGCCCAGCGCGATCTGAAGGAGATCGAACGACTGGGGTATGCGGGGCTGCCAATCTGCATTGCCAAGACCGAGAAGTCGCTCTCCGACGACCCGCGCCAGCGCGGGCGGCCGGCGGATTTCCAGATCACCGTCAGCCGGGTGCTCATCAACGCCGGCGCCGGATTCCTGGTCGTCATGCTGGGCGACATTATCCGCATGCCCGGCCTGCCCGAGCGGCCGGCAGCGGAGCAGATCGACGTGCGCGATGGCCGGATCGTGGGGTTGAGTTGAGCCAGCCGCCACGATCCGCTGGGCTCAGACGCCAAACTCCGGTAGTCTAGCTCCCGCAATCTAGACCCATCCGAGCTGTCCTGTCTGGCGGGGAGGGTTCCCCCGGCCGCCCCGGCCGGCGCGATCACCCCCGCCGATCCGGCGCGTCCTGGCGCCGAAGGGGGTGTGCGTTGATGCGCGGTGTGCTGAGGCCTGGTCTGGCGATCTGCGCCCGGCCGCTGGGCCATGCGGTTCTACGCGGCGTGGTCATTCTCACTCTGGCTGCCTGGCTCGCGCTGGGGTGCTGGGCGCCCGCCGCGTCCGCCGAGGAGGGCATGTGGCTGCCCAGCCAGCTCCCCGGGCTGGCCGAAGAGCTGCAAGCGGCCGGGCTCGAGCTGGACGCCGGCAAGCTGGGCGACCTGTCGAGCTATCCGCTGGGCGCGGTCGTGTCGCTCGGCGGCTGCACCGCCTCGTTCGTCTCGGATCAGGGCCTGGTCGTCACCAATCACCACTGCGCCTACGGCTCGATTCAGCACAACTCGACCCCCGCGAACAACATCCTCGAGCATGGCTTTCTGGCCCAGACCGTGGCGGATGAGCTGCCCGCCGCGCCGGGGTCGCGCGTGCTCGTGACCCTCGCGATCGAGGATGTCACCGCGCGGATCCTGGCGGCCGTGCCCGCGGGCGCGCGGGGCCAGGAGCGCTTCGATGCGATCGAAGCGGCCGAAAAGGCGCTGGTGGCCGAGTGCGAGCAGCAGGAGGGCGTGCGCTGCCGGGTGAGCTCGTTCCACGGCGGCCTCAGCTACCAGCTCATCACCCAGCTCGAGATCCGCGATGTGCGGCTGGTCTACGCGCCCGCGCGCTCGGTGGGCAAGTACGGCGGCGAGGTGGACAACTGGATGTGGCCGCGGCATACCGGAGACTTCTCCTTCTTGCGCGCCTACGTCGGCCCCGACGGCCGGCCGGCTGATCCATCTCCAGAGAATGTGCCGTATCGCCCGCGCCACTGGCTGCGCGTGGCACCCGGCGGTGTCGCCGACGGCGATTTTGTGATGGTCGCCGGCTACCCGGGCCGCACCAGCCGTTACCGGCTGGCGGATGAGGTTGCGCACACCGTCGACTGGTACTATCCCGCATCGATCAAGGTCAGTCGCGAGCTGCTGGGACACATCGAGCGAGCTCTCGAGCGCTATCCCGACGCGCGGCTGACGCTCGCACCGATGCTCTCCGGGATTCACAACCGGACGAAGAACAACGAAGGGATGCTGGTGGGATTCGATCGCACCGACGTCGTCGGCGCGAAGCGCGAGTTCGAATCCCGGCTCACCGCCTGGATCAATGCTGACCCGCAGCTCGCCTCGCGCTATGGCGACGTGTTGGGCGAGCTGCGCGCGCTGGTGGCCGAGGAACAGCGCGACCGCGAGCAGGAGCTCTACTGGGGCATCGCCAACCGCTGGCCGATGCTGGGTGCGGCCTCCACGCTCTATCGCCTGGCGCAGGAGCGCCGCAAGCCCGACCTCGAGCGCGAGCCCGGCTTCCAGGAGCGCGACCTGCGCCGGATTCGCGAGCGCATGGAACGTATCGCGACGAGCTACGACGCGCGCGTGGATCGGCTGGTCGCCTTCGACCGCATCAAGATGTACGCCACCCTGCCCGCCGAGCAGCGGGTGGCGGTGTTCGACCGGTACCTGGGCATCGCCGGCGGCGGCGGCATCGACGAAGGCGCGCTGAACCTGAAGCTGGATGCGATGTACGCGGGCACGCGCCTGGACGATCTTGCGACGCGGCTCGCGTGGATGGATGCCGACGTCGACGCCTTCGCGGCAAGCGACGATCCCTTCATCCGTCTGGCGGTCGCGCTCTACCCCGTGGAGCTCGAGCGCGAGGCGAAGGAGGAGACCCTGCGCGGCCACTTCCAGGAAGTGCGGCCGCGTTTCATGGAGGCGCTGATCGCCTATCAGCGCAGCCAAGGCGCTGCGGTCTACCCGGACGCCAATGCGACCCTGCGGGTGACCTACGGCAATGTCGCTGGCTACCACCCGCAGGACGCCGTGTGGTACGAGCCGTTTACCAAGCTCGAGGGACTGCTGGAGAAGGAAACCGGCGTCGAGCCGTTCGATTCGCCGGCGGCGCTGCTCGACGCCATCCGCGCCGGCGACACCGGCCCGTACGCCCTCGCATCGCTCGGCTCCGTGCCGGTCAACCTCTTGTCGACCCTGGACACGACCGGCGGCAACTCGGGCTCGCCGACCTTGAACCGCCGCGGCGAGCTCGTGGGGCTCCTGTTCGACGGCGCATGGGAGAGCCTGCTGTCGGACTACGACTACGAGCCTGAGCGCGTGCGCTCGATCCACGCCGATGTGCGCTACATGCTGTGGGTGATGGACCGCGTGGACGGCGCGCACCGCTTGCTGCGCGAGATGGGGGTGGAGCCGAGGTACGCCGCGCGCTAGGTGTCCGGTGCTCAGCGCAGCGTGATGAGCCTCGCAACCCCCCGCTGCTCGCCGGCGCTGAGCGTGCAGAAGTAGAGGCCGGGAGCCACGCGCCGCCCCCGCCCATCGGTGCCGTCCCAGCGCACCGAGCCAGGCCCGGACGGGAGCCAGCGGTCGAGCAGCGTGCTCACCCTGCGTCCCTGGATGTCGGCGATCGCCAGGTACGCTTTCCCGGCCCTGGCCAGATCGTAGTGAATCACCGTCGGGCCTGCGCAGGGATTCGGGCACCCGGAAACCAAGCCGACGTGCCCGCCGCGCCCCTCCGGCACGCCCGCCCCCGACAACTCGACTCCCAGGACCAGGGCCCATCCGTCGCCGCCCGGGCCCTCATAGGAGCACAGATAGTGCCCAGCATCGATTGGACACAGGTAGGGGTAGTCGGCCCGCTCTGGGTCCCACTCATACGGCGTCTCGCGGCTGACGGTCCAATCGCTGGGATCCACCGTGAGCACCACCGCGTACCCGTCCGCCCCTTCGCCCTTGTAGGCGCAGAGGTGATGGGTCGCATCGATCCGCACGAGGTTCGGCTCCCCGCCGAGGGCCGGGTCGTACTCGCAGGGCGTCCCCAGGCTGATCGACCAATCGCCGGGATCGATGGTGAGCACGACCGCCCAGCCGTGGGACCCCGGCCCCTGATAGGCGCAGAGGAAGTGCTCTGCATCGATCTGCGAGGCGAAGGCGTACGCATCGGCGTCGCTCGCGTACGTGACCGGTGGATGGGCCGTGCTGACCGTCCAGTCGCTCGGGTCGACGACCAGGACCACCGCCCGGCCGAAGTAGCCGCCCGCCTGCGAGGGGTAGAGGCACAGGTGGTGCGTGGCATCGAGGCGCGTGAGCTTGAAGTCGAAGCCGCTTTCGGGCTCGAAGGCGCATTCGGGCCCGTAGGTGATCGCCCATGTTTGCGGGTCGACGGTGAAGACGCCGGCCCGGCCCGTGACGTCCCACATGTTGTGAACACCGAGGTAGTGGGTCGCATCGATGGGGGAGAGCGCGTTGTAGTAGCCGAACTCGGGGTCATACAGGAGGGTGCTCGCGGTCGCAATCGTCCAGGTCTCGGGATCGATGCTGAGCACCGCGGCGAAGGCGGCTTCGTCTTCACCGCAGTAAGTGATGAGAAAGTGCGTGGCGTCGATGGCGGCCAGGCCCATGTAGTCGCCGTTCTGGGCATACGGGTAGGTCGTAACCGTCGCGAGGGTCCAATCGGCCGGGTCGACGCGCAGAATGACCGCCTCTCCAACCGGGCCCCGGTGCAGGCACAGGTAATGCGCGGCGTCGATCGGGGAGAGAATGCAATTCCTGCCGCCGCTCACGGGATTGTACTCGTGCGGCTGACCGGGAGTGATGTCCCACGGAGCAGCGGTCGCGATGGCCGGCAGGAGCAGCACGAGCGCCAGGGTGGGGACCACTCTTCTGCCCCCGTGGCCACCGTCACCTAGGCCGCGGCCTGGAGATTCGATCGACTGGGTTTCCGGGGAAAATGCTCGCGCTCTCATGATTGCCCCCTCGGTTCAGAAACGCGATCTCCGCGTATCACTCGAAACAATGCCATCGACAACGCCATATTCACTATTCTACGCTAGCTGTGCCACTGGCAGGTAGTCACATCGCACCCGAGGAGGCCACCCATGCGCATCATCCTCGTTCTCCTTCTACTGGGTTTCTCGCTCCTAGCTCCTTGCGCCGGCGCCGCTAGTGAAGTGCAGCGGGTCGAGCTGCGGGCCGGACCGTCTCTCGTCAGCATCATCCCGACGTCGCCGGATGCGGGCGTCACGACTGGAGAGCTCTCGGCACCGCCTGGCGCGCGATTGGGGTGGCAGCTTCAGCAGGTCGTCGGTCGCGTCCTCAAGGCGGTTTCATTCGCCGATCCGCTAAACGGCTATGCGGCCGCGGAACTTGGAGCCGTCTACCGGACTACCGATGGGGGACAGCACTGGACGACGGTGATGAATCTGGGTTTCCCGTACTACTGGTACGGCGTGCAGGCCTTCTCGGCGCAGACGGCGTTGATCGTGGGCTTCCAGAACCAGAGCGGCGCGGGCATCGCGCGCTGGACGGACGACGGCGGCGTGACCTGGACGAGCGACATCGTGATCGACCCGGCCAATTGGCTGCTGGGGCTCCGCTTCGCCGACGCCCTGCACGGGATCGCCTATGGGAATCTCGGCTATGTCTACGTGACGCAGAACGGAGGCCGCAACGCCAGCGACTGGACCAAGGTCACCACCGATCCGCAGCACGGGTGGCTAGCGGGGAACTTCACGTTCCGAGCTGACCTGCACGCTTATATCACCGGCATCAAATTCTGCCATTCGACCGACGGAGGCTATACCTGGGACGTCCGGCCGTCCGCAGATCCGGTCTTTGACGGCGGCTGCTCTTTCCCCGATCTCCTGCACGGTTGGACGGGAGGTGGCCAGATCTCGAGTCCGGTGTCGGGTTGGGTCCATCGCACGATCGACGGCGGCGAATGGTGGAGCGGCCGCATCCTGCAGACCCCGTATCCCGTCCGGATCGTGCAGTTCTTCGACGCCAACCACGGCTTCGCCGCGGGGGGCAACCTCTACTCGGCCGCCGGGGGCATCTGGAGCACGGAAAACGCCGGGGATACTTGGAACCTCGATCTCGACACTGGGGCCGAGATGTCGGCCATCGACGCCCAGCCGGTCAGCGCTGATTCGACCGACGTCTGGTGCGTCGGGTTCCTGCCCAGCTTCACCGGCGTCATCTACAAGACACGCATCGCCCGTTACGAGCCGGCCGCGGTGGGGGAGACCGTGCCGGTTTCCACGCTTGCGACGCGCGTGGCCCCAAACCCCACGGCGGGCTCCTGCCGCGTTTCGTTCCGGCTCTCCAGGAGCGGCGCGGTGGCCATCGAGCTCTTCGACGTGGCCGGACACCGCGTACGGCAGCTTCTCAGCGGGATTCGCGCGGCTGGCGATTACCGCCAGGTCTGGAACGGTTGTGATGATGCCGGTCGGCCGCTGCCGGACGGCGTCTATTGGACACGGGTCACAAGCCCCGCTGGGGTGGCGACCGGGAAGGTGGTCCTGACGCGATAGGCGATAAAGCACCTGCCGGCACAGAGCACCACCTCGCCCGCGCTTCACCGCCCTTCTGCGCTCTTGAGGAACCGATAGAACTCCCCGTCGGTCGTCAGGATCAGCATGCTCTCCTTGTCCAGGGTGTTCCGGTATGACTCCATGGTCTTGGTGAAGGCGTAGAAATCGCGCGCGTCCTGGGATTGGTTGAAGGCCTGCGTGTAGATGGCGGCCGCTTCCGCGTCGGCCCGGCCCTTGATCTCCTGAGCCGCTCGGTAGGCCTCGGACTGGATCCGCAGCAGCTCGCGCTCCCGCTCGCCGTTGATCCGCGAGGCCTCGCCCTCACCCTCGGACCGGAAGCGGTCGGCGATGCGGCGGCGCTCGGCCACCATGCGCTCGTAGACCTTGCTCTGCACCTCCTCGACGTAGTTGATGCGCTTGAATTGGATATCCAGGATCTCCAGACCCAGGTCGGCGGTGCGCGTCTGCGCGATCGCCAGGACCTCCTGGCGGATCTTCTCACGGCCGGCCTGGATCTGCTCGAGCACCGCTTCGTCTTCCGGCTCCAGCTCGCTCGGCACCGGCACGCGGTTACTCGTGCGCACCACCTCGACCACGTCATACTTGGCGATGGCGTTGCGGGTCTCGCCGTCAAGGATGTCGTCCAGGCGCGAATGGGCGCCCCGCTCGTCGCGCAGCCGCTGGAAGAACAGCAGCGGATCGGTGATCCGCCAGCGGGCATAGGTGTCGACCCAGACGAAGCGCTTGTCCTTGGTGGGGAGCTGGTTCGCGTCACCGTCCCATTCCAGGAACCGCTTCTCGAAGCGGTGGACCTTCTGGATCAGCGGCACCTTGACCTTCAGGCCCGGCGTCGAGACGGGATCGCCGACCGGCTTCCCGAACTGCGTGATGATCACCTGCTGCGGCTCGCCCACGAGGTAGAATGTGCCCGAAATCAGCAGCAGGAGGATGAATGCCGCTGCGAGAACCAGCAAGGTCTTCATGGCGTGGTCCCTCCCTTGGCGCCGGCCGCCTCCAGGTTCAGCAGCGGCAACATGTTCTTGAGCCGGTCGTCGACGACCACCTTGCGCTCGATCTGCGGCAGGACGGAGTTCATCGTTTCGAGATAGAGGCGTTTGCGCGTCACCTCCGGCGCCCGCCTGTACTCGGTAAACAGGGCGCTGAAGCGCGCGGCGTCGCCGCGGGCGCGATTGACGCGCTCCAGGGCGTACCCCTCGGCCTCCTGGATGGTCTGCAGCGCCTGCCCCTCGGCGCGGGGGATCACCTTGTTGTACTCGCTCTGGGCCTCATTGATCAGCTTCTCGCGTTCCTGCTGGGCCTTGTTGACCTCGTTGAAGGAGGGCTTGACGGGATCGGGGGGATTGACGTCCTGCAACACGACCTGGTCGACCTTGATGCCGGTCTCGTACTGCACGCACAGCGCCTGAAGCTGCACCTCGACTTCGGTCGCCACCTCCGCTCGCCCGACGGTCAGCACCTCGTTGACGGTTCGGTCGCCGACGATCTTGCGCATGACCGCCTCGGTCATGCTGCGGAAGGTCTCCTCGACGTTGCGCACCCGGAACAGGTACATGTAGGGATCGACGACCCGGTACTGCACCACCCACTCCACGACCGCCGCGTTCAGATCGCCGGTGAGCATGTTCGACTCACCCTCCAAGCCCGTGGTCGTGTACTCACTGCGGATGCCGGCGCGAACGCTGCGAAAGCCGAACTCCTGCTTGAGCTGGCGCTGGATCGGCACCTTGAGCACGGTCTCGATACCAAACGGCAGCTTGAAGTGCAGTCCGGGCTCGCTCGTCCGCACATAGGCGCCGAAGCGTAGGACCAGACCGACCTCCTGTGGATCCACGGTGTAGAAACTGGTCAGGGCGACGATGAGAGCAAGCAGCACCAGCCCCACCGCCCGCAACACTCGCCCGCCCGGTGTCGGCACGCGGAACTCCCGCAACGGGCCCAGATCGAATTCCCTGGAGTCTTGATCTTCCATGTTTGTCCTCCTGTTGGGCGGCGTTCATCCTCCTGTCGCGAGCCCAGGCTAACGTAGCACGCCCGCCACGGCCGGTCAGCAACAAGCGAGCATGGACCCGAGCCCACGGAGCGCGAGCAGGGTCCAACTTCTTGGCTCCCGTGCTGTATACTGTGTTGGTCAAGCGAATGTGCCGCTGAACCACCTATGAGCAGGGAGGCAGATATGATGCGCTCGATCTTTGTCTGTCTGGGCGCCGCGCTTCTTACCGCAGTAGCGTCGGCGGAGACGTACTTCGTCAATCCCCAAGGCACGGGAGACTTCCCAACCATCCAGGCCGCCCTCGACGCCGCCGTGACCGGCGACGTCATCGAGCTCGCCGACGGGTTTTTCCGCGGCGAGGGGAACCGCGACATCAGTTTTCTGGGCAAGTCGGTCACGGTGCGCTCGCTTAGCGGCGACCCCGGGGCCTGCACCATCAGCTGCGAGGCATCCCCGACCGATTGCCGTCGCGGACTGATATTCCAGTCCCACGAAACCCGCGACGCCGTGCTCGAAGGCGTCACCATTCGCGACGCATGCCATATCTGGGGCGGCGGTATCGCGTGCGACGCCGGGTCCCCGACGATCAGGCGGTGCATCTTCCGATCGAACCTTTCGCCATACAGCGAGGGCGGGGGGCTCTGCATATGGCATGATTCGGCCCCGCTGGTGGAAGACTGCCTCTTCGTCGGGAACCGGGCCGCAGGCGGCGGGGGCCTCTCACACTGCATGAATTACCCCGGCATGGCACCCGACATCGTGCGCTGCACGTTTCTGTTCAATGTCGCCGACGAAGGCGGCGCCGTGCGGTACTGATCGGTCGACCATGGGGCACTCGTGCAGTGCACCTTCGTCGGCAACTCCGCTCAGCAGGGTGCCGCGGTGTGCTTCGCCGGCATCGGGTCCATGACGTTCGGGCGTTGCCTCGTGGCCTTCAATGGCGTGGGTGGGGTCGTCAGCGGCAGTCCGTACTGGTCTCTGGAGATCACCTGTTGCGACATCTACGGCAACGCGGGCGGCGACTGGGTCGGCGCGCTGGCAGGCTACCCAGGCATCGACGGCAACATCTCGGCCGATCCGCTGTTCTGCAATCCGGGTGCCGAAGACTTCACGCTCGCCTGCGACTCCCCGTGCGCGCCGTTCACGCCGCCGAACCCGGAGTGCGATCTCATCGGCGCCTGGCCCGTCGGGTGCGGCGCGACGCGCGTGACGGAGTGCTCGTGGGGCGGCATCAAGAGCCTCTTCCGCGGGGGACGCTAGCGATCCGGGTCGACCGGCCCAGCGAACCTGGGGGGGCGCATAGCCGGTCCGCGGCCCAGGGGAGGGGAGCGAGATCCAGAGGCTATCCGTACTCCATTTCTCTCAACTCGCTTGACACGCGAGTTGAGAGAAATAGAATACGGGCATGGCTAAGACCCTTGGCAAGTCCGAGGCGGCCCTCCTGGCCTACACCCAGATGCGCGGGCTTAACCTGCTACGCAGCGGTGAGTTACTCGGTCCGCTCGGGATCACCCGCAAGCAGGAGCAGGACCTGCTGAGCCGGATGGTCCGCCGCCGGCTCATCGCGCAAGTGCGCCGGGGGCTCTATCTCGTGCCGCCGCGGCTCCCGCTCGGCGGCACCTGGACGCCCGACGAGGCCACCGCCCTCAACGCCCTGATGGGCGACAAGGGCGCCCGCTATCAGATCACCGGCCCCAATGCGTTCCAGCGTTACGGCTACGATGAGCAGATTCCCGCGCGCGTCTACGCCTACAACGAGAAGATCTCGGGGGAGCGAGTGATCGGTCAGGTGGCTCTGGCGCTGATGAAGGTGGCCCCGGCGCGCCTGGGTGACACCGAGACGGTCAGGACCCCCGCGGGCCAAACGCTCATCTACTCCTCCCGCGCGCGAACGCTCATCGACGCCGTCTACGAGTGGTCGCGGTTCGACAGCCTCCCGCGCGCGTACGCCTGGATTCGCGGCGACCTGCAGGCCGGGCGCGTCCGGGCCGCCGATCTGGTCGACGCCGCGCTGCGGTACGGGAACCAGGGCACGATTCGCCGCATCGGCGCAGTCCTGGGTGAGCTCGGTGCGCGGCCGGCCCTGCTCAAGAAGCTCGAGGGCGCGCTCAGGTCTTCGGCCAGCCAGATCCCCCTCGTGCCCGGCCGCCCTCGCCGGGGCCCCCTCGATCCGCGGTGGGGGGTGGTCCGCAATGGGTGATCCGGCGCCCCTTAGGCTGCACACCGATCTAGCCCTCTTCCGTGAAGCCGTGAACTTCACCGCAGCGCAGACGGGCTTCTCGGCGCGGCTGATCGAAAAAGACTACTTCTGCACGGTCTTGCTGGCTTACCTGGCTCGCGCCGCCGGTAGCGATCTGGTCTTCAAGGGCGGCACGTGCCTGGCCAAGGTGCACGCCGGCTTCTACCGCTTGAGCGAAGACCTGGATTTCAGCATCCCCCAGCCGATTGACGCCAGCCGCGCACAGCGGCGCCAGTGTGCCGCCGTTGTCAAGGCGGCCGTGGATTCCGTCAGCGACCATCTGCCCGGCTTTGTCACCGAGCGACCCCTCACGGGTTCAAACAACTCCAAGCAGTACATCGGCTCCGTGCGCTACACCTCGCCCAGCAGCGGACAGCCGGAAGGCATCTTGATCGAGGTCAGCCTGCGCGAACCCCTCCTGACCCCGGCGGTCCCGGGCTTGATCAGCAGCGTCCTCCTGGACCCCATCCATGGCCGGACGATGGTGCCGGAGTTCCCGTGCACTTGCATCTCGTTCGCGGAGGCGATGGCCGAGAAGCTGCGCGCCGCGCTGTCCCGTCCCGATGTGGCCATCCGCGACTTCTATGACCTGTACCACGCCCATGTCCATCTCGACCTTGACCCGCACGATGACGCCCTCATCCAACTCGTGCGCCGCAAGCTCGCCATTCCCGGTAATCCGCCGGTCGATCTCAGCGCGGTACGCCTCGTGGAGCTGCGCCAGCAGGTGGACACGCGCCTGCGGCCCGTCTTACGCGATCGCGATCTGCGCGCGTTTGACCTCGAGCAGGCTTTCGGCCTTGCGGTCGCGGTGGCCGAGCGTTTGGCGTGACGCGCGGGCCATGCTCGTGTGGGCACGATGCCCATGGCGAGGTCTCCCGCGCTCGCCTGCGTCCACCCCGATGAAATGTTGCTGCAATGAGAAACAACTGCAGATGGAACAGTCTTGCGCCGCCATCGCCAGGGCCCGTGGCCCGTGGCCCGTGGGCGACTCTTTCGGAACTTCCCCGCGTGTCACCCCTATAGCGAGCTGACAATTCCGGGTCGCGCGGCACGTGGGCCGGGGGGCTCCGTCAGGCCGCGCGACTCACAAGCAAGGAGAGAACTCATGGTACGCATGAATAGAATCACCGCCATCCTCATGCTGTTGGGTGCGGTTTTCGTTGTCACCGGCTGCGATCTTGACGACCTTTCCGGTCCCGCGCGGAAATCCGCCTCGGAACCCTCGCTTTCAGCCCAAGAACAAAGCGCCGTCCGTGCCGACACGCGGACCTACAGCGGTCCGGCCGTGCCCGTGGGCGACGGGGTGGGCTTCGCCTGGGTCACGGTCGATCGTGATGGCGTTGCCCTCGCCATGGGGGTCGAGCTGTCCGAGAAGGCTCTCATCAATCTCCCTATGCACCCCATGGAGTGGGTCCTCGCGCTCCCGAGCGAAGTTCGCGTCGCTCCGTACGATCACGTCGGGTTGGACTACAATCCGGCCGGTCACGAGCCTCCAGGCGTCTATGACCTTGAGCACTTCGACGTCCACTTCTACATGATTTCGGAGAAGGAGCGCAGCGAGATCGGTCCTAACGATCCCGGTTTTGACTTGGAGCCCAATCCGATCTACCTTCCCGAGGACTACCTGCGGGTTCCGGGCGGGGTGCCGGGCATGGGTGCGCACTGGGTCGATCTACTGGCGCCCGAGTTCAACGGCGGGGTGTTCACGCGAACGTTCATCTGGGGAACCTTCGGCGGCCGGGTGGTCTTCCTGGAACCCATGGTGACCGTGGAGGCGCTCACAGCCGACGAGGAGATCGTGCTTCCGGTGCGTCAGCCGCAGGCGTTCCAGCGTGACGGTTACTACCCAAAGAGCTACCGCACGTCCTACCTCGAACGCACCGGCGGCTATCGCGTCGCCCTGGACGGGCTCACTTACCATGCGGGCGTCGCCGTGGAGCGACGCGTCGAGCGCTGACGTCGGCGCGCAAGCAGGACGGACCGGGTCGTCGCTTGGCCCGAGAGCCGACGCGGGGACTGCCGCGGGGGAGGGGGATCGAAGCAGCGATCCCCCTCCCGCTTTGGCGAGGGCCTCGGGCGGCGGGATGGCACCCAAAGGCTTCACGGACGGTGATCCGTCTGGAGCGCATCTGCTTCCTGAAGCATCGGCGGCGATACTGAGAAGCCGGATGTCTGGGGAAGATCTGATGCAATTCGCATGGCTCTCCTTGTAGAATTCGCTTGGTTCAGAACCTGAAGGAAAGCCTGAAGGAGAAACAAGCATGCCCGACGTCGACGGCCTCAAGGAAGGCAAGAACTACTTCCTGGACGTTCCCCAGAAGTCGCCGGCCTTCTTCCTGAAAGGCTGCGGCTCGCTCGACTGGGGCCTGCAGAACAGGCTCGCCCGGATCTTCAACCCCGAATCCGGCCGGACGGTCATGCTGGCCATCGACCACGGGTACTTCCAGGGACCGACGACGGGCCTGGAGCGGGTGGACCTGACCATCAACCCCCTGGTGCCCTACGCCGACACCCTCATGCTGACGCGCGGGATCCTGAGGACCGTCATTCCGTCCGCGACCCAGAAGGCGATCGTCCTGCGGGTCTCGGCCGGGGCGAGCATTCTGAAGGAGCTGTCCAACGAGGAGATCGCGGTCGACATCGAGGACAGCATCCGGCTGAACGTCTGCGCCATGGCGGTCCAGGTGTTCATTGGCGGCGAGTTCGAGCGCCAGTCGATCCTCAACATGAACACGATGGTCAACCTTGGAACGCGTTACGGCATCCCGACCCTGGCCGTGACCGCGGTGGGCAAGGACATGGCCCGCGACGCGCGGTATTTCCGGCTGGCCACGCGCATCTGCGCGGAGCTCGGCGCGCACTACGTCAAGACCTACTATGTCGAACGCGGATTCGACACGGTGTGCGCCGCCTGTCCGGTGCCGATCGTCATGGCGGGGGGCAAGAAGATCCCGGAGCTGGATGCCCTGACGATGGCGCACAGGGCCGTTCAGGAGGGCGCCGCCGGCGTGGACATGGGCCGTAACATCTTCCAATCGGATGCGCCCGTTGCCATGATCCAGGCGGTGCGCGCCGTGGTGCACGAGCACCAGTCTCCGGCCAAGGCGTACAAGCTCTATCAATCACTGAAGAAGCAGGCCGAGGTTTAGGCTCCTGGCCAACGCGTGCTCGGTGATCCACGGTCTGGGGATCGCCCAACGAGTGATGGAATGAGAATCGCCCTCTGGTACAACAACCGCGACATCCGCCTGACCGAGGTGCCCACACCCAAACCTGGGCCCAAGGAAATGCTGGTCAAGGTGATGTCCTGCGGGATCTGCGGCAGTGATGTCGTCGAATGGTATCGACTCCCTCGGGCGCCTCTTGTTCAGGGCCATGAGCTGGGCGCGGAAGTCGTCGAGGTGGGCGATGACGTGACCAAGTACCGTCCGGGGGACCGCGTGATGATCGCCCCCAAAGTGCCGTGCGGCACGTGCCATTACTGCCGAGAAGATCACCATCCGGTCTGCCCGAACGTCAAGGTCCGCCTGCCAGGCGGCTACGCCGAGTTCATCCTGGTCCCGCAAGAGCTCCTGGAGTCAGGCACCTACCGGCTGCCCGACGGCGTGAGCTATGACATGAGCACGTTCGTCGAGCCGCTGGCCTGCGTCGTTCGGGCCCAGAAGCTGGCCGGGGTGAAGGGGGGCTTGACCGTCCTGGTCATGGGCTGCGGCATGTCGGGGCTCCTGCAGGTGAAGCTGGCCAAGAGCCAGGGCTGCCTGGTGGTCGCCTCCGACGTCAACCCGGCCAGGCTCGCGCTCGCCAAGCAGAGCGGTGCCGATGTGGTCGTAGATGCCACTAAGGACGCCGCCAACGGTGCCGCCCGCGATGCCGCTCGGGATGCCGCCCAAGATGCCACTGCCGACCTCGCCGCCCGCGTGATCACGGAGACCGGGCGCAAGGCCGATGTCGTCATCCTCTGCACGTCGGCCTTACGCGCGATCGACCAGGCCTGGAGGTGCGTCGACCAGGGTGGGGCGGTGGTCTTCTTCGCGGTGCCCGGCCCGGAGAAGCAGCTCACGATCCCTCTGAACGAATTCTGGACCCAGGAGATCAGAGTCCTGACATCTTACTATTGCGGGCCGCCGGACATCGTCGCAGCGCTGAAGCTCATCGCGACCCGGACGATCGAGGTCGAGGATCTGATCACGCATCGTCTGCCCCTGGCCGAGATCGCGCGTGGCTTTCAACTGGTGCTGGACGCCCGGGAATCGGTCAAGGTCATCATTCGGCCCCAGGAATGATCCTCGGGTCTCCGCGGAGGGAACGATGAGATTGCGGCATGTGGCCCTGGTGTATGGCTCCGAGCTCAGCGCTGATCGGTTCCTAGTAGACGTGCTGGGTTTGGCCAAGTCGCAGCGCAAGACGCTCTCCCGCGAGCTGGCCCGCGCCATCTTCGACGTGGACCGGGAACTGGGGATGATCAACTACACGAATGAGTCCCTGCAGATCGAGGTCTTTGTCGACGGGCCGCAGGCCGCAAAACCCGTGGGGATCGAGCACATTTGCTTTGAGGTGGATGGACTCGCGAGCTTGCTCGAACGGTGCGCCCGCGCGGGGATTGAGGTCCGTCGCATTCCGAGGGGGGAGGGATGGGTGACCTTCGTTCGGGACGCGGGCGGCAACCTCTTTGAGATCAAGGAGCGGGCATCCCGACCCTAAGGAATCCTGTCGCCCGCAGGCCATGGATGGTCGGCGGCCGCCGCGATGGGGGCGATCTGATGCCACTGCGCAAGAAGCTGCTCCTGGCCATCCTGATCCCAGTGCTCTTGCTGGCGATCGTCGGAGCCATCAGCATCTACTCACTTCGACACCTGCAGCAGGCCGCCGGCCAGATCCTCGCCGACAACTACCGCAGCATCCAGGAAACGCGCCGCATGGAGCACTGCCTCCGGAACCTGGAGTGGTCTGCATCGGGAGCAGATCAGACCCGGCCGGACGGAGCGGCACGTGAAGACCTGGCCAGCATGTTCGATACGGCTCTTAGGAATTGCGAAGCGAACGTCACCGAACCGGGGGAAACAGCGGTTCTTGAGCGCATCCGAACCAATTGGACTGCCAGCCGGTCTCTCCTCCTGGCCAGGGAATCATCGTCGGACGAGGCCCAGCGCGAGCGATTCCTTCTCGGACAGGACCTCTATACTGACATGGAGGAACTGATCGCCCTGAATGAGCAGGCGATGATTGGATACGAGCGCGAGACGCGGCGGGTCGCCCGGCTGATGCTCGGCGCGGTGAGCGCGTTGGTTCTGGTGGCGATCGTCGTTCTGGCGCTCTATGCGCTGATATCTGCTCGGTGGATCTCAAGACCGATCACCCAGGTGGCCGACCGCCTGCACTTGGCCCTCAATCCGGTCCTGGGCGGCGAACCGGCGAGCCAAAGCTCCAACGTCGATGAGATCAAGCGGCTGCGTGAGGAGCTAGACTCGCTCCTCGGCCGCCTCGCCCGTCACGAGGACGAACAGCAGAGGAGGTTGGCACACCTCCAGGGGCGCCTGGCGTTCGTCATGAACGAGGTGCTGGAGGGGCTCGTGCTTCTCGATCGCGAGCATCGCATCCTGGCGGTGAACCGTGTGGCCAGAACGCTGCTGGGTCCAAGGTGCATCGAAGGGATGCGGCTTGAGGAGCTTCCGCTGCGCGAGGACATTCAGGTGCTGCTCGACCCGCTCATGTCCGGTTCATTCCAGGAAGAACGCGACCTGGGTGAAGTGCATCACGAATCTGATGGAGCCGAGCGTGTCTATCGGCCGCGGGTGCTGACCGTGTCCTCTGGGCACGGCGGGATTGAGGGGTACCTGGTGCTCTTCTGGGACGTCACCGAGCAACGCCGCTTCGAAGAATCGCGGCAGCGCTTTATCTCGATGCTCTCGCACCAACTGAAGACGCCGATGACGTCCCTTTCGATGTCGGTGAACTTGCTCAGAGAGAGGCTGTCGAATGCCGCCCCCGGCGAGGCCGAGCTTCTCAGCATCGCGAGTGAGAACTGCAGCAGCCTCGGCGCGCTGGTCGCCGATCTCATCGAGGCTGCGCGCCAGACAGCGCCGGACCTGTCTCTCAAGCCGCGGCCGGTGGAGCTCACGCGGCTGCTGCGCTCCGCCCTGCGGCCCCTGGTGCCTCAAGCGGAGAGCAACGGCATCGAGCTGGTTCTTCCCACCACCAGCACAGAGGTCTTCTGCAATGTTGATCCGATCAAGTTCCCCTGGGTGATCACCAACATCGCCGGGAATGCGCTGCGCTATACGAAGCCGGGCGGAAGGGTAGAAGTGACGGTCGGGCGTGAGGGGAACCGTGTCGACATCAGGGTGAGGGACACGGGTGTGGGGATCGCGGCGGAGAATCTGGAGCGCATCTTCCGGCCCTATGTCTCACTGGACAGTGAGCCACAGCCGGGCACCCATGGGTTGGGCTTGGCGATTGCACGAGAGATCGTAGAAGCCCACGGGGGCGCTATCGCGGCCGATAGCAGGTTGGGAGTGGGCACCGAATTCGCGATTCGGCTTCCCGCCTTGAGGGATCAGGAATCATGGGCAGAATCCTAGTCGTGGATGATGATCCGCACATCGTGCGGACGCTCGAAATCATGCTCCGCGCTGAGGGTCATCAGGTCGTCAGTTCGTCGACCGGTGAGGACGCGCTGGAGCAGCTGAAACACCAGGGCGTCGACATCGCTCTGGTTGACCTTCAACTTCCCGGCATGAGCGGAAGTGAGCTGCTCAAGCACCTGCGCGATCGACACCGCGACGTGGAGACGGTCATTATCACGGCGCATGGCTCCATCGAGACCGCGGTCGAGGCGATGAAGGAGGGCGCCTTCGACTACCTGACCAAGCCCTTCTCACCCGAGCAGGTGCGCCACCGCCTGCGGCAGATCGAACGCGTCAAGGCCCTGCAGGGGGAGGTGGTCGGACTTCGCCGACGGCTCGGCAATCTCCCCTTTGGCGGAGACGTCATGACCCAGAATCCGGCCGTTCAGCATCTCCTCGAGGTCGCGCGCAGCGTGGCGACGTCCGAGGCGACCGTCCTCATTAGCGGGGAGAGCGGCACCGGCAAGACGCTTCTGGCCAGACTGATCCATGGCGCGAGCGAACGGAGTGACGGACCCTTTGTGACGCTCGATTGCACGTCCTTTCAGGAGTCGTTGCTCGAATCCGAGCTCTTCGGACACAAGCGCGGCGCCTTCACCGGCGCGGTGTCGGACAAGATCGGCAAGGTGGAGACCGCCCAGCGAGGAACGTTGTTCCTGGACGAGGTGGGCGAGGTGCCCCTGCACCTGCAGGGCAAGTTGCTGCGATTGGTGGAGGACCGGACTTACGAGCGCGTGGGCGACCCGTCAGCGCGAACAGTTGACGCCCGGATCATGGCCGCCACCAACAGGGATCTTGAAGGGATGGTGCGGGACAAGACATTTCGGGAGGACCTTTTCTACCGGCTCAGCGTGGTGGATCTGGTCATCCCGGCGCTGCGCAGCCGCCCGGAAGACATCCTGCTCCTTGGGCGTCACTTCTTGGCGGCCACCAGTCAGGCGCACGGCCGTCGGGTGACGACCTGGGACGACGAGACCGAGAGAGCCCTGGTTCGCCACAGCTGGCCCGGAAACGTGCGCGAGCTGGCGCACACGATCGAGCGGGCCGTGCTCCTGGCTCCTGGACGGACCCTGCGCCTCGAGCATCTGCCGCCCCGGCTAGCCGAGCAACGTGCCCCCGCGACACGGGATGATGACATCCTCCCCCTCAGCGAGATGGAGGAGCTGCACATCCGCAAGGCTCTGTCGCTGAACCTGCCGCTGGAGGAGACCGCGCACAAGCTGGGAATCGACCCGTCCACGCTGTGGCGCAAGCGCAAGAAGTACAACATCTGAAGCTCTGGCCCGGGTACCTTGCAGGCTGCAAGGCGCCTTGCACGTTACCAGATCAGCCACGAATGCATCGCTTCCCCGCCCGCAATCACCCCTGAGCTCCCGCGGCCGTCCGCTGCCTTGAAATCTGCAAGCTGGGGAGCGTGGGCCCTGAATCAGGAACATCTGCGTAACACACTGCAAATCGAACAGTAACAGCCCTGGCATGGTCCGTGCCCTTCTGGCTATCCGTGGGATCACCCGGAGGCGGGCATGGAGTTGTGGACCAGACAGGAGCATGAGCTCACCTGGAGGCAGTGGCCCGACATCCTCAGCGGGCTGGCCAGCGTGCTCGGCGGCTTCCGAGGCGAGGTTCTGATCTTGAGCGAAGCACCTGACCTTGAACGCGGTCAGGTGGCGTCGGTGGTCGGAATCATTCGTCAGTTTGCCAGTGGCAGGGCAGGGATCGTCGTTGCGACGCCGCACCCGACCAAGGAGTGGATCGATGCCTTGGACCCCTTGGGGGTCGACCGTTTCTGGGTGGTCAACGGCCGCGGCGCCGACCGCGAAACCCCGCCCTGCGGCACAGTGAACGCGATCGAAGCGCAGATCTGTCCCGCACTCCACGCGATCACGAGAGAGAAGACCACGCTGTCCGTCTGTGGTTGCCGCGGCGATCGGCTCGTCCGCGTCTGGCCGCACTTGACCGCCTGGTGTCTCGGTGAGTACCAGCGCTGTCCCCACTGGTTGAGAGCAGGTCATGCCTAAGCGGGAAACGTGGAGATGGGCGCGGCTGGCCTCCCGGTCACCGGAGGGATTGCTTCTGCGCGCCTTCGGAGCGGCCATCGTGGCCGGGACGCTGCTGCTGTGCCTCCCGTGGTGCCATCACGGGCGTGTCAGCCCGCTGGACGCGCTCTTCACCGCCACCTCCGCGGTGTGTGTGACGGGTTTGATTGTCGTGGATACCGGGAGCGCGTACACGGTTCCTGGGCAGATTGTCATCCTGCTGCTGATCCAGACCGGCGGACTCGGTATCATGTCATTCGCTGGGCTGACGATGCACATCATGCGCCAGCGCCTCTCGCTGCGCGCCCGGGCGGCGCTCAGCGGCTCCCTCTGGCAGCACGACGTGACGGTGGATCTCAAGGCGATCGTCCTGCGGATTCTCCGATTCGTGCTCCTCGCGGAGGGCATGGGGGCCGTGCTGCTGTTCATCGCCTTGGCGCCAAGCAAGGGCGCCGGGCACGCCGGATACTCCGCCGTGTTCCACTCCATCTCGGCGTTCTGCAACGCCGGCTTCTCCCTCTACGCCGACAGCCTCATGGGGCTGCAAGACAGCCTGCTGGTCATCGCAACCGTGATGGTGTTAATCATCCTGGGCGGCATTGGCCACCCGGTGGTGATCGATGTCTGGCGACGATACTGGCCCACTCGGGCAAGTGACAACTCCCGCCCCAGGCGCCTGGCGCTGAACTCGCTGGTGGCCCTGTCGGCCAGTGGCATCCTCGTGGTCGGCGGAGCGGCGCTCCTGCTTGTCGGCGGGCTCCCTGCAGAACAGAGCCCATGGTCCGCGCGCCTCTGGGGAGCGCTCTTTCAAGCCGTGACCGCCCGGACGGCGGGTTTCAACACGGTGGACATTGGTGCTCTGCCCGCGGCTTCCCTCTTCCTCCTGATTCTGCTGATGTTCATTGGTGGATCGTCGGGTTCCTGTGCCGGTGGCATCAAGACATCCACGGCCGCGCTGTGGCTGGCCAAGCTCAGCAACCGGCTGCGCGGGGAGAAGTGGCCGCGGCTCTTCGGACGGCACATTCCCGGCGAGATCTCGCGCCGCGCCTCGATGATCGTCGGTCTGGCGGTCCTGTGGAATCTCCTCGGAATCCTGATCCTTCTGGTGACCGAGCAGCATACGCAGGGCGCCGGGATGCGCGATGTTGTCTTTGAGCAGATCTCTGCCTTTGGGACGGTCGGGCTCTCCACAGGACTGACCCCCCATCTGACCACGGCCGGCCGGCTGTGGATCATCGCCACGATGTACGTCGGGCGACTAGGGCCGCTCACCCTGGCGCTATGGATCACGAGCCCGCGAGTTCCCGGTATTCGTTACCCGGAAGGGAGGATCATGATTGGATGACACGATCTAGTAGACCTAATAGACACGTCTGTGTGGTGGGGCTCGGCCACTTCGGTGCGGCCCTGGCACGGTCACTGGCCAAGTACTGCGAGGTGCTGGCGCTGGATACCAACATTGCGCGGGTCAATGAGATTTCAGGGGATGTCCAGCGGGCGCTGTGCTTGGATGCTCGCGATCACTCGGCGCTGGCGGCCGCGGTGTCGTCCGACTTTGACGAGGCCGTCGTCAGCATCGGCGAGAACCTGGAGGCCAGCATCCTCTGCACGCTCCACCTCAGGCGGATAGGTGTGCCGATGATTCGGGCGAAGGCAAACAGCGCGGACCACGCGGAGATCCTGAGGACGATCGGCGCCTCCCACGTTATCTTCCCTGAGCAGGAGAGTGCTGAGCGGCTGGCGATGCGCATGCGCAATCCCAATTTGCTGGACTTTGTCCCGCTGGCAGAGGATTTCCGCGTGTCGGACATCGCCGCACCCGAGTCGTTCCAGGGGAAATCTTTGGCGAGCCTCGCGCTCCGGGGGAGGTATGGTGTCTTCGTGATCGCGATCAAGAAGGACAACGGCACCAAGTTCGTCTTCCTGCCGGGACCCGAGGATGTGATCGAACCCAAGGATGTGCTCGTTGTCATCGGTCGGGAGAACGACATCCTGAAAGTCAGTGAGAGTGGCGGCAAGTCGGCGATTGCACCTTAGCAGCGGCGGGCCGTTCGATTCCGGTCGCAGGGTGAGTTGGAGCGAACACGCCGATAGGGCCTGCGCGGGGGAGGGGAGCCGCGCTCCGGAGATCCCCAGACTCCATTTCGCCCAACTTGCTTGGCACGCAAGTTGGGGGAAATAGAATGCGGACTTGGCCGCGGTTCGACAGCTTGCCGCGCGCCTACGACTGGATTCGCGGCGACCTGAAGGCCGGTCGCGTTCGAGCCGTCGATCTGGTCAACACCACCTGCGGTACGGGAATCAGGGCACCATCCGTCGCATCGGCACAATCCTCCGCGAGCTCGGCGCGCGGCCGGGCCTGCTAAGGACGCTCGAGGGCGGGCTCAGGTCCTCGGCGAGCCAGATCCCCTCGTGCCCGGTCGCTCTCGCCGCGGCCCCCTCGACCCACGGTGGGGGGTGGTCCGCAATGACTGAGCTGCCGCAGCCGCCGCCCCCCTCGCCGTTCAGGCCTCAGGTGGTTGGGTTGTAGGATGCGAGGAACTCCGACAGCATGCGTAGCTGTCACACCACCGCCAAAACGAGATGATCATTCTCAGCAAGTGAGTGATCGCAAGAGCGACACGGCCATTGTGACGACTGACGCCGCCGGAGCTTCCGCGAAATCCAGGTTGCTAGAACCCCTTCTCCAACTCCTCGAGGAAGCTCGCGAACGGCAACACCTCGACTCCGGTCTCGTGGCGAAGCCGTTGGTCGCCGAGGTATACCAGGATGCGCCGGGAAACGTTCGGCAGTTCGTCGAGGGCCTTGAGTCCCGCGAATGCTGACGAATCGAGCCGCTCTCGCGCCTTCACCTCGATCGCTGTAAAGTTGTCGCCGCGCTGGAGGAGAAAATCGACCTCGAGCGCGGTCTTGCCCACAGCCCAGTAGTACAGCTCGTCGTAGAGGCTGGGGTCGAGCGCCTGGTGGGCTCGGAGGAGTTGGGCGATCAGACCCTCGAACAGGCTTCCCCGCTCTTCGGGCGAGGGAGCGTGGTATTGCTTTCTGGCCGCCCGGGCAACTCCCGAGTCCAGCCAGTAGAGCTTCGGGTGTCGCCGCTCCTTGACTCGCAGTCTTCCTTCGAAGGCCCGGACGCGAAACGCGAGGAGGGTGTCCTCCAGAATGTCGAGATAACCTTGGACGGTGCTGCGCGCGACTCCGCTGTCGCGAGCGAGCCCTTCCACGTTCAGGACCTGCCCGTGGAAGAGCGAAGCGACTGGCAGGAAGCGGGCGAAGCCCGGGAGATTCCTGACCAGCGCCTCTGCCTGGATATCTGCTTTGAGGTAGAGCTGAACGTAGGCTTCGAGCTGGTCTTCTTTCGAAGCGGCATTCCATATCAGGGGAAGGCTCCCGAAACGAAGCACCTCATCCATGGAGTAGTCATTCCCCACTTCGCTGGGGAGCAGGGGTGATAGAATCCTCTGGAGAGCTCTGCCTCCCAGAAGATTCACGCCCGCGCGGCGAAGCTTTCGTGCACTCGATCCCAGGAGCACGAACCGAAGCCCATTCTCCTCGATCAGGCTGTGGATCTCGTTGAGGAGCGATGGAAGACGTTGGATTTCGTCAACGACCACCCAGGAGCCCGGCGGCAAGTCCGCCAGTTTGCGCCGGAAGAGCCGTGGATCGACCATGTAGGACTGGTATGCGTCTTCGCGCAGGAGATCGATCCGGCAAGCGTCGGGGAATCGGTCCCGCGCCCAGGTGGTCTTTCCAACACCACGCATGCCGAAGAGGAAGAAGCTCGACGACTGTGCTTGGAGCCTACGTTCATACTTCATGACCATGTCGGCGAATATGCGTCGTTTTTCGCGACAATGCAACGGAATCATGTAACATACTATTAATAAGCAAGTTATCTATGTTCCCCCGGCAATTCCACTGTCGAAACCACCCCTCGCGGGGCCGGGGCTACCTCCTCTCCGCCGCGGCGCTCCAGGCCCGAGCCCGGGGGATCGAAGTCCCCACGGCCCATCCTACAGGAGATCGTGACACTGGATGCCACCAGCCGCCTTCGATCCCGATGGCCTCGCTTGAGATCCGCACGCACCTGTTGTGAGCGGGTGCCCCCAGAGGTACATTCGCTTGCACACCGCCCCCGTAGCTCAGGTGGATAGAGCGACGGTTTCCTAAACCGTAGGTCGCAGGTTCGAGTCCTGCCGGGGGCGCCGGAGTGACAGTCCCGGCGCGCGGGGCGTGCTGGGGCTGTCAGCTATCCAGACGTGCCAGGATCGCCTGCCAGATCTCGGAGAGCCCGAGGGTTGCCGCCCAACGCTGGATGTAGTCCCGGTCGATCTCGTCACCGCTGGTGAGAAGCATCCCGGTGATGTCCCGCAAGTGCTTCTCGGAACCCCCCTGGGAGTAGTACTCCATCTTCTTGATGATGACGTCCTCCGGAGCCGCGAAGTTGGCCTGGTAGGAGGGAGCGGGATGGATCCGCCGCGCCCGGCTGAAGCGGCTCCTGTCAAAGGCCGTGTCGCGCCGAATGATCACGTCGAGCTTCAGACCGGATGCTGGATGGATGATGTTGAATTGGGTCTGATGTCGAATCGCCTCACGGATCATTGCCTCGCTGATGTAGTAGTCATCTGGGGGAAAGGCAGCCACCAGTGCGGAGATATGGTCTTCAGCGACGGCGGCCACGATGTCGATGTCGTTGGTGAGGCGGGGTTCCCCGTACGCCATCGCTGCGACGGAGCCAGTCACGAGGTAGGGGATTCCCAAGTGCTCGAATACCGCGACTACGCGCGCAAGGAGTTCATACGGCACCATGAGACATTCTCCTGACGACCTCGCGCTCGACCTGCGCCGGGCTCCAGTCTGGGTGCAATTCTGCAAGCTGGGTCAGGAGCATGGTGCGCACGGATTCCCAGATCCCAGAGGCAATGGCGAGCCGCTCCGCAGGCGACTTCCGGCGTAAGACCTCGGCTACCTTTCGGTCGATGACCTCGATTTGCCCCCTGTCGAGCCTCATCGCGCTTCTCCTTCACCTGCACGGGGAGTCTGGCCGAGCGGTCGGGACGACTCAAGGGTCATGTCGGAACAGGGGGTTACTGCCACTTGTGGCGCTTGACCGCACTCGGGTTGGGCCTGTCGAGACAGATCCTGTAACGTATTATTGAACAAGGCATTGCAGGACTCACTGGCCCCGGGGCCACAACTCGTCCCCCTACACCCGTCGCCGCGGCAGACCCCCGCGTTGCGACGCCCCCTCTTCTGCCACATAGTCTCTGCATGCAGCCCGATCGCACCCAACGCGCCCCCGAGCCCAGGCCGAAGCCCCGCGCACGGTCCGCGCCCGAGCCCCCCTGGCGGGCCCACCTCGAGCACAAGCTCCGCCTCCTGCCGCGGCGCCCCGGCGTCTACATCATGCGCGACGCCACCGGCCGCATCCTCTACATCGGCAAGGCCAAGCTCCTGCCGGCGCGCGTGCGCAGCTACTTCCGCGGCGAGGCGCCCGATGAGCGCCTGCGCATGCTGCGTGAGAGGATCCGCGACTTCGACTACGTGGTGACGGCGAGCGAGGCCGAGGCGCTGGTGCTCGAGGCCAACCTCGTGAAGGCCCACGCGCCCAAGTTCAACGTGGAGCTCAAAGACGACAAGAAGTACCCGTTCCTGCGCGTCGATGTGACCCACGAGTTTCCGCGGCTGGAAGTGACCCGCACCGTGCGGGCCGACGGGGCGCGCTACTACGGGCCCTACACGCGCGTCAAAGACATGCGCCACATGCTGCGCTCGCTGCGGCGGCTCTTCCCGCTGCGCAGCTGCAGCGATCGGCGGCTCGCGCGCGGTGGACGGGAGTGCTTGTTCTTCTTCATCGACATGTGCCGCGCGCCGTGCACCCACCGCATCGATGCGTCCGCCTACGGGGAGATCGTCGCGCAGCTCGGCGCGTTCCTCGAGGGGCGCGGTGGGGACGTGGTGCGCGAGTGGGATGAGCGCATGCGCTTGCTGGCCGCCGAACTGCGCTTCGAGGAATCAGCTCAATTGCGCGACGACATCGCCTGGCTCGAGCAGCTCCGCGACCCGCAGCGCATGACCGACATCCAGCGGCCCGACCTCGACGTCGCGGCCCTGGCGGCCCGCGGAAATCGTGCCCTGGCCGCCGTCTTTTCCCACCGGGAGGGCAAGGTGGTAGGCACCTGGCGCATCGAGGTGGGACGCGCGGCCGAGGCCGGCGCCGGCGAGATCATGGCGTCGGTGCTGGCCGGGCACTATCAGGCGCGCGTGCAGGTGCCGCCCCTGGTTCTGTGCGACCCGCTGCCGGCCGATCGCGAGGTGCTGGAGGGCTGGCTCACCTCGCGCGCAGGAAGGCGCGTGCGCATCACGCGCGCGGTGCGCGGCGAGAAGGCGGCGCTGGCGCGCGCGGCGCGCGAGAACGCCGAGCTCGCCCTCGAGGAGATCGAGCTCATCGCGGCCGGCCGCGAGAAGCGCCTGAAGTCCTCGGCCTACGCGCTGCAGGAAGCGCTCGGTCTCGCGCAGGCGCCGGTGCGCATCGAGGGCTACGACATCAGCACGCTGCAAGGTCGCCAAGCCGTGGGGGCGCAGGTTGTCTTTCGCGACGGCGCCCCTTACAAGAGCGGCTACCGGCGTTACCGCATCCGGACCGTGGCCGGGCAAGATGACTTCGCGATGCTGGGCGAGGTGCTCGCGCGCCGCGCCGGGCACTTCACCGACCCGGACGCGGAGACGCCCGATCTGATCCTGATCGACGGTGGCTTGGGCCAGGTCAATCGCGCGGCCGCAGTGCTGCGCGACGCCGGGCGCGGCAACATCCCGCTGATCGGGCTCGCCAAGCGCGAGGAGGAGATCTACCGGCCGGGCGAGGAAGAGCCGCTGCGCCTGCCGCGCAGCTCGCCGGCGCTCCAGCTTCTGCAGCGGGTGCGCGACGAGGCGCACCGGTTTGCGGTGGACTATCACCGCGCGGTCCGCAGCCGCGCGCAGGTACGCGACCCGCTGGCGGAGGTTTCGGGGCTGGGCCCGCGCAAGCGCCAGGTCCTACTGGATCGCTTCGGCAGCGCCGGCGCGCTCGCGCGGGCATCGGCGGAGGAAATCGCACAGGTGCCGGGGATCGGCCCCAATCTGGCGGGCCGCGTTCAGGACGCGCTGCGCGCGGGGCTGCGCGGCCGTTCGAAGGACAGTCAACCATGACCCAGGCGAGCACACACCGACCCCCAGGGCCGCAGCGGCCGGCAGGACGCGAGCGTCGCCGCGGGCAGACGGTGCGCGTGGATGAGGCGCTGCCGGCCCGCGTGCGCACGGCGTTGGAGGAGTACCTCTTCCATCTGTCGCTCGTGCGAGCGGTCTCGGAGCGCACCGTGGCAGCCTACGGCTCTGACCTCCGAAGTCTCTTCCGCCGGCTCGCCGAGCTGGGAATCCGCGATCCCGAGCAGGTGACGGCCGGCAATCTGCGCGACTACTTGGTCCATCTGGGCGAGACCCGCGGCTGCGAGCGCACCACGGTGGCGCGCGCGCGATCGGCCCTTCGCTCGTTCTTCGCCTTCCTGGCCGATGAGCGGCGCGAGCACTGGCGCGGGGCCACCTGGGAGGATCCCGCCGCCGACCTGCCGGCCCCGCGCGCCTGGCGGCGCGTGCCGCGGGCGCTCAGCGAGGAGGAGGCCACGCGCCTGATGGAGTCGGTGGCCGGCAACAGCTCGCTCGACCTGCGCGACCGCGCCATGCTCGAGGTGGCCTACGGCACCGGATTACGCGTTTCGGAGCTGCTGTCGCTGGCGCTGGAGGACTGCCTGTGGGACGCGGGCGATGAGCCCGATGGCGCCGGCGGGGCGCGGCGCGGCCCGGGCTCTCTGCTGCGTATCACGGGCAAGGGCCAGCGCACGCGGATTGTGCCGGCGGGCCGAGCGGCCACCGAAGCGCTGCGCATCTACACTGAGCATGGGCGGCCCGCACTTCTGGCGAAGGGGCGGCGTTCGCCCGAGCCGGCTGCCGTGTTCCTGAATGCGCGCGGCCGGCCCTTGAGCCGGATGGGTTTCTGGAAGATCCTGCGGCAGCGGGCGCTGTCCGCGGGACTGGGGGAGGGCGTGCACCCGCACCTGTTGCGCCACACCTACGCCACGCACTTGCTGCGCGCCGGAGCGTCGCTGCGTGTCGTCCAGGAGCTTCTGGGCCACGCGCGGCTGGCCACGACGCAGATCTATACCAGCGTGGATGAAAGCTATCTGCAGGGCATGCACCGGCGGTACCATCCGCGCGGCTGAAGACGGAGGACGAGGATGCTCAGAGGGCGAGAGGCGCGAAAGATCCGCGCGGCGCAGCTGGCGCCGGCGCTGGGTTTGATCCTGGGGGCGCACCTGCTGGCAACCGATGCGGCCGCCTACGAACACCGCCGCGGCACACCCAGCGTCGGTGGGCAGATCCAGTTCGGCATGACCGCCGGGGACTCCCAGTGGAACGACCTCTTCGACTATGGCTTCGGTGTGGTGATCAGCGTGCGGCAGTACATTGCGCGCGACCGCGCCGTCGGCCTCACCGGCCAGCAGCAGAGCTTCGACCGCATCGATGGGAACACCCGTGTGATCACTACCGGCACGGACGATGCCAGCTACGACCGGCTGCAGTTCCAGCTCCTGATGATCGACTACTACGTCTATTTCCAGCGCATGGCCAAGCGGACGCCGTACCTCGTCGTGAGCGGGGGCTTCTACCATCCCCAGCTCATCGACGAAGGCAAAGATGTGCAGGGCACTTCCGGTGAGCAGGTGGGCTTCCAGCACAAGGACGGCCTCGTGCTGCGTGCCGGCGGCGGCCTGGAGTACTTCGTGCGGCGCACCGTCTCGATCGACGGCACGCTCTCGGGCTACTTTCTGAACGCTCCCGGGGTGGACGGCAGCGTCTTCACCCTGCAGTTGGGCCTGGGCGTTCACCTCTACACCCGCTGACGGGCGCCAGCCCGCGGCGCGGGCCCCGCGCGGGCTACCCCCAGCGGTCTGGTACACTTGCCCCACATGTGGTAGTATTGACCGTTCCTCTTTGGGCTTGAGGCGTTGGGAAGCCTCCCGCCGGCCGGGGCAACCCTACCGGCCGGGTGGGTGAACGAGGCGCAACGGGGCAAACATCGACGGTGGTCGGGCAGAACTACAGCGTGGGCGACAAGGTCCTGCACCAGGTCTTCGGTGAGGGGCTGGTCGTCGACGTACGCACGCGCGACTTCTTCGACGTGCTCGAGATCGCGTTCTCCGACGGCGTACGCAAAGTAACGTCCATCCACCCACAGCTTTCGAGGGCAGCGAACACGGTCACCGCGGCCCGCACCCCGGCCGCCGACGGCCTGTTGGTGGAGGAGCGCGTCGGGCTCGACGAACCCCCCGACCCAGCGCCCGCCCGTCCACCGCGCGCGAAGGTGCCGGCGGACGCGCTCGACCCGACCGGGTTCACCTTCCGGCGCTCCCTGATCCCCGAGCTTGACGCGGCCTCGCTGGCCCCGTTTCTGCGCGGCGGGCGCCGCCTTGAACGCACCCAGCCGCAGGACTTCCTCCTGCACCTGGACGCCTTGCGCATTGCGCGCCAGCGCGGCTTCGAGCGGCTCCTGGCCCTCAATCACGCCCGCGACGTCCAGCGCCTCGAGCACCAGATCCGCGCGTGTCTGCGCGTGCTGAGGGAGATGAAGGGGCGGGCGCTGCTGGCGGACGAGGTGGGCCTGGGCAAGACCATCGAAGCCGGGCTCATCCTCAAGGAATACCTCCTGCGCGCGCTGGTGCGCAGGGTGCTGATCCTGGCGCCGGCCTCGCTGCTCACGCAGTGGCGCGAGGAGCTGCAGCACAAGTTCGAGATCCCGGTGCACGTCTTCGCGCGGGGCGACGCCTGGGATGCGCACCCCATCCTGATCGCCTCGCTCGACACCGCGAAGACCGCCGGCAACCGCGAGGCGATCGCCCGGCGCGGATTCGACATGCTGGTCGTGGACGAGGCGCACCGTTTGCGCAACCACCTCACGCAGGCCTGGAAGTTCATCGATTCGCTGAGTCTGAAATACCTGCTGCTGTTGACGGCCACCCCGGTGCAGAACGACCTGCGCGAGCTCTTCAATCTGATCACGCTGCTCCGGCCGGGGGCCTTGGGCACCTACCGGGAGTTTCGCCGGGACTTCGTCGTCCGAGGCGACCGGCGCTTGCCGAAGAACACGCGGCAGCTCTCGCAGCTCCTGGCCGACGTCATGATCCGCACGACCCGCAGCAGCACCTCGATCCAGTTCCCGCGGCGCGAGGTCTACACGCACGGGCTCGAGCTGTACCCCGAGGAGCGCCGCTTCTATGACGAGGTGTCGGGGTTCGTACGAGCGATGGCCGCGTCCGACGACAAGCTCCTGCGCCGGGCGCCGTGGCCGCTGCTGCTGGTGGTCCTCCAGAAGGAGATCGGCTCGTCGGCCGCCGCGGCGCTGGGGACCCTGGAACGGGCCGTCCAGGGCCGGCTGGTGACGATCGGCCCCGAGCTGCGCGGGTTGCTGGAGCTGGGCCGGACTGTCCAGCGACACGCCAAGATGGACACCCTCACCGAGCTGGTCGAGGACAGTCGGCGCGCGGGCGAGAAGGTCCTGGTCTTTTCGCAGTTTCGCCGCACGGTCGAATCGATCGGCGAGACCCTGGCGCGCCGCGGCTTGCGGGTCGGTCTCTTCCACGGCGGCTTGACGGGCCGTGCGAAGGACGCGGTGGTCGAGGCCTTCCGGCAGGACTTGGACGTCATGGCCAGCACCGAGGCGGGCGGTGAGGGGCGCAACCTGCAGTTCTGCCGCACCCTCGTCAACTATGACCTGCCCTGGAACCCCATGCGGGTGGAGCAGCGAATCGGGCGCATTCATCGGATCGGCCAGACGCGTGACGTGCGTATCCACAACCTGGCGGCTGGCGGCACGCTCGAGTCCTACGTGCTGGCCGTGCTCCAGGAGAAGATCAGCATGTTCCACCTCGTCATCGGGGAGATGGACCAGATTCTGGGCAACCTCGACTGGAACGAGGCGTTCGAAGCGCGGGTCTTCCGACTCTGGACGGCCAACCAGGAGACTCGAGACCTGGAGAAAGCCTTCGGGGTAATGGGTACTGAATTGCAACTGGCCCGTGAGCGCTACGAGCACATCAAGTCGTACGATCGCGAGGTCTTCGAGGGAACGGCCGGAGGGTAGCCCGGCCGGAGGGTAGCATCATGAAGCGGTCCGAGATCCGCAGCTTCGTCGAGGGGTACCTCGCGCACCATGGCGCCGGTCTGATCCCGCGGGGCCAGGGGCTGCTCGAGGTACGCCCGGCCGAGCGCGGCGGCGCCGCGGAGCTGCCCCGCCTGCTGGCCTTCGGCCCCGAGGCGCACCGGCACCACCCCGAGGCCGAACTGGTGGCGGTGGGATCGTCCTTTCTGGATCGCCTGGTGGGGGAGGCCACCCGCGACGGACGCTACGCGGTCGTCTACGAACCCACGGGAGGTGATCCGGGGCCCGTGCCGCGGCTCAGAGGCCTGCCGCTCCTCGACGGGGGACGTTGGGGACGCCCTCGGTTGGGCTATCGGCCGGTGTTTCTGTTTGTCTACGTCGCAGAGTTCCGTACAATCGACGTCCCTGACGACCTGGTGCTGATCGGGCTCGATCCGGCGCGCGGGGAGGTGTTGGCCAACCCCGCCGCGTTGCTCGACCGCCTGGCGGTGGACGCGACGGCACCGGCGGAGGGGTGGGAGGATCCGGGAGCCCTGCCGTCGCGCGGCACGGTGCAGCGCTCGCTGGCGCTGCTCGACCGGCGGCTGCAGCGCCGGGCCCGCACCTTCAAGGAGGCGGCCACGCTGGAGATCGCGCGGGAAACGGCCAACATCGAGGCCTACTACCGCCGATTGATCGACGAGGTGCGCCATCCGGTCGGCCGGGGCCGTCTGACGCCGGAGGAAGAATCCAAGCGCGTCCGGGCACTCCAGCTAGACTGGAAGCGGCGCGTTCAGGAGGTGGCCCGATTCTGGGAGGCGGGCGTGTTCGTGCGCCTCTCGGCGCTGGGGGTGGTGATGCGCCCGTGCTGGGTGATCCCCTGGCGGGGCACGTCCCGCGGGGCCGGCCGGGGCGCCGGTCGGCCAATCCTGGCGGCCGACCTCGCCAACGGAGAGCTTTGGCAGCCGCGCTGTCCGCTGTGCGAGGGGCGCATCCGGACGCGCGGTTCTGCTCTGGGAGCGGACATCGTGTGCGTGGGGCACACACAAGCCGATAAGTCGGATGTCTTGCAGGCGTCGACAAACTGACGAAAACACGGCATCGTCGACCGCAACGCGGGTCGGCGACCGGGGGGCAGGGTCAACGATACGGAGGGGGATCTCATGATGAACACGCATCACCACCGCTCAGGCGGGCGCAGGACGGCGCGCGATTGGACCTGTGCCGAGCGGTCCGGTTGGGTGTTGAGGGCCGCGCTCGGCGTGGGCTTGCTCATGCTGCTGGGCACGGTCGTCGCCTATGCGGCGGGCGAAATCGACCGCATTCGCGAGAAGGCGGCCGAGATGGTGCAGGCCGTCAACCGGGCCGAAGCCGAGCCGTTCACCGAGGGCAAGAACTCCGAGCTGGAAAAGGCCTATGGCGGCTACGCCTACCTGCTCACGCCCGCCAAGCGCTCGGATCTCAATGAGCTCGTCGCCGAGGCGCCCGATGACGCTGCCCGGGCGCTCTACGAGCGCACGCGCCTCATCATCGACCTCTACGCCATTGGCGCCAGGGTTGCACCCATCCGTGACAATTGCTGCAACTCATTGCGTGACAAGACGGTCTCCGTGGAAGACGTCACCCTGCGGCTGCTCGACCTCGACCATCGCCTGGCGCTGCAGAGCGACCGCGACAAGCGCCTGAAGTGGTGGATGGGAGCCGGTCAGCTCTACAAGACGATGACGATCTACCGGCGCAACCTCACCGTCGATTTGAACAATCGCAGCCAGGAACTGGGTTACGAGGGCTACTACCCGTTCCTGCAGCTCGTCGAAGGCTGGGACATCGAGACGATGCGGGCCGCGGCGGAGCGACTCCTCGACGACACGGCCGCCTCTTTCGAAGAGCAGCTCGAGGCGCTGTGTCAGACGGAGCTCGGCATGCAGCTGCGCAAGATGCGCACCTATGACGCCGAGTACATTTTCTCCTTCCCGAGCCTTAGCAAGGACGTCGGCAAGGTCAAGCCGGACGAGGTCGTCGCGCGCACGTTCAAGGAGGCCGGCCTGCCGCTGGAAAAGCAACGCACGCTCAAGATCGACGTGCGTGACAAGAGTGGACGCTTGCCTTACGCGACGGCGTGGGAGCTGCAGACTGGCAAGGCCGAAGTCACCATGATCCCGACCGGGCGCCTGAGCGATCTGCCCGACCTGCTCGGCGCCGTGGGGCAGGCGCAGTTTTACTACAACGTGCCGGGCGACCTGGTTTTCGAAAGCGCCTACATCGGCACCAATGTGCTCCCCGCAACGTACCGCGCGCTGTTCGCGATGATCGCCGAGGAACCCGCCTGGGTGGAGTCCACCCTCAAGCCCAAGGACGCTGATCCCGAGGAGGTGGCCGACGCCCTACGCCTGCGCCGGCTCTACCTGGCTCGCAAGGCAGCCGGAGAATTCCTCTTCCAGCTCCAGCTCCAGGAGGATCCCAACGTCAGTCCCTCCGTGTACAACGAGGTCATGGAGCGCGCACTGCTCTGGAGCCGTATCGCCAACGACAACGACCTGTATTACATGGTCAACGACGACTACCACGCCGGCGGTCGCCTGCTGGGCTACGTCATGGCGGCCCAAATCCGCGAGGCGCTGGTCGAGCAATGGGGCGCCGAATGGTTCCGCAACGAGAAGTTGGGCGACAAGGTCTGCCAGGGAGCCAGGCAGGGCTACGCCATCAGCGTGCCCGACTTCTTGGCGCTGTGGGGTGTGAGCGCCCTCGACCCGGGCGTGATGATGGGTCAGCTGGCCCAGCGTTAGCGTGGCGTTCTCGCGCGCGTGGGCACGCGCGTGGGGAGGATGTGAGGAGGATTCGACGTGGCCCACATGACGAAGGAAGAGCTCCGCGAGGATCCCGTCCTTGAATGGATCCAGCAGGCGGTCGATTGGACGCAGCGCAATGCCCGCTGGGTGGCGATCGCCGCGGCCGCGGTCGTCATTGCCGTGATTGTGGCGGTCATGGTGACGCGCGGACAGCGCAAGGCGGAGATCGAAGCCCAGCAGCTCCTGACGACCGGGCAGGCCTACTTCCTGCAAGGCGACGTCGCCACGGCCGAGGTCCAGTTTCGCCAGCTGGTCGATGGCCACGGTGGATCCCGGGCGGCCCGCAGCGCGCGCATCTACCTTGGCGATGTGCTGGCCGCGCAGGGACGTTTCGAGGAAGCACTGAGCGTCTACGACCAGGCTGGCGGCTCGGTCGGCGGACAGGATCTGGAAGCGGCCGCGCAGCGCGGCCGGGCCACGGCGCTCGAGTCCCTGCAGCGCCTGTCCGAAGCGTCTCTGGCCTATGAAGCCGCCGCGCGGACGAAGACGGCCTTCCAGGTTGATGATCTGATCGCGGCGGCCCGGTGCGCCCTGGCAGGTGGCGACGCACAACGCGCCAAGACGCTGCTCGAGCGCGCCCGAGCCTTGGATGTGCCGAGCGCAAGCGCCAAGATCGAGCTCTATCTGGCCCAGGCCGAGGCGCTCTCGCAGCGCTAGCCAGCGCCTACAGGGAGCCAACAGGCAGCCAAGCAGCCAGCGGAGGCCAATCGAAAAGCAGGGGCGGTCCTGATCTCTAGGTCAGGCCGCCCCTTGGTCGCATCCCGGCGCCGGACTCGAAGCCCCCAGCCTGAACTCGGCCGGACTCTCGTCCCTCAGCCTCAACGTCGCATAATATCTATTATGTCAACCTAGGGAAAATTGGAAGCCAGGTCCATCACTGCCAGCAGGCGCCATCCCCAGCCCAGCACCTCCCGGGTCCCCCACCGCTCGCAGCGCTTCCACCCGCGCTGCACATCGCCCGATTCGCCCAGGCGGTTCTTGCGAGCTGCACGCGCCGGCGGGCCCCGCGGTCGCTCTTCCCACAGTAGGTCTCGTGGTCTGCGCCGCCGTCCGGGCCTGTCAATCCGAGTCGGGTTCGGGGTGGAATCACATCACTGTCAAGGAATTCCAGTGGTGGGACATGCTGGCGGCAGGCGCCCGCGCAGCCGGATGGCGCCCGAGCGTCCCGTCGGAGGCTCGACTGGCACCGGGCTTGCAGGAAGGGTGCGCAGAGAGCGGCACTGGTATGAGGATCCAAGGCGACAGCAACTCGGCCCGCTCTCGGTATGCGGGAGTCGCGTCTGCGGCCTGCGTGTGCGGTCCGCAAACCCGAGGGCCCAGAATCCTTGAGTGTGGTGACCTCTTTCGGGTTCGTGCGGCACGAGGATCGTGGTTCGCGCTCCCAAACTTGTGCGGTCGGTGAGAGCCGGTCGCGGGCCTGCGGCCACGGCCCCAGGTTCGAAGGGCTTGAGGGGCTCCGCCATTCGGCGAGCCCCTCCCCGTTTTTCCCCTCATCGGCCAGGAGGGCCAGGTGCCGCGGGGGCCCAGGCGTGCCCGGAACGACTCAGCGACCCGAGGTGCCCGTCAATCTTCTCGGAGAGATCGGCCGCCTTGGCCGCACCCACGTGCTGGCCGACCACTTTCCCGTCCTGAATAAACAGAATGGTGGGCAGGTTCATGACATGGTAGCGCGCGACGGTGCGCGGGTTGGCTGCCACGTTCATGCGGCAGAACTTCACGCGCCCCCGATAGCTGCTCGCGATCTGGTCCAACGTCTGACCGAGCCTCTTGCAGGGTTCGCACCATTCGGCCCACAGATCGAGCATTACCGGGACCCCTGACTCGAGGACCTCCTTCTGGAATGACGAATCTGTGACCTCCACCAAGCCCACCATGGTCCGCTCCTCCCTGGTTGTTTCTGATGCCGACAAGCTCCCCTCAGGTCTGTGCTGGCTATCCACCTCGCCTGCCTTCTCAGGCCCTATCGCGCCCTAGCGCGGGCGACCGGCGTGCTCACCGGCCGAAGCGGAACGTAGCGCATGAGCGGCTGCCAAGGCCTCCAGACCCACGAAGTCGTGCGCACCCAGCCAACGTCCCTGTTTGACACGGCGTTCCCAGTAATAGCACTCGACCAACAGGGCGGCAAGACTGCCCTTGTCACTCCCACTGCTTGAAAGACTTACGCGTCCACCACCGCCCCAGCCACCGGGACGTCCGCCGCCGGCGCCCGTCAGCGTGTTGCGTGCGGCGGTTGTCAGCTTCCAGGCGAAACTGAATGAGGCCTCCTCGCGCCGCACACCCTGGAGCCGTTCGATCGCCGCGGCCGCATCGCCACGCACCAGCGCGTCCACGCATTCCCAGGATGAGCCGAGCACGCCGGCCCGCAGGAGACTTCTCAAATCGGCAAGCCCGAGTCGCTGGCTGCCAGTCAAGAGCGTCACCTTCTCGACCTCGCGCGCGAGCAGGCCGAGATCGGTCCCGAGATGGTCAACCAGATAGCCCGCCGCGGCTGCGTCCAATGCCAGCCCATCCCGGCGGGCGCGCGAGACCAGCCAGCGCACCGCATCGCGGGGGAAGAGGCTCCAGAATTCGACCACCTGGACCGCGCCCAGCACGGCGGCCAGAAACGTCGAGCGTCCGGTCAGCTCGCGCGACGAGAGCGTGCTCAGCATGACCACCGTGTTGGCAGCCGGTCCGCGCGCCAGCGCCAGCCAGGCTTCGCGCTCGCTCTCCTTTCTGACGCGCGTCAAACGCTCGAGGCCGTCGATCAGCACGAGCCGGTCGCCGCCGAACAGCCCGGCCTGCGACACAGCCGCCGCGATCTCCTGGACGGCCGCCTCCCCCACTTGATAGCTCTCCACCGCGTGCCGCGATCCACCCCCCTCACCACCACCGGCCAGGCGGCTCTTGAGCGCTGCCAGAGCCTCTTCGCGCAGGTGCACCTCGGGGCCACAGAAGAGGTAGATTCCCTGCGCCGGGCGGCTGGCAATCCAGCGCGGAAAGTCGACGCCCTTGACAACGCTCTTCACGACTCTCCTTGTCTCCCCTTGTCCCTGCGCGCCCCCTACCATTGCTCGAGGCTCTTGGCCAAAATGTCCTGACCGAGCTGTTTGATCGCCAACTCGCGCGCTTGCATCTCCGAGTCCGCCTGGCCGACCTGGGCCCCGGCGACGGCGGCGTAGGTCGCCGTCGCTTGCAGGTCGTTCTTGCTCCACAGATCCTGGTTCTTGACCCGATCCTTCAGCACCACCGCCAGCTTGATCACCACGATGTATTCCTGGGGCTCCTGGGCGGAGGTGTAGCTGTAGACGCGCCGCTCGTAGTCCGCCACCTTGCCCTCGAGCACGCAGTCCGCGCGTGACTCGCGCACCACCTTGAGGCGATTGTCCTCGAGGAACAGGTCGATCATGCCGCGCGTCACGTCGTCGGCGATCATCGGATCGAGTGACTGGTTCTCGAAGACCGGAATGGCGATCGTCTTCAGGTGACTTGGCAGCGAGCTGCCGGAAAACGAATACCCGCAGCCGGTTGCCAGGCCGGCGCCGAGGCCGAGCAGCAGGAGCCCCGGCGTGATGGAGAAGATCGATTTGGCGAAATGCCGCCGCCTGCTGAATGAACCCATGATCCGCACTCCTGCCGCGACCGCCAGCGGCCGATCAACGGAAGAGCCCGATGTTCTCGCGCGTCCAACCGATCAGCCGCCGCACGCCTTCGCGGGGCGACACCTGCGGACTCCAGTCGAGCATGCGCTCCGCGCGCCGGGTGTCCGAAATGTAGACCTTCTGGTCACTGGGCCGCCAGCCGGCATAGGAGACCGCGGGCGCGATGTCCGTCTCCTCCCGGATGATCTCGAGCAGCTCGAGCAGCGACAGCGTGTGCCGCGGCCCACCGCCCATGTTGAAGACCTCGACGCGGAAATCGCCGACGATGAAGGCCTCGTAGGCCCGCAGCAGATCCTCGATCCAGAGCACGTCGCGCACTTGCTTGCCGTCACCGAAGATCGTGATCGGCTTGCCGGCCAGGGCGGCGATGACGAACCAGGCCACCCAGCCCTGGTCCTCCATGCCGAACTGCCGCGTGCCGTAGATGCACGACATGCGAAAGACCCCCACGCGCAGGCCGTAGAGATACCCGAAGTCCTGCGCATAGATGTCCCCCGTGAGCTTCGAGCAACCATAGGGCGTGTGCTCGCAGCGATCGATCGAGAAGGTCTCGGGGATGCCCGTTTCCCACTCCGGGGCGAAGCCGTACCGGCCCGGGCCCTCGCGCACCTCGACCCCGTTGACGTTCTCGCCGTAGACCTTGTTGGTCGAGCAGAAGATCACCGCGGGCCGGCGCCCGCCGCGCCGCGCGGCGTCCAGCACGCGGAAGGTGCCCAACGCGTTGCTGGTGAAATCAGCCTCCGGATCGGTGGTCGAGGTCGTGACCGCGGTTTGCGCCGCCGCGTGCAGAATCACATCCGCCGCGCCGGCCAGGCGGCCCACCGGCTCGGGCTCGCGCACGTCCGCCCGCACGAGCTCGATCTTCCCGCGCCGGGCCAGATGGTCCCAGTTGAACTGCGCGTTCGGGTCCTCGCGCTTCAGCAGCCGGCCTCGCGAGAGGTTGTCGAGCACGGTCACATCGTAGCCCCGCTCGGCGAAGTAGAGCGCGGCGTGCGAGCCGATGAATCCCGCGCCGCCGGTGACCAGCATCTTGGGCATCCCCACCTCCCCTTCCTGAACCCCATCACGCGGCGTGCGCCGGGCGAGCCTGAGCTCGCCGCCTGGCGTGCTCGCAAGCCGGACGCGCAGCCTGGATGCGCATCCGGCCGATCGACCTTAGCAGCGCCGGCCGAGGCTGACAACCGCGTGTCCCCGCGCGGCTAGCCCCGGGCGCGCCGGCGGAAATAGGCCACGGTGGGTGCGAGCCCGTCGGCGAGGCCGACGCGCGGCTCGAAGCCCAGCTCGCGGCGGGCCCGGGTGATGTCGGCCTCGGAGTGGCGCACATCGCCCGGCCGCGGGTCGGTGTGCACCGGCGGGATCGAGGTGCCCAGGATCGTCTGGATCGCCTCGAGCAACTCGAGCAGCGTCGTCCGCTCGCCACAGGCGATGTTGTAGACCCCGGCGGCCGCCGGCACGCGGCACGCTGCCAGGTTGGCATCGACCACGTTCGTGATGTACGTGAAGTCACGCGACTGGAGCCCGTCGCCATGAACCGTCGGCCGGATACCCTGCACCAGGTGCGAGATGAAGATGGGGATCACGGCGGCGTAGGGCGAGTCGGGGTCTTGCCGAGGCCCGAAGACGTTGAAGTACCGCAGCGTGACGGTGCTCAGCCCGTAGTGCAGCGCGAAGAGGCGCAGGTACTCCTCCCCAATCAGCTTGGTCAGCGCATAGGGGGAGAGCGGCTGTGGGTAGATCGATTCGTCCTTGGGCAGCTTCTTGCTATCGCCGTAGACCGACGAGCTGCCCGCATAGACCACGCGCTCCACCCCCGCTTCCCGGGCCGCCAGGAGCACGTGCAGCGTACCGGTCGCGTTGGCCCGATGACATCCGTCCGGATCCGCCAGGCTGCGCGGCACCGAGGCCAGCGCCGCCTCGTGCAGCACGTAGCGCACGTCCCGAACGGCACGCCGGCAGTCCTCCAGCTCCGCCACGTCGCCCTCGAGCACTCCCAGCCGATCGCCGAAGCGTTCCGCCAGGAGGGCGAGATTCGCCCGATGCCCGGTCGAGAAGTTGTCGAGCACGCGGACGTGGTGCCCCTCTTCCAGCAGCCGCTCGGTGATATGGGAGCCGATGAAGCCAGCCCCGCCGGTCACCAGGTATTGGTCGGCCATGCCTTCTCCTCTGCCCTCCGCTCCGGTACTCAGACGCGCGTGATCTTGACGGCGCGCCGACCCTTGAAGGCGTTACGTGAATCCTTGACCGGGTTGCGCGCCCCGTTCGGCGCCCGCGCGATTTTCCCCACCCCATGGGCGGGCATGCGGCCGTTGATCTGCCCGGCCAGCTCGATGAAACGCCCCTCCAGACCCACCAGGCGGGCCTTCCAGGACGTCAGCCTCGGTGAACTGCCCGCTTTCAGCCAATCCACCGCCAATCTCCGTCTAAACAGCGCAGTCCCGGACGCGAAGGACGAATTATAGGGCCTGCCCCACCCTCCCGCAAGAATGGTCCCGGGCCGGACACGACGCGGGTTCGACCGGATGGCCCGGAACCGCTTCCGGCGGGGAGCGTATCTCACGGTGAGGCCCGCTTGCGCCAACTTGCGATAGAGTTTGCCGGGCCAGTGGCCGTTTGCTAGGTTTAGTTGCCCTCGCGGGCGCGCCGAGGTGGTCATCCACGAGGGGGTTGGCTGGGAGCCGGGAGGCTTGCAGGCCGGCAGAGCCCGGTCGCTGGGTTGCGATCGCGGGCCGGGAGGGATTCATCAGATCATGACTCGCAGACGCCTCATCGTCATCGTCCCGCTGGCGCTTTTCGTGGTGACCCTTTCGCTGGGGGGCGTGTTCCTCCGGGATGTGCTGGCCACGACCGGCAACATCTACACCGACATCGCCCTCTTCAACCGGGTCCTCAATCTCGTGCAGACTTACTACGTCGAGGAGACACCGTCGGACAGCCTGATCCAGGGCGCGATCGTCGGGATGCTCGAGCAGCTCGATCCGCACAGCAACTACATTCCCCCGGACCGCTTCACCCAGATGGAGGAGCGCAATCGCGGCTCCTATTCGGGCGTGGGCATCTCCTTCGCCATCATCAAGGGGTGGCTCACGGTCGTCTCGCCGCTCGAGGGCGGGCCGTCCGAGAAGCTGGGCATCCGCCCCGGCGATGTCATCACGCACATCGAGGGGGAATCGGCCTACGACATCAAGGAAAACGAGGTCTTCGAGAAGCTGCGCGGACCGCGCGGCACGACGGTCAATGTCAGGATCCGGCGGGGCCACGAGCCCGAGCCGCTCGAATACGACATCGTGCGCGACGAGATCCTGATCGAGAGCGTCGGCTACGCCTTCATGCTCGCCCCTGAAGTGGGCTATATCCGCATGTCCCGGTTCTCCGCCCAGACCAGCGAAGAGCTGGAAGAGGCGATGCAGCGCCTCGAAAGCCAGGGCATGCAGGGACTGGTGCTGGACCTGCGCGGCAATTCGGGTGGTTACCTCAATCAGGCGGTCGAGGTCGCGGACAAGTTCATCGATTCGGGGAAGATGATTGTCTACACGAAGGGGCGCATCGTGGGCTCCAGCGAGGAGTACTACGCTACCGACGGCACGCATGCCCCCTATCCGCTCGTGGTGCTCATCGATCGCGGCAGCGCCAGCGCCTCGGAGATCGTCTCGGGCGCGGTGCAGGACTGGGACCGCGGCCTGGTGGCGGGCACGCCCAGCTTCGGCAAAGGACTGGTTCAGCGCCAGTATCCGCTGCCCAACGGCGGCGCGGTGCTGCTCACCGTGGCGCGCTACTACACCGCCAGCGGCCGGCTCATCCAGCGACCTTACGAGGCCGGGGACCGCGAGGGATACTATGAGCACGCGGGCGACGCTGGCGGCCCGGCGCCGGAGGACAGCGCCCTGGCCGACGCCGACCGCGACTCGACCGCCGAGCGGCCGGTGTATCGCACCCTCATCCAAGGCCGGCCCGTCTACGGCGGCGGGGGCATCACCCCGGATGTGGAGGTGGCGGATCGAATGACCGTCAGCCGCCTCGGCGCGCGCCTGTCGAACAACCGCAAGTTCTTCGAGTTCGTCAACGTCGCGGTGGCAGAGAACGAAGTGAGCTGGGACGGCAGTTTTGAGGACTTCCTGAAAGGCTACACGGTCAGCGACCCGCTCATCGACCACTTCCAGGGCTGGCTGCAGGAGGATGGCTACGAGTTCGAGCCCGACTCGCTCCAGGCCCACAAGGACGAGGTGCGCCGCTGGATGCGCTCCGAAATCGCCCAGCACTACTGGGGCGACGACGCGCGCTATCAGGTCCTGATCTCCGAGGACCCAGCGGTTCAGCGGGCGATCGAGTTGATGCCGCAGGCCGCGGCGATCCTGTCCGAGACCCGGCGGATCGAGCAGCAGCGCGTGCAGAACAACTAGCCGCGGGGGATCGCCGGACCGGGGAGGGCCTGGGCCTATGCTCGACAGGGATTCGGCACCCGCTACGCTCGGCCAGCCAGACGGGCGCCCGGGCCCACTGCAGCGGATGGCCCTCGTGTTCACCCGCCCCACGGAGGCGTTTCGGGATCTGCAGCCCGACCGCTGGTCGTGGCTGATCCCGGCGCTCATCGTCTCTCTGCTGATGAGCCTCGCCCCTCAGTTTGTGCATGACCTCCACTACGAGCGCCAGCAGCAAGCGCTCGAGTCGCTGATCGAGCGGGGCATTGTGAACGAGGATCAGGCCCAGGAGGCGCGCCAGCGGATCGCGGACGACGCCGCAGAGCGCGGGGTCGGACCCATCACGCAACAAGTGCTGCTGGGCATCGTTTCGAGCATCGCCTTCCGGTTCATTCTCCCCGCGGCGCTGCTCCTGGCGGGTTTGCGGTTCGTGCTGGAGAGGCGCACCCGGTTTCCGGCGGTGCTGGCAACGCTCAGCTACGCGGCCCTGCCGGCCGGTCTGCGCGCAATCCTGCGTACGCCGCTGCAGTACGCGAAGGGCTCCCTGGATGTCTACTTCAGCCCGGCAGCTGCGGTGGGTCACACGCGTTCACTCGGCGCCTATGCGCTGAGCATGTTCGACCTGTTCGACCTGTGGGTTCTGGCGCTACTGATCGTGGGACTGGCCCAGGTCGGCGGCGTCTCTCGCGGCCGCGCCGCGGGGCTCGTGCTGCCCCTGTGGCTCGCGCTGGTGCTCTTGCGGCTGGGCTTGAGGGCCACGCCCTTCGGGGCGGCCTTCTGAGAGCATCTTTAATCTCCTGCTCTGCTGGACCGCTGGTCCGACGGTCTACTTGCCGCTCAGGCCCGCGTGCAGCGCTTGTCGATAGGCCTTGCGGCCCTCGTCGCCCTGAGTGACCAGGATGACCTCCTGAAGCCGGCTGGAGCCACCCAACGCCTCGAGCAGCGCGCGGACCACTTCGCTGGCCGCCTCGTGAAACGGTCCGGCCAGCGCCTCGTCTTCGAGAGGTGCGATCGCCACCCGCTGCAGCCCTTCGGCCGAAGCGGCCTCCAGGGCTGCCCGCAGCGCCGGAGCGATCTGGTCGTGGTGCGGCTTGAGGTCCTGGCCGGCCAGCACGGCATGATAGAGTCGGCGGAAGGGCAGGGTTCCCGCCTCGGTAGCGATGGCGCGTCCGAGCTGCGCCGGCCCCTGCCGCACGGCGGCGATCTCGATCGCTTCCCCACCGCGCTTCTTCACCGCCCCGCCCAATCCGGTCCCCATCCAGAGATGATCATTGGCGGGGATGACCAGCCCATCGGCTTCCACGCTCAGCGGATCGGCCGCCCGCAGATCAATTCGCGTCCCGAAGATGTTGAACACGCCCCCTCCTTCGTCTCCGTCCCTCGACCGTGCTCGCCCCAAGCTGCCCGCCCGAGCTTGCTCCAGCCCGGACGGCATGCTAGCGTGCCGTCCGTTCACCCTCCGACGCGGGCCGCGCGGCGCGCGAATGCGATCGCCACGGGCTCAGCACGGCACGGGAGCGCGTCATGGATCGCCGGCCGATCTGGATCTTTCTACCCGCCGCAACGATGCTGCTCGCGCTCGTCCTGTGGCCCATGCGCACGCTGGTCACGCCCGTCCTGGCCGCCCTGGCACTCGGCTATGTGCTCTGGCCCTATCGCGAAACCGGGGCCATTCGGCGCCTGATGATCGCCGTGGGCCTGCTCCTGCTGCTGTGGATACTAGCGCGGGCGCGAACCGTCGTCTATCCCGCCCTGGCGGCCCTGGTGTTCGCGTTTCTGCTCGACCCGGTTGTCGCTCGCCTGCAGCGGCGGGGCGTCTCCCGCTCGGTGGCGGCCCTGGGGTTGATGTTGCCCCTGGTAGGCTTCGGGCTGCTCGTGGCCCTCGTGCTCGTGCCGGCGCTCTTCGACCAGGCGGGCAAGCTGATCGAACAACTCCCCGCCGCCTACCAGGTCGTCCGGACATGGCTGCTCGGGGTGCTCGCACCTTGGCTGCAGGGGGGCGGCCTCGACTTCGTGGAGGAGCGCCTGGGTCAGTTGCTGCCGAGCACCGAGACTGTCCTCAAGGGGATCCTCACCGGGGTCGGGCGCTTCGGTCGAGGCGTCGCGGCCATCGTGCAGGTCATCTCGTTCCTGCTGCTCACGCCCATCCTCACCTACTACATCCTGGTCGATTTCGGCCGCCTGCGGATCGCCCTGCGCCCCTACGTGAGCCCGGCCTGGGCGGAGCGAATCGCGCGTTTGGGTGGCGTCTTCCAGGATTCGGTCGGCGCCTGGCTGCGGGGCCAGCTCTTGGTCGCGTTGATCCTGGGGGTCCTGACGATCATCGGATTCCTCGTCATCGGTCTGCCCTACGCGCTCCTGCTCGGCTGCCTGGCCGGCTTGCTGAACCTCCTGCCGGTGCTCGGATTCTGGCTGACCTTCGTGCTGGCCCTCACCGCCGCCCTCTTCTCTCCCCACCCGGGAGCGATGTTGTTGAAGACGGCTGCGATCATGCTGGTGCTCCAGGTCCTGGAGGGGCAGTTCTTGTCGCCCCGCATCGTGGGACGGCAGCTCGGGGTCAAGCCCGTGGTGCTGCTCCTCACCATGCTGCTGCTCTCGACCTTTATGGGGGTGCTGGGGTTTCTCCTGGCCGCGCCCGTGCTCGGACTGGCCCGGGCCGTCTGGGTGCTGTGGGGTCCTCGCCCCCGGTCTGCCGCCGAGGAGTTAGAGCCCCATCGGGACGGGTGAGCCGCCGCGGCGCGGCTCCTCGCGCGATCCCTCGCGCTCGCGCAGGCCCCGGTAGAGCTCCTGGCGCTCCCGGAGGGCCTCGCCGGCCTTCTCGGGCAGGATCTCGGCAACCACCTGGAGCGGGCCATCGGCCGCCCGAAAGACGGCGCTGCCGTTGAGGACGTCGGGGTGCTTCGGCAGGAGCGTGGGCATCACCAGGGTCAGCCCGGCCAGCAGGAGCAGCACGAGGATCGCGCCGCGCAAGAGCCCAAACGCCAGCCCGAGCAGATGGTCGGCCCAGTGCAGGTTGAGATTCTTGATCAGACGCGCGATCGCCGACCCGATCAGCGTGACGATCACGTAGGTGACGAGGAAGCAGACCAGAAAGAAGACCACCTGGGACGCGACTTGATTGCCCAGCACGTTCGGGATCGAGGAGCCCAGCGAGCGTCCCACGATGACCGCGGCCAGGAGGCCGATCAGCAGCGCTCCCAGCGCAAAGGCTTCGCGGATCAGCCCCACCCGGAAGCTCATGATCCCTGAAGTGGCAATGATCGCCAGCAGGACGATGTCGAGCCCGTTCACGTTCCCCCCTGTCCCGCGCGCCCCTGAGGCGCCCGACGGACCTCGACCCGGTCTCCGGGCACGAGCCGCTCGAGCTCGAGGTTCGCGGCCAAATGGACCGCCGCCGGCGCGAACCGGTCGCGCCCGTGAAAGGTGTCGCTGCGTTCGGTGAGACCCGGGAGCTCCCGGCCGATCTCGTGAGCCCGCGCCCCCAGTTCACGCAGCGGGGCCCTCAAGACACCGATGTCGGGACCCAGGCAGCAGTGCCCGCCCGCCTCGACGATCTGCTGGGGTGGGATTTCATGGGTGATGTCCACCAGACGGACCGTGGGGAGGATGCGACCGACGGCGCCTTTCATGGCCCCCCCATAGGCGTCCCGGGTGCCGAAGTCGGTCGTGAGCGTGATGATTCCGTTGCGCTGCGCCATGACTCCCCGCGCTCCTCGAACAGGGTTGCCCGCGCGGCGGCAGGCAGGTAGTGCATGCTAGGCAGAGGATCGGGAGAGGTCAAGACAAAGGGGGCGACGTCCACGTCGCCCCCTTCCATCGCTGCGCTCCCCGGTACCCCGGGGAACGGCGCTTCGGTGGTGCAGAATGCCTAGCGGTACGAAGGCTTGCGGTAGCTCTTCCAATTCGAGTACCGCGTCTTCGGGCGGTTGCTCCACGTGCTCCGGCGCTTCGCGGTGCTGCGCGTGCTGGTGCGATACGTGGTGCTGTTCACCGTCGGCCGGCGGCTCGCGGTGCGCTTCGAGGAGAACTTCGTCTTGGTGTACTTCTTGGTCGTCGGCTTCGTCGTGACCTTGCGGTACTCCTGATAGCACTCCTTGAAGTGATTGAAGTCCACGAGCAGGATGCGCCGGTTGCCTGGGGTGCGCCAGTAGACATGGTGCACGTGCCACTTGTTGGTGAAGTTCTCCACCGACTTGGGAGTCTTGAACGCCTTCCACCCGCGCGAAGTGATCTGCCACGGGTCTACCATCGTGATCTTCTGCCTTCTCATCGAGTACTACCCCCCTATTTGAAGGTTAACGTTCACAGTTTCCTTCGGAGCAAAACAGCGCACCTTGAGGATTCTTTGCGTCTGGGGCGAGGTGGTTGCGACGCGCCAGCGGACCGCCGGAACCGCCGATGACCCCCGCGGACCGGGCCTACGGCCGCGCCGCGGGCTCAGCGGACAGGGGTCGCGACAGGCGCAGCAGCCAGTTGAACACCGCCGCGGAGCTGATCTGCATCGGTCTGGCCGGTTGGCCGGCGCCCACCGCGCGACCCGCGAACTGGGGCGGGCCCGTGGCTGGCGCGCCGCGGGCCGGCTCGGGCTGGGTGAGGCGGCGCAGCGCCGCCGGATCGTCGGGATAGAAGAGCGCCCAGTCGCGGCCTCCCCCCACCGCCCACAGAAGGATCGCCCAGGCCGCTGGATCACGGCTCGGATCGGCCGGCTGGGCCAGCGGGTCGGTCCAGCGCGCGCCGCTCACCGCCAGCAGATTGGCGAGGTCGCCGGTGAAGGCAGGGTCGCTCAGCGCGCTCCAGTCGCCGCCGCTCGTGTCCGGAAGCTGGCCGGTCGCAACCACCGGCAACTCACCTGGCTTAAGGTCGCGGGCGCTCCAGCCCCCGGCGCGCAGCCGGTATACCCGGCCGGCGCCCTCGCCCACGATCACGACGACGCGCTGGTCGCGCGGCTGGCCGCGGAAGAGGCGGCGCAGCTCAAGCGCCTCCAGTCCGCCGATTAGCAGCGAGTAGGGCTCGTCCGCGGCAATTCCCGGGGCGCGACCGCGCAGTTGTGCCGCCATGCGACCGTCGTCCAGGCGTGCTCCGATGGCCAGCGTGTCGGCAGCGCCGCCCCGGTAGACGGTCCAGATCGCCTGGGGCGGATCGAGCCCGAGGCCATCCCAGTGGCGTGGATCATCCACGAACTCGGTGAAAGGGAAGCGCCAGAAGGATGCGATGGCCCGTTCACAGGCCAAGCCGTCCGCCTCGCGATCCGCCGGCTCCAGGAAGCGCCAGACCTTGTGATCAAGCCGTTGCACGCGCAGTCGCCCAGCGGGCAGCCCGATCGTCACGCTGTCGATCGCCGCGGGCCGGGGCGGCACCAGCTCGCTCTCGCGCCAGGGCTTCAGGTCGCTGTCCAGGAAGCGGGTCTTCAGATAGCGCGGCACGATGGCGATGCCGTCCAGCCCGCTCCAGCGAGCATAGACCTCGAGGCCACTTGACGTGTAGTCGCCGACGTCAATCTCCAGGCGCTGCGCCCCGCGCCCGCTGAGCACGAGCTTGTGCCGCGGCGGTGCGAGCCCGAAATCAGCCAGCTCGCCTTGCTCGAGGTAGCGCTCGACACGCAACTCCTCGATAGCCCGCAGCAGTTCACCGACCGTCTGGCTGCTGGCCAGGTCGTCGACGGGGGTGCGGATGCGCCAGAAGGGATCCTGGCGTTCGAGGGCAATGGCGACCGCGGCCCCGCCCTGATCATCACCGGCGGCGGGGGGCGCGGTCCGCTCGATGCCCATGACCTGGGCGCCCATGCCCCGCGCCAGAGGCGGGCCCGGCAGCGGCGGCTCGGCCGGTTCGCGGCGGCCGAGATCGCGCAGGTAGAAGACCGCCAGCGCCAGCGCGAGCAGGCCGAGGCCAATCTGAAGCCACCAGGATCGGTGCGGTCCCCGTCCGCTCATGATCGCGCCCGCCGGCGGAACCAGACGCCCAGGCCGGTCGCCACCAAGACGACCGGCAGGCCGATTTCCAGCACCAGCAGAAGCGTCCACAGCCCCTGGCGTCCGACCGCGAGCTCGCTGCTCGTCCGACCCCGCCGCCCGATGTTGAGGAAGCGCTCCTGCCAGGTGAGCCAGTGCACGGCGTTCACCGCCAGGGTGCGGTTCGCGCCGACACCCAGATAGCGGTTCGTGACCAGCGAAGCGTCGCCGGTCACGATGAGGCGGGCTTTGGGCTTGATCGGTGGCAGCCCGAGGGAGTCGGGGCGAGCGCTCCAGCCCTGGCCCGCGGCCGCCTCCCATTCGAGGACCACGCCGACCGTCTGGGCGCCCGTCGCCAGGGGCTCATCTGCGGCCTGTTCGACGCCGGGCAACACCTGCGCGGTGGCGGCGGTGCGCAGCAGCGGCTCGGTCACCAGCTCCATCGGGTGGGGCGAGACGATCTCGACCGGGCGCATCCCCGGCCCGGCCGCGAAGCTGCCCACCAGCTCCGCACCGATCGGATGCGTCGGATTGACCGCCAGTGCCGGCGCCCAGGCGCCCAGGCCGAGGCGACCGGTGATGGCGCCGTCGTCGCGGATCGTGCCGGGCGGCAGGCGCACGAAGTGCAGTGTCAGTTGTGACTCGAGTCCGGTGGAATCGCCGGGCTCGATCCAGATCCCCAGGCCGCCACCCGCGCTGAGGTAGTCGCGCAGGATGGCGGTCTCCGCCGGATAGAGCGGCTGGCGGGGATGCACCAGCACCAGCGCGGAGACCTCCGGTGGCACCCGTCCCTCTTCCAACAGGTTGACCGCCCGGGATAACAGGTTCGCCTCGCCCAGCGCCTGAACCCACGCGGTCATGCCAGCCTCGCCCCCGTCGTTGGGCCCCGGCTCGCCATGCCCCTGGATGAATCCCACCGTGCGGGGACGACCTTCCAGCGCCCGCAGAATGCCCTGCGTGAGCGGCTCCTCTCCCAGTTCCGCGACATGCTCGGTGGCTTGTCCGTGGGAGATGACCACCACGCCCGGCTGCGCGACACCCAGCCGCCGGGCCCGGGCCGGATCGCGGTCGGGGTCGAACACGCCGACCTCCACCTTGGGGCTGCTGGCGGCGTAGAGCCCGAGCAGTTGCGTGGCGACATCCCACTGGGGGGACGGCTGGACGAAGAAGCCATCCATGCGCAGCGGCTGCTGGAGCATGCCCAGCGCGGTGCGCGTGGCGGCGGAGAGGGAGTTGATACGGTCCCGGGTGAAGTCGAGCGCCACGAGACGGCTGCCGGCCAGCAGGGCGCCCAGCGCCATGACCACCGCGACCAGCAGCAGACTGGTCGTCGGACCAGGTTCGGCATGGGTGTGGGCCTGCAACAAGAGGAACCGGATCTCGGCCGCATTGCGGATGATGAAGAGCACCAGCAGCAGCGTGCCCGCCACCGTCGTCAGGCGCGCGAGGTAGCTCTCGGCGGCCACGGACGTCCAGGCCACACCCACCAAGAGCAAAAACAGCCCGGCCAGCAACAGGGGCAAGGGTCGGCTCGCACGCGTCACCGTCTAGCCCCTCCACTTCAGCAGATCCACGCCGCGCAGGGTGAGCGCGACGAAGAACACGGATGCGGCGACGAGCGCCAACAGGCCATCCCACGGCAACATGCCGCGACCGAAAGGCTGGTAGAGACCCAGGGGTGATAGGGTGCGCATCACGCTCTGCCAGGCGCCAGCCCCCGGCCCCGCCAGCTCACCGCCCATGACCAGCACCAGGAACAGGCCCAACGTGAGCACCGCCGCTTCCACCTGGCCGGTCGCCAGCGAGGAAACGAAGAGCCCCATCGCCACCAGGGCGGCCGCCAGCAGCAGTAGACCCAGGTAGCCGACCCACAGCGCTGGCGCCTCCGGGTTGCTCACATGGGTAAGCACCGCCAGGTGTCCCAGCGAGATCAGTAGCATGAGCAAGCAGAAGGCGTAGACGCCCAGGAACTTCCCGACCACGATCTGCCAGGCGCTCAGGGGATACGCGACGAGCACCTCCAGGCTGCGCGAGCGCTTCTCCTCGGCCAGGCTGCGCATCGTCAGGAACGGCACGACGAAGACCAGGAGCGCGGCGGCGTTCAAGAGGTAGGGTGTGACCACGGAGATCTGCACGTCGACGACCGGCGGCGCGGCGCGCGCCATTGGCGCCTGCTGCGCGACCCGGAGCAGCTGGTCGTGGAACATGTACAACAACGTCACTAAGACCATCCCCGCCACGAGGGCGTAGACGCCCAGGAGCGCGTAGCCGAGCGGCATCCGCAAGAACCCGCGGAACTCCTTGCCGGCCAAGACGAGCACCTTGCGCAACGCGCTTCCTCCCCAGCCTCATTCCGGCCCGCCGTCCGCTCGACCCGCGACCCGGCCGGACGCGAGCCTATCCCGACCGTTCGGTGCCTTCCTCCAGCGTGAGACGCCGAAAGACCTGTTCGAGCGCGCTCAGGCCGGTGTTCCACTCGACGATCTCCCAGCCCCCGACGGCCAGGTGGCGCACCAGCGCCACGCGCGCCGGGCGGTCGAGCGGCCCGCTCAGGTGCCACACCGCTTCGTCCCCGCCGCCGGTCGCGGCCTCGCGGCGCGCCTCGAGCTTGACTCCGCCCGCCAGGCCCGCCAGCGGGTCGCCCTTGCCCCCCCGCACGGTAACCTGGGTCGACAGCGGCCCTGTGTCGGGCCCCATCAGGCCCTGCGGCGTTCCGGCGGCGGCGAGACGCCCGCGGCTCAGGATGAGCACGCGATCGCAGAGCATGAGCGCTTCGGCCAGAATGTGCGTGGAGAGCAGGATCGCCTTGCGCGACCGCCAGGTGCGCAGCTGGGCACGGAATTCGGCGATCTGATTGGGATCGAGCCCGGTCGCCGGCTCGTCGAGGATGAGCAGCCGCGGATCGGTCAGCAGGCACTGCGCGAGCCCCACCCGCTGCCGGTAGCCGCGCGAGAGCTGCGATGTCGGACGGCGCCACATGTCCGCCAGCCCGAGCATCGCGACCGCCCGGTCGATCTCGCCGCGGGCCGCATCGCCGCTCAATCCCTTCAGGCAGGCCACCATCTGCAAGTACTCCTGCACGGTCATCTCCCCGTACAGGGGAATGTTCTCCGGCAGGTAGCCCAGCAGGCCCTTGATGCGCGCTCCGTCGCGGAAGACGTCGCCCCCACCGATGCGCACCGAGCCGCTCGTGGGCACGAGGTAACCCACCAGCATGCGCATCGCGGTGGTCTTGCCGGCGCCGTTGGGTCCCAGCAGGCCGACGATCTCACCTTCCTGGACCGTGAAGGTGAGCCCATCCACCGCCTTGACCGGTCCGAACTCCCTGCTCAGGCCGCGCACGTCCAGCAGCGGCGAGCTCGCCATGGGCGAGTCCGCCTGCGCCCCGACCGCTGCCTGGGTGGCCTGCCCATCGTGCAATTCCATCTCTCCTTCCAGATACCCGCCGTCGGGCCGATCCAGGAGTTTAGTGGGCCAGACCGGACGCGGCAAGGCGAACTCGCCGCGCGCGGGACCCAGGCAGCGGAGCAGCCCCATCGTGTCGCGCGCGGGGCGCGGATTGACTTGGCTCGCCGGCTGTGAAAAGATTCGCCGTTTCAATACAAGGACAGCCCGCAGCGTCGTGACCTCTTCGCCACGGCCCAAAGAGACGGCCCAGAGAGACGGCCCAAAGAGACGGCCCAAAGAGACGGAAGGAGCAGCGCGATGTCGGAGTACGGCGTCACTTCCCGCCAGCAGGATTTCTCCCAGTGGTACCTGGACGTCGTCCAGAAGGCCGAGCTGGCCGACTACTCCCCCGTTCGCGGCTGCATGGTGATCCGTCCCAACGGTTACGCGATCTGGGAGAAGATCCAGCGTGCGCTCGACCGGATGATTCGGGAAACCGGCCACCGCAACGCTTACTTCCCGCTCTTCATCCCGGAGAGCTTTCTGAAGAAGGAAGCCGAGCACGTCGAGGGCTTCGCGCCCGAGTGCGCCGTCGTCACGCACGGTGGCGGGGCGCGGCTCGAGGAGCCGCTGATGGTCCGCCCCACCTCCGAGACGATCATGTACTACATGTACGCCAAGTGGATCAAAAGCTACCGCGATCTGCCGCTGCTCCTGAACCAGTGGGCCAACGTCGTGCGCTGGGAGATGCGCACGCGCCTCTTCCTGCGCACGACCGAGTTCCTGTGGCAGGAGGGCCACACCGCGCATGCCACCGCCGAGGAGGCCGAGGAAGAGACGCGCAAGATGCTCGGGGTCTACCGGACCTTCGCCGAGGAGCACATGGCCATGCCGGTCTACATGGGCAAGAAGACCGACGCCGAGCGTTTCAAGGGCGCGGTGCGCACCTACTGCATCGAGGCGATGATGCAGGACGGCCGGGCGCTGCAGGCCGGCACGTCGCACAACCTCGGGCAGAACTTCGCGCGGGCCTTCGAGGTCAAGTACCAGGACCAGAATCAGGAGTGGCGCTACTGCTGGCAGACCTCATGGGGTGTCTCCACGCGCCTGATCGGCGCGCTGATCATGGCCCACTCCGATGACAACGGGCTGGTGATCCCGCCGCGCCTCGCGCCCGTGCAAGCGGTGATCGTGCCCATCTGGAAGACGGACGAGGAGCGCCAGCGCGTCCTGGCCTATCTGGCCGAGATCACCGCCGCCCTGTCCGGGCGCTTCGAGATCCACGTCGACGACCGAGAGAATTTCAAACCCGGCTGGAAGTACGCCGAGTGGGAGCTGAAGGGGGTGCCGGTGCGGATCGAGGTCGGGCCGCGCGACCTGGAGAAGCGTGGCGCGATGCTGGTGCGCCGCGACAACCGCGCCAAGCAAGCCGTGCCGATCGATGGATTGGCGGCCGCGATCGACGATGTGCTCGCGGCCTCGCAGCGCGACCTGTTCCAGCGCGCCCTGGCGTTTCGCACGGCCAACGAGAAGTTCATCGAAGACTACGAGGCATTCCGCCGGATCATCGCGGAGCAGCCTTGCTTCGTCTGGGCCCACTGGTGCGGCAGTCCCGACTGCGAGGCCCGGGTCGCGGAAGAGACCAAAGCCACCATCCGGGTCGTCCCCTTCTCGCCCGAGGACGGGATCGAGACGCCGGGCGCCCCGGCCCCGGAGGCGGGGGCGTGCCTGGTCTGCCGGCAGCCCTCGGCGTCCCGCGTCCTGTGGGCCAAGTCCTACTAGCCCAGTGACCCTATCCCTTTGGTTGTGGTACGACGATCTGTGAGGGGCGACGCCTGAGTGTCTTCAGGGTCGGCCCTTGGCGGATTCTTGCTCGCTGATTCCGCTTCCCGCGCGCTTTGGCATCTGCCTGGCTTCTCCCAGGGGTGTGAGCACTGCATCGTCACATCCCCGTCACCGGCAGGGCGGCTTCCAGCCACCCCATTGCCCTAACCCCAAGTGCCCCTTCCACCGCCCCAATCCTGACTGGCGC
>Ga0209164_1000336_pt1 | contig 125790 bp, 96 predicted proteins | sample MTBNYHSulfiMetaG_FD_187458 | JGI IMG/M metagenome (GOLD analysis project Ga0209164, IMG submission 187458) | Enrichment culture microbial communities from rom New York Harbor, USA that are MTBE-degrading - MTBE-NYH (New York Harbor Sulfidogenic)... | ecosystem: Environmental > Aquatic > Marine...
TCCAACTCCTTGCCATGGGGGTGGTTGACAATGCTGGTCATCAGTGGCATTTGTTTTTGGTGCTTTTCGCGCATTTCGTGGTGGCTCCTTTTTCGATCTTTGTTAGTAAAAACAAATCCTTGAAAAATTTTCTTTTACTACATGAAGATCAAAAAATCCACCACGGAATGCGCTTTTTTCACGTTTATCAAACACTTCCATTTATGGATGGACACTAGCTCGTTGGCGCGCATTTAATAGGTGTACGTATGAAGGAAAAAATCTATGTGGAGACAACCGTTGTCAGCTACCTCACGGCAAAGCCGAGTAGGGACCTGGTCGTTGCAGCGCACCAGCAAATCACCCAAGAATGGTGGGAAACTCGACGACACACTTTTGTCTTGTATGTATCGGAACTGGTCATCCGCGAGGCTGGAGCCGGAGAGGAAGATGCAGCGCAAAAGCGTCTTGAAGCTCTGAAGGAAATCGATCTCTTAGAATTGAACGAAGAGGCATTTTATTTGGCGCGAGAACTCGTGCAGCGAGGTCCGATACCTGAGAGAGCAAAGGAAGATGCGCTTCATATTGCTCTGGCTACAGTACACGGGATGGACTATCTTTTAACTTGGAACTGCAGTCACATCGCGAACGCTGAAATGCGTAAAGGTGTGACATCGGTTTGTCATTCCCTCGGGTATGAGACACCCGTTATCTCTACTCCGGAAGAACTCATGGGAGGGTGAAGTTGTGTGGAAGGATCCAATCGTTGAGGAAGTAAGGAAAATTCGTGAAGAGCATGCTGCGAAATTCGGATATGACCTCAAGGCTATCTATGATGATCTGAAAGAAACAGAAAGACGGTCTGGACGGAAGATAGTCAGCCTGCCGCCGAGAAGATTGAAAGAAAGACAGACTGAACTCGCATCCGGGGATTCTCGGTAGCATTGGCGCCATATTCAGAATGCGCTAACCTTGCTCTTGCAGAGGATCGCAAAGAACCGCGCCGGCTGGGATGTGGGATGGGGATGCGGGTCGGGACTGACTAAGACAACTCGTTGAAATGATGAAGCAATGGTGCAAAATTTGCCCTATTGTGAGGCTTAGAATGATGTTTTTGCCCCCAGAATAGGGGTTCTAAGAAGGCTTCTCAAAAATGCCTCGGGCGAACCGACATTACATATCAAGGTATGTCTGGAATATCACTCATCGGTGTCACAAGGAAGAATTCCTTCTTAGGTTGAGCCGAGAGTGCCTTGCCCTCCGCTTCGCTGCGGCAGAACAAGGCAGTTGAACCGATCCCCCTTCCGGGGACGGATCAGCGCCGCGTTCGCCGATCCAAAGACTTGACTTGGCTCTTTTCTCGGCGTACGATATGCCGTACGCTTAGATGAGGAGGTAACGTACCATGGCAACCATTACAGCGACCGAAGCAAGGAAGCGGCTCTATAGCCTCGTTGATGATGTCGCAGAATCCCATGACCCTATTCAAATTGTTGGAAAGCGAAAGTCAGCTGTTCTGGTCTCTGAAGCGGACTGGAGGGCCATCCAAGAGACACTCTACCTGTCGTCCATACCAGAAATGCGGGAATCCATTCGGGACGGTCTGAAGACTCCTGTTGAAGAGTGCGAAGAGGAGCTTGACTGGTGAGTTGGGGACTCATCTATACAAAACAAGCAAAGAAAGACGCCAAGAGACTCTCCCATTCAGGTTTGAAGCCACAGACCGAACGGCTTCTCGACATTCTCAAAGAGGATCCCTATCAGACCCCGCCGCCGTATGAGAAGTTGGTTGGCGATCTATCCGGCGCTTGTTCCAGAAGGATCAATATCCAGCATCGAATTGTCTACCAAATCCTTGATGATATCAAGACGGTTAAAGTCATCCGTATGTGGACTTACTATGAATAGGAGTCGCTTCCCGGCGAACATCAGCTTGGCTGGCCCGGGCCCCGGCCGGGCCCCGGGTCGGACCAAGTGAGGTGCTTGTATTCAGGACGAAAGGACTTTGGAATGGGGCATTTCTTGGCCTTAGAATGATATTTTTGACCCCCAAAACCCTGTTCTAAGGGTGGCTTTATATGCCGAGGGTGAACAGGCATTATATACCTGGGTATGTGTGGCACATTACCCACCGGTGCCACAAGAAGGAATTCCTGCTAAAATTTGACAGAGACCGCCGCTGATATCTGCAGTGGCTTTTCGAAGCTAAGAATCGCTTCGACCTGAGCGTGCTCAACTATATGGTGACGTCCAACCACGTTCACCTCCTTGTAAGAGACAACGGGGCAAGGGACGTAATCCCTAATTCCATTTAGCTGATTTCAGGAAGGACTGGTCAAGAATTCAATCAGAGGAAGAATCGGAAGGGGGCATACTGGGAAGATCGTTATCATGCGACGGCTGTGGAAACAGGCAGCCACCTGATTCAATGCCTCCTGTATATCGATCTCAATATGGTTCGCGTAGGGGCAGTTGCGGGACGGCAAGTGGTCTGAGAGTATTGCGGTGGGGAGTGAATTGTTTGTAATGATGACCAAGGAAAAGCTGGGGATCAAGGCGAAGGAGCGTGAGGTGGTTGGTCAGGATGGGAGCCACGTACTCCGGGAATATCCAGATCCTTACGACAGCATTTTGCGCCATGAAAATGATGTTCTAAGGCCTGAAAACGCCTACTTCTGGGATCATAATCTATGAATATCAATTGATTAGCTTGGTCCGACCCGGGGCGCGGGGGCGCCGGGCCAAAAGACGGGGGGGGAGAAAAGGGTACGGCCGCTTCTTTTCCTCATCTGTGCCTCCACACAGCGCTTCACTTATACACATCCCAGTGTGGCCGCGAAATTCTGTACGATGACAAGACGTTCTCAGCTGTAGCGGCGCTATCTTGATCGCCCGGCTCTCTTGTTCAGCCCTTCCTCTTGTGGCCTTGCTGCCGGTTTTGACCGAGCCAATCCCCGCCGAACCTATGAAATATCATAGCCTAATTGGTTTTGGTGTCAACCTGAAATGCTGGACGCTCGGGGAGACCGGGCTTCCGATGCGCTCGGATGGGGTAAACCTGCCAGCGGAGGACAGGCGGTGGGGGTGCTTGAAAAGAAAGATCGGTTTAGAACACATCCTTAAATTCCGCCACCAGGAAGGTGTGGTCAGAGGGTCGTTTCCACGTCCGTGGTTCCGTGTCGATCCAGGCCTTTGCGGATTTGTCCGCCAGTGGGGGCGTGGCCAGCACATAGTCGATTCGCCATCCCATTTTTCGCTTGTAGGCGTTGGGAATCCTGTAATCCCAGAAGGTAAAATGTCCTCCCTGGGGCTGGTGCTTCCGAAAAATATCGACCAACCCCCAGGCCAGAAACTGTTGCATGACGGCTTGTTCGTCCGGGTGAAAACCCACTTGTCCCCGAAGCCCTTCCGGGTCATACACATCGATGGGCTCAAGGGCCACATTGAAATCCCCGGCGACCAGAAGAGGTTCGCCGGGACCGTAGTTTTCCCGCAGGTGGGCCAGGAGATCGCGAAGCCATTGGAGTTTGTGCTCGAACTTCTCGGTTCCCGGTGCGAATCCCTGTGGCACGTACACGTTAATCAAAGGCAAACCGCCGATAGTGACCGCGATGAAGCGAGCCTCTTCTTCATCTCCACGGAGATTCCGGCGAATTTCATCTATGGGTAGTTTCGTCAGGACGGCTACACCGTTGTAGGATTTCTGCCCTCTGAAGACGGCTCCATAGCCGGCTTTTTCCAAGTCTTTCACAGGAAAAGCCTCGTCCTGAACCTTGGTTTCCTGCAAAAACAGTACATCGGGACGTTCACGCTCCAACCAGTCCATGACAACGGGAAGCCTGGCCCGGATGGAGTTGGCATTGAACGTGGCGAGTTTCATGGCAAGGTCCTTTCAGCACCCATTCCTCGATCATCGGCTGTGTAGCCCATGGATCTCGGGGAGAAATCTGTGGAATTCATGATGACGACCGTTCACTGTTCACAAAGCAATCCCAGTATACGCCAGGAAAGTCTCCATGTCAAAAAGAGCCGCCGGAAACGGTCCCTGAGAAAATGTTTCCTTCACGCTTATTCATGGTGTACATTTCCTCGGGACACAAGAGATTTGTCATCGTTCACCGTGAACGATGACAGAGATTCTATCTCGCTGCTGGAATTCAGGTGACGGTCAAGGGACGAGATCAGAGCGGCGGAAAGGAGGTCGTAGCATGGGAGTCGAGGAATATGAGAGACTTGAGCCCCAGGGAGAATTGGAAAGGCGGATCCTTCATGGTTTGGCCAGTGAGTGGGAAACGGCCCTGTGGGTTTTGGATCCCTCCCATGCCCGGTTGATGCGAAAACCCATGTTCAGCCTGGGCGACATGAAGAACGGGTGGGGGTACTGGTCCAACAACAGGCGTGAGATTCGCATCAGTCGAAATCTCGTGTTCCATTACTCGTGGGATGATGTGCGGGAGGTGCTTCTGCATGAGATGGCCCACCAGTTCGCAGATGAAGTGCTTTCGGCCTGTGACGAAAAATCCCACGGCCCGGCATTTCAAAAAGCCTGTGAACTGCTGCGGGCAAACCCGAAAGCATCAGGGCAGTATTCCCCCCTTTCCCAAAGAATCAAAGGGGAAACCGTAAATGCAAAAGACAGAATGATGCTCCGGGTGAAAAAGCTGATGGCCCTGGCCGAAAGCCAGAACAGGCATGAAGCAGAGGCCGCCATGGCGAAGGTCCATGAATTGGTGGCTAAATACAATTTAGAGCTCATGGAGCGAAAAAAGGATCGCAGTTTCCTGAGTGTATTCCTCGGAAAGCCGGCCCTTCGTCACCCGCGGGAGGACTACTATCTGGGCAGCCTGTTACAGGACTTCTATTTTGTGCAAGGGATGTGGGTGTCGGCTTATGTGCTCGAAAAGGGAAAGATGGGGCGCGTCCTCGAAATTACCGGGACGGCTCGGAACATAAACCTGGCCGGTTACGTCCACGATTTCGTCAGGCACTTTGTGGATTCACAGTGGAATCAGTACAACCGGGATCGGAGGCTGAATCGCCTCCGGAGGACGGACTTCGCGGTGGGGATTATGGAGGGATTCCGCTCCAAGCTGGCGGGGAAGAGAATTCGTGAGCAAAAGCAACAGCCTGGGCGCATGCTCTTGAACATCGAGGACCCGTTGTTGAGCGGACATATGGCCTACAGGTATCCACGCACGGTGAGGTTCAGACCCAGGGTCTCAAGCGAGGACAGGAGGGTGGTGAACGACGGGATGGAGATAGGCAGGAAGCTTGTGATTTCCAAAGGAATCACAGAGACGGCAAAAGGCAAGAGGCTTCTCATCGGCAGTGGGCTTGGTCCTCAAAAACGTCGTTAAGCCGGATGCACGCCAAATGCGGGAGACCAGGAGATCAGGGGGTCTCCGATCTTGCTCCGGCGGATTCCTGGACCATGCGCACCAGGCGAAAGCCCAGATCCCTTCCTCTGCCGAACTCGGAATCCCTGCCGCGATAAGCGGAGCGGCAGCCCGAGGCGGCATTTAAGCAACTGCCTCCCCGGATCACCTTTTTCCGTCCAGCGGATGGCCCGGTTGGGTCGGTCGCATTCTTTTTCGGGTATGGTCCATACCAATCCTCGCACCACTCCCAAACATTGCCGTGCATGTCATAAATCCCCCATGCGTTGCGCCTCTTTTTCCCCACGGGGTGCGTCTGACTTCCTGAATTTCCGCAATACCAGCCCATGAGATCCAGATTTGGGTCCAGGCCACACTGCGATTCCGTGATGCCCCCATTTGCGAAGGCTTTTGTGGTACCCGCTCTGCAGGCATACTCCCACTCTGCTTCCGTGGGCAATCGGTATTGGTTCGTATTCTCCAGCCGGTTGAGTTTGCGAATAAATGCCTGGCAATCGTTCCAGGAAACACGCTCGACCGGGCATTCATCCCCACAATCCTTGTAATAGGAAGGATTGGTTTCCATCATCCTGCGCCATTGGCCTTGGGTCACCTCGGTTGCCTGGATGTAAAAAGATTTCGTGATGGTGACCGTGTATCTCGCTTCATCCTCGTCGCGTCCTTTTTCGCGGGTAGGACTGCCCATTTTAAAAGTGCCGGCGGGGACATAGACAAACTGCATGCCTGAAGAGTTGGTTATGCCCCTGAAGGCCACTTTTAGAGCCAGGCCCTCCGTATCCCCTGGATCGAGCCCCTCAGAGGCATGCGGATATTTTTCGGCGAGAGCCTTCCACGCAGCAGCCCTGATTTCTCTGCCATAGGGTGAAGTGACGATTTCCTCATACATGCTGACGTCGTCCCAGAACGCCCCCACGTATTCGGCGCGTTCCTTTTCTCTGAGGGCGGCCATTTCTGCCTGGCGCTTCTTTTCTTCCCCTTTGTGCCGGCTCTTCATTTCTTCCAGTCGCCGCTCCAGATCGGTCTTTTGGCGCAAAAGTTCCAGGATTTCCTCCAAGCTTTCCCGAATCGGTGCCCCCTTTCTTTCTCCCGCATTTTTGATTTCCCTTATCCGTGCGTTCAACTTGGCTTCTTCGGACTGAATGCCCGCGATTTCCGCGACCTCCCTGCTCTTTGCCTTCTGGTGCTCTGCCTCCAATTTCTCCACTCGGTCCAACGTTTCTTCCCCGGCCTTGGCCTGCGCCAAACAGACACCCACCGGGTTTATCCCTGCGGCAATTGGCTTGTCCGGATTCCTGTTTGGTTCCAGGATCCACTCATCGGCACTTTCCATATTTTTGTTTGCAGAGAATTCAAAAGACGGAGTCATAGGACTTGCAGCACCCAGGGCTGTTATGGAGAAAAGAAACAGAGACAAGCCCAAAGAAAAGGTAGAACCTTGCATGGTAGAAAAGGTCAGGAAAATGAAGCCCCGGTATTGTGAGTTATCCTGTGATCCTTCCCGGGGAATCCGGCATAACCCTCCGGGTTCTGAAATCCATGCCGGTTCTCGTGATGAATCATCCAGGTGGGAGTCTTAAAATGCAGAAACCATGCCAGTGATTTTTAGCGAGCTCAGATCAAACAGCTCTTCCGCTCGGCGAGCGGGAAGGAGAAAGTAGGTTTAAAAGCCATGAAGCCGGAAAAACGATTCATTTTCCAATCGTAAACGAGACCACTGCGCATCCATGTCAGACGGACTTTATGGATGGACAACTACTTCACTTTGCTGCCGGGCTTCACCATGGCGTCAGGGGAGAGCAGATGGATTCCCGATGCATCTTCAACCGCCAGCACCATGCCCTCGGACCGAACGTCCATCAGCTTGACCGGCTCCAGGTTGGCCAACACTACCACCTGTTTGTGCAAAAGAGCTTGCTCGGAGTAGTCTCCCAACAGACCCGCAACAACGGTTCTTTGCTCCCCCATATCCACCGAAAGCTTTAGCAGTTTTTCGGACCCGGCAATGGTTTCCGCCTTTCTTATGGTTCCGATCCTCAAATCGAGCTTTTGGAATTCCTTAAAGGAAATCAGCGGATGTGTTTCCCGGGGCGTTTTATCTTGAGCTTTTTCCGCCTTCGGCTCTGGTTTTTTCTCTTCAATGCGGGGGAAGAGGGCGGAGGCTGTTTTCATTATTTTTGTGGGCCTTAGCGTTGCCCACTGGCGCAAGTCTCGGAGAAGCAAGTCCTTGCCTTTTTTATGCAAACCCAGTTGATCCTGAATTTTTTCCGCAGTGTCGGGCATGAACGGCCATAACAGCACCGAGATGATCTTGAGGACCTCGACGATATGAAACATGACCGTTGAAAGTCGTCCCCTGTCCGACTTGGCCAAAACCCAGGGGGCCATCGTATCGATGTATTTATTGACCTTCCCTATCAACTCCCATGTGGCGATCAAAGCCTTGTGAAACTCGAGTCCTCTCATCATTTCTTCATAAGGATCCATGAGTTCAAGGGCATGGACTCTCAGTTCCCTGTCCGAGTCTTCGGGGAGCCCTGGTGGAGGAAGTTCTCCTTGGAAGTATCGCTCAATCATGGCTAGACTTCTGCTGATCAGATTCCCGAGGTCGTTTGCCAGATCGCCGTTGATTCTTCCCACCAGGGCTTCCTCGCTGAATTCCGAGTCAAGTCCGAAGACCATGTGGCGCATCAGGAAATACCTCATGGCATCGAGACCGTACGTATTTACCAGCTGGAGAGGCCGGATAATGTTCCCCAAACTCTTGGACATCTTTCCGTGGTCCACATTCCAGTATCCGTGAACGTTGATGTGCTTGCAAGGCTCAATCCCGGCCGACTTGAGCATGCAAGGCCAATAGATCCCATGAGGCTTCAATATGTCTTTGGCGATGATATGCTGAGCGGCAGGCCAGAATCGCTTGAAATTTTCCCCATCCGGGTATCCCAGTGCGGAGATGTAGTTGATCAGTGCATCGAACCACACATAGGTGACGAAATTTTCGTCAAACGGCAACGGGATTCCCCAGTCCAATCGAGTCCTTGGCCGGGAAATACAGAGGTCTTCCAGGGGTTCTCTCAGAAAAGAGAGCACTTCGTTCTTGTATCGTTCAGGTCTGATAAAACCGGGATGTTCCTCGATATGATGAATCAGCCAGTTCTGATATTTGCTCATTTTGAAAAAGTAATTGGACTCACGAATGATTGTGGGTTCTGTCAAGTGGTCAGGGCATTTTCCTTCCACCAGTTCCCGTTCCGTGTAAAATCGTTCGCAACCGAAACAATAGAGTCCTTCGTACTCACTGAAATAGATGTCCCCCTTTTCCTTGACAAGGTGAAGAATGCGTTTCACGGATTCCTGATGCTGAGGGTCCGTGGTTCGAATAAAATAATCGTGGGTTATATTCAGTTTGGGCCAAAGCTCTTTAAATAGTTGACTGATTCGGTCCACATATTCTCTGGGGGTCTCACCGGCCTTTTCCGCAGCGGAGGCAATCTTGTCTCCGTGCTCGTCTGTTCCGGTAAGGAAGAAAGTTTCCGCACCGGCGAGCAGGTGGAAGCGTTTAAGAACGTCGGCTACGATGGTGGAATAAGCATGCCCGATGTGGGGCTCGGCATTCACGTAGTATATGGGGGTCGTTATGTAGAATCGCTCGGACAAGGCTATTCCTCTTCACTCCCTTTTGCTTTTTTGGTCAATGTTCTTCCGTTCGATATCCGAAGCCGGAACTTCCACTTCTTCTCCCGATTCCAGAAGAAGGGTGAGGGTCTCCTTCAAAACGTTCTGGCGAATGACTTTTCCTGCACCATGCTTCGACGTCACTTTCTTGCCGATCTTCGGGAAATTTTTTTTGATCTCTTCGTAGAATTCGTGCTCGTAGCTGAGACAGCACATTAGTCTCCCGCACATCCCTGAAATCTTGGTGGGGTTTAACGAGATGTTCTGTTCTTTGGCCATTTTTATGGTTACAGGAGCGAAATTGCTCAGGTAAGCCGAACAACAAAGGGGACGACCGCAAGTGCCGAGCGCCCCCACCATTTTGGCCTGGTGCCGGACTCCGATCTGCCTCATCTCTATTCTGATTCTGAATTTTCGCACCAGGTCTTTGACCAGTTCCCTGAAATCTACCCTCCCATCGGCTGTGAAGTAGACAATGATCTTGCTGCCGTCGAAGCGTCTTTCCACCGAGACCAGGCTCATGGGTATGGATTTCTCCTTGATTCTTTCGTAGCAGTAAGTATAGACATCTTCCTCCTGATTGCGGTTCTTTTCATACTTTCCCACCTCCTCGGGGGTAGCCATGCGAAAAACCTTCTTGAGCGGCCGCTTTGGAACGTCCACGGCTCTGTTTTGAGGATCCGTACACACGCAGCCGATAGCGGGTCCTTCTTCGGTGATGACCATCACCTTGTCTCCTTTTTTGAGAACAAAGTGTCCCGAGTCAAAATCATACACCTTGCCGTGGGGCTTAAACTGAATGCCGATGATTTTGTTCACGATATTCTGTGCTTGTCTTTGTCTGAAAAGAGTTTTCCTTCTTATTCATGAAGCCTTTTGAGACACAGAAGCGTATGCTCCAGAACCAGGGAAGCGTTTCGCATTCTGCGAAGATCTCGTTGCGCCTGCTCGATGGCAAGGAGGCTTTCAATCAATCCATTCATTTTAAACTGGCTCGAAAAATTTTTCAACTTATTGGAGAAATCCACGTTGATCAGCAAATGGGTCGGTCCCCCTGTCATCAGGACCAAGAGATCCCTGTACCAACTTTCCCAGATCTCCAGTGCTGCCGGGATGTCCGCCTCCCACGACTCAGAAATCCCGGAACTCTTTTTTCTCTCTTTGTCCGCTAATTCCAGCGCCATCTCCACGACCTTTTCATTGCTAACTCCGGGAAGCTCCATGAGCTTTAAGAGCCAGTCCTGTCTCTTTTCGAAGAAATTCCCCTCACACATCTTGATGGCACGGCCCAGACTTCCTCCCGAAATCCTGGCCAGGACCATTGCCGAATCCTCATCCAGCGCTCTCTCTTCCATGAGCCAACGGGTCATATCCTGGAAAGGGATCGGCTGAAAGGACACTGTCTGGCACCTCGATACAAGGGTGGGCAACAGATCTAAGGGCTCTACGGCTTTCAGGACGAGGATGTTTGCGGGGGGCGGTTCTTCAAGGATCTTCAATAAGGAATTGGCTGCTTCTTCCGTCATGGTCTCAGCCTGGTGTATCACACAGACTCGGTACCCGCCCAGAACGGGCGCAAAACTGAGCGCCCTGTTGAGCTCACGAATCTGGCCGATTTTTATGTTCTGACCATCCGGCTTGATGAGCAGAAAATCAGGGAAGCTGCCGCTGCGGATCTGCTTGCAAGAAGGACATTGGCCGCATGCTTCTCCCCCTACCGGTTTACGGCAGTTGAGGGCAGATGCCAGGGCCAACGCTGTCGTGGTCTTTCCGACTCCCGGAATCCCGGTAAAGAGATAGGCGTGGGGAATTCTTTGCCCCGCGATCACCCGTTTCAAGAATCTTTTCGCCTTTTCCTGGTTCACGATTTGGGAAAACAACCCGGGACCTCTCAATCACCGTTCCGTCTTTGGCATATAGGGGCTGACATACTCGAATATCAAGGCGGCGATTTCGTCCTCCAACAGTGTGGCATCCACCACCCGGAACCGATGCCGTTCTTCCTTGGCGATAGAAAGATACCCTTTTCTCACAGCCTCGTGAAAAGCTTTTTCCTCCCGTTCAAATCGATCCTGTTCCGGTTGAAAGGGATTGCTCCGGGTGGATTCCCTCTTGAGGGCTCTTTCGAGACCGATCTCTACGGGGCAGTCCAGGAGGAAAGTGAGATCAGGGAGGATCCCTTGGGAGGCTTTTTCATTTAAGGTCCTTATGAGATCCATGTCAATCCTGCGTGCGTACCCCTGGTAAACCGTTGTCGCATCAAAGAAACGATCAGAGATCACCCATTTGCCTTCCTCAAGCGCCGGCTTTATGACCTGCTGAACATGCTGCGCTCTATCGGCCTCATAGAGGCAAAGCTCGCTCAGTGGGGATAAATTCTGGTTCCGGGAATCCAGCAAAATTTGGCGGATGGAACGCCCCGCCTCCGTACCGCCTGGCTCCAGAGTCAAGACCAGAGGCACAGAGAGACTTCTCAACCGACCTGCAAGCCGCCTTGCCTGTGTAGATTTACCACATCCTTCTATGCCTTCAAAGGTCAAGAACACAAAGCATTCTCCCAAAAAAATTGATGTAGGATCGACCCTGCGCCTTGAGGCAATGTTTCCCTCGATGCGGCTTATGCGGAGTGGGGTGCCTGCCGCTCTCTCATTGAAATCGCTCCCGTGTCGAAGGGCCATGGCATTTAGGAGAGGGTCTCCCGGGTATCTCAGTGCCGGGACCCTGCCCCTGGAACATGAGTACTATAGAGAAAATGACACGGCAGATCAAGTTTTCTACATCCAATTTGGAATGAAGCAACGAAAAAGCATCCGATTCCTGGTTACAGCTGCGCAAGAATGTATGAAAGCTGGTCATTTGAAAATTTGGACTGGCCGGGTAGGTGATGAGGTGGTGTCGAGACCGGTCCAGGGTGTCCCGGCACACCACCCGGGAGGATTCAGCAGAGGGTTATCAAGGGCCGATCCAGTCTTTCATGGGATAACTTTTCCCCTCGATGAGGATGGTTTCAGCATGGTGGAGCGGTCTATCCAGGATGGCGGAGTAAGGGTGGTCTCGTTGTTGAAAATTTGGGGCCGGTCACTGAACGCTCCATTGGAGGTTATGACTGTGGATGCCTGCTCACAGCGAAGGCCGATCCCCTGGAACAAAAAATCTGCTACGGTCTTGTCGAGGGGGAGGAAGCCGAACTGATCCGGGATGAGAAGTGCGGGCCGGGTGTACTTTCTCAATTCCTATCTTTCCAAACAGAGCCGTTATGCCCGCTTCCCCTGCTATATACCAGCCTCGCAGGCCATACCACTTCCAGGATTATCAGTGTGTTGAGGACGATTTCGAAACGCTGAAGCAACTCTATGATGAGCGCTTTGCACACGAATATGGCTTCTTTCGCCTGCTGATTACTTTCATCTTCCCGCCCATCCTTGCGCCACCTCTGGCCTGAAATTTGCTATTTCCATTATTTTTACCATTACAGGGAGTGAGTCGCCTCCCGGAGCGCGGGGGGCATCAGGAAGCCCCCTCGAAGGAGGCTAAACCACGCTCCAGGAAGACATGCTCAAAGGCCGAGAAATGAGCAAGTACTTTTCCGATACCTCCATGGATTCCCGTCCCGCACATGATGCGGGACGGGAACGACGAGGAGCTGGGTTTATGTCATTGCTGGGTTTTTGTCATTCCCGCGAAAGCGGGAATCCACAAACCACGCCGAATCGGTCGAACATATTTGGGTCCACCACCTGATGTGGTGGGTTTAAATACGACTAAAATATTGCGTATCGTTCAAAGGTGTTACCCGGTCGTTCATCAGAGGCGGGATCCTTACTACTGCCCTCTCCGATCTGAAGATTTGATTTTTCTGAGCGGGAAGGAATTGGAGGTGCCAACACTTTTGAAAGCTACCAAATATTGAGACGAACATTCCAAAATAATGAGAATTAAGAAGAACTCATTTTCCAACTGGTTCTCTCCTATATTGCTGACACTGGCATTTTTGGGTGCGTTGGTGTTCGATTTTTATCCGCTGCGCTCCCTGGAATACCCGGTTTATGACATGCTGTCCCGGATTCGCAAAAGGCAGTCCGCTAACGCCGTTGTCATTGTGGCCGTTGACGATGAGAGTATTCGAGACATAGGCAGCTGGCCCTGGCCTCGTGATTACATCTCTGACATGGTTCGCCAATTATCTGAATATGGAGCAAACACCCTTGGTTTTTGCCTCTTGTATCCCACAAGTGAATTAAACAGCGGCTTGGAAGAAATTCGGAACGTTAGGAAAACGATAAGCGAACAACAGCATCTGGGCGAGAAGCGGAACCCAATAAATCTTGACAGGCTTCTGGAAAATTCCGAAAAGCGTCTAGATCATGACGGTCAGCTTATATCCGCAGTGAGATCCGCGCGCAACGCAGTTCTGCCGCTCCTCTTCGATATGGACCATCCCGCATCGAATAATGAGCCCGAACTTTCCGACTGGTTGCAAATGAATTCCGTCGTCTTGCAAAATAAAAGAGAGGATTTGAAACTACCATCTGTGGTCTCTACAGCCCTTGCCCGTCTTCAAAATGAGAGAAAAATGATCGCCAGCCGCGTCAGCCGGCCTTTCAGCGAGTTGTCGCGCAAGTCAGGAGCGTTGGGACACATGAATTTAACTGTCGACCGGGACGGTGTCATTCGGAAGATACCGTTGGTCATCGATTATCAAGGCAGGCAGTTTCTTTCGCTTGCCCTCCAGGTTGCCCGCAAATATATGGGATTCCGCCTCACGGAGATCGAGTCGGACTCCAACGGACTGAGCCTCAAGCTCATGAAAATCCCCACCGACTCTGCTTACCAAATGCTGATCGATTGCAGTGGAAGAGAAAACAGCATCCGCAAATTTTCCTTTTCGGATGTCAGAGAAGGTAAAATACCGGCTGAGATCTTTCGAAATGCGATCGTCTTACTGGGTATCACGGCTGAGGAAATTGTCCCCAGGTATAGGACATCGGTTCGATGCGAGGTTTCCGGTGTGGAAATCATAGCCCACGCCGTGGAAAACATGGTAAACGGCAAATACGTCTCGCGACCCCTGTGGGGATCGACCCTCGAGTTTTTGGCGCTTCTCTATTTTGGTGTTTTTCTTCTATTGGTGATTCCCAAAGTGAAGCGAAAAATCGGCGCTTTGATCATGGGCATTTTCTTAATGACCTGGATCGGCGCATCTGTTGTCCTGTTTTTCACGAATGGCATCTGGCTTCAAACGGTGAGACCCTTGCTGTTTGCTGTTATCGGTTTCGGTCTGGTCGAGCGAAAAAGGCTTATCGATGAAAAGGAGGATGAAAAGGTAGAGCTCATGAAGTCGTTGGGAATCGCACTACAGGGCCAGGGCATGCTCGATATGGCCTTTGAAACGTTCTCGAAATGTCCAATTGAAAAGAGATCCGTCAAAGAAGCGCTGTATAATCTGGGGCTCGATTTTGAACGCAAAAGCATGCTCACTAAGGCGCTGGCCGTCTATGAGAATATTCTGAAAGCCGGAACTTTTAAAGACATTGAGGAAAGGATCAAGCGGTTAAGAGAAATAGAGAAAAAGGTCGTCATGCCCCCGGGATCATCCAAAAAGCAGCCCACTTTATTGGGAAAGGAGGAGACGGTCAAGCCGACCCTCGGGCGTTATGAAATTCTCGAGGAGCTGGGCAAGGGTGCAGTGGGAACGGTGTACCTCGGAAGAGATCCCAGCATCAACCGGGAAGTTGCCATCAAAACCCTGACCTACGCCGATGTGGCGCCGGATGAGCTGGAAGACGTAAAAATGCGGTTTTTCCGCGAAGCGGAGGCAGCCGGCAGGCTTTCCCATCCAAATATTGTCACTATCTTTGACGTCGGGGAAGATTCCGGTATCGCCTATATGGCCATGGAACTCCTCAAAGGGGACGATCTAACCCGTCATACCCGAGGACAGAACATGCTTCCGGTCATCCGCGTTCTATCCATCATTTTACAGGTAGCCCAAGCCCTTGATTACGCCCACAATCAGGGGGTCGTTCACCGGGATATTAAGCCGGCCAACATCATTCTGCTCGGAAATGATCAGGTCAAGGTTGCTGATTTTGGTATCGCCCGGGTCATTTCTGCTTCCAAAACCGAAACTGGGACTATTTTCGGCACCCCCAATTACATGTCCCCTGAACAGGTCGCGGGACAAAAGGTGGACGGGCGTTCGGACCTTTTTTCCCTCGGGGTTGTGTTTTATGAACTGTTGACCGGAACCAGACCGTTTAAGGGAGATGGCGTGACGACTCTGATGTATGCGATTGCCAAATCGGACTATGTCCCGTTAAAAAAAATTGCGCCCAAGACACCGCCATGTTGTGTTAAAATCGTCGACAAGCTGTTGGCCAAAGGCCTCAATAAAAGATTCAAATCCGCAGCCCTCGCAGTCGAACAGATCCAAATGTGTCAGAAGACACTGAAATGATACCTAATATGTAGACAGTTATTCTATTGAAGCCTTCCCAAGAACCAACGATCCCTATCTGAATCAAAAAAAGCGCTCGGTATTTACAGAAGTCTCCATCCCATGGATCAGAAGTCCTCTGCAGATTATCTCCTTGGGCTGGCCGTTCGGCTGAAGCCGATTCCATGCGTAACAGAGTCTTCTCCGGAAGAACTCTTCGTCCCTTTCGAGATAGTCTTCGAGCAACCTCTGAATATCGGAGATACGATTCTGGGTAATGATGCGGCCTCTGTTCACGAAAATCGGTTCTATGGATGATCATATACCCTACTGGAGAACAGAACGGAGGAAAAAAACATTTTCGAGCAAAAAACCCGGTGAACGGTTACGAAAAATCTAAAGAATTAGACGGAATCGCCGATGAATCTATTACTGAAGTTTCCCACCGCAAAACACATGGAAAGGCCTGAAGGATGAACCCATCTGCCAACCCCTGACGGGGTTCTTGGAGTGCGAAAATTGAGTTATGAGAATTCATTCAATTAACTTAAACATCTCTGTGGTCAATAATTTTGGCAGATGTTTTTTCCTAGGATAAGGATCAGGGAGGGCGGTTCCATAGGCATGGATATTGCAAATCCTTACTTAAATCACTCTTAAAACGAAGGCCCAGAATTTTGAACAGAGAGGGGATAAGGAATGTACAAAAAGAGCGAGGTTCGACGAAACGCGGTAATCGATGCAAAAAATAATCTACCAGGCAAGGACGATCCCAATTTCTCTCAATTCGAGCAGGAGTGCATGGCCATGGCTCAAAACGAATCTCGGCAAGTGATGGCCAAGTATGAGCCCAAAATGGAAATGCTCAATGGGAAGTACAAGCCACTGCTCAAGGACTATGCACGGATCTCCAAGGACTATGAAGCTCACGCCGCCAAGATCCAACGAAGCGAACCCAGTGTCGATTTGTCAAGGAACAAGTACTACTTCCTGATGGCCATTTTTGTCTTGGGAGAAATTCCCATGAATACTCTCGCCTTTTCAGTGTTTGGTGAAAGCCAGATATTTACATGGGTCATGGCCCTCGGTGTGGCGGCGGCCATCCCGTGGATCGCCCATGCCGTGGGAATTCTCCTGAAGCGAGGATCTGTGCCATGGTGGAAAAATTATATTGGTGTTGGGGTTCTCCTCACCCTCACCATCGGTGGCCTTATTGCAATCGGCTATGTACGAGTGCAGTATCTGGCGGACCTTAGCAAATCAGGTGCAGTCAGCAGTTTCGCCGGCAGCAAATTTGTAGGTGCCGCATTTGTCGGCCTGAACCTGGTTATCTTGGCCGCGGCCGCCTTATGCTCCTATTTCGCCCATGACAAAGACCCATTGCTGGAGCACTTGCACCGTAAAACCAATAAAATCAATAAGACCATGCGGGCTATCGAGGCAAGACATAATAAACTGGTTACCAAGCAAGAGCAAGAAATCAACCGGATTCATCAACAAACCCAGGAAATTATCTATTACTATCGAAAAATCAATCAACGCGAACGCCCCGATCACGAAAAACCTAAGTCCTTTGAAAAGGAGCACAACCTGATCGTGGAGCCTGAAAAAGATGACAAAGTCAAAAAAATGTCAAAAATGTTAGACGCAACCACCAAATTGCGTGCGCAGGCAGTGGGTCAATCGTAGGCAAGCAAGTCCTTTCCTGGTATTTGAGGAGGTACACCATAATGAAACGTTGGAGCCTAAAACTCTCGTGTCTCTTCTTTCTCAGCGCCTTCATGTTGCTGAGCTCCCCGGATCGGAAATCGGAGGCCTTTTGGAAGTTCGGCCCGGAGAAAGAAAATTCACGAGTAATCATTGTTTTTGTTGATATGTCCGGCAGCACGAACCAAGCCCGGCGCACGGTTTACAGAGAGGCCTTTGAAATGATCCGTCAAAACCTTCGCCAGGGTGACCGTATTGTGGTGGGGACCATCACAGGCCGCTCTTATATCGAGTTCAGGCCGGCTTTGGATGTCGAAATTCCCAAGGAAAGTATATGGGTTAACCGGATCACCTACGAACAAGAACTGACCAAGTGCCAGGAGAGCATTCAAAAAGAAGTGGACAAACTCCTATCCCAAAAGCGAGGGACTCCGCGAACAGAGATTATCAATTCTCTGAATATTGCCGATAGCATCTTCCATAACGAGAAACGTCAGAAGATCCTGGTTCTCCTCTCCGACATGGTCCAGGATTCAAAAGAGTACGATTTCAGCCGGGCCAACCTCACAGATCAGTATATCGCCGATGTCATTAAAGAGCGGAAAAAGCAACACGTCATCCCCGACCTCAAAGATGTTAAGGTCTATGTGGCCGGCGCCAGCGCGGATGATACCAAAAAATTCCGAACCATACAAAAGTTTTGGAGCCAATATTTCGCCGCCAGTGGAGCAGATTTTTCCCTTCATCGATATGGCCATTCCCTTCTTGAATTTGAAAAAGAGGCCTAGAGAGTACCGGGACGTCGTTTCAATGTTGACTATTTTTGCATCTAAATAATTCCAGAATGTTCATGGAGTCTTTAAGCAACTCGGAATCATTCTGCATGTTTTGGACCGCTCGGCTGATGGCTGACCGGTCTACATTCAAAGTGAAAGCCACCTCGCTTGCAGCGATCGATCATTCCTGAGTGGCAATATGGCCAATTACGGCACGAGCTTATGCGATCTGCCGAGGTTTTGTCCGGCTGGTCAGTTCCTTTTCGTCGATTTTTAAAATAACGGCGCACTTCTGCAGTCACGTCAGATAGTTGTATCCCAGAGGACCGCAGCCGCATCCTTTGCTCACAGGCCTCACCGGTCCGCTTTAACGTCATTTTCTCTTTCACCGCAGGCTTCTATCCGCTTTGAGTCGTAGTGGGTGGGAGTCCTTGAAAGTCTTTTTTCAGGGGATCTTCAATACAGAGGGTGCTGTTCCCGGTGCCGTTATCGCCATCCAGTCTTTTGGTGATTTTTTAGGCTTCAATCCCCATTTACACATCCCCTGTTCGGACGGCTGTCTTTACAGGGAGGGGATGTTCCGTGTTGTGCCTCGCTTTGACACGAAGCCCCTGGAAGAGATTTTCAGGCACAGGGTATTCAAAATGCTTCCTTCAAAAGGCAAGATCAGTGAAGACCTAGTGGGCACTGCGATGAGATGGCCTCATTCAGGCTTCGAGGTCTATTGTGGCCCCAGAATTCAGCCTGGAGATGAACTGGCCATGGGGAATTTGGCCCGTTATATTGTGAGGGCTTCTTTTTCACAGGAACGAATGACCCCGTATCCGGGACGGGGCAGGCTGAGGGCCGTGGATGACCCCTCCGGGCATTGGCAGACGAGCATCAGGGTGAAGAGCAGTGCACAGGGCATTGCCCGGGCTCTTGTCCTCCTGGGGCAGAAAACCTCGGAGAACCCGGCCATGTGGTGGGAGGAGGGCTACACCTGCAGTGAGCAGGTGGGGGAGAACCTCATCGATGCGGGGAAGGCTGGAAGCGCCATTCCGGTGATGGCGAGGGCCTATCTCCTCAAGGAGAAGGGCAGCGGTGTGGGGGCGAGGCAGTATGAGATCGACTTCTACATCAACGGCTCGGTGCGATTCGGCAACGAACCTGGCACCCCCACGGGGGAGGGGGTGTGGAGGGGCATGTACCCCCTTGCCGATCAACCGGGGGTCAATGAGATCCCCATTACCGCCACAGCCACGGTGGGGGATGAGCCGGAGACCGTGAGCATGACCGTCTCCGTCTTCGGGAAGGACGATCCGGGCCAAGGTGATTTCCCCTTCGGAGGGTTTGATCGGGAAGGACCGGGCCGCCTTTACCCTGCCCGGGCGTGAGCTTGCCCCCCAGATCCCGGGGGATCCCGGAAGCGGGCTGGAGAGGGTGCATTCCCTGTTTGTAAAGCCGGATGTCGGCCCCTGAGTCGTGACTGACCTATCGAGTATTTGCAATGGAAGCTTTGATCACTTCTTTGACGCCTCTCAAAAAAGAATCACCGGAAGCCGTTAGATCACCCATATGGACAAATAGGGAACGAACCCCCTGCACCCTTCCGATGGGGTCAAAAGCATACGTCACAGGGGGCCTCTCTCTCAAATTAGGTTTGAATGCTTCCCGAATTAAGTATGGTGTCCCCAGAATCATTTTTTCTATTGACAAAGAGAAAAGAATCACTACCATTCAAACGCTTTCTAACCAGGCGGGTGATTTCTGGCTCTTCTGTCGTTGCCCCTCTTCTTTATGGAAATTCGGATGCAGTTTAATTTTTTTTTCTCGACCCGCTCAAGGAAAAAAGGACAGATGACGATAAGAGACAAGTGGGATCCGGGATCCAGAGAATCGATTCCAAGCTCCACTCGCCTTCGGCAGGATGCCCCGCTCTCCGTCGGAGATCCCCGCTCCTCGAGCGGGGGAAGCGCGCGGATCTTGTTGCCCAACAGAGAAGGCCGGTCCGTTTTTCTGGTGAAAAGCTGGATCTCATCCGATTCCGAGGGCAAATCTCCAATTGAAGAGGTATTTTCATGGACGACGTACGAAAAAATTTTTTGCATCAACTGAACCTTAAAAGAGAGGAGTTCATTGGCGCGCTGAACAGGCTCATGGAGAAGCAGAAGGAGTACAACGACCAGTTGTCCGGTGAGAGCTTCACCGACGAGACCGATCAGGCGCAGCGCGAGATCTGCGTGTCAAACAACTACAGCCTCATTGAGAGGAAGACGAGAGAGCTCAAGCAAATCGAACTGCTGATCCGGAAGATCTCCAAGAATGACAGCTTCGGCGAATGCGAGGAATGCGGGAATCCGATTCCTCTTGAACGCCTGTTGATCGTTCCAGAGACGGCACTGTGCGTTTCATGCCAGAGAGACCTGGAAAAATTGAACCAGCAGCGGGGTCCGGGTGGCTGGACTCCGTCAGGCTTCAGGAGCAAAAGCAAGAAAGAATGGGATGATTACGGGGGGGATGACGATACGGTCTACGATCTGACAGATGTTGAGCTCGATGTGGTCCCGGGGCTGGACATGGACGAGGCCGAAAACCAAGATTCAGAGGAGATTGCTTAGGGGAGTAAAACCGGCCCGGGACCTCTGCGCGTTGAGCCTTCGCCCCCGACGGTTTCCTGCCGACCTCGCGATCTAGATGAAATCTTTTAGAGGGACTCGGTCCGATCAGCATCCGAATTCAAGCCTCCGACCGAGCTTGCCTTCTCCATCCAACCTCCATCTTGTGTTCCACCCCGCCCTCAAAGGGAAGGTCTATCGTAACGGATGGCCCATCCGGTTGAGGGACATTCGACGACCCCGTGATCCCTTGCGGTTTTTGCATGGGTTGGTTTCGGAGTGCTTGACCCGGCTCCGTGACGGGTGAGCCCGATGGAACACGCTCGAACTTCTCACGTGTTGAGTCTTCGCTCCCAATCAAACTCCCGCGCGGTGACGGTGTCTTCCAAGCGCTGAATTCGACGTTCAATATGATCGTATCTCCGCTTCAATCGATCAACCGCGCGCTTTCGAGAGTGTAAATAACTGTCGTAAAACTCCTCCTCTTCCTGCGTGTGAAGGGGCATCACGGGTTCGGGTTTCATCAATAGAGCGGCGACGAAATATAGGATGGCGATCGGCCAGAATCCGGTGAACAGCAGAAGCATGAGAGCCACAGCCCGAACCCAGAAAACAGAGAAATCGAAGTATTCAGCGATGCCTCTGCACACGCCTAGAACGATGCCTTTACGTGAGCGGTACAGCCCCCGCCGAGAAAACCTTTCAAATCCTCTCATGGTGTGCGGTCCTTTCTTTCACTTGCCAGGATGATCGTTTCAAGCGCTTCCACCCGTTGTTCCATTCGAGAAAGCCCCTGATGGACTTCCTGGATGATCTTCGTCTCTTCCATCTGAGATTTCTGCCCCTTACGGGAAAAGTCCCCTTTCAGGATCTTGATGCCGAGAAGGATGGTGCCGCCGATCACGGCCAAGGCCAGAACGATACCCGCCAGTACGATTCCCAACATGAGCACGCCTTGCATGGATGAATGAACTCCTCCCGGGTTTCCTGATTCCTTTCGATGCGCTCTCAGGGGCGGAGTCCCTGAAATGGCGGGGTTCAAACCAATGAGCCACCCCCACCGGATGGTCCCGGGGACGAAGAATGGATGTGGCTTCCACCCCCGGCACCGGATTTTCGACTCTATTCAGAGACTCTTTTATCTTCTTTGCCGATGGAAGCCTTCATATTTTGAAGTTCCTTTTCAATCTCTTCATCCACCACGAGGTTGTCAAGATTCTCTTCAAGTCCGGTTTTGATGCCGTAGTTCATGAGATCCGCCTCTGCTTCCATCCTTTCAATTCGATTTTCGATTTCCTCAAACCTCGTTACCGCCTCGACACTATCCATTCGCCTGATTTCTTCCTGGGCCCGTCTCTTTCTGTATGCGTGAATGTGGCGCTGCACAAGGATGCGCTGCTTTTCCCGTGCACTTCTGAGGCGGTCCTCAAGCTGACGGATGTCTGCCTGGTATTGCTCGATGAGCGAACCGAGGTAGCCAATTTCCCTGTCCAGGGCAGCCGCGCTTTCCGTGTACCTCCGCTTTTCCCCGAGCGCCTCGCGGGCCAGATCATCGCGTCCTTTGTTCACCGCGATTTTAGCCCTATCCTCCCAATAGCTGCAACGGGATTGACATTCATTGAGTTGTCGCTGTGTCCTGGATCGGTTCGCCATAACGCCGGCGCAGGATGCCTTCAGTTCGATCAGCGTATCTTCCATTTCGCGAATCATGAGCTTGATCATTTTTTCCGGATCCTCTGCTCTGTCCAGCATGGCGTTGATGTTGGAGCTGACAATGTCGCGAAACCGCGTGAAAATTCCCATGTCCACAACCCCCTTTTTCATGGTTTTTCCCTACAAGGAAGCACGGAACGTGCCATCTCTCCGTTCCAATAAAAAGCTAATCTTTTCATGGGGTTTTCCCTTGACCCCATCAAATGGAGGTGGTATTTTAAACCGATATTTAGTCAAAATACTCATTTGTAGGTTTTGATGCTCATGAATGAACAAAGACGTTCTGCGGGACGGCGAGATCCCGTGACTCCGATCAAGACCACCGAAGCTCTTGGCCAGTGCGAAGCATTTCTTGAATTCCAGGAGCGCCTCTCCCGTGTGGCACCCATCGATCGGCCAGTGTTGCTGATTGGCGAGCGAGGAACAGGAAAAGAACTGGCTGCATTCAGGCTCCACTTTCTTTCCAGGCGATGGCAGGGTCCTCTGGTGGCGCTCAATTGCTCCACGCTCGTCCCTTCTTTGATCGAATCGGAGTTATTCGGCTATGAAAAAGGGGCCTTCACGGGAGCGTTGCAAAGGCGAACCGGAAGATTTGAGGCCGCGGACGGGGGCACTCTCTTCCTGGATGAAATCGGGACAATTCCGCTGGAAGTTCAGGGAAAGATCCTTCGGGTCGTGGAGTACGGTGTGTTTGAAAGGGTAGGCAGTTGGGAAAGCGTGGAGGTGGACGTGCGAATTGTCGCGGCGACCAATGAGGAGCTTCCGGAGTTGGTGAAAAAGAACCAGTTCAAGGCGGATCTGATCGATCGCCTTAGCTTTGAGGTCCTTCTCTTGCCACCCCTGAGAGAGAGAAAAGATGATATTGTCCTGCTGGCTGAGCATTTTGCCGCCCGAATGGCTTTTGAACTTGGAAGAGAGGAAATTCCTCAATTTAGCGACGAAGTGAAAGAGGCCCTGCTCAGGTACTCATGGCCGGGAAACATCCGCGAGCTAAAAAACGTGGTCGAACGTGCGACCTATCGCTCCGAGTCCGCCCGAATCACGGAGATTGTTTTTGACCCATTTCGGCCCCCGGGTTCCGGGGAACGATGGCGGAAAGCGGAGGCTCAAGGGCCGTGCGAGGAGAGCTCCTCGGTGCAGCCCGTCGTGGAGAAATCCTTTCACGATGCGGTTCGGGATCTGGAGGTTCGGCTTTTGGAGGAAGCCCTTCACAGAGCGAAATACAACCAGAAAAGGGCCGCGCGAATCCTAGGGCTCAGCTACCATCAGTTCAGAGGTCTCTATCGGAAATACCGGCAAGGAAAACGATCACGGGAGTAGCAGGGTCTCCATGACCGGTTGAAGATCCCGTCGTTTGTGATGGGAAGAAAAAGCGCCAGGGGCGGAAGGGAATCATCAGCCCATGGCGCTTGTTGTGCATTCCGAGATGGTCTGCTGAGAGAGGGAGACCGGGAATCAGAGGGCGGCGCAAACTCTTTCCAACGCCTCGGCCATTGCCTCGTCCTCTTTCCTGATGTCTTCAAGGGTTTTGGGTTTGACTGCGGGCGGCCTCTCTTCCAAGCCATACTTCCACTTGAGGAACTGCTCTCCAGTGGCCGGATAAATGCTGCCGATGAGCAGGTCGAAGTCGTCCTTGGCCAGATCGCCCAGTCTCTCCCTGGCCTTATCCAGTTCAGGCTCCAGGTAATCGGCTGCACGGCCGGTTACAGGCGTGGTCCCTCGCTTGTAACCCTTCAGCACCTTTTTCTCAACCTCCGGGTCTATGGGTGTGGGAGTCTTGCCATAAAGCCCGTACACGAGGTCTTTCACCTCGTTGGTCACCATCTTGTACTTGCCGAAAAGAACATTGAGAACGGCCTGAACTCCAACGATCTGGGAAGTGGGAGTCACAAGGGGAGGGGTGCCCAATTCTCTCCGGGTTACAGCGCACTCCTGGTAGACCTCCCCCAAACGATGCAAGGCCTTGGCCTCTTTAAGCTGGCTCACCAGATTGGAGATCATTCCTCCCGGTACCTGGTGGACCAGGACGCCCGTATCGATAACGGACATCTTGTGTTTCGCCAGGTAGTCCCTGTACTTGGGCGCGATGGTTTCAATAAATTCGCCCAACTCCAGGAGCAAATTCAAATCGAACTCCGGATCTCTTTTGGTCCCGTAAAGGGTGGCGACGATGGGCTCTACGGCAGGTTGAGAAGTCCTCAAGGCAAAGGGAGCCAGGCACGTGTCCACAATATCCACACCGGCCTTGATCGCCTCCAGGTATACCATGGAGGCCATCCCGCTGGTATAGTGGGTGTGAAGATGAATGGGGATGGAGATCACCTTCTTGAGCTCGGTGACAAGTTTGGCCACATCAAAAGGGGACATGATGCCTGCCATGTCTTTGAGACATAACGTATCCGCGCCCATGTTCTCTATCTCTTTGCCCTTTTGAATATAGTACGCCAGGTTATACACCTCACCGCCCATGCGTCTTTCTGTCAGTGAATAACAGATAGTCCCCTGAAAATGTTTCCCGTTGGCCTTGATTCTCTCAACTACCGTTTGAAAATTGCGGAAGTCGTTCAGAGCATCGAAGACACGGAAAACGTCGATTCCAACCTCGGAAGCCTTGTCTACAAACAATCTGGCCACATCATCGGCATAGTTGCGGTATCCGACCAGGTTCTGGCCTCGTAACAACATGGAAAAAGGTGTCTTTTTTATGTGTTTCTTGAGATTCCTCACCCGCTCGAAAGGGTCCTCCCCCAGGAAGCGGTGCATGGTGTCAAAGGTGGCACCCCCCCAAACCTCCATGGCCCAGAATCCCACACTGTCCATTTTCTCCGCAATGGGGAGCATATCCTCCGTTCTCATCCGGGTGGCCAGGGTTGACTGGTGCCCATCCCGAAAGGTATTGTCCTGGATTTTGATGGGATTTTTGGGTCCCTCCTCTAAAAAGCTGTTCATATGAAACCTCCGTGCTTTAATATGGAAATAACGATTCGACCCCCGAACACTTGCCGCCTGCGCGCCGGCTTCTTGGAGCCCACTGACCCAAGCCCTTGGCTTGCCAGTCAGCACGTTCCAGGGACCCCGAAAGAAAAAGCCCTCCTCCCCCGCGCTTCAAGTGTGGCAGTGGTTTCAATGTTTTTATGGTAACCTCTCTTCGTCACAATGTATTCACTTGCGTGCCACGGGTCAAGGGAATTCGTCATCATCGCCTTTCGGCCCAAAATAGTCTTGTCTAAGGCTTTACATTAATCTAATAATGAAGGCTGGACGAAGCTCTTGCCGTCCTTGAAGTGTTCGTCCCGTTTGTGGCAAAGGGTAGCTTGGCTCATGCCCCGTTGAGGCGCGCTTATGGGGGAGATGTCCTCCTGTCCGGGCAAGCCACTTCTTGAGTGGGTTCCCCGGATAGGCCAGAGGGGGGGATTCTTTGGCTTTTCCCGAAAATCAGAGACCCAAAATTTACTCCGTCAGTGAGCTTAGCGAAGAAATTCGGGGTCTCTTTGAGGAGCGTTTCGATTTTGTGTGGCTGGAGGGTGAAATTTCCAATTTCAGCACTCCTGCCTCCGGGCACTATTACATGGTGCTCAAGGATGAAAAGGCCCAGATCAGGGCGGTCATGTTCCGTTTTCAGACTCGCTACCTCAGGTTCCTTCCAGAAAACGGGATGAAGGTCATCGCGCAGGGAAAAATCACCGTGTATGCACCAAGGGGCGAGTATCAAATCGTTCTCGATTATATCGAGCCAATGGGTGTGGGCGCATTGGCCCTGGCTTTCGAACAACTGAAAAGAAAACTGGCGGCTGAGGGGCTGTTCGCCCAAGAAATCAAGAGGCCTCTTCCTTTTCTTCCCCAGCGGGTGGCGGTCATCACGTCTCCTACGGGTGCGGCGATTCGCGACTTTTTGAAAATCATTCGCCGTAGGTTTGCGAACATCGAAATCGTTGTGGTGCCGGTGCGGGTCCAGGGCGAGGGAGCCGCCGGGGAGATTATTGAAGCCCTTGACACGGTGAACCGGGAATTGAAGGTGGATGCGGTTGTCTTGACACGGGGAGGCGGTTCCCTGGAGGATCTGTGGGCATTCAATCAGGAAGATTTGGCGCACGCCATCCGGGCCTCGAAAATACCCGTAGTTTCGGCAGTGGGTCACGAAATCGACTGGACGATCAGTGATTATGCCGCCGATTTTAGGGCCCCCACGCCTTCTGCGGCTGCCGAGCTCCTGGTGGTGGAGAAAGAATCGCTTTTGATTCGCCTGGAAGAGTTCAAAAGCCGGCTGGTAACGGCCATAAGAATACCCATAAGGCACTACAACATCGAGTTGAAGCGCTTAACCGCAGGCCTGAAGGATCCCAAAAGGCGGCTTGCGGAAATTTGGATGCGGCTGGACGAGATTTCCGGCCGTCTTTTTAGAGGGGTGGATCTGATGGTGGGGCAGGCAAGAAGCCGCTTGAACACGGAGGAAAGAGCTCTCTTGCTTCATTCTCCAGCGAAGATGATTCCATCCTTGTGCCAGCAGGCGAGTTTCCGAATGCAGTCCCTTCAAGGAGCGATGGAAAGGCGGCTTCGCATGGCCGTGATCACCCTGTCTCATCTGGAAAAAAGGATAAAAGACCTCAGTCCCGTGTCCATTTTGAAGCGGGGGTACAGCATTACGCGGAAGTTACCGGAAAAACGGGTATTGAAGGATGTGACGGGAATTGAGCGGGGGCACGAAGTGGAGATCCTTCTCGGAGAGGGTGAACTGGCTTGCCGGGTAGAAAAGATCACTCCCCCTGAACCCGCCGATGTTTCCGAAAGGCTAAAGTAGTGGGGGACCGAAAGATCGAAGCTTATTTGAATGGCCTGTGGAAGCCCGTGTTCTCTTTTTCCAGGAGACGGGGACCCGCCACGAACATTTGCAGCCAAGCGCTGCAATTCCAGGAAAGCCCCATTACCGGCCGCATGGGCATTGGATGAGCCCGTGATCCCGGCACCGGGATGGCGGGTGGGATTCCTGTTTGACAGGGCCCGTGTCTCGTACTACAGTTTTGGCAAGCAAAAACGGCAAAGGGATCTGGTGGAACCATCCGGAGCAGGCGAAGGGGCCCGGGAGGAATCATGGCTGAAGAGAAATTCGAAGGGGCGATGCAACGGCTGGAGGAGATCGTGCGAAATCTGGAGGGGGGTGCACTGTCCCTGGAAGACTCCCTCAAGGCTTTCGAGGAGGGAATGAAACTGGTCAGATTTTGCTCCAACAAGCTGGAAGAGGCTGAACAAAAAGTGTCTTTGCTGGTGAAGGAAGGTGGGGGAAAACCGGTCCAGGTGCCATTTGAGATGGAGAATGAGAAAAATGGGGACTAACGGCTTTTTCGATCTGAAAATATACCTCAGGGAGAAAAAAGCCATTGTGGATGGAGCCCTGCGGAGGTACTGCCCCGACCCCGATGGCCCTGCATCGGACGTGGTGGAAGCCATGAGGTACAGTCTTTTCGCTGATGGAAAAAGGCTGAGACCGATCCTCTGCTTAGCCGGAGCCGCGGCGGTAGGTGGGTCGGAGTCAGACGCTCTTCCCGTTGCTTGCGCGCTGGAAATGATTCATACCTACTCGCTTATCCACGACGACCTGCCGGTGATGGATGACGATGACCTGAGGAGAGGGAGGCCCACCAATCACAAGGTCTTTGGTGAAGCGATTGCCCTGCTGGCCGGGGATGCTTTGCTCACGGAAGCCTTTCAGTTGATGACCGGGGCTGAATTTACCGCAAGGACCCCGGCCCATCTCATCGTGACGGTGGTCAATCTGATCGCGCGGGCTGCTGGTTTTGGCGGCATGGTGGGAGGGCAGGTGGTTGACGTCCAGTCGGAAGGAAAGCAGGTGGATTCCCTCCTTGTGGAGTTTATTCACACCCATAAGACCGGCGCCTTGATTGAAGCCTCCGTTTCCTCGGGCGCGATCCTGGGGGGGGCCGATGAGGCGCAACTCGAGGCGATCACCGCCTATGGCCGGAAAATTGGGCTGGCATTTCAGATTTCAGATGATATCCTGGATGTGGAAGGGGACAGCGAAACCATGGGGAAGAGGGCGGGATCCGATCAGCAGAGGGGAAAAATCACCTATCCGGCGGTTATGGGTCTCGACCGGTCCAAGGAGTTACGGTCCCACTTGATTGAAGGAGCGATCAAGTTCCTGGAATCCTTCGATCGGGAGGCGGATCCTTTGCGAGAAATCGCTCGCTTTATCATTGCCAGGAAGAAATGAAAGGGTCCACAACAAACTTCAGGCTGCTGGACAGGATCGACAGTCCGGCGGACCTCAAGCGGCTATCCTATCAGGAGCTCGAGAGTCTGGCCGGGGAGATCCGCCAAAAGATCATAGAGACCGTTTCCAGGACCGGCGGGCATCTGGCACCCAGCCTGGGGGTCGTTGAATTGACCATCGCTCTGCATTACGTTTTCGATACGCCCAGGGATAAGATCATCTGGGATGTGGGGCACCAGTCCTATGCACATAAGCTCCTTACCGGACGCGGCCAACGTTTTCACACGCTCAGGACGTACGGAGGCATCAGCGGTTTTCCCAAAAGAGAGGAAAGCCCTTACGACACCTTCGACACAGGCCACAGCAGCACGTCCATCTCAGCGGGGTTAGGCATTTCTACGGCAAAAGCGCTCAAGAAGGAGAAATGCAATGTCATCGCGGTCATTGGAGACGGCTCTATGACGGCGGGCATGGCCTTTGAGGGCCTCAATCAGGCCGGGCACACCGAAAAAAACTTGATTGTTGTCTTGAACGACAACGCCATGTCCATCTCTCCAAATGTGGGCGCCTTTTCTTCCTTCCTGAGCCGAAAAATGACCGGCAAGCGATTTTTGAGTTTCAGGAAGGAAATGGAAACCTTCATCAAGTCGTTGCCGGGAGTGGGCGAAAACATCCTGAATCTTGCTCGGAGGAGCGAAGACTCTTTTATCACTTTTTTCACTCCCGGGATGCTCTTTGAGGCGTTCAAGTTCAAATACATCGGACCCATCAATGGACACCGGCTGGATCCTCTCATCGAAGCGTTCACCAATACCCTCCATCTGGACGGCCCGGTGCTCGTGCACGTCCTCACCGTGAAGGGGAAGGGATACGAACCTGCCGAGAAGGATCCCGCGCATTACCACGGCGTGGGTTCCTTTGAAATTCCGACGGGTTGCCGCCGTAAAGGGGCCTCAGAGCCACCTTCTTATACGGATGTATTTGGGAAAACCATGGTCGATCTCGGCAACGACAACAAAAAGCTTTTTGCCATTACGGCGGCCATGCCGGAGGGAACGGGACTGAGCGAGTTCGCGGAGGCCTATCCGGAGAGATTCCTGGACGTGGGCATTGCCGAGCAGCATGCCGTCACCTTTGCCGCAGGTCTGGCTACGGAAGGTTTCAAACCTGTGGTTGCCGTCTATTCCACTTTCCTGCAAAGGGCGTTCGATCAGATTGTCCACGACGTATGTCTCCCCAATCTGCCTGTAATTTTTGCCATTGACCGGGCAGGCCTTGTCGGCGAAGACGGCCCAACCCATCACGGACACCTTGACGTGACTTACCTGCGCAGCCTGCCCAACATGATTTTCATGACTCCCAAGGATGAGAACGAACTGAGGCATATGCTGTATACGGCTTTACAGCAGTCCGCTCCGGTGGCCATCAGGTATCCCAGAGGAAGGGCATTGGGTGTGCCCATTGATCCTGAATACAGGACCATCCCCGTTGGCCGCGCCGAGGTTCTGAAGCAAGGGGAGGATCTTTATATCTTTGCCCTGGGAAACATGGTGACCCCGTCCATGGAGGCTGCCAATAGTCTGGAGGCGGCAGGATTTTCCGTCGGAGTGGTAAATTGTCGTTTTGTGAGGCCGCTGGACGAAAACCTGGGAGAACTCGCTTCTTCCACCGGGCGGGTGCTCGTTGTGGAAGAGAACATGCTGCATGGAGGAATGGGGAGCGCAATCCTGGAAATGTTCAGTGACATGGGGATCGAAGGGGTTCGGATGCAAAGAATCGGATTGCCCGATAGGTTCGTGGAACATGGCCCATGCGCGCTTTTGAGACAGAAGTACTCCCTTGATCCCGAGGGGATCTTCGCGCGGGCAAAGGAGTTTTTGGAGAAGGCTTGATGCTTCGATCGACAGGTGGAGAAACGGACCCTGATACGTCGAATCGCAGAAAAGACTCATCCAGCAGGAACAGAATCAGGTTGGACCTGCTCTTGGTGGAAAAAGGGCTGGTGGAAAGCCGTGAAAAGGCGAGATCTTCTATTATGGCGGGCCTGGTTGAGGTTGACGGCACCAGGGTGGATAAGGCGGGGCGCCTTGTGAGCCCTTCGGCCTCTGTGAAACTCCAAAAGGAGGGGAACCCTTACGTCAGCAGGGGAGGCCTTAAGCTCGAAGCGGCGCTCAGGCAATTCTCGGTCCACCTGGCAGGGCGGGTTTTCCTGGATGTGGGTGCCTCAACGGGAGGATTCACAGACTGCTTGCTGCAGCACGGAGCGGGGAAGGTGATCGCGGTGGATGTGGGTTACGGACAGCTTCACTGGAAACTTCGGCAGGATGTCAGGGTGAGGGTTCTTGAGAAAACCAACATACGCTACCTGAAACCGGAGGCCATTCAGGAAGCCGTGGATGGCGCGGTCATTGACCTTTCTTTTATCTCCCTCAAGCTGGCGATTCCTGCCGTCTCCAGGCTCTTGACAAGCAATGCCTTTATCATAGCACTGATCAAGCCCCAGTTCGAGGTGGGAAAGGGAGAGGTGGGCAGGGGAGGGGTCGTCCGCGATTCGGCGAAACACGAAGAGGTCCTCAAAAACCTCGCCGTCTTTTTCGAAAACTCGGGATGGACCGTTGAAAAAACAATCCCCTCCCCTCTCCTCGGCCCAAAGGGCAATAAGGAGTTTCTCGTCCATCTCAAGAGAAGAAGAGACCCACCCCATGGTGAAATGACCAACGGTTCTCCATGAGCACTCCCGTCGCTTTCCAGTGTACGGATGCGCACTTCTCCCCAAGATCAAAGCAAGCGACGGTTTCCCCTTCCCTCGAGTCCTGCACCGTAAGTCTCACCGCCGCAGATCACAACAGACCCGGAGCTTTCCGGCAGATCGATCCGCCTTCGAGTCATTGACGCAGGAATTTCCGAGAAGGCCCATTTGCGGGAGGAAACTAGTGTGCCTTTCTCTTCGACGCCTTCAGGGGATTCAACTTCCCGTTTTCTGCCTTCGCGGTGGTTGCCACGTGTGTGGCCATGCTGCACTTCCCGACGCGCCATTTTGATGCCGGATCGGGGAAAACGAGACAGTAGGTTCCGGTGGGAAACTGTTTGGATTTTTGGCAGCCTTCACACTGCTCGACGATGATATGGCAGGTGCCGCCGTTGAACTGGCAGCCTTTCTTGGTCATGAAGAAGCAATCGTGACCCTCTTTTACAGTTGTACAAACCATGACAATCACATCCTTTCCTATAGAGTACAGTGTCCTACAAAGCGTGGCTATATGCCTGAGAATCTCTTCGTTGTCAAGCAAATTAGGCACAAAAAGTTTTTTTTCAAGAGTCAAACGTTCTAATTCGTTATAGGTGGGAATGATGACGGAGAGTTTCACGCCCGGGAAATCCCATGAAAATAGGGCTGAACGGAGATTCGGACGGTTCCTGGCGGTCATTTTTGACCGGCATCATAGATCCTTATGATGTCGTTGGTGATGTCGATGCCTTCGTCAGCCGCTACGACGGAGGTTTTATCAAGGATGATCGTGTATTTGTTCTCTTTGCGGTAGGTGTCTACGGTTTCTCGAATCTCCTTCATGATTTTCTGTGTGAGCTCTGCGTCCGTTTTCTTGAGCTCTTCTTCCAAGTCGGTTCTAAGGCGCGCAAGCTCTTTTTTTTCTTTCGAAAGCTCCTCGGCCCGCTCCTTCCGATCATCAGTGGAAAGATCCTTCCATGCTTTTCTGAGCTCCTCCTCCATGGAACGGACCTTCTCCTGACCTGCATTGAAGACGGCCCGCTTAGCCTCGAGGTCCTTCAGAAAAATTCCCCGGGCATCCCTGGCCGCTCTGGACTCCATCATCACCCTCTTGGTATCGATCAGGCCCACCTTCACTCCTGCCGCACAGGCCGACGTCAGGGGCAGAAAAATCATGAGCATGAAAACAAAGGCGTCCGGCAAGGTGTGTCTTCTCATTCCATTTCTCCTCGTAGCCCGTGCCGTGAGCGTTCGTGGTTCAAGGGTGCTACCTTGCCGTGCCGGAACCGGTGCCTGAAAAACTCGTCCCCGAGTCAATGGTTCCCGCCGCACCCCCTCCGAACTGGACCGTGTGGCTCCCCACCTGACCGGTCCCGTTTTCAATCCTGGCTCCCCACTTGCCGTTCATCGTATCCCATCGCTCCAACAGGAAGTTGGCATTGAGATTCGCCGCGTTGTTGTAATTGGCACCGCTCAGCGGGACGGCCAATCCGGGAATGGGCCCTCCACTGTAACCGCCGGTGACCTGATCGGTCGCCCAGATGCGAGGTCTTGCTCCGGTGGAATAGGAGAAGAACGTGACATTTTGCATGTTCACATTCATGTTTCCTCCTGTGAAGCTCTGGGAGCCCACAAGATTCGCCCTGCCGATTTCCACACAGGGGATATTGAGCTTATTTAACACATCGGTCTGTCCACTCCTCACCATGTCCATGAACTTGGCGGTATCCAGGGAAGCCCACAGGGCGGCCGCCTGCCAGGTGAAGTTGGTGGGGTTGAAGGTGCCCTTCAAATCTCCAGCGGATACCCCTGTCACCGCATCGCTCCAATTGACCCAGGATGCGACTCCCTTGCCCGAGATCAGGCCGTTGGACCATGATCCGGCAGTTTCGGGGATATCGGTGGAACTGAACAGATACCCTCGCCTTGTGAGGTCCATTTCATCGGCTGAGAACCCGAAACCCCAGTTGTCTCCAGCAAAAGCGTTGTATGTACCTCCGTAGAGGGAGGACCGGACGCCCCAGTGCTCGTCGCTCAGCCTTACGGATTGGCTTCTTACATATTTCAGATGGATGTCGTCTGTCAAGACAGGGGTCACCCAAGAGTCCATGAACGTTTCCGTGAGAATTCCGCTCGAATGGAGCAGGGCCGCATCGTATCCCGTGACCCCGGGCAGGGCGATGGGAAAGAGACCCCCTTCTCCTTCCCACATTTCAGGTTTCGGATAAGAGACGCCGTTGAGGAACCCCTTCACAAACCCCCCATTGCCCTCAGCATCCACGTAAATCCCCAGGATGTTCGCCTCCAGGGTGTGGTCTGCCAGGGAACGGCCTGCCGCATAGGCAAAATAGCCTCCGTTTCGGGAATTGGTCCCCTGGTCCCATATGGTAGGAGTCTGATCATAAGGATTGTGGGTTTTGATCACCTGCGAAAAAACCGATGTGGGGATATAGCCGAAGTATGGACCTTCGTCGAACTCACCGATAAACCGAAGACTGGCTCCCTTATTTTGATCGGACCATGCGTCGGGATTCCACAGGTCTTCGAGCCCACCCAGGAGCCCTTCCACATGGCCGTTATATCCCAGGTGGTAAGATGGATCGGGTTCCGGTTCGACAGTGATGCCTCCGGGCCCCACACGCACGTTATCGTAAATAGACCCTGAATAGGTCCCTTCGATGAAGCTCATTGCCCCGCTTGCATCAATCCATGTCGAGGTGGTCCCGTCCGGGTGGTAAGCCACATGGGTGGAGATGTTGGAAGCCGCATCGTATTCGAAGGACCAGCCCGCGTTGATGCCGGTCTGATATCCGTAGTCGTAGTAGGACCCCATGCCGTTATCCCAGTGTCCATGGTTTTCTTCCACCATGGTGAGGCCCTCCCCGCCGAGACTGCCGTTGAATTTGAGATCCTGGATTTTCTTCCAGTACCCGGATGCCACGGCCTGCCAGCCATTGAGGGACTCGTCCTGCCCGCCGATCAGGTCTCCAAACAACTCTCCATACTTGGTGGATGAGAGAAACTTGCCCGCGTAAGACGCAGAAAGAAGGCCATTTTGCAGGGTCCCGTTCATGGGCGCGGTGAGCCAGATCCCCATGTCGGGTACGGAACCGGCAGCCTGATCCTCGTATGCCCCGAATTCGGCCCATCCCCCCATGGTGGCCGTCCAGCTCGATGAGGCCGTGGGGTTGCTGTAGAAACCGTCAAAGCCTGAGTGGATCCGGTAGACTCCCCAGTCACTATGATTCTTGAGGGAAAGGGTGGAACCCCATCCCATGTCCATTTGAATTTCGGTGCCCTGGCTTCCAAAATCCCCGCCAAGCCATGCACCGACAATGCCGCGGTCCACATTCTCTTCGAGCAGAAGCGCGTCAGGTGGGATGCCGGTACCCGTTTCCATCGCCAGGGGATACAAATATCCGGAAGCTTCCCAGATTCCTGTTTCGTGTTGGCTGGAACCGGAAAAATTCCCCCTGAGGATCCCCGCATTCTGCGAGGGATCCACATAAAGGGCATGAATTCCTCCGGCGATCCCCTCTTCCATGATCCCCCCCAGGTATCCTCGATAGGCCCCGGTTGTGATCTCCGAGGAGGCAATTTCGACCCCGAAAAGGGAAGGTTTCCCAGCCGTGCCTCCCGTGAACTCGTGCTTGCCCATCAACGTGATGGCCGCGGGGGCAGACTGGCTTGAACTCCACAGGTCCGCCGTTCCCCCCAGGATCCCGGAAAGGAGGCCGCTTTTGGCCAGAGAGTTGGTTTCCCATTCCTCGTACCATCGCCGTTCCCAGTCCCCCGTTTCCGGGAAGGTGGTGAAGGCGGTCTCGGACAGGCTGCCCACGGTCCATTGCTGCGTGGTGATCATGGGGAGTGGGCCCTCCGAGATGATGAGACGGGTGCCGTCGGGCAGATAGATTTCTTCCGGCTCTTCCGGCTGATCGAATTCATGGAAATTCTTTTCCCCGAAAAGAATTCTTCCATCGTCGGCCACGAAATAATCGTACCGATAGTGGGCATCGAATTCCTCGGGAGGACTGGTGGCAATCCTTCTTTCAAACTCGCTCTCATAAAGGGTCCCTTTGACAAGCTGGAAGGAGTCTCCCCAGTACTCGCTGCTGAAGGAAAGATCCTGTCCCTGCCAGGAACCCAGGTGAACCGCCTCCCAGGATCCGGAACCGGTCCCGCTGTATGTGCCCAGGAGCTCGCCTGTCATGGTCCCGGTTTTCCTTTTGGTGAGGAACTGGCCGGAGAATTGAGCGGCAAGTTTTCCACCGCTCCAGATGCTGCTCGTCTGTCCAAGCCAGTACCCGGAATCATCGGAGAGATAGGAGGGGTTTCCTGCAGTATCGTGGACCACGAAGGATCCAAATGTGGCTTCGCCACCCATCTTTGCGCTCCAGGAGGAGTCGTTTTCCGGGTTTTCGAAGCTCCCCATAACGTCTGCCTTAAAGATTCCCCACTTCTCAGGAACAAATTCCTGATAGAGGGAAGCGGTATGGAGGATTCCGCCTTTGGCGGGATCGGAAACCACAAAGCCGGTTCCCAAGCTTCCTGCAAGGCCGGCGGTGCCATATCCATCACGAATATGGCTTCTCAATTCTCCCGCGGCAAAGTTTCCGCCCTGGGCCATCTCCTCGCGGTTGATGGCCCCATTCATCTGGAAAACTCCGGCTGCAGCATCCCCATTCCCGAGAAGATCTCCTTTGAGCGATCCCACGTTGCCGCTTGGGTCCCTGTAAAGGGCAACCAGCTTTCCTTCCAGGATGTCATTGTTTTCGATTCCTCCCAGGAATGCCGCAAAGGCACCCCCGTCCGTGGTGGTTTCCGTACCGTAAACACTGTTGTAGCTGAAGACGCTGTCGGCAAGCCATATCCCGGATCCGCTGCGGGAGTAACCGCCTTGGAGGGTCACGGGAATATCCGTTCCTGTCCAGAGGGAATTTTTCCCGACCATGGTGCCCTGCATGGAGCCCACGGCTCCGGCATAGTTATAAAGATCAGCAAAGAAATCGCTTTCGAACTGAGGAGGGCCCTCGGTGTAATCTCCGAAATTTTCTCCGGCCCCCGTGCCCCCAAAAATGCCGCTTCCGAAAGTTCCGGCAGCACCCCCATTGATGCGGATCTGGTAGCCGCTCACTGTACCCGGGCCGGACACGGCGGCGGCCCACTTTCCTGTGCCGGTTCCGGTTTCGGCCCATCGGGTAATTCCGAAAGAGACGCTGCTGTCGAATCCCTGACCTCCCAGGAGCACAACGTCCCCGATGGTCGGATAGGCCCCGTAAGTTCCACCCGCATCCGGGCATGCCCAGAGCAGGGGACGAGCGCCTTCAGAATACGCAAAGAAGATCACATCGTTCATGTGGACCAGGAGGGTCCCGTTGCTTCCGCTCAGGTTCGTCCTCCCGATCTCCACATACGGAATGCGAAGCGCGCTCAGGGTGTTGAGGTCCTGGTTGTTTCCCGTCATCCCTGCCATCTCCAGGAACCTGGTGGTTTCAATCCAGGTGCTCGCACCCAGAGCCTGCCAGAGATTGTTTTGTTGCGGCTCCAGAAGGCCGATCAGGTCTCCCCCCGCAACCCCGGTCTTCGCTTCGTCCAGGTGAATCCATGCGCCCGCAATTCTTCCCGTCACATCTCCCCCGGTCCACCGAGACCCCATAACCCCTGCCCAGAGGTTCGTGTCCACATCTTGCATGCTCAGGTAAAGAGTCCAGTGATCCGATGGGGTACCGGCGTAGTTTCCGCTGAGCATGGTGCGCCACAGGCCCCAGCTCTGGTTGCTGAATGACAGGGAAGCCCCATTCCCTTGAAGGAGAAAAATATCCCCTGTTTTCACTTCCGCCGCATCGAGGAACTTGCCGCCCCCATCCGGGGAGAAACTGCTTTCGTTTACGAGAATGGTTGCCGGGTCAAGGCCGCTGACCATCGGAAAAGGGGTCCATGCTCCACCCCCCATCCACATGCCTTCATATTCGCCGCCTGCCGAGTCATAGCGCATCCGGTAGGCATTGCCCGAAACATTGCCCGTGAGAAAACCCCCTGTCCCGTCTGGGGCCACGTAGATGGCTTGGGCCAGCCCGTTCAAGACGCCGTTCTTCCATGTCCCGCTCGCAAAGCCGGTGGCTTTTCCGCCCGACAGAGGTTCGGCCAAGATCCTGGAATCCCAAATGGAAGGGAGCGACGGACCATCCATTTCATAATAATTCCCCATGGCCAGGAAGCCGGCGGAGCCCGTCCACGGCGAAGTGCGCGATCCCATAAGACCCGAATGATCCCCTGCCCACACGAGGCTCCCTGCGTCATTGGCGTAAAGGCTGCCTCCTCCAGCGGCCCCCCATGACCCGCTGAAACTCAAGGATTCTCCTTCAAAGACACCTAGGCTCTGACCGATCCAGGAACCTTGTCCCGGGGTTCCACCTTCTTCATAGAGGCCGTCGAACCCTCCCTGGAGCGCCCCCATGTGGGACTCTGTGATGTAGGTGCCCGTGATCCCGGCGGAAATCTCTCCCGTGTTGGCCCAGTTCCCCTGGAGTTCCGCAAGCCAGTAACCGGTTCCTTCCGTACCGGATCCAAAGCCGCCGGATCCCCCCACCTTCGCCGACCAGGAAGGAGAATCAGAATCTGCCGGCTTCGCTTCGTACGTGTTCGAAACGCCAAGGGTCAGATGGTAGGTGCCGAAGGGTAAACTCCCGGAGGAGGACGAAAAGAATTTGGTCTTTCCATCGTACAGGTCACCGGAAATGGACCCGGTTCCCGCGAAATCCCCCGAGAGAAATCCTTGAAGCGTCCCCCCAACCACGCCGAAATCTGATGGGTTTGGAACACTCCCTTTGACTTGACGGGTCCACATCCCCTTGGCGCTCCACATGCCGTGGTCCGGGTATAGGATGCCGGAAATGCCTCCTGCGGATGAACCCCCCGTGGAAGTGAGATCCCCGGTTGTGAGCCATCCCGTGTTGCCGGCTGAATCCATGTAGATGGCCGCCGCCCCCCCTCTAATCTCCCCGTATCCTGCGCCGGGAGCCGTTTTGGAAATTCCGCCGGCAAAGCCGGCAAAGCCGCTGTTGGGATCCTTTGGATCCCAGGCCACGATGGGTGCAACCCAGAGGTGCGGGTTTCCTGACGCGGAGTCCGTGTAGTCCCCCATGGCGAAAAGTTCCGCTGCGTTCTCATTCCATGGGCTCCAACGTTCGCCGAAAAGCCCGCCGATGCTGCCGGAGGAGGCCAGGTTTCCCAGGTTGTTGGAATAAAGAGCGCCCCCTGGCGATCCCCAGGGCCCGGCGTATGCCAGGGGATCCAGCGTATAGGTTCCGGCGCCCACGCTGTGGTAATTCCCTCCCGGATCGTAACAGCCGTGGTATCGGAGATCGATGGTTCCAAGGTGTTGGCTGTCCAGGTACGTGGCGAAGCCGGTCATGTCCACATGACCCAGTTCCCCTGTCTGCAAAACCTGATTTGCATTAAGATCGGTCCCATCCACCTGACCGAGTAAATAGGACGTGTCAGGCTGATAGGTCCCAATCGTTCCGGACCAGGTTTCGAGGCTGTCGGTGTTACCATAGGTCCCGCCCTCTGTGGTCAGTCCCCATGCCCCGAGGATCCTTCCGTCCGGGGTTTCGAGGCCTTTGAAGTAAGCACCTGTCGCGGTACCAAGGTTTGTGGGTGCGCCCACATTGACGCTGCTTAAGATGGGCAAAGGTTGATTCAGAGAAATCAGCCCCGTTTCCAATTGATCCGGAGTGAGCAGGGATCCCCCTTTTTCCAAACGCGTGATCGGTCCGCCCGCCAGAATGGTTTCACCCACCTGAGGCACCTGGTCCGCGGACAGATGGCCACGCAAGTATCCCGCTTGACCTTCCTTTACGTAGATGGTGCTCAGGAGTCCATTCCAGGAACCGGTGGCACCGCCCAGGTATCCTGTGAAGGCGCTTCCATCACCCGTTTTCCCCTGGATGGTTCCCGATTGGGTCGCCGGGGGCGCCTGGGTGAGCTTGCCCTGAACGGCCAGGGTTCCCTCCCCGGTGACACTGTCAATGGAACCGGTGAGCGTGACGGATTCCAGAAAGCTGAGATTCGCGCTACCTGTAACGGCAACGTCGAATTGGAGAAACGGTTTGAGAAGATCCGGCTGTTCATCCGGAACCACGCCTGTCAGCGGATCCGTAATCGATCCCACAGTGGGATAGTTCGTTGCGGTATTTTCCGGTTCGCTGAAAAGGGTTGGGTCTGTTAGGGGCTCTCCTTCATAAAAACCTTCATTCGTGGTGTTCGTGGCATCGCTATCCACCGTCCCTGTGGAAGCAGTTGTTGTCCCTGTGACTGTCGGGTCACTTGTCGTGCCGGTTCCATCGGTTGTCGCTGTTTCCTGGGTGTCATCGGCGGTTCCTGTTTGATCCGTGGTGGTTTGTGTCGTTTGCTCGCCTTCTTCTTCGGTGGGCGCCTGGACGGTTTGTTCGCCATCCTCTTCCTCTGTTTGCGACGGCGGCTTGTCTTCCATGATCTGCTGGCGCATCTCTGCGTCTGTGGCAGGTCTGATCATGGGCGGTTGGTCCTCGCTCACTACCAGCATGGCCTGCCCTGCCTCGATGGTCTTGATGGCATCTTCTCTTTTCCTGCTGAATCCATAACCGGTACCCTCGTAGAAAACGGCGCCGCTGACCCCCTTCTCGTAGTAAGTCAGGAAGTTTGTTCCTCTCACGCCTACCACGGCCGTTGGGGTGTGGATCTCGAAACGGTTACGCCACTCCTGACCGAACGCTCTGGCTAGAGTACTCTTTACGATACTTTGAATTCTTCCTCGAAAAAGATTGAAAAGTCCCCTTCTCCGGTCCGTCTCAACCATGTACTGGGTAATCTGTACGCGGGTGTTCCTGGATAGACGGAGGATATTTCCATCCACGAAGGTCACCTCCGCCTTCGATTCGCTCTTGGCCCGTAGAATGTCCCCCACGTTGACTTCATCTCCCACCGCCGCGGGTCTGGCGACCTGACCCGGGCTGGTGATGTCCACCCTCCCATCGAGACGGGTGATTTTGCCCACGGGCGCTGCCTGACCCATCCCGGGACACAAGGCCAAAAGCGTCCATATGCCAACCAAAGAAATGATCCGTTTCATTTCGAAGCCTCCGTGTTGTCTGACCTTCCCGTCTGCCTGAGACCGGTGTACGTCCTGGAGCGGTCACTGAACGGTTCAAGGCTTGCTGCAGAGGGCTGAAGGGGAGTTCGAATCAGTAAAGGGTAACAGCCGGTTCAATGACTGCAGTTGGGTGCCCAGGTGACGAAAGAGAAGATCTCATAAGGAATGCTTTCAAGCTATAATTTCAAAATGTTAGCTTACATGACGCGCTGCCCGAACACAATGAAGTGAGTCACAGGCGTCAGGTGAAATTCCTCACAGGAGCCTGTAGAATCCTCCTCTTATCTGAATAGAAAAGGGTGAACGGTAAACTTCCAGAATTAGAACCTCAGTTCAAAGCCCAGGCTGTAGATGTCTCTCTTGTAGTCGTAGATTTCGATGTTGGATTCGGCCCGGGTTCTGTTATATTGCGCCACGATATTGATGTGCCTGAACGCTTCCCAGCTCAATCCCACCAGACCTTGGTAATATTTGTCTTCCCTCTTTATTCCGAAGACCGTGTGAACATTCTCATAGTTCTGCAAGATGGCCTGTCCGCCCAGTTGCAGATCCAATTTGTCAATCAGCGGGATTGTCGCGTTCAGCGAAAACCGATGTCCGGTATTCTCCCAGTTCTTTCCTACAGTATCGTCATAGAAGTACCCATACCTGAAGTTAAAAAACGCATTCTCCTTGAAAATCCATATCCAACTGAGGTAGGCATCCGGTCCGTCTGAGTCCCTGTCCTCCTCCGGAATCAGAGGCGCTGTGTAATACTCCTTTTTGGCGTATCCGGCGAACAGCTCAAGCAAATGCTTGTCCCCCAGCGGTTTTCGAAAAAGTGGACCGCCTGTCAGGATGCTTGCGTATTTCTCGTAATCCGGGGAGCGTATCCAGGCATAATCGTACTGAATTGCCAGATTCAGGGAGAAAAAACCAAAATTGTATCCTGGTACGGCGTATACGCTCCCACTGATATTGTCATGGGTTTCCGCATGCTCGTCATGAAAGCGCCCGTAACCTGCCAGATAAGCGTTGAAGAGCCAGGGTCCTTCCAATACCGGGACATAGTCCAGTCTCAGCGTACTGGCCAGAACGCCGCTTTCCTCGTCTGTGACACCCGGTGCCACCGATGAATCAAGGGGCTTGAGAACCACGTTGGTGTCGTACTGGCCGAACACGCCGAGGGTGACGCGCAGCGGTCTTTCCATCTCCATTCTCCTGTCCACAAGATCCCGGTACCGCCTTGCAAACGCGGCCAGATCCGTCCTGGGGTCAGCGAGAATGGCAGCCTGGAGTTTCTCCTTCGCTTTTTCGAGCCTTTTCTCTTGAACGTGGCATAGGGCAATCTGGAACTCCGATGCCTGGGTGATGGTCCTGTCTAGGGATGCGGCCTTTTCAAAAGCCTCAATGGCCAGTTCGTTCTTGCCTTCCTTTTGATAGATCAGGCCTTTAAGAAAAGCGATTTTGGCAGGAAAGATTTCCTCCCTCTCAGCGACCCGGATCCATTTTTTCGCTTCGTCCAGGTTTTCTCTCTCACCAAGGCGGAACAAGACCTCGACGAGCTCCACGAGGGCTTCCTTGATCCGGGGTGTGAGGGTCAGGGCGTCTCTCAGGTGCTCGGATGCGTTCTGGTAATCCATGGTCTGCTTGTAGGAAAGCCCCAGAAAGAATGCGGCTGCTGAGGATTCCGGGTTCTCCCGACGCGCCATCCGCAGCATGTCAATGGCTTCTTCGTAATTTTCAAGCTTGTACTGTTCAATCCCCCGACGCAGGTAAAAACCTTTTTCACCGGCCTGGGAAGGTCCCACCGCGGTGAGAAGCAGTGAGGATAAAAGCAAGGATATGAATGAGACCAATGCCTTGTTCATAAAAAGGCTCCCGTTGCTGAAAGGAAGTGCTCCCTGAAAAATGACCGGGCGACTTGACATGGGTCCAGCGCGGCCATCTTCGGTATCATTGCAATATCCATACCCTTTGATGGGAGGACCCCACAGCCATGTGGAGGCTTTCTCTTTCTGGAGAATGCTTCTGTCTTGCCTTGCTCGCCCAAGAATGGGAACGTCAAATTTCAAAGCTCAAATGTCAAATGGTCGATGGGGGCATGAGGATCTATACGGGCGGTTCCTACCCGGCTCCGAGCGTGATCGAGGAAGCAAAAAGGCAAGAGCCCGCATCACCCTCATACAGGTGCTGCAGGGTGATACGCTGGGCCGCATGGAAGAGCAGGTCGCGAACATGGCCATCGCTTCTAGTTGCGAGGTTTTGGTTCCCCAGCACCATGACCCGCTTTTCCGGGTGAGCGTGAAGACGGATTTGTCGGAGTTGAAGCGAATTCTGGCAGCCAGGTCGGAGATGGTCTTTCAGGAGTTCGTTCCTGACCGGTGGTACACGTTTGACGAGTCCCAGGCGGTGTAAAACGGAGTCTACCCTCACCTCACCTATATCGTCGTTCTCTCAAAGGGGTCACCCGTGGTGCGGGGATGGTATCACGTACAGGATAGGTCATTGCTGTCCAAGATAAACCAAAATTCAGACTTTTTCATCGATAAGTGTTTGATTTCTCAACTTGGCATCTGAAACTGAGAAATCAGGTTTTGCCGATTCCCTGAGAATGATCCAACCCCCCTTTAATTAAAGGGGGGCAGGGGGGATTTCACGAACGTTCTGAAAATCCCCCTCGATCCCCCTTTGTCAAAGGGGGAGGTTAAGCAGTTCCTTCGCCAGAAAAGACTTTGATGAAAATGCTGCCCAAAGAAATATCGATTTTGGACAAGAGTGAGGATAGGTATTGAATTCTTCCAAAAGGTCTGTTCTTCGAGCTTACCTGTCAAGGGGGCCACCGTCATAAGTGGCAAGCCTGTAATCGCAATGGAGGGCTTTTCAGAGTTCATCTTGGACTTGACAAATAGCCTGGAGACAGGGATCCATTCTAGCCAAGCATGACGCTTTTCGATGTGACAAACTCGCGGATGCGAGTGTGGACGACAAGTTGATCCAAGGTAGCCATGGTGAAAACCTTCCCGTTGAGCTTCAGAAGTAGCTGGCGCGTATCTTCGCGTCTCTCACGGAAGCCCCGGCCATCGATGCAGGCAACTACCTCGTAGCGCGGCCTTCCTTCAGCCTCATGCTGGTTACGCTGGGTTTCCAGCACCTTGATTCGTGCCACCTTGTCCCTGGCAGTACCGTCATCGCTGGTAATTTTCGCTTCAATGACCACAGCCGGGTTGATCTCATCCGGGATGCAGAAAGCCGGCGCTTGACCGAAGCCGGGGATCCTCTCGGCTCGCTTTGTTTTTCGGTATGTAACTCCGTTTCGACGGAGGTAGTCCTCGATGGCGTTCTCGATCGCCTCGCCTACCAGTTCGGACACGGCATCACGGTGGGCGGCAAATGGCCTCCCCAAATATCGTTCGTAAAGCAGTATCGCATAGGGGATGTTTTCCCGGGCGGCATATCGAAGAGACTCTATCCCTTGGTCAGTGTCAAACTTGGCCATACGGTGAATAATCCCTTTTACTTTCTTAGGGGCACCCTTACTCACATGGTGAATCGCCGTTCTTAGCAAAGCGTCAATACGCTTCAGGCTTACCGGTCGGTCAGGAAGCTGATGCGTCTTGCTTGGGCGCCTAGATAGCTGAGCCTGGTAACGTTCCTCCAGGCGTTTTGTGTATGAAGTATCCTCCCGGGATCTACGATCCAGGGTGCGCGCCGCATTTTGGGGGATGGGTATGTCGTGGGGGTATTCGGATCGGGCGAGTTCCGCCCACTCCGGCGGAGTCATCCCTAGAATAGTCCGAAGCACACAAAAGGCTCGGCTGTTTTCAAGGAGAGCGCTAAAGATCTTCGTTTCCGTGAATTCTGCGAATGCCCGTGTATGCCTTTTTAGTGTCTCGTAAGACGCACGGAGGTCCTCATATTCGATAAGACCAGGACCCGTGGGTATGAGCAGGAATTCTGAACCCAGGTCGGAAACGGTCACGTCGACCATTTCCTCCAACCTTTCTTCCAACGCTTCGGGGTCTAGCTCAAAAGGCCTTTTCATAGGATTCTTCTAAGGGGTGGAGGCTCGGATGCCTCTTCTTGTCTAGAAGGAAATCTGGCTGTCAGGGCCTTCATAAATGGGTTCAGGTTCGTGGATCGCCATTTTGCGCGAGCGCGGGATCTCTGACAGCATTGGTTTGAGATGCTCCTCGACGGCAACCAATCCCCCAAAGGCATCAACCCAATCCGCGACTCTTTTTATCTTTTCGTCTGCTTGGATTCCATCATCCCAATGGTTTCGAAGATTCCAGATTGCCAATCTAGTCAGATGTCCAAAGATGATACACCGGAGATCGCCATAGGTGAGCCTCACATTCGCGAGCCGCAGTTTCTCGATATCTTCTTCGATAATCAAGACCAGCTCTTCCGCATTTTCCACAAGCCACCGACGAGGAAATTTACCGGTGCTGCGGCATACGAAGATGGTGTCGATAATGGAAGACCCCGTCCCATTGATATGGATGGAGGCGCCCATTTCCGCTGGGCAAGGGAGAGATGCCGAGCAGACAAGCCCAGAATCCAGGATTGCGACACCAACCGGGTAGTAGGCGGTTATCGCATTGTGGTGGTAGGTGAAGACCAGGGGCGAACCGGGCTTCAACGCCCTTGCCATCTGTTGAAAGACATGGGAGAGGCCTTTGGTGAAATCCTCGATATTCCTTCCCATGTTCACATTTGCGGTCAGTTCATTGGCATTTCTTGTGGAAGGTTTTTTGAACACCGCAAGGTCCTTGCCGGTCAACTTGCGCAGCCACACATAGCAGAAGTCCATGAGCTCGGCATACTGAACATTTCCAAAATAGGGGGGGTCCGTGAATACCCCATCCACGCTGGCCGGCGGTAACTTCTTGCCTGTCGCATCAGAACAGGAAAGATCGATCTCCTCCTTGACTATCCAATAGGACATGGGATTGATATCGTATCCGACGATATTACAGCCAAGCCGGTTGGCCTCGATCAGGGGAATACCCCCTCCCATAAAAGGATCGGCAATTTGAATCCCCTCGAAAGCATTGGGCTGGTAAAAGGCTTGCTTCAGCGGGCGGGTGGCGAATTCCGAAAGCAACAGGCCCCGGAAAAGGGTGCCAGGCCGGCGAGCAAACCACTTGTGTACGGCTATCACAGGCCGGTAGTTCTGCTGGATTTGCTTTTCTCTCAAAGCCAGGTCCGCGATGAACGCGATGTCAAATTGTCGCTCTATCATCTTCTTGGGGGTCGCTTAGCCGCCAGAGGAATATAGACGAGTACTTGTTGTGTGTCAAGACGCAAAGAACACAATATTTTGTATGTGAGTCATGCCCGGTCAGGTGCAGGTTCACCTGATCATGGCACCCCAGGAGGTGGCCTTCCCCATTCTGCCTCTCCCTGCGCGTAACCCCGAGCCCTGCTTTATTCTCAATGTGTTGGAACGGAGGCGGCTGAAGCTGGTAGCCACCATCAGTGCCGAGCTTCAAAGAGATGTGCCGTGGTTCAGGGTTTTCGAAAACAGCGAATTCAAAGAAGAGGTAGAACAAGTTTCCCCCCTTTTTCATGTAGGAATAGTGTGTAGTGCTGAGGCCCGGCTGCGTCGCGACCGACGAGGAGCTGAGAGACCACTGCCTGGCCCACCTGGGCAAATTCAAGACCCCGAAGGTCATCAAGTCCGTTGACGACCTTCCGAAAGGCCCTTCCGGGAAAGGTCAACGTGAGAAGCTGCGACCGGGACAAGAACCGGCCTTCTGATCCGGTGATCCACCCATGGAACCTTCGTGTGGTACTCTCCGACTTACCCCTTTCTAGGTTATGCGACCTTATCCGAGTAGCTCGAAAAGCTTGATTTTTGTTGCTCTCTTGTCAAATGTGAGCACACACTCACAGCCAGAAAATTTCGAAGAGTGTGCAATTAAAAGATCCGATAAGTCCACTCCGGTTTCTCGTGCCGAAGAGATAAAGCCTTGTATTGCTGATTGCGCTTCAAAATCCAGAATTGGCATTAAGAGAAGGTCATTTAGGGATTCCAGAATCTCTTGTCTCGATATTTCATAAACTGAGTCCAGCACCCAGATTGTCTCAAGCACGACAAGCAGAGGCACAAACAATACTTCCTTGTCGGCCTCCACCTGTTTGAAACGCCTGTAAATTATTTTGGCTTGCCGCTCATCATCCTTTACGAGAAAACGAACAATGACATTCGTGTCCAAAGCTTTCATCGGAAACTGTCCTGCATCTTCTGTCTTATCCCAGCGTCTATCTTCTCGATAGTAATGGGTTTCCTGCCCGGTTTGTGTAATCTGCCGAACACATCATCGACCTTCTTGGTGACTGGCCTCAATAGCGCTTCTCTACCTTCGGTGACGACAAATTCAATTTTGTCTCCTGCATGCAACTGTAAAGAAGTCCGAACTTCCTTTGGAATGGTTACCTGTCCCTTGCTTGTAAGTGTAGCAAATGCCATAGGACCCTCTTTCCTTACTTTATTTTTTTTCCTTACTTAATCGTAAGGCAACCCAGTCAGGCTGTCAATCAATTTTTGCTCATCCAAGAAATCGGTAAACCAAAAAAGGACTGGTTATATGCAGGAGAGTCGTGAGAGTCTGTGAACTTACCATGTGCGCCACATCGGTACCTAGGAGATAGGCGCCTGCGCATTCGTAATCAAGTTTGCCATCGGCAAGCCGGTCAGAAAGTTCATCGAAAATCCGGTCTTCGTTGCCAGCTTGATCATAGTTGTCAAGGATGAAATATAAGTCTCTCAGATCGTCGGCTTTTTTTCGGTCATTAAAAGCAAAAGCTTTGAGTACTGCCAACCCTGCGGGAGTAGCCACCGGGACTCTAACGCCTTCCCCTACATCAATAGAGATGGCATTTTCAAGTACCTCGCGAAACCCGAGCACAATCATCCTATTGTCGTCTTCCGGCCAGGTAATGGTGCCGTTCTCGCTTTCAACGTCTCCAAATGGAACGATGTCGACTGCAGTGCCTTTGTAATGCCGAACTCTAGGTTCGATACGTTTATCCTTGATAAACAGAGGCTTAGGGCCAGCGACAAGCTTCTCTTTCAATCGTTCGAACGTCTTCCAGTCAGGTATTCGAACCCCCGTATCCCAATCGGTTGTCGTTCGTGTCGATGGCAGCTCATATTTCCAATCAAACACCAGCAGTCTAGCGCCGGCGCCAACGACCACGAAGGCAATATGGATCCGTCTTGCAATCCTTGCGAAATCTTTGAGCGCAGCTCGGACTTGACAAATGGCCTGGAGACAGGGATCCATTCTAGCCAAGCGTGGCGCTTTGCGATGTGACAAACTAGCGGATGCGGGTGTGAACGACAAGTTGATCCAAACGTAGCCATGGTGAAAACCTCCCCGTTGACCTTGAGCAGTACCTGGCGCATATCTTCACGTCGCTCACGGAAGCCCCTACCATCGATGCTCAAACAACTTGAACGGTGAATCCTCAGATGGCGCATGAGGACAAACAGGGAATGCACCGGTTTTAGTTGACTTTTCGTTTGTCCATTTAGTAGGTTTTCTCCGGACATCGAACGATATTGCGGTGCATTCTGAGCCGTTTGCCTCCGAATCGTCCCGGAGGGCGGATCTTTCAGGAGGACAAAATGAATTCAGGCCGTTTCCATGGGACCTGTGAATCCTCCGTCGAGCCGGCCTATGGAGCAGGAGGGCGGGAGAAGCCATAGATGGAACGAGCAGAGAACATCCTTCGAACCATCTTCGGCTACGATCGATTTATCTCGCTTCAAGAGGATGTCATTGAAAGTGTCTTGAGCGGAAGAGACTGCCTGGCCGTCATGCCCACCGGAGGAGGGAAATCTCTCTGCTACCAGATTCCGGCCCTCATCTTCGAAGGGCTTACCATCGTCGTCTCCCCCCTCATAGCCCTCATGAAGGATCAGGTGGAGCAGCTCCTTCAAGTGGAAATCCCCGCGGTGCTCCTCAACAGCGCGATTTCGCCCCAAACCTATCGGCAAGGGGTCGAACGGGTGAGGGGAGGTGAGGCGAAGCTCCTTTACGCTGCGCCGGAAACCCTTCTCAAGCCCGAGATGCTCGCCCTACTCGATTCCGTTACCGTCTCCTGTCTTGCCATCGACGAAGCCCACTGCATCTCGGAGTGGGGCCCCGATTTTCGACCGGAATATCGGCAGCTGGCCTCGGTCCGCGCCCGCATGCCCCATGCGGCCTGCATCGCCCTCACGGCGACGGCCACCCCGAGGGTGCGAAAGGACATCAAGTCCTCTCTCGGCTTCGCCGACTCGAGCGAATTCGTGGCGAGCTTCAACCGGGAGAACCTCCTCATAAGGGTCGTCCCCAAAGAAAGGCCGCTCCATCAGGTGATCGATCTCCTGAGTGGATATCCGAAGGATTCGGGGATCATTTACTGCTCCACTCGAAAGGAGGTGGACGACCTCTGCTCGACCCTCCAATTGAAGGGTTTTTCCGTCTGCCCGTACCATGCGGGTCTCTCCGATGCCGAGCGGAGCCGCAATCAAGAAAGATTCGTGCGGGACGAAGTCCGGATCGTCGTGGCCACGATCGCCTTCGGCATGGGGATCGACAAGTCCAACATCCGGTTCGTCCTTCACTACAGTCTCCCCAAGAACATCGAGAGCTACTATCAGGAGATCGGACGCGCGGGACGGGACGGGATGGAGGCCGAGTGCGTCCTCCTTTTCTCCTATGCGGACATCCGCAAGATCAAGTATTTCGTAACGCAGAAAGAGGGGATGGAAAGGCGTGCGGCCGATCTTCAGCTCTCCGCCATGCTCCGGTTCGCCGAATCCGAAGACTGCCGGCGCGTGCCGCTTCTCGGCTACTTCGGGGAGAGCTTCGACCGGGGCAAATGCGACATGTGCGATAATTGTCTTGCCGGAGCGAGACCCACGACAGATATGACCGTCCACGCACAGAAGTTCCTCTCTTGCGTCAAGCGGACCGGAGAGCGATTCGGTATCGCGCACATCATCGATGTGCTGCGGGGCTCCAAGGCGGCGAAGGTCTTGAAATTCGGGCACGAGAGACTCTCGACTTACGGCATAGGGAAGGACCTGACAAAGAGGCAGTGGCAGCAGGTGGCTCGGCAGCTCCTCCACAAGGGGCTGATGATACAGGACCCGGAAATAGGCGGGCTGAGTCTGACTGCCGGGTCCTGGGACGTCTTCAGGGGGAAGACACTCGTCTTGGGGAGGTTGGAGGAGAGTGGGCCCGAAAAGGTTGGGCAAGGGCACGCCGAAGGGGGGGATGCCACCTACGATCGGGAGATTTTCGAGGCGCTCCGGCGTAAGCGGAAGGAATTGGCCGACGCCGCCGGTGTACCGCCCTATGTGATCTTTTCGGACAAAACGCTTGCCGAAATGGCGGCGAATCTTCCTCGAACCCCGGAGGAGATGCTCCGAATTCACGGGGTGGGAAACGCGAAGCTCGACAGGTACGGTTCGACCTTCCTCACGGTGCTGGAAGGCCACAGCCGGAACCGTTCCGGTGAAGAAGAACCGGTCGTGCCGTCGAGCGGAGCTCGGCAGAAACGGGGATCGACCCGCGAGATGCGGGAATTCCTGGCAGGGGAGGCCTTCAACGCGGGACGTACCCTGGAGGAGCTGGCGCAAGGCTTCGGCGTCAAGGAGAGCACGGTGTTGGAATACCTCTACGGTTATTGCCTGGCGGGGAATCCTCTGCGGAGCGAAGGCCTCCTGCCGCGCATCTCCCTTGACCGCCATCGGTTGAAGGAGGTCATGAAGGCCTTCGGAGCGCTCGGTTCCCATTTGCTCAAGCCGGTTTTCGACGCCCTCAACGGGGCAGTCGACTATGGGGATCTCAAGCTCCTGAGGCTCTACTATCTGGGCCTCGGAAACCCCTCCACGAGTCTTTCGAAGGGTGCTCCCGGCACGCAGCCGCACGTGAAGAGGATCGTCTGTCTGGCAAATTCCCGGAAATTCTCGGGTCGCTGCATTGCCGGAAAGGAAGTCTCGGGGGGGCGTGTCGGGGCATGGATCCGTCCGGTAAGAGGGGAGGGCACAGGAGAACTTTCCTTGCAGGACATCCTCCTTCCCCACGGAAAAACGCCCGGGCTGCTCGACATCCTCGCAGTCCCCCTGCAGGCTGCTTCGCCCAAGACCTATCAGTCGGAAAATCACCTTGTAGCCCCCGGCATCTGGAAAGGGGAAGGATCTTGGGGAATCTCGCGGGCGGGTGAGCTCTGCGACCAGGTCGACCTGCTTTGGATAAACGGATTTCACAGCCAGGGCGGGCAAAACGACAAAGTCCCCCTGGAACTGGCGGAAAAGGAGATCTCTTCGTCTCTTCTTTTCATCCGCCCGGAGGACCTCGCCATCGTCGTCGAGCAGGGATCCAGGGGCTTGAACAGAGTGCGGGCATGGTTTAGCTTCAAGGGAGAGAAATACGGGCTTCCCGTGACTGATCCGGCGATCGAGGCCGCGTACCTGTCGAGGAGCTGCGGGTCTTATCCCGTGGGCGGTTCGCACCCCCACATGACGGTGAGTCTCGGCGAACCTTTCGAAGGGTTTTGCTACAAGCTGGCGGCGGCCCTCATTCAGTAGACGAATAGAAATCGAATATGAGTAAATTGTACACCATCGGTCATTCAAATCATTCCATCGAGAGATTTCTCGATCTTCTGAAGATGCATGAAATCAAGGCTGTCTGTGATGTACGTTCGAGCCCCTACAGCAGTCACAACCCTCAGTACAACCGTGAAAACCTCCTGCAATCCTTGAAGAGCATCGGTATCGCCTATGTATTTCTCGGTCTGGAACTGGGGCCCAGAAGCGAGGACCTCTCCTGCTACCTCAACGGGAAAGTCCAATACGACAGGCTCGCCCGGACTGAGACATTCAAACGCGGCATCGAGAGGCTCTTGGTCGGGATGAAGACTCACCGGATCGCCCTGATGTGCGCCGAAAAAGATCCCACCACCTGCCACCGGATGATCCTCGTATGCAGGGCCTTACGCTCCGGGCCGGTCCAGATCTTCCACATCCTCGAGGACGGAGCACTGGAAGGCCTGAGGGATGCGGAGATCCGCCTCGCTCGCGCGCTGAAGGTACCGCTGCTGCCCCTCTTTGAAGTCGAAGAGGATCAGATCCGGCGGGCATACGATGCCCAGGCGGAAAGAATCGCCTATGTTCGAGATGACGGAGGCCCGGAAGGCCCCGAGAAAGAAGAACAAGGATAGGGTATTATGGAAAAACTGCGAATCTTCACCATAGGTTTTACGAAGAAACCCGCGGAGATCTTCTTCACCCTCCTTAGCAAGGCGGGAGTCAAGCGCGTGCTCGACGTCCGGCTCAACAACGTCTCCCAGCTTGCGGGCTTTGCCAAAAGGGACGATCTCCGTTTTTTTCTCAGGGCGGTCTGCGGCATCGACTACCTCCACATGCCCGAGCTTGCACCGACGCAGGAGATCATGGATGCCTACAAGAAAGCGGGGAAGGGGTGGAGAGAGTATGAAAAGAATTTTCTCGACCTCATCTCAAGCCGGAACATCGAGACCAAGGTCACAAGAGAGCTTCTCCACGATGGATGCCTCCTGTGCAGCGAGGACAAACCCGAGCATTGCCACCGACGCCTGCTGGCCGAATACCTCGCCGACAAGTGGGGCGATGTAGAGATCACGCATCTTGTGTGAACCTGGGAATGAAAACCCCATTTTTCTCGGAGGAAGGAGAATCCCTGAGTATGGTCAGTGACAAGCAGTCCCTGTTCAGAAAGATCCCGGCAGTGGACCGTCTGTTGGCGAACCCGGTGCTCCAAGAAGCGTTGGGCTCCTACCCCCGCGCTCTGGTTCTCGATTCCATTCATCAGGTTCTTGACGGGCTGCGCAGGAAAATCCAGGAGGGAGAGGCGCGGGAGGAAAGGGAGCTAGGGCTCGAGGCCGTCTCAGGTAGGGTGGTGGAGAAGCTCAAGGCGCTTTCAAGGCCGAGCCTGAGGCCGGTGATCAACGCCACCGGGGTCGTGATCCACACGAACCTGGGGCGATCCATTTTGGCGGAAAAGGTGCTGAACAGATTCAGACCCATTGCAGGCGGGTATAGCAACCTGGAATATGATCTGGAACGCGGAGTGAGGGGTAGTAGATATGTCCACGTGGAAGGCATTCTCAAGGAATTGACCTCGGCGGAAGCAGCCATGGTGGTCAACAATAACGCTGCCGCAGTGCTCATCGCCCTTGAGACCTTCGCCAAGGGGCGCGAAGTTGTGGTTTCCCGGGGTCAGCTTGTGGAAATAGGCGGGTCTTTCCGTGTGCCCGATGTGATGCGGAAGAGCGGCGCCAGAATGATTGAGGTGGGAACGACCAATAAGACTCACCTCAGCGATTACGAGGAGGTCATCGGCCCGGAAACCGCTTTACTCCTCAAGGTGCATACGAGCAATTTCCAGATTGTGGGCTTCACGGAGGAGGTTCCGTTGTACGAGCTCGCAAGGTTGGGGAAAAAATATGGAATCCCGGTGATGGAGGATCTTGGCAGCGGCTGCCTCGTCGACTTTTCCAAGTACGGGATGATCAAGGAACCCACCGTTCAGGAGGTGCTGTCCCAGCGGGCGGATCTGGTCACATTCAGCGGTGACAAGCTGTTAGGGGGCCCACAGACCGGAATTATCCTGGGAAGGAAGGATCTGGTGGAGGCGATCAGGAAGAACCAGCTGAGCAGGGCATTGCGAGTGGACAAATTGACGCTTCTGGCTCTCGAAGAGACCCTGAGGTTCTACCGGGATGAGGTGTCCGCCATCAAGGAGATTCCCACCCTGAGGATGATCTGCGACCCTTATTCCTCTCTTCAGCGGAAAGCGACAAGGCTTCTCAGGATGGTGGGCAAGGCGGATTCGGGGAATTTTTCCCTCGAGAGAATCAAGGGCGTTTCGAAGGTCGGCGGCGGGGCGTTGCCTCTCCTGGACTTGCCCACGTGTTTGGTTGCCCTGGTCCCGGGGAAACTATCCGCTCAATTCATGGAAAACTGGCTTCGAACCTACGAGCCGCCCATCATCGGAAGGCTGGAGAGAGAAAGGCTTCTTCTGGACGTGAGGACCGTCCAGGATTTTGAACTGAAGGTCTTGGCCCGGGCGATCACTCAGCTCATGAGTCTCCATCAAGAATGAAAAAGGCGGGAATCCCCATGGGAAATACCCGCCCCTGTTGACCGCCGGCTTTGAAGATCACGTCTCTCGTTTACACGCCTTCTTTCAAGGCCTTGCCCGCCCGGAACCTCACGACTTTTCCCGCCTTGATGTTGATCGGTTCTCCGGTCTGGGGATTTCTGCCCTTTCTCGCTTTCCTCTTGGCCACGATGAAGGAACCAAATCCCGCCAAGGCCAGCTTTCCTTCCTTCTTCAACGTTTTCTTGGCAACGTCAATGAAGGAATTGAGTGCCTTCTCGGCGTCCGCCTTGGTCAACCCCGCGCTTTTCGAAATCTCACCTACCAATTCGGCCTTCGTCATAACGACCCCCTTCCATTTTTAAGCATTGATGATGAGTAAACCCGTTTACATTTCCAATTCCAAAGGAAAAAATGCCTGCTTTTACTCTTTTCCTCCCCCCTTTCATTTAGAATTTATCGGCACAAACCCGGTCCGGTAAACCCAAAGAGCCGAAGGGACTGCGTGGTAGGGAACCCACCACGGGCAAACACGGATAAAACTGGACTTTTTTAACACAGCGCCCCAGAGTTTTCAACAAAAAACAAGCAAAAAAAAGAAAACAATCTGCCAAAAAGCCACGAATTCGCTCTTCCCCCATGATGGCTCTGAAGTTGACAAATGCCCCCGGAAGCTATATTTTCTAGCTCGGAAGGTGTCTCAGGCCCGGGTTCATAGCTTTTTTGCGGGCCGGTTTCGGCTTTGGCGGCGTGACAAAGCCCATCGTTCTTGGAGGTCCAGAGATTTCGAATTGGAAAAGATCATTGAGGAAATACTTGCGGAAAGCCTCAAGGTGAAGGAGGCCTTCATCCGCGAAAATGTTTCCAAGTTGATTCTCCTTGCCGAGAGGATTGCCCTGGGCTTTGCGAATGATCGTAAGCTGCTGATCTGTGGTAACGGGGGAAGTGCTGCCGATGCCCAGCACATTGCCTCCGAATTTGTGAACCGTTACGCCCTTGAACGTCCCCCGCTCCCGGCGATGGCCCTTACTACCGATAGTTCGGTCATTACCAGTATCGGAAACGATTACTCCTTTGAAGAGATATTTTCGAAGCAGGTGAAAGCGCTCGGAACGGAGGGGGATATTCTTTTGGTCATCAGTACCAGCGGGAATTCGAAAAACGTCATTTCCGCCGCCAGGGATGCTCGAAACCTGGGGATTTATACAGCCGGTTTTTTGGGGAACCATGAGGGCAGATTGGCCTCGCTGGTGGACATCGCACTGCTTGCCAAGAGCGACATCACAGCCCGGATCCAGGAAGCACACATTCTGGCCGGGCACATCCTGTGTCACCTGGTGGATTACATCCTCTTTGAAAGACATGCGGCCACGGAAAAAAAATGACGGTGGGAACAGGTGGACGCCCATTTCGCTGGACGAGGTTCGACTCTGTTCTCTGTATGAAAGAGCCAGCAAGACGAGGATAGAGGATTTCGGATCTGCATGGAAAGCCGGGGCATCTATGGCCGACTGGCTGGAGTCACTGCCCAGGATTCTGGCGGGAGAAACTTTGAGGGCCATCGTCCTTCACATGGTGCGGGCGGCGGCCGCCAAGAAGAGCATCCTCCTGGCGATGGGCGCCCATCCCATTAAGGTGGGGCTCAACCCGGTGATCGTGGACCTCATGGAAAGGGGCATTCTCAGGGGCCTTGCAATGAATGGCGCAGGCATCATCCACGATACGGAGCTCGCCATGGTAGGCCATACTTCAGAGGATGTGGCGGCGGAGTTAGGGAGTGGGAATTTCGGCATGACCGATGAGACGGGGAGATTCCTCAACAAAGCAATCGCGCGGGGAGCCGAGAAGGATGTGGGGATTGGAAGGGCGGTGGGTGCCATGCTGGTCGAGGAAAAACTACCTTACTGGCGACACAGCCTGGTTGCAAGAGCCTACGAACTGGATATTCCGGTGACCGTTCACGTGGCCATAGGAACAGACGTGATTCACTCCCATCCCAGTGCGAACGGCGCGGCCATCGGCCGTGCATCTCATCTGGACTTTCGTATATTCGCCCGGCTTGTCTCCATGCTCCAGGAGGGCGTTTTCATCAATCTGGGCTCTTCGGTGATCATGCCGGAGGTTTTTTTGAAGGCTCTGAGCCTGGTGCGAAACCTGGGTTACCAGGTGAACAATTTTACGACAGTGAACATGGATTTTATTTCCCATTATCGGCCCATGACCAACGTGGTTCGGCGGCCTACTCTGGAAGGGGGCAACGGCTACAACCTGCTGGGTCACCATGAGATCATGTTCCCGTTGCTTGCCGCTGCGGTCATTGAAGGGCTGCGTGAGTGAAAAAAAGGAGGGAACGATGCCCATCTACGAATACAAGTGCTTAAACTGCGAAGAAGAGTTTGAAACGCTCGTCTTTGGTAGCAGCGAAAAGGTTTCCTGTCCCCACTGTCAGGGGGATAAGCTGGAAAGGGTCCTTTCGGCCTGCGGATTCAAGAGCAGCGGAAGTTTCAAGCCTTCCTCCGGGTCCGGCTGCGCATCCTGTTCAAGTTCCAGCTGCAGCAGCTGCCACTAGCCGGGAAGGGTCCCTTGACCGGGATGATTGGTGAAGGGTACCTGAGCCATGCGCTTGAGGCATCCCCGGCTTGTGGAGAATCCGGATTCATGCTGGGATGCCGAGAGCTTGAAAGAAACTGAAAAGGGATTGGCTCGCTGACCATCAGGTTCTGAGGACAAACCTTGTTTCGGATCGGTTTTGGATATGATGTCCACCGCCTGGGGGAGGGCCGCCCCTTGATTCTGGGGGGCGTTGAGATTCCCTACGGACTGGGTCTGGAAGGGCATTCAGACGCGGATGTGCTCAGTCACGCCGTGATCGACGCTATTCTCGGCGCCCTGGCGAAGGGGGACATCGGAACGCATTTTCCGGACACGGATCCTGCCTACGAAGGCGTATCAAGCCTGTTAATGCTTGAAAAGGCAATGGAATGGGCGGCCGCAGAGGGATACAAACTGAACAACCTGGATGCCACGGTGGTTGCTGAAACTCCCAAACTGGCCCCCCATATCCCGGCCATGCGGCAGAAGATGGCCCTTGTGCTGGAGGCCCCTCTGGAGCGGATCAACGTCAAAGCAACCACAACGGAAGGACTCGGTTTTTGTGGCAGAAGAGAAGGGATTGGCGCTTACGCCGTGGTTTGCCTCGTCCGGCGTGAGAAGTGATCGATGGCTCTGAGGCCGGCCCGGAAGGAGATTGAAGTTGGCTTTGACTCTTTACAATACGGCGACTCGCAGGAAGGAACCTTTCCTTCCTCTCCGGGAAGGGAGGGTGGGGATCTATGTTTGTGGGATTACTGCCTATGACCTTTGCCACATCGGTCATGCGCGCTCGGCGATCGTGTTCGATGTCCTGGTCAGGTATCTCAGGGCTAGAGGGTACAAGGTGACGTATGTTCGGAATTTCACCGACGTGGACGACAAGATTATCCACAGGGCAAAAGAAATGGGCAAGGCCCCCGGCGAGATCGCGGATCAATATATCGCCGCTTTTTACCAGGACATGGAAACCCTCGGCGTTTTGAAAGCCGATAAGGAGCCCCGGGCAACGCAACATATAGACGGCATGATTGAAATGATCAGCGCTCTTATGGATCTGGGGTATGCCTACAAGGAGGGCAACGACGTTTTTTTTTCCGTCGAGGCTTTCAAGGACTATGGAAGCCTTTCCGGGCGGAACCTGGAGGACATGCAGGCGGGAGTCAGGATCGCCGTGGACGAGAAGAAAAGGCATCCCCTTGATTTTGCCCTCTGGAAGGGAGCAAAGCCCGGGGAGCCTCGGTGGCCGAGTCCGTGGGGGCCCGGCAGACCCGGCTGGCACATCGAGTGCTCCGTGATGAGCAATTACTTCCTGGGACCCTCTTTCGACATTCACGGTGGAGGGAAGGACCTGCTTTTCCCGCATCACGAGAACGAAAGGGCCCAGTCCATAGCGGCGAACGATGGGAGTTTTGCCAGATACTGGGTCCATAACGGATTTGTCACCATCGAATCGGAAAAGATGTCCAAATCTTTAGGGAATTTCTTGACCATCCGGGATTCGCTCAAGTCGTATCATCCTGAAGTGCTGCGGCTTTTCCTTCTTTCCAAGCATTACCGGAGCCCGCTGGATTTTTCGGGAGATGCGGTATTGGATCTTCAATCCGGCCTCTTACGAATCTATCGGGCCTTGAAGAGGCTGAACGACCTCATCGGTCCTCCTGAGAGGGAGAAGACAGGCGATTCGGCTCGGCTGCCCGAGGAACCGGAGGAGCCGTTCTTGAGGCAATTCCTGGAGATCATGGACGACGATTTGAATACGGCCGGGGCCATCGGTCTCATTTTTCAAAAGATCAGGGAAATGAACAAGGCCCTGGATACGGATGCAGCGTCGCTTGACCGTTGGCAAATGGTTCAGGATCGTGATCATTTGCTCTCGGCGGCACGCGTTCTGGGGTTTCTGCAGGAGGAACCCGCTGCTTTTTTTGAGCAAGTGGCCGGTCCCGAAAAGCGCATCGATCCTGAGGAGATCGAGGCGATGATTGAGGAGAGAGCTTCAGCCAGGAAAGAGAAGAATTGGGCGAAAGCCGATGAAATTCGCGAGCGGCTGAGGAGGATGGGGGTTGTCCTGGAAGACGGCTCCCAGGGAACCTCCTGGAGATTCGATGTTTGACCTGATCACGGACCTATCCCCCTGCGGCGACCAATCCAGGGCGATCGAAGACCTCTCCCGGGGCATCAAAAAGGGGCTGGATCACATGGTTTTGCTTGGAGTCACGGGGTCCGGCAAGACCTTCACCATGGCCAATGTGATCGCCAGCGTCCAAAAGCCGACCCTCGTCATCGCCCCCAACAAGACGCTCGCCGCTCAACTTTACGGCGAATTGAAAAATTTTTTCCGTCGCAATGCGGTGGAATACTTTGTAAGCTATTACGATTACTACCAGCCTGAAGCCTACATCCCGCAAAGCGATACCTACATTCAGAAAGACGCCCACATCAACGAACAGATCGATAAAATGCGACACAGCGCCACCCGGTCTCTTCTGGATCGGGACGACGTGATCATCGTGGCCAGCGTATCCTGTATCTATGGTTTGGGCTCTCCGGAAGCCTACCATAACATGCTCCTTTACGCGGAAGAGGGGGCGGAACTGTCTAGAGAAGATGCGGTCAAGAAACTGGTGGAGATCCATTACGAACGCGGTGAGATGGACTTTTACAGGGGCCGCTTCCGTGTGCGGGGAGATGTTCTGGACATCTATCCGGTCCACGAGGAAGACCGCGCGGTGCGGATAAGCTTTTTCGGAGACGTGGTGGAATCGATCCAGGAGATCGATCCTTTGACCGGAAAGAGGGTGGGACCCCTTCGCCGCGTCACCATCTATCCTGCAACCCACTACGTCACCACCGTGGACATCCGGGAGAGGGCGATCCGGCAAATCAACGAGGAGCTGGCCGAAAGGATCGAGTATTACCGATCCGCGGGCAAGTTCCTTGAAGCCCAGCGGATTGAAGAAAGGACCCGGTTTGACCTGGAAATGATGATGGAGATCGGGTACTGTCATGGTATCGAGAATTACTCAAGGCATCTTACCGGCAGAGGGCCCGGGGAGCCTCCGCCTACCCTTCTCGATTATTTCCCGAAGGACTACCTGGTGATTATCGACGAGAGCCACATTACCATCCCTCAGCTTTACGGAATGTACCGTGGGGATCGATCCAGGAAGGAAACGCTGGTTCATTATGGATTCCGCCTTCCTTCGGCACTGGACAACAGGCCGCTCAGATTCGAGGAGTTCGCCTCAAAGGTGAAGCAGATCGTTTACGTCTCGGCTACTCCCGGACCGTATGAATTGGGAAAGTCCAAGCTGATCACAGAGCAGATTATCAGGCCCACCGGATTGGTGGATCCCGAGATCAAGGTGAGGCCGGCCAAAAATCAGGTGGATGATCTCCTGGGCTGGATCAGAGAAAGGGTGAGGCAGAACGAAAGGATCCTTGTCACCACTTTGACCAAGCGGATGGCAGAGGACTTGACGGAATACTACGCGGATCTGGGTGTCAAAGTGCGCTACATGCATTCCGATATCAAAACCATCGAAAGGATGGCCATTATCCGGGACCTGCGCCTGGGGGTCTTTGACGTTTTGGTGGGAATCAACCTGCTCCGGGAAGGTCTCGACATTCCCGAGGTTTCCCTTGTGGCTATCCTGGACGCGGACAAAGAGGGGTTCCTTCGATCCGAGAGGTCTCTTATCCAGACCTGCGGCCGGGCTGCGAGAAACGTTCACGGAACCGTTTTGCTTTACGGGGATGAGGTTACCGAATCCATGAGAAGAGCCATGGAGGAGAGCGAAAGGCGCCGTCAGCTTCAGATGGAGTATAACGAGGAGCGCCATATAACGCCGGAGTCCATTCAGAAGCAGATTGATGATGTGCTGGGATCGGCCTATGAAGCGGACTATGTGACTGTCCCCGTCCTGGCGGAAGAGGCGGCGACTTACATGACACCGGAAAGCCTTGAGAAGATGATCAAGGATCTCACCGCAAAGATGAAGGAAGCGGCCAAGAGGCTGGAGTTCGAAAATGCGGCCCGATTGCGAGACCGGATAAAGGCGCTCGAGAAAAAGGAGCTGGAAGTATTTTCCTTTTAGGGGCGCGGCCTCCTCCTGCCGGCCCCGCCGTTGGAATCGCTTGAGGATGAGATTTGCGGGAGTGAGGACCCGGCAAGACCTTTAACCTTGACACCTTTCAAAGACGTTGTCATTGTGACGTTGTAGCTAAATCGTAGCCATATTGTGAATCTCTTCTTGTGTCCTTGACCCGTGTGATGGTTCCGGCCGGCGCCGGACTGATCCCTTCCAGCGGCAAGGAATGCGCCATGAGGGCATGGGCCAGGAGGTCAATTCATGGAGTTCATCTCTGAAATCATTGAGATCGTCGGTCCTGAAAATGTGTTCCATGACCGGGTAGAGTGCCTCTGCTATTCCCGGGATATGTCCGTACATCAAGGAATTCCGGACGCGGTGGTTTTTCCCCGGACCACCGAACAGGTCTCGGCCATCATGAAAATCGCCGATCGGGAAAAAATTCCTGTGACGCCACGAGGAACGGGAACCAGTGTGACGGGGGCGGTTTTGCCGGTCAGGGGCGGGCTTCTTCTGGACCTTCACCTGATGAACAACATCCTGGAGGTAAACAAAAAGGATTTCTATGCCCGCGTGGAGCCGGGGGTTATTTGCATGCAGTTGAACAATGTCCTGGCAAGAGAGGGCTTGATGTTTCCTCCCAACCCCGGCAGCGAAGCCATTGCCACCATCGGCGGGATGGTTTCCACCAATGCGAGCGGTCACAGGGCGGTCAAGTACGGGACCACACGTGACTACATCAAGGGGCTCAAGGTGGTTCTGGCGGACGGAACCGTGATGGAGACGGGAACCACCGCCCCCAAAACCTCGCTGGGATATGATTTGACCCATCTTTTTTGCGCGTCTGAAGGCACGCTGGGAATCATCACGGAGGCCACCGTGAGACTGGAGCACAGACCGGAATACGGCGCCCTGGCGGTGGCCATATTCGGCGATCTCAATGGGGCGGGCGATGCGGTCACGGAGGTCATTACTTCGGGGATCAAGCTTGCAGGCTGTGAGATCATGGACAAGTTCAGCCTGAAGGTGGTTGAAAACGTCCTGGGCAGGGACGCAAGCAAGATCGAGGCCCTCCTCATCATGGAAGCGGATGGGGCAAAGGAGGTGGTCATCCGGGACATGAACAGGATCGAGGAAATCTGCCGGAAATACCACGTCCAGGAGTTCCATTGGACCGATGCTCCCGCTCGACGAGAGGAGATGATGCGCGCCCGGGGGAGGTTGGTGCCCACGCTTTCCCGCATCAAGCCCGGAAACCGGTTGGTCCCTATCGCGGAGGATCTGGGTGTGCCATCCTCCAGGATCCCGGAGACCATTCGGCGGGCCCAGGCCATTTCACGGAAGTACAATGTGGTCATCGCCACATTCGGGCATGTGGGAGATGGAAATGTGCATACCACCTTCGTCTCCGACGTGAGGAGCAGGGATGACTGGGACCGCCTGAAGCCGGCCGTGGAGGAACTGGTAAGCACGGCCGTGGAGATGAAAGGGACCATCAGCGCGGAGCACGGCACGGGCCTGTCCCGGGCCCCTCACATCGCCCGGCAACTGGGCCCCGGTTTGGAGGTGATGAGGAAGATCAAGGAGGCCCTGGATCCCCATCATATCCTGAACCCGGGGAAGATGGCGCTGGACCGCGCGGAACGGGCAGCGGACATCTATGATCACTTTGCCTTTCAGCCCCTCCTGGAACATCCCGAGGGGGTCCGGTCCTTCGGCAAAGAGGTGGATGACGAGGTCCTGGCATGCATTCATTGCGGATTCTGCCGTCTGGGATGCCCCACTTTCAGTGTGACCGGAATAGAATCAAGAAATGCCCGGGGTAGAAATGCCTTGGCCTTCTATATCATGAACGGGTCCGTGGAGTTATCCGGGGAGCTGGCGGAAGCCTTTTACAGCTGTACCACCTGCCAGGCGTGCACGTATTTCTGCCCCGCCCAGATCAAGGTGGATGAGATCGTGGAGGGAGTTCGAAAGGAGCTTTACCGGGGAGGATTTGTGCCCTCGGCGGTTCTGGGAGTGCGTGACAACATTTTCAAAACAGGAAACGTCTATGCAAGTGCGCCCGCTGATCGGATCCAGGTTTACCCCCCGGCGCTGAAGGGAAAGGCGGAAAAAGGTGAATTGAAGGCCCGGGCCGAAACCTTGCTTTTCATGGGCTGTGTGCCAAGCTACCTGGACATGAAGATGGTTCCCAGCCTCATCAAACCGCTCGATGGAGCGCGGGTGGATTATACGATCCTCGCAAGGGAGGAGAGCTGTTGCGGTTTCCCGCTGTTTCTCATGGGCTCCCATGAATTTGAATCCCATGCCGAAAAACTCATGGAGAAGATCGAAGCCACCGGTGCGCGGGAACTGGTCACCCCTTGCGCGGGATGCTATAAGACGTTCAAGAAACTCTATCCGAAGATCCGGCAGCTTGGGGTGGAAGTCTACCACTCCGTGCATTATCTGGAGAAGCTTTTGGGGGAAGGAAGGATTCGTTTTAAAGGGGGTCCGGGGAAAAAGGTGACCTACCATGACCCGTGCGATCTGGGAAGAGCATTTCAGATCTTCGAGGAGCCCAGGGAAATCCTCAAGAGGATTCCGGGCCTGGAATATGTGGAGATGACCAGGAACAGGTTGCAGGCGCGTTGCTGCGGTGGCGGCGGCGGTGTACAGGCCAACAATCCGGACATGGCGCTGCAGATGGCAGCCGAAAGGGTCCGGGACGCCCTTGCGGTAAGGGCAGAGATCATCGTATCCGGTTGTGCGGCCTGCAAGGACAATCTTCGGAAGGGGGCCAAAGCCCTGCCCAAGCAAGACCGCGGGAAGATCAAGATCATGGATATCACCGAGATCGTGGCCCAGGCCATGGAGGGGTGAGCTTTTCCCCCTCTGCCTCCACGGCCAAAGAAATGAAGCCCCATGGGCATCTTTGCGAGGGGCAGCAGGAAGGATCAGGAGGCATCAAAAAACAGGCACGGGAGGATCCCGTGGCCGCCCACACAGAGGAGTCCGTGCGCTATGTCAGAGAAGACGAACGCTCCCAGGAAAGAATTCGAAGCCGGCAAGGCTCTGAAAAAGCTCATGGCCCACCATTTCTATGAGCTGGACGAAGCGGCCAGGAAAGGATCCAGGAAAATCGCCTGGTGCACCAGCGTGGGGCCTGCCGAACTCCTGCGAGGGATGGGCTTTCTCGTCTACTTTCCCGAAAACCACGGCGCCATGCTCGGTGCGAGCCGCATGGCCACGGAGCTGATTCCCTTTGCCAATGCCGTGGGCTATTCCCCGGATATTTGCTCCTATCTTACGAGTGACGTGGGTTCATACCTCCAGAAGAGGACTCCACTGACCACAGCCTACGGAATCCAGTCGGTGCCAAGGCCTGACGTTCTCGTGTTCAACACCAACCAGTGCAGAGACGTGCAGGACTGGTTCGCCTGGTACTCCAAGGAACTTCTGGTGCCGCTCATCGGGGTTCACACCCACAGAGGCATCGGCCGGATCAGGGATTATCAGGTCAAGGATATTGCCAGGCAAATCGAGGACCTCGTGCCGAAACTGGAGGAGATCAGCGGGGAGAAATTCCAGATGGACAGGTTTAAGGAGGCCGTAACCCTCTCCAGGAGAACCTCGGAACTCTGGAGGGCCTGCCTTGAATCGGCCTCCGCCATTCCTTCCCCGTGGACCTTTTTTGATGCCACCATCCACATGGGGCCTGCGGTGGTGGCCCGTGGCACAAAGGAGGCGGTGGATTACTACGAACTGCTCCTCCATGAACTCCAAAAGAGAGTCGAAGAGCGCGTGGCTGCGGTACGCGACGAAAAACATCGGCTCTACTGGGAAGGCATGCCCATCTGGGGCAAATTGAGAACGCTTTCCGAGCAATTCGCGCAGCTCGAGACCTGCGTGGTGGCCTCCACCTATTGTAACAGCTGGATTTTTGATCAGCTTGATCCCGATGAGCCCTTTGAAAGCATGGCCGTGGCCTATACGGAACTCTTCATCGTGAGGGACGAAGGTTACAAGGAGCAGTATATCAAGAACTGCCACGAGTTTTTCAAGTTTGACGGTATCGTCTTTCATGACGCCAAGACCTGCCCCAACAATTCGAACAACCGCTACGGCATGCCTGAGCGAATAAGTGCAAGGCTGGGGATTCCGGTGCTCACCATCCATGGGGATTTGAACGACCTGAGGTGCTATTCCGAAGAACAGGCGAAGACCAATATGGAAGCCTTTATCGAGCAACTGGAAGAGTCCACATGAGTGAATCGGTCTTCGCAGGGGTGGACGTTGGGGCATCGCGCACGAAGGTGGCCGTCCTCGACCAGGAAAAGAGGCTGGTGGGACGCGCCGTGAGGAGGTCCGGCACCGATCTCATCCGGGCGGCCGAAGCTTGCCTCCAAGCAGCCCTGGAGGCGGCCGGTGCCTCCCGGAGTCGCATCCGGAGGTGCATCTCCACAGGCTACGGGAGGAAGAATGTCCCCTTCAGCCATGATAGCAGAACAGAGATCGGATGCCATGCCAAGGGCTGTTATCACTCCTTTCCCGTGGCCATGACAGTCGTTGATATCGGGGGCCAGGATAACAAGATCATCAAGCTGGACGACCAGGGTCGGCGGACCCATTTCAAGATGAACAGGAAGTGCGCCGCCGGGACCGGTGCCTTTCTCGAGGAGATGTCCTTGAGGCTCGAAATTCCCCTGGAGGATATGGACGCCCTGGCCAGGAAATCGGAACACATGGTGGAAGTGGGCAGTTACTGCACCGTTTTCACGGCAACGGAGGTGCTCGAAAAGATAAGGCACGGGGAAAAAGTGCCGGATATTGTCAAGGGGCTTTTCCATTCGGTCATCAAGAGGATTGTGGAGATGGACCCGCTCAAAGACACGGTGGCCATGACGGGAGGGGTGGTGGCTCACAATCCGTACCTCGTGACCATGGTTGAAGAGATCACGGGCCGCCCGGTTCTGGTTCCTGAATACCCGCAATTCACGGGTGCCGTTGGGGCGGCGCTATTTGCCGTGGAGGACTGGAAGGAAGGGGGGTAATTGTTCACTGGTTCAGGGGTTCAGGGTTCAAGGTTGGAGATGGGGGGTTGGGTTACGAAAGGGGGAAGGCGTTTCGAACCGGCATCGGCATGGTACGGAAGGGATTGCATAGTACGCGCGAACCCACGTGAACCATAATTCCACGATTCCAGAATTCCGACAGGTGCAGGGGGGCAAAGGCCCCCATGACCAGGACAGGGAGGGCCGAAACCGATGAAGAGCAAATGGATCCATATGGGCACCGTCTTGAAGATGAACGCCATGAACTATCCTGACAAGCTGGGCTGGCAGGATAAATCCAAGGAATTCTCCTTCCGGGAATGGAATCAGCGGTCGTGCCGTTTGGCCGACGGTCTCAAAGACATGGGAGTGGAATCCGGGGATCGCTTTGCCGTGATCGCTTACAACCGGGGAGAGTGGATGGACATCTACGCCGGCTGCGCCAAAGGAGGCCAAATCGTCGTTCCGGCCATGTTCAGGCTGGCGGGCCCTGAAATTGAGTATGTGGTCAACCACTCGGAGTGCAAGGCCTTCATTGTGGAAGCCCCTTTTGTGGAGCTGATCAACGGGATCAAAGACAGACTTCCGGTCCCAAGGGATGCGTACATCTATCTGGGGGACGGGCCGGTGCCGGAGGGCTACGTCGGCTATGAGGGTCTTCTGGAGAGGTCTTCTCCGGAGGAACCCTCCATCATGGTGGATAGTGCCGACACCTGGACCATCATGTACACCTCCGGAACCACAGGCCGGCCCAAGGGGGTCGTAAGAACCCATGAGAGCAACATGGCCCAGTACGTGCTGAGCAACATCAACATGGGCGTTGGACCAGGGGACAAGGTGATGCTGGTCATGCCCATGTGCCACATCAACTCCATTTTTTACTCCTTTCCTTACACCCTGATCGGTGCGCCCGTTTTTGTTTACAATATGGTGAGCTTCGACCCGGAGGACCTTCTGAGAACCATGGAAAAATACAGGATCACCTTTACCTCCCTGGTTCCGACCCATTACATCATGTTATTGGCGCTTCCCGAAGAGGTGAAAAAAGGGATCGATGTCTCCTCCATCCGCCAGTTATTGATTTCTTCCGCACCGGCCAGGAAGGATCTCAAACTGGCCATTATGGACTATTTCAAGAATGCCGAGCTCTGGGAGGCTTACGGCAGTACGGAGGGAGGACTGGTGACCCTTCTCCGGCCCGAGGAGCAATTCAAGAAATTGGGTTCCATCGGGAGGGAAATCTTCGGAACCGACCGGATCCGGATCCTGGATGAGAACAGGAAGGAAGTCGCGGATGGTCAGGTTGGGGAGTTATTCTACCGGACTCCCATGATGTTCAAGGAATACTGGAAAGACCCGGAGAAGACCAGGCAGGCCTTTGACGGCGCATGGTCTTCCTCGGGAGACATGGTGAGGCGGGACGAGGACGGCTACTACGTGCTGGTGGACAGGAAAGCCAACATGATCATTACCGGTGGAGAGAACGTTTATCCCTCCGAGGTGGAAAACGTGGTCGGTGCCCACGTGGCCGTCCGGGATGTGGCGGTCATTGGAGTCCCTGATGAGAAGTGGGGCGAGGCGGTCAAGGCGATCGTGGTTCTTCATGAGGGACATGAGGCAACCGAGGAACTGGCCGGGGAGATCATCCAATTCACAAAGGGCAAGCTCGCCGGCTACAAGCGACCCAAGAGCGTCGATTTTATCAAGGATGAGGAGATGCCCAGGACCCCCACAGGAAAAATCCTTCATCGCTTCCTCAGGGAGAAGTATGGAAAGTGGAGTGATGTTCGGTAGAGGCTCAAAGGCCCGTAGGCTGGGAAGCCGGGAGGCCAGGAGGAGGGGCCCCGGGTTGGCTGGGAAGATTGAAATGCAAACTTCTCAGGCTCCACAGCTTCCTGGGGGGCCTGTTCGAATCACGACAACATTGCAACAGGATCGGAGGAGAGAAGACATGTTGACAAAAGCGTTTATCCCTTACAGAGGCTATTATTCGACCCCTTTTTGCCGGTGGCAAGGCAGCCTGGCCAATGAGCATTCGATCCTTCTGGGAGCGGAAACCTCGAAAAGGTGGCTTGTGGAGAAAAAGTGGGATCCCAAGATTTTTGACTATCTCATTTTGGGGATCACGATCGGACAGCCCCAGTGGTTTTATGGGAGCCCCTGGGCGGCAGCATTGATGGGTGCGGAAGGCATACCGGGGGTCATCATCAGTCAGGCTTGCACCACCTCGACCACGTGCATTTACCACGCGGCGATCGGGATAGAGACGGACCTTTACGAAAACGTCTACGCCCTGATGACCGACAGGTGCTCAAACGGGCCCCACACGGTTTGGCCCAATCCCATGGGGCCGGGGGGCGAAGTGGAATCGGAAAATTGGATGATGGACAACTTCAACCGAGATCCCTGGGCCAAGGGCGCCATGATCCAGACTGCCGAAAACGTGGCCAAGGAGACGGGAATCACCAGGGAGGAATGCGACGAGGTGACGCTCAGGAGATATGAGCAATATCAAATGTCGATCGAAAATGACCGGACGTTCCAGAAACGATACATGTTTCCGGCTGAGGCTCATCCGTCCAGGAAAAAGACGATGCTGGTAGAAGCCGATGAGGGAATCACGCCCACCGCGAAAGAAGGGCTTGCCGGTCTCAAGCCGGTGCTCCCCGGTGGCGTTCACACCTTTGGTGCCCAGACCCACCCGGCCGACGGGAACTGCGCTGTGGTCGTGACCACGAGAGAGAAGGCAAAGGAATTGAGCATGGACCCCTCCATTGAGATTCAGGTCGTCTCCTACGGGTATGCCAGGGCCAAGAAAGGCTACATGGCCATGGCGGTGGTCCCCGCCGTGAAGATGGCCCTCCAAAAGGCAGGCATAACCATCCGGGACGCAAGGGCGGTCAAGACCCATAATCCCTTCGCCGTGAACGATCTCTACCTGGCCCGGCAGATGGAAATCGATGTCATGGGATTCAACAACTACGGGTCCTCTTTAATTTTCGGGCATCCCCAGGGGCCCACGGCAGGGCGCTGCATCATCGAGGGCATCGAAGAGGTGGTCATGCTCGGGGGAGGGTATCTTCTCTGGGGAGGCTGTGCAGCCGGTGATACAGGAGGTGCCATGGTCCTGAAGATCGGCTAGAAGATCGTTTCCCGGGGAACATGGAAGTGAATTTCGGGGGAGTGGCATCCGTGGGAGCGGCATCCTGCCGCGATCCTTTCCCTCAAGGGCTACCTGTCCATAGCGGGTAGCCCTTGTTTATTTCCTGGCCTGCCGCCGGGATTTTTGATATCGAAAAGGATAAAAAACCGGCACGCTTCCGTCGTTTTCGGCTGAGGTATTTTTAGAGGATGTTGCATGGATGTCGTGGTGTTAGCGATCGCCACCCTGGTCGGCCTGTATATGGCGGCGAACATTGGGGCCAATGACCTGGCCAATGCCATGGGAACCTCAGTGGGTTCCCATGCCCTCACGTTGAGGGAGGCTGTGCTCGTCTCGGTCATTGCCAATACCCTCGGCGCCGTGCTTGCCGGTGGTTACGTCACCAGCACCATCAGCAAGGGAATGGTGGACCCGAGGCTGCTGGTGGACTTTCCCAATAAGTTGATGCTTGGAATGTTTGCGTCCCTCATTTCGGCAGGAATCTGGGTGAACCTGGCCACATATCTCGGCCTTCCCGTCTCTACCACACACGCGGTCGTTGGAGCAGTGGTGGGCTTCGGCCTCCTGAGCGTGGGAGCGGATGGGGTGAACTGGGGCAAAATCATTACCGTGGCCACCAGTTGGATCATCTCGCCTGCTGCGGGGGCAGTCATTGCAGGAAGTATGTACTATTTCGTTGAAAGAAAGATCATGTTTACAAAGGACCCCCTCGGAGCCTCGATGCGCTACGCCCCATTCATGATCTTTCTTGTTTTTCTGGTCCTCATCCTGTCGTTCATCTTCAAGGCCTTAAAAAATCTCCATCTGGAGATCGGTTTTTTCCGGGGGGTTCTGTTGACTGTCCCTTGTGCAGTCTTGGCCGGAGCGATCGGGCAGTGGTGGATACGCCGGCAAATACGTTCCAGGGAAAAGCTTGAGTCCGCACAGGAGGATTTTACGCCCGTGGATCTTCTATTTGCTCGGCTTCAGATTCTTACCGCCTGCTACATTGCTTTTGCCCATGGTGCCAACGATGTGGCCAATGCCATCGGTCCCCTTGCAGCCATCTTTTCGGTGGTTGAAACAAGAAGTGTAGAACTGACCGTGGAAGTGCCAGTCTGGATGCTCTTCGCAGGCGGCGTCGCAGTGGGAGGGGGGCTTTTAGCTTTTGGCACCCGGGTTATGGAGACCATCGGAAGGGACATCACCGAGATGACCCCGATGCGGGGGTTTTGCGCCCAGTTTGGGGCCGCCACAACGATTCTCGTGTTCTCCCGTCTCGGTTGCCCCATATCAACCACCCACGTGCTCGTGGGTTCAGTGGTGGGTGTCGGGCTTCTGCGCGGGATGGGTGCTCTCGATCTTCGCATTCTAAAAAACATCGGGCTTTCATGGATCATAACGCTTCCGTTCACCATGGTGCTGTCTATGCTTTTATATAAGCTTTTGACATTCTTTTTGGTATAATCCGATTTTTCCGGAGGGAGAGAGGCATGCGTCTTTTACTCAGTGCTTTATTTCACAAATCTCCTTTTGAAAACCTTCAGCGCCATGCGGACAAGGTCAAAGAATGCGCGCAGCTTTTCAAGGAGGCGATACACTGCCACTTCGATGAAAAAATCAAGGAGTTTGAAAAGCTGACGGATCAGGTGGCCAAGCTGGAAAGCGAGGCGGATGCCATCAAGCGCAATATTAGAAACCATCTGCCCAAGGGGATCCTGATGCCGGTGGATAAGTTCCAGCTTTTTCAATACCTCCGGGAGCAGGATTCCGTGATGGACGAAGTGGAGGACGCCCTGTACTGGCTCTCCTTTCAGCCGCCGGGAATAACGAAGGAAGTGGAGGAAGACCTCAGAGAGCTGGTGGAAGCCGTTCTTCCCGCCAGCGAAAAGTTGCCGGAACTGGTATCCATGGCTACGGTTTACTTCAGGAGGAGCACCGAGCAGCAGAGGAATAAAATGAAAAGCCTCATCCGCGACATTCGTCAGAACGAGAACGAGGCCGATCTGCTGGAACGGGAACTGAAAGCCAAAATCTTTCGAACGATCAAGGACCCATTGGCAGCATTTTTTCTGATTCGGCTGACGGACATCGTGGGCAGGATCGCCGATCATGCAGAGAACGCCTCCGATCGAATGCGCACCATGATCGCCAGGTGATAGAGAATGGGGGAACGCCGCGACCATTGTATTCGCTGTGGGCAGTGCTGCTTAAAGGCCAGTCCCACCTTGCAGGAGGAGGACGTGGATCTGGTTCGCGATGGCTTCATCCAACCAAGGCATCTCTATACGATCAGAGCTGGAGAGCCTGTCTGGGACAATGTTCACGAAGAGCTGATAACCACAAAGGAAGAGCTTATTAAACTCAGAGAAAAGAAGGGAAAAGGGGGATGTATTTACTACGATGAAGGAGCGCGGGCTTGCAGGATTTACAATCACAGGCCGGCGCAGTGCGCGGCGCTCGCCTGCTGGGATCCCCATGATTTCATGGAGGTTTATGGCAGGTCCAAAGCGAGTCGGCGGGACATCATCCGTGACGGGACCCTGGTCGCCTTGATTCATGAACACGAAAAAAGGTGCAGCTACAGCGGACTGGAGCGTCTCCTCGAACGTATCCAACAGGAGGGAGAGGATGCTGTCCGGGAGATTTTAAAGATGCTCCGGTTCGATTACCACCTGAGGCCTCTGGTGTCGGAGAAAACGGGGGTCGATTCCGCGGACATGGATTTCCTTTTCGGTCGCCCTCTCATAGAAACCATTCCCAGGTACGGGCTTCGGGTCAGCCGAGAGCCGGATGGTTCCTTTTTCCTCACCACTCTAAGCTCTCCACCTTGACGGTTTATCCTGTAAATCCGACGGACAAGGAAGGGCGTCGGCCCTTGGAAAAGATGAGTGAACCAAGAATCATGATTGACTCCCACACCCGGACGTTCAAGTGGCCGGGCGTTGCAGGCGCTCGCATTCGGACAGGGTCTTGTCCGCTTCCAGAGGTCAAGGAAAATGGGGACTGCATCTTGTTGGATTTTGAAAAGGGGTTTTTTGCCATCTCCGACAGTTCCGACAGGGACCCTGTTTTTTCCAGGAAATTTTTGATTGAGTTTGACTCAATGCTCAGCAGAAAATCCGGGTTCCGTCTCGATCAGAAAAGAAATCCACGAGAGATTCGGCGTCTGAGGGACACCCTTTCTCTGGAATCGGAGAAGATCCTCAAGGACGTATTCGGTCTGGGAAGCTGTACCTTTACCGGCCTTCATTTTTGCAGGACGGACAAGGGCTTCACGGGCTTATTGTTTCACACGGGAGACAGCGATTTGTATGGATATGACGCTTCGAGCGGAGAGTTTTCCCGGCTGACAAGAGAGAATTTCTGGATGGTGGGAAAGACCGGAAAATTGTTCCAGATCTCCGAATTGGAAATCAGTCCGGACCAATTGCTTATCCTGGCGACAGACGGTGTCACCCGCATTGGGCAGATGTGCCAACCCCATCAGCGGCGGAACGTCGTGGAGCTCTTCCATCGGTGCCCGGTGGAAGACATTCCGCAAAAAATCATGCCGAAGGCAAGAGCTGTCTCCGGATTTGAAGACGATGCGGCGGCGATTGCAATTTCACCAGGGAACCTCGATCATTCGAAAATAAAGGTGGTTATGGACGGCACCACCTGGGAAGAAGAACCGTGGATCGAGGGCCGGTATTCCCGGTTCCATGGGGAGGGCAGGGTCGACCCGGACAAGGCTGGATAGGAGTGAGCTCTAAGATCAGCTTCTGGGAAAACGAAAAAGGAGGAGGGCTCTAAAACACCCCTCCTCCTTTCGCTTTTCAGGTTTTTTCCATTCGGAAAGGCGCCTTTTCCGAATCGGGCATCGCGCTAGCGCCCAGCTTCCAGAATCCGCCCTTCCGGGATCGACACCGGCTTAGAAAAGTCCCGTGACCTTGCCGGTCTTCACATCCACATCAACACGGCGGAAGGCCGGGTCAGAGCTTGTTCCGGGCATAAGGCTGATGGCTCCGGCACAGGGGCAGAGAAATTTGGCACCCGAGTAGATCAACACGTCGCGGATCGGGAGCGTCCATCCCTTGGGCACGCCTTTGATTGCGGGATCGTGGGTCAGGCTAAGGTGCGTCTTCACCATCATGGTGGCATACTCGTCGTACGCGGCATCGCTTTCCAGCATTTTTGCCTTCGCTTCGGCCTCAGGCGCCCAGGCCACTCCGTCGGCCCCGTAGACCTGTTTGGCGATGGTGGCTACCCTCTCGCGCAATTTCATGCTGCGCGGATAGAGGAATTTGAAATCGGTTTTAGCCTCGCAAGCCGCTTTGACGGCTTCGGCCAATTCCACAGCGCCGTCGCCGCCATCAGCCCAATGGGTGGAAACTGCGCACCAGGCGCCTGCTTCTTCCGCGTGCTTGCGTACCATGGCAATCTCATCCTTGGTGTCGGTGTGGAAGCAGTTGATGCACACCACCGGGTTGATTCCAGCCTTGCGGATGGTATTGATATGATGGACCATGTTGGGGATGCCTTTTTCCAGGAGCTGCAAGTTCTCCTTTGTGTAAGCGGGATCAAGGGGTAATCCTGCAACGACTTTTGGTCCGCCGCCGTGCATCTTGAGGGCGCGAATGGTTGAAGTGAGCACCGATACATGGGGTTTGAGGCCGCTGTAACGACACTTCACATTCCAGAATTTCTCAAAACCGATGTCCGCTCCGAAGCCGCTTTCGGTTACGTGATAGTCGAACATCTTGAGGCCGATTCGATCGGCGATGATGGAGGACTGGCCCACCGCGATATTGGCGAAGGGTCCCGCATGCACCATGCAGGGCTGGTACTCGGCGGTGCACATCAGGGTGGGATTGATGGTGTTTCGCATCCACGCAGTCATGGCTCCTCCCACATCGAGATCGCCTGTGGTCACTGGCTTTCCAGCCTTGTTAAAGGCCACGGTAATCTCATCCAGCCTCTTGCGGAGATCGGCAAGGTCGGTGACGATGGAAAGAATGGCCATCAACTCTGAAGAGACGGCAATACCGAACCTGGACTGCATGCAGAAGCCGTCCATCCGGCCACCAAGGCCGATGACGATATTTCTCAAACTCTGGGCGCAGAAGTCCATGATCCAGCCCATTTCCACCCGCGTGGGGTCGATGTCGAGGCGAGGCATTCTGGTCAGTCTCTGAAGCTGCTCATCGTTGTAATTCCTTTCGTGCTGCATCCGGGAAGTGAGGGCGACCATGGCCAGGTTGTGGGCGTTCATGATATCGTTGATATCCCCCGTGAGACCCATGGAAAACTCCGTCATGGGGATCAGAAGGGAGTTTCCGCCCCCTGCGGCGGTCCCCTTGATATTCATTGTAGGGCCGCCGGAAGGCTGTCTCAGACAGCCACCCACGTTCAGGCCGATTTTCCCCATGCCCTCCATGAGACCACATGAAGTCGTACTTTTCCCTTCACCGAGCGGGGTGGGGGTAATGGCGGTCACTTCGATGTACTTGCCGTCCGGTTTGTCCTTGAGTCTGTCGATGATCTTCATGAAGTCCAGTCTGCAAAGTCTGCCAAAGGGAATCACCTCCTCCTTCCGAAGCCCCAGTTTTTCCTGCCATTCGTCCGGGGTTGGCATATTCTCTTCCGCAGCTTCGGAAATCTGCCAGTCCTTCATCTCAACTGCATTGTAAGCCATTCTTTGGAACCTCCTTTTTGTAATGATATGATTTTTTTCTTCCTGCCGCCTGGGAAAACACCTCCACGCCCAATTCCTTCCAACATGCCAAACTTTCTTGCGCTTACCCGAGAGCAGCACCTCATTATCACACAAAAAAAAAGGGGTCAAGCGATATCGCCGCGGTTTGCCTCCATTAGGGCCAGGTGATTCGGCTCCGCCTCACTTTTTCATTTGAAGCCCGTGGCGTTGATGATATGTTTCTTCCGAGAATTTGAAATTCCGGTTTATTGTTCACACGGCCCAAGGCAATGGAAAAGGAGGCGTGAGGATGAAGGAGCATCAAAGGACGGGTTTTATCGGTGCGGGGAACATGACCACGGCAATGATCAAGGGACTTCTCCAATCGGGTGCGTACCAAAAGGATCAACTGCTGGCCTCCGACAAGGATGAAAAAGCCGTCAACAGGATTTCAGACCAGTTCGGGGTGCGTACTTACGGATCCAACGTGCAGTTGGTAAGGGAATGCGCCACGGTGGTGCTCGCCGTAAAACCCCAAAATGTCCGCGAAGTGCTGGAGGAAGTGAAAGGCGACATGCGCGACGACCATCTCGCGATCTCCATCGCCGCCGGCATTCCGCTCAAAATGATTCGCGACCTGCTCGGCCGGGACATCCCTTTGATCCGGGTGATGCCGAACACGCCGGCCCTCGTACTGATGGGTGCGAGCGCACTGGCCGGCGGAGGGCATGTAAAACGCGAGCATATGGCGATCGCCAGGAAGATCTTCGATGCCGTGGGGGAGACCGTGGAGGTGGAGGAATCCATGATGGATGCGGTGACGGCCCTTTCGGGAAGCGGCCCGGGATACGTGTTCCGCATCATGGAGTGCATGGTGGAGGCGGGGTTTGCCGCGGGTCTTCCTAGAGACATCGCCCATCGTCTCGTTCTCCAGACCTTTCTGGGGGCAGCCCATCTGGCGAAAAACTCCCGGGAATCCCTGACACGGCTGCGTGAAATGGTCACCTCCCCTGGCGGCACTACGGCCGCCGGCCTGGCCGTATTCGACCAGATGGGGCTGAAAGAGATGGTGAGAAAGGCCGTTGAGGCAGCTCATAGGAGAGGTCAGGAGCTGGCGAAGGGATGACAGGCTCGTTCTTACAGTGACGGAACTGGTGCCTAATTACAAAAGTCATCGATATTTCCAAACACCGTCATCCCGGCGCACGCCGGGATCCAGGACCTGCTGGAAATACTGGATTCCGGCTTTCGCCGGAATGACTGAGGAGGGTTCCAAAATTCGGTGCATTATTTTTGCAATTTGACACTAGGGCCGTGATTCAGGGGGCTTGGTTTGGTTCTGGGGGAACCATCGTGGCAGGATTACAGGGCTATCGGTGAGGGGTATGGGACGCGGTTCGTCAAAAAGAGGTCCCTGAGGGCATGGCCATGGCGCTGCTACCGGTGGCTGGGTGACCGAGGATCCCCCCCGCGAAAGACGCCAGGGCCTCAAAGTATGACCTGCCGCCAACCACGTATGTGTCGTTATGACTTGCCGCCTTGACGGGAAGGAATTTTTTCGGAGCCCTTGAACTCTGGTAGAGCTTCTGTCCCATGGAAAAGGGCACAATTTCGTCCTTTTCCCCATGGATGATCAGCTTGGGAACGGAGATGCGGGGAATTTTTTCCAGGTTATTATAATGGAGCGGCAGGAGGAAGGCAAAGGGCCGAAAAAGAAACATGGTTTTTGCCATTTCTCTGCTGGAGGTGAAGGCGCTTTCGAGGATGAGTGCCCCGACCTTTCTGTGCAGGGCAATCTCAACGGCCACTGCGGCACCGAGGGAACGGCCGAAGACAAGAATCCGTTCCGGTGCTATGAACTTCTGTTTCACCAGGAAGTCGCAGGCAGCCAGCCCGTCCCGGTATATGCCTTTCTCAGAAGGACTGCCGGCGCTTTTTCCGTAACCGCGGTAATCGAAAATAAAGACTTGAAGGTTCTGCTCCAGAAGGAGGGCCACGTTTTCGATTCGATGGGAGATGTTTCCGGCATTCCCGTGGCAGAAGAGAAGTACGGGCCGATCGCCCTCCAGCGGGAAGAACCACCCGTGCAAGCGGATTCGGTCCTCGGCGGTAAAAGCCACATCCTCATAATGGAGACGCCAGTCCGAAGGGTGCATGTCAAAACGGGTCTGCGGGTAAAAAAGGAAGAAGTTCTCCACCTGGGGGTAGAAAAGGTAGAAGAGGATGGAAAGGATACCCACCGTCATGAGGAGATATGCCCAGTGAATCGGCATAAAAAGCACCTCTCCTATTTTCTTCCCAATCTTCGGCAATGGTTCACCATGTACCCGGCTCGTAAGCGGAGACCCCAGAACCCAGAACCCTGAACCCAGAACCTAAGAATACCTGATCTCCCAGCACCGGTGGGTGCGCCGGCTACGCCTGAAGTCATAGGGGATGGTTGCACGGCTGATCTCCTCCACTTGAAATCCGGACAGCGCGACGCTATCCAGGGCAAAGCGACTGAGACCCGTGGCAAAGAATAAAACCCCGCCCCGTTCCAGCGCGCGCATAGCCAGTTCGATCAAGGCTACGTGGCGGCGTTGCAGGTCTAAGGTCCTGTTGCTGCGGCCAAAGGCGGAAAAAGTCGGGGGCGCCAGGAGAATCAGGTCGAAGCGTTTACGGGTGGACGACAGCCAGTCCATGCAGTCCGCCTGTACGAGAAGGTGGTTCTCCTCACTGAAGCCGTTCAACGCCAGGTTGCTTCGCGCCCAGCCGAGATACACGGGCGATGAATCCACCGAGATGGTACTTTTCGCCCCTCCCATGGCCGCATGGACCGCGGCGGGGCCGGTGTGGGCGAAGAGATTGAGGAACCGCTTCCCTGGGGCATGTTCCTGCACCCTCCTGCGCAAATTTCGATGATCCAGGAAGAGCCCCGTATCCTGGTAATCTGTAAGGTTCACCAGGAAGCGGCAGTTGTCTTCCCTTACCTCGAAAAAACGGCCACGTGCAGTTCTCTGATACGGTCTGTTGCCTTTCTGCTTGCTCCGCACCTTGAGAAAAATGTTCTCCGGCCGCACCCCTAGAGCACCGGGAATGGTTCGCGTCATGTCATGAAAGCGTCGGGCCGCTTTTTCAGGTTCAACGGTTTTGGGAGGCGCATATTCCTGGAGATACACAAAGTGCTCATAGAGGTCCACGGCCACGTTGTACTCTGGAATGTCTGCATCGTAGATTCGAAAACAGAAGATGGACTCCCGGTCCACCCATTTGGAAAGGTGCTTCAGATTCTTCCGCAACCGGTTGGCAAATGCCTCCGCCTCCACCTGGAATGGCTGACGGGGAAGTCGCCATGGCGGTGGCAAGGAGGTCTCGGTTGCTTCCTTCACCTCGTAAATCCCCAGTTCGCAAGCGAGCGGCCCGTTAAAAAGCCGGTGGCGTTTTAACGGGCTCATCCCCAGAGCATCCCTGTGCGTGGCCTCCATCGTGAAAATAGCCGCCCTCCATCCCGAAAACTCCTCCTGAAGTTTCCTTCCAAGAAAACGGTAGAGGGCCCCGATCGCGTTGAAAACCCCGATCCTTTCGCCGTAAGGAGGGTTGACGACCAAGAGGCCGCTCCCTTGAGGATCGTGTTTTGTCTTTCCCCGGGGGTTCGCAAGGTGGGCCAGTTCCTTCCTCTCCACGTGTACGAGACCCCTCAGGCCTGCCGCATCGATATTTTCAAGGGCCGCACGGACCGCCTCCCCGCTCGCGTCGTATCCCACGATGCGCGGCCAGGGACCGGCCATGGCGAGTTGCCTTCGCTGCGTTGCCTCGTGAACGAGGCTCTCCCAAAGGGGCTTTTTGTGCAGCCGCCATCCCAGAAATCCATGGTATTCCCGGCCCAGGCCTGGAGCCACATCCCCGTAAATCAGGGCGGCTTCAATGAGAAGCGTGCCCGAGCCGCACATGGGATCCAGGAAAGTGCTTTCAGGGGAGGCACCGTGCCGCCACCCCGCCAACCATACAATTCCTGCCGCCAGGGACTCCTTCAAGGGTGCCCGGGCACCGGCCACCCGGTACCCTCTTTTGTGAAGCGGGTCCCCTGAGAGATCCAGACTGACTGTGGCTCGTTTGTTTTGGAGGAAAACGTGAATACGGATGTGGGGCTTCTGGAGGTCAACGGAAGGGCGGTGATGATACCGGTCCCTGAACTGATCCGCCACGGCGTCCTTTACCCGCAGAGCTGCGAAGTGAGTATGGGTAATGGGAGAATTCACCGCATTGCAGTCCACGGCGAACGTCCCTCCAGGATCAAGGTGCTCGCTCCAGTCGTATGTCTTAACCCCTTGATAGAGCGCGTCTTCATCGGGGGCGGGAAAATCGGATAAGGACAGCAAGATGCGGGAGGAGAACCTTGACCAGAGGCAGGCGCGATAGGCTGTTTCGAGAGTCCCGGTGAAGGTGACGGCGCCGGCGGGCCGGGAGATGACTTCGCCGCCGAAAGAGGTCAATTCCTCTTCCACCAGCGGCTCCAGCCCTCGGGCGCACGTAGCCACCAGAGGGAGCCCGTTTGAATTGGATGAATCAATCCGATGGGACAACATTTTGTAACCAGATGGGAGATTCTGCCTCGGAGACGTCCACCACCCTTTCAAATGGGTTTTATCAATGTCATAACTCAAGTTCAAGCCCGGCGCCGCAGGATATGTGCTGCTCGGGGAAGAGGCGTCTGATTTCCGTGTTGTTCTGGGTGCAGTGACAGGGGCATATGAGGGATAGGCCCTCCAACCTTTTGAAATCATGAAAGCCGTGCAGCCCTCCGAGGATGCCGTAAATCTCGCCAAATTGAGAGGCAGCGTCGAGGATTGCTCCAACCCCAGGATGGGAGCAACCTACCACCACAACCACACCTTTGCTTGTCTTGATCGCCAATGACTGCTCGATGTTTCCCATCTCACCTGTGGAGAAAACCGTCTCTGAGACCTGGACAGGTTCGCCGACCCGAATGACCCGTCTGCCCGGAACTCTGGCTGCGACCGAAGCGGGAACATAGATCTCGGCGATCTTGTTTATCTCCAGTAATGCTGCGAGCCCTCCAGCGTGGTCGCCGTGAGCATGGGAGATGACGATTGCCTCGATACGCGCCGGGTCAATTCCAAGCCTTTTCATGTTATGCATCAGGGTAGGACCGTCGGCCCCTGTGTCGAAAAGGAGCGGGGGCGTGTCCCCGGTCTCTATCAGACACGAAAATCCCCACCCTGTCCTCAGCCCTGGTTTGCCCAGGCAATTGTCGTAAACAATGGTGATTTTCATGAAAATCTCTCTTTCTTATCGAATATTGACCCCGGGATTATGGCAAACTTAACCTTTTTCCCACTCCGCTGTGCACATAGTCATCCCCGTATTCCAGCCTGAATAGCCGGCGAGTGTCCTCTCCACTGCAATGGCATGGTGCCACCCTTTGTACGCATAGATGGCGAAATTCCTCGATGATCGATTCAATCCGGGAAGTGGACGCACCAGCCAGGTGGAAACCCCCGACTACCAGGTATATTCTATCTTCAGCCGCTAATTGCCGGGCGGACCGAATGATCCTCACCACGCCGGGATGTGCGCATCCGGTTATGATTACGAGGCCCTTGCCGGTTTTTATGACCAGCGACTGCTCCCTTATTCCGGAACCAAGTTCTCCCGTAGTATAGACCCCGTCAAGGATTTCTCCAGGGTCGGACACCTCATCCACTGCTGCTCCTGTCGACCTTACTCCGTCCTTGAAACTTTCCGGAAACGACCGAGGCAAATAAACAACGACACCCCGATTTTCTTCCAGAAACCCTCTGAGTCCGCCAACGTGGTCACCGTGTATATGGGACAGCACCACGGCGCCGATCTTCGCTGGTTCAATCCCGAGCTTTTTCATGTTCCTGAGCAGCGTGGCACTATCACCACCGGTATCAAACAAGATCGTCCTCTCCAGTCCTTCGATGAAGCATGAGAATCCCCACTTCGTTTCTAAACAGGAATCGTAGTCATTGTTGTCATACACGATGGTAAGCGTTAACCCGGCTCGCACCTTGACAGCGGGCTCACCCAAAGGTGCCTCGGGGGAAGGCGGGGCCAACGGCGACAGCCCGGGACCAGGCTCGGGGTGAGCAAAGGAAGGCAGGAAGAAAAGTAACGCCATCAGAGCAATCCTCTGCTCCCGCTTCATTGTCTCCCTCTCGAACCGCCGTGATTTGCCTCTTTCACGTGGTTATCACTCCCTTGACTTATACCAGCTTTTGCACCCAAAGCACAACCCCCAATCGGCTCTAAGCCACCTCAGGTTCGCCACCTCGGGAGCACCGCCCGGTCATAGAATATCCATGTCATCGAGGTCGGCGGTTTAGGCAGGAACTACTTCGTTTATCGATCTGAAGATTCCATATGGTGACAGACCGTGGTTCTTCCCAACCTGATTTTCAGGGGCCAAAGGCAAACCGAGCCGTGCCTGGCGCTTCCGGGACTTGGGAAAAAAGAGGTGTGGTTGAATTCGATGAACGGATATGATAGGGAAAATGTCTCTCTGGATGCTTATTCCGGGGAGGGCTCGAGGTCCTCCGGGCACGAAGGAGGAGAACATGGGTGAGCAGGCCTTGTCGGGACTGAAGGTGGTGGATATGGGCAGTTCATTTCCGCGCCGCTGTGCGCGAAGATGCTGGCAGACTTGGGCGCTGAAGTCATCAAGATTGAGCAGCCCTGTGTCGGGGACGAGGCGCGCAGGTACGGGCCTTTCCTCAATGACGATCCCCACCCGGAGCGAAGCGGACTGTTTCTCTATTTGAACCCCAACAAACTAGGCATCACGCTGAATCTCAGTTCAGCCAGGGGAAAGAACTGGACAGGCTCGTTTCAGAGTGGACCACAATGTATACTCCCTATGAGGTCATGGAGATCCTTCAGAAAGCCGGTGTAGCGGGAATGCCTGCTGTATATGAGGAAGAGCGGTATTTGACCGACCCTCACCACAAGGCGAGGGAAAGCTTTGTAGACATCAAGACCCCGGACATCGATGAACCGGTCACAATCTACAATGTCCCGTGGAAATTGAGCGAGACACCGGGGAGAATCCAGCGTCATGCCCCGACACTCGGCCAGCACAACCACTATGTGTACGGGGAAATCCTGGGACTTTCGAAAGGGGAAATTACAGAACTCATGGAGGACAGGGTCATTTACTGAAAGATTCGCATGGCGGGATCTTCGACAGGCCCTTCAGAAGAACCCTGATTGCCCAGTTATCCCCGTGATCGGTTACCAAGAAAATGCCATCTCACAGTTCCTGGCCGAGGGAGGGATCGGGGCGCTCTGTGGGGCGGATACATGATCGTGATTTCATGGCTTCCTTTCACAAGACCATGGGCTTAAGCCGCTTCCGGGGTGATCAAATGACTTTGTTGAAAGTGCTGTTCTATGTCACGTGGGTTTCGGTGACCCTGGCTGCCCTTCCCTGTAACGTTCAGGGAGGAGAGGCGCATTCGGCGGAAGGAGAGGCGAAGGAGAGGTTCGTTAAGGACCGGTTGAGCCTTCAATTCATGTCCGGTGTCTTGTTTTCCTTGCGAAATCTCCCGTCGGACAGCCCTGAATTCAATTATGTGCAAATGAACCTGAGGCTCGGCTGGATGCTGAACGATCCCACAAAGCCGCGATTTCTTCCGAGAGGCAGCCTGGAGACCCTGTTCGAGATTTCGAACTCCTTTGTCTACGAAGGCTTCGGGGATTATCTCGGCGGTTTCACCGTCCTCCTTCGCTATAACGTGTTGCGAAACGACTGGGATTTTGTTCCATACTTTCAGGTGGGTGCCGGAATCGTGTACACCGATGCTTATAAGGATCGGGAGCAACAGGCGATCGGGCAGGCCGTTGAATTCACGCCCCAGGGGAGCGTGGGTTTCCATTACCTTCTCGGCCGGGACTGTTCCATTGATGCGGAAGCCATGTTCCATCACATCTCCAACGCCGGGTTGGAGGAGAGAAACAGAAGCATCAATTCGATCGGGGGCTTCCTGGGCTTCACCTATTATTTTGACCGATAATGGAAAAGCCGGGTCAGGCGAGTTCCACACTTCTCCGAGGACACAAGGGGTCGCCCCCGCTTGTAAATGCCACAAGGGGGTCACCCCACGACCTTCTGTTGAATGTCGAATTATGAATTTTTCTTCACCTTTTCGTTTTATTTTAGAGTACAAATAGAAAAAAGTGGGTATCCAGTTTACTCAACTACCCCCATTATGTAGTGAAAAAGGCAGATTTTAATGCTCTCGTATTAAGGCCAACAGTCGTCATGCCGGACTCGAGGAGCCTGTCCCGGCATGAAGTTAGCCGGGGGCATCCAGAGCGCTTTGAATTTACTGAATTCCGGCTTTCGCCGGAATGACGGTAAACAGCAAATTTATAATTTCTGCGAGTTCATCAACTTGTAGTTGGTTGATTAAAGTGGATACCCACTTAAAAAACTTATACTCATTTTCGAAAATATTGAATCTGTCACGGCAAATTGTTGCAACGTAATGACTTTACCCTATAAACATAACCGTATAGCACCGGAGAAATGGAATCGGGAGTGACGATGTCTCATCTCCAACGCGGTTCATGCGACATCAGCGAGGAGACATTTTTTTCCTTTATTGGGCGCAATGAAGCTCCCCGCGGCGCCGTAAAATCGGAATTTCCGCTTCGCTCCAACAAGCTACAGAGTGTCTTGGCGAAGGCCAATGAAAAGGATGAGGTTCAGGGGATCATTGGTAAGGTGAGCTCTGATGAAGGGAGGAGAAAATGTTAAAAGAATTCAAAGAGTTTGCGATGCGAGGAAATGTGGTGGACATGGCCGTTGGTATTATCATGGGTGCGGCCTTCGGCACGATCGTGAAGTCACTGGTATCCGATGTGATTATGCCGCCCATCGGATTGCTGCTGGGAAATGTAGACTTTTCCAATCTGTTCGCAGTCGTCAAGTCCGGTACCCCGGCCGGACCCTACGCGGCACTGGCCGAGGCACAGAAGGCGGGTGCAGTCACAATCAATTACGGTGTGTTCATCAACACCGTGATTAGTTTTGTCATCGTCGCTTTTTGTGTTTTTATTCTCGTTCGGGGCCTCAATCAATTGAAGCGAAAAGAGGAGGCCCCACCGCCGGCAACGAAAGCGTGCCCTCACTGCCTATCGAGCATTCCGATCAAGGCGACCAGGTGCGCATTTTGCACTGCTGATCTGAAGGCGGCATAGAAGGAAGTTTCCCCCTGGGGATCCATCGCATGACTGCCCCTTCCTGAGCTCTCCCGGTGAGGGCAGGATTGATAGGGAGGGGCATCAGACGCACCTGTCCCTTGGGGGCCCTTTTCCGACCAGGGGCCAGGCCGAGTCGAAACATCGGCTGTCCAGACCTCCTCCCTCGGGACCTTCAATTTCCTTGAAGGGGGCACGCCCGAAGAGTAAAGGATGCGGCCGTGGTTCCGTTCGCGTTGCTTTTTGAACGGTTATCGGCCTGCGCCACAAAAAGCCGGGGGAAGGCCAGCAAGGGGGATGATAAATGGAAGGGATTTTGTGGCTACAGTCGTTTCGGACCCCCTTCTTGGATCGGTTTTTCAAAATCGTTACTTTCTTCGGCGACGGAAACTTCTACCTCTTGGCGCTTCCTGTGTTGTTCTGGGGCTGGAGGAAAAAGGACGGCTTGTGGTTGGCCTTCGCCCTGTTTGTCATCCTCTACGGTACCAGTTTTTTCAAAAGCGTCTTTCAAGTGCCCCGTCCTGAAAAAGTGGCCGTGGTGGAAGCGGCCGGTTACAGTTTTCCAAGCGGGCACGCCATGGGTTCCCTGGCGTTCTTTGGTTCTCTTGCCCTGCTCGTGCGACGCAGAGTGGCCTGGGTCATTTCGGGAACGATGGTATTCCTGATCGGATTGTCACGTGTCTATCTGGGTGTTCATTACCCTTTGGACGTCCTTACAGGCTGGGCAATGGGTGGGACCGTTTTGGCAGGTCTGGTTCCATTTAGGGGGCGCTTCCTCAACATTCTGACGACTTGGAATTTGGTTTACCTGGCCTCCTTTGGGGCAGGTCTACTTGCGGTGTGCTTCGTTATCCATCCTGAGCCGCTGTCCCCCTTTCCGGTATCCGTTCTGGGCGCTCTCTCCGGGATGCTGGCTGGAGCTTCCCTGGAATGGAGGCAGGACAGGTACCAGATCTCTGAACGGAAGTGGACCCTCATTTGCAACATTATCGCCGGGCTCATGATCAGCATCCTGATTTACGCGGGACTCAAACACATCCTTCCGGATACGGCCTTCTTTCGATTTCTCCGTTACTTCGCGATTTCTTTCTGGGTGAGCTGGGGAGCTCCTCTGGCCTTTTATTTCTTGGGAATGAGGAGGGACCGCACCACTGCCTGAATTTCTGGGTACCGGGATTGGGGATGAGGGCCTCCTTTTTTCAGGGCAAAGCAGGCGGAACCCACGCTAAAAAGCCGGAAAAAAGCCTTTCTCCTGGACACACGCGGCTTTTATGGATATATTTCCCCGTCTACGGCAGTTCCCTGACCCTGAAAAGGAGGCCTTTGTCCATGGCGGAGCCCCTACTTGAACAGCCTGATCTCTACGGTGTGGATGAGCGGGGTGCGTTGGTGCTTTTCGGTGTTCAATGCGAGTCGTGCGGGTACACCTCGTTTCCTCCGCAGTACTATGGTTGCGAGGCGTGCGGCGCTGCGGGCGACCAGCTCATACCGGTATCCTTTTCCGGCGGCGGAGTGCTGTTGTCCTTTGCCACCGTCCAATTTCATTACGACCCCGGATACCGGGTCCCTTTCATCGTCGCCGCTATTCGTCTCGACGACGGCCCTGTGCTGCGAGCAGAGATAAGTGGCCGAAATGAGAGCGAGCTTTCCATCGGGAAGCGGGTCGAGGCAGTGCTTATTCCCTCCGGCCTGGACGGAGAAGGACGAGACCTTGTCAGGCTGGCTTTCGACCTCGCATTGGAGGGCGGGAATGGGTAAAAGGCTTAAAGACTTGCGCCCGGTGTATGTGGTAGGAGTGGGGATTGATCGCTATCGAAAGCTGACCCGCAGGACATTTGTGGAATTGGGTCTCAACGCCCTTCGCGCGGCGCTCTCGGACGCCGGAATCGGCTGGAGAGATGTGGAGTCGGTCTACCACGGCACGGTGCTTCTGGGAAGCGCCCCGACTCGCGTCATGGTCAGGCACCTTGGCGGCACCGGTATTGCGATTACGCAAGTGGAAAACGCATCGGCTTCCGGTTCATCGGCTTTTCGGCTGGCATGCCTGGAGGTGGCAAGCGGTATCAGCGAGATCTCCCTGGCACTGGGCGTAGATAAGCCTGACATCCCCAGGACGGCCCTGACCAAAACCGGCATTCACGACCTGGTGGGCATGAGGGTAATGCCCGTCACACATTTCGCTCTGCAGGCCCGCGAATATATGGAGCGCTGCAGCGTGAGGCCTGAACAGATTGCTGCGGTTGCGGTGAAGAATCATGGAAACGGCGCTCGAAATCCTTTCGCTCACAGGCAAAAGGCGAGAACCATGGAGGAGGTGCTTGCCGGGCCCCCCATATCCGGTATTCTGACGCGTTTGCAGTGTTGCCCCATCGGTGAGGGCGCGGCAGCAGCCATTGTGGCCTCTGAAGCGGCCCTCAGGCGGTCGGGAATGGACGCCAGCCGCGCCGTGCGGGTGCTGGCCTCGGTATCCAGGTCGGAGCGTCTCTACGAAGGCCAGAAGGAGGCGGGGGTAGAGCTTACCCGGGAGACCGCGGCACAGGCGCTTGAACAAGCGGGTGTGTCGCCTGACGATCTCCATGTGGTGGAGTTGCACGATGCGTTCAGCATTGAAGAAGTGCTCTACGCCGAGGCCATGGGCCTGTGCGGTGAAGGGGAGGCCGCAGCCCGCATCGCCAAGGGAGAGTTTCATCTGGGCGGCAAATGCGCTATCAGTCCCTCAGGCGGGCTTCTGGCCATGGGACATCCCATCGGTCCAACGGGCATCGGGCAGATAGCCGAGATCGTGCGGCAGCTGCGCGGCGAGGCGGGAGCACGGCAACAGCCGAAGGCAAGAATGGGACTCGCCCACATGGTGGGCGTCGGTACCGTGTGTCTGGTGCATATCCTGGAGAGGCGGGACAAGCGGGTGGCAAGCCCTTAATTCCGGTAAGCGATCAAGGGGCGGTTGGATCTACATCACCCTGTGATCAGCTACCAAATCAGGAGTTTCACCAGACGCTGACAGCGAAGAGACTGAAAGAATAAAGAACATTGCGTGTTTGAGCTTCCTGATGTTTCCTGGTATAAGCCAGTGGGAGGAGGAGTAAGACCCTCTGGTGAAATCTGATGTTTCGCAGATGTGAAGTGTCTATGAGGAGCAGGCGCAAAATAGGTCTTTTCAAGCTGATGACGGTCGTTCTCACGGTGCTGTTCCTGCCGGGAGTGGCCGGATGGGCTTTGGGCGAAGAGGTCCTATCGAACAAGGATCGTGCTGATCTGGCAAGGAAATGGCTTTCCGCTGTTTCCCACGATGACATTTACGGTTCCATCGGCATTGCAAGAAAGCTCGTCAAGGATGTTTCAGTCGGACCCATCGGTGAGGATGACATCAACGTGGCTGCAAGAGCCGGAATCAGCTCCTCGTTTTTTACCGCTCCTTTCAATTTCTGGGATTTCCAATTATGGCGAAGCGCGTATTTTTTTCACGAACTTTCCAAAGAGATCGTCAAAGATTCTGCGAATGGAATCGAAGCCATATTCCAAGCGGTATCGGATCGAGTGTCCCCTTATGAAAAGGAATCCAAGGAGCTTCCGTGGCCCTTGGCTGTTTGGCAAAGGGGTTTTGGCGCCTGTGACAGACAAGCGTGGGTGTTCTGTGAGACGGCCTATCAGCTTGGATGGGAGACACAAGTGGTCTATCTGGTTGACGAGGTCACAGGGACGTCGCCCCACACCGTTGCCGAGATCCGGAAGGATGAGGAAGTCTATTTTGTGGACGTCTACAAGAAGGTCCTGCTAAAGGAGTCTATTTCCGAAGTGGCCTCCGACAGCGAGCTGTTGCAGGAGATCTGGGCCGTCGAGAAATACCGCAAAGCGGTCAAGAAGTGCCTGTTTTGGACGCCTTCCTATCCTCAGGATTACCGCCCTTGCAATCAGAAGTTGTTCGTCACCCTCGATGGGACCCTCCGGGATCGATGTCCCAGGTTTGCCGTCCCACCCCACGAAAGACTCGCGACTTACAAGGAGCTCGGTCAGGAAACGATTTTTGATGAGCCCCCTTTTCCCATGCTGTTGTGGCATTACCCTTTTCGGCTGTTGAGGGCGGACATTGAGCGCTACTGCCGCCATTACGGAATGGATTTTCCAAAGTGACCCGTTGTCATGAGAAAAGGGGAGGGCCTTGCAGGGCAGCCGATGGAGTGGGCGGTCACATCGGTGATTTTAAGGGGTGGGCTTTCCCCATCAGCGCCAAAGAGATGCCATGCGGCCATGGCCGCTCCGTGTGCGACCATTTCCTCTACGTTGCCGGTCATGCGAGGCGCCTTCAGGTTTTGAACGAGAAGCTCATGGACGAGTCTGTTTTTGGTCGACCCGCCCGCCAGGATGATCTGATCGATCTGTTCCATGGTCAACCCTGCCTGATCCAGGAGCTTCCTCACCCCAGCGATGGTGCGCCGGATATAGGGTTCGATAAGCTCGTTATACTGGGATAGAGTGATTTCCAGGTTAAGAGTGCGGCCCAGAAAGTCGGGAATTTGGATAACGGCGCTCTCTTTTTCCGAAAGCGCCATCTTCGCTTTCCCTGCGGCTTCCCTCAGCCGCTGCTGCGCGATCTTAAATTTCCGGTCTTGATCGGCAAGGATATCGATGTTGCTTTCTTCCCTGAATCGGGCGGCGGCCCACTGGATGATCTCTTGATCAAAGGCATCTCCGCCGAGGTGGGGGTCTCCCCCTACCGCCTTTGCGGTGTATTGGTTCCCGCACACCTGGAGGATGGATACATCAAACGTGCCGCCTCCAAGGCCATATACCAGGATCGTCTGATCCTTCTCAGTCTCCAGACCGCAGGCGATTGCAGCCGCCGTGGGCTCCTGAATAAGCCTGAGAGTACTCAGGCCTGCTTCTTGTCCGGCCTTTTTGGTGTCTTCCTTCTGCGACTCCGTGAAGTGGGAGGGCACCGCGATGACAGCGGCTGAAACCTCCTCACAGAGAAAATTCCCAGCGTCCTCAATCAGCCGTTTCAGAAGGATGGCGGCAATATTGACAGGCGTTATCCGTTTGTGATGCAGCTCATAGAACTTGGTGCGGTCTCCCATGGCACGCTTTGACAAGAAGACCGTGTTTTCGGGGTTGATCAGCATTCTCCCTTTGGCCGAGCGTCCCACCCAAAAACTTCCGTCGGGGCGAAAGGAGACGACGGAAGGCATGAAGGATTGACCATCCACGGATATGGTTTCCGGTGCTCCATTTCTGCAAATGGCTACCGTCGAATTGGTAGTCCCGAGATCAATCCCCACTGCACAGTGCATTTATACTCCTCGAATACGGCCATTCTTCGGGACAATTCAGTCCTCGCCAGCCGGTTCTTGGATTTCACCGGGATTTGGATACTTATGCATACATGGGCTTTCCTTGAAACTGCACAACCCATGGACAATGGCAATCTCATCCGGCGTGCCGGGAATCCTCCGCTCAGAGCCTCTCAATACTCGCCTTCAAGAGGTATCGGCAAGATATCAGAGGAGCTTTAATGCTTCTATGCGGCCCAATTCCGCAAGGATCATGCCGGTCTGCCGGGGCTTTTGCAAGAGCCCCTACTGGTTTACGGATTTTCCCATGGTTCAGACGTGATTTCCGTTTATGCAATATCCGTGGCAAAATAACCACGCTCTTGCAGTGAAATGAAGGCTTGAAGGGTGTCAGGTCCTGCAAGATGGTACAACCACTGCGCAGGAGAAGATCGGTCGCATTGGGGGAGTGCGCCGGGACGGTGATGAATCCATCAACCCAGTTTTTGATGTTCGGTCATAATGCACATATTCATGACCACCTGGATGCCCGCATTCCTGGCCCTTTGTGCAGATTCATTGTGCACGACGCCCAGTTGCATCCAGATGGCACGAACGCCTTTCTCGACAGCCTGATCCACGACCGGCGGGACCCTGCCGGGGGTGAGGAAAAGGTTGGCCATGTCCACGGGAAATGGGATGTCCTTGAGGGTCTTGAAGCAGGGTTTCCCCAGAATTTCCTTTTGCCCCGGGTTTACCGGGACGACTTCGTATCCCTGAGCGATTAGGTAGCGGGCCACTCTGTTGCTGTCCCTGGATTCCTTCGGAGACAATCCTACGACGGCAATCCTTTTGCAGTTTCGGAGAATATCCCTGATCTGTTCAGAGGGAGGGTAGTTGTTCGGCAGCTCGCATTGGGTGAAGGTCATCGTTGGCACTCCTGAGACAGAATTTTAACCATCGCAGGCCCGTGGGATCGTTTCATGGGCAATTGAAAATGCGCCCTCAGGCCACGCACACAGCCCTGGGAACCGCTGGAAGCGAGGAGAAGGGTCCATGTGGATGGGCGGAGGTCCTGGCGGGGCCCGGCGAGTGCAATCCTTTTTCTGCTTTGCCGGGATTTACCACGTCACGTAATGATTTTTTTCACCTGGTCCGCCTTCTTCTTGAGGTCCAGGGCCTTTTTTACCGGGGGCACCTCTCCCAGCACCCTATCCACCATTCTTGCCTCCAGGTTCGGAGGATTCTCTTTATCCTTCAGCGCTTTATGATCGTCTTCGGACTTCGCTTCGGACTTCGCTGAATTCTCCTCGGCAGTCAGTTCTTTTTTGACTTTCTTGAACTCCTTTATGGCGCCTCCCAAGCCCTTACCGATTTCCGGCAGTCTCCTGGCGCCGAAGATGAGCAGAACAATGATGGCGATAAGAATGAGTTCCGTGGGTCCTAAACCAAACATGGGCCTCTTTCCCTCCTTTCGCAGCCTCTCCTTGGGCCGGAGAAGCCTGCATGGGGTTCGCTCACCCCTTCTGGAAACCTTCCTCCCTGATAAACATTCGAAATTTGATCGTCGGAAACGGATCTCCCGAGCCCAGCTCGAATATCCTGATCCTGTGCAGTTGGAAAAGCGCCGCTGTGACTCCCATCCCCTGTCCTTCCCTGGTTTCACAGTAAGGAGTCCGGATGCCGCACGAAGGGCTTCTGTCCTTCATGATGGCAAGGCCGGCTCGGGAAAGTTCCGCAAGTCTCAGTGCTTCGTGAGCTCCCCGCTTGAACGCATCGGTCACATCCAGGCCTTCCGCGTTGATCACTTTTGCCTTTCCTGAAAGCACATCATGCCCTTCACCCCCCACGATCTCGGAAGAAGCTCTGGGGGTAGGAAGCCCTCCCAGTTGTTCGGGACAAAAGGGTACGAAAGGGTGAGTGGCCGCATATTCAACCAGTCCCGGGCAAAGCGCATGGCCGCAGTCGTATCTGCAATGAATTCCCAGAAGACAAGCACTGATCAGGATAATGGGCATTCCTTCTTTCAGCAGGCCCCGGTCGATTCGATGAAATGGATCGTTTCCTCGCCCTCCTCCCTGGAAGAAACCGCACCGATATGGTAGGCGATCTCTCCCATGGCCTTCAGTCTCAAGAGCACCTCGCTGGTTTCATCTTCGCTCACCATGATCACCAGGCCGAGGCCGTTGTTGAATGTCCGCATCATCTCGGGATCAGAGATCTGCCCTGCTTCCTGCAGAAAGGAGAATACAGGTTGCGGGGTCCACGATGACTTGTTGATGACAACCTTGCAGCGCTTGGGCAGCACCCGAGGGATGTTGTCGATCAGTCCTCCCCCGGTGATATGTACAATCCCGTGGAGCCGGAAGTCCCGCCAGAGATTTCTGATGGTTCGAGCGTAAATTCTGGTCGGCTCCAAGAGTTCCTCTCCAAGGGTTCTGCCGAAATCCGCCATATAATCATTCACAGAAAGCTTGAGGTCTTGAAACAGAATTTTTCGCACCAGGGAATATCCGTTGCTGTGGAGGCCGCTCGATGCAATGCCGATGAGTTGATCGCCAACGGCGATTTCAGAGCCGTCCACCAGTTCTTGGTTATCGGCCAGGCCGACCACAAAACCGGCAAGGTCATATTCCCCCTCGCCATAGAAGCCTGGCATTTCAGCAGTCTCCCCTCCGATGAGCGCGCAATTGGCTTCCAGGCATCCGGCGCATATGCCTTTGACGATCTCGAGCGCCTTTTCCACATCCAGTTTTCCCATGGCAAGGTAGTCCAAAAAGAACAGGGGAGTGGCCCCCTGTACCATGATATCGTTCACGCACATCGCCACGAGGTCGATTCCCACCGTGTCGTGCCTGTCCAGCATGAAGGCAATCTTGAGCTTTGTTCCCACGCCGTCGGTGGAGCTCACAAGCACGGGATTCCTGGTATCGTGAAGACTCAGGGAAAAGAGGCCGGCGAATCCGCCGATGCCGGCAATCACCCCCGACTTGTGGGTTTTACTCACGATGGGTTTGAGAAGTTCCACAAACCTGTTTCCGGCGTCGATATCGACGCCAGCCTCGGCATACTTTCGCCTCTTCGTCCCTTTCTGCGTCTCTTTCGATTCCATTTTCGTCCCTTGTGCCGTCTCCTTTAACTCCTCGCTCTTCGAGCTCCGTGGACTGACGATGCTCTTTTCCCTGTCTCAGGGACCTGGAATCCATTGGTCCCCCAAATGACTATTCTCTAGACATTGACGGGTTTGTTGTCAAATCTTTTCTCTTGATGGGCAAAATCTCATCTGTTATGAGGGCTGGATGAATACCCATCATCTCCAACCGGGAAGGATCTTGGAATTGAATTTTCCTCTCGGATCTCTAAAGGGCGTCGGTCCTAAGAAGGTCCAGACTCTTGCCCGAAAAGGCCTTCATACGCTCCTGGATCTTCTCTGCTTCACACCCAAACGCTATGAAGACAGGACTCGGTTCGTACCCATTGACGATGCCCGGGACGGGGAAGCGGTTTTGGTCTCGGGAAAGGTGCTGTTCGGGGGCGAGCAACGGTTTTTGCGCACCGGAAAACGGCTTTTCAGGATAGTGGTCACGGATGGAGGGACAAACCTGGAACTTCTCTGGTTCCATTACAGGACAGCGCATCTCTGCCGGTTTAGCCGGCGGGGTTTGCGGCTCGCGGCCTATGGGCGAATGAAGAAGGAGCGCGGCAGAACTACGATGATTCATCCGGATCTCTCCATTCTGGAACCCTCGAAGGAGGAATCCCTTCTTGGTTTTTACCCTGTCTATCCGTCGGTTGAAGGCTTGTCCGGGAACGCTCTGAGGTCACTGGTCAACCAGGCTCTGGAGCTGTGTAAGAACGAAATCATCGATCCTCTGCCGCGAGAAGTGGTCGAAAGACTGTCTCTTCCAGGGCTTGCAGAGGCGGTAAAGGGGGTGCACGCACCGCCAAAGGATTGTTCCCTGGAGGCGCTGAACCAATTCCGAACAGAATTCCAGCGAAGGCTCCTTTTCGACCGCTTTTTTCACGTCATGCTCTGTATCGCCTTGAGGAAGAAGGTCCAAAAGGCAAGAGAGGGGATCAAGTTTTCAATCCCTCCGGACCTGATCAGGCGGTTTGAGGCGGGCCTTCCTTTCGCTTTAACCGGGGGACAGGTGCAAGCCGTCGAGGCGATACTGAAAGATATGAGCAGCGGAAAACCCATGAATCGCCTGATCCAGGGGGATGTGGGGTGCGGCAAAACGGTTGTGGCCATGGCCGCTTGCTGTGCGACAATTCGAAACGGCTGGCAGGTGAGCGTCATGGTCCCCACGCAGGTGCTGGCAAGCCAGCACTATGATGCGTTCTCAAGACTGCCCCCGGAGTTGGGACTCTTTCCTGCTCTTGTGACAGGGGAGCTCAAGAAAAAAGAGCGTGTGGAGATCTACGAAAAGATCAAGAACGGACACTACAACGTGATCATCGGCACCCAGGCCCTGATTCAGGAAGGGGTTTGCTTTTCCAGACTGGGTCTTGTGGTGATCGATGAACAGCAACGCTTTGGGGTTCGCCAACGCGGGGCTTTGGACAGGAAGGGGGCGAATCCCCATCTGCTCGTGATGACGGCCACTCCGATTCCAAGAACCCTCGCCATGGCGGTTTATGCGGATCTGGATCTTTCCCTTATCAGCGAATACCCGGGAGGGCCACGGAAGGTCCTTACCCACCTGGTCGAGGAAAGCCGAAAGAGATGGGTCTTTGAACTCATAAAGGCAAGGTTGTCGGCCGGACAGCAAGCCATTGTCATCTGTCCGGTCATTGAGGAATCCGAGGAGACGGATCTCAAGAGTGCTCTGGAAATGCACGAAAAGCTTAAAAAGGCCTATTCCCCCTCCTTCCGGGTTGGTTTGATCCACGGCCGCCTTGCTCCTGGTGAGAAAGATCGAACCATGAGGCGGTTCGCCACGGGGGAGATCGATCTCCTGGTGGGCACTACGGTGATCGAAGTGGGGGTTCACGCCCCGGGAGCCACGGTGATGGTTGTGGAACATCCTGAAAGGTTCGGTTTGAGCCAGCTTCACCAGTTGAGGGGACGGGTGGGCAGGGGATCTGAAGGAGGACTCTGTCTGCTGATGCTGAGAAATGACCTTCAACCATCGACTCTCAAGAGGTTGGAGATTCTTTCCCAAACCAATGACGGTTTTGAAATTGCCCAAAAAGACCTGGAACTGAGGGGTCAGGGAGAACTCATGGGCATCCGGCAGGCCGGAGCAGGAGAACTGGACCTGGGGGAGATCCTCCGCGAACCTGAGCTGTTGGTTGCCGCAAACCGGGAGGCGGAGCGAATCGTCCATTCGGACCCGGATCTGTCCCGGCCGGAAAATCGCATCCTGAGGGAGATTGCCCAATCGGTCGTGTGCGAGGAGCAAATTTTTTGATTTTTGCCGCGTCTTAAGATAATATAAAAAATTTAGGCAACCTCAAATTCCTGCCCACGCACCATGGATTTGGCATGGATTTGGGGCTGACTTCAGAAGAGACCCCCCTTTAAGGAGACCGGAGGTTATGCAAGAATTCAGGAGGATGAGTCGCTTACCCCCTTATGTGTTCGCGACGGTCAACAAGATTAAACTGGAAGCCAGAAGACGAGGCGAGGATATCATCGACCTCGGGATGGGAAATCCGGATATTCCCACCCCCAAGTATATCGTGGACAAGCTCATCGAAGCGGCAAAGAAGGCCCATAATCACAGATATTCGGCCTCCGCGGGAATCACCAAGCTCAGAGAAGCCATTTGCGAACGGTACAGAAGCCGCTACGATGTGGATTTAGATCCGGATACGGAGGCCATCGTAACCATGGGTGCCAAGGAGGGCCTCTCTCATCTGGTGCTCGCCACCATCAGTCCGGGAGATGTGGTTTTTTCACCGAATCCCACCTACCCAATCCATCCTTACTCCGTGATCATTGCCGGTGGAGATCTGCGCGGCATCCCCATAGGACCGGACAGAGACTTTTTTGAGGACCTCTTGGCCGCCACAAAGCAAACCTGGCCAAGCCCCAAGATGCTGATCATCTCTTATCCCCACAATCCCACAACAGCGGTGGTGGAGAGAGAATTTTTCGAAAAAATCGTGGCTTTTTGCAGGGATCACGAAATGATGGTGATCCACGACTTCGCCTATGCGGATCTGGTCTTCGACGGATACAAGCCTCCCAGTTTCCTTCAGGTCCCGGGAGCCAAAGAGATCGGCGTGGAGCTTTTCAGCCTTTCCAAGAGCTATTCCATGCCGGGGTGGCGGGTGGGGTTCTGCGTGGGAAACCCCGCAATGGTGGGCGCATTGCGGAGGCTCAAGAGCTACCTTGACTATGGCGTGTTCCAGCCCATTCAGATTGCCTCCATCATTGCCCTGAACGGACCGGATGATTCGGTGAAGAAAATTGTGGAGATTTACCGGCAGCGCCGTGATGTGCTGGTCAATGGCTTGAACCGTATCGGATGGGAGATGGAAAAGCCCAGAGGAACGATGTTCGTGTGGGCCAGAATTCCCGAGGAATTTCAGAAGATGGGCTCCATTGAATTTTCCAAGATGCTCATTGAAAAGGCCAAGGTGGCCGTTTCACCCGGCATCGGGTTCGGAGAGTACGGTGATGGGTACGTTCGCTTCGCACTGGTGGAAAACCCTCACCGAATCAGACAGGCCATAAGAGGAATCAAGCAGATCATGTAGTGTCGGGGACGAAACAAACCGCCTCCTCTCCTACCGGAGTAGAGGTGCAAGCTTACGGATTGTGCCCTGTTTTGGAAACGCTTTTGGCTCCGACGAAATCGTTGGGAAAGAGCCCAAGGAGAAGAGGAGGGATTTCGGGTGGCGACGGAAGAGGAACGTGGAGAGAATGGATCCCGTATGCCTCCGTCCGCAAGCCCGGTTTCGTTTTGAGAGGGGACAGGCATGCGACCAGTTGAGGTGGGGATTATCGGCTTCGGGACCGTGGGAGCCGGAGCATTTGAGGTGCTGACCAGGAACCGGGAAATCGTTCGAAGCCGGGTGGGAAGCGAAATCATCGTCAAAAGAATAGCGGACCTGGATGTGGATTCCGATCGGGGCATTCCCGTCGATCGCGCCCTCTTGACCACGGAGGCGATGGATGTGATCGAAGATCCGGAGGTGGACGTGGTTGTTGAATTGATCGGGGGGCTGGACAAAGCTAGAGAATACATCCTTGCGGCGATGGACAGAGGCAAGCATGTGGTGACCGCCAATAAGGCGCTGCTCGCCGAATGCGGAAAAGAGATTTACGAAAAAGCGGAGCGCTGCGGCGTGAGCTTGGGCTTTGAGGCGAGCGTGGGAGGGGGCATCCCGATCATTCGCTGCATGCGAGAGGGTCTTGCCGCCAACCGCATCCACAACATCATGGGCATCCTGAATGGAACCTCCAATTACATCCTGACGAGAATGACGGAGAAAGGGCTTCCATACGATCAGGTGGTTGAGGAAGCGGTGCGTTTGGGCTTTGCCGAAGATCCACCCACCCTGGATGTGGATGGGACCGATGCAGCCCACAAGCTGGCCATCCTCATATCCATCGCATTGGGGATTCCCGTTTCCCTTAAAGAGATTTACAGGGAAGGCATTGACTCTCTCACCCCGGAGGATGTCCTTTTTGCCGGCGAGTTCGGTTACAGCGTGAAGCTCATCGCCATCGCAAGGAATCATGGTGATCGATTGGAGGCGCGCGTGCATCCCGCCATGATTCCCAGGGACCACATCCTTGCCAATGTGAACGAGGTCTTCAATGCCATTTATGTGGACGGGGACTATGTGGGTCCAAACCTCTATTACGGACTGGGAGCCGGGAGAAAACCCACGGGCAGCGCCGTGGTCTCCGACATCATGGGCGTGGCAAGGCAAATCAGGTCGGGGGGCAAAACCGCTATGCCGCCTCTGGCTCATTTCCAAGCGCTGAAGGACCGGGTGACGATCCAGCCCATGAACGAGCTGACCAGTTGCTACTATTTCAGATTCTCAGCCCTTGACAGACCCGGAGTGCTGTCGCAGATTGCCGGGGTTTTGGGGGCTCACGACATCAGCATCTATTCCGTGATTCAAAAAGGCAGGGAAATTGACGGGTCCGTGCCGGTCGTCATGCTGACCCATGAAGCGAGGGAGAGCAATGTGCAGAAGGCCCTGGCCCAGATGGAAGATTTGAATGTGTTGACCGGCAGGACGGTGATGATTCGCGTGGAGCACGAGTAGTGGTTCCTCTCCGGTATTCGCGGCAAGTCATGGGGGTTAGTGGACCGTCCGGCGAAGAAACCTTCACCGTGAACCGAGGTTGATCCATGGGAAGGGGCGAAACCAAATATGTCCTCCTTGTGGGAGATGGGATGGCGGACTATCCCCTGGCAGAACTGAACGGAAGGACCCCCCTCGAGGCGGCACGAACTCCCCACATGGACCGGATCGCAGCCTGCGGAATCGGACTCGTGAAGACGATTCCCGAGGGGATGGAATTGGGGAGCGACGTGGCCAACCTCTCCCTGCTCGGGTACGATCCAAGAATCTATCACACCGGAAGGGCCCCCCTGGAAGCGGCCAGCATGGGCGTAAAGCTGGGTCCCACGGAAATTGCTTTTCGGATGAACCTGGTGACCCTGGATCAAAGGTCGGATCAAGAGATTTTCATGGTCAGTCACAGTTCGGGAGACATCTCCACGGAGGAGTCGCGAGAGATCCTGGGGACCCTGAAAGAGAAAATAGTCATCGCCGGCGTGAGCATCTACCCCGGCGTCGCCTACCGTCATCTGCTCGTGTGGAATAACGGGCCCGAAAGTGCGGAGACCATCCCGCCCCACGATGTCCTGGGGCAGAATATGGCTCCCTATCTCCGCCGCAGAGCGGAGGATCCGATCCCGGAGCTCATCGGCCGCTCATGGGGGATTTTGAGGGATCATCGGGTGAACCGGACAAGGAGGGAAAGGGGCCTGAAAGAGGCGAACTCCATCTGGTTATGGGGTCAGGGCAAGGCCCCAGAGCTTCCTTCCTTTCTTGACCGGTTCGGACTCAGGGGAGGTGTCATCTCTGCAGTGGATCTGTTGAAGGGCATCGGGGTATGCGCCGGCTTGGAGCCTATTCCCGTAAAGGGGGCAACCGGTTATCTGAACACCAACTACCTGGGCAAGGCCGAAGGTGCGCTAAAGACCCTGAATCGCCTTGATTTCATGTTCGTTCACGTGGAGGCTCCCGATGAGGCGGGCCACAGCGGCAATCCGGAGGAAAAGATCCAGGCGATCGAGCTATTCGACGAAAAGGTGGTCGGCACTGTCCTGAAGGGCCTGGCCTCTTTCGGAGACTACCGGGTCATGGTGGCAAGCGACCATTTGACTCCCATCTCCAAAAAGACCCATTCGGGTGAACCGACCCCATTCGCGTGGGCGAGCAAACGGGAGCTGGAATCAGGGACAGGGGGTTTGCGGTTTTCCGAGAAGTGTGCGCGACAATCCGGCCTCCTTTTAGAGGAAGGGCACCGTCTGATGCCTATGTTCCTGGGTTCTATGCTCCGCCTTGCTGAATCCTAACGAAGGCCGACGCGGAGGATGAGAGCGAGTACACCCGTTTCGTAGAGTTCTTCGGCCAGAAAGATTGCCCCGAAGAAGATCATCCATTTCTGTGCGAAAACCATCCCGCCGGCGAGGGCTCCGACGGCCACCGCCACAACCATGCCGCGGATGCCCCGGACAATCCACAGTGGGGCGGAGACGTTGTCAGGGCAGCGGAAACCCCGGAAGAACAGCTTCGCACCCCGAGCCCCCGCCCAGGCGCCGGCAAAAGCAAGAATTATCGCAAGGACACGAAGCGCAACCGGAAACTCCTCTATCAACTGCATGCTGACCTCCATCGTTTACGATCTGGCGCCGCTTTCCAATTCCGGCCTCCCGGCTTTTTTATCCCTCGCGCGGGGGAGAAATGACAAGATTTCACCGTCCCTCCGGTGATGAGAACGCATTTCCATCGAGCCAACGCCTCCCTCCGCCATGACTGCGGTAAGTCGGATGGCCATGGTTTCAGGCCTTTTCCACCTGGACCAGGCAGGTGTTACATGCGAAGGCGCCTCCCGGGGACTGCCTGTCAAGAGTGAGCACATTGGCGCACCCTCCTTTGTCGAGACCATCGGGGTCCGGCCGGTACCACGCCCCGGCATCGAGGCTGGCAACGCCCGGCATAATGCGGTCACTCACGGAAGCCACCGCGAGCAGTTGTCCTCGTTTGTTGAAGACCCTCACGGTGTCCTCGCTGCTGATCCCCCGGCGGCGGGCGTCCGTGGTGTTGATCCACAGGGTGTCGTCAGCCAGGTTCTTGAGGCGAGAGATGTTGTCGAACATGGAGTTGACCCTCGTCTTCGCGTGCGGGCTCACCATCTGGATGGGGAATGGGTTTTGGAGCGGATCGTTCGGCCCTTCCCAGGGTTCGATGTATTTTGGAATGGGAGGAAGTTGCGGATTTTTCATGTCCGCGAGTTTGTGGCTGTAAATCTCGATCTTGCCCGACGGGGTGGGAAAGGGGTGGCGTGCGGGGTCTTCGATTTGCTCTCGAAAAGCCACCCAGGGACGATCGGTACCGAACTCGTGCACGCTATTCTGTTTCAGCTCCTCATAATCGGGGAGTTCAGGGGTTTCGTTTACAAGCTCCCGGATCCACTCTTCGTCGGATTTGTCGTTGTAGCCTTTCAAACCCAGGCGCAATGCGAGCTCTGAGAAGATCTCCAGATCGGTTCTCGTCTCGGCCAACGGCTCAACGGCCTTCTCCATGTGGATGTAGTAAGCGCCCCCGGCCCAAGGCTGGGCCACATCCTGAGTCTCGAGAAAGTGATTTACGGGTAAAACCACGTCCGCGTATCGAGCCGTCGGTGTGAGAAAAAGCTCGTGGGCCACGATGAATTCCGGCTTTTTCATGGCTTGAACCCCTTTACTGGTGTTCAAAAACTGGTTCAAGAAATTGCTGCCCACGATATAGAGGAGCTTGATGTCGCTGGGGTGTCCTCCTGCCTTTCCCAGCAGGATGGCGTCATAGACTCTCGTGACGTGTACGGCGGGGTCGGCGCTTCGGGGAATCGGGAGGGTTTTTCCGGTCAGCCCCTGGGGCACGAGACCGGTCCCGCCTCCCGCTTGGCCTCCCTCGATTCCGATGTTGCCTGTCATGGCGGAGAGGGTGATGGCCGCTCTGTGGTATTGTTCTCCGTAAGCGGAGCGGCCGGGAGCCCAGCCGGCCTGAAGCGCAGCGGGCTTGCCGGAGGCGTACTCCCGGGCCAGTTCCACGGCGATTTGGGCGCGCACCCCGGTGATGGGCTCCGCCCAGCCCGGAGTCTTGGCCACTCCGTCCTCCTTTCCCATCACGTAATCGGAGAATTCCTGGAAACCCACCGTGTGCGCCTCGACAAAACCGCGGTCGTAGAGACGCTCGGAGATCATCACGTGGGCCATGGCGATGAGCAGGGCTGCGTCTGTACCGGGTCTGATAGGGATCCACTGGTCCGCGAGCCTCTGCGCAGAGGGGCTTCGCCGCGGGTCCACACAAATGATTCTTGTCCCCGCTTTCTTGGCCTTGGCCAGGTAGCCGGCGGTCTGGGGGCCGAATCGGGTGACAACCGGGTTCCAACCCCAGAGGATGATCAAGCGGGAGTGAAGCAAATTATCCGGGCTCGACCCGTCCACGATCGTTCCGAAGGTGGCTCTCGAGGCGAAGGCGGCCGCTTCGAAGGACATGTTCCCCTGGAACTTGAGGCACCCTCCGAATAAGGAAAAGAAGCGGCGGGCAGCTCTCCTGGCTCCGTGCAGCGCGCCCACGGAACCGGCCGAATCGATCAGAAAAACCGAATGGGGTCCGTGAAGTTCTTTCACCCGGGTCAATTCCATGGAAACGGTTTCCAGCGCCTCCTCCCAAGAAATGGGAGCGAACTTCCCCTCTCCCCTTTCCCCGATTCGCTTCAAGGGCCGGTTGAGACGGTCCTGCGCGTACAGGACTTCCCTCTGTGCCAGTCCTCTAACGCATGCTTTGAGCGAGGGGTGTTTGCGTTTATCCGTGCCGATCCGGGCCAAACCGCCATTGGAGACGTGTACGTTCAAGAGGCAGCGGCCGCCACAGTTGTACGGGCAACTTGTCTTCACATTTCGCTCTTCTCCAAGAGAACTCACTTTTCTAGCCATGTGTCGTCTCCTCTTCCCGGTGGGAGAACGAATGCGAGGGGTTAAAAGCAAAAGGGCAAGGGAGGGGCCGAAGCCCCTCGCTTCTTAAAACCGAATGCAGGTTTTCATGCTCCCCGGGCGGCGTACTCTCCTGCCAGTCGTCCGTCCACCAGGCACCGGATCAGAGAGCCGCCACCTACGTAGTCCCCGATGAAGTAACCCCCCACGCACTCTCCTGCCGCATAGAGCCCTTTGATCGGGGCACCATCCGCCTCGAGCGCCTGACGGCGAAGGTTTGTCTTGATCCCTCCGAAAGAACACGTAATCGCAGGACGCAGAGGATGGAAAGCGTAGAAGGGCGGGGTATCCATTCGAACCGCGCATTTTTCCTTTGGCGGGTCTGCCGCCGGGGCCTTGTCATCCTTCACGGCAGCGTTGAAGGACGCGACGGTCTCAGCCAGGGCATGAGCGGGAGCGTTAATTTTACCGGCAAGCTCCTCCAAAGTGGACCCTTTCACCGGATCGATGCCGAGGCCTGCAAATTGACCCAATACCGCTTTCCCCACAGGCCCGTCAGCCAGCGCCTGATCAAACACAAGCGCCACCTCCATTCCCGGCTGTAACATCGCGGCCTTGCCATGGGCCACGTATCCCAGGGATTCGTCCACGTAACGTTTTCCCAACCTGTTAATTCCAAGAGCATAGGGAATCAGGCGGAAGGGGTTGCCCGCCGCTCGATTCTTGGGATGGACCGCGGCAACGTGAATGGTGTCAAGACCGCCCATCTGGACGAGCAACACGCCGGCCTTCGCCGCCATCCTGTGCCCGTCGCCCGTAGCCCAGTTCCCCCCGCGCACCATGCTTTCATCGGCCTGCGGGCCAACCCATTGCTCGAGCATTTGCCGATTGGCCCCAAATCCTCCGCTGGCAATGATGGTCCCTTTGGCACGGAAATCTACAAGACCCTTGGGCGTAAAAGCCCGGACGCCCACGATACCCCCGGATGCATCCACGAGCAGCTCTTTTGCCTTGGTCTGAAAATGGGCCGTGGCCCCGAGCTTCTTGCACTCATTGAGCATGGACCCCAACACCTTGGGCATGCCCCTGTACCAGCCGGGAGGGGCTACGTAAAGGTTCACATGAAAGGGCGGGAAGGGAACCGGATCTTTGAATTCAATCCCGCGTTCCATGAGCCAGGCCATGCTGGATGAGGCGTTTTCGGCCAGACTTTCAGTGAGCGCCTTGTCTGAACGACCCCCGCTTTTCTTCAGAAAGTCGTCGACAAAAAGCTCTCTTGCCTCTTTCGTGTCATTCTGAGGAACACAGAACCCTCCCCCGGCGATACGCGAGTTGCCTCCCGCCAAGGGTTCGGGTAGCTTCTCGAGAATGGCAACCCGTGCACCGGAGACGGCCCCGCTCAGAGCTGCACTCATCCCCGCCATCCCGCTGCCGATGACCACAAGATCATACTCCTCACTACGCGGCTGTGGTCCCACAAATGCTGCTTCCACGAGCCGGGCTGGAATCGGAGCGACACCAATCGCCGTCCCGGCAGCCAAGCCGTACTTGATGAATGCGCGACGGGTGATTTCCTTGCCTTCTTGTCTTTTCCCAGCCATCCTGCACCTCCTTTTCGATTTTGGTTGGCGTTCGCTAAGCTTGTGGCCGGCCACAGGTGATCGTCTCCATACCAATTTTTGATCGTGACGGGTCGATGTCCTTCAGGTTCAGGAAAACAAGGATCGCGCGGAGACCTATCCAGCCTGTTCGGAACACAAGCAATCCCCCAAAGTGGACCGCAAGATCGTTAAAAAAGGGGCACTACCAAGTAGTGTCCATATAGAAATGACCGTTCGGAAAGATGGGCGCCAGCGTCGATTTCAAAGGAATAAGCAATCTCCAACTGGAAAAGGGGTAGAAACCATCGTCATTGCCCTGTTTCATGGAATCTTGTGCCCATAGTCATGGCACTGCAAACAGAAATTCTCGGATGCTTTGTGTGCATGGTGACAAAAGGTGCACTGAAGGTCGGGATAATGGGAATCGTGAGGATTTGGAAGATTGACCCATTTGCGTTTCGCCATCTCAGCCAAAGAGCCATGGCATTTGACACAAGCATCGTTTAACGAGGGGTTTTTCTCGGGACCTGGTTCATGGCACATTTTACAGGAGATTTCCCGGAGCCCGTGCAGGTGACTCAGCGGAATTCGTCCAGCCAAGTTCAATTGGCCGGTACCACGACCATGGCACTTGGCACAACCCTGCCATTTCATGTCTCTGGTTTCCACGTGCCCCGCTGGCAGAACCCGTCTCCCGGAATGACAGGCCTTACAGTTTCCGCCATGAGCCGCCTCCTCATCACGTGACGTGGCAAAAGACAAACCAGCTCCGAGCAACAGGCATAATATAAGACCAAAGGTCAACGCTTGCTGACAGGCACGCATATCCGGGTTGTTGTAGTGTTAAGCGTTCGATTCTGACTGTGGAAAAAAGTGTATGGAATTTCCCGTTGTGTGTCAATGGGAATATAAGCGTGGGTCGGAGGGAGGTGGCAGAACCTGCACGGCAAAGATCCTGACATTCGACCTTGCTCATAACTCCTGCTACCTCCTGTTTCTGACGTTGATCCTTCTCCCGAAGAGGAATTGGATGGTTTTTGCCAATCCCTGCGTCTCCCTCCATACGATCTCGGAGAGTGATTTCCTACCAGTGAGGTTCGGTTCCAATGCGGTGTCCCACCACGTCCAACGTGTCCGTTACCACCATGAAAGCCCTCGCGTCCAATTTCTTGACCACTCCTTTAAGCTGGACATATTCCCGGAAGGTGACGACCGTATAAATAATCTGTTCCTCCTGCCCGGTAAACCCCCCTTCACCTTTGATAATGGTCAATCCGCGATTTACCTCGTGCAGTATTTTTTTAGAAATCTCTTTCCATTCAGGTGAAATAATAAAGACGGCTTTCCTCTGGCTTAATCCTGTAACCACAAGGTTGAGGATATAGGATGTGACGTATACGTAGATCAGGGTGTACAGGGCCCTTTCCAGTGAGAACAAGATGGCTCCTGCTATGAGGATGATGCTGTTAAAGGCAAGGCTTGTGGTTCCCAGGCGAACCAAAAATCGCTGCAACATCATGACACAGAGGATGTCCAGCCCACCGGCCGAACCAAGGGACCGAAGAATGATTCCGCCTCCGGCGCCGGTGATAATCCCTGCCAGAATTGCGCTCAAGATCTTGTCTTGAACGGGAATCGAGACTTGGACGACTTCAACGGCACAGGAAAAGATGACCATCCCGGCAAGGCTGTAAAAAAAGAATCGTCGACCCACCAATCTCCAGCCGATAACGAAAAGGGGCACATTCAGGAAAAAGTAGAGCCAGGCAACGGGTAGAGCCGGGACAAAGTAATAGATCACCAAGGCTAAACCTACGAAGCCCGAGCTTAAAAATTCACGTGGGATGAGAATCCCGTTAACGGCCACGGCACAAAGACCACTTCCGAAAGCGATTAATCCAAGATTCCAGATCACCTGCCATAAGGCTTTCACTTGAGTTTGCCGAAGTTTCACCATCGTTTCTCCCTCCAGGAATTTTTATCTTTAAAAGCTTGCGGCATCGGTAAAGCGTCGCCTGGGCCGCGGTCATTCTCTTTTTGCTTGAGAAAAAAAGCTCCATATACTAGATCAATGCTGCAGCCGGATATGAACAAGGTGAGCGCGGCCCATCACGGGGGTAACGGGATAACGAAGTTTTTTTTAAAGCGCCCGTCTAAGATCCAGCCGCCTTTGCGACGGAGGCCGGTAGCCCTAAAACGGAAGAAAAGCCTTCGTTCCCCCTTTGACAACAGGCCATGGACTTACCCCTGAACATTCCCTATTACCATATTAGGAGGTGAAGAATCATGCTTCGTTTACAAACAGAGATATGCGATATGCTCGGAATTAAATACCCGGTCTTCGCTTTTAGCCATAGTCGCGATGTAACTGCCGCGGTATCTAACGGAGGAGGAATAGGTGTTTTGGGTGTTACCGGGATGACCCGGGATGAAATGCGTGCCGAGGTTGAGTGGTTGAGGAAACACACGGATAAGCCCTTTGGGCTGGATCTGCTGCTACCGCAAGCCAACCCCGAAAAGGGATCCCATGAGGAGCTGATGGCTAAAATCCCGAGAGAAAACATTGAGTTTATGGAGAACCTCAGGAAGGAACTGGGGCTGCCTGATGGGTATGTGTTTAAAAGATCGGACGACACGATGAACCTTGGGACGGGCGGGACGCTTACCTCACAAATGGAGCAAGTGGATGCAATCTGTGAATTTCAGCCCGATGTTTTTGCCGGCGGACTCGGAATGAATCCCGAGGCTGTGGCGAAGTGCCATGAGGCGGGGATCAAAGTGGTCAGCCTTGTGGGGAATGTGAGGCAGGCCCGGCGGGTGGCGGGATGGGGAGTGGATATTATTGTGGCCCAGGGGACAGAGGCCGGGGGGCACACCGGGAGAATAGGGACGATGATTTTGGTGCCTCTAGTGGTTGATGCGGTCAAACCCATTCCGGTGTTGGCTGCCGGCGGTATCGGAGACGGTAGAGGACTTGCCGCTTCCCTGGCTCTTGGAGCCAAGGGTATATGGACAGGCACCCTATGGTTGACTGCTCATGAGCATACCTTGGTGGAGTGCGTAAAAGATAAGCTGGTTGGTGCTACGGAAGAGGATGCTGTTCTTACCAAGGTCTACAGCGGGAAGATGCGCCGCAGTCTCAGGAACAAGTTTATTGAATACTGGGAGCAGCCTGGGGCGCCCAAAATTCTTCCAGCGCCCTATCAAAACCTTTACTTGCCCATGCAAAATACCTTCACTACGGAAGACGCTGATCGAACCCTGGAGAAACTTGGCTTGCTGGATTGGATCAGCACGCCGGGCGGGCAGGTTATGGGATTAATTAGGGAAACAAAGCCGGCCGGGCAAATTCTTCATGACATGGTGTCACAGGCAAAGGATATTTTAGAAGGCTAGAGATGACCATCGCCGATCATCCCGTTTTAATGGGTGAAGGGCGTGTGAGGTCTTGTTTCGATCCCTTGGAAAAACCGCATTCGCCTCCAGGGATGAAGCCGAAGTGTCTGTGGATACCATGAGAGACCCCGTGGAAGAATCATCATCCCTTTCCTCGAAGAACTCAGGTGGCTTTCGCCGCCACCTTGGTCCCCTTCTGCTCCTGACCGCCATATTTTTCTTGAACTTCACCTCCAGGATCATCTTCGCGCCTCTGATGCCGGAAATCGAATCGGGCCTGCGGATCAGTCATGGGGAGGCGGGATCGATGTTTTTTCTCCTTTCTCTCGGCTATTTCTTCACCTTGCTCTGTTCCGGGTGGGTGGCCGCCCGGGTGACCCATCGAATCATTATTATTCTTTCCTCGGTGATGATAGGATTGACCCTTATCGGTACGGCGTTGGCCGGCAGTCTATGGGCTGTCCGAACGGCGTTGCTGCTTCTGGGCATTGCCACCGGTTTATATCTCCCGTCCGGCATCGCCACTCTGACCAGTCTGGTCGAATCCCGTCACTGGGGCAAGGCCCTTTCAGTCCACGAACTCGCTCCGAACCTGGGCTTCGTAATAGCACCGTTGATATCGGAGGCCATTTTGCTGCACTTCTCCTGGCGCGCGGTCCCTGTTCTTATGGGAATGGCCGCCTTCTTCCTTGCGGCAGGCTTTAGCCGTTTCGGCCGGGGCGGCCTGTTTACCGGGGTGAGGCCAAGTATCCGTTCATTCGCAGCCTTCTTCTCCAAGCCTGCGTTCTGGATCATGATGGTGCTCTTCGGCATGGGCATCAGCAGCACGCTCGGCCTTTACACGATGTTGCCCCTTTACCTCGTCACTGAACACTCCCTGGATCGAAGCCTGGCAAACACCCTTGTGGCCTTTTCCCGGATTTCAACCATTTTCATTGCCTTGTTGGGCGGATGGGCCTCGGACCGTTTCGGTTACCGGAAAACGATGATCGTGGTCTTTCTGACGACAGGAATCATGACCATCGGCCTGGGAGGGGCATCCACCGCTGCCGTACTGGTGCTCGTTTTCGTCCAACCCATGACGGCGGTTTGTTTTTTCCCGGCCGGCTTCGTGGCCCTTTCCCGGATCGGGCCACCTGAGACGCGTAACATTGCTGTCTCCTTGACTCTTCCTGCCGCATTTCTCATCGGCGGCGGTGCGGTTCCGACAGTCATTGGGTTCATGGGGGATGCGGTTTCCTTCGGCCAGGGGATTATGCTGGTGGGTGGTTTTATTCTGGGAGGAGCAGGCCTTGCCTACTTCCTCCAAGGCCCATCCACGGAAGCTCGGTGAGCACGCCGTTCCATTTGTTGCAATGAATTCCGCGATATCCCGTCGCCTTCCCCCACCTTACCTCCCCCATGAACGCGGAGCGCGAGCACTCGCGCAGCGTCAGGCGCTTGCGCGACGTGTGCGCGACGAGGGGGGAGGAAGTATTGTTGTGTCTTCTCAATATTTAGGGCTGAACATGGTTGCTGTTAAGAGGTCTGGATTCCGGCGCCTGTCCTGGACCCCGATCCGGGATTCGCCGGAATGACGTAAATTTAGCCTATCCCGTCATTCCGGCGCGTCACCCCGGTGAAAACCGGGGCGGAATCCAGGTGTGCTCCCCCTAATTATTGAGATGTTACGTATTGTTGAAGTGTTGGCAAGTTGTGCAGGCGAGTGCCCCCTTTGAGGAGGCTTCCGGAGGGCACACGCTATGGGGGAGGAGGATCACTCCGTCGCCCCGCAATTGGGCGGCAGAGATCGACGCTCAGCGCAATCCCGCCATGGCGGCATTGCGGGACCGGATGGAAACCAGATAGTCGGCGCAATATGGAATGAGATCCTGAAAGAACACGTGGGAATTTTTCTCCAGTGAATCATAACGGATTTTGATCTCCTCAATAGAATCCCTGAGATGCGTAGCGTTACGAAGGCGTCGGGAGATCCGTTCCAGTGTGATTTCAACGCCCGCCAGATCAACGTAAGAGGCGAGCCAGTTTTGCTCGACCATGCGCGGAAGAGCTTCTTTCAGTCGTTTTGGTAAGATTGTGCGATGGTTTTGAAGGACGGCGTAAACCCGCGCGGTGAAATCGGTCAATTCACTCCTGGCGTAGCTCGACCAGTGATTTGAAAGAAAGTGGTCGTAAAAGATGTCGAGAATGATTCCTGCGTATCTTCGCTGGGGGCCGCTGAAGAGTTTCTTACTCGCCAGCGTCATCCGGTGGTGATCCGCATAGGTATCGACTTTTCGATGAAAGATGATTCCCTCGACGATGTTCCGGTTATAACGGTTTTGCGGTGTTCCCTTGACAAGATCCCCCAGTAAGCTGCCGATCAGGAATTCGTCGCTGGTATCCGCCAGAAAGGCGTGGGCCAGGTAGTTCATCCATCGGTTCCTATGCGTTATTGAAAGGCGAAAGCGCCGATCGTGTTCACGAGTCCGTGACCTATACCGGACTTTAGAGTCTATGTCAATTCTTTGCAAAAGGCATGCAAATTTACCCGCCTTCCTTGAGCGAGTGTGCTGGCATCTCATAATGCCTTGACAGGGATTTTCGTTTACCATATCTTGCCCCGAAGTAATTTCAGAAGGAGATGAGACATGAAGATCTTGTTTTTCGGTCCAAACGGAAGCGGAAAAGGGACCCAGGGCGCCATCGTCAAGGAGAAATTCGGGATCCCGCATATTGAAACGGGGGTTATCTTCCGGGAGAACATCGGAAAAGGAACCAAGTTGGGAAAAGAGGCGAAGGGATACATCGATCGTGGTGAGCTCGTGCCGGACAGCATCACCATTCCCATGATTCTCGACCGGTTGAAGGAGAACGACTGCAAAAACGGCTGGCTTTTGGACGGATTTCCCAGGAACCTGACCCAGGCCCAGGAACTGGACAAGGCTCTCAAAAAAGAAGGGATCAACCTGGATATCGTCATTGAAATCATTCTGGACAGACAAATCGCAAAGAATCGAATTATGGGGCGGCGTCTTTGCGTCAACGACAACAACCATCCCAACAACATTTACATTGACGCGATCAAGCCGAATGGGGACAAATGCCGTGTTTGCGGAGGAGAACTCAAAACCCGGTCCGATGACCAGGACGAAAAGGCCATCGATCAGCGCCATGGCATCTACTATGACACCAAAACGGGCACCATGGCCGCCATCAACTACTTCAAGGCCCTTTCAGCGAAAAACGGAGGGGTCCCGAAGATCATTGAACTGGACGGGAGCCCGGGCGTAAAAGAGGTATCCGCGGAGCTGATGAAAAAGCTGGGCTCTTGATCCGCTCGGGCATCCTCTATCCGCAGGGAAACCCTGCTCAAGGGCGTGAATGTTTCGTGTGGATTCCTGACCCGCAAGGGAACATAAATCCTCTTGCAAAGGATCGAGGCTCTGTGATAAAAGAGAAATAGATCGATGTGGTGAGTGTAGCTCAGCTGGCAGAGCACTGGGTTGTGGCCCCAGTGGCCGTGGGTTCGAGTCCCATCACTCACCCCAATGATTACAGAGACTTAGAGGGACCCTTCGAGGGTCCCTTTTTGGTCCTGGTGAACATTTCAGAGCAGGGTACCGACTGGAAACAGTTTCAAGAAGAAGCCTGTGAAACGACATAAGCTTGCCCTGCTAAGGATGTTGGGTTATCATAACAAACGACGGTGAAAGAGTGATTCAACGGTTGAGAAGGTAGAATGCAAGGCAAAACCCAGACTAAAAGCTTTCCTAGATATAAGAACCCGCCGGTCATTGAGGTTGTGTGCGGTCTTACCTTTAAAAAAATCGAGTCCTTCATGGCTCCTCATATAGGATTGTTTTGGCAAAAAGTGCGATCGGAATATCCTATTTGTCAGCACGCTCTCCCTATCCTTTCTGAGAAGCCCGAATTTGATGAATTCCAACCTCCTCTTCCCAGGGTCTGGTTTATCAACCAAAAAGAAGACAGGCTGATACAGTTACAGGAGGATAGGTTTTTATATAACTGGCGCAAGATGCATGAGGAGGAAGTCTATCCCAGTTATCAAAACGTAATGATTTCGTTCAAGGAGATTTACACCTTATTCAAGGGATTTCTCGAAGAAGAAGGGCTCAAAATTCCTACTCCAACTGAGTGTGAATTATCGTATATAAACCACATTCCTAAGGGAAAGGGTTGGGGCTCGGTTGCCGATATTCACGAGGTCTTACAGGATCTTAACTGGCGCGCAGACAAGAACCGATTTTTGCCCGAACCTAAGCTTATGAAATGGCAAGCCTTATTTGCATTGCCTGAGGATAAGGGAAGACTTGAAGTCAAGCTTGAGCAAGGGATTCGAAAAACCGATATGTGTCCATTATTAATATTAGAACTGTCGGCTCATGGACTTGGAGGAGACAAATCAGAAGCCACAATGTGGGATTGGTTTGAAGTCGCCCATGAATGGATTGTTCGGGGCTTTACCGACTTATCTAGCTCAAAAATGCAAGACTCAGTTTGGGAGCGGACACAATGACATCTCAAGCTAGCACCCTGAAAGAAGAAATCATAAGTTTAGAGGACTACTTTTCCGCAACAAGCTTGGTAGATTTTTATAAAGAATCACGAGTCCCCTGGGAAGTCCGCCGGCGACGGATGGCTATACCAAAGGCCGATTCGGCAATAACGAAGGGATATAGGGATACCGAAGTCAAAGTCCTAACGCTTAATCAAATTGAAACACCATTCGAACAAATTGATGTCCGGCGAAATGAAGATGAGAAAGTATCTGAAATTATTTCCTATTTACGTAAGCACCTCAATGTAGACTTCGCACAAAGGGTCGCTGCTCGTCTAGAGTTCCTGGTTGATGTCGCCAAGGAAGAGAACCCTAGTGAAAGTGCAATCTCACCTGAATCCTTGAGTAACTTTATAGCGTTCATTCAATCCAATCCTGGTTTGGCATATCCAGATATCGTGTTATCTCCATCCAAAAACATCCGGGCTCAATGGCGAGTCGCTCCTAATCGACATTTTGCCGTTGAATTTCTGACGACTGGAGATGCGCATTTTGTCGTATTTTCACCAGATCCGAACCATCCAGAAAGGACTATGAGGTTATCCGGCATTGTTTCAGTTGACTCTTTAATGCGAATCGTAGAACCCAACGGCGTGCTTCATTGGGCTATAAAGTGAAAGGCGATCCAATCCCGAACCAAGATCATGTTTGCCGCTATTGCTCAGGCATGCATATCGGTGAGGACGGGCGAATCAATGGCACCGCATTTCAGATGCGTCTTACAGATTCGTATCTGTCGGTAAGCTGGTTAGAATTCTTCAATCTTGAAAACCGAACAGAACAAATACGAGAAGTCCGGAGGGTCCTCGGCTTGGATTTACGTCTGGGTTCGAGGGCAAAAATCGCTGTTTTGAATGCAGGGCAAGTCATTGACTACGTTCGCGGACAAAGTCCAGATAGGAGGCGTCTCCAGATATTTCATGAACCAGAACAAAACAACCCTTCACATAGCGGGGTTTATGGTTTCCAACATGATGATCACTTGATTGCTGATCTTATAGCAGAGGTAATCCAGGAGACTTATCCCGCAAAGGCCCCAACTTAATCAGAAAAGCCTGAAGATGCCAACTTCCGGTTAGGCTTGCTACCCGCCGTGGCGGGAAATTCTGTTTCGTCCATCCCAGTGGGAATTGTCCCCATCACCACCTGCTGTAAAACACTCTAAAGGTTTGAGGCGATTTTGCAGATGGTTATATTGTGACCTCAGGGGGGGCCGGCTAGGCCTTCGTCAGTCGAGTACGTTAGTTCCCTGAAAGCCAGGAGCCCTCTGAGGTCACTTTAACGCTTGAACGTCACTTAGCAGTGGCGCGGCATTTGGCACTCCGTCATGCCGGACTTGAGGAGCCTGTCCCGGCATGAAGTCAGCCGGGGGCATCCAGGAATCCGAGCATGGGAAGAGAATCCAATTGGTCAGATTCCTCACAGCTGTAACTGGATTCCGCCCCGGTTTTCACCGGGGTGACGCGCCGGAATGACGGGATACTAAGTATCGTTGTAAGGTTAACGTTTCTTCATCATTTGACCAATGTAGAGAACATCCTCAGAGCATTTCATGCAACCGTGTGCCGGAGTGTAGGAAACTTCCATTCACATGTGCTCACGTCGCCAGCCATCCACAAAGGGAACCGGGAACGTTGTGCACGAACGTCCCCTTGTCTTGACAACGCAGGGGAAGGTTAGGTAAAGGTCAAATATGCGCTGGGGCTGCTGAATCGATATCCAAAAAAAAAGATGAAGAATGGAAACTGTGGTTTCAATTTCTGACCTTGAGGCTGTTGAAAAAACAGGGAAGATCGGGATGATGACGGACAGCCACGGGAAACCCGCCAAGATTACCGCTGCTCTTGATTTCTTTAAGAGCAACGCGTGTGATCGCGTTTTCCACCTGGGAGATATATGCGATTCCGCTCATTCCGAGACGGTCGAAGCGTGTGTGCGTCCGCTTCAGGAATCTGCCGTAACGGCCATCCGAGGGAATAACGATCATTTGATCATCGTGAACCATCGCGGTCTGGAAGGGACCTTCATTCCATCGGAGATCCTGAATTTCCTCCAAGCCCTTCCGTTGGTGGTCAAATACCGCAACGCTGTTTTGGCCCACTCCCTTCCATTTGCTCGCGAGCTGGGCCTGTCCTGTATGATCGGTGCCATGGCGAAGGTGGATATCGAGCGGTTTATGATGTCATCGCCCCGGAGTATTCTGTTTCGGGGTCACAGTCATTCGCCGGAGGTTTTCTGGAAGAGAGACAACCGGATCCGGACCCGAAGCCTCTCCATTGGTGAGAAACTTGATTTGAGCGGTCTCATTCCGTGTGTGGTAACCTGCGGGGCATTGACGGACGGGTTTTGTACGATCTGGAAGCCCGAGGAAAACGCCATCGAATGCTCTTCCTTCGAATAAAAGGCGTGAATCGCCGTCGCAAGTCCACACAAAGACATCTGCCAGTTTGTTGGTCCTCAGGAAACGATCACGAAGATAACGCAGGATCCATCCGTGAGCTTCCATCGGTGAACCACAGGCTGCCGTGGCAACGAAGCAACCTCCGCCACCGGTTCCTCCGGAGGAATTGCCCCTTCCTCTCTGAACCCCGAAATTTCCAATGGGTTGTGGCGGCTGATCATCGGAGACGGAAAGGACCCTCCTGGCCTTCAACATTCCCAGAGGCGTGCTGGGACTCGACAGGGTCGTCTGGGCTCCCACAGGAAATCTCAAGAAGACATTCTCCTTCCTCGCCTTCACCCAATAGCCGTTGTACCTGATCAGGCCCAGAGTGTCCGAGGCATACGCCCCCGCTTCCCATCTCCACAGCCGCTTGTCCACGTAGGGGTTGTTGTCTGACAGGCTGGAGATCGGGGCAGGACCGGATACGATATTGCCGTCGGCACCATACTCAAGGACCTCCACGTCTTCCCACCGGTAGTCGGCATTATTGGGACTCCCGATCATGTTCCATCCGTTTCCGTTTTCGGAATTGTAAAGAAGGCCCACCTCCATATCATGGAGCGTGCTCACGGGAACGCCATTGACCGTAATATCGAGACCGTTCCTTGCGAGAAACCAGTAGGCCCTGCCGGGCTCAAATTTGAGGCCCCTCCCGTATTCCACATAGCCTCCGGTGCCGTTTGTGGGGTCGTAGGTCCCTATCCTGAAGTCTTCATCGTAGGAACTCCCACCCATCTCATCGCCTAAGACGATTTCGGCAGAAGGATCATCGGCCCAGTGGATGAAGGAAACGATCCTGAAATCCACAACCTCTACCCCGGGAGCGATGTGGATGTTACCGTCCGCCATGGAGGTGCCCAACTTGAAAGCATATTCCCTGGACCAGGATGTTTCTCCACTGCCCAGATCCTCGTATCCCACTTTCCAGATATATTTTAGGCCGGTCTCCAGCCCTGAAACGCTGTGCTGCGTAAGATCGGTCGCTGTACCCAAAAGGGTGAGCGAGGCATCGTAGTCCGAACACCGGTACACCCTGTCCGCCCTCTTCACCAACCAGTGCGTCGCCGAGTGGGGATCCCCGTCAGGGTCGGAGAATGCATTTGAACTGAGCGTTACAGGACCCGCGGAAAATAGGGTCTCGTTGGCCGGATTCAATCCCGTGGGAAGGTCCGGCGGAAGGTTGCCGGCCTCGGTGGTAAAGGACCAGACGGTGTTCGCCGCCAGGGAATTTCCGGAAAGATCCTGAACCCCTGTGGTGATGGTCACCGTATAGGTCCTGGCGTATTCCAGAACCGATGAAGGACTGAAGGTTGCCGTGGTCCCGGTGCAACTCAGGGTTCCATCAATGGAACTTGCGCCATCGTTTAAAAAGAATGTCGCCGTGGTGATTGTCGAGGGGTCCATCTCTTCGGAGAATGCGACTGTGATCACCGTGTTCACACCCACGTCATTGGCGTTATCGGCCGGACTGATGGAAGTGACCACGGGTGTGGTGAGATCCACCGTCCATGTGGTCGCGGTGGCGCTGGTTTCCGCCTGCCAGTTTCCGGCCGCATCCCTCCCGGTGACCGAAAGCGTATGGATGCCCTCCGGAAGAGAGGTCAGGATAATTTGATCACTCGCTGGTGTCTCGGAGGAGTAAGCGCCGCCGTCCAGTTCGAATTTGTAACGGGTCACCCCGTCTCCCCCGATGGTGAAAACCGCCCCGTTCCGGTTGATTGGAGCTGGAGGATCACTGGATGTGGCATACTTGAGATCGCCGTTCCCCTCGTCAAAATAGCTTATGTGCGCATGTCCAGAGGCGTCCACGGCAATGGATGGATCGGTGCCGGAGAATCCGCCGCCATCTATGGTCTCCGTAAACCATGTGCCGGACGCATTGGTTGAAGCATGCTTGAGGACGGCGTTGCTCTCATCGTCATAGGCGATGTGTAGACGGCCGGAACCGTCGACGCAAATGGAACCGTATTTCCCCACGTTTCCAGCGCTGTCCACCGTCTCCGCACTCCACGCGCTGAGCAGTTTGGAGGCAACCTTCAGATCTTGATTCGTCGAATCAAAATAGCTGATATGAACGCCGTTCAACGGATCCAAGGCAATGGAACTGTATTCGCCAACGCTCCCACTGCTATCCGCCGTCTCCGTAACCCACGTGCCGGCTGCATTCGTGGCATACTTCAGGGCAGCGTTACTCTCATCATAGTAACTGATATGCACGCGACCGGATGTGTCCAGGGCAATGGAACTCCAGCGGCCCACACTTCCGACGCTGTCGATTGTGACAGTGTTCCACGTGCCGGCTACATCCGTAGCGTATTTCAGGGCGGTGTTACTCTCATCATGATAACTGATGTGAACGACTCCCGAGCCATCCAGGGCAATGGAACTGTATGTCCCAACATTTCCACCGGTGTCCACGGTTTCTTTGAGCCATGGGCCGAGGGCATTCGTGGCATACTTGAGGGTCGCATTACTCTCATCATAATAACTGATGTGTGCATAGCCTGAGGCATCCAGGGCAATGGAGCTAAACCGGCCTACGGCTCCACTGCTGTCGACCGTCTCGGTGGACCATGTGCCGAGCGCACTGGTGGCGTATTTCAGGACAGCGTTGCTCTCATCATAATAACTGATGTGAACGCCCCCCGAGCCGTCCAGGGCGATGGAAGTTCCGGTCCCCACCGATCCTATACTGTCGAGCGTATCCGTGAACCAGATGGTGGCGGCGGGAGGGGTGAGGTCCACGGTCCAGGTGAAGATCGTCGCGCCCGCATCTGGCTGCCAGTTTCCGGCCGCGTCCTTACCGATGATGGAGACCGTATGGACGCCTTCTGAAAGACCGCTCAGCGTGATCTCTGTGCCTACCGGGATCTCCGCGGAATAGCTTCCCCCATCGAGTTTGTATTGGTAAGCCGCCACGTCTGTCCCGCCCACCGTCAAAGTGGCACTGGTGGAGTTGGTGATACCGGGCACTGTCCCGGAAACGGTTGCGGTGGGTGGGGTTGTGTCCGTAAAGAGGGCGGTTACATTTTTGCTGGAGTCTATGGTGGTGTTGACCGGGTTCGTTGCCCCGCTCAAATCCCCGGTCCATCCTCCGAAATCCTGGCCAACCTCCGGCGTAGCGGTCAAGGTGACTTCTGTGATGTAGAAGTAGGTTTCGCTGCAGTCAGGGCCGCAGTCGATTCCGGCAGGGGAGCTGGACACCGTGCCTGTCCCCAGCCCGCTTTTGTTGACCGTGATGGTGTATGGAGTCACCTGGACATTGTATGCGGGAGACACGTTTTTGAAATGAATCCACCCCAAATTTTCCGACCACGCGTAGCCATCAAAGTGACCGTTCACGTCGACGGTGACCTGGCTATGTGTGGGATTGAAGTTGATCCAGCCGGCGGTCTCACTCCAGGCGTATCCCGAGAGTTCACCGGCAGTGTTGCGGTTTACCCCCCAGTTGCTGTTGCTGGTGTTTGCATAATAAGGATCCCCGCCGCCGGTGCCCGACCCCATCTTTATCCAGCCGATATTCTCCGCCCACGCATACCCGGAAAGGTGCGTTTCGTAGACCTCCACTCCGCCGTGAGTGGGCCGGAAATTCACCCAGCCGGCATTCTCGGCCCAGGCGTTTTTCTCCGCGTCGCTGATATTTCCCGTGGCAGCCACTGCCGGCGCCAGAGCCCATGGACCGATCCATATGAGCCAGATCAAAGTCAGTTGTTGAATGCGTCTAAATGGCACCTTGATCACGATTTCACATCCGCTATGCGTTGCCTTTCAACCAGCCAGACGATGCCTTCTCTTGCTCTCAAACCGAGCCTTCTCTAAAGCCCACCCCGAACCGCCAAGACACGCAAGGAGTTGGAAGTTTTGGATTCACCTCGCATTTCCGCATTGTATAGGCTGACTGCGAATGCATAATCGGGAAGGTCGGGCTTCGAGGTGGAAGACCAGTACCATCCCGAAACTCCAATGAATGCATCGCCGTCAACCCACTGCCCGTTCCCCGCAGCGTTTGAAAGGGATGGAAACGAGTATCTGTAGTTGAGCAAACTGAGCAACTCTTTCACATTGGGAAGACGCCATTCCCCAGGCACGGAGCCGTCGGTAAGTCCACAGACTCCGTTTTCCAGGGCGTTGGCGCCGGTTAAGCCGGCTAACCAGCCTATATCCACCAAACAACCGGCATCCTGTAGCCAGATGAGGCCGGTCAGGTTATCGGTTACTGTGCCGTCCCCGTTAATCGTAAAACGGGGACTGCCAAGGGGAACCCCTCTCTGATATTCGCCGTCTTGCCCGGTGCCGGTACAAGTGATTGGGGTGCCCACTTCATCATAGCATACGGTCTGGTCTGTCTTCTCGATCGGGGCGGTGGGGTAAGTCCCCGTCACTTCAACCCCGTCAACCCATCCTATCCTGCCTTTTAGGATATCTCCAGGCGCTGCGTCTCCCGTGGTGGTATCCACCACGTTGGTGTCTCCTGCCACGCCGAAGATGGTGACCCCGCTCCTGATGTTCCCGGAGGCGAGATTCGCATCCCCGTAAACCACTCCGGACCCGTCGTGGTAGCCTGCACCGATCGCTTGATTGGAAATGCCGGGGCTGTAATTGACACCCCCCTGGTTTGGCATAGTACCGGCGATGCCCGATGAGCCGGCGTTGGAAAAGGTTCTGCCCGTGAGCACATCGCCGGCTGCGGCATCGCCGGTGGATTCCAGGACCGATCCGGTCACCCCGAAGATATTGACGCCGCTCCTAACGTTTGCCGAGACCAGATCCGCATCCACCGCATCGAGACTCGTGGCCGCATAGTACCCTGCATTGACCGACGTGCTGGTATCGAACAAGGTTTGGGTAGCGAGGCTCCCCGTCACCTCGGCCCCGGCCACCCAGGCCTTCTTGCCGCTCAGGATATCCGTGGAGGTGGCATCCCCGGTGGTGGTGTCCACCACGTTGGTGTCTCCGGTGACCCCGAAGATGGTGACCCCGCTTTTAATGTTCCCGGAGGCGAGGTTCGCATCGCCGTAAACCACTCCGGAGCCGTCATGGTAGCCTGCCGCGACCTGTTGATTGGAAATGCCGGGGGTGTAATTGACACCCCCCTGGTTCGGCATGGTGCCGGCGATACCGGATGAACCCGTGTTGGAAAAGGTTCTGCCTGTGAGCACATCGCCGGCTGTGGCATCGCCCGTGGATTCCAGAATCGATCCGGTCACTCCGAAGATATTGACGCCGCTCCTGACGTTTGCCGAGACCAGATCCGCATCCACCGCATCGAGACTCGTGGCCGCATAGTACCCTGCATTGACCGACGTGCTGGTGTCGAACAAGGTTTGTGTAGCGAGGCTTCCGGTCACCTCTGCCCCGGCCACCCACGCCTTCTTGCCGCTCAGGATATCCGTAGAGGAGGCATCCCCCGTAGTGGTGTCCACCACGTTGGTATCCCCGGTGACCCCGAAGATGGTGACCCCGCTTTTAATGTTCCCGGAGGCGAGGTTCGCATCGCCGTAAACCACTCCGGAGCCGTCATGGTAGCCTGCCGCGACCTGTTGATTGGAAATGCCGGGGGTGTAATTGACACCCCCCTGGTTCGGCATGGTGCCGGCGATACCGGATAAGCCCGCGTTTGAAAAGGTTCTGCCTGTGAGAACATCACCGGCTGCGGCATCGCCGATGGATTCGAGGACCGATCCGGTCACCCCGAAGAGGCTCACGCCGCTTTTGATGTTTGCCGAAACGAGATCCGAATCCACCACATCCAGGGTGGTGGAATTGTAATAGCCTCCATTGACTGCGGTGCTCGTATCCAACAAGGTTTGCGTAGCGAGGCTTCCGGTCACCTCGGCCCCTGCCACCCAGGCCTTCTTGCCGCTCAGGATATCCGTGGAGGAGGCATCGCCCGTGGTGGTATCCACCACGTTGGTGTCTCCGGTCACGCCGAAAATGGTGACCCCGCTTTTAATGTTCCCGGAGGCGAGGTTCAGATCTCCGTAAACCACCCCGGATCCATCGTGGTACCCTGCGGCGATCGTTTGACTGGAAATGCCGGGTGTGTAATTGACACCTCCCTGGTTCGCCATGGTGCCGGCGATGCCCGATGAGCCCGTGTTGGAAAAGGTTCTGCCTGTGAGCACGTCACCGGCTGCGGCATCGCCGGTGGATTCCAGGACCGATCCGGTCACCCCGAAGATGCTGATGCCGCTTTTGATGTTCGCTGAAACGAGGTCCGGATCCACCACATCCAGGGTGGTGGAATTGTAATAGCCTGCGTTGACCGAAGTGCTGGTATCCAAAAAGGTTTGTGTAGCGAGGCTTCCGGTCACCTCGGCGCCTGCCACCCACGCCCTCTTGCCGCTCAGGATATCCGTGGAGGAGGCATCGCCCGTGCTGGTATCCACCACGTTGGTGTCTCCGGTGACCCCGAAGATGGTGACCCCGCTTTTAATGTTCCCGGAGGCGAGGTTCGCATCCCCGTAAACCACGCCGGATCCGTCGTGGTACCCTGCAACGATCGCTTGATTGGAAATGCCGGGGCTGTAGTTGATCCCTCCCTGGTTGGGCATGGTGCCGGCGATTCCCGATGAACCCGTGTTGGAAAAGGTTCTGCCTGTGAGCACATCGCCGGCTGTGGCATCGCCCGTGGATTCCAGAAGCGATCCGGTCACTCCGAAGATATTGACGCCGCTCCTGACGTTTGCCGAGACCAGATCCGCATCCACCACATCGAGACTCGTGGCCGCATAGTAGCCTGCGTTGACCGACGTGCTGGTGTCGAACAAGGTTTGGGTAGCGAGGCTCCCCGTCACCTCGGCCCCAGCCACCCAGGCCCTTTTGCCGCTCAGGATATCCGTAGAGGAGGCATCCCCCGTAGTGGTGTCCACCACGTTGGTATCCCCGGTGACCCCGAAGATGGTGACCCCGCTTTTAATGTTCCCGGAGGCGAGGTTCGCATCGCCGTAAACCACTCCGGAGCCGTCATGGTAGCCTGCCGCGACCTGTTGATTGGAAATGCCGGGGGTGTAATTGACACCCCCCTGGTTCGGCATGGTGCCGGCGATGCCCGATGAGCCCGTGTTGGAAAAGGTTCTGCCTGTAAGCACGTCACCGGCTGTGGCATCGCCGGTGGACTCCAGGACCGATCCCGTGACCCCGAAGAGGCTCACGCCGCTTTTGATGTTTGCCGAAACGAGATCCGAATCGACCACATCGAGGGTGGTGGAATTGTAATAGCCTGCATTGACCGCCGCGCTCGTGTCCGTTAAAGTCTGCGTGGTGATGCTTCCCGTCACCTCGGTGCCTGCCACCCACGCCTTCTTGCCGTTCAGGATATCGGTAGACAAGGCATCGCCCGTGGTGGTATCCACCACGTTGGTGTCCCCCGTCACCCCGAAGATGCTCATGCCGCTTTTAATGTTCCCGGAGGCGAGGTTCGCATCGCCGTAAACCACTCCGGACCCGTCGTGGTAGCCTGCAACGATCGTTTGATTGGAAATGCCGGGGCTGTAGTTGATTCCTCCCTGGTTGGGCATGGTGCCGGCGATGCCCGATGAGCCTGTGCTGGAAAAGCTTCTCCCTGTGAGCACATCGCCGGCTGTGGCATCGCCGGTGGACTCCAGAACCGATCCCGTGACCCCGAACAGGTTTACGCCGCTCCTGATGTTTGCGGAAATGAGATCCGTATCGACCACATCGAGGGTGGTGGAATTGTAATAGCCTGCATTGACCGCCGCGCTCGTGTCCGTTAAAGTCTGCGTGGTGATGCTTCCCGTCACCTCGGCACCGCTGACCCATGCCTTCTTGCCGCTCAGGATATCCGCAGAGGTGGCATCCCCCGTAGTGGTGTCCACCACGGTGGTATCCCCGGTGACCCCGAAGATGGTGACCCCGCTTTTAATGTTCCCGGAGGCGAGGTTCAGATCTCCGTAAACCACTCCGGATCCGTCGTGGTACCCTGCGGCGATCGCTTGATTGGAAATGCCGGGGCTGTAGTTGATCCCTCCCTGGTTGGGCATGGTGCCGGCGATTCCCGATGAACCCGTGTTGGAAAAGGTTCTGCCTGTGAGCACGTCACCGGCTGTGGCATCGCCCGTGGACTCCAGGACCGATCCGGTCACTCCGAAGATGCTGATGCCGCTTTTGATGTTCGCTGAAACGAGATCCGAGTCCACCACATCCAGGGTGGTGGAATTGTAAAAGCCTGCGTTGACCGAAGTGCTGGTATCCAACAAGGTTTGTGTAGCGAGGCTTCCGGTCACTTCCGCGCCGGCGACCCACGCCCTTTTGCCGCTCAGGATATCCGTGGAAGAGGCATCCCCCGTAGTGGTGTCCACCACGTTGGTGTCCCCGGTCACGCCGAAGATGGTGACCCCGCTTTTGATGTTTCCAGCTGCCAAATCAGGATCCGCAGATGAGAGATCAAATGCGTTGTAATAACCTGTTGGTTGCGTTACCGTGCTGGGGCTCAACGTCTGCAGGCTGATGTTTCCCGTGGTGGGCCCCCATTGGGAAGGGTCTGTACTGAAAAACTTCACTGTGTTCAGAACCTCGTTCGGAGTTGCATCACACTGGTCGAAATTCACTTTCACGGCTTCATAGATTTCCTTTGTGGTCTTCATTGTGGCTCCGGGAGCGGCTGTGGGCTCCTGGAAACCACTCATAATCGAAGGTACGCTTCCGAAAGTCATGTATTCATAAAGATCCGCGAGCGTGTACATTCCGCTTCCCAATGAAGGATCACCCGGCGAGTCCATACTTCCCGAAATACATAGATTGGCTGAAAGAGGCACCATCATAAGGGTGAGGGCTACTGTGATGAACTTCTTCATGTTGAACTCCTCCAGATCCTCCTGGGAACGATCTAGGTATTTTCATGTGGATTTTTCCCAGCTCACGGGGAAGGAGAGCAATCACAGCACGAGGGATATCCAGTAAACGGGTTCCCTCCTGGTCTTTAAGGAGTTCCGGGAAATGGGGGAAGCTCCTTTCGCTCTTCGTTCACGACGTCCTCCTCGTAAATCTCCTGCTGCTCCGCCACGTTTTCTTGCTGGCTGTTTATTTCCTGAACCTCTAAAAGCTCTGAACTTGCGGGTGCTTCAAAAGTCTGCAATTCCTCCGCACCCTCAGGCTGCACAAGGTCATCTCGCGAAACGAGGACCGGTTCATCCAGATGAACGCCTTCTTCCTGAAGAGGCCCTTCAGTACCCGTGTTTTCCTCGATTGTCGTCCCTTCGCCAAAAATTTCCTGTGGCTGTCCGTCCGTGCTCTCTCCGCTCCTCGCTCCGGACTTGGTCTCTCTGCTTTCACCGGCGCCGGCTTGAACTTTTCCTCCCGGGGTCCGATCGCCGCCTTTCTCCTTTCCTGCTTTATCATGGGTTGCTTCCACGGTTTGTTCTCGTTCTGAACCTACCGGACCGAATCTGAACTCCCTCTTCATGCTTTCTATCTCTGGAGCAGTGACTCTCTCTATCTCAGAAGGAAGGTCTCCGTGGGAAACGATCACCCTTTCGAAATCCATGACCATCGATGGCTCTGCTTCCGGAAAAGATGAGCTAAGAACGTCCAGCTTTGTCCCTTCCAGGGCTGTCACTTCTGTCATCTTCTCGTCTGCTCTCACAATGAAATCCGACCCTCTGACTCCAACAACCGCGGTGTAGGTTTTCACTGTGAACCTCGACCTTTGCCATCTGCCCAGCAAGCTTGTGACGAAAAACCGGGCCTTTCCCAGGTTCATTTTCAAGAAGGCGAAACGACTTCCTCTTGCTTCATCGAAAACGCTCTCATTGATGACCAATTTGGTCCTGGAAGCCAGGGTCACCATGCTTTTGTCATTGAGTTGAATCTGGATTCTCCCCCTGTCTTGAGTAACAATGGTATCTCCTTTGAAAATGGGTAGGTTTTTCCGTGCCCAGTAACCCTGTAGACCATCATCGTGTATGATCACCGCCTTTCCCTGAACCAGGAAGACTCGCCCCACAGGATGTCCAAAACCTGGACTGAAATGATCCGTTATGGCAAGATTTTGAGGTAGCATGGTCTCGTCAGCTTTGCGGTCGAAACCAAGACCTCTTTCAACAGCCACGAAAACGACCGTTGCATAAACTAGACAAAAAATGATGTACTTAGCGGCAAACATTTTTAAAACCTTATCAGTACCTGATGATCAGTGAAAGACCTCCGACGCTTCTTTTGTAGGTATAATCGTCTATGGTTGAATCGTTTTTTGTGTAGCTGTATTCACCTGTTATGCTTAACCAGTCGTAACCAAGTTTTCTGGAAAGCGATATGAAACCGTAATATCTGTGATCCTCTCGTTTGATGCCATAATAGGAATCAATATTATCGTGTTTCCTATGATAATATCTTCCGTTTAAATCCATATTTAATTCCCATGGCAATTTTATCGATATTCCCAGCTTATACTTCAAACGATCGTAATCGTAATCGGGATGAGATGCGGAATTGTCATCGTAGCCAAAACCTCCGAACACGTAACCCTTTCCGTTTGCAATCGTGTAGTATGTACTCAGCCAGGCTTCATTTATGTCAGCATCTCTTTCTCGATTCTCGTAATTTTTTTCCTGGGTAAGGCTGTAAGACAAAATTGCGAGAAGATCTTTGTTTATCTGCCACGTCGCTTCCGGTACGATTTCGTTACGAATCAGAAATTTTTCGGAGTCCAATAAATAGCGAGAATAAAAATAAGTGGCACCTAAGGTAAACGGGAAAAATCTGTATTGTCCATAGATACTTGGTATATTTCCCATGAGATCATACTCGTTAAGTTCACGAAACCATGTCTGATAATGGCTATATCCAAAACCAAGAATGCCTTTGTTATGATTGACAATGTTGTAACTACCGGAAAAATATGCGGAAGCCAGGTAGTCTCCTTCATCTGCGTAGATATCTTCATCCAGGGGCTCAAGGCGGACGTTATCGTCATAGAGATAGCTTAATTTGAGATAGACGCGGTAGGGTTTCAAAACACGACGATTTTTTTCAATCAAATCAAGCCACATCAGAGCATTATTTTTCATTGTTTCTGAATCAGCTCTGTTTTTAACGTAAGTAAATTTTTCTGATGCGCTCTTTATATCTCCGATTTTATAATGACATATTCCGGCATAATAATATCCATTACATTTTATAGATGGGCTTTTTTCCGATGCTTTGATGAGGTAAGAAACCGCAGTTTTGTAGAGATTCTGCCTGTAAAGGCTCATCCCTGCATAATAGAGAGCCAGCACATTTGACGGATCTTCCTCAGCAATTTGTGTAAAAATCTCTGCTGCCTTTGAATAATCGGATGTTTTATAATGCAAAAGGGCGATATCGTATTTTAACCCGTAAAGGTTGGGATTTTGTTTCCATGCTCTCGAGAAACATCTTTCGGCCTTCCGGTATTGTGCTTTCTTGAAATAAATCTTTCCCAAATAGTGATTGTAAAGGGGGTTGACAGGGTTGAATCGAATCGCCGTCCTGAGAAGGCTTTCCGCGTCCGCGTAGTCGCCATCCTCATAGGCGAATACAGCCAAATCGTAGTAACCCCTGCCTCCGTCTTCTGGCTCATCGCTGGTTTCCAGGCGCCAGGTGGAGCGGTCCGTGCCGTGATTACCGCTTGATTGTGATTCTGATGATTTAGGATCAAGAACGCCTGTCTCGAAGGTCACGATCAGCCGATTTTCACCCAAATCAACCCTGTGCATTCGATCCGCCGCTTCAGGGAAGAGATCGAATACCACCCTTACCTTTTCTTCGTGCAGCCCAATTCGGATTCCCTCAACCAGAGGATTTTCGAAAGACAAGGTCCTGCTGGAGAGCGAGCTCAAGAGATCGGGGAGATCGAGCACGAGGCGGGGAGGATTTGAGAGGCGGAAGGCGTTGTAATCCTTAGGCTTCCCGTCGAGGATGATGTGAAATCGACAGCCGGCCTCACCGGTTGCCGGCTCAATGGAAACAATACTCCTGGCGAATGAGGAAGAATCCGCGGCCCTTATTTTTGGCTTTCCAATCATCCTGTTTGCCCGGGAATAGGGCGTTTGAAAAAATAGGATGAGGAGGAAGGTCGAAATGACGAGGATGCTCAAATACAATTGTCTCCGGACGAAAGGATCGGGCATTTGTCTGAAAGGTGCGCAAGGATTTATCCCCATAGGCATTCTCGGCAATTAGAGCAAATTGTGTGCCACAACAGGAAGTTTGTATGGATTTCCACGAGGCAGTAACAGGGAGCGTAACCGGTTTCTTCATGAGGGCAGGTGGTCGAAAGGCTCTGCAGAGAGAGGGAAGTGGTTTCTTTGATTCCACGGTCTTCTGGCCTTGCCGCAAAGAAGGCGGAAGCTTTTAGACTCACTCAGAAAGAGGGTCTGTCATTTCGCGGTTGTTCTTGGGAGCATTTCCGTTCCAAGGCAAAGGTTCCCGAGAATCACCGAAGGCGCCAAAGATTTGACTGGAATTGAAGAGATTTGGTGATCGAGATGAGATCTGGTGCCGGGGAATTCCCCCTATTGACCGAGGTGATACCAAGGGTATCCGCTCACGGTGGAAAACGGGTTCACCTTCGCATCCAGCCCGCAGGGGCGATATGGGGTCAATCTCATACAGGCGCCGCCTCTGGCCGGAGCGGCCAGTTTGATCTAAAAACGGAATTCCTCGTTGCGGAGTCAGACACGAGGACTGGATTCCGGATCGGGGTCCGGAATGACCCGACTGGGCAAGGGAAAAGTGCTGTAAAAAAACCTGTAAAAAAATGAAGTTTCATATAAGCGCCGCCTCTGGCCGGGCCGGCCAGTCTAATCAAGGGGTGGAAACTTCACTCTGGGGTCATCCCGGACTTGAGGAGCCTGTCCCGGCATGGGGTTACCCGGGGGGATCCAGGATACAAGACCGGATTCCGGATCGGGGTCCGGAATGACCCGACTGGGCAAGGGAAAAGTGCTGTAAAAAAACCTGTAAAAAAATGAAGTTTCATATAAGCGGGGCCGCTGGCCGAGCTGGCCAGTCTAATCAAGGACAGAAACTTTAATCATCCGGGAATGCCGGGGGCGTCTCATGGATAAAATAGGATCAACACGGGTACCGCTTTGGCAGCAAG
>Ga0209164_1000337_pt1 | contig 125643 bp, 136 predicted proteins | sample MTBNYHSulfiMetaG_FD_187458 | JGI IMG/M metagenome (GOLD analysis project Ga0209164, IMG submission 187458) | Enrichment culture microbial communities from rom New York Harbor, USA that are MTBE-degrading - MTBE-NYH (New York Harbor Sulfidogenic)... | ecosystem: Environmental > Aquatic > Marine...
CCTCTTTCTTCTCGTAAATTAGTCGAATATCTTCTCCTCTTTCTGCTTTTAGCTTCCGTCCTTTCCGCCGCAGTGTATGGGGGGTATTGGTATGGGAAGCGGCAAGTCAAAACGCCACAGACAGTGGCTCCCAAGGCGAAAGAGCCTACTCCAAAAGCTGCCGACGAGACGGCGGGGTGGAAGACTTACGCTGACACTAAATACCAGTTCGCATTCAGTTATCCACAGGACTATATTGTTAGCAATGCTGGAACACAATACACAGTCACGGTCAGTTCTGGGAAAGATAGCCTGTTGGCTTTCAGGTTTGACGAATCAAAAATTAATGCCACGCGCGAAACGGGAGAGATAATTACAAACGCCCCTTCGGAGTTACCAAACATCAGAGTTGGTGAGGTCAGTTATCCTGTATCTAAATATCTCTTTGCCGAGGGAGTTCCCTCCGAGTACAAGGACTGTTTTAACAGCACTTCTTCTATAAGATATCTTTCGGAAATAAACGAAAGTTTTTTGGTAGAACTATCTAAATTTGAAGAATGGGGTTGTAATCCGGACGGCACCCAAAAGTTGGTAAGGAAAACGACGGAGGAAGAAGTTGTAATTGCGAAACAAATCCTCTCCACCTTCCGCTTTTTAGACCAGGAGGCGACTGGTGAGACAGAAGAAGAGAAGATCAGCGTCACGATTCCGCCGGATTGGGAAACTTACGACAAAGACTTTGCTGGGACTCATTTCGTCTTCAAATATCCACCTACCCATGTGATTTTTGATCTGGATCCGGCTAGTGGGGAGCTTTATGTCTGTAAGGCCTCGAACCAATACGGTCCTAGTGAGGTTGTGATCGACAATCTCCAGCACGCTTTTTCTGACTTTAAAGAATATAAGTCTGGCTCCCGGAGGGCCTGGTTTGTTGAGAACTTAACTCCGATTATGCAGGGTACGTTCCCGGGCGCCGATCTTTCCGGGCTAACCTTTAAGGAAGTTGATTTTGATAATGGAAAGAGTTACTTAAAAGTCGGCAATTGGCCGGCGGAGGTAGGACGGTATAGCTACTTTGATGGGGATTTCTATTTTGGCGTGCAGGGAAACGTGCCAGTATTCCTTTTGGATAAAAAAATCGTGAGCAAAGCTGATATTCTCAAAGTTCTCTCCTCTCTTACCGTATCGAAGTAGTCCCGTACAATTTTTGTCGCATTTCCTCTCATTGACACCCCTAACCCCCTTTATCAGACCTACCTCGAGTTAAAAGCTTCTGGGTGAATTCCTTAGCCTGTTTTTGAAGATTGGCCTTTATTATTTCCGGCGAAACTGGTTGACCAACAAAATCGATGGTGTAGTCAGAGATATCCCCAAAGTAGGTCAGTTGCTCTAGGAAGAGTTTAGCGGAAAAATTACCTTTAAACTTTTTCTCCGCGAGGCTGACGACTTCCTTCAAGTTGGTGGCGCCGGCGGCCAGAATGAAATGAAGGTCCACATAATCCCGCCAGCTACCACGGCGGCCGATGGCGTAGGCTTTGTTGGCGGCTAGGTCCTTGAGACTGAAAATGGGTAGAGAGTACGTTGGCAGGGGAGAAAACAAGCCAGGGAAGGGAAAATAAACAAAAGAGAGCTTAATCTCTTTGTCTAGCAGAAGGGTTAGCTCCTCGGCGGTGTCAATTTCTAGTTGGATCTTACTCTTGGGAAAAAGTTGATGGACTTGCCTTAAAAGACCTTTTCCCAGGAGCTGGGGGAAAAATATATCAAAGTCGTAGGAAACTCGGTGACCTAAATGGAGGGCAACCGCGGTTCCGCCACCTAAAGTGCCTTTTTTGGCGAAAGGCAAAAGCTGGCGGAAAGCTGCTTCTCTTTTGGGATCAAGGATTTCGTAGTGGAGCTTTGACATAATTGGCTTCCTTCACGGCACTACTCTTTATTCCTAAAAGAATATTTTTTACGAAGTTAAAAGAGGCGGGGGAATAGATAGCGAGGGGTTGTTTAAGAAAAGTCTTCTTTAGTTCCTCGAAAGGGTAAAGCTGGCTTAGGTTTTTGATGTCTTCCAGCGACCCGTAGCAGAGAGTGTGGTTAATAATGTAGGCTTTGTCCGCTTCGGGGTCGAGTTTATCTATTCTCTTTGACCATAAGGCTCCTTGGTTAAGAAACGGTCTAATCCTTCTTTCCATAGGTTTATTTTATCACGGAAAGGTCTCTCTGAAATTAGCGTGATTGACAGGGAAGGGGAGTGGGGTTAGTCTAGGAAACAGAATATGGAAACTCTTCCGATTCCCAAAACTCTCACTCCTCGTTGTTGTCACCCTGCCCCTAAGCGCCCTCTTCTCATCCTTTCCGCTCTTCTTTTTCTCTCCGTTGCGGCGTATGGGGGGTATTGGTATGGGAAGCAGCAGGTTGTACCCTCCCCAACAACTACTCCCAAAGCAACAGAACCTAAGGCCCAACCGGCCATCGACGAGACGGTGGGGTGGGAGGCTTACACGAGTAGCAATCCAGTGTGGAAATATACCTTCAAATACCCGAAAGAGTGGATTGTGGTTGAACCTCCTAATCAAGACGATAAAACCGTTACTATCAGAGCACCAAGCGACCAATGGTTAACAGTGATCCTGGACTTGAAAGCCTTAGGATTACCCTGTGAGAAGGTGTTAAGTGAGGAGCAGGTAACTGTGGGCGGTCTAAGTGCAACTAAAACAGTAACAGAGGGAATAACAGATGGGGATTTATGTGAAAACGGAGGGAGTGGAACAACCTGGGTTACGGTGACAGTAAGGGGTGTTAAACATTTAATCTCAATGAGCTATCCGATGGAATCCTCACTGGAAGCACAGAAGACATTTAGCCAAATCCTCTCCACCTTCCGTTTTTTAGACCAAAGGGCGGAGGAGAAAATGGGTTTTGTAAAGCAAACTTACGGAAAGGATGGGGGGAAGTACCTAGTGGTAGATCCTGTTCGTTGGTCAACAAACGAGGAGCTCGAGAGGACTCCCAACACATGGACGATGAGTACTGGGGGAGAAGTAACGTTACCGGTTTCTTCCAAAGTTGAGGTGTTGATTATGGGTGGTAGAGATGCTTCCAGTCCGACACTCGCCTCTTTCAGCGATTTTGAAGAAATGGTGCAGAGATGGGACGGTGGGGTTTTATCTACTTTAACGATAGAAAGCGGTCAAGTCACCAAGATTGGGCAAGAGTATCTCCCTTAGATTTCAATCCTCTGCTTGTTTTTTCCTCATTGACACTAGGCCCTTTAGTCTTGGAAGATTTCTTTCTTTAGTTTTTTCGCTTCCTCTTTGAAGAATCTTTGCCAGAGTTGATGATCTAACAGGTTAATTAGCCGAGGGTAATCTTTCAATTCTTTCGCTTGCAAGAATTGGGCCCCAAGTTTAATGGGGTCCACGTGCCAGTCGAATTTCAGTTTCGCCTTTTTTACTAGATCTTCCATCGAGTGATCGGAGTTTTGCTCAATCATAAAAAGGTCCATAAAGTCCCGACTGCGGGGGTTTTGGTAGATGGTGAAGAGTTTATTGACAGCGATATCTAGGAGGCTGTCGACCTTTAGCCCGTCGACAATTTTAGGTTTTTCTAGTTGGGGGAAGGGAAAGTAGGTAAATTCTAACTTCAAGACCTCCTCCCCAAAGTTAAGGAAGACAAGCTGGCGATTAAAGCTAGTGTTGAAATCGACCCCCTTATAATTAAGCCTCTGCTTAATGGACTTGAGAAAAATAAGCACGGCCTCGCTGTCTACCTCGTCCAAGGAAAAGAAGTCAAGGTCTTCTGAGAGACGGTAGGGAAGGTAAAACTCGTTAAGAGCCGTCCCACCGGTAAGGTAAAAACTATTACTAATTGGCACGCATTCAGTGAAGAGCTTAAGAAACGCTTTTTGTCTTGGGGTGAGTATGGTGTCTGCCATTAAATTTAGGAAAGAAGAAACTTCAGATACTTCCTTTTAAGGGGGTCTAGCCGTAAGTGGGGCAAATACTTTTTAACCTCCCCTTTTTTTAGTTTTTCTTTTCCTAGGCCAAAATTAATCAGCTGTTCCAGCCGCCAGAGGCGGTATTTTTGGGGGGACTTTTTCAGTTGATCAAGATCCACCGACCAGTTATACATTGGCTTTATTATACCACTGGAGGTTGCGTTTTTTTGGAAGCAGTGTAGAATCAAAAACGGTTATGAAAGGCCTTCTTTCTGCCCCGCTTTCCTCCCGTAAGATAGTTGAGTATCTCCTCCTCTTTTTGCTTTTAGCCTCCGTCATTGGCGTCGCGGCCTATGGGGGGTATTGGTATGGGAAGGGGCAGCAGGATCCGAAAGAGCCCACTCCTCAACAAGCTGACTACGAGACGGCGGAGTGGAAGACTTACCGGAGTGTTGCCTACAGCTTCGAATTTTCACACCCTGCGGGGTGGAAGTATCGATCGGATCAAGGCGAGCTGGTGTCGGGGGCTGAGGCCGATGCAAACGTTATCAGATACATGATTAAACCTTTCAGTACCGAGAATGAGATGGTGGTCCTCATCAAAGTGTGGGACAATCCGGAGAAGTTAAGTACCATTGCCTGGTTATCGTCCCACGAAGAGTGGTCAAGTCAGCAATCGGGTCAAGGCGAAGGTGTAGGAGGCACGGTTTTTGAAGTAAATTCTTTTGTCGATGGCTTACCGGCGTATAAAGACACGCGCCAAGTTGACGAGGCTAGTAAAAGAACTACGTCAGGTGGTACAGCCTTTCCCTTAGTAGATTACTATGTGGCGAGAGGAGATTTTGTCTACGCTATCGAGCTAAATAACTACACCACCTTTAATGAAAAAGGAGAGTATGCGCTTTTTGACCAACTCGTCTCTACCTTTCACTTCATAAAGCCGGGAGAGGCCGGCGGGACAGCAGGGGGTAAGATCAGCGTCACGATTCCGCCGGATTGGGAAACCTACGATAAAGATTTCCTTGCTAATCACTTTCGCTTCCGTTACCCTAGCGATTACGAAGTTTTGGATAACGACTCTAGCTCAGGTGATATCTACCTTATGCAGAAGGGGGTAGATTACCCTATTCTGGGTGGAATCAATACTTTCACCAATTCTTTTGGAGGGTATTTTCCGGAATATAAATCTGGATCAAGGGAGGAGTGGTTTAAAGAGAGTTGGGGGAAGATAGATCCAGGTTTTGACACGTCAGGAATTTCGTTTGAGGAGTTCCTGTTTACTAACGGCAAGTCCTACTTAAAAGTTACCAACGCCTCCGAAGGTTTTGGTGGTTTCTACTTGGGTGTGCAGGATGGCATCCCTTTCTTCGCTAGCTTTGATGAAAAGCTCGTCCCTAGCGAAGATTTACTAAGAATTCTTTCAACCCTCGAGGTATCTTCATAAGCTAGTCAGCTAGTTACTTTCCTCCCATTGACACCCCTGACCCCCTTTGCTAGACTTTCCCCCGTCAGATTAAGGTTTTGTATCTTTTATGGCCGAAGCGGGCGAACAGGAAACAAAAGAATATCCCCTAGATCGCATCCGCAACATTGGGATTATTGCTCATATCGATGCGGGCAAAACCACCACTACGGAGACGATTCTGTATTACACCGGCAAGACTTACAAGATCGGCAAGATCGATGACGGGAACACCCAGATGGACTGGATGAATCAAGAGAGGGAGCGGGGAATTACTATTCAGTCGGCCGCCACCACCTGTTTTTGGGAAGACCACCGTATTAACATTATCGACACCCCGGGACACGTGGACTTCACCGCCGAGGTGGAGCGCTCCCTAAGGGTATTGGACGGGGCGGTAGTTGTTTTTGACGGCAAAATGGGGGTAGAGCCCCAATCAGAAACCGTTTGGCGACAAGCCGATAAGTACCATGTGCCTCGCCTGTGCTTTGTTAATAAACTCAACCTGGTCGGTGGGGACTTTGAAATGAGCGTCAACTCTATTCGGGAGCGTTTAAGTCCCAAAGCTTATCCGATGATGCTTCCCATTGGTCGGGAATATGAGCTGCGAGGTTGGGTAGATGTTATCCACCAGAAGGCCTATGGATATGTGGATGAGCAGGCTTTGGAGGTCAAGGAAATCCCCGTTCCCGAGGAGATGGCAGAAGCCATCGCTAAAGCTCGCCACGAACTTTTGGAAGCTGCCGTGGAAGCCGACGAACACCTAATGGCTAAGTACCTTGAGGACGGGGTGCTAAGCGAATCGGAATTAATCTCGGCTATTCGTCAGGCGACTATTGCTGGTAAAATCTTTCCCCTCTTGGGAGGGGACGGTCGGAAAGCGGTGGCCCAGGCGATCTTGGACGCAGTGGTAGCTTATTTACCTTCTCCTCTTGATCTACCTCCGGTAGTTGGCTACAATCCCGCCACCGGCGAGCCGGAGGAGCGCCAAACTGACTGTGACGCCCCTTTTGCCGCGTTAGCTTTTAAAGTACAGACAGATCCTTACGTGGGCCGCCTGACTTACCTGCGAGTCTATTCCGGCCGGTTGCAAGCTGGGAGTTACACTTTTAATAGCACTCGGAGGGAGAAGGAGAGAATCAGCCGTTTGCTTTTGATGCACGCCAATCACCGAGAAGACATTAAGGAGGTTCGGGCCGGGGAGATTGGGGCAACGGTGGGCTTAAAGAACACGACTACCGGAGATACTCTGTGCGCTGAGGACCACCCAGTTACTTTGGAGAGCATTAAGTTTCCCGAGCCAGTGATCTCGGTAGCTATTGAGCCGAAGACTAAGGCCGATCAGGAAAAGCTAGGCCAAGCTCTGCACGCGCTTTCTGAAGAAGACCCGACTTTTCAGATCCGGGTCAACCATGAGACGGGGCAAACCATCATCTCGGGGATGGGCGAGCTGCACTTGGAAATTTTGGTAGAGCGTCTGCGGCGGGAGTTTAAAGTGGACGCCAATGTCGGGGCGCCTCAAGTGGCCTTTAGAGAAACCATTACCCGCTCCGTGGAGCAAGAAGGCAAGTACATCCGCCAGTCTGGAGGCCGAGGTCAGTACGGGCACGTCTTTTTGCGACTGGAGCCTCGGGGAAGGAGTGAAGGTTTCGAGTTTAAAGACGAGATTGTAAGCGGTGCCATTCCTAAGGAGTTTATCCCCGCAGTCGAAAAAGGTGTGCGCGAAGCTCTAACAAAAGGAGTGGTAGGGGGCTACCCCTTGGTGGATCTAGCGGTGGCTCTTTATGACGGCTCCTTCCACGATGTGGACTCCTCCGAGATAGCTTTTAAGATTGCCGCCTCGATGGCCCTTCAGGAGGGAGTAAAGCGAGCTCGCCCGGTGTTGTTGGAACCCATTATGAAGTTTGAGGTCATTACCCCCGAAAATTACATGGGTGAGGTCATTGGCGATCTTAACAGCCGGCGTGGTAGAATTGAGTCCACAGATTTGCGCGGCAGCGTTCGTCTGATCAGAGGAACTGTACCCTTGTCAGAAGTCTTTGGTTATGCTACTGTGCTGCGGTCCCTCAGTCAGGGGCGGGCTTCCTTCAACTTGGAGCCTTCGCACTATGAAGAGATGCCCAGCTCAGTGGCCGAGAAGCTTTTGGGGGACAAAGGGAAAAAAGGTTAAGGATTTTAGTTTAAGGAGGTTAACATGGCTGAAACTAAAGCCAAGTTTGAAAGGACCAAGCCCCACCTTAACGTGGGCACCATCGGTCACGTTGACCATGGTAAAACAACTTTGACAGCGGCCATCACTAAGGTCCTGTCCGAGAAGGGATTTGCGGAGTTCCGCCCCTTCGATAGCATTGACAGCGCTCCCGAGGAGAAGGAGCGGGGGGTCACTATTAGTATTTCCCACGTGGAGTACGAAACAGAGAACCGCCACTACGCTCATATCGACTGCCCGGGGCACACTGACTTTATTAAGAATATGATTACCGGGGCCGCCCAAATGGACGGAGCTATCTTAGTGGTCTCCGCTCCCGACGGACCTATGCCTCAAACTAGAGAGCACATTCTTCTAGCTCGCCAGGTGAACGTGCCAGCAGTGGTGGTTTTTTTGAATAAAGTGGATTTGGTTGACGATCCTGAGCTTTTGGATTTAGTTGAAGTAGAGCTGCGGGAGCTTTTGACCAAGTACGAGTTCCCAGGGAACGAGACTCCCATCATCCGCGGCTCTGCCCTCAAAGCTTTGGAGGGTGACCCTCAGGCGGCGGACCAGATTATGGAGCTAATGAAGGCGGTGGACACCTTCGTACCTACTCCCGTGCGTGATTTGGATAAGCCGTTTTTGATGCCGATCGAGGACGTCTTTTCTATCAAGGGTCGGGGGACAGTGGTTACCGGAAGAGTGGACCGGGGAGTGGTAAAAGTGAACGATGAAATCGAGATCGTGGGTATCCGCGATACCACCAAAACGGTAGTAACCGGTGTGGAGATGTTCCGTAAGTCTCTAGATCAAGGTCAGGCGGGCGACAATGTGGGGATCCTTCTACGGGGAATTGAGAGAACAGACGTGGAGCGTGGCCAGGTTTTGGCTAAGCCGGGAACCATTACTCCCCACACAGAATTTGAGGCGGGGGTGTATATCCTTACCAAAGAAGAGGGGGGTCGCCATACGCCTTTCTTTGCCGGATACCGACCCCAGTTCTACCTGAGGACTACCGATGTAACGGGGGAAGTGACTCTGCCGGAAGGGGTAGAAATGGTGATGCCTGGGGATAACGTCAAAGTCAAGGTGAAGTTGATTACCCCAGCGGCGCTAGAGGAAGGTCTGCGGTTTGCCATTCGTGAGGGAGGCCATACAGTGGGGGCCGGTGTGGTCAGTAAGATCATTACCTAAGCCATAGGGGCCTCGGGGAGTCAATTTTGGTAACAGGAAATGGGCGGGCTTACCCTGCCTAAGCCCAGGGACCATTAGATTATGGCCAAAGGGCGCATTCGGGTACGTTTAAAAGCCTACGACAATCGAGTGGTCGATCAAAGCGCCGAGAGGATAGTCGATACGGCTATCCGCACTGGCGCTAAGGTTTCTGGCCCCATTCCCCTGCCTACGGAGATTGAGCGTTTCACGGTGATCCGTGGTCCGCATATTGATAAAAGGTCGCGAGAGCAGTTTGAGATTCGGACGCACAAGCGCCTGATCGACGTTTTGGATCCGACACCTAAAACGATCGAGAGCTTGTCCCATCTTAACCTTCCCGCTGGGGTCGGCATCGAAATTAAGATGTAGTCTCAGTTGTTTTTGGTACCTGCAATCAAGTTTCTTGCTCTGGCAGGGCTACCAGGCTGTAAGTGGACTTCCAGTCGTTGGTTTGGCCCCGTTAGTCGGGGCTATTTTTATGGAAAAGATAGTTGGTCAAAAAAGAGAAATGTCGCAGATTTTTACCCCAGAGGGAAAGGTGGTGCCGGTGACCTTCGTCAAGGTGGTGGCTGTACCAGAAACCCTTCAGGTGGGTTTAGCCTTACGAGTCTCGGGGCGTTCCAAGGGGCGCGGCTTTGCTGGGGTAATGAAGCGACATAACTTTAAGGGTGGCCCCAAAACTCACGGTCAGTCCGACCGTCAGCGTCACCCGGGCTCTATTGGCCAAACTACCACTCCAGGCCGAGTCTACAGAGGTAAGCGGATGGCCGGCCGTTTGGGCGGAGATCAGGTGACTATTAAGCGCACTCGTTTGGTGGACATCAACTACCAAGAGAGAATACTTAAGGTGGCTGGTCCGCTGCCCGGTCCTCAGAAGGGAAAGCTCACTCTTGAATTTTCGCCCTCAAAAGCTGAGGAGAATCAGGGTACGGAGGCTTAGTGATGACGCAGATAGATCTTTATTCGGCTAAAGGCACCAAACTCAAGCGGCAGCTAGAGCTGCCGGAGAAGGTTTTTGGCGTGGAGCCTAACCCCCGCCTATTGGCTCAGTACGCCCGTTTGTATCTAGCCAATCAGCGTCAGGGTACCGCTTCTGCCAAGACGCGGGGGGAAGTTTCGGGAGGGGGACGCAAACCTTGGCGTCAAAAGGGGACTGGTCGGGCTCGGCACGGCTCCATTCGCTCGCCCATATGGTATAAGGGAGGGGTGGCTCATGGACCCAAGCCGCGGAATTGGTCTATGGTTGGCTCCGAGTCTATGAAAAAGGCTGCCTTGCGTCATTCTTTGAGTGCTAAAGTTCAGGGAGGCGATTTGCTTGCTTGGGAAAAGTGGGGTTTGGAAGGTATTTCTACCAAGGCGTGGGCCAAGCTGTGGCAGCAGCTCACCGGCGGTAAAAAAACTTTGGTCGTTTTTGGCGCCGCCAACCGAGAAGCCTACCTTTCTAACCGGAATTTAGCTAAGGTGGAGGTTCAGACAGCTAAAGATCTCAATGCCTACCAAGTTCTAAACGCCGACCAGGTAGTTTTGCTGGAGGAGGCCCTGCCCCTTTTAGAGGAAAGGCTTGGTCAGTAATGATTTTAGAAGAAGTGCTGCGGGAACCGGTCATTAGTGAGAAGTCCACCCATTTTTCCGAGCGGAGGGTGTATGTTTTCGTGGTTGACCAACGAGCGACTAAGCCGGAGATTAAAAGAGCCGTGGAGAGTAGCTACTCGGTTAAGGTCGATAAGGTTAGGACCTTGGTGCGAATGGGAAAGAAACGCCTTCTGCCCCGCTTTAAGCACTGGGTGCGCCGAAGCAATACCAAACTAGCCTACGTGACTTTAAAAAGTGGAGATAAGATCGAAGGTTTACAATCAGGTTAACTTATGGCTTTAAAGAAACCCCGGCCCACTACGGCGGGCCGCCGCCACCGAATTGACATCGACCGTCGGGGCCTTTCCCAAAAAGGTCCGGAGAAGTCTTTGTCTAAGGGGCTAAAGAGAACCCCAGGACGTTCTGGCGGTCGGGTGACTGTTCGCCATAAGCAGGTGGGGGCCAAGAAGCTTTACCGGCAGATCGATTTTAAGCGAGACAAAAAAGACATCCCGGCTCGGGTGACCGGGATTGAATACGACCCCTACCGGAGTGCTAATATTGCCCTTTTGGTGTACGCTGATGGTGAGCGCCGCTATATCTTGGCTCCCCAGGATCTAAAGGTGGACCAAGAGGTGTTGGCCTCGGAGAAAGCTGAGATTAAGGTTGGTAACTCTCTACCTTTAAAAAATATTCCTTTGGGAACTTTTATCCACAACGTGGAGATTTATCCAGGGAAAGGAGCTCAGCTAGTGAGAGGAGCTGGGGCCTCTGCCACAGTCTCTGCGCAGGAAAGTGGCATGGCTCTGGTAAAATTACCCAGCGGGGAGATCCATCGTCTTAGAGAGGACTGCTGGGCGACCGTAGGAGCGGTGGGGAATGAGGACTGGAAGAGTGTTATCTTAGGCAAGGCGGGTAGAAAGAGAAGGTTGGGAGTCCGACCTACGGTTCGGGGAGTAGTAATGCACCCCAACGCCCATCCGCATGGGGGTGGCGAGGGCAAGAGTGGCATCGGTATGCCTTCTCCCAAAAGCCCTTGGGGTAAGCCTACTTTGGGGAAGAAAACTCGCCGCCGGTCTCACACAGATAAGTATATCGTTAGCGCCCGTAAGAGAGGTCGTCGCAGTTAAGTTAAGGATATATTATGAGTCGGTCTTTAAAGAAGGGCCCTTTTATCGAAGATAAGCTGCTCAAGAAAGTCCGGGTGGCCAAGGCCGAGGGGAGGCGGGAACCGATTCGGACCTGGTCCCGTCCTTCGACGGTTAGTCCAGAAATGGTGGGTCTGACCATTGAAGTTCATAACGGTCGCACCCATGTGCCAGTTTTTATTACTGAAGCGATGGTAGGCCATCGTTTGGGGGAGTTCGCCCCGACCAGGACTTTCCGTTCTCATAGTCGCAAGGGCTACACTAAAGCTCCGGAGGCTGAGTAACTATGGAAAAAGAGCAAGTAAAAGTGACTACCAAATATCTCCGTCTTACTCCCCGCAAGGCCCGTTTGGTGGTGGACCTTATCCGGGGTAAAAAGGCTGCCGAGGCAGACAGAATTTTAAGGTTCACTCCCAAAAAAGCCGCTCGCCTAACCGGTAAAGTTTTGCATTCTGCTGTAGCCGCCGCTAAAGAAAAAAATATGCCGGAGGCCGAGTTAGTAGTTAAGACGGCTAAGGTCGATGGCGGTCCTACCCTTAAGCGAGGCCAACCGGTGTCCCGAGGGCGCTGGCACCCGATTTTGAAAAAGACTTCTCACCTCACCTTAGTTTTGGAAGGTCCTCGCCAGAAATCTAAGAAGAGCCTAAGCCCTAAGTCCAGGAGTAGTCAGGCTGAATCAGGGGAAGTTGAGGATTCTCGAGGAAGCTAATTATGGGTCAAAAAACTAATCCAGTAGGTTTTAGAGTGGGCATCTCCAGAGGTTGGAGTTCCCGTTGGTATGCCGAGGGTAAGGAATATGCCCGCCGTCTACTGGAAGATAAGAAAATTCGTGACTTTTTGCGCCATAAACTGGGGGGAGCTGGTTTGGGCGAGATCGAAATCGAGCGTTCGATAGCCGCTCTTAAGCTGATTTTGCATGTTTCCCGGCCAGGTGTAGTTATTGGCCGGGGTGGGAGCGGTATCGAGGATCTAAGAACCGAGCTGCAGAAGATGACCGAAGCTAAGGTGGAGATCGCCGTGGAGGAGATCAGGCTACCGGAGGTTTCTGCTTACCTTATTGCCGACAGTATCGCTAGACAAATTGAAAGGCGGATTCACTACAAGCGGGCGGTGATGGCCGCGGCCGATCGGGCTATGGAGAGAGGTGCTCGGGGAGTAAAGATTACGGCCGCAGGCGTGTTGGGGGGAGCCTCTTCGATTCATAGGACTATCACGGTGACTCGAGGTTCAGTGCCTAACCAAACTTTGAGGGCGGGGATTGATTTTGCTAGAGATGTGGCCGCCACCAGCTACGGAACCATTGGTATTAAGGTTTGGGTTTACCTGGGAGAGAAGGAACTTTAGGAGTTAACGATGGCTTTTTTAGTGCCAAAGAGAGTTAAATATCGGCGGCAGATGCGAGGGGGACGCCAAGCTGGGTTGGCCCAGCGTGGAGCCAAGGTTGACTTTGGGGACTACGCTCTCAAAGCCGCTGGTCGGGGGTTGGTGACCTCTCGGCAACTGGAGGCTGCCCGTAAAGCTATTACCCACTTCACCAAGCGGGGAGGCAAACTGTGGATTCGGGTTTTTCCTCACAAGCCGATAACCAGAAAGCCTAACGAGGTGCGGATGGGTAGTGGTAAGGGAGCCGTCGATCACTACGCTGCGGTTATTAAACCAGGGAGAGTTTTGCTAGAAATGTCTGGGGTAAGTAAAGAAGTGGCTGAGGAGGCCTTGCGCCTGGCGGGAAAAAAATTGCCGTTGGAAACGAAGTTTATTGAGGTGAAACAGTAGCCATGGCTGAATCCAAGAAAAAGGCTGGGGTCGCCGAAGAGAATGTAGCTACCTTAAGGGCGCTGACTACCGGGGAACTTGAGGAAAAGTTACTTCAAAAACGTCGGGATTTGGCCAAGCTCCGTTTGGCGCGCCGCTTAGGTAAACTTAGTGACACTTCTCAAGTGGGGAAGCGACGCGGCGAAATTGCCAGGCTACTGACGATTCTAGCGGAGAAGGTTTTTTTGTCTAAGGAGTAGTGATGCCGAGCCAGACTAACATCGGGGAAGTCGTCTCCGACAAAATGAATAAGACGGTAGTAGTGGTGGTGGCGGTTCACAAAACCCACTCCGTCTACGGTAAAAAAATACGCTGGACCAATCGTTTTAAAGCTCACAACGAAGTGGGGGCCAAATTAGGAGATCAAGTAAAGATTAGGGAGTCTCGCCCCTATAGCCGGGGGGTTAGCTGGGAAGTAGTGGAGGTCCTGTCGGCGGCTTAGTTTATTAAAAAGGCGCTATGGTTCAGAGAGGTACTAACCTACAAGTAGCAGATAATTCGGGGGCCAAGGCTTTGCGGGTGATTAATATTCCTGGCAACTCGCGAGTTCGGTTTGCCTATTTGGGGCAGGTGATAACGGCTTCCGTCCGAGGGGCGGCTTCTGGGGGGGCGATAAAGGATCACCAAGTGGTGTCAGCGGTGATCGTGCGGACTCATAAAGAAGCTCGGCGGTCCGACGGTAGCTATATTCGTTTCGATGACAACGCGGCTGTAATTGTTGACAAGGACAAAAACCCTTTGGGAACACGTATTTTCGGCCCCGTGGCTCGCGAATTGCGTGAGAGTGGCTTTACTAAGATTATTTCTATGGCCGAGGAGGTTTGGTAAGGTATGAAAGTTCATCAGGGCGATAAGGTACAAGTTATTTCTGGCAAAGACAAGGGACGTGAGGGTGTGGTCAAGCAGGCCTGGCCTAAGCGGGGACAGGTGCTGGTCGAGGGGGTGGGGGTAGTTAAGAAGCACGCCAAGCCCAACTCTAAACAGAGCCAGGGGGGCATTATCGAGTTGACAAAGCCTGTGCCAGTAGCTAGGGTGATGCTCATTTGCCCTCAGTGTAACCAGCCTTGCCGGGTAGGTTACCGTTTGGAAGCGGGGAAGAAGTATCGGTTCTGTAAAAAGTGTCAAACGGTGTTTAAGGATTAGGAAGGTTATGTCTCGTCTAAAGGATTTATACCAAGAGAAAGTGACAGCTGAGCTAAGTCAAACTTTGGGTCGGTCGAACGTTTTGTCCCTCCCGACATTGGAGAAGATTGTGGTGAACATGGGAGTGGGACGTTTTAAAGATGACGCCCGGTACCTTGAAGAAGCATCTCAGGAGCTGGCTCTTATTACTGGCCAGAAACCAGCCTTGCGCCGGTCCCGAAAAGCTATCTCTGGCTTTAAACTTCGGCGGGGCGAGCCTGTGGGTTTGATGGTTACTTTGCGGGGTGAGCGGATGTGGTCCTTTTTTGATAAACTAGTCAGCGTCGTTTTGCCGCGTTTGCGAGATTTTCGAGGGGTGCAGCGAGAAAGCTTTGACGGGGAAGGTAACTATAGCCTCGGGTTAAGAGAGCACGGCGTCTTTCCTGATCTTGACCCCAACAAGATTAGTCGAATAAAAAGCTTAATGGTGACTGTGGTAACTACCGCTAGGGATAAAAAGGAGGCCGCTTTGCTTTTAGAAAAGTTAGGTCTGCCTTTTACCAAGAATTAAGATGGCTAAAAAATCTTTGGTCAACAAATCTAAAAAGACACCCAAGTACCCAGTGCGGGCCTATTACCGTTGTCGTCTTTGCGGGCGTCCCCGCGCTTATATGCGAAAGTTTGGTCTTTGTCGTATCTGCTTTCGAGAGTTAGCCCTTAAGGGAGAACTGGCCGGGGTGAAAAAGGCCAGTTGGTAGAAAGTTATGAGCAACGATTCTTTATCTGACCTGCTTAGTCAATTGAAAAATGCCTCCAGAGCTGGAAAGGACTTTGTGGAGGTGCCCTACTCCCGTTTGCGGGAAGAGGTAGCCAGGGTCCTAGAGAAAGAGGGCTACTTGACTAACGTTAAGACCTTTAAAGTCTCTGGCAAAAAGTACCAGCGCCTTCATCTAGAGCTGACACGAGATGAGGAAGGTAACTTTTGCTTGTCAGAGACTCTTCGGTACTCTAAGCCTGGCTTGCGGGTTTACCGCCAAGCCAAGGAGTTGAGTCGGTTGGGGCGGGGGTTGGGTACGGTTCTTATCTCTACCTCTCGGGGCGTTATGGATCTGCGGGAAGCCCGAAAGCGGAAGCTGGGCGGTGAAGTTTTAGGGCGGGTTTTCTAATATGTCTAAGATTGGTCGGCGACCGATCCCTCTACCAGAGGGAGTCGAGGTAAAAATTGAATCGGCAGACGTTACTATTAGTGGTCCCAAAGGCCAGCTTTCCCTGTCCCTTTTGCCGGGGGTAGAGGTTTGTTTACAAGAGGGGCAGATCCTCGTTTCTAGCTTAAGCTCCGCTCGAGAAGCTTCCGCCTATTGGGGGCTAACCCGGTCTCTCCTAGCCAATGCCGTGGAAGGAGTGTCCCAGGGGTATGAGCGCCGTCTAACCTTAGAAGGTATGGGTTACCGGGTTAGTAAAAAGGGTCAGGACTTAACTTTTGCCCTGGGTTTTTCGCACCCAGTGGAGTTTGCTGCCCCTACTGGCATTACCCTAGAGGTGGAAGGCAACAACCTGGTTATTGTGCGAGGCATTGATAAAACTTTGGTTGGTCAGACAGCCGCCAATATTCGTCGTTTAAGGCCCCCAGAGCCGTACAAGGGTAAGGGGATCCGTTACGAAGGGGAGGTTATCCGTCGCAAAGCGGGTAAGGCAGGTAAAGTCGGGTCAGGGGCTCCCGCTGCCTAGTTTAAGGTTTTTTAAAGATGGTAGTTGATCATCATCGTAGTCCTCGGCAGAAGCGTCACTTAAGAGTCCGGTCCAAAATAACCGGGACTGGGGTGCGTCCGCGCTTGGTGGTTTTTCGGAGCGGGATTCACATATATGCTCAGTTAATAGATGACACCCAGGGGAAAACTCTGGTGGCGGCTGACGATTTGAAAAGCAAGTTGAAAAGCAAGGACCTAGAGGCTAACAAGCCTCCGGAGGGTTTGAGTCGGCGGGTTGGCCAAGCTTGGCAGGTGGGCTACGCTTTGGCTGAGCGAGCCAAGAAGGCTGGGTTGACCACTGTGAGTTTTGACCGAGGTGGATACAAGTATCATGGCCGCGTTAAAGCTCTGGCAGAAGGAGCCCGGGCTGGGGGCTTAACTTTTTAGGAGATTTATATGGATCATCGCCGGCTAGAAAAAGAATTTGAAGAGAAAATTATTCAGGTCAACCGCGTGGCCAAGAAGGTGAAAGGCGGCAACAAAATCGGTTTTTCGGTTTTGGTGGCTGTGGGCGACCGGAAGGGTCAGGTGGGAGTGGGGTTGGGCAAGGCAGAAGAGGTGGTGGGGGCTCTACGGAAGGGGGCCGCTCGAGCCAAGAAGAACCTTTTTACTGTTAATCGTCGAGGCACGACTATCCCTCATGAGGTGCAGGTGAAGCGGGGAGCTGCAGTGGTGCTTCTCCGCCCGGCGCCCGAAGGGGCGGGGATCATCGCCGGCGGTCCTGTTCGGGCAGTGGTTAGCTTAGCGGGAATTCGCGATATTTCAGCCAAGATTTTGGGGACGAGTAATCAGGCTAGTAATGTTTACGCCACTATTGCCGCTTTAAAAAAGCTGCGGCTGGGCAAGAACGCTTCACCCAGCTCTCGGAAGGACGAGGATAAAGATGACTAGTTTGACCAATTTGGAAAAAACTAAGGTTTACCGCTCCGCTAAAAGGCGGGGTCGCGGTTACGGCAGCGGGCGTGGGGGCCACACTACTGGTACTGGCCAAAAGGGGCAGGGCACCCGAGCTGGCCGCAAGCTGCCGGTATGGTTTGAAGGCGGGCAGAACCCTTTGGTGCGGAGATTGCCTCAGCAGAAGGGTTTTAAGTCAACGCGTTTAAGTCCAGAGGTGATTAACCTTAGCCAGATTGCTGAACGCTACGCGGCAGGAGAAACCGTCTCCCCCCAAACCCTTTTGGACAAAGGCCTGCTGGCTCGTCTACCCCAAGCAGGTGTGAAGATTCTGGGTCGTGGAGAGCTCCAGCTGGCTCTCCATTTTAGGGGGGTGGCGCTTTCTGGCAGCGCTAGGGATAAGGCCACTCAAGCGGGGGGCAAAATCCTCTCGAGCTAGTCGTTACCAAAAAGGGTGTTAAAAAACCGTGTTCAAGTTTTTAGCTGAAGCTTTCAAAGTTAGGGATATCCGCCGTAAGATACTTTTTACCCTATTTATTTTGGCCAGCTTTCGGCTTTTGGCTCATACCCCGGTCCCTGGAGTAGAAACGGCTGCTCTCAAGGAATTTTTCCAAGCCAACCAATTGTTAGGGATGCTGGACCTCTTCTCCGGAGGAGGCCTGCAAAATTTTTCCGTGGTGACCTTGGGGCTTAATCCTTATATTAACGCTTCGATTATTCTGCAGCTTTTGCAAATGGTTTTCCCCAAGTTAGAAGAGCTTTCCAAGGAGGGGGAGTACGGTCGGGAACGAATTAATGTTTACACCCGCTTTTTAACGTTGCCGTTAGCGGCCCTTCAGGCTTACGGATTTTATTTTCTTTTTATGCGCCAGGGGGTGGTTCACCCCCTCACCCCTTTGGGGGTAGTCTCTTTGGTGATTACCCTAACGGCAGGGACGCTGCTTCTAGTTTGGTTGGGGGAGCAGATTACCGAGTACGGGCTGGGGAACGGAATTTCCATGCTGATTTTTGCTGGGATTTTAGGGCGGACGCCCTTGACTCTAGCTCAGGTGGCTGTCAATCTGCGCGCGGAAAATTTCTTCTCCTTTTTGGCATTTTTGGGCTTTGGTTTACTGGTGATTGCGGCCATTATCTATATAGATGAGGGGGCTAGGCAGCTGCCAGTTCAGTACGCCAAGCGCATTCGAGGCCAACAGCTTTCGGGGGGTGGGGAAACCCATCTGCCCCTGAAGATTAATTCGGCAGGGGTAATCCCCATTATCTTCGGTGTCTCTTTGATGATGATTCCGGGGACGGTGGGTCGGTATTTGGACGCTGTGCCCCAGCCCTGGGTGCAGAAGCTTGCCGGCTGGCTAGTGACTTTTTTTGACCCCGCGTCTACTTCTTATATTGCTTTGTATTTTGTTCTGGTGGTGGCCTTTACCTATTTCTACACCGCGGTTACTTTTAACCCCGAAAAGGTGGCCGAAGACATCAAAAAGTACGGTGGCTTTATTCCTGGGATCCGACCGGGCCGGCCGACGGCTGATTACCTAAATTATATTTTAACTAGGATTACCTTAGCCGGGGCGGTCTTTTTAGGGTTGATTGCCGTTTTGCCCTCTATTCTCCAAAATCTTTCGGGAGTGGCGGGGTTGAGTATTGGAGGCACGGGGGTCTTAATTGTGGTTTCCGTTATTCTGGAAACTTTAAAGCAGCTGGAGAGCCTAATGGTGATGCGAGACTATGAAGGTTTTCTGAGTTAGGTATAATGATTATAATGTTTATAACGGTTATAAATCTTATATGCTAGAGAAACTGCAGAAAGCTAAAGACCTGTATGGTCTTAAAAAACAAGCCGATGCGATGAAGAAGGAAATGGAGGGGCTTAGTTACGAGTTTGAAGAGCAGGGGGTGCGGGTGGTAATGAGAGGGGACCAGCACCTTGAGGAACTGTGGGTAGATGGTGAAGAACAACCTCGCCTGCGGGAAGCTTTAAACAAAGCTTATAAAGACGTGCAGAAGAAAGTGGCTAAGAAAATGCAAGGGCGGTTGGGGGATTTGGGGTTGCCGGGGTTTGGTTAGATACCAGATGTCAGTAACCAGTAGCCAGTTAGGAACGGGTCTGGAGTAACTGGCAACTGGCAACTGATAACTCGTCTATGATTCTTATTCTTCTCGGCCCTTCCGGATGCGGTAAGGGTACCCAGGCTCAGCTTTTGAGCCAAAAATACGGACTGCCTCACTACTCTACGGGGCAGATTATTCGGGATGAGACGGCCGCTGGCACTCCCGAAGGCTTGGAGGCCTGCGATTACGCTAACCGGGGCGTCTGGGCTCCGGATGAGTTGGTCTTTAAGATGCTTGCCAAGCGCTTAGCTGGACCGGAGGCTCAGAAAGGCTTTATTCTCGACGCTTTTCCCCGGACGGTGAATCAAGCTCAGATTCTCGAGGCCTATTTGCGGGAGAAGGGGCTGTCCGTAGCTAAAGTTCTCCTTTTGGAAACAGACGAAGAAACCGCTATCACTAGAATCCAGAACCGCCTAGCGGAAGACCTCAAGGCCAAAGGCGAGGTGCGGCCGGATGAAGGCGACGAGATTATAAGGAAGCGGTTACAATCTTATCGGGAGTCCATTAATCCTATTCTTAACTTTTACCGCCAGCGGGGCTTACTGGAGATTATTGATAACTCGCCTCCCATTGCCGAAGTCTTCCAAGCCATCCTTTCGAGGCTACCCTAAGCTTGGTTTCCCCCTTGGAGGTGATAAAATAGCCCCATGGTCATTGCCATTATTGGTCCTTCCGGGAGTGGGAAGGGTACCCAGGCGAAAATTTTAGCGGAGAAGTTGTCCGTTCCCTCCGTTTCCCTGGGGGAGATTATGCGCGCCGAGAAAGAGGCCGGCACCGCCTTAGGCTTAAAGTTGGCCCAATATACCGATCGTGGTCAGTTTGTGCCGTCCCAGCTGCTGGCGGATCTTTTGTCCCAGCGCCTGGCTAACTCCGATTGCCATCAGGGTTTTATCCTCGACGGTACCCCCCGCAAGATGGAAGATATCAAACTGTTAGAGGCCGTTTTGGCGGCCCATTCCCAGGCCCTGGATTTAGTGATTCATCTGGATACCTCTCAGCCAACTACTTTGTCTCGGATCCAGCAAAGAGTCTACGCTACTCTGGAGCGGGGGGAGACCGTGCGCGCCGACGAGACTTTAGAGGCTGTTAAAAACCGTTTGGCTGAATATAACCAACGGATTGACCAAATTATGACCTACTACCAAAAGCAGGGAAAGTTAGTGCGGGTAGATAACGAGGGTGGGGTAGAAGAAGTGGCCGAGGCGATTTGGGATCAGGTTTACAGAAAGCTTAACTATGATCAAACCTAAGACGGCGACTCAGATTGAGGTGATGCGGGCTGGTGGTCGGATTGCGGCCTCGGTCTTGCAAGAATTGATCGCCCAGACGCGAGAGGGGGTGACCACGGCCGCTTTGGAAGAAGAGGCCCTGCGGCTAATTGCCCAAGCAGGGGCGGCACCTTCCTTTAACAAGGAACCTGGGTACCATTGGGCTACCTGTATTAACCTTAATGAAGGAGTAGTGCACGGCATTCCCGGCCCGCGGGTCATTAAAGATGGCGATGTGGTCAGTCTTGATCTGGGAGTGTACTACCAAGGTTTCCATAGTGACTTAGCCTGGACTTTTGTGGTGGGCCAGGCCAAGGATCCGGAGATAGAGCCTTTTTTGTTAGCGGGCCGCCAAGCTTTAGAGGCGGTTATAGCCTTGTGTCGGCCTGGGCATCACTTGGGCGATCTTTCGGCCAAAATTTCAGAAGTGATTGAGGGGGCTGGTTACTCGATCGTTCGCGAGTTGACTGGTCACGGCATCGGTCGCCATTTGCACGAAGAGCCCCTTATCCCTGGGTTTGGGGAGCCAGGAACGGGACCCAAACTGACAGAAGGAATGACCTTAGCTTTAGAAGTTATCTACGCTCTGGATCAGCCGGATATTGTTTTGGGGCCTGATGATTGGACTTTTACTACGGTCGATGGTAGAATTGCCGGGCTTTTTGAGCATTCGGTAGCCGTGACCAAGGCAGAGCCTTTAATATTGACGGCCATTTAGGCTTTTGCTATGCTTGCGAGGCGTAACGGCCCGTTGCTAGTGGGCCTTAGTTATTCTTAAGCATGAAGGATTTTATAGAAAAAGAAGGGGTCGTCTTGGAGGCTCTACCCAACACGACCTTTAAAGTACGCCTTGATGATGGTACGGAGGCTTTAGCCCAGATTTCCGGCAAGATGCGCAAGTTTCGGATTCGCATTCTTAACGGAGACCGGGTGCGGGTGGAATTTAGTCCTTACGATCTGAAGCTAGGCCGGATTAGTTATAGGTTCAAGTAAAGTTTTTTTATGAAAGTGAAAGCTTCGGTTAAAAAAATTTGTCGGGATTGCAAGATCGTTCGGCGCCAGAGAGTGGTGCGGGTGCTCTGTAAGAACCCTAAGCATAAGCAGCGTCAAGGTTAAGGAATTTTTATGGCGAGAATTGCCGGGGTGGAATTACCCGATCAAAAGAAGATAGTTTACGCCCTCCCCTATATTCATGGGATCGGTCGCCACCAGGCTCAAGAAATAGTAGACGGGGCCAAGGTCGATTCGGAGGTGCGAGTTAAGGACCTTTCGGAAGCGGAAACAATTCGTTTGCGGGAAGTTTTGGAGAATCTAGAGCTGCCTGTTGAAGGGGAGTTGCGCCGTAGCGTATCCCAGAATATTAAGCGCTTGCAAGAAATCAACTCTTACCGAGGCCTTCGCCACAAGAAAAATCTGCCTGTGCGGGGGCAGCGTACTCGCCACAATGCTCGTACTAAGAGGGGCAAGCGGAAGACTATTGGGGGTATGAAGAGGACAGTTCAAAAAACCTAAAGATGGCTGAGACAGTTTCTACTTTAGTGGAACCTAAGAAAAAGAAGTCCCGACGGGAAGTTCCCTCCAGCGGCAGGGCGACGATTGCGGCGGGGTTTAATAATACTCTAATTACCATCACTGACGCCGAAGGCCGGGTTTTAGCCCAGGGCAGCTCTGGCTTGGTGGGTTTTAAGGGGGCCCGCAAATCTACCCCTTACGCGGCGTCAGTAGCCGCGGCCAAAGCCGGGGAAAAGGCGGTCTCTTTGGGTTTAAGAGAGGTGGCGGTTTTCGTTAAGGGACCGGGGTCGGGCAGAATTTCCTCAGTTAAGTCTCTTAAGGCGGCCGGCTTGCGAGTAACTTCGATTACCGATCGGACGCCCATCCCTCATAATGGTTGTCGACCCAAGAAGAGGCGCCGGGTTTAAGGATACTTATGTCACGCTACACAGACGCTAAATGTCGGTTGTGTCGTCGAGAAGGGGTCAAACTCTTTTTAAAAGGAGCCCGTTGCGAAACGGAGAAATGCGCGTTAACTCGGAAGCAGCAACCGCCGGGGATGCGGGGTCGCCGCCGGGGTCGTCCTAGTGAGTACTCGCTGCAGTTGCGGGAAAAACAGAAAGCCAAGCGAATCTACGGCGTTTTGGAGGCTCAATTTGGACGTTACTTCCAATCCGCTCGTCGCCAACCAGAAGCGACAGGAGAGGCGCTTCTCTCCCTCTTGGAGCGGCGCTTAGATAACTTAATCTATCGCCTGGGCCTGGCCTCCTCTCGCGCTCAAGCTCGGCAGAGGGTCACCGCCAAAAGTTTCACTGTTAACGGTAAGCTGGTCTACTCCCCCTCTTTTCAAGTGAAAGTGGGCGACAGGATCGGCTTTTATAAAGAGGGGCTGAGTCGAGAAGAAAAGCCCGTACCTAGCTGGCTGAGCTGGGACGCCAAGAAAAAGGAGGGGGAGGTAAAGGCTCTCCCGGCCGCTGACGATTTGGACACGACTTTGGATACGTCTTTAATTGTAGAGTTTTACTCTCGCTAATTTTCCTCGTGGGGGACTTGGCTGGCGGCCGCGTCCCTTTCGAAGTCGATTAGCTGTCTTTATTATGCTCCAACCGGAGGAAGCCAAAATCAAATTTGAAACCCCCAAGGGTAATCGGGGCGTTATTTCCGTAGGCCCTCTGCCTAGAGGCTACGGCCAGACTTTGGGAAACTCTCTGCGGAGGGTCCTTCTTTCCAGTATGCCGGGGGCTGCCTTAACCCAGGCTACTTTTGCCGGTGTTCCGCACCAGTTCAGTACTATCCCTGGGGTCAAGGAGGATGTTTTGGAACTTACCCTGCGCCTAAAAGAGGTGCGTTTGCGGATGACCACGGAAAACCCGGTGGTGCTGAGAGTTTCGGCCACCGGTCCTGGAGAGCTTAGGGCGGGGGATTTTCAGACTCCTGCCGAGGTAGAGGTTGCCAATAAGGATTTAGTGGTTGCCACTTTAGCCGATAAGAAAACGCGAATAGAGGCGGAGTTCATCGCTGAGCGGGGGGTAGGCTACTCGCCGGTAGAAGGACGTCAGCGTTCCAAGGTCGGTACTTTGCTCTTGGACGCCATTTTTTCGCCAGTGTTGCAGGTCGCCTATCGAGTGGAGCCGGCTCGGGTGGGCCAGGTGACCGACTTGGACCGCTTGGTTTTGGAAATAACCACCGACGGCACAATTACCCCCAAGGAAGCTTTCACTAAGGCTTGCCAGATGCTGGAGGGATTCTTTGGCCGTTTGGCCAGCGGCCAGGAAGAGATGAAGGGCGAAGCGACAGAAGCAGAAGAGTCGCAGGTGCCGCCAGAGATGCTGCAAACCCTCCTGGAGGAGCTGGATCTGCCGACAAGGGTGGTCAATGCTCTGCGTAAGGCTGGGATCAAGACCGTGGGCGATCTTCTGGGTAAGAAAGAAGGAGATCTTTTAAAGATCAAGAATTTGGGCGAAAAGTCACTGACCGAGATTAGTCGGATTTTGGCTAGGGAGGGCTTTCGTTAGGCGTGAGGCACCGAGTCAAGGGCGCAAAACTTAATCGGGATCAGGCTGGGCGTCAGTCCCTGCAGAGGAATTTGCTAAAGTCTTTCGTGCGCTCGGGTAAGTTAGAAACGACCTTGGCTAAGGCCAAGTTTATTGCTCCCGAAATCGAAAAGTTGGTTACCAAATCTCGGCCGGCCGATTTGAACGCTAGGCGGCGGCTGTACCGAGTGCTGGCAGACAAGAAACTGGTTGACCACTTTTTGGAAAAAGTGGTGCCTGTCTTTAAGGATCGACCTGGCGGTTACACGCGGCTGATCCGTTTGGGCCCTAGACTAGGAGATGCGGCGGAGTTGGCTCGGGTGGAGTGGGTGGAGAAAGTGACTGGGGTGGAAGAGAAGAAGATTTCTAAGTTAAAGAAGGCTAAAGTGCCTTCTAAGAAGTAATGCCTACAAAAACTAGAGCTATCAGTCAAAAGGAAATAAAGCGTCAGTGGCATCTGGTGGATGCTCAGGGCAAAGTGTTAGGTCGCTTAGCCACGGAAATTGCCCCGCTGATTTTGGGCAAGCACAAGCCAAGCTTTAGCCCCCACTTGGATTGTGGGGATGTGGTGGTGGTGGTCAATGCGGCCGAAGTGGTGGTGACCGGCGATAAGGAGAGTACCAAGATTTATTGGCGGCACTCTGGTTATCCCGGTGGTTTACGGCTAGAGAGTTTAGCCAGCTTAAAGGAGCGCCGGCCGGAAGAGGTGGTGCGACGGGCGGTGCGCGGAATGCTTCCTAAGAACCGTTTGCTAAACGAGCGTCTTGACCATCTTTATGTATACGCTGGTTCTGAGCATCCTCATCAGGCCCAGCTTAGTTCGAAGGCAGTTGGTTCGTCTTTGGATAGTTCCGAACAGTTAGGGGCGGGAGCCCAGAAGGAGAAGTAATGGCCGAAGAAGTGGTGAGCGAACAACCCAGAACCAAGAAGAAAACCCCTGCTAGCCTCAAGGCCACGACGGCCGTAGGGCGGCGTAAGCGCTCCACGGCTAGGGTTTGGCTTTACCCCGAAAAAGGGGACTTTGTGGTTAACGACAAGCCCATTGATGACTATTTTTCGGGGGAGTTAGCCAGCTTGGACTGGCGGCGACCTTTTCACCTGGTAGGGATTTCGCACCCCACCGCCCGCTTTCGGGCCACAATTAAAGTGGAGGGTGGGGGGAAAACCGGTCAGCTGGAAGCGGTGCGCCTTGGCTGCGCTCGGGTTTTGGTCAAAATCGACCCGGAGTGGCAGCCTCTCTTGCGCAAGCAGGGCTTTTTAACCCGAGACCCACGGGAAGTGGAGCGCAAAAAGTATTGGTTGCGCAAAGCGCGCAAACGCCCTCAGTTTAGCAAGCGTTAAAAAAGAGGACGAGAGTGAACTTTTAACTAGTCACTCTCGTTGGGGGTGGCTTAACTCCTTTTTTCTTCATCATCAATAGCCAGTCTCTAGCCAGTCTCTCTATAGATAACGCCTTTTCTTTAGTGAAATCACCAACTCGGGTTCTTTCCAGCTCTTCCAAGTAGGCTCCAGTACCCAGTTTTTGGCCCAGGTCTCGGGCTAGGGCTCGGATGTAGACTCCGGGACCGGTGACGACTCTTAATTTTAGACGGGGCCACCGATAGTCCAGGATTTCGATTTGTTTGATAACGATGGGCCGAGGCTTTAGGGGGGGAGCTTGGCCTTTTCTGGCCAGCTTGTAGGCAGCCTGACCCTTAATTTTGACGGCGCTGTAGGCGGGTGGGACTTGGAGAATTTCACCGGTAAAGCTTAAAACAGCCGCTTGTACTTCCTCTAGGGTGGGGATAGTCAGGGTGGTCCTGGTCGTTTTTTCTCCTTCCCCGTCGTCGGTGGTGCTTTGCTGCCCCAAGCAAACGGTAGCTAGGTATTCTTTCTCTTTCTTTACTATTTCGGCCAATTTTCTGGTAGCCTCCCGGCCGACCCCGACCACCAGCACTCCGCTCGCTCGCGGGTCCAAGGTCCCAGCGTGGCCGATTCTTTTTTCTCCTGTGATCTGGCGTAGCTGGTTGATAAGGTCGTGGGAGGTGGGGCCTACCGGCTTGTAAATGGCGTAAATTCCTGTCATATAGCTCCTTAGGGAGTGGGGGGAGAAGTCGTTAGCCGGGCGCATTGGACTTCGGCTTTAAAGCGAGGTTCCTCTGGTTGGCTACCTTCTAGCAGTTGCCCCAAGTGCAGGCAGGCGACGTCGTCTTTGGTGTAAGCGGTACGGCCAGTCGTAACCCCGTTTTCCATATTGGCTAAATCGGGGCCAAATCCCCGCTCTTCTAAGAAGGTACCAATGCGGCTCTGCTCTTCCAAAGAAAGGTTGTCCACCGAAAAGCTTAGACCTTTAAAGGAGACTTGGGCCGAAGGGGTAGCTTGGGGGGAGCAGTTGTTACTCAAGTTCCAAGTCAGCTCGGCTTCTTGTAGGGGAGAAAAAGCCAAGCCGGTGGCTTGTCTTAGACTGGTCATTAGCTCGGTCAATTCGTCCGGAGGAGACAAAGGCGGGGGGCTAGTTTTTCGCTCTCGCCACCAGACCAGCCCTGCCAAGACGGCTAGTAACAGAATGAATACGGACGGGGGCGGCAGTCTCATAGCTCGGCTTTAAGGCGTAAACCCGTCCAGTCCCTGCAAAGGGTTGGTAAAGGTAATGCCGGCTGGAAGGTCAAAGCGGGAATCGGGAACATCGGTTCTCTCGCAGCGGTAGTCGACATCTGGGGTTTGGGTTGAAAATTCCTCCGGTAAGGAGTCCTCGCTGCTATCTTCTTCTGGACTGGGTTCGGAGCAAAGCTGCACGCCTTCGGTCTTACCTTCCTGCCAAAAGTAGAGGCAATTAGCCTTAACCAAGGAATATCCTTTTTCTCCATCCATAGTGGCTTCGGTGTAGACATTCCTGCCCTTAAGGTAGGCAGTGGCGAAGTTTTGGTCGTCCTTCTTCCAGGTGCACTTCATGGCCTGGCCTAGGCCGAGGGCATCCTTGAGTTTACCAGAGAAGCTCTGCTCCTCACTGGCTGAGGAAGGAGCGCCGGCCTCTGGGCTAACCTGGGGCGAGGTGGTGGGGGTTGGTTTCTTGGGCAAACAGCCCGTGGTTACTAAGCTTAAGGCCACCACAGTGGCCACCACTAGAAGTTTTTTTAACATCTTAACCTCCAAAACTACTTTCCTTAATAATTCCTTCCTCTGATTGAAGTTAACTTTACCACAAACTCTGCCAACTTGCTTTAAGGAAGCTTCGCCAGATGGGAGATTGGACTTAGAGATTCTACCTTGACTACTTCCGGCCACTTGCCTTGGGGGAAGATTGCGGCGAAAATCCCGTGGTCAGGAAGGAATCTAGCACCCCACGCTCCTTAACCAGCAGCTTGTCCGTTCGGTCACCTTCTGTGTTATGATTAAGTTGGGCTCTTGATGCTGCTTGGTGTGGCGCTTTGCCCCTTAACACAAATGATGTCCGTTCGGTCATTGTTTCTGTTAAGGATGAGGCTGCTGATAAGCTGATTAAGAGAGTAGGCGAATAGTTGATATAATTCCCGGCCGAGATTTCTTGGGAGTTAAGGCTGGGGGTTTGGTAAGCTTTGCTTCAAAAAGGCGGTTCGGAATAGAGCTTCAAGAAAACCTTTAGGCCCTAGTTTAAGAAACTCTTTTTCACAAGCCTTCCCTGGCCATTCTTTGGGCAAAAGTTCTCGGGGCAGGTAAGGGTCGGCACTGTTTACGGCAATAAAATATTCCCGCCACTGTTCCAAGAGGGGCTTTTCTTTTTTAGCTTCGGGTAGAACTGCCAGTAATTCCTCATAGAGCTTCCCCAGCTCCTCTAAGATCGGCCAGGCTCTCCGGGCGACCTCTCGATTCTCCATCCCTAAAACCCTTTTGGCGCGCAATGTCCAAGCCCTATCGGCGACGCCTTCTCCTTCCATAAGTTGCTGAATAGGGTTATCTAGGGGGAGGGGAGATATAAGAACGCTGATTTGCGGACAGCCAAAACCGAGGTCAATCAACCGCCGGCGAAGGAAGCGCCGCGTCACTCGTTCCTGCTCTGGGAAATCATACATTACTACCGTCCAGTAGCCATCCCACGGCTTTTTACGTAGTTGGGCCAAGGGGTAATCTTCATAAAAGATTTTGTGCCCGCGGCTGGTCAAGACCAATCTCTTGCCGGATTTTTCGTCAAAGGTTTGCAGGAGATCTTTTTTGTTTAGATAAATGTCTGCCCGTCTCAGCTTCCTTTCTTCATTGGCCCCTGCTAGATGACCATACGGATCGGCATTACGGCTTCCTCGTTGAATGGGTCGGTACATTTCGGAAAACTTAATCATGCTTCTTAGAACTTTTTTGTGGGCGGGAAGAATTTCGTAGTTGGCAAGATAAAAATCAAAAAGCTTACGGTTCTCTAATTTGAGTGCCTTTGGAGATTTACTAACAATTCCCTGCGAAGGTTTCTTTAGGGGCGTCACTGCAGGCTCATTGACTGCCATGGCTAGACTTTACCAACAGCTTGACCGTTCGGTCAAGTTCTGTGTCCAAGCGAAGGCCGCCCTTTCAGCACGCAACACAAACGATGTCCGTTCGGTCAAGCTGTGTGTTTAGGAGTAGGCAGTCAATCCAGCCTCTAAAACTCAGCATCTGATGCGGGAGTTTACAAAAGTTACAAAGACGACGAGGATTACATTGGACGCCTACTCACTTAGGCGGTGGGTGCTGAGGTAGCCTTGAAGTTTTTGAGGAATTTGAACGAGTAAGCTCGCTCGGAGGGGCAGGCGATCGAGCTTCTTTCGGTTAGCGGGGGCGGGAGCGGTGGAGATGGATCTCGAAATCGTACCACGTATTGTCCGGCCACCCGTACCATTTCCCTGTGAGGTACTCTGGTTCTGTCTCTTCGAGGTCGTAGAACCAGATTAGTGCACCCACATAAACGCGGATGTCTTCCTCTCCCGGAAATACGAGCAGTGTCCTGTCCCCCTCGCCGGCCGCGTAAAAGTCCAGACACGGCTCCTCTAGGGTAGCCCTGGCCAGTACTTCTGGTTTTTGTAAAAGTCGGCACAGAATTGTGGTAGTGAGCGCGAGAAGGGAAGCTACCACGATGAGGACGGTTAAGGCCACCATGAGGATGGCCCACCAATCTCCCTTTCTTAACTTGTCCGCGATCATTGGTCCTACTCCTTCTTTTGTTTATGGAGGCGGTTAAGATAAGCCTTTACCTTTACTGAGAGGGATTATAGTAAACGGGGGGGCGGGGAGCAACTTGAGCTAAAGGTCAAGCTCGGTTACTTTTTCCCAATCCGTCTCGTTAAGAACGGTGACTCGAGATTGGCCTAGAAAGTAGAGATAGTCATTAATATAGACTGCTCGCTGGACACCTGCTTGGCTAACGGCCTTGACGAGCTGGAGCTTGTTTTGCCGGTAAGAAAAGATATAACCTCCCTGACTGCCGGGGAGGAAGAAGATTTGGTGCTTGGTGTCCAGAAGGAAGGCGCGATGGGTGTTTAGAATGTCGGACCAGTATTCGCTGAGGGTATACTTGTCGAGTTCTCTAGGATTGCTGGGGGAGGAAACATCAAACAGGGAGATCTTGACTTGGCTGCCTTCTTTGCCGATACCCAAGATCAAATCTTGGCTGATGGGGTGGAGGTAGGAGGAATAACCAGGGATCTTGAGCTCACCCTTGACCTCGGGTTTCTTGGGATCTGATAAGTCCAGCACATAGAAGGGATCGATTTCTCGGAAGGTAACTAGGTAACCTTTGTCTTGGACGAAGCGGGCGGAGTAGATTCTTTCTTCCAGGCCGAGGTCCAGAACCTGCCCAACCTCTTTTAGGTTTTGATTAAGGATATAGATATCGTTGGCGGTTTCGGCTCGGCCGCCCCAACCCAGGGCCCAGCCCCAAGAGCTACCCCCGACGGTGGTGGCCACTCGCAAGTGATCTTGGTACTCATCCAAGGAAAACTGGTTTAAGAGCGTGCCAGGCACGGCCCCGCTGGCGGCTACCTTGAGGTCAGAAACGCTAATTTTGATCAAACCAGTGCGGCCCAAGTCCCGCTTGTGGGCCTTGGTGTAATCGCTGGCTCGATCTTGCAACTCGTTTTGCACGCGCAGTTGCTCGTCGTTGCTTAGGGACTGGAAGTAACTGGCGAAAATCTCTCCCAGCTCGGTCATTTTGGCTTGGGCGCTAAGCTCATAACCCTGCAGGCGGCCGAGTTTCTCCCGCACCGTGGCCGAAACGAGGTCGGGGTTTTCTCCGAGGAAATCTACTAGGTAGCTCACGAAATCCCCCGGATAGTAATAACTAAGGTAGAGGGCTCCCTCTGACATATAGATAGCCGAAGAGGCGGAAGAACCAACGAAGGTGGCCGTTTTGGTTACTTCCCCGCTTTGGGGGTCGAGCTGCATCACTATGTAGGTCACATCAACAGAAATAGGGGTCACCGGGTGGTAAATATCCGAGCAGCCAATGCTGAGGGAACGGTCCGCCAGAGGGCGGATAGGGCAGGGAGTTTCGGCAGTGACTTTGGATTGGGTGACCAGGTAAACCTGATCCTGGTAAAGTCGAGCAGTTAGGAGGTGAGTTCTTTCCTCCAGTTTGAGTTCCCAATCTTTGACCGGTTGCTCGGGGTTGGAGACATCGTAGGAGAGAATTTTCTCCTGAGGGCTACGGCTAAAATCAGTGCCGAAGATGAGGAGTCGGTTTTGATGTAGAAGCAAATTCCCCCGCTCCTCAATGGTAGCGTCAAGCTTCAAGTCGGCGGGGGGAAAGGCTCTGATGTTTTTTACTCCGGAAGCCTTTTCTGGGGATGGGGGAACAGGCATAGACGGGGAAACTTTTTCTTCGGGAAGGGCAGGCTCAATGGTCTCTGCTTCTAGCGGAAGGTCCTCTCGCCCGGTTCTGGAAGGTTCCATAAGAGGCATTGGGACCCAGTAAGTATTTTCTAGCAAGCTATAATAAATTTCCTGTCCATCGGTTTTGACGATGTCTGGTTCGTCGAGGCCGGCCACTTGGACATTGGTTTCCGAGACCCGCTCGGGCATGGCTGCCTTGTCCCCGCCGGCGGTGGGGGGAACCTGCATCTCCATTGTCTCCAGCCTTGCCCCGGCTCCGATTCCGAAGTTGACACCCATATCTAGGGGAGCTTTGGCAAGGTAGTCTTTAAACTCTTCCACGGAGCGGAAGGTGGTGATTTTGGTGAGGTTGGTGTCGATCGGAGTCAAGCCAGAAGGAGAGGGGGGGTGTTGCCAAAGCTTCAAGGCGGCAAGAGCAAAAACCCCACCGGCAACAGTAAGGCCCAGAAGCATCAATGTCTTACGAGAGATTCTTCTAAACATATTACCTATTTTAGCAGATCCATAAATATGAAAAACCTTGTCTCGGAGGTGGCGAAGGCACGCTAGATCTTGCGCCGGCCCACCTTCGCTCTTCGACAAGCTCAGAGCTACGGCGGGCACTGTAAAATCCTAGCTTCGGACTTCGGCTTCGCCTCGTCTTCAGCAAGGCTTTTACGTGGTCGGGGTAGCCAGACTTGAACTGGCGACCTCCCGCCTAAATTCGGTGGTCGGAGAGGCGGGACTCGAACCCGCGGCCTCCAGTACCCCATACTGGCGCGCTAGCCAACTGCGCCACTCTCCGAATTTTCGGCGGGCTGCTCTAGCCAACTGAGCTATACCCCGCAAAACTTAGCAGTTCGTGGCCCCGAAGTTCTAGCCCAGCTAAGCTGGGCAAATACTTCTGGGGCTGCGTCACACCCCGTAGAGATAATCTATAATCCTTCTTGTCAACGATCGCTTGGTGGTCTAATCTTAAGACAAACGTTCGCAATTAGCAATTTTGAACTTTGAACTTTTAATTTTTAACTTGTTTCGACTGCCCGAATAAGGAGGTTTAATATGCCCCAGGATGAAAGAACTCAGGCCTTAGAATCAGCCATGGCCCAGATCGAGAAAAACTTTGGCAAGGGCTCCATTATGAAGCTGGGCGAGAAGGCTCGCTCTGATGTGGAGGTCATCCCCACCGGATCGATCGCCTTGGATATGGCCCTGGGAGTAGGTGGCCTGCCGCGAGGCCGAATCATCGAGATTTTTGGCCCCGAAGCTTCTGGTAAGACCACTTTGGCGCTGCACATTATTGCCGAATCTCAGAAGAAGGGCGGTACCGTGGCTTTTATTGATGCCGAACACGCCCTGGATCCCCTCTATTCCGAAAAAATTGGGGTGAATATCGAGAGTCTTTATGTGTCTCAACCGGATACGGGCGAGCAGGCTTTGGAGATTGCCGATACTTTGGTTAGGAGCGGGGCAGTGGATGTGATTGTAGTGGACTCGGTAGCGGCCCTAGTTCCTCGCGCTGAGATCGAGGGCGAAATGGGTGACGCTTCGATGGGTTTGCAGGCTCGATTGATGAGCCAAGCGATGCGTAAGCTGGCGGGGGGCATTGCCCGCTCCCGCACGACCATGATCTTTACCAACCAGCTGCGGGAAAAAATCGGCATTATGTTTGGCAATCCGGAAACCACTCCCGGCGGTCGGGCTTTAAAGTTCTACGCCTCGGTGCGCTTAGATATTCGTCGCATTGGTTCTATTAAGGAGGGGGAGCAGATTATGGGTAGCCGGGTGCGGGTCAAGGTGGTCAAGAACAAGGTGGCCCCGCCTTTTAGGATGGCTGAGTTCGACATTATGTTTAACGAGGGCATCTCTCGATCAGGGAGTTTAATTGATGTAGGTACCGAGGTGGGTTTGGTCAAGAAGAGCGGCTCTTGGTACGAGTATGGGGAAGAGAAGATCGGTCAGGGGCGGGAGGCGGCCAGGACCTACTTTAGGGAGAACCCCGACAAGGCGGCGGAATTGGAACAAAGGATTCGTGAGAGTGTTCGGGCTCAGGGGGAGACACCTCTAGCGATGGGGGCGGAGGCTGAGGACACAGGAACTGAACCGGCCTCCGAGTAAAAGTTACTCCTCTTGCATTGTATTTTCCTGGGTTCTTGGCAAACTTAAGGAGCCATGGCCAAAGTTACCTCTTTGGAAAAGCAGGCCCGCCGGTCGCGGTACAATGTTTTTTTGGACGGTCGCTACGCCTTCTCTTTGGCGGCCGAAGTGGCAGGGGCCTCCCGCGTGGAGGAAGGTCAGGACCTCACTGAAGAGCAGGTTCAGATCATAAAGGTTAGGGATACCAAGTTCCGCCTGGAAAATAAAGCCTTGCGTTTTTTAGGCTACCGGGCCCGGAGCGAAAAGGAGCTGCAGAATTACTTAACCAAACACTTAATCCAGGAGGACCTGCCGGAATCCTCTGCCCACCAAGTCAAGAAAGAACTTTTGACTAAATTTCGGCGCTTGGGGTACCTTGACGATGAGGCGTTTGCCAAAGCGGCCTTGGCCGAGGGGCAGCGCAAGTTGTGGGGGGCTTACCGGATTCGGCAGGACCTAAAGCAGAAGGGGGTGGGGGAGGAGGTGCTGGCCAAAGTTTTGGTGGTCAACCTCGAGGAGGAGCGGCAACGGGCCCAAGAGCTGGTAGCCAAGAAGGCCAAGTCCTACCGGGGCTTAGATTACTGGCAGAAGCGGCGGCGCTTAGGGGAATATTTGGCTCGGCGAGGATTCTCGTGGGAGATCATAAAAGAAGTGGTGGGGGCGGACTTTTCCAATCTCGATTAGCTCTCTGTCAGCTCCCTTGTGGTCGGAAATCCGTTTTTACGGTAGACCGCGTCGAAGGTGAAAATCATAGCTATTTGTTTGGCGTACCTTTCCATTAAAGCCATATTGTAGCAATCAAAGTACGAGGTTCCCTTTGCTTGCTGCTTGTTAAACCACTGGTCCGCCAGTTCTTGATGCTGTTTCGGTAATTCCCAGACCTGTAGATCTAGTTTGCGGACCTCTTTTAAAAAGTCTTTGGCTGCTTGGTGTGAGACTTTGTAGCTGAGAACTGTTGCCGCCTCGGGGACGGTAAAGGGGGAGACATAATATAACCGCCCCTCCTCTTGGAGTAAATCCACTACCCTTAGGGCTTTCTCGTGATTAGTGTCGTCCTTTTTGGCCAAAGCTACCAAAGCATCAGCGTCTACCAGGATATCTTTGATAAACTTCGTTTCCTCCCCTGGCTTTGCTTCTTTGAGTAGTTGAAAATCGGAGAGTTTTGCTAAAGAAGTCATTTTTGGTAAAGGTACTTATCCATATTGGCGGAAAGGTCCTTAGGCCCTCCGGTTAGGCCAAGCTCCCCCAGTCGTTTAAGGAGTGCAGGGTTGGTTTTTTTCCTTTCCTTCTGAATGCCCTCCGTGACAAATTCCCGAAAGAGGCCGGCCAGGGTTTTATTCTGACACTGAGCCAAAGTTTTTGCCGCTTGGTGGGTTGCTTCGGAAATGTAAATTTGAGTTCTTTTCATCATATGTGTAGTATATGTCTGTTGTATACACCTGTCAAGAGTCTTTTGGTGGTGACAAAGGCGGATTGACAGCTCAGCTCAAAAAGGCTAGGATACGCCCTAGGATTTGCTTCGCGGCGGGTTTTTGCTCTCCCTAGCCTGAGTCTACTGGGCTAAGGCCTTGGGGGAATGAAAATCTGAAACTCTTTATGGAGAAGTTCTACCTCGAACAAGTCAATATTTTATGCTTCAAATTATTGTCCCCGTTGTCGCCGCGTTAGGGGTAGGTTTCGGCGCGGCCTATTTCTTTTTCCTTAAGAAAAAACCGGTTTCCCCAGCTCTCCCTGAAAGAAGGGAGCCTTCCCCGGCTCCTGAGGGAGCTCAAGTAGTGGCCGAAGCTCAGACCCGAGGTCGGGAGATTATTGTGGAGGCTAAGGACGAGGCTTTACGGATTCGCAAGGAGGCGGAAGAGGAAACCCGTCGGGTTAAGGCTGAGGCGTTGGAAATAGAAAAGCGCCTTGAGGCTCGCCAGGAGAATATGGAAAAGAGGCTCGAGGAGATGACTCGTAAGGAAGAAAATCTTAACTCTCAGCAGCGGGGAGTTTCTCGGAAAATGGAGGAGCTGGAGAGCCTACGCCAAGAGCAGACCAAGAAGCTGGAAGGGGTGGCCTCGATGACTAAAGAAGAAGCCAAGCAGATTATTTTGGAGAATGTGGAGAAGGGCCTGGGGGAAGAAATTGCTCGTCGGATCAAGGAGGCCGAGGAAAAAGCCGAGGCCGAAGCGGGTGGCCGCGCTAAGGACATTTTGGTTTCGGCTATGCAGAGGGTAAAGACGGATTATGTGGCGGAGTACACCACTTCCCGAGTGCCGTTGCCGGAAGAGGAGATGAAGGGGCGGATCATAGGCCGAGAGGGTCGAAACATTAGGGCTTTAGAGCAGGCTACGGGAGTGGACTTTGACTTGGACGAGACCCCGGGAGAGGTGCGACTTTCCTGCTTTGACCCCGTGCGGCGGGAGGTGGCCCGACTAACCTTAGAAAGACTAATCGCCGATGGCAGAATTCAGCCGGCTCGGATCGAGGAGTTTGTTAAGAAGGCGGAGAGCGATGTTGAGACGGAGATTCACAAGGCGGGCGAAGAGCTGGCCTACGCGGCGGGAGTGCACAACTTACCGCGAGAGATTCTCGATCTTCTGGGTCGCTATAAGTACCGCACTTCCTACGGTCAAAACTTGGTAACCCACACTTTGGAGGTGGTTAATCTCGCTCGGGCGATGGCCTCTGACTTGGGGGCTGACGTGGACCTTACCAAGGGGGCGGCCTTGCTTCACGATTTAGGCAAAGTCCAGGCGGCCGAGATAGAAGGTCCTCATGCAGAGCTAACGCGCAAGATCTTGGAGAAACACCACTTTGACGAGAAGCTCATTAACGCCGCCGCGGCTCATCACGAGGAGGAAGAGTTTCAGTCAGTGGAGGCGGTGCTGGTGCATTTGGCGGACGCCCTTTCTGGAGCTCGGCCGGGGGCTCGCTTCGAAGACTACGAGGCCTTCGTCAAACGAATGAAGTCACTGGAAGACGCTGCCTACTCGCTAGAGGGAGTCGACAAAGCTTACGCTATTGCCGCGGGTCGTGAAGTGCGCGTGATCGTTAAGCCAGATCAACTTGATGATGTGGGGGCGACGAAACTCTCGCATGATTTAGCCCAAAAGATTCAGGCGGAACAAACCTACCCGGGGACAGTAAAGGTAACGGTGATTCGGGAAACAAGGGCTACAGACACGGCGAAGTAGTAGTTAGTTAAAAGTTAAAAATTAAAAGTTCAAAATTGCAGTTCAGAGTTCAAAGTTTGATTTTTACTCGTCAACTTTCAATTGTAACTTTTAACTTTGCACTTTGAACTTTTAACTATTACAGTGCGTATTTTATTTCTAGGTGACATCGTTGGTTCTCTTGGGCGCGCTACGACAGCCAAACTCTTGCCAACCATAAGAAAACGTGATAGGGTCAACCTAAGTTTAGCCAATGCCGAGAATATCGCTCACGGACGGGGTGCTACTCAGGAAACTATTGAAGAGGTCCTGGCTAGTGGGGTGGATTACTTTACCGGCGGCAACCACATTTTTTGGCAAAAGTCTTTTTATGAAGAAATCGAGCATCTTCCAGTTGTACGCCCCGCTAATTACCCGTCAGGTACCCCTGGGAGGGGTGAAGCTGTTATCGATCTGGGTCGCTTGGGCAGGGTACTTCTGATTAGCCTGCTAGGTAGGACCTTTATGCGGGATGTAGCCGATGACCCTTTTGCCACGGTCAGTGAGATTTTGGAAAAGCACCAAGGAGAGGACTTGCAGGCCACCATCGTGGATATGCACGCCGAGGCCACCAGTGAGCACCAAGCCATGGGCTTTTACCTGGATGGGCGAGTGACGGCCGTGGTTGGTACTCATACCCATGTGGGGACAGTGGATGCCAGAGTCTTGCCGGGAGGGACCGCCTACGTCACTGATGTGGGGATGGTTGGCTCTTTGGACTCCATCTTAGGAGTGAAGAAAGAAATCATTATCCAGAATTACGTGTCGGCCCTACCGCAAAGATTTGACTGGGAAGACTTAGGACCGGCGATTTTTAATAGTGTTCTGATCGAAACGGACAAGGGGGGTTTGGCCAAGAGTATCAAGAGGATAGATCAGGTCGTGGACTAATGCCAATTGTGAAGGTGATTCCTGCTTGGGAAGGAGGTGATAGATAATGACCAAGATGGATCTTATCGACGCTGTAGCCAGCCGGGCTGGCTTAACCAAGGCCGATGCCGGACGAGCGGTGGAGGCTGTGGTAGGTGCCGTTTCCGGCGCTCTGGCTCGGGGTGAGAAGGTGACGGTGACCGGATTTGGGACCTTTGAAGTTCGTCAGCGAGCCGCTCGGATGGGGCGCAATCCTCAGACGGGAGCCCCCCTCCACATTCCTGCGACCAAGACCCCAGCTTTCAAGGCTGGTAAGGGTCTTAAGGATGCCGTTCGCTAAGGGAAGAGTTTACAAAACATTCCCCGCGCTAGTTTGGGCGGGGACCGGAAACTCCTCGAGGGAGGAGTTTTTGGTTTTTTGAGCTTTGAGTTTATCTTGACGATCTGCCAGGGGAAGCATATAGTGGGAGTGTCATTGTAACGATACAATCAACTTTGCCCTTACCTTCGAATGTCTAAGCCTCAGAAAGAGTTAACCAAAGAAAGCTACCTCCAGGAAGTTTCCTTGCTCTTCGAAGTTCTTTGTGCCTGCCCTAACAACGAAAATTTTAAAGACCTTTTTAAGGATTTGCTGACCAACTCGGAGCTGCGGATGCTTAAGCGGCGTTGGCACATTGCCCGTCTGCTCGATCGAGGTTACGACGTGCGTTTGGTAGCCAAGGAGGCAGGTGTAAGCTCCGGTACCGTGATGCAGGTTAAAAGGACTTTGGCCCGCGGCCGGGGCGGCTTGGCTCGGGCCTTAGCTCAGGTTCGGGAAAAGGCAGACTAACACCGTTTCTAAACCCTTCGGGTTGCGAGGGTCCTCGGGAGGTCGCTCTCCCAGAAGTGGTCGCTCATTTAGGGTATAATCCCACTAAAATTCTATCCAAAATATGTAAGCGAGGAAGGAGGCAAGAGATGTCCGTAGTGTGGGTTTGGTTAGTTCCCTTGTTGGTTGTTTTGAGCCTGGGGGCGACGATAGCCCTTTACCAAAAACGTTACCCTTTGGCCGAGGGCCAAAAAAGGGAGCTGACTGTCTGTTGCCGCCTGCTCTTGGAAGTTCCCTTGCAGATTTGGGAAGCTTCCTGGGTAGTGCGGTGGCTGATGTTTTTCGCCCTCTCTCTTTTAGGCACCCTCACTTGGGGACTGGCCGCGAGTTGGGGGGAGCGCCTGGGATTGGCTGGTTTGCTGTCGGGACTAGCCTGCGTGGTGACTTGGTGGCTAACCAGGGAAAGTAGACCTGATCGTGACCGCCAGGTCCTGTGACTAGGCTTTGACTTTACTCTCGTGCTCCAGTGTACGGGAGTGAAGAACCCTGAGGGCAGGGGCTAGTTGTTCAAGCGAGTTGCTGGTGCCTCTCTGCACCGGTGCACTGGGGCATGATAACAAGGCCGACAGCTAGTAGCTGGTTGCCCTTAGTATCATCCTGTAGTCTATTGACAGGACAGCTGGATTGTGTTAGCCTAGGGCCATATTTTGAGAGGAGGAAGCGGTGCGCTGCTTCTTGGACTTTAACAAGGTGGATGAGAAAAAGAAAGAAGAGCAGAGTCGAAGAAGGATCAATCGCTTTTGGGGTGGGTCAGCACGCCAAAAACTAGATTCTTCCTCGACCGGGTGTCCGCCATCACCCACAAGTTAAACTTTCTCAAGTTCGACTTGTCTGCTCTTTGAAGCGGTCGTCGGAGTCTTTAGAATTTGGTAGGTTCTAAAGATGGGAGCATCTGGCGCTCTCCCTTAATCCGATGCGCTTGGGGTCTAATTCCCTCCCCAGGCCTGTAGGATCAGGTCCCACAGGCCGTTAGCTCCTGGAGCCCACCACACTGTGGGTGCCGGAGTGGGGGTAGGAACCGACCTCCCCACGGCAGAATCGCCCCCTCCCAAGCAGGCGACCAAAGCCATCAGAACGATGGCCACGATCACCGCCACGAGGGCGACCCTGCGGCTCTTTTTCATTTTTTCACCTCCTTCGTTTTGCAGGACGCCACCTACCTGGCCGGAGCCTGCAGATTTCTCGACCCTTCGGGTGAGACAGCGACGGGCCTGACTAACACTCAGACAACCCCCACTGCCTCACCCGAAAAGCTTTTTGCAAGGTGAAAATATTTTAGTTCCGCCACAGGGCGGATTTTTTGTTCTTGCGCGAGACTCGACTAATTTGTTCGAGCTCTGCTTACTAATCCCCAGATAGCTGGGAGTCGGGAAGCAAGGTTCGAATAAAGTCTGGAAAAAGGCGTCACAACAAGAAAAACTCTCCCCCTTCTCCACTTTAATTATATCCTATATATAGTAGTCTGGCAACTTCTTAAAGGCTTGGTTGAGCCAAAAAAAGAAGTGAGGCAGGCGGCTACCAATTGGTTCCAGTAGCCGCCTGCCAGGTAGCCAACTTCACTTCCCGAGGGCGAAGTTGACTAAGTTGCGGAGTAGCTCCGCCGCTTGGGTGAAGGTGCGGAGGTACTCCACGAAAGGAGCCATGAAGTCGGGCGTGGGCACTACTCCCGTGGCCAATAGTGCCAGCCCGACGATCACAGCAACGACTGTAAGCCCCAGGACGAGGAGTGCGTCTCTCACTTCAGAGCGACTCCTCTTCATTCCTTGGGGTCTTCCGTTAGTAAATCCCTTCTTCGCGGCCATGTTTACATCTCCTTGCTTTTTGCGTATGGTTTTTTTGGACCTACAAAACCCCTCCCCTCTTCCCAAAAGCCAAGATTCCCCTTGTGGGAAGGGGGTAGGGGTTAGGTAAGGTCCAGGCAGGTTACGGTAACGATGCCCGTTTCGGGCACGTCGCTCGATTAGGTGGACAGGAACTGTGAGCTCATTTTGGGAGTACTTTGGGTGGGGGAATGCTTTATAGAGGGTAGCTAAAAAACCAAGCCACCTCCGATAGTCCTTCTTGACGCTTTGGCGGGTGTCGGCTTACTAAGCCAGCTGAGCTGGTCAGTAGGCCGCGCTCCGCGCGGGGCGACAAAAAACCGCCTTCCAGGCGGCCAGGCTGCGAAAGACGCAACCCCGCGTATTATTAGCACATTTGGCCAAGCGTTGTCAAATACCCCATCTCAGAGTAAGATTGGCCTACAGAAAGACCCTAAACTGCCTTTAGGTAAACTCAAAAGTCAAAAGGTAAAACTCAAAACTATATCTCAAAGCTCAAAACTTTTGAATTTTGACTTTTAGTTTTGACTTTTGATCTTTGAGTTTTGAGTTTGTTTTATGAATTTGTCCGTAGGAATAGTCGGCCTGCCGAATGTCGGCAAGTCCAGTTTATTCAATGCTCTTCTAGGTCGCTCGGTAGCCGATGCCGCCAATTACCCCTTTTGTACCATTGAGCCTAATGTCGGGGTGGTCGAGGTGCCCGATCCCCGCTTGGCTAAATTGGCGGAAGTGGTGAAAACAGCCAAAATTGTCCCGGCCATTGTCAAGTTTGTGGACATCGCGGGGTTGGTTAAGGGCGCTTCTAAAGGCGAGGGTTTAGGCAACCAATTCTTAGCTCACATTCGGGAGGTGGACGCGATCTGCCAAGTGGTGCGGGACTTTTCTGACCCCAATGTGGCTCGAGCCGGAGCAATCGATCCCCCCAGCGATATCGAAACGGTCAATACCGAACTGACTCTGGCCGACCTGACCAGTGTGGAAAAAAGGCTCGCCTCGCTGGAGGGGATAGTGAAAAATAATCGGGCGGGGAAAGAGGACTTGGCTAAGTACGCCATTTTTCATAAAGTACGAGAGGGTCTAAACACGGGCCAGCTGGTGCGGGAGATGGGGTTGACGGACGAGGAGGCCTCGGTCACTTATGATTTGTTTTTGCTGACGGCCAAGCCGACTTTGTATGTCCGCAATGTAGATGAATCTCAACTGGCCGCGGAATTGGCTAAGGGGGAGCTGGTGATTTCGGCCAAAATTGAAGCCGAGCTGGCCGAACTACCCAGCCAGGAGCAGCAAGAATTTTTGGCTCAGCTAGGATTAAAGGAGTCTGGTTTGGAGCGGTTGATTCGAACATGCTACCAGACTTTGGGTTTGATCACCTACCTGACGGCTGGACCAAAAGAAGTGCACGCCTGGACTATCAAAAAAGGTACCAAGGCTCCCCAAGCGGCAGGAGCGATCCATACTGATTTTGAGCGGGGCTTTATTGCGGCGGAGGTGGTGACTTACGACGATTTAGTGGCCGCCGGCAGTTATGCTAAAGTTAGGGAGCTGGGAAAGCTGCGGACGGAGGGGAAAGAGTATCTGGTGCGGGACGGAGATATAATAGAGTTCAGGTTCTCAATCTAGATCTAAGTTATGGAAATCAAAGCCAACGACAATTACATGGATTTTGCTCACCGGCGGCCGCAGGATTATAGCCCGAAACAGAAGAGATGGGCGATATTAATTGCCGTGTTTCTCCTTTCTTCAGGAAGTGCGATGCTCTATATTTTTCTGTCGGGAAAAAGCCGCTCTCTGATTTATATTTTCAGTCCTCTAACCCTTGCGCTTTGGGGCCTTCTAATAAAAGTTGGCAATCGAATAGAATAATTTCTTTGTGATGAAGAGAAAATTCTTTATTAAGACCTTCGGCTGCCAAATGAACGAGGCGGATTCCGAGAGGATAGCTGGCTATTTCGAGGGTCAAGGTCACTCTCCGACCGACGACTGGCGCCTGGCGGATGTCTTGGTTCTCAACTCTTGCTCCGTGCGTCAGGCTTCGGAAGACAAGATTTACGGCTGGGCTAAGAAGGCGGCGGAGTTAAAAAAGAAAAATACCCAAGTCCAAATTATTTTGGCCGGATGTTTGGTGGGGTCAGCCAAAGGGGAGCGGAAGAGAATTAGTTTGGCAGAGTTAAAAAAGAGGACCCCTTGGGTTGACGAGTATTGGCCTCCGGACCACATCGGCTTCTCCCAATCTGCCCGACGGGAGATAAAAGAGAAGGCCTTTGTCCCTATTTCCACCGGTTGCAACCATTTCTGCTCCTACTGCGTGGTGCCTTACGCTCGCGGACCGGAAAGATCGCGGCGGCTGGGGGAGATTGTCTGCGAAGTAAGAAGGCTGGTGAGGGAAGGCGTGAAGGAAGTGGTGCTGTTGGGGCAGAACGTCAATACTTACGGGAAAGAGGAGGGAAGTAGCTGGAATCTGGTGGCTAGTAATCAGTTACCAGCTACTAGCTACCAGCTACCAACAGAGCCGTTTGTCGAATTGCTTCGGCGCCTGCACGACATCAAAGGTTTGGAGAAAATTAGCTTTCTCACTTCTCACCCTAAAGATATGTCCGACGAGTTGATTGAGGCTTTGACATGGCTCAAGATGGAAAAGTACTTGCACCTGCCGGTGCAATCTGGGGATGATGAAATTTTGCGGCGGATGAATCGGGGCTACACGGCCAAGCAGTATCTTGGTCTTATTACCAAGGTTCGGAAAAAGGTTTCTGGGATCAGGATTGGTACGGATGTCATTGTCGGTTTTCCCGGGGAAACAGAGGAGCAGTTTCGAAACACTGTTAAGCTTTTTAAAAAGGCTAAGTTCGACGTGGCTTACATTGCCATGTATTCTCCGCGGGAGGGGACAGCGGCGGCTGGGATGAAGGATGATGTACCTTTGGCGGAAAAGAAAGCCATGCATAGGAGGCTGACGAAGATTTTTAAGGATTTTAAAGGGTCTGACCCTTTAAAAGGGTCAGACCCTATTGCGGACCCTATTGCGGAAGATGATTAAGCCTTTAGTGGTTATCTGCGGCCCGACCTGTACCGGCAAGACTTCGCTGGCGATTAAGCTGGCTGGAGAGTTTGAAGGTGAGATTATTTCGGCCGACTCTCGCCAAGTGTACCGGTATATGGATGTGGGGACCGGCAAGATCCCGCACGACTTCCCTTTAGAAAAGTTGAAGAAAGTGGATAGCACCTACTGGTTTCCCAGTCCGACTGGGTTGGGCGAAGTGCCGGTTCATCTTTACGACCTGGTCCCTCCCAATGCCAACTTGACGGTGGTCGATTATGCCCGTCGGGCCTGGGAGGAAATTACTAGCTGCTGGCGTCGAAGCAAAGTCCCTTTCTTGGTCGGGGGGACCGGCTTTTATATCGATGTCGTTTTAGGTCGGAGCCAGCCGGCCGGTGTCCCTCCTAACCCCCAGCTGCGCCAGGGGCTGGAGAAAAAATCGCTGGAAGAGCTAAACCAGCTCCTTAAAGAACTGGACCCCCAACGCTGGCAGGCCATCGATCAGAAAAACCTTCGTCGTCTGATTCGGGCGATTGAGGTGGCTTCTTCTTTAGAGGTCCGACCTCTAAAACCTCGTAACGACGCCATATTAGAGGTCGGACCTCTCAGCCTTGGGTTGACTGCCCCTCGAGAAGTCTTGTACCAAAGAGCCAATCTCTGGGCTCGAGAGATTCTGGCTAGCGGCGCTTTAGTAACCGAGGTTAAAGAGCTACTCGAGCGAGGCTACCGTCAGAGCGCTGCCCTTCAGGGAATTATTTACCGGCCAGTTTTAGCGTTGCTCGATGGTCAAGTCTCGGCCGAGAAACTTTTGGAGCGGATCCAGTTTGATCTGCACGGTTATATTCGTCGGCAGCTGACCTGGTTTAAAAAGAGGGAGGGCATAGTCTGGCACACTATTACTGAGGAAGGCTTTGACAAAAAGGTTTGGGAACGAGTAAGATCTTACTTGAATGGATAAAAACATTATTATTTCCACCAAAACAGTTTTGATTACCCTGACTTTAGTGGGTTTTATTTGGCTTTTAGTCCAGGTTAAATTTATTTTGCTCTCCCTCTTTATCGCTGTTATTCTAGCTTTGGGTTTTGAGCCGGCCGTCCGGTGGTTCCGTAAGCGTGGCCTGCCCAAAGCCCTGGCTATTCTTTTGATCTTTTTGATTATTCTTAGCCTCCTTGTTTTTCTCCTGGCGGCGGGTGTACCTTTGGTTGTTCAGCAGACCACCCGTTTGCTCACTCAGCTGCCGGTGCTTTTAGACTCGATTGTGCGCTTGCCCGGTATTGAAAATTACCTTGACAGCTTGGCTCAGGCCCTAACGACGCAAGCGACCAGCGTCCCGGGGGCAGTGGTTAGAGTAGGGGTAGGGGCCTTCTCCAGTGTTTTTACGGTGGTAACGATCCTCTTTTTTACTGCCTACATTTTGGCTGACTTCGACAAGCTGCACGATACCGTCTTGTCCCTCTTTGCCCCCGCCGATCACGGTGGCTTGGAAAAGCTTATTTTGGAAATTGAACAGCAGGTGGGCTCGTGGTTACGGGGGCAATTTATCCTGTGCACGATAGTGGGTCTGGGAACTTACGCCGGTTTGCGGTTGTTGCGGGTGGAATACGCTATGCCTCTGGCCATCGTGGCCGGGTTTTTGGAAATTCTGCCCAACCTGGGCCCGCTTATTTCGATGATTCCCGCCCTGATCGTGGGTTTTTCTCAATCGGCTATTACCGGTTTGGGGGTAGTAGCTTTGTTCACCTTGGTTCAGCAATTGGAAAACAACCTCATTGTTCCCAAAGTAATGCGGATGGTAGTTGGTTTGCATCCTTTGGTGACGATGGTGGCCATCCTTAGCGGAGCCAAGCTCTTTGGTTTGCTGGGGGCCTTGATGGCCGTGCCTATTACTCTCGTTTTAATCACCACCGTCCGCTACTGGCTGTCCAAAACTTAGTCTCCTCAAGTGGACGACCCTCCAGTTTTTTGCTATAATAACGGCATCCTTTCGGGAAAAAGGGCGACCGCCCTCCTACGCTCCTTCGGAGCTTCGGGGGGAGGAAAGTCCAGACTGCACAGAGCAGGGGGACGGAGTGTAAGCTCCGACTGGAGAGGGGACCTGTAAAGGTTCGCTCGACAGCTGGTTCTTCACCGAAAGTATTTGCCAACCTTGGTGGAGAGAGGTTCGGAAACGACCGGACTTCAGAGCAACAGTGACGAACCCTGAACCCATGCAAATTTGTGGTTCAGGGGTGAAACGGGCAATCCCACCCGCAGCAATCCACGAATAACCCTCCTTAGCCCGGCACCATTCGGCGCCTGGTTAGGAAATTGGCTCGATGATAGCCGCCTGATACGACAACTTTTGTCTCCACAGGGCGGCGGAGGGGATAAAGATGGAGCATTAGAGAGATGGTCGCCACGCCCGCAACGCCTTCGCAAGCTCAGGCTTGCGTGGCGGGCGGGCTAACCCGCCTCTTCGGCGGGTGAACAGAATCTGGCTTACTCTTTTTCCGAAAGATCAACAGGCCCCCCACCGTATGGTGGGGGGCTTTGTTTTCCGTTCCCGGAACGGAATAAGAAGGTAAGTTCACTCCCGGAATGCAAGGGGGCTGTGGTGACAGGCTTTTACACCCTTCGGGTTTAAAAAGTAAAATGTTAGTTTACGCCCTTAGGGAAAATTACACTGAGTGAGGAAGAGCCCAATGAGGGTGGAGGTGAGGTTGGCGAACACTGTGGCAAGAGCAATTTTTTCCCAGCGGAATTGTTTTAGACGGAGCTTGAGAAAGACGGCTTCAAATGGTGCGATAAATACTTCGGCTAGGATTACTGGATACCAGCCGGTTAGGGTAGTAACAGCCAGGAAGTGGTAGACCACGGAGACCGTCACGAAATTAGCTATCAGGATATTGATCAAGGCTGCTTTAGATCTTACCCTGAACAAAACATAAATTGGAAGCTTTAGAGCAAGGGTCCAGGCTAGTAAAGGTAAGATCCTCTTTGGGTAGTAAATTAGGTAGTGTTCTAATCGTGAAGAAGAGGGAGGAGACTGGAGGCAGTACTTTGCCACGCCAGTAAAGTTTCTTCCCCCGGCGACCAAAAGTATGTAATTCGGGTCGTTTTCATATCGCTGACAGTCCCACTTTCTTGGACCAAAAGGAACGTCTGTGCTGTAGCGGCATTCAACTTGCAGCTGCCCCTGGGGACACTTTTTCCAAACGTATTCTGGAGCGGGTATGGCGGAAGCGGTTCTGGGGGAAATAAGGGAGAGGACTAGAGAAGTCAGGACTAGGGCTAAAATGATAACTGGGATTTTTCTCACCGCAAGGTAAATATAGCCACTTTTCTTGTCTGACACAAGCCCCTTCCCTTCCTGGGGCGCAGGAAGGGCCTTTTATGTTTGGAGGTTCAACCTTTGTTGGCAGCGCTCTGGGAGGGGTTGTACCACTCCCGGAGTGTACTAGAGCCGTTGTGACAACCTTTTACACCCTTTGGGTGTAATCTTTAACCATACCAAAGCCTTGCGCAATAGTAGAAGGAGGGACGCCAGCCATCGGTGTAATCCAATTCTGGCGTCCTTAAGACTAGGTTTTGCCGTTTTAGGCGGCGGCTTCTCGGAGAAAGCTCCAGTTGGGGTTCAGACCCACGATGAAGACCTCCACCTCGTATCGGCAGTCGAGCTCTCTCCAAACGACGTTAGCCAAGGTGCGTGCGACCTCCTGGGCCAGCTCATCCGCCTTTGGCTTTCCGTGGAACATGGAGGTGTCTAGCTTGACGTAAATCGTCTGGCCGTCAGGTCCTGGTCCGTCCAGCAGATCTGCCGGGAAGAATGGACGGATCGATTCGGGGGGTACCTCCATTTTTCTTGACACTATAGCTATGATACTGCCCCGTAGTGACAGGAGGTCCTTCTGGCTGGTCTCTCTTGGCAACCCGTGAACGGTTACGAATGGCATTACTCTCCTCTCCTCGCTCTTATTTGGCTTGTTCGTAGCGGTATTTTACACCAAAAACAGCTAGATGTGTAGGTTATAGTGTGTAATAAAGGGTTAAAAGTATTTTTGAGTAGGGGGCGTTCTTGCTTAGAGGTTCAACCTCTATCGACGGCGTCGTTATAAGGAGTTTCGAGGTTGAACCTCTAATGACACCTCTAATGACTTAAGGGGTATCTAGCGGGGGATGTCAGGAATGGGGGGAGGAGGTGAGGTTTGATCCTCGGCGATGACTGACTGTACTAGAGCCATGCCCTGCTGATTGAGCTTTTGGGCCGTGGCGACTTCGGCGGCTTCGGTAAAGACCCTGAACTCCGGGGCGTTGCCGGAAGGGCGGAACAATAGCCAATCGCCATTGGGGTAGGTAAATTTGAGCCCGTCTAAGGCATTGACGCCCAGGTGCCCGTAGGCTTCTCGGGCGGCATTAAGAATGGCTTCGTTGAGTTTGGCGGGGCAGTCAGTTTTAGTTCTCACTTGGTAAAACTTGGGCAGCTCATCCACTAGCTCTTGGAGAGTCCGGCCGGTCTGGCGCAGGATTTTAAGCATCTTAATGGTGGAAGAGCCGGCGTCTCGGCCGTAAAAGATCTCAGCGCTGATCCCCCCGCCGTTGGCCTCAAAGCCATAGCCGGCCCCGACCTCTTTCATTTTGGCAACGACATAAGTGGCTCCGACTTTGGTGCGGAACACCTCTTTACCAAGGTGTTCCACAACGGAGGAGGTATTAATGGGGGTGACAATAACTCGACCGGGTTCGTATTTGGCAATCAGCCCGCAGGAAACATCTCCGGTCAGCACCTTGCCCTGGTTAGTTACAAAAGCGGCTCGATCACCGTCAGAGTCGTAGCCAACGCCAAAATCAGCTTTGGCGTCTCCGACGAGCACCCTGAGCGTCTCGAAGCTCCCTTCCGTTTCCGTGTCCCGAGACAGTAGTGGTTTAGTAATGTCGCAGCTAACTTCCAGAACTCGAGCTCCTAAGCGGCGCAGAACCTGAGGCATCACTTCGCTTTGGGTGCCGTTGCCGGCGTCCAGAACGACTTTCATCCCGGGGAAATCTCCTTCCGCCAGTTTCTGAAGCATAGCTTGATAGTCGCGGGCGGCTTGCTGTTCCAAAACTATTTCCCCTTCCTGCCCTTGGGGCCGGAGGAGGGGGGCCAGTTGGGCAAACAGGTTCTCGATTTCTTTTTCTTGATTTTTGCTGACCTCTTCGCCTCGAATGTAGAATTTGAGTCCATTCATGCTCTCTTTGACGTGGCTGCCGGTGATCATTACTCCAGCCTGGGCGGGACTAACTTTGGTAAAGTAGGTTAGAGCGGGGCTGGGGACAATCCCCTCGTTCCAAATTTCGACCCCCTGGGTTAAGAGTCCGTGAGTGATCCAATTGAGGATTGAATAGCTGCTGGGTCGGGGATCGTACCCCAGAGCTATGGGGGTTTTAAGATTAAGTTGCTGGCGGAGGTAGAAAGCAAAAGTGGCGGCTATTTGGTAGCAAAATTCGGGAGTAAACAATTGTCGAGCATCGCCGCGAATGCCATTGGTGCCGAAGAGTTTGGTAGTCATAGTATCCTCCTATTGAATATTATAGATCCTGAAGTTAAAGTTGGGAACCCTAGGTTTCTAGGAAACATCTACGTCAATCGGTAACGGCGATGAAGCCAGTATCGTTTAGCGTTAGTCGGTTCGTCGTTAATGACGAAAGACGTGACCGAAAGCCGAAACGGGCATCCTAACCGTAACCGACATCCGATTATTTAATCCTTCATCTTCGGTCTTTCATCTGCTACTATCGCTCCAATGGCCCTCGCCAAAGTTACCTCCGGTGCTACGGTAGGCTTGGATCCTGTTCCCATCGAAGTGGAAGTCAATATTGAGTCCCAAGGTTTTCCAGCCTTTAACATCGTTGGCCTGCCCGATAAGGCAGTGGAGGAAGCCAAAGAGCGGGTGCGCTCCGCCCTCAAAAACAGCGGGGCCGATTTTCCCAGTCGGCGGATTACCGTTAACCTGGCCCCGGCCGACCTGCCCAAACAGGGGCCGGCTTACGACTTGCCGATCGCCTTGGGGATTTTGATCGCTTCGGGTCAGTTAGTAGCGGAGGTGAGTCCCACCCTTATTTTCGGAGAGCTGTCTTTAGACGGCTCCCTGCGACCCACACCTGGAGCTTTTCCTCTTAGCCTCTTGGCGAAATCCCAGGGCTTAGGGGGCGTTTTTTTGCCCCAAGCCAACGCCAAAGAAGCTTCTTTCGTGGCGGGAGTATCGGTTTTCCCCGTGCCCAATTTACGTGCCCTTTTTCACCACTTCAGCGGCCAAGAACCTTTGGTGCCCATTCCCCTAACTGATTTTCGAGAGGTTCTGCAGCAGGAGGGAGGCTGGGGCGATTACGATTTTAAAGACATCCAAGGTCAAGAGCATGTCAAGCGCGGCCTGGAGCTGGCGGCAGCTGGTGGTCATAACTTAGCGATGAAAGGGCCGCCAGGAGCAGGCAAGACCCTCTTGGCCCGAGCTTTACCTTCGATCCTCCCTCGCCTAACGATGGAGGAGGCCTTGGAGGTAACCAAGATTTACTCTATCACTGGGCGACTCTCCGCAAGAACCCCGCTGGTGGCGGAGCGCCCCTTTCGCTCCCCGCACCATACCATTTCTCGAGTGGGCTTGATCGGGGGCGGGACTCACCCCCAACCGGGGGAGATCTCCTTGGCTCATCGGGGTGTTCTTTTTTTGGACGAGTTCCCTGAATTTCCCCGGGGGGTTTTGGAAGCTCTGCGCCAGCCTTTGGAGGATGGGGTGGTGACGGTCAGCCGGGCGGCTGGTTCGCTCACTTTCCCGGCCAAGTTTATTCTCATTGTGGCTTCTAATCCCTGCCCTTGTGGGTACCTAGGCGACCCGAAGCACAACTGTACTTGCAGTCCCTCCCAGATCATCCGTTACCAGAAGAGGGTGTCGGGGCCGGTTTTGGATCGGATTGATTTGCATGTGGAGGTGCCAGCTGTAGAAATCGAAAAGCTCACCTCTCCCCAATCTGGCCAAGAAGCCTCCCAGGCGGTACGGGCACGGGTGCAAACAGCCAGGGACAGACAGGCCAGGCGTTTTCAGAATCTGCCCCTAACCTGCAATGCCGAAATGGGTTCGGCCCAGGTGCAAGAATTTTGTCCTCTGAGTGAAAGCTGCTTAGTTTTACTGCGACAGGCGGTGGATCAGTTGGGCCTATCAGCTCGAGGCTACTACCGCGTGATAAAATTAGCCCGAACCGTGGCGGATTTAGCTGGCGAGGAGGTCATCTCAACCACCCATTTGGCCGAAGCTTTGCAATACCGTCCCCGCCAGGAAAGTTTATAGGAGCGAAGAGGTGCTTTACTTAGAGGGTCGCAATGTCGTTTTGGAAGCTCTGCGCGCCGGCCGGCCCTTGGCCGAGGTGATTCTTTACTCGGGGGTTAGAGAGGACGCTAAGATTAGCGAGATTCTAAAGTTGGCTAGTCGAGCTCAAGTGCCTGTGCGCCGACTGAAGCGAAAAGAGTTGCAAAAGATTTCCCAGACGGGGGTGCCTCAGGGGGTGATTGCCTTAACTTGGAAGGCTGGCCCCACCAACCTGACCGAAGTTTTGGAAAAGTTCAGAGCCGCCAGCCCGCCCCCCTTTATTTTGGTCTTGCCCGAAGTTCAGAACGAGCAAAACTTAGGGGCTATTTTGCGCAGTGCCGAAGGGGCCGGGGTAGCGGTGGTGCTACTGCCGCCGCGGTCGCGAGGAGTAACTCCTGTGGTGGCTCGAACTTCCATGGGAGCTAGCGAGTACCTACCGGTGGTCCAAGCCAACATTTTTTCCAGTCTGCGGCAGTTGCGAGATGAGGGGTTTTTGGTAGTTGGGGCAGACGCGACTGGGAAATTGAATTATTGGCAGGTGGATCTGACCGGTCCGGTAGCTTTGGTGGTTGGAGGAGAGGACCGGGGCCTAACCGAACCCTTGCAGAAAGCTTGCGAGGCGGTAGTGAGTATTCCTTTGCAGGGCCAGCTTAACTCCCTGAATATCGGCGTGAGTGCCGCCATTTTGATGTTCGAACGGGTGCGGCAGCTACGAGAGGTTGATTGACAGCCAGGAAGCTTTCCCTTAATCTGTTAATACTGATGCCCAAGCTTGCCCGGCCTTTAATTTTTTTGGCGATCTCCTTTTTCTATCTTTTCCTGCCCACGGGGGTAGCTCGCGTTTGGGCGGCCGACCCTGGAGGTCCAAGCTGCTCGACCTTTCAACTTTCCCGAGTGGTGGGTACGGCCGACGATATCTTCCGGGTTCACCTGAAGGCGATTAGTGGGAGTTACTCTTTTTGCCGGGCAGCAGCCGTGGTCACTCGGCGCGGGGACAGCTTCGATCAGCGGAAAGTGATCAGTCTGCCCAATGTGCACGAGCAGTGTGCCAACAAAAAGGCCTGCGCGGTTAGTATCTCCTTTAAGCCTAAGCAGTTAGGTTTTACCACTCCCGGGTATTACGATATCTGGTTTACCTCCCGTACCCCCGGACCTGACGGTCAGTGTACCGATGACGATACCGTCTATGCTGGGACGTATGGAGACGACTTGGCCTGTTCTGATTATCCGGACCCCCGCCCGGGCCATATGACCAGCCCCAAAGATCGGGGGCCTGTTCCCTACTGCGGTCAGCCGGGGCAGTATTTTCGCCTCATCGGGGCGCCTCGCTGTGAGAAGTTGACCGTTAGCAAGGCTAAGGTTAATCCCGGTGGAAAGATCACTTTTGAGGCTTGGCCCAAGGCCCCTACCGGAACAACGATAACGGCCGTTCTCTTTAGGGTGGTTACGGCCGGTGCCGACGGTTGCTCCGCGGCCGCGGCTACTCTGCCGGGGGTTAAAAGCGGAGGAAGCTGGAAAGCTACTTGGGAAGTGCCGGCTGGGGCTTCGGCAGGTGGTTACACAGCTTACGCCGTGGTGATCAACAGCGATGATTACCGGTGCACCGGTAATCCCGGCGGCTTGTGCCCCGAAGATGATTCCGAAAAGACAGTCAGCTGTCCAGGTTGCCGGGCTTCCTTTACCGTCAAAAAAATTAAAAAGAAAGACCCCATTCCCTTGCCAGTGCCGGTTTGCGAACACCCCATCGCTCTCAAAGGGGTGAGCGGGGAGTACAAAACGGCCCACCAGGATTTGGATATTGTTTGGTACCACAACTGGCAGCATTGGGACTTAAATTACTTTGGCCAGGAAAAGCTCAAGGGTGGGGAGGCGGAATTTATTCCTATGGTGCGGGTGGGCAAAAGCGGGAGTGATAGTTGTAGTGGGCCTTGGCAGTACCCGGACTTCAGCCATTACGAAGAGCTAATTAAAAGGACAGCCCAAGCCTATCCCGGCCGCTACTGGCTAATCGGCAACGAGCCGGAGATTGGGGATCAGGATGGGATTCAGGAAGAGTGTGCCTATCAGCGCTATAAGGAGGGGATGGAGCTGGTGCGCAGCATTGATCCTGGGGCTCAATTTATTGTGGGTGGCTGGCACCTTAACCCTGAGAGGCGGGAGTTAAACGAGTACGGCTTGGCGCCCCTTAAAGATGAGCCGGGCTTTAAGGGTTGGCAGGTGCATATTAATGTGGATTCCAACCAAGAGATTGCCACCTCGGTGATTGACTTTTCGACGATGCTGGCCACCTTTACCGCTTGGGCTCAGGAAAATAAACCCGAGGGGATGGAGCAGGCGGAAATCTGGGTAACCGAGTTTTTGGAAGGGCCTTGGGGCGGCGATCGAAGCGCGGAGACTGAAAACGTCAACGCTTTAATGCGGGAGATTGTTCCTATTTTGGACTGCGCCGCGACTCGTTACTCTTGGTACTACCTGGCGGACAAGCCGGGGGAAAGTCTGCCCTGGACTTTGTACACTAGCGGGGGGGCGATTAAGCCCTTGGGGGAGCTTTATGGCCAGCTTGGCAGCGGCCAGGTTTTGGGAGCCAGTACTAGCGGGTCGGTGGTGAAGCTTTACCAGAAAGTTCTGCCAGACGGGGCCTGGACCTACGCGGGTAGCTGTCGGGGGTGTTCTCTAATTGATTGGGTTCCTCAGGAAGCTGGTGACTACCAGGTGGAAATGGGTTCCTGCTCTCAAGCTGGCCTTTGTCTTACCTGGCCTAATTCGGCTGAAACCTACCGGGTGGATGATGAAGTCTTGGCGACCCGTCCCTTGGCGGCTCCTCGAGAAGAAGGTCTATTAGGTCGGCTCCGCGCTTTTTTGGCCCGTTTGTGGCCGAAGGTGGTGGCGGCCAATGACGAAGTTCGCTTGGAGGTCACCTTTCGTCTCTCGGAGCTGGAGAGGGTAGATCAGGGCCGCGCCGTGAGAGTGGGCTTGCTCGACCAATCCCAAGTTTACCAACTAGTAGCCCTCCCTCGTGGTGAGGGCATATACGCTGGCGGCCTAAACTTGCCGGCCTCCTTGGCGGGAACGGTTCGGGTAGGAGTGAAACCAGCCGGGTATCTACAGCGGGTAAAGGAAACGACTTTGGTCCCTGGTCAGATCTCCAGCCTTGATTTTACCGACGGCGAGTTTTTGGCCGGCGACCTTAACGAAGATAATCGACTAACGATCGCCGATTTGGTAGAGGATATTTTGCCTTTGTTTTATACTACTCGGCAACTTTCCCTCCCGGTACCTAGGGAGTATCAGTTAACGGATCTTAATCACGATGGGGTAATTAATATTTTGGATATCTCCCTAATCTTAAAGAATTTAACCGCTTTGGAGGTGCCTGGTGAAACTTAAGCCTTCCCTGCCTGTCGGTTTGCGAGGTCAAGTGATCCTACTTTCCCTCTTTTTTCTGGCCCTGTTGCTTGTGGCATGGCTATACTTGGCTTTGGGGTGGAAGGCGCAGCTGCCTTTACTAGAAGTGCCCTCTTGGGGGGGCAGGGGGGTGGCTACTTTGATGGTGGATCCGGGGTCAAGCTCCTACCAGTTGGGGGAGAAGGTTCCCCTGACTTTAAGGGTACTTTTTTCCAAGGCCTCACCATTGGCTGGTTTCTCCTTGCGGTTAAAAGTCACTTCCCTAGGGGCGGCCAGTTTAACTTTTGCCGACGCTGATTCAAATCAAGAGGGAATTCAACTACGCTTACCGGAGTCCTTACTGGAAGAAGGTTGGACCTTTCCCGTTAACCGGGTAGTGTGGACCGACGATGCCCAGGCCTGGTTGGTGGAGCTGAGCGGGGCCCGAGTAGGGAGCGGCCCGCCGCCAAAGGTAACGGAGCTGGCCTTGGCTACCTTTAGCCTAACGGCTGGCAAAAAAGGGGATTACCGGATGACTTTTGATCCCTCGCCGGCGGTAACGCAGCTCTTTGTGGCTAATCAGCCCTCAGTTTCTCCAGAATGCCTGCCCGCCCAGTTGTTCTTTAGATAACGCGAAAGGTTAGTGGTAGAAAGGAAGTTTGACTAGCTGGTAAGACAGGCTTAGTGCGTATTCGGGCCACTGCGGTTGAGTCTTGGCTAGAAGGGCCGTGACTCCCAAACACACAAGGGTCATCAGGGCGGTTTTACGCAGATCAGCCATTAGGCACTGAGCGTCAAAGGCGGGGCCAACTGTCGTTGCCGCCGGCGCTTTTTCCATAAAGGCTTCTTTTGGGGAGATAACGGCGGGGGACGGGTGCAACTCAGAGAGGTCTTTTTTGACTTCTGCCTGGCGCCGCAAAATTTCCAGCTCTCTTCTGAGGGCGGATAGTTGCTTGTCCTTTCGGTTCTTGCGTGACATACAGGCGATACTCTACCACAGCTTGACGGATTATGCTATATTGGGTCTAGGGTGTACTCGGATAGAAAGAGTTAATCCCCTTTCGCCGATGAGTAGCGAAGTGTTGGTTCTGATTATTTTTGTTGTTATCGCCTTCGTTTGGTTAGGGTGGTTGTCTTTTCTCTATTACTCAGCTCTTCGCCATTACAGAAAGCTGGTGGGTCAGCACCGAGATTGGGATCTGCCCCGAGTTTTGGAGGAGGTTTTGGGCCAGGTTCGGGGCCATTCTCGAGAGATCGCTGTCCTTAAAGAATTCTCGGAGGGCCTCAGGGTAGAGGGGGAACTTCATTTACAAAGAACAGCCTTGGTGCGGTTTAATCCTTTTGACGAAACAGGGGGAGACCAAAGTTTTGCCCTGGCCTTGCTAGACAAGAATGGAGACGGGTTGGTGCTTTCTTCTCTGCACACTCGGGACTTGACCAGGGTTTATGGTAAGCCGGTTCGAGGAGGCAAACCAGCGGAGTACGATTTTTCTAAGGAGGAGAAGCAGGCGGTAGAATTGGCTTTAGAAAAAAAGTGACGATAGTAATTTATGGAGGTTTTTAAATGAAAGATATTGATCTTACCCCCTCAGCCAAAGGGAAAGTGAGTAGGCCATTCTCCTCTAAGCGTCGGGTCAGTTTAGTCTTTGCCGTTTTTGCTCTGGTGGGCTTTTTGGGCACCACCCTCTACCTAGTTCGTGGTCGGGGCGGTGGGGGTAAGGATCTAATTAGCGGATACGTGATGCCGGAGGTGACAGTTGACGAAGAGTCCTCTGAGTTAGACCAGGGAGAGAAAGGCTCTCCTAGCCCTATCAATGGGGTATTTAAAACGGCGGCTCGGGAAGAGCTCTGGACTCAGCGGCGTCCTTTGGCAGTGATGATTAACAACCACGCTGAAGCTCGGTCTGTCCAAACAGGGGTTACTCAAGCCGATTTGGTTTACGAAGCGGTGGCTGAGGGGGGCATCCCTAGACTGATGGCCATTTACCATTCTCAGTTTCCCAACAAAGTGGGTTCGGTAAGAAGCGCTCGCGTCTTTTTCGTTGACTGGGCCAAAGAGTATGACGCTTGGTACGCTCACTGGGGAGGGGCTCAGATCGACCCCAACAACCCAGCGGTGTGCGCTGAGGAGGCCGACGCTTTTATGCGGATGCGGACGATTTTCGTGTCTAGTTTGGACGCGATGGGCGGGGCGGGAGAAGCCTTTTTTCGTGACACCAGCGGTTTGGCTCTGGAGCATACTGGCTTTGCCGTTCCCGAGAAGCTCTTGGAAGTGGCCTACCGGATGTATCCCGATCAAGCTCAAGAATTTAGAACCATTCCTTCTTGGCAGTTTGGAGATGGGGCCGCAGCGGCGGATCGAGGTCCAGCGGCCGCTCTGAGCTTTAATTTTTGGGACACTGCCGGCTACGAAGTGACTTGGGAGTATGACCCTCAGGCTAATCTCTACCTGCGCTCCCAGGGGGGTGAGGCAGTGAAGGACGCCGAAAGTGGGGAGCGTTACAGCGCCAAAACCGTTATTGTGCAGTGGATGAAGGAGACAGAAGTGCCAGACCAAAAACACCATATCCTCTACCAGACACTAGGGAGCGGTGCAGCACAGGTCTACGCGGATGGTCAGGTGATCGAGGGTAGCTGGTCTCGCCCTCGTTTAGGGGATCGTACTCGCTACTACGATGACAGCGGCCAGGAGATAGAGTTTAACCGCGGCGTCTTTTGGATAGAGGTCTTGCCTCTGGAGGCGGAGGTTACCTACCAAATTCGATGATGCTCAAGCAGCTTTTTATCTCGGAAGTTAGGGTTAGAGTTTTATACGAGCTGCTCCTAAAAACTGATGAGCCTTTGCATGTGCGGGAGATTGTGCGTCGGGTAGGGACGGAGATCAATGCTGTCCGCCGCGAACTGAGAAGGTTAAAGAAAATTGGCCTGCTTAAGCCGGAGCAGAGGGGCAACCGTCTCTATTACCACGTCAACCGCAACTTCTCTCTTTACCCAGAGCTGTTGGCCATGCTAGTCAAAGGCAGTGGCCTAGGTCGTTTGGTGATTGATAACCTGCCTCGGCTCGGTGAGGTGAAGCTAGCTCTTTTAGCCTTGGGTTTTGTTCAGGGGCGGGTGGCTGGGTCCAAGGAGGTGGATTTGCTGATAGTGGGAGAGTCTATTGACCTAGGTTTACTAGGGGAGCTTGTTCGGTCAGTAGAAAAAGAGCGCGGTCAAGAGATTAACTACACGGTTCTTAATTCAGAGGAGCTGGAGTGGCGCAAGAATAGAAAAGATCCCTTTCTTCTATCTATCATCACTGGGGGGCGGATTATTCTAACTGGTGACGAGTGCCAGTTGCGGGTAAGTTAGCCCTTGGCATTTCCTCAAGGAGCTGGTAAACTACCGGCTGAAAAATCTGATTTATGGCCCAGAAGATTATTCGTACTGGAAACAGTGCCGCGGTGACCATCCCCTCCGAGTTTATGGAGGCTTTGAATCTTAAAGTGGGAGATCGGGCAGTGACTAAGATGAATTATGGTCGTGGAGAAATCACCTACCGTTTTCCCCAAATGCGCCAGCTGCCCCTGGTTGGGCGGAAAAAGTAGCCAGGATGTTTAAGAAATTTTTACGGCCTCGGGGCGTTCTTTTTTTAATAGTTTGTTTGAGCTTGGCCAGTTTAGCGGCGAATCTTCCTCGTCTGCCTCTCCGTTTGCGTTGGGGCAAAGTCAATCTGGAGACAACAGTGGGCGGCTATCAGCTTAACCTTTTTGGTGGGCGCTTCCACCGGGACCTTAAGCTTAGGGAAGGTTTGGATTTGCAGGGAGGAGTGCAGGTCGCTTTGGAGGCGGATATGGCCGCCGTAGGCGAAGAGGATCGGGGGACGGCCTTGGAGGCGGCTAAAAATGTGGTGGAGCGACGGATCAACTTTTTTGGCGTGGTGGAACCTACGGTGCAAACGGCCCAAGTTGGCCAAAGCTACCGGGTGTTGGTGGAGATGCCTGGGGTAGAGGATCCGGAAGAGGTAATTTCCCTGATTGGGCAAACCGCGGGACTGGATTTTCGCGAGCCGGTAGAGGTGCCGGCTGAGGAGAGCGGAGAAGAAGTGGATGAGGAGGGAGGGGATGAGGCTCAGGCGCCTTCTTTCTACTTTGCTCCCACGGACTTAACGGGCAAGGACTTAAAAAGGGCTACGGTTAGTTTTGAGCCTAACAAAGGCACTCCTCAGGTGGCTATTGAGTTTACCGAAGAGGGGGCTACGAAATTCGAAGCGTTAACCGAACGGTTGGTGGGTCAGCAGCTGGCCATCTTTTTGGACGAGGTGCCTTTGTCGGCTCCGGTAGTCCAGGAGAAAATCGCTGGAGGCAAGGCCGTCATTACCGGCCAGTTTGATTTGGAGGAGGCTAAACGCTTGGCTATCCAGCTCAACGCCGGGGCCTTGCCGGTACCTCTAAAAATTATTGAGCAGCGGCAGATTGGGGCCACCCTGGGTCAGGAGTCGATCCACAAGAGTGTGGTGGCGGGGCTGATTGGCTTAGTATTAGTGGGGGTGTTTATGTGGGGTAATTACGGCCGGTTGGGGCTGTTGGCGAATTTAGCCTTGATCATTTATGGCCTAATCACCCTGGCTTTGTATAAACTTATTCCGGTGACCTTGACCTTGTCGGGGATTGCTGGTTTTCTGCTCTCGATTGGTATGGCAGTGGACGCCAACATCCTTATTTTTGAGCGGATCAAAGAGGAGCTTAGGGCCGGTAAGCCCCACGCTGTGGCTTTGGAGCTGGGTTTTGGCCGAGCCTGGGACAGCATCCGTGACGCTAATGTCTGCACTCTAATAACAGCCTTTATTCTGTTTAACCCCTTCAACTGGGGATTTTTGAACGCTTCGGGGATGGTTAGGGGTTTTGCCCTCACTTTAGGCTTGGGAATTTTTGTTAGCTTGTTTACGGGCGTGGTGGTGACTAGGAATTTGGTGAGAGTGTTCTATGAAGCACCAAATTCCAAATCACAAATTCCAAACAAGTTCTAAGGATCAAGAAGTTCTGAACGAGGGCGAACTTAGGTATTGGGATTTCGAACATTGAAGCTTGAAATTTGTTTGGTGCTTGGTACTTGTGATTTGGTGCTTATTTTATGATCCATTTTATGCACTATAAAAAAATCTACTTTCTCCTCTCCGCCTTGGTGATTGTCCCTGGGCTCTACTCCCTTTTCCGTTGGGGGTTGAGGCCTTCGATTGACTTTACCGGCGGCACTTTGTGGGAGCTGCGCCTAACCGGTGAGGGTGACCCTACTGGTCGTTTGCTGGAGATAGTGGAGGCCAAGGAGGTTACCCTCAACTCCCTGCAAACCTCGGGGGAAAAGACCTATTTGCTGCGTCTGCCGCCTTTGGAGGAGGAGAAAAAGCAAGAAATCTGGGCCACTTTTCAGGAGGCGTGGCCGGAGATAGAAGACATCCGTTACGAAACGGTGGGGCCGATCTTGGGGGCAGAGCTTTTGCAAAAGACTCTGATCGGTGTGTTTTTGGCGGCAGTGGCTATTCTGGCATACGTGGCCTACCAATTTAAGGATCGGGTTTACGGGATCTCGGCTATCTTAGCTATGTTGCATGACACCCTCATCCTCTTAGGTACCTTTTCTCTGCTGGGACATTTTAAAGGGGTGGAGGTGGACACCCTTTTCGTGACGGCTGTTTTGACGGTTTTATCTCTGTCAGTGCACGACACGGTGGTGATCTATGGTCGGATTCGAGAACTGACTCGTTTGCTAACTAAGGCGCCTTTGGAGGAAGTGGTGGATCGGGCTATTGCCGAAACTTTGGTGCGTTCCCTCAACAACTCCCTAACGATTATTTTTATGCTTTTGGCCCTGATCTTTTTGGGTGGGGAAACTATCCGCTACTTTGCCGTAGCCCTGCTAATCGGCGCTATTTCTGGGACTTACTCCTCGACCTTCGTAGCCACCCCAGTCCTGCTAGTCTTGAGCAAGGTAGGTGAAAGGGAAAAGGGAGAAGGGAAAAAGTAGTTTTGACTTTTTTGGGTAGAGTTGTTTAAACCCGTTGACATTAAATAAAAACTTCCTTTAATATACTTGCTGAGCCCACTAACTATGCGCCCTAAAAACCTTGCCCACATTCTACTGGCCGCGGAAGGCTTCCTCCTCTTAAGTGCCATTGTTTTTTCTACCTCTTTCCAACTGAGCCGTAGTCGATCCGTAGCCGAGACGCCTACTCAGGCGGCGGAGGTCACCCCAGTTTTTACTTGCGAAATGACTGCTTCCCCTGCCCAAGCTGGGGTGGGTGACTATGTTGACTTCACTCTGACTTGCCGAGGGGTGAACCCGGGAAGTGGACCACACTGCCCCCGAATGGGTATGTTTTTTAGAAACGACAGCGGAGTGGCGGTTGAGGCTAACATCTCTTCGGTCGCTGGGGTGACATGCCCCTCTCCTTTAGGGACTTTGGATATTGGAGAGCAAGTGCACTGCACAGTGGGGGATTTTCCTAGCGAACAGGTCAAAACTGTCAGTTTCCGAGTTCGGATGCCGGAGGGAGCGGAAAAACTTAAATTTACTGGGCGGGTCGATCGAACCACCCAATGCGAGGGTCAAATGTGCCCTGGCCCGGAGTGCTACGCTGAATGGGTCTTTAAAGAGGTACCGGTCTCTCTAGCTGGTGACCCTCCCACTTGCCAGGCTAACTTGGTTTTGAATAGAGCTTCGGCGGGCCCGGGAGACCAAATTACTGCGACCGTTAACGTGGTTAGTGGTTCCCAGCCCTTTAAGTCCGGGGGCGTTCAACTACACGCCAAAAGCGATAGTAGTAACAAGCAGCGTAATCTGGGAGCGATTAGTGCCTGCGATGGTCGCACTAGTTGCTCAACCTCATACACTCTTCCTGCCCACGCGACTATGGACCCTGGTAATAATATCCTCTGGCTCACTATGGAGAGCGCTGGTGACCTAAATTGCACTGACAAGCCAGGTACACCTCAAGACCGTCTCTGCAGGTGTGGAACAGCTGGGATACTCGTTACCGTGCCGACCGACACTACCCCTCCTACTGGCAGCTTAATCAGATTAGCTGATGAAGGAGCTAAAATAAAAGTTAAGGCGGAGTGGCATGATGATATCGGGTTGCAGTCAGTGGTGGTTCTTATCGGCAAGAAGGACGAGGCTGGCCACTACCAGGGTATCGCGGAGTCACCTTTGTATTCTGGTTCGCCTAGCGCTTACGCGGTGACTTACTCGATCGACCTGAGCTGGGATACCACCGGTAAGGAAGCCGGCGACTACGATTTCTGCCTGTCGGCTACCGATAAAGCGGGCAACAAGTGTCTTTGTAATCCTGGCGGTGACTATGCGGATTGTGGCCCGAATGATTGGATAAAATTCACCGTTCCTCTTAGCTCCGGCGGGCCGGGGGCGGGGCCGAGTTGCAGCGCTTTAACCATTGCTCCTGCTAGCGGCGCTGCCGACGCAAGATTTACCGCTACCGTAAACTGTACCAGCGGCGACAGTCCTTTTGACAAACTTTATTTAATGGCGCGGCAGTTTCAGCAGCACCCCAACCAGGCCAGGAGGCTTACCACCTACCCCCAAGCCGGCCTGTGTTCGGGCCAACCGACTTGCTCTACCAGTTTTAGCTTTTACCCCCAGGATTACGACTTGCCGGCCGGAGAGTACAGAATCTGGCTGGCCTCCGCGGCCGGAGAAGGCAAATGTACCGATGTCTTTGGCGGGGTCGCCGGAGTGCCGGCTTGCGGCCCGGGAGAAAAGACTTTTACGGTGCAGGAGTCGGGTACGGCTGATTTGAGCTTCCAAATCAAAGGCGGCGGGGTAGCTTTTGGCCAAACTGGCTTTGCTTGCACTGTGAAAACTGAGGGCAGTCGGAAAGACCTTTCCTTTAAGATCAAAGCGGAGATTACTGGCAGCCACCCCTTGGCTAGTGAGGGGATTGGTCGTTTGGCCCTGCGCTACCGGCGGGTGGGGGAATCTGACTGGAATCTTATCAATTATCATAAGTGCCCGGAGCACTACGACGTGAACCTTAAGAGAATGGTGGGCTCCCTGGAGTGTACGCTGGGCGGCCAGGAGTGGTGGGATTGGATTCCCAGAACTATCTATCGTGGCACTAACAATTACGAATTCAAAGCTACGGCCTATGCTGTAGGCTCGGGGGCCTTTGCCGATAAAGTGATCACCGGTGTGCCCTGTGAGGGCCCGTCGGGAGCGATTCAGCCTCCGGCGGTGGCTCAAGCCCCGGTTTGCGAGCTGCTCCAGCTTGATCCTGGTAGCAACCTTACGGTCGGACAACCGGTGCGCCTCAAGGTGCGGGGCAAGTGCGTCACCACCGAAGGGGGCGAGGAGCTTTGTTCGGGCAATGCCCTCACGACTCTAGGCATTAAGGATATTCTCTTTTACCAAAGGGTTAAGCTCAGTAACGGCATTTGGGGTCCGTGGCAGTTGGTGGGTAGCCGTTCCTGCCGGGCCACCTGGCCGTTGCACGCAGTTTGTTCGACCGAAGCCGACCGGTCGGCTTGCGCTAGGGGAGACAGCGTCTGCCAGGCAGGAGCTTTTAACTGGACCCCGACTTTGGCGGGTCAAACCCAAGTGAAAGCCGTGGTGGTCAACAACTCCAACCGAACGGCCGAATGTTTGGCCCAACCGCGAACGGTGGGAGCGAGTGCCGCTGATTTAGGCGAAACGCTGGCCTCTTCTGACCGGCCGGCAGCTAGAGGGTGGTGGGCCATAATGGATCTGGTTAGCACTTGGATAAAGAGGATTCCTCAAGCCTTGGCCGCCGATATGGCTCCCTTAAAATTTAGCTTTCACCTAACTGATTCTCAAGGTTCGGTTTTGGGTCATGCCGTGGTGGTGAGACTTCTTGATGGTGGGCAAGTTTACAACATGGTGGCCGTGCCTCAGGGTGAGGGTCGCTATTCGGCCCAGATTAATCTTCCCGCGGAGTTAGCGGGGACGGTGCGAGTGGGGATTAAGCCGGTCGGGTACTTGCAGAGAGTGGGGGAGGTGGAGCTAGCGGTTGGGCAAACAGCCGAGCTGGATATGACGGACCGGGAGTTCTTGGGTGGGGATCTTAACGACGATAACAAGCTGACCATTGCCGATTTGGTCGAAGGCATCTTGCCTGTCTTTGTGGAGGCCAACGAGTTGTCGATTCCGGTGGACGCCGACAACCGGTTGATGGATCTTAACGAAGACGGCGTGCTTAATATTTTGGACATCTCGCTGGTCTTGAAGAATTTAACGGCCTTGGAGGTACCAGGTGAGTAGTAAAAAATTTGATTTTTCTTTGCGGGTGCAGGTGGTTCTGCTTTTTGTTTTTGCCTTGGCCCTTTTGGGTTTTGTGGCCGTTTTTGTGGCTCCTCGTTTCGCTTCTCGTTTCCAACTTCCGGCCGTCCTTAAGTCTCCTACCCAACCAGCGGCCGTTAGGGCCTCGTTGGTTTTGGAGCCGGGGAGCGGCTCGTTGCGGGCTGGGCAAAGCCTACCCGTGAGCGTCAAAATCAAGTTCGACCAAAAACAATCGTTGCGCGGGTTCTCGTTTCGACTCAAAGTGCCGGTGTCTCAGGGGGGTGTACTGAGTATTAAGGATGCTAATCCTAGCCAGCAAGGGACCCAGCTTAAGGTGGGTCAGGAGATGGTTGAAAGCGGTTGGATCTTTCCGGTTAATGAGGCTGCCTTTCCCGTTGGTGGGGGAGAAGTGCACTTGGATCTGAATGGAGCCTGGGTGGGCACGGGTGAGCCCCCGGCGGCCAAAGAATATACCCTGGCTACTTTTGAGGTTAGTGCCAGTGCCGCTAGTAACTACCAGTTTAGTTTTGATCCTGGGAGCAGTATGACCGCCATTTTTGTAGCCGACCAGCCCCAAGTTTCCCTCGATCTCGGCCAGGCCAAATTTTCCTTCAAATAGTTTAGTAGCTAGTTGCCAGTAGCCAGTAGCCAGTTAGGGTATACTTTGACTATGACCAGGAAATGGGTACTACAAGACGGTCAAGATAAGCCTTTGCTGGAAAGATTGTTGGCCCATCGGGGAATCAATAGCTCGGCGGAGCGAGAGACTTTTTTTGCCAAGCTGGAAAGCCCGGCTCAGGTGGCCGAGTTGGCTGGGGTCAGAAGTGAGGATTTAAAGCGGGCTCAGGAGCTGGTGGCCGAGACGATAGCGCAGAAGGGCAAAATCATTATCCACGGGGATTATGATGTTGATGGGATCTGCTCCGCGGCTATTTTGTGGGAGAAGCTTTACCGTGGCTTAGGATACAAAGGCGTGTCCCCATTTATTCCCGACCGCTTTTCCGAAGGTTATGGTTTGACGGCCAAGTCCATCGAAAGGCTTAGCCAGAAATTCGGTCCTTTTGCAGCCCCTCCCCTGTTATTGACGGTGGACTGCGGCATCACGGCTTTGGAAGCGGTGAGCTTAGCTAGGGAGAAAGGCTTTCGCGTTCTAATAGTTGATCATCACACTAAGGAAGCCCAATTGCCCGAGGCTAGCGAGATTTTGTGGACAGATCAGCTGTGCGCTACCGGCCTGGCCTGGCTGTTGGGTGAGGAGTTAGTAGCCAGTAGCCAGTTGCCAGTAGCCAGTCAGCTGGATCTCGTCGCTTTAGCAACCATCGCCGATCTTCAGCCTCTATTGGGAGCCAACCGCTTATTGGTGAAGGCTGGCTTAAAAGAACTTCAGGAACACCCGCGGTTGGGCTTGCGGGCCTTGATGGCGGAAGCCGGTCTTAAGATTGGCCAAGAGTTGGGAAATTACGAAGTAGGCTGGCTTTTGGCTCCGCGGCTCAACGCTGCCGGTCGGCTAGAGGATGCCATGGAGGCCCTGAGGCTGCTCCTGACTGGCAGCGAGGCTCAGGCTAAAGAGTTAGCTCGGAAGCTTTCGGAGACGAATGCCGAACGGCAACGGTTGACTTTAGCGGGTTGTGCCGCCGCCAACGGAGCGGTAGAGAGGGAAAAGAAAATTTTAATTGTTAGCTCGCCTGACTACCACGAGGGAGTCATCGGTCTGGTGGCTGGCAAGTTGGTCCAGGAGTATTACCGCCCGGCGGTGGTTATTAGCGAGGGGGAGGGTTTTTCCAAAGGCTCGGCCCGGTCGGTTAATGGCTTTAACATTGTCGAAGCAATCCGTACCGCCGAAGATTTATTGTTGGATGTGGGAGGCCACCCCATGGCGGCCGGGTTTTCTCTGGCTACCAACAAAATTGCCGCTTTTCGGGAGCGGCTGGAGGCTTACGCTCAGGAGCAGTTGACGGAGGAGGATCTTGAGCCAGAACTCAAGATTGATGCTGAGCTAAAGCTAGCGGAGATCACTCCGGAAGTGTACGCTCAGCTTCAGCAGTTGGCCCCTTTTGGGATTGGTAACCCCCAACCGGTTTTTTGCACGCGGGGGGTAACGGTGATGGAAGCGCGGGGGGTAGGTACCGGGGGCAAGCACTTAAAACTTCTCTTGAGCGATCAGTCTTTGTCTTCTAGCCCGGAAAAGCTGGGGGTTACCTCCGCTATCGGTTTTGGGATGGGGGAAGGGGCTGGTCCATTAGGCTTAGGGGATAAGGTGGAGGTGGCTTATACTATTTTAGAAAACACCTGGAATGGGCAGACCAAGTTGGAACTGAAACTCAAGGATTTGCGTTCTTCTTCCTCCTAAAAATCCTTTAGCCCCCCCTAAATATCCCTTAACCATCTCGTTGAAAATAAGAAGCTCCGGGCCTTCGTCGTCGATCGTTATTAACTAGGTTCGACGAAGGTGGCCGGAGCTTTGTGATTTACGAGGTGGTTCTCTCCTTAGAGTGGATCGCATAGATCTGCGTTCCAGTCTAAGAAGTAATTTTGGCTAATCTGAGCTCCACCCCATTTAGCCCAGAACACATACTTCTGGTATCTTCCGTCGAACTGGAGGACAAACCGCGAAGCCTCCGTTACCCAAGAGCCCCAAGACCCATAGGGGATAAGGGCGGGAACTGTCACGCTAACTTGCTTAGGGCCGTGGGCTAGAACCCAGATGTTCCAAACGGACTGCCAGGCGAGGCCGTAGCCTTCGATGGAAACCTGCCCTCCGGGGAAACCTTGGGCTCCTGCTTGGATAACAATGAATCCAGCTGGCCCCGGGTCGCACCGCAGCGTGTAGAAGAGCTGGGCTTCTGGAAGCTCTGGGGTCGCCGTCGGAGTGGCCGTTGGCTTGGGCGTTCGGGAAGCCGTGCTCGTTCGTGTGGCCGTTGGTGTTTCCGGCTCCTTAAAAAGCCTTGTCTCTGTAGCCGTAGGCGTGGAAGTAGGCGTATTGGTCGCCGTTGCTGTCGCCGTGCTAGTCGGAGTGGGCGTAGCTGTAGCCGTCTCCGTAGCTGTTGGTGTCCCCGTCCCCGTGGCCGTGGCTGTCGCTGTAGCCGTTGCGGTTTCTGTGGGCGTGGGAGTACTGGTAGCCGCCGGGATCCAGGTTGGTTCAACGGTTTCCACCGGCTCCGCGGGGAAGAAGATGGTCCCTGCTTCCCAAATACTAAAGACGCCTGCTTGGGTCTTAAGATCGACAAAGACCCTAAGTTCCTCTAGGAACACCCGGTCGGCGAATTCCAGCACGAAGTACTCGCTGGCCCACCACACCCAGCCTTCGGCGGCTGTGGCTCCTGCCCGCCCTTGCCCCAAAGGTCCGTGAGGGCGGAAGGGGTCGTTCCAGAACCGGAGGCTGTAATACATCCCCGATTCCTGGTTCCTTCGCCACTGGCTGCCGAGCTTAGCGGACTCGTTGAGGTAAGCGGTCCCCTCCCGGCCTACAAAGGTCCCGTCGAAGCTGGGGGGGGTATAGTAGTAGGTGGCAACGGACACTCCTCTTAGTTGGTCCATCTGCTCGGCGGTAAGACCGAAGCAGACGAGGGTGAGGGCGTAGTCGTCGAGGTAGACTAGCCCCCAAGGCCATCTCATGTAGGAGTCGGTAATTCGCATCCCGACTCGTAAGTAGTAAGAGCGGTGCCACTCTCCACGGGCTGGGTCCCAGTGGTCCCGCCAGCCGTCTATCTGAATGGCCACTCGGCCTTCGAGGAGGGTAACCTCCGGCCCGGCTGCTTGGGCGGGTTCCCAAGGGACTGCGACAACGATCAGCAAAACCAAAACGGCTGCCGCGAGGGCAGTCCCTGACTTTTTCGTGTTCATTTTCAGTCTCCTTCCCTATTGTTCTATATGGGTATTTTTGATTTCCTAGGCTGATTATATAACGGATGGGGGGATTTTCATAATATGGGGTTTGGTAGACCTCACGCTAGTGCTCTCTTGCACTAGTGCATGGACAGGAACTCCTGAATTTGGTTCCTGCCAGTTGAAAGGTGTGGAAAGGTGATCTGGTACCGTTGTACAGTCAACGGTACCAAGGGTAGGATGAGTGAGAACAAGATGACCAAGAAGAAGTCAACCTTTGGCCCAGTAGAATTGGTTTTGGATTTTCGAAAATTGAAAATTGATTGTTGTTTGGGGATTGGTACTTGGGATTTGGTTATTTAAACTAGTGGGGCAAACAACAGGTCCGCGGCTTCTGGTTTAAGAAGAAACCGTTTTCGCTTGCCCCCCCCACTTTACTTACGCTTGAGGCACTTGGGGCAAACGTAGCGTTTTACCCCTTCTACCCAAGCGCAAACCATCCCCTCGCCAGGTAGACCGCAGTTCCAGAAGGTCTTCCCTTCGGAATCCTTGGCGATGGTGATGATCTCGCCCTCCTTTAGCTTCCCTGCGACATTATTAAAAGAAAGATCGCATGGAGAAGTGTAAATCTTCGCGTCGCTCCTTACTTGGTAAGTTGTACCCTCTTCGAAACTCCCAGATCCAAAGAGGCTAGTGAGGAGACACGCGCAGATGGAGAGGAGAAAAAGTCCAATGCAAATGCAGAAAAGCTTTTTCATCTTTCCTCCCTTCCTTTGGCTGCTTGCGCGGCTATAAGCCGCAGTTTTTCTTTTTTTTCAGTTGCTTCTTAGCAACGCTTCAGCCAAAGGAGATTTTGGTAGGGGAGTAAGACCGCGGACCTGTTGTTAAGGTACGCTTTTTGATGGAAATTAAAATCCGCTTTTGGCGGATAACGAAGACACTATAGCACAAGTGCTCCCTCCCGTCAACATTATAGGTTCGGCAAACTACACATACATCGATCCCCTGATCGGTTAACTGTACTAGTTGACTGTTGGCCAAACGCTGCCAGCTTTTACCTCCTTTATTTTATGTCCCAATGCTAGCCAATGCCCATTTTACCTTTTTACGCTGATACACCGGGTCTCACACTCCCGTGCTCCAGTGTACGGTAGCGATGGGCTTGTGGTGACAACCAGAAGTGACTAGGAGTGGTAAAAATGTAAAAAAACATAGAATGTAAAAAGTGTGAATGAAAAATAAAAAAGTAAGAAGGGTACCTCCTCCAGCAAAAAAGAAACGAGGCATAGTTAAGAACTTAGGGGCGAGATAGGGGTAGGTTAGGTGACGCTGTGTAGGGGGTGGGTTGTGAAAGGAAAAAATTGCAGTTTAAAGAAGAAAAAAGGCTGGCTAAAGGTTTAGCCAGCCTCGATGATGAACAGCCACATATTGGGATCAGGAAAGGTCCGCAAACCAGCGTTGCGGGCCGTCTTTCCGAATCCTAAAAGGGCTCTTTCTAACTTCTCTTTCTCCTCTCTTCCTTGAGCGACCACCAAAAGTCGGCCGTGAGGCTTAAGGTGAGCGAGCGTCAATTGAACTTCGCTCGCCTCTGCCCCCAGAGGGGTGATAACAATAAGATCGATTCTCAAGGTAGGGTGATCCTGGCAAATTTCTGCCGCCGGACCGACCCAGAGGTGGTCGGGCGGTAGCTTCTGGTTTCTCCAGAGTCGCCCCATATCTTCCTTGTCCTCCCCTCCCTTGGTGACCAGGTAAACCGTAGCCCCTCTTAGGCCGCAGAGGAGAGCCGCGACGCCACTCCCCAACCCCCAGCAAAGGACTCTCTGCCCTTCTTGCGGGCCATGACCGTCTAGAAGGCTAGTGGCCATTAGGTCCTCGTGGGGAAGGGGCTGGGCCCCTAGCGAGACTTGCCAGTGACCGTAGGAGACCCCTCTGTTTGCCATGACTACCAGGACCTCTCGCTGCTTGCCGGTGGCCGTCGCCGCCGAGACCTTTTGGCAGATTTGGCCTTGCCCCAAGGGTACCTCGTAATACTGGGAAGGCTACCTGGTCGCGCCCGTCTGTTTGGCTGTACATAGCCAGGGATGCCGCCGTTCCCGGGGAGCTTGCCTTGGAGGCAGATTCTAGTCCAGGCAGCTAGTTGACCTAGAAGGTTTAACCTCCAACTCTGACCCTTTTCTCCCCAGAACTTCTCGAGGTCTCTGATAACCACAAAGAAGCACTGCTCGTGGTCTGGTTTCGGTAGCCGCGCATCGCCTTGTCGGCCTGATTCCGACCAGTTGACAGGCGTGAACCGCCGTCTGCCCTTGGCTCTTACACCGTCACCTGCGGGGACGAGGTACCAGTTCACCGGGGTTGGTGTGATCATGCTTCCCTTCCCAGGGACCTCTTTTAGATACACCACTTGTACTGGCCCGACTGCCCTGTCGGCTAGGGTGGCTTGCTCCTCCTCCGATAGGAGTTGGTCACCCATCCCACAAAAATAGATGCGGATACACATTTGGTCTGCCACGGTCTTTTTCTCCTTTCTTTATTATGTTTCTGGATACCCAATTCTCCGATGTAGAAGTGCTTTTGGTGTCAATCTCATCCGCCTTCGCCCTTCGACGGATTCGACAAGTCTTCGACCGTGAGAGCTCAGACCGAATCGGCTCACCGCAGGCAAGCTCAGGGCTACGGCGGATTGATGGTTGGTAAACTCTCCTTCGGCAAGCTCAGGATCATTAACCAATCACCCTCCTACGCTCTTCGAGCTACGGAGGGTTGATGGTTGGTAAGTTCGCAATGCTCACCAACCAACCAATCAAAAAACCCGCCTGGTGGCGGGCTTGTGGTCGAGTGCCTTAGACGGCAACGGTTAGGCTAGCCTAACCCGTAGGCCCTCGACCATTCCTAAGGATAAACACATAACCCGAACTGGCCGTCATATCTATGACGGACTTTCTACCAAAGGCTGGCCGTCTTGTCAAGGTTTTTTTCTTGACAAAGGGCGCAAAATTTGCTAGAAAGGTACTTGGCTATGGAAAGAAAGCTTCTGATTGTTGATGATCGCTCTCCTCTGGGCTCCTCCTGACGGGCCAGGTGGGCTTTTGGGAAGGAGGAGGCTAGAGAATCCGCCAAGGGCGGATTTTTTGATTCACTGGTTAGTGAGTGGTACGAGCTTACCAGTGATCAACCCTCCGTAGCTCGAAGAGCGGAGGAGGGTAGTTGCTCCTGAGCACAGGGCGACCGACTTGCCAGTTCGACTGGCTTAGTCGGACATCACCCGTCGCGTGGGGTTTAGCGAGGGAATCGAAATATTCGCGAAGGCGGGTGGCTGGTTAGTTAATAGCCGGAAGCGGATGGTTGGCGGGCAAAACCAGAGCTTAACCTTCAAACTTTGGTTTTGCTCTCCAAGTGGGGAGTTGACGTTTTAAATAATCAAAGATGAGGGAGGAGAGAGGTGGGAATAGGACTCTACGTCGAGGATGGGGAGGTCATCAGCTGCAACACCTCCTCGGTTAGAAACCCTGTTTGCAAAGCATGTATCGAAAGAAATGCTGCAGCAGGAAAGGCAGCGCCGTGCACCGAAGAGGGAAAGAAACAGAGGCTTCCCAGAAACTGTCCCCAAGGGCAGGCGAAGGCAGGAGAGAGGGAGTAGAGAGGAAGTAGGCGGTGATCCTATCCAAGGGGGAATCTGGTCTTCCCATTTTCCCCCGAATTCTTTTAAGTTTTTAACCCATGACTTTGGAAACTTTGTTACAAAAACATCAAGCCTATCACCCTTCCCCCAATCTTGATCTGATTCAAAAAGCCTACTCTTTTGCCGACGCGGCCCATGTTAACCAAGTTCGCGGTAATCATCAGCCGTACATTGAACATTGTTTGGCTACGGCGGCTATTCTCCTCGACCTTAAGGTGGATTCCTATACCTTGGCGGCGGCCTTACTCCACGATGTATTGGAGCACACCAATATTTCTAAAGCCGAGCTGGAGGAAGAGTTTGGCCCCATTGTGGCCGAGTTGGTGGATGGGGTGACCGATGTTAAGTCTCTACAAACCAAAACCGAGGGCCGGGGGGAGTATTTGGATAACTTGACCAAGCTTTTGCTAGCTACGGCCAAAGATGTGAGGGTGGTTTTAATCCGCTTAGCGGAGAAGTTGCATAACCTGAGGACTCTAGAGGGTTTGGAGGAAGAAAAACGGCAGGTTGTCTTAGAAAAAGCCCTGAAGATCTATGCTCCTCTGGCCGAGAGAATTGGAGTTTATTACCTCAAGCGCCAGATTGAAAATTTAGCTTTTAAGGCTACAGAGCCGGAGATTTATCACCAGATTGAGCAGCACTACCAAGAGACGGGGCTAAGTCAGCCTTCTTTTCAAAAAGAGGTTGAGAAGCGTTTACGCCGTTGTTTAGCTGAGGGCGAGCTAAACCCCCTGGCCGTTTTCGGGCGGGTGAAGCAGCCTTACTCCCTTTTTAAAAAGACTCAGCGCTATCTGGGGGAAGGGAAAGTTCAGGATCCTTGGGATTTTGAGGCCATCCACGACCGTTTGGCCTTCACGGTTCTGGTAAAGAATGCCGAAGAGTGTTACCTAGTGGTCGATCTCTTGCGGGCGCGTTGGGAGCTTTGCGATCGGGGCGTGAGTCGTTCATACGAGGATTACATCGCCCATCCTAAGCCTAACGGCTACCAGGCTTTGCACCTGATCTTAAAATTTTCCCAAGTGGCGTACTTTGAGGTGCAGATCAAAACCGAGAAGATGCATCAATACAATGAATTTGGCCCGGCTTCCCACACCTATTACAAAGAGGAGGGGGACCAAAAAGGGGCGCCTGTAGAAAGAATGACTTGGTTAAAGGATCTGATCCGTTGGAAGGAGGAAATTACCGAAGCAGCTGAGCTGGAAGAAGCTTTGCGGGTGGATGTTCTGGGGGAGAGAATTTTTGTTTTCACACCTAAGGGCGATGTGGTTGATCTGCCTGTCGCTGCCACCTCGATAGATTTTGCTTACGCTCTCCATTCTGACTTGGGGAATCGCTGTGAGGGGGCCAAAATAAACGGCCGGGTGGCCGCTTTGGCCACTCCTCTAAAGAGCAGCGACCAGGTGGAAATACTGCTTGCTAAGGGGCCTAAACAGCCCAATCGCGATTGGCTAGACTTTGTGGTCACCACCAGAGCCAAGGAGGAAATTCGTCGGCATTGCCGCGGCTAGCGCCTTTGTCTTGCACGATGAGGGCCAATCCCCTAGAATGAGGCCTATGGACAGAAGTCTTACCCTACAAACTCTAGAAAAAATTGATCAGCCGGTGTGCCTTAAGGGGTGGGTCAACGCCTGTCGATCTCATGGTAAGCTAGCCTTTGTTGACTTGCGAGATCGGGCTGGCCTGGTGCAGGTGGTTTTGGCTGACGCTTTGGCGGATCAAGCCGCTAGTTTGGGGAGCGGTGATGTGATTGAGGTTACTGGTTTAGTGCAATCTCGGGATGCGAGAGCCGTCAAATCTGACCTGCCCACCGGGACAGTGGAGGTTAGAGCCGAAAGCCTCAAGGTTTTGGAGAAGGCTGCCGAGCAGCCTTTTGATATGGGCAAGCCCGAGCTAGAAGTGAGCCTGCCCGTTTTGCTTGATTACCGCCCCTTAACTTTGCGCCACCCCAAAGTGCAAGCAATTTTTAAGGTTCAGGAAACCGTTATTGACGCCTTTAGGGCAACTCTTAAAGGGCTTAATTTTACCGAGTTCCAGCCGCCTACCATTGTGCCAACCGCTACCGAAGGCGGGTCGGAGATTTTTCACATTGACTACTACAACTATGACGCCTACCTCGGGCAAAGCCCCCAACTTTATAAACAAATGATGGTGGGGGTGTTTGAGCGGGTTTTCGCCGTAGCCCGCGCCTACCGGGCTGAGCCCAGCACCACCACGCGGCACTTGAGTGAGTACATCAGTTTAGACTGCGAGTTTGGTTTCATTAACGGCTTTGAGGAGATTATGGCCGTGGTGGAGCAGGTGGTACGGAGCATCTTCGCCCGTCTGGAAAAGGACTGTCAAGCAGAGTTAGAGTTTTTCGGGGCGACTCTACCGAAGCTCAGCGCCAAGATTCCGCAACTTAAAATGCGCCAGGCTCAGGAGATTATCTTTCAGCGGACCGGCCGCGACCACCGCCAAGAACCGGACTTGGAGCCGGAAGACGAGCGGGAAATTTGCCGCTACGCTCTGGAGGAGTTTGGTTCAGAATTGATTTTTATTACCCACTACCCAACCAAGAAGCGTCCCTTTTACACCTTTCCGGATCCAGAGGACCCAGATTATACGCTCAGCTTCGACCTTTTGGGCCGAGGGTTAGAATGGGTGACTGGTGGTCAGCGGATCAATAATTATGAGCAACTCGTCAGTAACATCAAAAAATGGGGCAACAACCCTAAAGACTTCGGCATCTACTTGCAGGCCTTTCAGTACGGGATGCCGCCCGAGGGGGGCTTCGCTATTGGGGCCGAGCGAGTGACCATGCAGGTTTTGGGCTTGGACAATATCCGTCAGGCTTCCCTTTTTCCCCGAGACATGGAGCGGGTGGATTTGAAGCTGTCCGAGTTGCAACCGGAGAAGAAGGTTCGGCCAGAAAAAGCTGGGGGCGGGGGTGAGCCAGTTTTCGCCCAGATTAAGAAAATACTAGATGAGAGGAAGCTTAGTTACCAGGTACTGGAGCACGAGCCCGTCTACACCAGTGAGCAGGCGGCCCAGGTGCGGGGGGTGGAGTTAAGTATGGGGGCCAAGGCCCTGATCTTTAAGGCTGACGGTCGGCCAGTGATGCTCGTGGTGCCTGGGGACCGGAAGGTAGATAGTCAGGCTTTTAAAAAAGCCTTCCAGATTAAGGACTTGGCTTTAATGAAGGCGGAAGAAGTCAAAGAGCTGACGGGGGTGGAGGTGGGGGCGGTACCGCCGTTGGGGAACCTTTGGGGCATACCTACCTACTTTGACGCCAGTTTTCAAACAAAGGAGTGGGCCGCCTTTAACGCTGGCTTGCATACTCGTTCTCTAAAGATGAAAGCGCGCGACTTGCTTGCTGCCGTTTCGCCCACCATGGGCTCGTTTGCTAGCTAAAGTTTGGTTTTTTCTCCGTTCTCGTTCTCCTCTCTTCTGGGCTCGCTTAATGGGTTGGTTAGTGGTGGCCCTTTTTGTGCTGCAGGCTCCCGGTGAGCCGAGGGTGTTGATCTCCCGCGTGGAGAAGATTGACAGCGACAACGCCGCTCAAGATCAAAAAGCAGTAAACTTGAGAGAGCCGGCCAATGTTTTCAGTTCTTTGGTGGAGCAGCCCTTGACTCCCCAAGGGCCACCGGAGCCCCTTTCCCTTCCAGAAGTTTCGGCTCGGTCCTTCTTGATCACTGATCTCAAGACGGGCAAGGTGCTGGGGGAAAAAGAGGCTCGCTTGCCTCTCCCCCCGGCTTCTACTACTAAGATCCTCACGGCCTTGGTGAGCTTGAACAGCTACGACCTTGGTGAGGCTGTCACTGTACCGGAGGTTTGCGCTACCCTCCCCAAAGACCAAAGTCAGATGGGCCTGCGGCCTGGAGAACGGATCACTGCGGAAAATCTTCTTTACGGTCTTTTAGTGCAGTCCGCTTCCGACGCCGCCTGTGCGCTGGCTTACTACTATCCTAGCGGGGAGCCTGCCTTCGTGGAGGCTATGAACACCCTGGCTCAGGATTTGGATATGGGGGACAGTTTTTTCGTCAATCCTTCTGGCAACGATGAGGTGGGTCAAGCTCACCTGTCTAGCGCTTGGGACCTAAGCCGGGCCACCAAAAAGGCGCTCGATTTTGGGATTCTTCGTCTAATGGTGGGAACCTGGGAGATAAATTTACCTTCGGTAGATCAGAAGTACTGGCATTTGGTTCATAACACTAACGAGCTTTTAGGAACTTACCCCGGAACTTTTGGGGTCAAGACTGGCTACACCGAGCAGGCTCGCGGCTGTTTGATCTTGGCAGTGGCTCGGAAGGGCCAGGAGATTTTAGTAGTGGTTTTGGGGAGCGAAGATCGGTTTAGCGAGGCGCAGGCTTTGGCTGAGTGGGCCTTCCAGGCCTATCGGTGGGAGTAGTTACTGCTCCGCGTACTGCGCCGAGACGGCTGGGACATAGGCCACATACTCAGATTCCTCGTTTTTGTCAGTAAAAGCCACCCCTTCAAAGACATAAATGGGCTGTAAGAACTTAAGCTGTTTCTCACTGTCAAAGTAGGCTATGGAGACATTACGGATTAGAATGCGCGTGATTTTGAGGGGCGTGTAGGCTAAGTAGGGGTTGCGGTTTTTGGGGTTGAGGTAAACGATGTAGCCCCGTCCGTCACGGAGTTGCTGGTAAGCCGTTTGGGCATCTTTAAGGGGGTAGAGGCTCTCCTCATCGCGGTTGATGGGCCAGTAGGTATACTTAACCCGAGGAATGCGACTGCCAATGTCAAAGTCGGTGCCAGCCACCATAACCTGAATGAGGCCTTCTTTGGGGTTGGGACCTAGAATAGAGTATTCTTTCTTCTTTTGGTCACCCAGCTCAATTTTTCTAAAAAGATCCACTCTAACTAACTCCGCCTCGTAGGGGTTGTCGGCCCTCTCTAAGGTCCCGTTCTCCACTTTGGTAAGCAGCGTCTCCTGAAGTCCTTTTTGGTAGTCTTCGGGCACTTCCCAATGCTGGCGTAAAAAAGAGACAGCTTGAGATTTGGCCGTCTCCAGGGGAGGGGCTTCTCCAGGTTTAACCTTTTGTTCAATAAGGCTTAGGGGGGTTTCTAAGGTCAACTGGCCGGTGACGGTGTTGATGCGCAGATCCACTTTGGAGTCTGGGTTCTTCCAGTAGAACAGGGTGGGGGAGGTGACCTGCTCGTGTTCGGTCTTAAAGCCGATCTTTTTGGCTAAGTCCCTAGCTCTTTGCTCGGAGAGAAAGGTCCAAACCTGAGCCTTAAGCTTATAAACAGGCATAGAGACAGGGAGGTTTTGAGGGAGAGTTCCAGTAGTAGTGTCCAGAGAGTACGTAGGGGTAGAACCCGTCTCTAGCTTAAGGTTAGGAATGGCTAAAACGGGCAATTTACCAAATTGGCCGTAAACTACTTTTGCCTGAGGGGGGTTGATGACATTGCGATAAATCTTCCAGCCAGTTCTTACGGAAACCCAAAGCCCCAGGACGATGAGCAAGGAACAGCCGAACCTTTTGACATTTTCCGAGGTTTCGGTTAGGGAAGCCATGATATTAGAAGTATACCAGAGCTTTAGTTAAAAGTTTAAAGTTAAAAGTGCAAAGTTAAGTCCAAAGTTGAGAAGTCAAAAACTTATAACTTTAAACTGCAACTTTTAACTTTTAATTTTGAACTTTGAACTAATTAAAAAGCTGGTGCCGAGTAGCTTTTTAAGTTAAGATGACGGGTATGGTCAGGGTTAGAATAGCACCGTCACCTACGGGAGACCCTCATGTAGGCAATATGAGGACTTTCTTTTTTAATTGGCTGTTTGCTCGTCAGCAAAAAGGGAAGTTTATAGTGCGGATCGAAGATACGGATCAGAAGCGCTACCAGGAGGGCAGCCAGATGGCCATTTTGGAAGGTTTGCGTTGGCTGGGCCTAGATTGGGACGAGGGACCAGAAGTAGGGGGTCCCTTTGCTCCGTATGTCCAGTCCCAGAGATCGGCTCTCTACCAGGAATACGCCCAAAAGCTTTTGGAAACGGGGGCTGGCTACTACTGTTTTTGCTCAGAGGAACGGTTGGACCAGATGCGCCGAGCCCAGCATGAGTGCGGGCAGCCTACCCGTTACGATAAAGCCTGCTGCCAACTAGATCAGGAAGAGGCTCAGCGGCGGGTAGCTGCGGGAGAGCCGCATGTCATTCGTCTGCGCGTGCCGCCCACAGGGAAGATCTCCTGGACCGACCTCATTCATGGTCAGATTGACTTTGAGTGCGAGTGTGTCGACGATCAGGTGCTGATCAAATCCGACGGTTTTCCCACTTATCATTTTGCCGTGGTGGTTGACGACCATTTGATGCAAATTTCCCATGTTTTGCGGGCTGACGAGTGGATTTCTTCCACCCCCAAGCAACTTCTGCTTTACAAAGCCTTTGGTTGGGAGTCACCGGTCTTTGGCCATCTGCCGATGGTTTTGGGTCCCGATCGGGCCAAACTTTCTAAACGCCACGGAGCCACTTCCATTTTGGATTTCCGTGAGCGGGGGTATTTGCCGGAAACGATGGTGAATTTTTTGGCGCTTTTGGGTTGGGCGTACGACGATAAGACGGAGATTTTCTCTCGAGAGGAGTTGGTGCAAAAGTTTGACCTCAAAAAAGTTAATCCGACTAACCCGATTTTTGATTTCCAAAAACTGGAATGGATGAATGGGGAGTACATCCGCTCACTTTCTATGAGCGAATTAGGGAAAAGATTAAAGGGAACAGATGAAAGATGGGACAAGGTGGAGCCGGAGTACTTTCGGAAGGTGGTAGGTTTGTTTCAGGAGCGCCTCAAAACTTTGAATGATTTTGCGCCCCTGGCGGCCTACTTTTTTGCGGAGGAAGTGGAGTTGACTCGGGAAAGGATCGCCAAGCTCGGCCGTAGCCAGGAGGAGATCACCACTACCTTGGGAGCCGTCCGTAAACTTTTGCAAGACCTTGGGGATTGGCAGGAAGCCGATTTAGAAAAAGCCCTTCGCCAGTTTGTCCAGGACTGCGGGTGGACTAATAAAGAACTTTTTTCTCTTCTGCGAGAGGTTTTGACGGGGCAAGCGGCGACTCCTCCCTTGTTTGCCATTATGGAAGCGCTTGGTAGGGAGAGGGTGCTTGAGAGAATCCAAAAAAGCTGTGGATTCGCAAGTTGCCAGTAGCCAGTAGTCGGAAGGAGTGATGAATAAATTCCAAGCACCAAGCACCAATAACCAAACAAGCACCAAATATTAATTTTCAAATTATTAAAAGGGGTAGAATACTACACATTTAGAATTTTGGATTTTGACTATTGGTATTTGTTTGGAATTTGGGATTTGGAATTTGGTGCTTAAGTTAGTTAGTCGACAGCTAGCAGCTATTCAGTGAAGTCTTTTCCTGCCTACACTAACCTTGAGGTCAAGGAGTGCTTTAAGATTATAAAAAGTCGAGCCGAGGGCCTAACTAGCGAAGAGGCAGCTCGACGCTTGGCTCTTTATGGCCCCAACCGTCTGGAAAAGTCTCAGGTTCACTGGTGGCCGATTATGCGCCGTCAGCTTGCTTCCCCTTTTCTCTACTTGTTGTTCGCCGCCGATTTAATAGCCTTTCTTCTGGGCCACTACCTAGATGCGGTCACCATCCTGTTTTTTATTTTGGTTTCAGCCTTCTTAGGTTTCTACCAGGAGTATCGCTCGGAAAAGGCCGTTAAGATCCTGCAGGGATACCTCAAACGCTTAGCCAGAATTCGCCGGGGTGGGGTAGAGAAGGTAATTGAGGCGGCGGATCTAGTGCCGGGGGATGTGGTTATTCTCCAGGCGGGTGATGCCTTGCCGGCCGATGTTCGTTTTACCTCGTTGACTCACTTGGTGGTAGACGAGTCGATTTTAACGGGGGAATCAGCGGCTGTACCCAAGCAGGCCGCGGCTTTAGACAAAGAAGTGAGTCAGATTCACCAAGCCCAAAATATTGGCTTTTTGGGTACTAGTGTGACTGAGGGCTACGCCGAAGGGGTGGTGCTGGCGACTGGCCCTAGAAGTACTTTGGGTTCGCTTTCTAAGCTGACTTTAAAGACTCAGCGGGTTAGCCCCTTTGAACGGGGCATCGCTAAGTTTAGTTACTTGCTGATTAAAATGGTGGGTGTCACCCTAGCCCTGGTTTTTTTGGCTAACTTACTGATCAAGGGGGCTAGCTTTGACCCCTGGGACTTTTTGCTTTTTGCTATCGCTTTGGCGGTGGGGGTGGTTCCAGAAGCCCTGCCGGTGGTGACTACCTTCGCTCTTTCTCAGGGAGCGTTGCGTTTGGCCAAGAAGAAAGTGGTGGTCAAGAGATTGGCGGCTATTGAGGATTTGGGGAGCGTGGATGTTTTGTGTACCGACAAAACAGGAACCATCACCGAGAATAAGCTGGTGGTGGCCGAAGTTTTGGGTTCGGACCAAACCCATTTTTGGGGCTTACTAGCCTCCACGGCGGTGATGGATGGGGTGGCTAAACCCACCAACAACTTTGACGCCGCTCTGTGGGAGACGGCTTCGGAGATGGAGAGACGCCACCTAAAGAAGGTAGATAAGTTGGCGGAGATCCCCTTTGACCCCCGCCGCCGCTGTAATTCCGTGCTGGTTAAAAACAGTCGGGGGAGGTTTTTGATCGTTCGGGGGGCGCCGGAGGTGGTGGAGGCCAAGTGTCTCCGAGGCGAGGTGGACAAAAAGAAGCTGAAGGAGTGGGTTGGGCGGGAAGGGAAACTGGGCCGGCGGACTTTGGCGGTGGCCAGAAAATCTTTTGCCAAAGCGGAGTATTTTGACAGCGACGAGTCGGATTTGGAGTGGGTGGGTTGCCTCTCTTTTGTGGACCCTTTTAAAAAGAGCGCCGCGCGGGCTATAGGAGAGGCTCAGAAGTTGGGCCTGGAGGTGAAGATTTTGACCGGTGACGGTCTCGAAGTGGCCGAGGCCGTGGGTCGGGAAGTGGGTTTGGTGACGCGGGTTGACCAAGTAATGCAGGGGGAAGAATTCGCTCGTTTAGAGGGGGAGCAGCAAGCCGAAGCGGTTGAGCGGGTTAGTGTTTTTGCTCGGGTGGGACCAGAGGAGAAATTCAAGATTATTGAAGTTCTACAAAAAAAACACACCGTCGGTTTCTTGGGCGAGGGTTTTAATGATGCCCCGGCTTTGAAATTAGCCGATGTGGCTTTGGTGGTCCAGGGAGCAGCCGATATCGCTCAGGATGCGGCGGATGTTATTTTGCTAAACCAAAGTTTGGCGGTAATTGTGGACGGTATTCGCGAAGGCCGACGAACTTTTGCTAACACTATCAAATACATCAAAAATACCCTCACCTCCAACTTCGGTAACTTTTACGCTGTGGCCATCGTATCTTTGTTTACGGACTATTTACCTATGCTGCCCATCCAGATTCTTTTGGTTAATTTGCTCTCGGACTTTCCGATGATCGCTGTGGCGGGTGATAGCGTGGATGAGGAGGATCTGCAGCGTCCCAACGAGTACCGGGTGCAAAATGTGGCCTTGGTGGCCACGGTTTTGGGGATAGTAAGTACCCTGTATGACTTTTTGTTTTTTGCTATCTTTCGTAGCTACCCGGTGGGGGTAGTGCAAACAATGTGGTTTGTGGAGAGTATATTTACCGAGTTGGTGCTCATCTTTAGCCTTCGCACTCGGCAGGGGTTTCTCCGAGCTGCTCGGCCGGGAAAGATTTTAGTGACGGCTTGCCTGCTGGCGGGGGTCGCGACCTTGGCTTTGCCTTGGAGTATTTTTGGTCAGGAAGTTTTTCACTTCGTTCGCCCCACTGGGCGGTGGCTAGTGATCGTGGCCGGTTTGCTGGGGGCCTACTTTGTCAATACGGAGCTGGTTAAGTTGTGGTATTACCGCCACTTTAACCACTCCTAACTAATACCCACTTCGCCTTCGGCCGTGAGCCCAGGCCGAATCGGTTCGCTCAGATTTAGTCATGGACCTGTAGCTTGCCCTTCGTTTCACTCAGGGCACTGTAAAGCTCTAACCTCGCACTTCACCTTCGATAAGCTCAGGATCGCGCTCGGCAAGATCTTTACGTGGCTGGGAGACTTGGATTCGAACCAAGATACCATCCTCCAGAGGGATGTGTCCTACCGTTAGACGATCTCCCATCGCTGGTAATGGGTAGATTTTAGCATATTGCTCCCTTGTCCCCCCGCTTCTCCTTTTCTAAAATAGGCAGGTATGCCTCGCTGTGACCCACGGTGGTCCCAGAGGTTCTGGACCGACATACCCAGCTAATACTCAACCTCCTGCTGGCCTGCCGCTTTCCCCACCTTATAAAAATGATTTTTTGCCGAATTTAGTGTACGATCTACCATAACTAGATTATCCGATATCACACCGTAGAGAGGAGGAAGAGTTGATATGGAGGGGACTGTAAGAGCGCGGATGAGGAAAAGTCTTCTTCGGGCGAGGAAGGAGGCACGGAGGCGAGAGAGGAGACTGCTATCCGAAAAAGCCGATGCCGACGGCCCCAGAACTTCTTGGAGCTCCACAATGCACCGTGACATTGAGAGCCAGCTTGAGCTCGTAAGGGCATACATCACTCAGTGTTCCGCCGCCCTTGAGTCATTGAAAAGACCGGTACCTCCGGGACGAGTTGGAGTTGGGTCCATCGTGACGCTTGAGGTGGGGGAGGATACCGCAGCCTATCTTTTGGTGCCGGATGAGGGAGGGCCCCTTGGTGGCTGTCATATGCTCTCCTCTAACTCGCCAATTGGGAAGGAAATCCTTGGGAAAAGAAAGGGAGATCACGTTCGAGTGACGACCCCTGGCGGGGACACTCGCGTAAAGATCATTGATCTTGAATGAGCCGGCCTCACCTCCGTATTAAACTAGCTAGTCAGTAAGATTAGCTAGTTCTTTTTTTGAGGTAGTCTGCAAACTTTTGGTAGTGAGTAAGGTGCTCATTCCAATAGGCAACGATTTGGTTATAATCGCAAGCTGCCTGCGGTCTACTAAACCCCTTGTAGACAATCAGCCTATCTATGGAACCACCCTCCCCTGCTGGTTTTTGGGCGATAGTGGCTTCCAGTTGAGAGACGAAAGAAGCAGGTTCTCGCTCTGGCTCGCAGTACGACAAGCATTCCCGAACGTGGACTACCCGGGATTTGTTTCCTAGTAAAGAGAGGATGTCCTCGCTAGAAAAAGTGCTTTCGAAGTACTTTACCAGTGCCCCAGGAAATCCCTTTAGCCCCTCAAAATAGTAGCCGCAGTCCACCTTGAAGACGGGCTCGTTTAGTTGCTCGCAGGCCCACTTCACGGCGTATTCAGCTACCTCCTGCACGTCAAGCGATTGAATTTCGGGAACATCGATCTTTTGAGTCAGTAACAGGAACCCCGGGTACTCTTTGAATACCTCTTGGGCCGACTTTATTTTGTCTTGGTTTCCGGTGAGGAAGACTACCTTTCTTTCCATGGCAATGTTCTCCTAAAATCTTCCGGGCTAACGTAAGTGCCTAGATCCATCATCTTCTGAAAATACTTCATTGGTATTTCGTTTTCCGGCCCAAGAACTCCCAGTCGTTTTAGAACGTCAAATTCTTCTACAAATTCTTCGTAGGTTTCAGGCCCATGCACGTACTTAAAGTAGTAGTAGTCCCACAATCCAGATTTAGGTGCCAGTTTTATGAATCCTCCCTTGTCTAGAGAGACGCCCAGCTCGCCTTTAGTTTGAAGAAGCTCGGCTTTAGGTATTTTAATATTTTTTAAGTTCATAAGTACCAGAAGATCATTTGATGAGGGCCCCCCCTTCAAAGTGGCTCGTATATGCTTTTTGAGAGCGGTAACCTTCTCGTAAGTCCCTTTACAGTTGGCGATCCCATTGCTATCTGCGAAGGTTACTAAGATTGCCTTATTGCCGAAGAGGTAACGAGTAACCCAAATGTGCCCGTGCAGGCCGATTTCAAATAACTCACCCTCTTTTTCTATGGTTTTTTTGTAAACGGCCAGGGAGACTTTGGTCCAGTCGTTAACCTTGTAGGCCCGATCAACCATTAAGCCAAATTTTTTTAAGCCTTCCGACAGTAGGCACAGATGATTCTGAAAGTATGGCTTAAGTAATAAATAGGCTTTTTTTCTCATACGGGCTTGGCTAACCACTCCCTGTTTTGACTTCCTTTCTGAGTGACTTTTTGGTATTGGTTGAGTGTTTGTTTAATAGTCGCGCTACCCATTGAATCGACTTTTCCTAAAACCTTGTAGGTGTTATTCATGAGGACTTCCAGCTCTAGCTTGGGGTTGATGAAAAAGTAAGAGCCGTCGGAGTCGTCATTGCTGAGGGCACTGATCTTTCTGGCGGGGAAAGTAGCGACAACTTGCTTTACAACTTGGTCGAAATCCTTCGTATTAATCTCAAACTCTTCTCTGTTTTTAAGTCCCTCTCCTAATGCGGAAAACTCATAAAGCCGCCAAACATCTGGCGGATAGGAATTTGGGGTTTCATAAAGAACGTGTCCGATGCTTACTACATCCTCTTTGTTTATTTTTGTGACGACAGTGCCGATCTTGACGAGGTGCGCGGGTGGGTTGAGATAAAAAGACTTCAGATGCTTTAGAGTGCTGTCGAACAGGGCTTCTTCTCGGGTAACTTTGGCGTTCATTTCCCTGGAGGATCCATCTAAGGGTAGGCCTAGGACATCGATATACGGAGCAACCTTCGCATAGAGTCTTTCTGTTAGTGCCAAGCCGTTCGTCGACAAGTAAACCTCAAGACCCTTGTTTTTGGCGTACTCCAGACATTTTTCTATGCGCGGTTTTAGGAGAGGTTCTCCGCCCGTGAAAACCAGGGTGGTCACTCCTGCCTGAGCGATGGTATCAACAACCTTTTTGAAATCTCTGTAGGTTGGTCCAGCAAGGTTTTTGGGGGCTCCGCAGCAAAAGAGGCAATTCATATTGCAGTATCCAGTGATGTGAATGTCCAGTACTTTACGTTCAGGCATTAGCTATCTCCTTCTTTAGCTTCAAGGCGGCTTGCTTGACGTATTTTTTGTCCTTAGATTCTGCACCTAATGCTGGGTCCTTGCTTGGGTTCTTAAGCACCCTCTCAGTGGCTGTCCCAATAATGTCTTTCAGGCTGTATTTAAGGTCGAGTGCTTTCGAATCCTCGGTAGTTTCAAATCTTAGCAAATATTCGTAGAATGAGATCTTGCCCTCTTTAGCCGCGTACTGCCTTTCTAGCTCGAGGTCCTCTTCACTATAAGTGTGTTTAATGTACTCGTACTGGGTCCAGTAAGGTACGAGATCCGTTATCATCAGTCCCATTGAGGTCAGCACTTGCTGAAGGCTGAGATCCTTTAACTTGCAGGAAGGGTAGATCGAGGCATACCCTGCCATCCTCGGGCTTTTCTTAAGAATTTGCAGGCCGACATTGATAAACGTCGCGAAGGGCTTGCTGGTGGGAGTGGGGTCGGTGGTGAAGACGTCGAATTGCTCTCGGTACTCTCTCGGTACTGTTTTTGTTAGGTCTTGCTGTAAGGCTTTAAGGTTTTTTAGGTTGTATCTGTCGGCAAGCTCTCCGATGTACTCTACGACTCGCTTGTCGATATCGAAAACGACTACCTCCTTTGGCAGTTGGGTTAGTCCTAGAGCAACACTAGTGAGGTCGTCGTCACCAAGGACGGCGACTCTCTTACCTCTAATATCTCCTCTGAGTATCATATAACCGGCTCTTCTTACCGTAGTCTCGTAATTTACAGGCCTCTGATCAAAGATAAATGTGGGCGTAAATCTCTCCTGGTACACTCTCTCCATAATCGCGGTTACTGGCTTTAGCGCCCCTGCTAGATTAATCATTTTGGCATCACAGGTGGGGCATCTGACCGTGTCTGGAGTGAGTGCGGAGGGCGTCTTGTGTTGAGCGAGTTTGAAGTACGGGAATTTAAATTCTAGCACACCTTGCTTGACTAGCTGATCAAGCATCCTTAGGGTCCTTCTGTCGCTTCCGTTTACGTATTTTATAATTTGCTGAAAGGTAGCTTGGCTATTGCTTTCCAGGTAGCTAAGTAAGTCTTGGCAGACTTGCTCATAGAGGGGTTTCTCCGCCTCGCTCTCGATGATCTTACTAAACTTCAGTTGCCGTTTTACCTCTTCCAGGTCCTTAGTCATAGTCTACCTTCCTTAATTTGATTTTCCTTGTTTTAAAGACCTCTGTAGCCACATTTTTTATCTCTTCCTCGCCTGCTAGTTTTTTGCAGGAGAGTAAATCAATTAGCAAGTAACTGTTCTCTGGCCAGGTTTGGTAAACCACGTGGGATTCGCTAATCACTTGGATATAGGTGACGCCCCAGGGGTTGAACTGGTGGTTGGCGGAGCGGAGCACAGTTAATTGTAACCTCTCGGCAAACCTCTTGGCTAAGGGTTCGAGACTCTCCAATTTCTTAAGGTAGTAGGGGCTAACATCTGTCCCTTCAATAATGTAGTGTTGGAAGTAGGGTCTGGCTTCTTTCGTAGCGTAGATTTTGCCCAGGAGTCCTTCCTTTTCTAGAGTTTTTCTGATGTTGTCTTCGTGCCCCTCCGGGATGGTAACGATCACTCCGCTGGGGTAATGAACGGAAGCCCGGATTTGGTGCTTTCTAGCGTAGCTAGTGGCTAGGTCATTCATCTGTTTTAGTTTATCGAGAGATTCTCTGGTGTGATAGAAACCCGGATCTGTGTACTGGATAGGGCAGCCCTCACGCCAATAACCAAAGTATTTATCCCCAGTTTCGTAATTTTTCCTAACCTCGTAGCCGTATTTCTCCTCGAGGGTAGCCTCAACCTTCTCAGCGGGAGTTTCGATGAGAGGGCGGAGAACGCGTAAGCCTTCTCTTACAGGCACACCTACCTCGAGGCAGTCCAGATACCTGTTTATGTACATATTTAAGTCGTTTGGGTCTTTGGAGTTGTTGAGGTGAGTTTCGATTCGCCGAACGATGGTGTCTGACTTATTGTCCCCGACACATATCCACCCAAAACCTTTCTGGGTGGCGAAATTCATAGCTTTTTGGTACATAATGGGTTTACAACTTCGGCAAGGTCTGCCCGTGTTCTGATTGGTGACTACTCTCAAGAAGTCGTTGCCGAAGTCTACCTCTTCCAGGGGAATTCCAAATCTCTTGGCGGCTCTCCTAGCTTCCAGAAGTGAGTTTTCCCAGCCCCACTGATGGGTAAAAAAGATGGCCGCTACTTCAATTCCTAAGTCTTTGAGCAAGGCTAAGCAGCAAGTGCTATCCTTTCCGCCGGAAAGCATGACTAGCACTCTAGGGTTGCCTGAGCTTTTCACAAGTTTTTCCCAGTTCAGGTTAGGCGCCATACGATAACCAAGAAGGCTCCGTGGATCAGTTGGTCCACCCATATTTTATTGGTGATTAACTTTCTCGAACTAAGGGTGTCCGTGACGAAGTGGGAGGCAAAGAGGATCAGAAGAGTCGGCCATGGTAGGCGGATGCCAAAAATGGCTGCGGATAAGAATACAGCACTGACATATACGGCCACATGATAAATCATGATTTCGTGGGATGCTTTCTTGTGCTGGGCAAACCAATCGTCCTGGAAGGCCCAATCACCCACAAAATGCCCAGCAATCAAGGCTAGCAGCTCGTACATACGCATCTTTCTAGGTTCTCGAGCCGTTTACCAAGCTCTAGCCTAGACCCCAATAGTATAGCTTGGGGTGAGGAGAGTTCAAGAGCCTATACACTTAGAGGTATAATTTCCCATCGTGGTGGCCTTTACCACCTCTACGGTGGGTAGATTTTAGCATATTGCTCCCTTGTCCCCCCGCTTCTCCTTTTCTAAAATAGCTAGGTATGCCTCGTCGGTTGGTGGTGGGAGGGGTGTGGCTCCTCCTTTTTTTAATAGGTTTGGCTTTAGTTCGGCTTAGGCGGCGACCCCAAGCTTTATTTTTAACCCCGGTGGTGGTGGGTTCCGGCAACCAGGCGCTTTCGGAGCAGTCGGTTCGAGCGTCTATGGCTGAGGCGGAAAATATTTGGCGGCCGGACTTAAGCCGGGTTTACACCAACCCTCAGGTTCGGGCCGATCCTCCTAGGATAACTGGGAAGTCCGCTTTGGCTATTGATACAGCTACCGGTAAAATTCTTTTTTCCTTAAACCCTAGGCGGCGCCAGTCGGTGGCTTCCACCATAAAAATTCTTACGGCGGTGGTGGCCTTGGACCAGGCTTCTCCCGAGAAACTGATTACCATTACCGAGCGGGCGGCCGGCATTGGGGAAGATACCATGGGCCTAACGGCGGGGGAGAAGTACACCTTGAAGGAGCTTCTCTATGGTCTTTTACTGCCTTCTGGTAATGATGCCGCTGAGGCCATTGCCGACGGGGTAGGGGGCGATCGGGCCACCTTTGTGGGTTGGATGAACGAAAAGGCCCGCTACTTGGGTTTGGAAGACACTCTGTGCACGGACCCCTCCGGTTTGGCCGACCCCGGAGACGAAAATCAGTACAGTACTGCCTATGATTTGCTAGTGATTACCTACTACGCTCTTAACAAGTACCCTCTGATTAAGGAGATCGTTTCTACGGAAGAATTTGAGCTGGCTGAGTCTGCCAGCCACAAATATGTCCATTTGTGGAATATGACTAACCTCCTGGACACTTACCCCGGGGTTTACGGGGTAAAGCCGGGCTATAACGACTACTCCGGTTTGTGTCTGGTGACCGCTTGCCGGCAGGGAGGCCATAATTTGTTGGCGGTGGTTTTGGGCAGTGACGATCGGCGGGGAGATATGCGAGCTCTTTTGGACTACAGCTGGGCCCAGTTGGGGGTGGAGACGAGTAGCCAGTAACCAGTATTCAGTAGCCAGTAGCCAGTTGAGCCTGGTCTTAACTGGCAGCCGGCTTTACCCTCTAGTATTTGAGTTTTTCCCACCGTTACGCTATAATTAGGGTGCGAAGTGGCCTTTAAGGTCGGCTTTGCTAGTTGACAACTTGTTGTTGTTAGGCCATGAACCCAAGCGGAGCGCGTGGTTCATGGTAGGGGCGAGGAGAGAGCAGGAATGATGGGCAACTCGCCCTAGGTCTCGTTAGCGGCAAAAGTCGGTAACGGGCGCCTGAGGCCAGTTGCCCATTAATGTTTTTCCCCCGAAGCCTTGTGCCTAGGGGGAGCACATTAACAAGCCAATGCAGTTTAGGTTGTTTAAGTGGCAAAATATTTCCTCTTTTTAGTTGGCGGTTGGTGGAGATCCTCCTTTAAGCGGTACCGCCTAAGTTGGGGGTGAAGGTACGGTAAAGCGGTTAGGGTAACGATACTCGTATAGTCTAGCGGCGATCGGTTACGTGGTTTAAAGACGAAGAACGTAACCGAAAGCCGAAACGGGCTTCGTGACCGTTGCCGCTTGACCTTACCTAACCTCATCTTCAGCTTTGGCGGTATCGTTGAAAGCGTAATTATTATTTTCGCTCAAAAGGAGGATAAGATGAGCGAGCAAAAAAGTTGTGAGTATTGCGGTCAGAAACTGGCCGCCGGGGCAGTAAAATGCCCCAGCTGCGGAGCCGAAGTTCTTCAGGCTCCTGCAGCCTCCACTGTCTCTGCCGCGCCCGCGGCAACCACTTCCGCTCCGGCATCTACGCCGGAGGCGGAATCTGAATCCGCGGCGCCGGTCGCTCTCGCGGCCCCAGCGCCAGTTGTGACCCCCGTTGTGCCCGCCCAAGGGCAGCCTGAAGCCACTGGCACGTGGAAGTGCCGGTGGTGCGGTGGCGCAGTTCCCTTCTCCGCCGACACCTGCACCCATTGCGGTGCGGGGTTCACGGAGGAGGAGCTCGTGGTACAAGTCCCCGTTCCGGCCCACCCCTTGGGCCAAAGACTTATCTCCCTTCTCACCGCTCTCCGCGGTGTGGGAGGAAAATTGAATAGGAGTTTCGTGGCTCAATGGGGAGCTAAGGCGAAGAAGGCTGGGTTTAAAGGAAGCATCGAAGCGGTTCGGGGAGCCTATGAGAAGGCTTCTGTTTGGTTGTCGAACCGTCGTAGTACGATTCTCGCCGCCATCGCAGTGGCGGGGCTTGTGCTAGGAGCGCTTCCTGTCTTTCGTCTGGTCAGTATCTCCCTTTTAGTTCTGGGGTTTGGGATGCTGATCTTCTCTAAGGTGGGCGGCGTATCGAGAAGGGAGATAGCCGCAGGAGGAGGCTTCATTCTAATCGGCTTCCTGTGGATAATATTCCCTACCCCCGTGAGGGATATGGTGATTTTTGTCTCCCATTTTCGCAGAGTCTCACCCATTGGTGAAGCTGTCATCTTTCTTGCCTCCTTGTTTGCCTGGTTAGTCGCTTTCAAGGTGCAAAGGCAGAAGATGGAGTTCACCACAGGAGTGTGGCTAGCCTTTTTCATCGCCACCTCCATCATCTGGTTGGTTACTCCAATGCCGAAGAGCATGGCAAAAGAGTACACGGTGGGCCCCGCGATCCCCTTGTGGATCGTCATGGTGGCGGCCCTCGTGCTCGCCGGGGTCGGCTTGACAGCAGCGGGTTTTTCGCTGTCGAAGCGTGGCAGTAGGAAGTGGCTTTTTGTAGCTATTCCACTGCTCATCCTGGCCGTTGTTCTCGGCAGGGCCGTCTGGGACGGCTTGAAGGAGAAGGCGGCGAGGGATGCGGGGTCGGCCTCGTCTGTGGTTGGGCCAGCTCTGGCCACACGGACACCGATGCCGACCTTCACGCCTGGGGCCACGGCCACGCCGACAGAGACCGCTGACGCTACCGCGACCTTCCAGGCTGCGGTGGATGAGGCGGTCAATGCGGCCAAAGCTACTGAGGGGTTGCCTACAAGCACCCCCAGGGACACCGCTACGGCCACTAACACGCCGGAGCCCACGGCGACGCCGACATCGACGGAAACGTCGACGGCGGAGCCGACGGCAACGACCTCACCAACGCTAACGCCCACGGCTACGGCCACGGAGGCGCCGACGAAGAAATCGGTGCCAACCGAGCCGCCCGCCCCGACCGCGGCCCACCGGCCAAAGGTCAAGGTCGCAATTCAAGGCCTTGACCAAGACCAAGGGCGAATGGGTTGCATCTATGGCGTCGTTTTTCTGGACGCCAATGGGCAGCCTATCAGTTTCTCGCCCTGGCCGACCTCAGGGAACGGACTCAAGCCATTCGTGGCTGAGTTCTCGGTTCCCGAAGGGGCCGTCTTCATCCGGATTGAGGGCAGTCAGGTTAACGACTGTCCGTGGGATTCCTGCTCCGTCGAGCAGAATCCCCTCCGGATCGCGCCGGAAGTGGTTTTCATCTTCCGGTGCGGAGGGAGCGGAGGGGAGGAGCCAGCGCCAACTGGGGCGCCTCCCCCGCCGGTGGTGTAAAAAAAGAGGTTTAAGGGGAAACCCGGGGAGAAGGGAAGGAGAGTTAGGAAAATACCTGCCTAACTTAGTAGTTCCTCCCTTCTCCCTATAGAAGCCACGCCCGTTCAGTTTCCAGTTGCCAGCTATCAGCTGCCAGTTAAGCGACCAAAATTTAGTTGCTTTGGAAACTGAGTGGAAAGAAGATTTAAATTATCGGGCAACTGATGATAATTTAAATCCTTAGCCTAAATCTGCATTGGCTCTTTCCAAGTTTGCCTAAGGAAACTTAGGGAAAGCTGGAAGGGAAGATAGTTAAAAGTGCAGGGTGAGTGTGGGGTAGGTAACTCGTCAATCGGTGACGGTAACGATGCCCGTTTCGTCAAGCGGTTACGTTTATCGTCTTTAATGACGTAGCCGTCTAACCTTACCGATACGGGCATCGTAACCCTTGCCCACAGACGATTTTTGATTGCCGGTTGTAAACAGGAGGCCTTCGTTTTAAGATAGAGCTATGGATAATTTACCCTCTTCAAAACCTTACGCTAAACATAAAGGCCAGCGAGTGGCCGTTTTTATTGATGTCCAAAATATGTATTACAGCGCCAAGAACTTGTACGGCGCTAAAGTGGATTTTGGCAAAGTGCTGCAAGCTGGGGTGGCCGAGCGTATCTTGGTGCGGGCCTTTGCTTATGTTATTAAGGCCGACATCGAGCCGGAGCAGGCTTTCTACTCGGCTTTGGAAAAGCGGGGCTTTGAAGTGCGGGCTAAGGACCTGCAGGTCTTTTACGACGGGGCTAAAAAAGGCGACTGGGATGTGGGGCTGTGTATGGATGTTATTCGGACCCTGAACTTGGTGGATGTGGTTGTCTTAGTTTCCGGAGACGGAGATTACAAGGACCTGCTTGATTATGTGCACGCTCAGGGGCGGCGCACCGAGGTCATTGCTTTTGGCAAAACTACTTCCAGCCGGCTTTTAGATGTAGCGGACGACTTTTTGGATTTGGACGAGAAAAAAGAGGATTTTTTGATCCGCAGTCGGAGGCCTCCGGTAGTTAAAAGTGCAAAGTGAAAAGTTAAAAATTACAGTTTAAAGTTTTAGAAAACTTTTAACTTTGAAATTTTAACTTCCTCTGTTATACTTCCCTCTGTCTATGCTCCTTACCCCCCACACTCTGGTGGGGCTTGCTATTGCTAAGCAGGTTCCCAATCCCTTTATTAGCGCCCCCTTGGCTTTGTTGTCCCATTTTATTGGTGACCTTATTCCCCACTGGGACTTTTTTACCAACGGGCATGAGCCTCGGACTAAGAAGAACATCGCCATCGCCCTTGATTTCTCGTTAGGACTATCTTTAGGTCTGGTGATGATGGCCCGGGCTTGGCCTGATGGTTCGGCAGGCTCACCCTTTCCTTGGCAAAGTTTTAATTACGGCCTGTGCGCCTTTATGGCCTGTTTGCCCGATGGGCTGGAGGCCCCTAAGGTTTTGCTGGGACGGGACTGGTGGGTGGCTAACAAAGTTCTAGCTTGGCAGCACCGCTTCCACAATCGAGCCCAGCTACCCTGGGGAGCAGTACCTCAAGTCGTTTTGGTGGTTGGGGCTTTGTACATTCTTCTCGTGTGATCGTGCTTCTCTAAACTGCCTAGGGTAATTGCCAAATTCCAAGCACCAAATCCCAATAACCAAATAAATTCCAAAAACCAAGTTTAGATATTTGAATTTTGACCATTGGTGCTTGTGATTTACTTCTGCGGGCTTGGGTTTGGCTTGAGGTTGGTGAGGATAGCGACGAAGGCCAGTAAGCCCCCTCCGATGAGTAGGGACAGAACCCTGGGGTTGTCGGCCGCCCAAATAGTGATCAGTCCACAAGTGGCAGTAGCGGCCCAGTAAAAGAGGGCCACTTGGGCGTGGGTCCAGCCCCGGTTAAGGAGTTTGTGATGGAGGTGTTCCCGGTCACCCCAAACGGGTGACTGACCTCGTTTAACTCGACGCACAACGGCGGTCAGCGCGTCAGCCGTGGGCACGATCATCACTAGCGAAGCCGTGGCTACCTTCGCCCCCGAGAGAATAGAGAGGGTGGCAATGAGCAAACCGGCGGTAGTGGCCCCAAAGCCCCAAAAGAACTTGGCCGGGTGCCAAGTGAAGGGAGCCAGGCCAAGGGCGGCCCCGGCGCTTAGGGCGGCTAGCGTGGACACTTCTGGGGGGATCAAATCCCCTGCCGAGGGTCGGAGGGAAAGAACGGCTAAAGTCATAAAGGTGAAGCCGACGATGCCCGTAAACTGCCCATCTACCCCGTTGGACCATGAGAGCAGGTTCATAATCCAGATTAGCCAGACGAAGGCGAGGATGTCGGCGGGCAAAGAAATAAAGTGGGAGCCTAAGGGGATGCTGATTATATCTACGCGAATGACTCCGCCTAGAGGGTGGGCGAAGGCGCGCAGGTTGACGCCGGCTACTAAGACCAGGGCGGCGGCCAAGGGGAGTAGAACACCGAGGCGGAAGTAGGGGCTTAGGTCATATCTATCGTCGGCTAGACCGACTAATGTGGTTAGTCCGGCTGCTAAGTAAATGCCCAGGGTAATTTTAGTTAGGGGCAAGAACAATAGCCCGGTGACCAGCAAACTGAGGTAAAAAGCCAGAGCGCCAGCTCTGGGTATGGGCGTGGTGTGCAGTATGGCAGGGTGTCTATGCGTGGCCGGATCATCAACTGCCCCCACTTTCTTGGCTAAACGAACTACCAGGGGCGACAAGGCCAGGGACAGCAAGAAGCTAACCACGAAGGGCGAGGTTAGGGGAGTCAGATCAAAGGGCAGGAGACGCGGCTGGGGCAAGGAAACTAAATTTATGATGCGGTTCAGGGAAAAAGTCAGGGCTAGGCTGACCAAGATGTTGAGGCTGATTAAAGCGCGGCTGACCTCACCAGCCTCCGATTGACTGCCGCTGTCCTGGTGACGATTGATCCACCAGATGAGGAGGATGTTGGCTTGCCCTAGAAGTAAGGTAAGGGCGGGGAGAAGGGCTAGATATAGCGAGGGCGCCAGTTGAGTTTCCCCCCAAGGCAGGGTGTACCACAGTGGTACCAGCGGGGGAAGGTAGCGTTGGGAAAGGTAGAGAAGCGTAGCCTGAAGACCAACGGCTCCTAGAGTTATGGCTTGAATGACGAAGAAGGTGGTTCTTTTCACGGTTTTCTGTGCTTAGGTGTAAAGTAAAGATCCTTCATTTTCTTTCCCAGCATAAATCTGGTTTCGGCGTCCAAGTAGGGGAGAAAAGAGTAGGTGAGCAGGTTGACGATGATGAGAGGCGCTTCTAACCAGGTCGCCAGGCGTTTCCAGCGGCTCCACTCTTGGGGTTTGGCCGCGGTAATTTTCTCTCGGACAAAGGTAACGGGAATCAGAAAGAGAAAGGCCGTGGTTAGGAGAATGCTGGTGGTTTTGGGAAGCAAGTAACTAATAGAAAGCTGTTTGGCTTCCGGGTTGGTCACCAGAAAAATGGCAAAGCCAAAAGTGATCATAAAGGCGATGGTCTGCCAAATGGCATACTGCTCTAGCATATAGAAGGTCTTAAGAAGCTTGGCTCCTAGGGGGATTTTCTTTTTGGTAAGGAATCCCTTGATGGCGATGGGGAAGACCAGCACCCCCCAGCCCCAACGTAGTAGTTGTTTGTATTGACTAAGGTGGGATTTAAAGACGGACTCCCCCTGGACGGCGTCAGAGTAAATGGGGATATAAAAGCCTTCCCCAGAGAATTGACCGTCTTTGGCTAGGTAAGCTTCCCAAAAGAAGGTGGTGTCGTCTACTCCCAGAGCCACGTCCCAAAAATTGGCTTCCAAGACCGTGGTTAGCGGTACGGAGTAGCAAGACCAGGTGTCCTTGCGGTCGGCGTCGACCACCCAGCTGGAAAGAACGGCCAAGGTCACTCCGTTGGCTTGGATCCTCATTAAGGGGGGGACCTGCCAAATGTTGTTGTCAAAAAGATAAACGGCTGTCTGGTAAAACTTTTCCCGTCGCTTGGCGGCAGTGAGGTACTGGTAGGTGGCGCGGGCCAAGAACTGAGGGTGAATTCGGCAATCAGCGTCGAAGGTGGTAAAAAAAACCAAGCGGGGGTCAACTCCCCGTTTCCGTAGCTCCTCTACCGCGTGGCGGCCGCCCCAAGTGCGATTAGCCGCGGCGGCTCCGACCGCTTCCCCCGGAATACCTTTGGGGTGAGTAAATGTCCAGACTTCTCCCACAGCGGCACCGTACTTTTCTTTGATTTTTTCAATACGAGGGATTACTTCCCCTGCCCCCCGCTCTTCGATGCTAACGGCTACGTACAGGTTCTCCTTAGGGTAGGCGGCTTCAGCAATTCCCTTAAAGGTGTTATCTAGAACTTCAAAACTCTCGTTAACGGCGGGAATGAGGATTAGCTGCTTGAGGTCTGCAAAAGTGGGAGGGAGATCTTGGGGGTTGGGAAGCTGGGAGAAATCTAGCTCATGGCATTTTTGGAGCCAGTTTACCTTAAGCTCCTTGAGGTAGCGTCGATAACCAACCCAGGCGCCAATGGTATGGATTAGAGCCCGGTAGACCCAGTAAACGGCTAAAAAGGTGAGAAAAAAGATGAGAATTGAGGGGTACTTCCGCCCTAGCCAGATGGGGGAAGTCAAAACCGTCCAGGTAATGGCTCCTGGTATAAATTGAAGAACTCTTTGTATTTGTTGGTCGTACCGGGCGACGATCGGTTCCATAAGGTAAATTCAAAGTTCAAAGTGCACAGTTCAAAGTTGCAGTCCAAAGTTTTTAAGTTTTAAAAACTTTTAACTAGCTTTGCTAAACGGGCCAGAATAGCTGCTGGCAACTTTTGGTGGTGGCTGAAGCCACTGCCTCTAGGCTTTTCCCTTGTAACTCGGCTACTTTCTCGGCGATCATTTTAACATATTTTGGTTCATTCCTTTGGCCCCGCACGGGCTGGGGGGCCAGGAAGGGGCAGTCGGTTTCCAGCATCATTTGCTCCAGAGGCAGACGGCGGGCCACATCCTGGACCGGTTCGGCTTTGGGGTAGGTGACGATGCCGGTAAAAGAGATCAAGAGGCCCAGGTCCAGAATGGCTTGGGCAAACTCCCATTCTTCGGAAAAGCAGTGGACCACCCCGTTTGGAGGGCCAGCTTCTTTTAGAAGCTTGAGGGTCTCGGCTCGGGCTTGCCGGGAGTGAATAATAACGGGCAGCTTGAGCTTTTGGGCCAGTTTTATTTGGGCTCGGAAGAGGCAATCTTGTTCCTCAAAATTGCGGGCTCTTTCTCCGGGTGGGGGAGGCGAAAAATCAAAGCCTGTTTCTCCGATGGCCACGACTCGGGAGTGGTGGGCCAGCGTCTCCAGTTCCGCTAACTGCTGGTCAAGACTCATTCCCTGGCTTTCTTTGGGGCGAACTTCCTGGGGGTGGAGGCCCACGCTGGCCCAAACCTGGGGGTAGCTAGCGGCTATTTGGCAGGCTTTAGCGGCCTCTTCTAGGGAGGCCGAGACGCAAATGATCCGGCTTACTCCGGCTTCTTGAGCTTGGTGGATGACCTCTTCCCGATCCGGATCAAAGTTGGGGAAGGCTAGGTGGGCGTGGGTGTCGACTAACATAGTTAAAAGTTCAAAGTGCAAAGTTCAAAGTTTATAACCTTTAATTTTCAATGTCTTTTTTGGCTAGCCGAGGAAAGAGTGGACTCTCGGACTGGATGGGGTTTTGGGAGAATTGATGTTTGATTCTTTCGGCTGTAGTTGGCAGAAAGGGTTGCAGGTGATAAGCAATAGCCAAGATTTCCTGGATGTATTTTTCCAAAAGCGGTCTTTGCTGGCGGGTGTCTTTTTCCCAAGGTTTCTCTATGCTAAGGGTTTTTTCTAAGTTAGCCAAGCGTTGCCAAATGGTTTCCAGAGCCAGAGGAAAGTTGAAGCTCTTTAAGGCCTCCGTGACAGCTTTTTCAACCCCCGGGGTTGAATTTGTTGTTGTGGCGCCAAAATCGGCGTTGGCGCAGAGCTTAGCCACGCGGGAAACGGTGTTGCCCAAAGAATTGGCCAAGTCGGCGTTGTAGATTTCCTCCAAATGCCTAAAGGAAAAGTCACTATCAGTGAAGGGGCTAATGTAGCGTAGTAGGTAGTAGCGGACAGCGTCGGTTCCGTATTTTGCTACCGCGTAAAATGGGTCGACGGAGTTGCCTAGGCTCTTGCTAATCTTTTGACCCTCGACGGTGATATAGTCGTGGACGAAGATGGCTTGAGGTAAGGGAAGATTGGCGGCCAAGAGCATGGCGGGCCAGTAGGCGGCGTGGAAGCGCAAGATGCCCTTGCCGATAACGTGCAGGTCCGCCGGCCAGTACTGTTTAAATTTTTCCCCGTCGGTAGCGTAATCTAAAGCAGTGATGTAGTTGGAAAGGGCGTCGAACCAAACATACATTATCTGGGAGTTGTCACCAGGCACGGGAATGCCCCAGTCTTTGGCTCTGGCCACGGAGCGGGATATAGAAAAATCTTCCAAGCCGGAGCGAATAAAGTTCAGGATCTCGTTTTTGCGGCTAGCGGGAACAATTTTTAGTTGGTCGGAGGCGATTAGTTCCTCCAGCTCCTTTTGGTAATCAGAAAGACGAAAAAAATAGTTTTCTTCCTCTACCACTTCGGGTGTTTTTTGGTGCTCGGGGCATTTTCCCTCTGCCAGTTCTTTTTCCGGTAAGAAAGCTTCGCAGCCGACGCAGTACAAACCGCGGTATTTCTTTTTGTAGATTTTGCCAGCCTGGTCGCAGGCTTGCCACAGTTTCTCCGCTCCCTCTCTGTGTCGGGGTTCGGTGGTACGGATGAAGTCGTCGAAGGAAAGATTAAGGGCTTCCTTTAGCTCCAGGTATTTTTGGGAAGTGCGAGTGACAAACTCCCGAACGCTAACCCCCTCTTTTTCGGCCGACTGGACATTTTTGAGGGAGTTTTCGTCAGTGCCAGTCAAAAACCAGACTTCCTCCTCCAGGAGCTGGCGATGCCACCGAGCTAAAGCATCGGCTTGGACAATTTCTAAGGCAAAGCCGATATGCGGCTCAGCGTTGACATAGGGAATAGCGGTAGTGAGGTAAAACTTCTTCTCGGCCATAGAGGGATTTTAGCATAATGGCGGAGTTTTTCTAGAGAAAGATTTGGAAAACTCAAAATTCAAAGGCAAAAACGAATATCGTACTGGTAAAATAGGGTCATGGTGGGGTCACCCCTTAGAGAAAGGCCGAAGTCGCGGGTTATTAGGCCTGCCTATATCAACATTTACTCTCCCTTAAGTCCTCAGGAGGAGCGGGGAGTGAAGTTCAAGATTAAGTACAAAGGCCTATGCCCCGGCTGGGATGAGAGTTTAATAATTCTTTGTGATCGATTAGCCGAAATTATCAAGGAGCACGGTGGGGAACTTGAGCGTGTGTTAGACGCTGGCTGTGGGCATGGTAATTATGTTATTGACGAGTTCCGCCGTGAGATTAAGTGGGCAGTAGGGGTAGACTTAGCTCCAGAACTTACCGCTAATAATATCTGCCTTGACGAAATCCGATACTCGGATCTTTCTAGCTTACCGTTTGCCAATAGCTCTTTCGATGCCTGCCTCTCTTTGTGGGTCTTGGAACATTTGGCTAATCCCCAGACATTCCTGCGGGAAGTTTTCAGGGTTCTAAGGCCGGGGGGACACTTTTTATTTGCTACCCCTAATCGTCAAAGTGCTCTAGTTTTCTTAAGGTCTCTGCTAAGCGGGAGTGTCACTAAGCGGGCCTGTGCTCTAGTTTACGGGAGGAAGGCGGAGGACATCTTCCCAGCCCATTACCGAGCCAATAGCCTTCGGTCTTTGAAGAAGTTGTTCGAGGAGGCGAAATTTGACGAGGTGACGATTATTCCCAACTATGATCCTTCTTACACTTCCTTTGGCGAACTGACTTTTAGGCTCTCAAACTTGTCAGACAAGCTGCTTTCCTCTCTCTGCTTGCAGCTAACTAAGCCTCACCTCGTCGGGTGGGCAGGGAAAAAAAGGGGTTAGTGGCTTTAGAGAGGCCTCTTCCTGTAGAGTATGCCTCATCTTCTCAGGAAGAGGTTTTTGAGGGGTTTTCGATCAGGGGAGCGGGTTTGAGAGAGGCGGATTTCTAGAAGGATCAGAAAAGCTAGCCACAGGGCCAGATTGGGCCAGGTTAAGATTTTTAGGGCTCTCAACCCAGCCGCTCCCGTGGTTCCCAAACTGAAAAGAAAGCTTCTTCTCAGCAGGGGCCGGAGGGTGGCTCTTTCCTTGAGGCGGTGGAAAAATCGAGTGGCTATCCAAAAGCTTAGGTTGGCCAGGAAAAAGGTCTGGAAACTTAGCAGGGCCAGAAAAAAGAGTCCTAGGGAGAGGGGGGAATCGGGGCGGAGGTAGAGGACCGTGTAGCCTCCCAGGCCTAGGGAGATGAGCATTAGCAAAATGAGGGTGTAGAAGAATTTGGGCATCTTGAACTTATCTCAAATGTCAAAACTCAAATCTCAAAACTATATCTCAAATGTTAAATGTCTTTTTTAGATTTGCCCTTTGACATAATTCCGTTTCGTTAAGGTGTTAGAATAATGGTGCCATGACTCTGCTTTTTGTAGTTACCATTATAGCTATTCTAATCGCTTTTGGCGGAGTGGTTTTTTTCCTCAACCGCAAATTTTCCCAATTGACCGAAGCTGGGAAGCAAGACCAGATCCTAATGGAATGGCTCAAGGGGATGCGGGAGAGTTTGGACAAAACTACGGACACAGTTAATCGCCAGTTATCGGAAAACTCCAAAACCTTAAATCAGCAACTCACCGAGACGAATAAGAATCTGAGCGACCGGTTAGACAAAGCTGCTCAGATGTTTGCTGGGGTGCAAAAGCAACTGGGGGAAATGGGGGAAGTGGGCAAGTCTATGAAGGATCTCCAAGACTTTATGCTCTCTCCTAAGCTTCGGGGTGGGATAGGTGAGCAAGTGCTGCGGGATCTTTTGGAGCAGATTCTGCCCCGAGATAACTTTACTTTGCAGTACAAGTTTAGAGAGGGTCAGATTGTTGATGCCATTATTAAAACCGATCGAGGCTTGATCCCCATTGACTCCAAGTTTCCTATGGAAAACTTTAAGCGTCTAATGTCGGCCGAAACTGAGGAAGACAAGGAAACTTACCGCCGGTTTTTTGTAAAAGATGTCAAAAAGCATGTGGAAACAATCGCTAAAAAGTACATTTTGCCTTTGGAAGGGACGATGGATTTTGCCATTATGTACATTCCTTCCGAGTCGGTTTACTACGAAGTGGTGGTTAATGACGAGGCGCTGATTCGCTACGCTCAAGAAAAGAGAGTACTCTTCGTTTCCCCCAATAGCTTCTACTACTTCTTGAAAGTGGTTCTTATGGGGCTTCAGGGAAAGAAGGTTGAGGAAAGTGCGCAAAGGATCTTAGAAACGCTGGCTTCTATTAGTCAGGAAACGAGCAAGTTTGGGGAAAACCTTCAGGTTTTGGCAGGGCATATCACCCGGGCCAAAAACTCGATGGATAGCGTTTCCTCGCAATTCCAGCTGCTGGATGGTAGAATCGAATCGGTCAAGCTTTTGCGGGGGGAATCAGCAGAAGGCTCCCCGTTGGAAATTTCGGATCTAGCTGCTCCGGATGGAGGTGACGTTCTATGAGCGAGGTAGAAGAAACCGCCCGGCAGGTAGTTTTCTACACTTTGGGGGTGCTCGAGGCGGTGATGGGTATCCGCTTCTTTCTGAAGTTCTTTGGGGCTAACCCCACGGCCGGCTTTTATGTTTGGATTGCCAATCTCACCGAGCCTCTGGTCCGTCCCTTTATGGGGATCTTTCCTGATGTTTCTTTGGGAGCCCGGGCTTCGTTGGACTTTTCTTTGTTGTTCGCTATGACAGTGTACGGGATTGGGGCCTTTGTCTTGGTAAGCTTGGTCTCCGTTTTGATGGGGACTAAGAAGAGTATTTTTAAGTGACGGCTTCAGCCGTCATGCTGGCTTGTCCAGCATCGGGTTTGTCTGATTCTGGAGGCGCCCGCCTCTGGCGGGCTTACCAGAATGACAAAGAAGAAGGACAGCTGGATCAAGGCTGTCCTTTTGTGTGTGTTCGTAGCGCATCAAGGATCACTCTCCTTAATCTTGATGCGGCCGAAGGGCGGTGGTTGGGTAATGGCTACTCCGGCGGCTAGAGTCGCTGAGCAAAAGACCACAAAGAGTCCAAGGTCGAGAGGCCAGCTATACTGGCCCATTAGCATCTCCTTGGCTGCCAGGAAAGCGATCCCGAGGCAGGAGAGGGCTACCACACCTCTAAGAAGATCTTGCCTGCCCTTATAGCATATTTTCTCACTTTGGTCCCTCCCTCATTTTTCGCTATACTAAGTCTCAATGCCCGAGCTGATTCTAAACCAAAATCAGCAAAAAGCAACTTACTATGGGGAAGGTCCTCTTTTAGTGGTGGCCGGGGCCGGCACCGGTAAGACTCGAGTCATTACCGAGCGCATCCATTACCTGCTGGAAAAGAAGCTGGCCCAACCCCAAGAGATTTTGGCTTTAACCTTTACCGAGAAGGCGGCCCAAGAGATGCTGGGGCGAGTTGACGAAGTAATGCCTTTGGGGTATGAGGAACCGTGGCTCTCGACCTTCCATGCTTTTGCCGAGCGGATTTTGCGGGCCGAAGGTTTGGAGATTGGTTTGGACCCGTCTTACAAAATTCTCACTTCTTCGCAGCAATGGTTATTAATCCGTCAGCACTTGTTTGATTTTGATTTAGAGTATTACCGTCCCTTGGGCAACCCCTCTAAATTTATCGGAGCGATGCTGACTCTCTTTTCTCGAGCTCAGGACGAAGATGTCAGCCCGGAGGAATTTTTGGAGTACGCTCAGCCTAAATTGGCCGAGGACGACCAGGAGGACCAAGCCGCTCGGCAGGAAGAGGCAGCCAAACTCTTGGAGCTAGCCAAAGCTTACCAAAAATACCGGGAACTTAAGCTGGCCGAGTCGCGGCTGGATTTTGGGGACTTAATCCTTTGGACCTTGAGGCTTTTTCGCCAACGCAGTTCGATTTTGGCCAAGTACCGGCGGCAGTTTAAGTACTTGCTCATCGACGAGTTTCAGGACACGAACTACGCTCAGTATCAGCTGATCAAGTTGCTGGCTCCAGCTGAAGCCCGCCCTAATTTGCTAGTGGTAGGGGATGATGATCAGTCTATTTATAAGTTTCGGGGAGCGGCTGTTTCCAACATCCTCAATTTTAAGCAAGATTACCCCGAAGCAGAAACGGTTGTCCTTACCCGGAATTATCGTTCTACGGCTCCGATTTTGAAGGCGGCCTACACCTTGATCAAGAGCAACGATCCGGATCGCTTGGAACCGAAACTAGGGATTAGTAAAAAGTTGACGGCGGCTCGATCAGAAAAAGGTTTGCCCCCCCAAGAGCTGGCTTTTGCTAGTGGCGAGGAGGAGGCCGAAGGAGTGGTGCGCCGCATCGTGGAGCTAGTGAGCAGCGATGACCTCGATTACACCTGGCGCGATATGGCGATTTTGGCGCGGGCGAACAGCCACCTTGACCCTTTTGTGGCCGCTTTAAAAAGAGCCGGCATTCCTTACCAGCTTTTGGGTAACCGTGGCCTCTTCGATCAGGAGGAGGTGCGGGGGCTAATTTCCTTTCTCCGTTTCTTAGCCGATCCTTTGGACAACTCCAGTCTTTTTCACCTGCTATCTTACACCCCTTTTGGCATTAGTCCTAACGAAGTGGTGCGGCTCACTCGTCAGGCCCGGGTGGAAAAACGCCTTTTGGGGCAAGTTCTTCTGGATTCAGATTTAGCCCCAGCCTTGCAACATGCAATTAAGAAAGCTCAGGAAGAGATGTTAAAAAAGCCGGCCAGTCGCATCGCTTACGATTTCGTGATGCAGACCGGTTATCTTAAAGAACTGATTAATAACGAATCCCTGGAAAATAATTTACGAGTACGCAATCTGGACCTTTTTCTGAACAAGGTCAAAGAGTTTGAGGCCGAAGCCCCCAACCCGAGCGTTATCGAGTTTGTGAGCTACTTGGAGATGCTCCTGGAGGCTGGGGAGTCGCCAGCTCAGGCTCAAATTGAGGATCTGGACACGGTTAATTTGCTCACTGTTCATTCCGCCAAAGGTCTGGAGTTTTCGGCGGTGTTCTTGGTTGACTTGGTGGCAGACAGGTTTCCCACCCGGGCCAGGAGCGACCCCCTGCCTTTGCCCGATGAATTAGTCAAGGAGATTCTGCCCGAAGGGGAGGCTCATTTGCAGGAAGAGCGGCGGCTCTTTTACGTGGGGCTAACCCGGGCTAGGGATTTGGCTTTTTTGACCTGGGCCAAAAACTACGGGGGAGTGCGAGAAAAGCGGCCCAGCGGTTTTTTGGCGGAGCTTAAGCTACCTAAGAAGAAGGGCGGCTTACCCCCGAGCCAACTTCCTCTAGGTCTGGGTGAGGGTCTGGGCCCGTTTGTGGTTTTGTCGCAAGTGATCACGCCTTCTCCCCAGGAAAGAGAGATGAAGTATATTTCTTACTCTCAGCTGGAGGCCTTTGCCCAATGCCCTCTAAAATACAAGTACCGGTATGTGCTGGGTTTGCCTACTCCTCCCTCTCACGTTCTTAATTTTGGCCAAACTATCCACCGAACCCTAAGAGATTTCCACCGCTACCAACTGGTGGGGCAGGAAGCCACTTTAGAGGATTTACTAAGGATCTATGCCCATCAGTGGATTGGAGAAGGCTATGATAGTGAGACTCATCGGCAGGAGAGGTTTAACCAAGGCCAAAAGATTTTAGAGCGCTATTTTAGCGAGCACACCCAGCATTTGGGCCAGCCGCTGTACTTGGAAAAGAAGTTTTCCTTGCGGTTAAACTCGACCACCCTGATTGGCTCTATTGATAGAGTGGAGACGCTAACTGGCGGCCAAGTGGCCTTAATAGATTATAAAACTGGTGGGAGCACCCGCGACCAAAAGGAGGTTGATCGTGATGAACAGCTAACAATTTATGCTTTAGCGGCCAAGGAGGCTTTAAACCTTGATCCCCAGAAGCTAGCCCTTTACTTTTTGGAACCTGGGGTGTTGGTGGCCACCTCCCGCACAGAGGAGGAGATCGCCAAGAAGAAGCGGGGGATTTTAGAGCAAGTGGGGGAGATTAGGCAGAGCGAGTTTCCCGCTCGGGTGTCCAAACTTTGTCAGTACTGTGACTATCGGCACATTTGTCCGGAGTACCGAGAGAGTTTAAGGGTTTAGGTTCCCTTAAGTATGGGCCTTCTCTGGGTAGCGGCGGCCAAAATGAGTAAAGACCAGGCGAAAAAGGGGGTGGTAGGCTTTGGTAAAAGAGCCGGGGAAGGTGACAACCTCCCCTCCCCATTTCTTCTTAAAGATAGTGAAGCCTTGCCAACGCTTGGTGCTGTCGGAAAAGCGTTCGTCGTAAATGCCTTCCAGGTCCAACTTTTTAAAGCCGACCTCCTTCATAGTTTTGATAATGGCGTTTAAGATGGCGTAGCCGGCATAGTTGTTGAGCCCGGTTTCATTCACGGCGGCGTGGCGGTAGAAGGCCGTATCGTTCGAGGTGGTGACTAGGGCTCCCCCGATGGGGGAGTTTTCAATAGGGAGAGAAACGAGAAACAGCCAAGCCCTATCCCCAAAGACGCGAGCTTCATTAATGAGATCCCTATAGGGAGGTAGCCAGAAGTGGTGGCGGTGAGAGTTGCTCTTTAGTAGCCGGTAGAGGGCTTTGACTTCTTCCTCGGCTGGTTGTCTGATTACTCTTACCTGGTTAAGAGCTTGAGTTTTTCTTAGGCTTTGGCGAGTATCTTTGGAGTAGCGGCTGACTATTTCTTCCCAGGGAGGAGTGAGGTCGATGACTACGGTCCGGCTAGCGATCAGCGGCCAGTTATCACGGCGGTATCCGCGCTGCCCCATCTCCGGAAGCTGACTCTCGTTGAGGGGCTCTATTTTAATAAAAAGCGGGCGGTGGGGCTTGAGGGCCTCTTCTATTTCTGCAAGAGGCGCGGGGCTGGGGGGGCGCTGGATTTTCACAATTGATCCCCAGAAGGGGATTTTTTTAATGCGTATCTGACAGGGGGTGGGCTGCTCAATCTTGAGGCTTAGCCAACCCATACCTTTAAGGAATTGTTCCCATTCATCTGTCTGACGCAAATCCATTTAATTAAGCTCAAAACTCAAAGCTCAAAAGTCAAAACTTGAGCCCGTCGGGTTACGTTTTTGGGCAAGGTCCTAAAACCTGCGTTTGAAGTCTAGCCAACTCCAGCGTAGTCGATCAGCGATTCTAAACATTCGGTAGGGTGCAGGGCGAATGACCAAATCGTACGAGGGGGGAAACTTGACCAACTGACCGCCGAAGCCCATCTTAAACCTAGTGAGGCCGGCCCAGGGATGCTCCGGTTCTGTGTTGATGCCTCCCAAGTCAAAAAGCTGACAGCCCAGCCTTTTACCTAGCTTGATGGCTTCCCACATCATTAAGTTGTTGGGCATTAGAGAGCGATAGCTGTCGTCAGAACCCCCGTAGAGATAATACAGGACCCCAGCGTAGTTAAATAGCATCCAAGCGGCGGCTGTTTGTCCTTGGGTAGTGGCCAAAAGAAGGTGAGCCATATTGGCCGGGTGTAAGATTTGCCAGGCTTTTTGGTAGTAACAATCGGGGTGAAGGTAAAAACGCTGGCGCTTAGCCGTCTCTTTTTGGAGAGTAAGGAAGGCTTTAAGCGAGGCTTCGTCTACCTTCTCTGTGATGACTACACCTTTCTTTTGAGCCAGACGCACGTTGTAGCGGGTTTTGGAGTCCATCTTTTCCAAAAGCTTCTCTTCGCTTTGAGTCAGATCGAGGAAGATGGTTTCTTGAGCAAAAATCGGTTGGGTTAACTTAAGGGGGTACCTTTTGGCGGCCTCTTCTAGACTCTTCTCATTCTCTGTTTGAGGGGAGTCAACCTTGATGTGGAGGCAGTTCTGCTGGCGGCCAAAGGCGGCAAAACTTTCCCAATCCAGCTGGGCTAGCTGGGGTTTAGGGCAGTACCCCACCTTCCCCAAGGGTGTGGGGTGGATGGTCAGGTAAAGGGAACCGACCTTGTGCACCTCGTAGCCCATTTCTTTGCGAAACTTCTGCCAAAGGGGGGATTGGCAGAGATGGGTGGGGAGGGGTTGATTTACGTAGAGCATAAAGTTGCGCCTTCTTAAGGCCCGGGCTCGGCCTCAAAAGGTACCGAAGGATCTCAAGCGCCAAATTTCAAGCACCAAATGGCTCGGCAGGCTCGCCATCCAGAGCAAAGTCGCGGGATAAGCACTAAATCCAAAATTTAAATAACCAAACTGAATTATATCCTAGTTTTGGATTTTGAGTTTTTGGATATTGGAATTTGTTTGGTTATTGGGATTTGGTGCTTGGAATTTCTGTTTGTATATCAAAGACCCGGCGCCAGTCTTGCAGGGTCAAGTTCTGCGGCCTTAAGTTAGGATCTATTCCTGCCTTGTTAAGAACTTCTTGAGGAAAAGCTTTGTTGAGCATCTGCCGAGGGTGGGCGAAGCCGCGGTGCAAAAAGTGGGACCATTTTGGAGGCGGAATCTTTGCGCCGGCGGTCCTTTTGAAGGCGAAGCTAATAATTGCCGAGTTCACAGAGGGTGAAGGGGAGAAGGCCTCGGGCTTGATCGTTGGGCCCATCTTCACCTCAGCGTAGTTTTGGACAAAATTTGACCAGTAATTTCCCTCCGGCGGCTGGGCGGTGATTTTTTCCGCCACTTCTTTTTGGATAATGAATGCCATTTTATTGATTGGCGGATACTCGAAGATGATTTTGTGAAAAAGAGGCGAGGTGATTTGGTAAGGAATCGCTCCTACCACTTTCTTAACTGGCAACTGGCAACTGGCAACTGGCAGCTTCTTTAGGTCCAGGTCGAGGATGTTGGCGGTAAGAACGGAGACATTTTTGAAGGAGGCCAATTTGGCCGTCAGCTCGGGAATGAGGTCACAGTCGAATTCTACGGCGACTACTTGTTTAGCCTTCTCAGCTAGCTTTTGGGTGACCGCTCCCGTGCCCGCCCCCACTTCCAAAACGATGTCCGTGTCTCGAATGTCAGCGGCAGCGATCAGGTCTGAGATGACTTGAGGATCTTTTAAGAAGTTTTGGCCCAGCCCTTTTTTGGGTTTCATAAAAGCTATTATATATAGAGTATACAAGAAGAAGGCCCAAGCAGGAGGTAGCTTGGGCTGGGTAGAATTAGTTTACCGGCGCTCCGGTGGTTAAGTAGATATCCACGTATCTGGTGGACCACCAGCCTTGGCTGACATTTTCAAAGCCTAGATCGATCTTGTTACCCTTAATGGCGCCACCAATGTCTTCGGCGTGACAGGCGCCATAGCCGGGGACATAAAACCAGGTCCCAAGCTGGATAACTTTGGGATCAACCGCGCAGACACCGTGGTGGACCTCGGTGCCGGAGTAGGTGCGGCCAGTGCAGCCCACGCAGTTGGCGTCGTACGAGGTCGCTCGGACATTGAGCTGGCGCCAATACTTGATAGGACCGTCGGCGGTGACGGTCTCTTTCCAGATTATTTTGGTGCCGCGGGCGATGACTTCGCTCACAGGTGGTTGGATCTCGTGCCGGATCAAGACCCGGTTTACTTCTTCCTCGTTCCAGTAGCTAATCAGGTAGGTTTTGGTGGCCAGGCCGGGCACGCCCGGAGTTTGAACCTTTTCTAGGCCGTACTCCAGCTCTGGGTCTTCCCGATACTCTTTTTCAAAAGGGATCATCTCCTCGAGGGTCTTTTCCTGGTTAACAAAGAAGGATTCGGTTTTGACGGCTAGGGGAGAAGCGACGAAGTCGGCTTCTGCCTCTGCCGTCACAGCTTGAGGAAGGCGGGTAGCGGAGGAGGAAGAAGCGTTGGCTAAAACCACTGGAGAAAAAATCAAAAAGACGGAGGCAATGACTACTGATCCCATCGATCACTTTCTAATTGGTCTAAAAACCTAACAATCCTGCTTTTATCCAGAGTCGACAGGCCCAGTCTAGCACTGGTAGAAAACTCGAGCAACTCTTCGGGAATCTCGCCGACAAAACGAGAGACTAATCCGGTTTGCCGGGTGCCAAAGTAGCGTCTTTGGCGGGCGTAACTGAGGGTCAGTCTTTCCCGGGCTCGAGTTAGGCCTACATAACAGAGACGCCTTTCCTCCTCTAATTCTTCGGGGCTAGTAAGGGTTCGGGAATGGGGGAAGAGACCCTCCTCCAGCCCAACAATAAAGACGTGGGGAAACTCCAGTCCCTTGGCAGCGTGCAAGGTCATTAAGGTAACGACTGCCTCGGCTTGTCCGTTTTGGGGTCGGCCGTTGGGTAAGTACTCCTGTTGCACCAAAGCCACGTTTTCCAAAAACTCCGCCAAGTTAGCAAATTCCGCGGCCACTGAGCGGAGTTCCTTGACATTTTCGATCCTGGCCAACTCCTCTTCTATGTTTTCGTCGTAACGAGACAAATAATCTGTCTCTGTTAATAGCAGGTCCAACAGCTGAAGGGGGGTAAGGCTCGCCCAGGCGGGGTTGCTTTCTAACTTCTGCATAAACTGACGAGCTTGGCGCTGGCCAAGTTTGGCGACTCTGTCGTAAGAAACAGTGTCTTGCTGGTTGGCTACCAAGCGTAAAAAGGCCAGCACATCCTTAACTTCCTTGCGTTCATAGAACTTGGTGCCTCCTACGAGTCGATAGGGGATGGCCTGACGAATAAAGACTTCCTCTACGGCTCGAGATTGAGCGTTGGTGCGATATAACACGGCGTAATCTGGCCACTGACTACCTGTAGCCTGGATTTCCTGCGCCAAAAACTGAGCCTCATCGTTTTCGTCATTGGCTTCATACAGCTGGATCAGCCGGCCCTCTCCTTTATCTGTCCATAGATTAAGGGGGATGTGGGTCTGGTTATTTTCAATGACATTTTTGGCGGCGGTAAGAATGTTTTGGGTAGAGCGGTAGTTTTGCTCGAGGCGGAAGACCTTGGCCTGGGGGTAGTCAGTCTGGAAGTTGAGGATGTTTCGGTAGTCGGCTCCACGCCACGAATAGATGGCTTGGGACATATCGCCTACCACGGTGAGGTTTTGGTGCTTGGCCGCCAAAAGCTTAGTTAAGACATACTGAGCCTTGTTGGTATCTTGGTACTCATCTACCAGAAGGTATAAAAACTGGCTTTGATACTCCTCAAGAACGGGTAACGCTTCCTTAAGCAGGCGGACGGCCTCTACTAGTAGATCATCAAAGTCCAGGGCCTGGCTTTGCTGGAGGATTTTTTGGTAGGCGGGGTAGATTTCGGCCACCGTTTTTTGGAAGGGTCCATAGGCAAAATTGGCATAGGTTTGGTGATCAACAAGTTCGTTTTTGGCCCCGCTAATAAAAGATTTAACTGCTTGAGGGCTGACTTTTTTGAGGCTGAGGTCTTTCTTCTTTAGCAAGTCTTTTACGACTGCTAGGGAATCAGCCTCGTCGTAAATCACGAAAGAGGGGCTCAGACCGATCAGGTAACCTTTTTTTCTTAAGAAGCGAGCGCAGCTGGAGTGGAAGGTGCCCATCCACGGTGGGGAAGTCGTCGTCATCTTAGCGACTCTTTCTTTCATCTCATTGGCGGCCTTGTTGGTGAAAGTGACGGCTAAGATATTTTCAGGGGGAATTTTTTTTTCTTGGATAAGGTAGGCGATGCGGTGAGTCAGCACTCGGGTCTTACCGCTGCCTGGACCAGCTGCGATTAAGCAGGGGCCGTCGGTGTGAGTTACTGCCTGGCGTTGCTGTTCGTTTAGTTCCGAGAGAAGATTGGTGGGCATCGGGACATAATAATATTAGTTAAAAGTGCAAAGTGCAAAGTCAAAAGTTTTATAACTTAAAACTGTTAACTGCGACTTTTAACTTTGAACTTTGAATTTTGAACTCAGGGTTGCTAACATAGAAGAGCAGGTTTAGGAAAGGAAAGTATGTTAGAGGTTTTAGACTTCTCCGCCGATTGGTGCGGTCCGTGCTTGATGATGAAGCAGGTTTTGCCGGAGGTAGAGAGAGAGCTGTCCGGGCAGGCCTCTTTTCGGCAAGTTAATGTAGACGATAACCAAGAGGAGGCCAGTCGGTACCAAGTAATGAGCATTCCCACCTTTGTTATTCTCAAAGAAGGGCAAGAGGTAGCTCGGCGGACGGGATTTATACCGAAAGAGCAAATGGTACTGTGGGTTAAAGAGCACCTAGAGATTTAAGCACCGAAACTTGTTTGGAATTTTGATATATGAACATTGGGATTGGTTTGGTTATTGGAATTTGGTGCTTGGTGCTTTAGTTTATGATGCCTGCTCGCAAAGTGGCTATCAACGGTTTTGGTCGGATCGGCCGCCAGTTTTACCGCATCGCCGCGGAGGATCCCGCGGTGGAGATTGTGGCTATTAACGATTTGGGTGATCGGGACAATCTAGCCTACCTTCTTAAGTACGATTCGGTTTACCCTCTTTACGAAAAGCCTATCCCTTCTCAGGTAGAATTCTTGGCCGAGAAGGATCCCACTCAACTGCCGTGGCAGAAGCTAGGGGTGGATGTGGTGGTGGAGTCCACGGGGGTGTTTACCGATCGGGAAGGGGCTAGTCAGCATCTTAGTGCCGGAGCTAGGAAAGTTCTGATTACGGCCCCGGCCAAGGAGCCTGATGTCACTCTAGTGTTGGGCGTCAACCATGAAACTTATGACCCTGAGCAGCATCAGATTATCTCGATGGCCTCCTGCACCACCAACTGCGCCGCTCCTTTGGTCAAAGTTTTGCACGATCATTTTAGTATCCAAAAAGCCTTTCTCACTACCGCCCACGCTTACACCTCTACCCAGGCTTTGGTAGATAGCCCGGCCAAAAAAGATGTGCGGCGAGGCAGAGCGGCGGCGATCAACATTGTGCCCTCGACGACGGGGGCGGCTAAGTCGGTCGTGGAAGTCATTCCTGAGCTGGAAGGAAAGCTGGATGGCTTGGCCCTGAGAGTGCCGGTGGTTTGCGGGTCTATCACGGACCTGGTGGCCTCGGTGGCTAAAGAGACTTCAGTGGAAGAAGTTAACCAAACCTTCGCCAAAGAAGCCCAAGGCAAGCTGAAAGGGATCCTGGAGGTCAACGAGGAAGGGCTGGTTTCCTCGGACATCGTTGGCACAACTGCCTCGGCCATTGTTGATTTGCCTCTAACTAGGGTAGTGGCAGGTAACTTGGTCAAGGTTCTGGCTTGGTACGACAACGAGTGGGCCTACGCCCAAAGACTGGTGGATTTGGTTAAGATCTTGATCTAGCCGCCTCCACACACCCCACTCTCCTGAGAAAACTCTCAGGAGAGTGAAGTAACTACCAAGTCCTTACTTGCTAGTTTTGGTCCGAGATAAATAACAGCGATTGGCAGTTGCCGCAGAGGTCATCGTTTACGTAGGGGACGCAGGTTCTTCCTTGTTCGTCTTTAGGCTCTGCCCACAAATCGTACAATCCTCCTTCGAGATTATCTGGAACCACCCACTTTATGGTGTAGGCGTTTCCTTCGATAGCTCGTTCCCCGAACATCTCATTGGCGGCACCAGACGCGCCGGTATGATAATAGAATTTCACTTCAGCAATAGGGCTGTAGGTTACTCCCATGAAAGCTTTAACCGTCAGCTGGTCGCTAGAGGAAGCGATGGAGGTGAAGGCGCCCTCCCTTACGACTTGCAGATCGTGGCAGCGGGGGTATTGTGGATCATCTGCCGAAGGAACAGAAGCGAGGGCCAAGCACCCACCGCAGAGGGGTCTGGCATCGCTCTCCCAAGATGAGCAGGTGCGGCCATAGACGTCTTCGACAGTAGCGAAGAAAAGGTAACCAACTTTGCTTTGGAAGTTGTCGGGAACGACCCAATCTACGCTCCAGGCGCTAACTTCGGGAGAGGTATCTTTGCCTATTTCCTGTGGCTCTTCGGAGCCTAAAGCTCTATACGAGAATTTGACGCTGGCGAGCTGATCGGCAGCGGCCGCAGTATAGGCCCTAATAGTTAGTTGATCTCCGGGGTAGATACGCCCTACAGGGGCACCCATATTTAGCAGCTGTAGCTCGTGGCAGCGAAGCGTCTCATCCCCCGCGGGCGGGCTTTCCTCCACTGGCTTTAAGCCTACTCGCAAGTAGACGATGTCTTTTTTCCCTTGGGTGTCTATAGGGAAATCACTTTCCCCAGTTGAAGTGTAGAAGTAGTCTCCATCTTTAACCAGAGCTAGACCTGTCTTCCATTCCTCGTCCCTATGCTTCCACATCCACTTAGTGACAATGTACTGGCTCTCGTCGACGCTAAAGCGAAGGCGAAAGTTGGAGTTTTTACTTACTGAGCAGGTGAATTTTTTATTAGCTGATTGGGCCCTCTGCTTAATGTCGGGGCAGGCGACTTTAACGGTGCCATCCTTAGTTCGTTGGAGTTGTAAGCCCTGCCAGTAGCGCAACCATTTCTCCTCGGGTTGCTTCAGGCCGTCTTCGTTAAGGTCTTCGAAGAACCGGCCGACGATGCGAGGCCGTAAAACAAGGCTGGACACTTCTTCTTCCGTTGATCCTAAACCACCGGGGGCGGTAGCGGCGCTTCCCTTGGTGCAGCTGCAGTCGTTGCCGCAGGTCATACCTGCCTCCACGCCATACTTGGCATTGCAAATGCCATCGCTGGTGAAGTACTGGCAGTAGGCAGTTCCCGGTTTTAGAGGGTCACTAACACATCTGGGGCTGTCGCAGCATTCTTGGTGCCTGTCGGGGCAGAAGGGACCGCCGGAAGTACAGGTAGTTTTGGTCGTTACCTTAACTCCTGTGGAAGCCTCGATGGGTTCGGGAACGAGACTTTCCGCCTTTTGAATCAAGTTGGCCCCGGCGATGGTGACTACCGACAGGGTGAGTACTCCTAGGGAGCTAAGCAAGAGTTTTTTGTTAGTCATACGATCACCTCCTTTACTAGGACTAGGATTTTGATCGATTACCCATCTCGAAGAGAGGGTTTTGATTTTAGTCAACCGGCTTTAGACCAACGCGGAGGTAAACGATATCTTTCCTCCCCTTAGTATCTAGAGGAAAGGCGCTCTCCGCGGTGGAGGTGTAGTAGTAATCCCCGTCTTTGACCAGGTCAAGTCCGGTTTGCCATTCCTGACCTTGGTGTTTAACCACCCATTTGGTAATCGAATACTGGGCGGGATCCACGCTAAAGCGCAGGCGGAAGTTAGAATTTCGAGTTACTGGACAGGTGAATCTGCTCATATTTTCCCGCATCCTCTTTTTGATATCACTGCAGACGACTTTAACCTCCTCGCCCTTTTGTTTTTGGAGCTCAAGACCTTCTGTGTAGCGGAGCCACTTTTCTTCAGGCTGTTTAAGCCCGTCGCTGTTGGTGTCTTCAAAGAACCGGCCAACGATTCTGGGGCGCAGAACCAGTTCTGAGACCTCTGAGCCATCCGTATCATCAGAGCTTGGGGGAGGGACTGAACCCGGCCGAGAGCAGTTGCAATCGGTGCCGCAAACGGATCCGGCGCTAGGGCCGTATTTGGCATTGCATATGCCATCGCTGGTGAAGTATTGGCAGTAGGCAGTTCCTGGTTTTAGAGGGTCACTAACACATCTGGGGCTGTCGCAGCATTCTTGGTACCTGTCGGGGCAGAAGGGACCGCCGGAAGTACAGGTAGTTTTGGTCGTTACCTTAACTCCCGTAGAAGCCTCGCTCGGCTCAGGGACTACGCTTTCGGCGCTTTTAACCAGGTTGGCGCCCCCGATAGTAACTACCGATAAAGCCAGCACTGCCAAAGAGGTCAGAAACATCTTCTTATTACCCATTTAGATCACCTCCTCCATGGGTCTGGTTGGACTCTTCGGACTACTCCGTAGGCGATTAGGCCGCCCATAAGGGCGGTAAAAAACTGGGGCCAGGTAAGCATCTGAGCGGCGCCGAGAGCAGCCTTTTCGTTGAGGATTAACCTGGTTACTAAGGAGCTGGAAAGGGCTAGGAAGGCGTACTTGGCGAAGCTGGCAATGACCACGGCGGGGAGGAAGCCCGAAGGGCGTAAGCGGTTAAAGGCGAGGACCAAGAGGGAGTTTCCCAAAACGATAAACGGAATAAGAGGGGCCAGAACGGTTGGCAGGAGCCCGACCGAGAGGGCGACGGTGCTGGGGATCATTCCCACCATCAAGGCGTCGCTGGTCCCATTAAGGATAACTGCGAGGTAAAGCGTGGCATTGACGATCGGTCCGGTGAGCCACTGGTGGTGCCCGCCGATAACGGGGGCGAGAGTAGCAATGGCTATGAGGGTAGCGAGGAGGGTGAGGCGGTTGACAATGGCAGTGGTAGCTAGTTTTGCTCTTTGACCGATCACTTTTTAAGTTAAAAGTTCAAAGTGCAAAGTTCAAAGTTAGGAATATTAAAAACTTTAAACTTATAACTGCAACTTTTAACTTTTAATTTTAAACTTTTAACTATTGTAGCTGGTGTGGAGCAGCTTTTCTACTAGTATTGGGTCTTTAGCGAAGAAGTCTCGGTAAACTTTCTGCAAACTGGGGTTCTCATGGCAGGTTCGTACTTTGAGTTTCTTGTCGATCTCATACAAAGCCTCGGCTCGCTTTTTGCGGATTTCGGCACTGACCGGTACTGGCTGGCCACCGCCGCCGATGCAACCACCAGGGCAAGCCATCACTTCTACGTAATCATAGGCGGTGGGGTCCTTCTTGAGTTCCTCCAGGATCTGCTTAGCATGGCCCAAGCCGTTGGCCACGGCTAGTTTGAGCGTCTTGCTGCCCACCTCGACCTGGGCGGTCTTGATCCCTTCCTGGCCGCGGACACATTTGAATTCCAGGGAGGGCGGCTTGTGGCCACAGATCCATTCCACCGCCGTTCGGAGGGCCGATTCCATCACGCCGCCCGAAGCTCCGTAAATGGCCCCGGCGCCACTATACTCTCCCAAGGGGTCGTCGGGGTTCTGGGGCTTAAGGGAGGTGAGGGCTATTTGGTGGCGGCGCAGGAGGTAGGCAAATTCTCGAGTGGTAATGACATGGTCGATGTAAGGAGTGCCGTCTGCTAGGTAGAACTCGTCTCGCTTAGCTTCGAACTTTTTGGCGGTGCAGGGCATCACTGAGACTACGGTCAAGTCGCTGGGTTTCTTGCCGATCAGTTGGGAGTAGTAAGTCTTGATGACCGGTCCCGAGCACATATGGGGAGAATTGGCGGTGGTGAGGTTGGGCAAAAACTCTGGGTAAAAAACTTCCACAAAGTGGACCCACGCCGGGCAACAGGAGGTGAGCATCGGCAGCTGGTTGTTCTCGAACCTTTCCTTAAGCTCCTTGGCTTCTTCAAAAGAAGTAAAGTCTGCTCCCAGGTTGATGTCAAAGACTTTGTTAAAACCTAGTTTTTTGAGGGCGGCCACCATCTGACCGGTGACAATCTGCCCGTAAGGTAGGTCAAACTCTTCCCCCAAGCTAGAGCGGATGGAAGGGGCGCACTGGGCGATGGTCACTTTGGTTTTATCTAGCAGAGCCTGCTCGACCGCCTCCCACTCCCCCTGACCCTGGAGGGCTCCTACGGGGCAGTGGACGACGCACTGGCCGCAGTAAACGCATTGATCGGGATGCGCGAGGGTCACGGTCGTTTCCGCGCCCTTGCCTTTTATTTCAAAGACTCCGCAGGCCTGCTTTTGGCAAACCTCGACGCAGTTGTTGCAGTCAATGCACTTGCTTTGATCAAAGGCGATGGAAGGGCCGATGGGTACGGTCGGCCGGTCCTTCTTTCGGTCCTCAAAGCGGCTAATGATAACCCCGTATTCCTTAGCCAATTTTTGCAGGTAGCAATTGGCGTCCCAGATGCACTGGCCGCACTTTTCCAAATGAGCGGAGACGATCAGCTCCAAGTTGATCTTGCGGGCGCGGCGAATTTCGGGGGAATTGGTGATGACCTCCATCCCTTCGGCCACTTTGGTGGAGCAGGCGGTATGTAGCCGGGGGAAGCCCTTGATCTCAACCAAACAGAGGCGGCAGTTGGCCTTGATGTCCAGGTCAGGATGGTAGCAGAGGGCGGGGATATCAATCCCGTTTTGCCGGCAAATTTCTAAAACTGTTTGTCCTTCTTGGACCGAGAAGTTTTTACCGTTAATGAGAATCTTCATAAGCACCAAATTCCAAATCCCAAATTCCAAACAAATTCTAAATTCAAATGTTTAATATTTAAAATCTAAACTTCTAGCTACTTGGTTTTTCCCACAATTGAGCTGAATATCTTGGTAAGCTCCGTAGCCTCTTTTATTAGCCCTTGCCTTTCTTCCTCTAATTGGCTGTTACCTGCCGTATCAACCAATGTTAACCACATTCTACTTTCTTTGGCTTCCTTGCGGCAGATCTTTATCCGGAGAATAAAATCTTTCTTGCTCAACGACTCGTTAGCCTCGATGTAGTTTGCTGCTGGCGATCCTGAGGACCTTATAAGTTGCTTGCCATCTTCGATATTAGACAAGGTTCGTGGCAATTTCCTAACAAAGAGGCGACAATTTTTTGCAAAAAGCATTGTTCGTTCTTCAAGGTCATATTGTTTAGAATTTTGAATTTCGGTCATTGGGTATTGTTTGGAATTTGGTGCTTGGTGCTTGGAATTTCAGGTTTGATATTCTTAAAAAAACTCAGAATCGGCTCTGGTACCGAGTATCCCAGGGCGCAGAAGCTGGTTTGTTCTAAAACAAACAGCAGGTCCTCGATCTTTCCCCAATCCAGCTTCTCTTGGGAAAAGGCTTCTTTCAGCCGGTAGGTGCCTTCTCGGCAAGGAACACACTGGCCGCAGCTTTCGGCGGCGAAAAAATCGACCCAGCTTTGCAGGAGCTTGGGCAGGTCGGTTTTTTCTTGGTTATAGATAGCGACCCCACCCATTCCCTGGAGGGGCTGGTCGAGTTGGGAAGAGTTGAATACCGTGCCGCTGCCACCTCCGCCGGCTTGGACAAAGAAGTTAAAGCGGGGCCAGTTGCCGCTTTCCTCGAGCACTTTCTTAAGAGGCCAGCTCTCCGGAAGCTCAAAAACCCCAGCTTTCGGGGCGTCGCCCCCGATGGAGTAGAGGCGAGTGCCCTGGTACCGGTCTTGGGCGATTAGCCAGGCTTCGTAGAGGGTTTCTACATTGTTCACTAAGGTAGGGCAGCCCTTTAGGCCGAAGCTGGTGGGGTAGGGGGGGCGAAGCGAAGGTTGGGTGCGTTTGCCTTCGAGGGTGGCAATAAGGGCCGTTTCTTCGCCACCGATATAGCCATCTTTTTTGGCCACAACCCTAATCGGTAAAGGGCCAATTAAATTGGTAAATTTAGTTTGGAATTTTTCGTAGTAATCGTGGCGGAGGTAGAGAATAGCCTCTTGGGCGCCCACAGTTTCTAAGGCCAATCTAAGAGCATTAACTAGCTCCTCGGCCTTGTTTTCTAGCACCCAGCCGTCTTTAAAGACCCTCGGTTCGCCTTCGGAGCCGTTGGCAATCACATACTTTTTTTCTCCGAGAGCGTCTTTGACGGCCCGCCATTTTTTCCAAGTAGGGAAGCCTGCCCCACCTCGGCCCGTTAATCCGGAGTCTCTGAGCTTGGTGATAAGGTCTAAGCGTTGTTTAGCCATTACTTCTTCTCCTCCAAAACAACTTTAGCCCACGCCTTAAGGTGGTAGGTCTCTCCTTCTGCTAGGGCAAAGTTGATTCCTCCAAAGCCTTTAACAAAAGTTTGCCATAGGCCACCTAAAAGGCGGCTGAGGCTAAGGCTAGGGGAGGGAAGGCCGCGAGCCTGGCCAAAGTCCTTTCCGATGGCGTTCCAACCTGACCAGTAAGTTTTGGAGGGAGTTGGCACGGGATTAGGAGGGGTGTCGGTGGTAGCCAGTTCCGAGTAGGTTTGGCCTAAGCTCTTCAGTTGGGATTGGTGGCTGAAGAGGGCGAAGGGCCAGCTTTGGCCGGCCGGGTCGCTGTGGAGGTACCAGGCGTAACGGGTGACGGAGCGGTTGTCTTCTAGCAGGGGGACGATTTGCTGCATTAAAAGCTTAATGTTGGCTTCGTTGAGGGTACGATTGCCACCCCAGAAGCACTCCAAAAACTCCGTGACCCAGAGTTCATCGCCGGCGTTATTGGTCTGTAACCAGTTAATAAAGTGATTGAGGATGTTTTGGAAATCACTGACTGAGCTAGCCACATCTTTTTGGGAATCGACATAGATGTGGATGTGCCAGCCGGCAAAGCCTGCCTCATTTTTTAGTGGGAGGAGAGCGGGGCCAAAATCGTTGACCTGGGGTCGGTTGGGGTTGAGGTGGAAGCCGCCCACGATGAATTGGGCTTTGGGGTCCTCCTGGCGGATGAAATCTATAGCGGCTTTGTAACGACTCAGTGCGCATTCTAGCTGGATGGCGTCTTGATCACCTAAGGAAGGCTCGTTGCCAATGAGCCAGTAACTGCCGGGGTGGTTGCGGGCGGTGTTTCGTACTAAATTTTGGTAATGGCTAAAATCAGGGTATTTCCACGGGCCAGTGCAGTTGGCGCTTTCACTTTTGCCTACCCGGGCCATGGGAACGAACCGCACCCCCTGCTTAAAAGAATTTTCCGAGTAGTGCTGCCAGTTGTAGAACCATGAGACTTTAGTGGCCGAGGTGGCGGCGCTATACTCGCCCCCTACCCCTTTCTTAGGACTGCCATATTGGCCGGCCAGGGTGGGGGAGGAGCTAGTGATAAGGAGAAGTAAGTTTCCGAAGAAAATGAGCAGGAGTTTTCTCATGGCTTCCTACTAGGATAGCAGAAAGCGGCTGGGATACCAATCTGGTGTTCGGCGTCCAGCCCCATAGTTGAATAAGTTGCCTGATTTTAGTAAGATTCATCGCCAGGACTAGGATTCAGAGAGGCTTACTTAAGAAAAAAAGAAAGGTGGTCAGGATGGAGAAGCTACTAAGGGCTGTGTTGAAGTGGCTAGCCGATTTGTTTGGAATCGGGCACGAGGAAGAGGAAAAGGTCGTCTACTTGGGTACTCTCGCCCGAAAGGGCTGGGGTGATCACGCGGCTCCGCTAGCTGGGGAGAGATTCGGGATTGGGTTTTTGATTAATCCCGCAACTTCTGCTCATACTTTTTACGCTGGGCATCTCGGGGACGAGGATGGCTTTTATGTCCTGAAGTCTTGGGAGCCGACCTGGCTGATTCTCGGCCCGATACCTTATCGGCCCTACCAGGAAATCACCTTCGTCGTAAATGACCAGGTTCGCCGGGCGCTGGGAGTAGCCGGGAACGGCCGGACGGTCAGGTACCTCGTCTCTTTCCATGAGGTTCCTGGCTAACACGCGGTGCTCACCGCACTCGAGGGGAGCTTGACTTACCCAAGCTCCCTCCCTTTTTTGTCAACCATTTTTAGCAACCATTGCTATTTGACTATGCACCGGTGCGCCGGTGCAGCAGTGCAGAGTACAATCTCTAACTGGTAGATAATTTTTGGCAGCTAACAACTAACAACTGACAACTGGTCGTGTTATCATAGTACCCACCATGCGTTCTTTAGAAGAAGCCGAGGTCTACCAGAAACGGGTCTTGCTGCGGGCCGATTTGGACATTGACTTAGACGACCAGGGTCAGCTGGTCTCTGACTTGCGGATTACTTCCCTGCTTCCCTCTTTAAAGTTTTTAACTTCCCATAAAGCTAAGACGATCGTCCTTGCCCATTGGGGCCGGCCTGAGGGGCAGGTGGTGGAGAGCCTTCGCCTTGACCCGCAAGTGGGGGAGTTGCAGAGACACTTTTCCCAGATTAAGAAGGCTAATGACTGCTTGGGCGAAGGGGTGGGAGCTCTAGTCTCCAGCCTTAGGGGGGGAGATGTTTTAGTTTTGGAAAATTTGCGTTTCCACCAAGGGGAGGAGGGTAATGATCCTCAATTCGCCTCTTCTTTAGCTCAGTGGGGGGACCTTTACGTGAACGACGCTTTTGCTGTTTGTCACCGGTCGCACGCTTCTGTGGTAGGCTTACCAAGTCTATTGCCGGCTTACGCCGGCCTTCACTTAACGGAGGAGGTAGCTAACCTTTCTCGGGTGTTAACTAACCCGGCCCGGCCCTTAGTAGTGGTGGTAAGCGGAGTAAAAGCTGAAACTAAGGTGCCGGTGGTGGCTCGTTTGGCTCAGGTGGCCGACTGGATTCTTTTGGCTGGTAAAATACACTTGGACCCTCAGTGTCCTCGAGGAAAGAACATCATCGTCCCCCAAGACGGTGAGGTCGGCTTGGATATTGGTGAAAAAACTATTGCCCTTTTTAAAGATTATCTGGGTCAGGCTAAGACTATTCTTTGGAATGGGGCTTTAGGCCGGTATGAGGATGGGGAGCACGAGCGAGGCACGCGGGAAATTGCTACGGCTATTGCTTCATCGTCGGCCTATACCATTGCTGGTGGGGGGAGTACCTTGGGAGCTTTGAGCCACTACAACCTCTTGTCCAAGATTGATTTTGTATCTACTGGCGGCGGCTCGATGCTGGAATTCCTCTCTGGGAAGACCCTCCCCGGCATAGCGGCGCTAACTTCGTGAGGGGGTGGGTATGAGTCAGATTCTTTCTGCTAACAAAATGGAGCGTTGCATTGGCTGCGATTTGTGCGCTTTGGCGTGCAGCCGCTCCCAAAATCGGACCTTGAGTTTGGAGGATTCCTGCATCAAGATCCGCCGCGAGGGGAAGCGCTTTTTTGCGGAAATTGATCATGGTCGTTGCCAGGGTTGTGGTGTTTGCGTTCACATCTGCCCGCGCGAGTGCCTAAGCTTGGAGGAGGGGAGGGATTAATGACCGCCTCGCCTTCCGGCAAAAGAATCCTTCATTTGGATTTGGAATCCTTAACGGCCGAAACAAAAGTTCACCCTGATTTCGAGGGGTACTTGGGCGGTTTGGCTTTATCTTTGGGCTTGCTTAAGGAGTACTTGGATCGTGACCCGTTGGTTTTTGCCATAGGTCCCCTAACCGGGTTTTACCCCTTTTGCTCAAAGACTGTTGCCACTTTCGTAGGTCGAGAGGGATTAGGCGAGGCTTACGCGGGAGGGCGGCTAGCGCTGGTTCTTAGGTTAGCTGGCCTTGACGGCTTGCTTTTGTTAGGTCAGGCTTACCAAGAAGTAGGGGTGAGTGTGGAGCCTGAGGAGGCCAGGGTTGGTCCGGTTAAGTCTGGAAGAAAGTGGGCAGAGTCTGGTTACCCTGGCCGGCGCAGCTTTTTGAAAGAGCAGGGGGAAAATCTGTTAGTGGATGATCACTTTTCCTTCGGAAGCTCCGCCCTAGTTGAGAAATGGCGAAGCAAGAGAGTTTCCCAGGTTCTTGTCTCTGGCACAGGCTCTGTGCCTTTGCCCAAAGGGGGTGACTACGAACAGCTTTACCAGAAGCTTTTGGACTTCGCCTCGTCTTTGTCAGTGACGGCCACAGGCAAGCGCTCTTGTTCCGGCTGTCCTTTGGGGTGCTCCGAGGCTGCCGTTGGGGAGGCTGAATCTAAGGCGATCATAAGTCACTGCTTGGTGAGTTGTGGCTTTGCTCAGGAAATTTATGAGAACGTCCCTTTGGTCTTTTCTTGTTTGAGTGCTTTGAGTATCCCTTATACTCACGATCAGCTAGAAGCTTTACCGTCGCTCGTATATAATCTTAGGGAGGTTATTGCCAGTGAAATCGAAACTGCTCATCGCTAATTGGAAACTGCATAAAGATTTGCCTGAGGCCTTGGGGTGGCTGCGGGACTTAAAAAGCGTCTTCCCCGAGCCTCCAGAAGGGGTAACTTTAGTTATTTGCCCTTCCTTTCCTCTTCTACCCCCACTCCACGCCGAGCTGGAGAAGCTTGGTTGGTTAGGGTTGATTAAGCTTGGCGCTCAGACGGTTTCTGGGTTTCGGGAAGGAGAATACACGGGTGAGGTAGGCGTTAGGCAGATCAAAGACTGGGTCGAGTATGTTTTGGTAGGCCATAGCGAAAGACGCCGTTTGTATGGAGAAACTGATGATCAGATAGTTCGCCAAGCCCGTCTCTGTCTGGAAGAGGGCCTGGTCCCAGTGGTTTGCGTCTCCGACCAAAATCAAGTGGCTTCTTTAGCCCGGACGACTTTTTCCCTCGGAAGGCTAGTGGTGGCTTATGAACCCCCCTTTGCTATTGGCAGCGGGCAACCCGATACCCCGGAAAGCGCTGGGAAGTTTGCTTGGGAGGTTAAGCGGGCCCTTGGCCCTGCGGAAGTTTTGTATGGCGGAAGCGTTAGTGGCGAAAATGTCGCCCACTTTCTGGGCAGGGGGGAGATTGACGGGGTTTTAGTCGGGGGTGCTAGTTTGGAGGCAGGAGCACTGGTCGAGATTATTAGGGGAACCTATGCGTTACTTTGATGCTGGTCCGGTGGGGCGGCGGCGCCGGCGGTTCTTGAGCCGTCAGCCGTTGGCTACTCAGCGTTTCCAAAAGAAAATTAAGATTTTGTTCTTCTGCGGGGCTTTACTAGGAGTTAGCCTTATTTTAATGGTCAAGCTTAACCTTCTTTCTTGGCTAACCCCTCTTTCCGTTTTTTCCCAGATTATAAATCCTTCCGGGTTGCGCCAGTCGGACGGGCGCACTAACGTTTTAATCTTAGGTTTAGACACGAGAACGCAAGCAGCTAGTGGCAGCGCGGTGCTAGCGGACACCATTATCGTTGGCTCTCTGTCGAGGATTGGAGGGGATCCGGTTCTAATTTCGGTACCACGAGACCTCTGGGTGCCTTTGGATGACTACTATTCTGGCAAAATAAATTCGGCCTACAGTCTCAAGGGCGTGGACGCTCTCAGAAAGATTGTCGAGAAGGTCTTGGGGATTCCTGTTCACTACCATTTGGTTATTGGCTTTGAAGGCTTTCATCAGGTAGTTGATACTTTGGGGGGAATAGAAGTGGATGTGGAGAGGTCTTTCGATGACTATCGCTATCCCATCGAAGGACGGGAACAATGGCAGTGCCCCGAAAAGACCCCCGACCTTGAAGAAGGCGCGACTGCCGGTGGGGAAGCGACTACTTCCCAGTTACAGGAGGAAGAAGTCTTTCACCCCTGTCGTTACGAGCACGTCCACTTTGACGCTGGCCGTCAGGTGATGAGTGGAGAGATAGCTCTGAAATATGCCCGCTCCCGATACGCTCTAGGCCCGGAAGGTTCAGATTTTGCTAGGGCCTTAAGGCAGCAGAAGGTTATTATGGCTGTTCGTGATAAGGCCCTTTCCTGGGAGACCCTTACTAACCCCGGCAAGGTTAAGGAACTGTATGAGGCTTACCAAAGGTACGTGGAGACCGATATTGGTTTGCCCGAAGCGGAGGGCTTTTTGGATTTCGGCCGGCAGTTGGGGAAGGTGACAATGGCTACTTATGTTTTAGGTAATGGTTTGGATGAGTCCGGTCGGACTTTGCTAATTAGTCCGGGGGAGAACTCTCTCTACGGGGGACAGTATGCTTTAATACCGCGGGCGGGTAACTTCTCCGCAGTTAGAGCCTGGGTCCAAAAAATGCTTTTTGGGGGGGACTAGGATATGTTTACTTTGATTCATGGCCAGGACCAAGTGAGTTCTCGGCAGGCTTTGCTTAAGGTCAAGTCTGAAAGAGCCCTAGGGGAGGTGGTTTTGTGGGACGGAGCTCAGCCGCCAGTTGCCTTCTTGCTGGAGCATCAGGGTTCCCCCCTTTTGGGTCAGAGAAGTCTTTTGGTTTTTGATTCAGGCAAGAAGGAGCCCTTGTGGGAAGAAGAGGCTTTTCTTCGGTCTTTAAAAAAATCGGCGGAGGAGGTAGACGCTGTTTTTTGGCTAGGGGAGGAGCTGGGTCAGTCCAGCGGGCTTTTGCAAGTTCTTAAGGAATCGAAGGCCCAAGTGCTTCTTTTTCGAGAGAGGGTCCCTCAAAAAGTCTTTCCTTTTTTGGAGGCCTTGGCGGCTCGAAATACCAGATTGGCCTTGGAAAGGTTGCACGCTCTGCTTGACCAGGACTGGGAGCCTATCTTTTTGGTGGCGATGGTGGCCTATCAGCTTCGTACTCTTTTGCGGGTCAAGTTGGGAGCTGTAGCTGGTCTATCGCCTTATGTAGCTTCAAAGAGTCGCTCGAGGGTGGGGAGGTTTTCGGAATCTGGCCTGGTCCGGCTTTTTGAAGAGACTATGGAAGCTGACTACAAGTTAAAAACCAGTCAGGGCTCTGATACCTTGATTCTTGATAGTTTAACCATCGACATTACTCGAGGGTAGTGTCGCTTAAGTCTGCCCATGTTTCAGCCATACCGGTACGAAAAAGCTTCATTAGCGCCCCAACCGTTGTCAAGTGACTTCGGCTGGCGCCAGATTTTGTCCGTTAGCTTCCCCTCAATTCGCTTGCCGGCCGGCTTCTGGCAGGCAGTGCCTGTTTCTCTGATTATGCTAGGATCAGGGCTCATTTCTACCCAAATCGCTATTCCTTTTTTGGCAGTGAGTCTAGAAACCAAATCTTTGGTAGAACCGATTAGCGCCGGGGGTCTTAACGTTTCTCCCCCAGGAGATGTTTTAGGGGGGAATGTTTCTCTACCTATGGGGGAGTTTGAGGAGTTGTCGCGGATAGAGATTAGCCTGCCGGAAGTTGAGATATCGGAAGAGCCTCCCCCAGAATTCTTTTACCTGACTATCCCTAGTCTAGGCATCAAAGAGGCCAAGATCGAGACTAACAGCACTTCGATGAAACCCGACACGGCTTTGGGACACTACCGAGGCACCGCCCTGCCTGGAAGCATCGGCCAGAACCGGAACAACACTTTCATTTATGGTCACTCAGCTTTGCCGCAGTACTTTAGTCCTACTAATTACAAAACGATTTTTTCGACTTTACCCAAGTTGGAAATGGGCGAGGAGTTTTCGCTGACTTACAAGGGTGAGGCTTTTCGTTTTCGGATTGAGGCCAAGCAGGTTCTTAAGCCAGAAGACGTTAACCCTTTAAACCCTGTTCCTTGGCTGGCCCCTAGTAGTTCCTACGCTACTCTGATGACCTGCGTTCCTCCCGGAGGTTTGCTTAATCGCTTGCTGATTGTCGGCAAGCTAGTGGGGGAGTAGGTGCTTCCGCTGCTCAACTGGCTACTGGCATCTGGTAACTAGAAGGTTGGTGTTACCAAGGAGAAAGGCTCCGCCTCGTTTTTCCCAAAAGCTTCTTTATTGACTCCGATTTTGTAGTAGTAAGTGGTGCCTGGGAAGAGGTTTTCCAAGACCGCGATGTGAGTTTTGGCTAGGCTAGCCTCCGGAAGAGTTGATTTGCCCAAGCTTTTGGAGGGGCCGTATAGGAGGTAGCCACTTGTTTCTGTTGCTGTTGTCCAGGTGATTACAGCGGTGTGGGTTTTCAGCGAGAGAAGGCGGATGTTTTCCGGGGGCGGGGTGCTTAAATCTGCCCTCGCTAGCAGTTGGTACCCCCAGCGGCTGCCGCGCAGGCCCCAATAGCCTGCTAAGGTGAGAAGGCTTAACAAAAGAAAGGTTTTAAAACCCGCTTTGGCTTCGTAGTCATTCATAGGCAGGCGAACAATCTGGTTTTATTCTAGCGGGGAGCTTGCGGGAGCGCAAGGGAAGGTTGGGGGAGTTCCTACTTGGGAATTACTCAACATACTCGGTATGCGATAGCAACAGGGGTATGTAAAGTTGGAGTTACATTGGGCATCGGAGAGAGAGAGAGTCCACTGGCCGTCCTTTTTGGTTTGACATTAGGTAATGGTTTAGTGTCTAATAATTTAAGATGGTCAGGTGTTTTTTTCACACTATGCTTAGGCTTAAGCTCATTTCTTTATGACCCTAAAGGGTCAGTCTGCTTGATAGTGGAGCGTGTATGCTGAATAAAGCTATGGAAAAAGTATTGGATAAAATAACTACCAGGAACTTAACACTTGTTTGGGCCCCTTTACTAATTTTTTGCTTATCCATGGTCACCTACGAACTGATCCCATGCAGAACTGTAAACATCTATAAGCCATTGCATTGCCTGACTATTTTGCCCTCTTTGCCGCACTCCTTGGGACTAAATTTATTAAAAACGGCTGAGGTTCTTAACGCAGCTCTCCTGCTAGTGGCATCCGTAGCCTTCGTAGCGAAGGGTGAAGCTTGGGAGGAGAGGCACTCCTTCCTCAATCTCCCCATTGTTTTTTTCATTGCCACCTTGGCATTGGGGGCAATTTGGGTAGTGCTACGGATAGGGTTCTAACCAATACCTCACCAAAACCCTAACAACTTGTTCTCAGTAATTCATTAACATTGCAAATATACGACCCAGAAATAAAAGAGCAGCTCTTTAGGCTTGTTAGCTTTATGAGAGCTGCGTGGTAGTTTTTTATCCTCCCCTTCTTATTGGCAGTTAACGGCTTGATCTACCCGAAAGTCTAAGTCACATCTAGAACTCTTCGGCCCTGAACCATTATGGTTTGACAGACTAACGGATTTGTTGTCTAATCGTAATTGGTGAAGCGTCTACTTACTACTATTCTACAGCTCTCCCCAAAACAAATTCTCAGGATTTGGCTGGCTTGGTATGTGGTTTACGCAGTCTACCTGGCCAGCAACCTTTCAAAAAACCCACCAATAATACCTGAAGGACTTTGGGCTTTCGTAGTACTTTTGCCCGCTTCTTTTGCAGCTATTCCTACCTACCTTTTGAGATCGCCGTTTGCTCTACTGGGCGACCTTATCAGTAAACGGGCGCCCTTGAATATCTGGAGCCTCAGCAATAAAAGCTGGATCTACTACCTGATCCTACTAACCTCCATTCTGCTGACACCGGCTGTCCTCAATACAACTAAGTATGGCAGAAAAGTGTCCTGGGCGCTCGCCACGGTTGTTACAGCCCTCGCGGCGGTTTATTCCGTGTATGCTTTGTTAGCATAACAAAATAACTCTAAGGGGTTTTGGCAAGCCAATTAGCGGTGAACAAAAGAGAATAAAAAGAGCAGCTCTTTAGGCTTGTTAGCTTTATCAGAGCTGCTTGTGTTTTTGCGGACCCCTCTCCTTAGTTCTGATTAGTGGCACGGTACAACCCAGTCAGGTTGGTAGAGGCTAGGATCTAGATTGGTAACCTCTAGGGCATCTAGTTCTGCATTCCCAGGGTTGGCGGAGATAGTCAGAGTATGCTCCCCAGCCCTGAGGTTACAGCTGCAAGGCCCAGGAACAGTCTGACCAGAGGAGTAGGTCTCCCCTGGAGACCACTGCCAGTCTGTATCACAAGGAAATCTCCAAAAGCATTCCTGAGTGCCATCAACGGTAAAGCTCCAGCTTCCCCGCCTCCAGCAAGATCCCCTAGCTCTAGCCCAGAGATAGTATAC